>Ga0207732_100030_pt1 | contig 187624 bp, 198 predicted proteins | sample A23P1SouthBayCA_FD_187733 | JGI IMG/M metagenome (GOLD analysis project Ga0207732, IMG submission 187733) | Aerobic enrichment media microbial communities from Eden Landing Ponds, California, USA - A23 P3 (4) (SPAdes) | ecosystem: Environmental > Aquatic > Marine > Unclassified | place... | reverse complement strand
CCTCCAGAGCACGGAGAAGTCGACGCTGTTCGACGACGAGGCGAAGACGGTCGACCGACTCGGCAACTCGCTGGCCGGCTACGGACTGTTCTACGTCAGCGAGTTCCTCTGGAGCGTCGTCGGCCGAGACAGCCCCTACCGCGTCGAGAACGCCGTCGAAGCCGACGAGGACAACCGAGAAATAGCCGCCGAGGCGGGGACGGAACTGCTGGAACGTGCGATACCGACGCCGACCACCGCCGAGACGGAAGACGACGGCAACGACGAATCCATCGAGATGCGCCTACAGGGCGTCGATTACCTTCGGCAGGACGTCCACCGACGGCGACTGCTCGAACGTGTCCCGGGCGTCGGCAAGCGCTACGGTCGCTCGGTCGGCGAGGGCAACGACCGAGGGTTGGACCACGCCGGCGCGAAACGCGGCGTCAGACTTCCGGTGAAGCGATTCGTCAGCGTTCCACACCCGTTCTTCGCCGATTACAACCTCGAAACGAACGACGAGTTCCCGTTTTACTTCGACCGGACCTGGGACGAAGACGAGACGCACTACCTGCTTTTGGGTGGCGCAGAACACCAAGAGGCGCTCGTGAAGTTCATCCAGTACCTCCGTTCGCCCGACGGGGCCGGCTTCGAGAACGTCGACCTCATCGAGAACGCCTTCACCGACGAGGACGACCTCCAGTTCGTCTCGGAGTACTTCGTCTCCTCGGTACTGCGCGGCGACGACGATTTTCGCGGCTCCCGCGACGAGGACGGCAAGGTGTTCCTCGTGTTGCGGCACCACATCGACGACGACCGAATCGTCCACGTCGTCTACGGAATGGGCGCCCTCGAGAGCAAGATGGCGTTTCTGTTCTGGCTGGACTCCTTCCCGGAGGCCCCCTACGACGACGACGTGCTGTATCGGGTCCGGTATCGGGACAACGTCGACGACGTGGGGCGTCTGTACGCCGACCCCTCGTGGCTGAACGACCCCACAAAGTCGGTCACGTTCGACTGGCAGACCGACACCGAAACGCCCGTCGTCGAGGGCGGAGAATCGACGCTCGACTGCCGACAGATAGACGTGGAGGTCCGCTTCGAAGATGGCGATGAATGACCACATCCCGCCGGCGTACGACGACCGTGTCTTCTACTACGCGGAGCGAATCGTCCACGACACGGCGGCCGGCGAGTGGGACGTACACGTCGACCCCGAGAACTGTCTCGTCGCCCTGAGCGACGGGGTGAACGAGCGGTTCGGGACGGCGTTGCCGACCGTCGACGCGCTCGTCGACGAACCCATCGAGCGTCACACCGCGGGTGACCGCGAGATATACGAGGGGCGACTGCTGTTGGGGGCGGGCGTGATTCCGATGGTCGGCGACGACCTCGTGCTCATCTTCAGGGATGCCGACGCGCCGGCGGACCCGCTTCGGTGGACCGGTGCCGACGGCCGCGTCGACGCCACCCCCACGCGAACGGCCTTCGAGGAGTTCCACGAGGAATTGCTGGTGTTTCGGGCGGGGACTCCGGTGTACGTCGACGTACCGGGGGCGCCGCCGTTGCGGGACACCTACACCGAGACGCTCCGAGCGAACGGTTACGAGGTTCTGGACCCACTCCCGACCGTCGAGGGGACGGTGCCGGAGCGCTACCGCAAGTCGTTCGAACCCGTTCGGACTCACTTCGGCGAGGAGCGAACGACTGGGTCGTTTTTCGTCGACTGGAACCCTGAAGCGGGCAGCCTCGAAGCCGCGAAAGTCGTCGCCATCGGGGAAACGAACCTCACCTTCGCCGACGGGGAGTTCGACCGCTGTGTCCAGCGGTTTCCTCTCGAGATGGCCGCCGGCCGCCCGGCGGAAATGTACGTGAGAACCGTCGCGGCGTTTCTCGAACATGTCAGCTAACGCTGCGGCCCTGAATCGAAACGCTACACCGTCGCCGAATTTATATTAGTTGGGGGAAACTGCCGAATTATGGACGAGAAGCGCGCAGTGGTCGCCCTCTTCGGTGTTGCCGTGGCCGCAGTCATCGCCTACGTCGCCTACCGGTTCATCGCCGCACTGACCATAGCCGTCTTCCTGTACTACTCGACGCGCGGCTTCTACAAGCGACTCGCTCGGCTTCGACTCCCGAAGCGGGTCCGTGCCGTCACCGCAATCTCGGTGCTAGCGTTGCCGCTCATACTGCTCACCAGTTACACCGTCGTGTTGCTCGTGACCGAACTCCAGACATTCATGGACCAGTCTCCACTCATCGAGACGACGGCGAGTAACGTCTCGTGGCTGCAGGGGTTGGAGGACCCACCGGAACTCTCACCGAGCGGGCTGTACGAAGCGTACCAGAACGGCCGATTCGACGCCATCATCGGCTTTCTCTCCGACAACGCCTCCTTCCTGACCAGCGCCATCTCCGGGTTCTTCCTCAACCTCCTCATCGTCGTCATCGTCACCTACTACCTGCTCATCGACGGCTCGAAGATTCACGCGTGGTTGTTGCGCTTCGACGACGACGCAATCGTCCGTGAGTTCCTTGAGGACGCGGACGCGGAGTTGGAAGCCGTCCTCTTCGGGAACCTGCTCAACGTCATCGCCATCTCGATTATCGCCATCGCCTCCTATCTCGCGTACAACGCCGTCGTTCCGGCCGCCGTCGAGGTTCCCTACCCCGCCCTCGCCGGTGCTCTGACCGGCATCGCGAGTCTCATCCCCGTCGTCGGCATGAAAATCATCTACATCCCACTGGCCGCGGCGACGGCGCTGCCGGCCGTGCTCGGAGGCGACACCTCGTTGCTCATCTACACTGTCGCCTTCCTCGTCGTCGCCCTCGTCGTCGTCGACACCATCCCCGACCTCGTTCTCCGGCCGTTTTTGAGCGGCGAAAAAACCCACGTCGGCCTGCTGATGCTCGCGTACATCCTCGGACCGGTCGTCTTTGGCTTCTACGGCCTGTTCTTCGCGCCGATACTGCTCGTGTTGGGGCTGACGTTCGGCGACATCGCGCTCCCGCGACTCCTCGGCGCAGAGCCACAGGACGACGGCCTGCCGGATGGACAGACCGTCCTCGACGAGTTCCGAACCTGACGGAACGGCGTGTCGAATGAAATCTTGTGCATTATAAGTCAGCCTCGCGTGGGGATGAACGACTCCGGACCGACTCGGCTCTCGCTGCAGGCGTCCAATCCTCGCCCGGCCGTGAGTGGGTCGGCATCACTCACAAACCATGAAACGACAATCTCTCGGTGCGATTGCGGCGGCCGTCTCCCTGACCGTCCCGTGGCTCGTCATCTGGATACTCACGACGGTCCTGCCGAAAGTCGCCTCGTTGGTGGGCGTTCAGTACAGCCCTCCGGCCGTCCTGCTGAACCTCCCGACGCTCGCGATAGTCGGCATCAGTGGGCTGTCGGTACTCGGTGCAGCCTTCCTGTTGGCGTGGGGCGCCGAAACCGCCGAGAAGGACGTTCCGCGGGCCTTCGCCATCGCCGTGTTGGCAGTTCTCGCCGTGGCCCCGGAGTACGCCGTCGACGCGCTGTACGCCTGGAACGCCGGGCAGTTCGCGGGCACGCCACGCGGCATCGAAGCCGGCAACCTCGCCGTCGCGAACATGACCGGCGCGAACCGCATCCTCATCGGTATCGGGTGGGCCGGCATCGTCCTGTTCAGCGTCTATCGGAGCGGGTCGACGGCGGACCCCGCAATCGAGTCGCGGCCGGGGTTTCTGGCCGACACCGTCCAACTCGACCGCGACCTCAGCCTCGACGTGGTGTTCCTGCTCGCTGCCACGGTGTGGGCGTTTCTCGTCCCGGTTAACGGCGGCATCGACATCCTCGATATGGCCGTCCTCGTCGGACTGTACGTCACCTACATTGCCGTCATTCTCCGAGGAGACGTCGATCCCGAGGAGGAACACGTCGGCGTCCCCCAGTACCTCCAGTCGTATCCGAAACCGAAACGCGTCGCGACCGTCGTCGCGCTGTTCGCCTACTCGGGGTTGATGATATTCACGGCCGTCGAGCCGTTCGCCCACGGCCTCGAAGAACTCGGCACCGAAATCGGCGTCCCCCCGTTTTTCATGATTCAGTGGATTGCGCCGCTGGCCTCCGAGTCTCCGGAACTCATCGTCGTCGCCTACCTCGTGAACAAGGCTCGTTCGACGGCGGGGTTTAACGCGCTCATCTCATCGAAACTCAATCAGTGGACGCTGCTCATCGGGACGCTCGTCGTCGTCTACTCCCTCGGCCTCGGGCAGTACGGCCCCCTGATGTTCGACCAGAAGCAGGCCGGCGAAATCTGGCTGACGGCCGCCCAGTCGTTCTTCGCTATCGCCTTGCTCATCAACTTCGAACTCTCGGTCCGGGAGGCACTGGCGCTTCTGTTCCTGTTCAGTTCGCAGGTGGTTCTGGAGTTCTCACTGATACGCGGGTACGTCGAACTCCCGGTGACCGACTACGAACTCCTCCTCGGGTTTAGCGCCGTGTACATCGTCCTCGGGGTTGGCCTGTTCGTCTATCGAAGAGAGGAGTTCCAGTATCTCCTTCGACGGACGGCCGGCACGGTGAGCGATGCCATCTCCGGCACCGAAACGCAGCCCAAAGGCGCCGACGACTAACTACTGAATGTAGGAGGGTTCCTCGGCGTCGCAGTTGGCCTCGTGTTGCTTCGCGTCGGATTGGTCGTCGAACAGCAAACCGCACTTCTCACACTCGTACCACGTCGACCCGTCCCGTTGTGTGGTCGCGACCATACTCGATATTGTGCCGTGGTAACGTATAGTCGTTTCTCCGAGCGGGTGCCGGCGGAACGGTAAAGCCGCCGGCGGCCTCACGGTCGGGTATGGACCGGCGGGTGTCGCTGACTGTGAAGGGGGCCGAGAAGCGAGACGCGGGGCGGGGCGTCGCCCGACTTCCCGAATCGGCCCGGCGGGCGCTCGGCGTCCTCAGCGGCGACACCGTCGTCATCGACGGCGACCGCCCGACCGTCTCGAAAGTGTGGCCCGCGAGCGGCGGCGACGGGGTCGTTCGCATCGACGCCGACACCCGAGCGAACGCCGGCGTGAACATCGGCGAGACGGTGACCGTCCGGCCGGTTTCCGTCGCCGAAGCCAATCGAGTCGTCGTCGAACTTCCCGTGTCTGTCGACGATGAACTGCTCGATGCCGTCGCCACGGACCTCCGCGACCGTCCCGTTCAGGCCGGCGAGCAGGTCCGTCTCGAACGACCCGGCGTCCGCGCGACCGTCGTCGAGACGACACCCGACGGCACCGTTCGCGTCACCGACCGGACAAACGTCCGCGTTCGGGAGGCCCCCGATAGAGGCGCCGACGTGGACCGAACGCCCACTTCCGACGACGCCGGTGGAACCGACGGCGAACTCGCGCCGACGCCCGAACCGACCTCCGAGGCCACCTACGAGGACATCGGCGGTCTCGACAGCGAGTTAGAGCAGGTTCGGGAGATGATAGAACTCCCCCTCTCGGAGCCGGGGTTGTTCCGAAAACTCGGAATCGACCCGCCGTCGGGCGTGCTGTTGTACGGTCCGCCCGGCACCGGCAAGACCCTCATCGCCAAGGCCGTCGCAAACGAGGTCGACGCCCACTTCGAGGTCATCGACGGCCCCGAAATCGTCTCGAAGTACAAGGGCGAAAGCGAGGAAAAACTCCGGGAGACGTTCGAACGCGCCGTCGAGAACGCCCCCGCAGTCGTCTTCATCGACGAAATCGACTCCATCGCCGGGACCCGCGACGAGGACGCCGACATGGAAAACCGCGTCGTCGCCCAACTGCTGACGCTGATGGACGGCCTCGATTCCCGCGGGCAGGTCATCGTCATCGGGGCGACGAACCGCGTCGACGTAATCGACCCCGCGTTGCGCCGGGGCGGCCGCTTCGACCGCGAAATCCAAATCGGAGCCCCCGACGAGACCGGCCGCCGGGAGATACTCGACGTCCACGCCCGGGGGATGCCGCTCGCCGACGACGTCGACCTCGATTATCTGGCCTCCCGCACTCACGGCTTCGTCGGTGCCGACATCCACTCGCTCGTCACCGAGGCCGCGATGCGTGCACTCCGGGACCGCGAGGAGCGCGAGGAACTCTGCGTCACCGCCTCGGACTTCGAGGCAGCGCTGGCCGCCGTCGACCCCTCCGCGATGCGGGAGTACGTCGCCGAGACGCCACACGCCACCTTCGAGGACGTGGGCGGCCTCACGGATGCCAAACAGATACTCACCGAGGCTGTCGAATGGCCGCTGTCCTACGGCGCGCTGTTCGAGGCGACCAACACCGACCCTCCTTCGGGCGTCCTTCTCTACGGCCCGCCTGGCACCGGCAAGACGCTTCTCGCCCGCGCACTCGCCGGCGAGAGCGACGTGAACTTCGTCAGCGTCGCCGGCCCCGAACTCATCGACAAGTACGTCGGCGAAAGCGAGAAGGCCGTCCGGGAGGTGTTCGACCGCGCCCGACAGGCCGCTCCGTCGATAATCTTCTTCGACGAAATCGACGCCGTCGCCGGGGTCCGGGGCGATTCCAGCGAGGCCGCCGAGCGGGTCGTCTCCCAACTGCTGACGGAGTTGGACGGTCTCACCGACAACCCCAACGTCGTCGTCATCGCGGCGACGAACCGCCGAGAATCACTCGACCCCGCGCTGTTGCGGCCCGGGCGACTCGAGACCCACGTCGAAGTTCCGGACCCCGACGAGGCCGCCCGTCGCGAGATTCTCGCCGTCCACGCCCGCGGGAAGCCCCTCACCGGCGATGTCGACCTCGATTCGCTGGCCGCCGACACGGCGGGGTTCTCCGGCGCGCAACTGGAGGCACTGCTCCGTGAGGCCTCGATGCGTGCGATTCGGGAATTGGCGACCGACCTCGGGCCCGAGGAAGCGACCGAACGGGCCGACGAAATCGAGATTCGAAGCGACCACGTCGAGGCGGCCTTGGAGTCGATTCGCCGTGCCGAACGCGGTGGCTGAGACTGCCGTCCCGACCGACGACGGTCAGTCCCAGAAGGACTTCGTCTTCGCGTACTGTCGCTCCCGTTCGAGGATGTCCCGGTAGAAATCCGTCTCGTCCTCGCGGTGGTTGTTGATGATGTAGGCGGCGTTTCGCGGGCCGACGCCGCGTGCGGCCAGCGCAATCACGGCCTTCTTGCCGTGGCTCTGGACCAAACTGGCGGCCTTGTAGGCGCGTTCGGTCTGTTTCTGCTGTTCGTCGTCCTTCTCTTGGCTTCGGACTGCCTCCAGCACCTCGTCGGCCCACGGGTTCAACGCCGCGACCCGGGTCGACCCACAGTTCGGACACTCCGGTTGCTCGTCGACGCGGCGCACCTGTTGACGGCGGTCCCACTCCTTGCAGTGCAGACACGCCAACAGCACCCGGTCGCTCTGGATGCGTTCCTTGACCGTCTCGATGACGGAGGCGTCGGCGTTCTCCGGGGACAGCAACTCCCGGCCAGAGGAGCGGCCACCGCGACCGATTGGCGTCCGTTCGCCGACCGTTTCGAGGGTGAATTCACCGGTCTGGAGCCGCCGCAACGCGTCGGCGGCCCCGTCGGCGTTCAACTGCTCGTGGAGGACGACCCGGACCGCCTCGTCGTAAATCGGCGTGTCCTCCAGGGCCTTCAGCAGGCGGTCCTTGCCGAAGCGGTTCTGACTGGAGCCCTTGCCTTTCCAGCGCTTCAGCGACCCGAACTTCGCGGCGACCTGTGCGAGCGTGAACTTCAGCGCGTCGCTGTTCTTCAGGCTCAACTCCACGAGCGTCCCGACGTGGTCGGGGTCGGTCGTCTCCAGTATCTCGACGACATCGCCCATCGTCGTCCCCCCCGGCACCTCCAACTCGATGCGATAGGGGTCGGCCTCCATCGCAACCGAGGACCCGGTTCGCTGGCCGATGAGCGCCGACAGCAGGCGGCCGAGCGTCTCGTTTATCGTGTGGCCGAACGCCGCGTTGACGACGACTTCCCGGCCGTACGCCTCGACGACGATGCGGTTATCGCAAGGAAACGCTACATCGTGTCGTTCGACCGGGTCGAGCGCCCGAGTTGCGGTGTACTCGTCCGTCGGGAAACGGTCGGTGAGGCCGCGGGCGACGAGTTCCCGACTGGCGCCGTCGTCGAACCGCTCCCTTGCTTCGGCCCGCGTCCGACCGACGTGTTGGGCCACGTCGTACGGGACCGGAATCTCCTGGCCGACCCACGACGGCACCTCGCCGGTCGGGTCCTCGATTGGTGTGACCAGTACCTCCTCTTCTTCGTCGTCGATTTCCGTAATTCGCCACATCTCCCCGCGCTGGATGAACGTCTCACCCGGTTGGGCGAAGGTGACAACGAACCGCTCGGCGAGCGTCCCGACCGTGCGGCCCGAAGCCATGTCTTTCACCGTGTAGTTGGCCTCGTCGGGAATCATTGAGAGGTTCGCATAGAAGTACTGCCAGGTTCCTCCCGATTTCTCCAGTCGGTCCTCGCTCTCCTCGAGCCACAACACCCGGTTCTCCGACAGTTCCCGAACGACCGCTTTGAAATCCGCTTCCGTGAGATTCCGGAACGGGTACGCCCGGGTGACGATGTCGTAGGCCCGCGCCGCCGACATCTCGCCGAACCCCATCAATAGACCAGGAATCTGGTTGGCGACGGTATCGAGGCTGGCGTGGTGGATACCCGCCGCCTCCACCTCGCCGCGTTCCGCGCGGTCGACGATGGCCAGCGCCTCGAAGGTATCGTCGGGGTGCGTCGTCAGTACCGTCCCCGAGGAAGTCGCCTCGCGGCGATGCCCCGCCCGTCCGACCCGTTGGAGCAGTCGCCGCACTTCCCTGGGACTCGAATACTGAACGACGTGGTCGATTCGCCCCACGTCGATGCCCAACTCCATCGAGGAGGTACACAACAGCGCGTCGATTTCGCCGGCTTTGAACCGGTCTTCGACATCGATTCGTGCCTCTTTCGACAGCGACCCGTGGTGGATGCCCACGTCGGTGCCGTAGGCCTTCAGTCGCGACCCGAGTCCCTCCGCGGTCTGTCGCGTGTTGACGAAAATCAGCGTCGAGTCGTTTTCGGCGACGAGTTCGTCGATGGCCCGGACGTGGCTGGCGACCGTCGCGTCGGTCAGCAACTCGCCAGCGGCGCTTTCGTCTTCGGGTTTGACCTCTGGCTCCCGTACCTGTACGTCGATGTTGGACCCGGCTTCGACCTCGACGACTCGACAGCCACGGTCGCCGGTCAGGAACCGACCGACCTCCTCGGGGTCGCCGACGGTCGCCGAGAGACCGATGCGCTGGAACGGCCCCGCGTGCTCCCGGAGGTGTTCGAGGCCGATGGTCAGTTGTGCGCCCCGTTTCGAGGCGGCGAGCTCGTGTACTTCATCGATGATAACGTGTTCGACGTCCTCCAGCGCCCGTCGCAGTTTCTCGCCGGTGAACATCGCCTGCAGCGTCTCCGGCGTCGTTACGAGTACGTCCGGTGGGTTCTCCGCTTGCTTGCTGCGCTGGTAGTCCGTCGTGTCGCCGTGGCGCACGTCTATCGTGATGTCGAGGGTCTCGCCCCACCACTCGAGGCGCTGGCGCATGTCGCGGTTCAGCGCCCGCAGCGGCGTGACGTAGAGCGCCTGTATCCCGTGGCGATGGTCGCGGTCTTGGATGGCCGACAGCACGGGCAGCATCGCCGTCTCCGTCTTCCCCGACCCCGTCGGCGCGACGACCAGGGCATGCTCCCCCGCCGCCAGCGGCGGAATCGCCTTCCGCTGTGGCGCCGTCGGCGTCGAGAACCCACGCTCCGACAGCGCCTCGCGCACGTCGGCGTGAAGTCGCGAGAAGGCGTCCATCCCGGCGGCACGGCCCTCACTCATTGCTGGTCGTTGGAGCGCGAGCGGATTAAGCGCCGCGTTCGCGGATGCCGAAGACATAAACGACCGGGTATGCCCCGCGATGGTGCTTTCTCGCTGTATCGACCACGAACGATTACGGAGAACGGGAGTCCCCGAGTCCCGTTCTCCGATGTCTCCTGTCTCCGGTTACACCGACCGATAGTCGCCGAGTCGCGTTCCGTCGAGCAGGTACGCCTCACCTTCGGCCAGCCCCTCGGGCAGAAACGGCGAGAGAAAGTCGTCGCTCTCGTTTACGAGCGTTCCGCCGGAGAGGTCGTTGAACGCCGGACAGACGACGATGCGCTCGCCGACGCGGTCGTAGTCGGGAAAGCCCGCCTCGTCGAGGCGGCCACGGAGCCACACTCGCTCTTGACGCGACCCGCCCACGTCGTCTTCCAGTCGGACCATCGGGTGTTCGTGGGCGGTGCACAGCGTCGGCGCCGCGACCACCTCCTCGTCGGGCCAGGTGTGGCCGTGGCAGAATCCGACGTCACCGATTCTGACCCCGGGACCGTCGACGACATCGACGCCGTCGATTCCCTCCACGACCGACTCGATGGCCCCGTCGTGGTTCCCCTTCGTCAGCGTTACCGGTACCCGCTCGGTGACAGCCTCGAACAGCGCCGACAACTCCTCCCGTTCGGCGCCGCTCGGTTCGCCGATGGCGTCGCCGGCGTCGCCCAACAACACCAGTCGGTCCACGTCGGACTCGGCCAGCAGTCGGAGTAACGACTCGCGGCGCTCGGCCGCGTGGCTTCGAATCTCGACGCCGTCTCGCCTGAGTCCGACCTCCAGACCGGCGTGGTAATCCGCGACGACGAGGGCTCGTTCGACGCCACAGTCGGCGACCGCCGCCGGCCGGCCCGACACCGGTTCGAGCATTCAGATGGACTTCAGGACGCCGTCGGAGGGCTCGTAACACCGACCGCTCATCAGCGCGTCTTGGATGGCCTCCTCGACTGCGTCGGCGGCGACGCCGTGCTCTTCGACGAGCGTCGCGACGAGTTCCTCGCGGTCGGCGCCGTCGCCGTCGTCCAGCGCTTCCATCGTCTCCATGACGGCGTCTTCGAGGTCGACGTCGTCGGCTCCTGCCGCATCTTCTTCGTCTTCAGTCGCTTCCGGTTCCGGTTCCGGCTCCGGTTCGGCGCCGTCGCTCTCGGCTACCTCGGACGACTCGTCGGGACCCGGCGTCTCGATGCCCGCTTCCTCGACCTCCCCGGCCGTCGAGAACTCGGTTCCGTACTCCTCTTCGACCTCGCGGCGCTCCTCCTCGTCGAGTTCGAACTCGCCCGGGTCGAAGTCGTCCAACTCCTCTTCGACCTCCTCACGAACGTCGTCGTCGGCCGGTTCGGTGGTCGACTCCGTGGGTTCCGTCTCGGCGGCGATTTCATCGGCCGGTTCCGAGTCGGCAGTCGTCTCGGCCGGTTCGGCATCCGGTTGGGGTTCCTCTGCTTCGTCACGCGCTTCTGCGCCGTCAGATTCGTCGGGAGCGGCGACCGCCTCCGAGTCCGACTCCGATTCGGTTCTCGTGTCGGTGTCAGAGAGCGTCGGTTCGGCCTCGGGCGTCGACTCCGTGTCAGTACTCTCTGATTCGGCCTCTGCCGTCTCGGCTGACTGGTCCGTGGCTTCAGCATCGTCGGCGTCGTCGGCCTCGGATGTCGGGTCAGACTCACCGACGCCGGCCGCGGCGGCGGCCGTCTCGGGCGACGGTGCCCCCGAGAGGTCGAGCGTCGCGAGCGCACTGGCATCGCCCATCCCCTCGTCGGGAGCCACGTCGAGTCGGCCCACTTCGTCTTTCTCGCCGGCGACGACGCGAAGCGCATCGAGAGCCGTCTCACGGAGAGCGTCGAGGTACGCCGGTGTGGTGCCGTAGTAATCCAAGGCGAGTGCGACGCCGTCGGCGAGGCGTTCGTCGACGCCCGCTTTCAACAGTGCGGCGCGCAACTGCTCGCCGGCGAGGCCGGCCTCGATGGCCGAGGCCATGATGCCGATGCGTTCGAGCGTCCGCTCGGCGGTTGTGACGACCCAGCGGTCGCGGGTCTCGGCGTCGACTTCGCTGACCGACTCCGGGCGGACCGAGGTGTATATACGGTCACCGTCGTCCGGTTCGAACGTGCGAGCCTTTCCCGAAAGCGCGAGGAACGTCGGCGGGTCGGCGCGTTCGAGGAACGTGAGCGCGTCGGGTTGATACTGACCGGCGTAGGTGACGAAGGCGCCGGTCGGGCCGACGACCCGGCCGCGGACCATCTCGGGGTTGACGTCCTCGACTTCGGTGAGGACGCCGACTGCAAAGAGCCGATTGACCCGGGCGCCGGTCGGCGTGACGACGTAGTTCGGTGCCCGTTCCTCGTCGGATTCACTGTAATCGAACTCCGAGTCGTCGAACTCCGCCGCGAACAGTCGGTAGGCGACTTCCCGGCGACCGGGACCGTCGTCGCTGGAACTCATCGGCCCACCTCCGCGAGCAGGGCCTCGGCACGTGCGGCAGGGTCGTCACCGCTTTCCTCGAACTCGGTCGCATCGAGGTTCGCGCCGTACTCGTCGACCGACAGCGCCCCGCGGACGCGGTACTCCCGTCCGACGACGCCCGTGGCTATCTCCTCCGCGACGACCTCTCGGTCCATCGCGTCGCGAGCATGGTTCAACGCTTCCTCAAGCGTGCCGCCGTACACCTCCTCGGTCAACTCCCGACCGAGGACGACCGTCACCGTGTCGGTTCCATCGTCGAGGATGGCTTTCACCCGCATGTCGTCTTCCGCGTCGACCTCGCCATGGCTGCGACATTGGCCGTTCTGGACGACCCGGCCACACTCGGGACAGCGCTGAATGAGACCAGAGCCATCCCGGACCTCGATGACGTTGCCGACCAACTCCACGTCGAAGACGCCGCCGGCCTCGACGGCCTCCCGAACGCCCATCTCCGTCGCTGAGTCGCTGACGTCGACGTCTGCGGTCGGTTCGATCGTCGAGAACTCCGTGACGTTGACCGAGGGGACACCGCGGAACTCGCGGATGTATGCGTCCTCGATGCGGACCGACGCCCCGGCTTCGATGTCGGCGTGTGGGTCCCAGTCGGTGAACGGCAGTCTGGCGGTTTCGTCACCCACGACGCCGCTGAGGATGTCGGTTTCCCCGTCGCGGCCGTCGATGGTCTTCTCTTCGACTTCGAGGACCTGCACCTCGACCGTCCGGCCACGGTCTCCGGGTTGGAGGTCGATGAGGTCGCGCTCGCCGCCGACCTCGTAGGGGACCTCGAGGGAGTCCTCTTCGAGTGTCACCGTCGTCGACTCCCCGAGGTTGAGTTCGGGGTCGCCTTCCCACTCGCGGACGCCCGCGTTGCCGGCGGTGATGGTGTCGCCGGGCGACAGCGAGAAATCCGTCCACGCGGTGTAGGAGATTTTTCCCGTCTCGTCGGCCAACTCGCCCTCGAAGATGACCTGGTCGTCGCCTTGATACCGGATGGAGCGCTTGCCGACCGTCAGCACGCGCGCGGTAACGCTGACGTTGCCCATGTCGGGTTCGATGTCGGCGATGTCGGTCGCTGGTGGTTCGCCGCCACCGCCGCCACCGCCGCCGGAATCGCCGTACTTCCGACGGAGGCTCTGTTTGGCCTCGTCCATCGGCACCGAATACGAGACGAGTTTCTCCAAGTCCTCTTTGACCTCCGCTTTGTCTACGCCGAGGGTGGAGGCGAGCTCCTCGGCCGCGTCGTCGAGACTCATTTCAGTCGGGGGTTCGTCGGCGCGGGTCAAAAGCGTTCGCCGCGCGAGGAAGGCCCGTGCGCTCGTCGCTCTCAAGGGTCACCCGAGCGCGTCTCCACTCGGGAGACGTCGGAGGACCTGTCGATTTCCGTCGCCGTTCCATTCATCAGTATCTTGTGAACTGATTACACAATAGGTGTTGACACGCCTCGTGTGCCTTTTATCTTGCCACGGACCTAACTGTAATTCGTTATGAGAGATGTGAGCCGACGACGATTCGTGCAGGCTACCGGCGCCGCAGTCGCGGCCGGTACACTGGCGGGCTGTACTGGCAACGGCGGCGGAAATGGAAACGGCAACGGCAACGGGAACGGCAATGGCGACGGCGACGGTGCCGAGGTCCCACAAGAAATCGACGACTTCCTCTCGGGAGCCAACCTATACGATGGCTCTATCGTCGACATGACCGGCGAGGACGAAGTGACCATCATGGTCGGCGCCGGCGACGGTGGATTGGCGTTCAACCCCGCCGCGGTTCGCATTACTTCAAGTACGACGGTCGTCTGGGAGTGGACCGGCGAGGGCGGCTCTCACAACGTCGCCTCCGTCGAGGACTCCGAATCCGACTTCCAGAGCGAAATCGTCGGTGAGGAGGGCCACACCTTCAATCAGTCATTCGACAACACCGGCATCCAACTCTACGTCTGTCAGCCCCACGAGACGCAGGGCATGAAGGGCGCCATCGAAGTCGTCGAAGAGTAAGCCGCGACGAGCCGCGACCGCGTTCTTTTATTCACCGCTCGCCTAGCCCACGGTGTGAAGCGCGTGACTGACCGGGTGTCGAACCCCTTCGGGATGACTGCTCCGGGTGAACCCGCCGTGTACGGCTACGGCGACGCCAACGCCGACTTTCACGTCGTGGGCCTCGACGGCGAGACTCACGGCGGCACGGAGACGGGCGTTCCGTTTACTGGAACGCCCGCCGGCCGGCGGTTACAGGGCGTTCTCCACGCCGTCGGCTTCGCTGCGGAACCGTACAGCGACGCCCCCGAACTGTCGAACTGCTATCTGTCGTACCTGTGGCTCTCCTCCGGCGACCCCGCGGACCTCGAACGATACGCCGACGCCGAAATCCGTGCAGTGAACGCGCATATTCTCCTCCCTGTCGGCGACGAGGCGCTGTCGTACGTCCTGACGGAGTTCACGACGCAGGCGCGAAAGCTCCCACACGACGCCGCTCGACTCCACGCGAGCGACGTGCGGGGCCGCGGCTTTCTCGTCGTCCCCGTCCGCGAACCCACCGAGTGGGAGTCGGGGGACAGAGAAGCGCTCGTCGACCGACTCGAGGCGCTGCTGGACAGCGATTACCGACAGACGAAAGGCGTCGCGACGACCGTCGGTTAACTTCGCTCGACGAAGGCGGCTATCTCGTCGGCGATTTCCTCGCCTTTGTCCTCTTGGAGGAAGTGCATCGCACCCTCTATCCACGTATCCGGCTGTTCGCTCGCGGTGGGAATCAACTCCCGAAGCGGGTCACGAGCGTTGCGCGTGATGGGGTCGGAGTCCGAAAAGAGGACGAACGCCGGCTTCTCCCACTCGCTCAACCGCTGTTTGGCGGCCTGCATCGTGTCGGCGCCCTCATCGTCCGGTGAGTGCGGGATAAGGAAGGGCAGTACGCGGGCGCAGGCTTTCGACTCCTCGGTCGGAAACGGCGCCTCGTAGGCGGCGATGACCTCTTCGGACAATTCCTCGGCCGTGGCGTTTTGGATTAACATCCCGATGGGGAGTTCCTCGACGTTCTCGACGAAGTCGGCGAACTGGTGCCACGCGTCGGACATCTCCTGTGTGCCGTCGGGGACGCCGGTGTTCATCGCTACGAGGCGGGCGAACCGTTCGGGGTTGTGGCCCGCGAGCGCGAGCCCCAGAATGCCGCCCCAGTCCTGACAGACGAGGGTAATTTCGGAGAGGTCCAACTCCTCGAACAGCAGCGTCTCGAAGGCGTCGTAGTGGAGGTCGAAACTGTAGGCGTCGGGGTCGGTGTACTTGTCCGAGCGGCCGAGACCGAGCATGTCGGGGACGATGACGCGACCGTGCTCGGAGAGCGTGGAAATCATCTTCCGGTAGAGGAAACCCCACGTCGGTTCGCCGTGCATGAGCAGGAACGTCTCGTCTCCATCGCCCTCGACATCGACGTAGGCCATCTCGGCGCCATCGTCGGTGACGGGGACCTTCTCGTGGGGATAGTCGTAGTCCGGAACGTCTTCGAATCGCTCCTCGGGAGTGGTGGTGAGAGTCACGGAAGCAACTCCCACGGCGCGCCCAAAAGGATTCGGGTGACGTTTGCGTCACCCGGTATCATCGAGGGTAGAGGGGTCTATTTGAGGCTCGACCGCCTATCGAAGATATGGAGCATACCCCCGAACACGACGTTACCGCAGAAAAGCCCGACAGCCCGGTCCACACCATCGGCACCGACCACATGACCGTGATGGGCGGCGACGCCGCGAGCACGCTCGCCTTCTATCGGGACCTGCTGGGGATGCCGCTGGTGCTCGAACAGCCAAATCTCGACGCCCCGGAGTTGACGCATCTGTTTTTCGACACCGGTGACGGCCGGATTCTCACCTTCTTCGTCGGCGAGAACCGCTCGCCGCGACCGTACCGCGGTGCCGGCAACGTCCACCACCTCGCTTTTTCCATCGCGCCCGAGGAGTTCGACGATACCAAAAATGCCCTCCGTGCGGCCGACTACGGCTTCAACGAGTTCGACCGCGGGGCCTTCCACTCGCTGTACACCCAGGACCCGACAGGTCTCGTCATCGAGTTGGTCGTCGAAAAGTACGACTTTCCGCCCGAGCGCCGTGGCGAGGTGCTCGCACTCGCCCACGAGAAGCGCGTCGAGGACGGGTCGGGGTTCGTCGACGACGAGCACATGCAGGCGGCCTTAGAAGAACTGGGGCTCGATTCCGAACCGCGGTTCGAAGGCGACGCGCCGACCGGGACGGGCGTGTAATCGACGGGGGTCGAAGTACCTGACCGACATTGCTGCCGAGGGAAAGCTTTTGCCGGACAGGCGACCACGGTCTGGCATGCAACTCGAGTTCGAGTTCTACGCGACGCTTCGCGACGCCGTCGGAGAGAAGTCGGTGATTCGAACCGTTCCCGACGGGACCACCGTCGTCGAAGCCCTTCGAGCCGTCGCCGACGACTACGACGGCCTACAGTCACTGCTGTTCCGCGAGAACGGCGCGTTGCGCACTCACATCACGGTCGCGCGAAACGACCAGCCACTTCTCGAAGACCGCGACGACGTGGTACTCTCCGACGGCGACACGCTCGTGTTGTCGCCGGGCGTCTCGGGTGGAGCGGCGACGACTCGACTCGCGGAGGTCGCACAATGACGGACCCCGCCCTCGATTTCGAACTCGGACTCGTCGCGCTCGGCAACCACGCCTTCGAGGGGAACAACAACTGCTACGTTCTCGGGCTCGAAGACGGCGCGACGACGACGCTCGTCGACACCGGCGTCGCATCCGACGACACGCGGAGGCAACTCCAGGAGGGGTTGGCCGAATACGACCTCGCGTTCGCCGACATCGAGCGAATCCTACTCACGCATCACCACGCCGACCACACCGGATTGGCCGGCGAGATACAGGCCGAAAGCGGCTGTCCGGTCAACGTCCACGAGGCCGACGCGCCGCTCGTCGCCCAAGACCCAGAGGCGATGGCCGCACAGGAGGACCGACTCCGGAACGCCATCGACGAGTGGGGAATGCCCGAGGAGAAACAGGAGGAACTGCTGGCGTTCCTCGACGGCAGTGCGGGCATGGACGGCGAGGCTCCCGAGGTGACCACCTTCGAGGACGGCGACACCTTCGACCTCGGGAGCGTCGAACTCGAGGCGGTTCATATGCCGGGGCACGCCGCCGGACTGGCGGGCTTTGCCTTCGAGGGCCGCGATGGCGAGGAGTTGTTCAGCGGCGACGCGCTGTTGCCGTACTACACCCCAAACGTCGGTGGCGCCGACATTCGCGTCGACGGTGCCCTCGAACAGTACCTCGACGCGCTCGTCGACATTATTTCACGCCAGTACACCCGGGCGTGGCCGGGCCACCGCGGCCCAATAATCGACCCGCCGGGACGAGCCGCCGACATCATCTCCCACCACCGCGACCGAACCGAGCGCGTCGTGGGCGTATTGGACGACGGGCCCGCGACGCCGTGGGAGGTCAGCGCCGAACTGTTCGGGTCGCTGTCGTTCATCCACATCCTCCACGGACCGGGAGAAGCCTTCGCCCACCTCGAACATCTCCTCGATGCGGGCGTCGTCACACGGACCGGCCGTGCGTTCGAACTGCTGGAATCCGAACCGAACCTCGATTCGCTGTTCCCCGACGTACCTGCCGCACTTGCTGTCGGTCGCCATCCCGGACACTAACGGGTGTGCGCGGCGGCTACCAAACCGACCCGGGATTAAGCGGTATCCACCCGTCGATAGCAGTATGTCTGATGCCGAATCCGTTGTCAAGGACCTCCCGCCGAGCGCGAAACTCGTCTACAAGACGCTCGAATACGAAGGTCCGATGACCCAATCGCAACTCGCCGAGGAGTCGCTGCTGCCACAGCGGACGGTCCGACACGCCCTCCGGAAACTGGAGGACGCCGACATCGTCGACGAGTCGGTGTACCTCATGGACGCACGGAAATCGACATACGCCGTCCGGACGGGCGAGGAACCCGACACCGCGACGCCGGCCGCGTAAGTCCCGCTTCTTACAGTTCGACGACGCGTTTTACTCGACCGACCAGCAGGTCGCCGTCCGGTCCGCGGAACGCCCGCACGACGCCGTCGCGTTCCCGTTTTTTCAGTCGAATCGTCGCGTGGTTCTCGCTTTCTCGGTCGTCGAGGCGCAGTCGCAGTTCCCCATCCTCGGCCACGACAATTCCGACGAGCCGTTGGTCCTCGCGGGGCTTCGGGACCGTGAGTTCGACACGCGAACCGGAGAGTGCCGCGATATCGTCGAGCGTCGGTCTGCTCATACGCGTCCGTAGCACAGCGGCGAGAGTAAACGTCTCGGTAGCGCCGATTTGGGCCAACGCTGTTTCGAGTGGCCTGCCGAATTCAATGGAGGGCGTGACGGGAGTGAGAAAACGCGAAGCGTTTTCGAACTACGTCACGCGCGTCGAGCGAACAAAGTGAGCGAGACGGGCGTGACGGGATTCGAACCCGCGCTCTAGAAGTTAGGAACCTCTCGCCGTAGTCCGCTTGGCCACACGCCCTGCCGAAAATGGGTACGGGAGGCTGAAAACGATTGCTGTCCGAGCGGTTCGTCAGTTCGTCTCGGTCCCGTCGTCCGATTCCGCCTCCGCGATTTCGAAGTCCTCGTCGTCGTCTTCATCTTCCGCGGCGTCGGTCGTCTCGTCGCTTTCGGTCTCTGTCGTCGGTTCCGTCGCCGGTTCCGTCGACGAACTGCTCGTCGACTGCCCCGTCGCGCCGTCGCGCATGTCTTTCAGTTCCTCTTCGACCTCTTGGCGGCCTTTCTGGAACTCGCCCATCGCTTCACCGGTTGAGCGGGCGAGTTTGGGGATTTTGTTCGCGCCGAACAGTAACACGGCGATGAGCAGGATTATCAGCACCTCGGGCCCACCGGGAAGCCCGAACTGCATTGGAAGTAGGTCCATCATTGCTACCTGAGGCTAGCCCAGTGTTGATTATAGGCTTTTTCCTCAAAAATCGGAATCGAGTCGGCGAAAAGCCGCGTTCAGGCGTTCGAGCGCTCGGCGTCACCGGACGTTTCGGCGTCGGACTCCGCGGAGACTTCCTCGTCGTCGTCCTGTATCTCTTCGAGTTCTTCTTCGACCTCTTGGCGGCCCTTCTTGAACTCGCCCGTCGCCGACCCCATCGACCGTGCGAGTTCCGGAAGTTTGCTCGCTCCGAACAGGAGAATCAGGATGCCGGCGATTAACAGCAGTTCGGGCGGACCCAACCCACCGATGAACAATGGCGTCGTCATACCTGTTGCTTCGCGTGCCCACTTGTAGGCTTTTCGCCACTCGTCGCCCGGTCGCCGGAAGCCGGAGATTCAAACGGGAGGGTCACAAGGGGCCACACATGGTAGACGTAGGCGACGACGCCCCCACGTTCAGCGCACCGATGACGACACCGAGCGGCGACATCGAGGAGTTCTCGCTGGCCGACGCCACCGAGGACGGTCCCGTCGTGTTGGCGTTCTTCCCCGGTGCGTTCACCAGCGTCTGTGCCAGCGAGATGGCGACGTTCCGCGACCGCTTTGACGGCCTCACCGACGCCGACGCGGCGCTGTACGGGGTCAGCGTCGACTCACCGTTCGCACTCGAGGAGTTCGGCACACAGAACAACCTGAACTTCCCGTTGGTCAGCGACATCGCCAAGGAAGTCATCGACGCCTACGACGTGTCGATGGACTTCGATGCCCTCGGCGTCGAAGGCGTCGCAAAGCGTGCGGTGTTCGTCGTCGACGAAGACGGCACCGTCACCTACGCGTGGGTCTCCGACGACCCCGGCGTCGAACCGGATTACGACGCCGTCGAGTCCGCTGCGGCCGACGCCTGACACGCCGGACGTTTTTTCTCGGCACCGACCGTTGTCGCGGTATGAGCGACTCCGACACGGCCGACAGAGGGGAAACCGGTCGCGTGTACGACCCCGATGCGGACCACGACTTCCCCGACGAGCGCCTCAACACGGTGCTCGAAGCCGTCCAAAGCGACACAGAAGTCATCACGTACCTCGAAGCCCAGAACGTCAACCCCGTCGACCGCAAGGGGTACAACGACCACGGCACCAAACACATCGAAATAGTCCGCAATCGGGCGCTGTGTCTGTACGAACTCCTGAAATCCGGCGATGTCGGGTTCAACGGCGCCGAACAGCAAGGTCTCGAAGAGGCCGACGAGGCGGTCATCATCGCACTGGCCGCGACGCTACACGACATTGGCCACGTCGTCCACCGCGACGACCACCCCTACTACTCGATTCCACTGGCCGCGGACATCCTTGACCGACTCCTGGCGGAGTTCGATTTCTACGACGCCGCCGAGCGCGTCCGGATGAAAGGCGAAGTGCTGCACGCCATCCTCTGTCACCACACCGAGGAGACGCCGCTGACGACCGAAGCCGGCGTCGTCCGCGTCGCCGACGCCCTTGACATGGAGCGAGGGCGCTCCCGCATTCCCTACGAGAAGGGCGGACGAGGCATCAACACAATCTCCAGTCGGGCGATTCGGAAAGTGTCGCTGCAGCCCGGTGATGACATGCCCGTCATGGTCGAAATCGAGATGACCGATGCTGCCGGGGTGTACCAGGTCGACGAACTCCTGAAGCACAAACTCCACGACTCCCGAATCGAGGAGTACGTTCGCATCGTCGCGCTCAACACTCACAGCGACGACGGCGAACTCGTCGAACGAATCGAACTGTAGCGGTCGGTTGGCGTCGGAGACCGACCTCCGTCGTCGAGAATCACCTCGCTTTTGGGCTCCGATTTGCTACCCCGAGACGTGTCGAGTACCCTCCGTGCCTTCCGTGACCCGGAGTTCCTCTCGCTTTCGGGGACGGCGTTCGCCCGCGCACAGGCGTACTCGACTATCGCTATCGCGTTGGCGCTGTACGCCGACCAGTTCGGGACGACGAGTACCGTCGAGGGGCTGTTCGGCACCGTCTTCGCGCTCACGCAACTGCTTATCGTCCTCCCGCTCGGCCGATACATCGACACGCACAACGCAAAACGAGTGTTGCTCGTCGGATTCCTCGTCAATCTCGCCGTTTTCGTCGGATTCGCGCTCGTCGAAACCGTCTCACACGTCATCCTCGTTCGGATGATACAGGGGGTCGGAGCGAGTCTGCTGTGGATTACCGGCTCGACGGTCGTCGGCGACATCGCTCCCGACGGCGAGCGCGGTCTCTGGTTCGGCACGTACAATCAGGTCGGTGCGTTCTCCAGTCTCGCCGGCGACATCGTCGGCGGCGCATTGCTCGCCGTCTACGGTTTCACCGAAACGTACGCCGTTCTCTCCGCAATCACGCTCGGGGCGTTCCTCGCCGTCGCCGTCGTCCTGCGAACCAACCCCGGCGGCCGCTCAACCGACGACCGTAGCGGCCGGGAGACGTTCCGGGACCTCCTCGGCCGACGAACGCTTCAGGCGCTGACGGCGTTTCGGCTCGGAACCGGCTTCGGAAAGATGGGCGTACTGTTGTTCCTCCCTATCTACGCCCGAACGGGGTTCGGGATGAACGCACTCGTCGTCGGTATCGTCCTCGCGGGCGGCAAACTCACCAAAGCGCTCACACAGGGATACGTCGGTGAGTTGACTGACCGTGTCGGCGGCAAGAGCCGTTTCATCGTCACGGGGGCGCTGCTGTACACGGCCGGTACGCTCGCGATTCCACTCGCGGAGTTCGCCGACGGCCTCGTTCCCTCGCTCGCCGTCAGTTTGGTCGGCCGCTCGCTTACCTTCCCGCCGGCGTTCGCCGTCCTCTTCGGAGCGTTCGCACTCTGTGGCGTCGCCGACAGCATCCGACTCCCGGCGAGCATGTCGCTGTTTATCGAGGAAGGCGAGGCCGTCGATGCGACGGCGGGAAGCATGTCGCTCCGGTCGGTGTCGTGGAAAATCGGGCAGGTCGTCGGTCCACTGACGATGGGTGTCGTCTGGGACGCCTTCGGCGTATTCGCCGCCTTCGGCGTCGCGGCCGGCTGTATCCTCCTCTCGACTGCGACGTTCATCGGCCTCAGTTTCTCGCGGCCGGCGACCGCCTGACGGGCGACGCTACTGCGTGAATCCGCTCCCGCGTAGCGCAGGTTCCTCGTTGTCGACCGACACTTCACAGTCGAAGACTGCACGAATCGTGTTGTGCGCCTTGTCGTCGTGCATCGTGGGGTCCATCGAGAACACGCCCAACATGTCGCCGGAGCGAATGCGTGCGGTAAACACGTGCAGGAACCGGAACATCGTTCGCAGTTCCGCATACATCAGTGCCGTCGACACCGTCGCGAAACCGACACGAACCGGCTTCGTGTCGTCATCGTCAAGCAGTTTCGCGAACTCGAGGCTGATTCCCGTCAAGTCGCCGGGGGAGTTCAGTTGCTTGACCGGCACGTCCTCGACGGCGCTGTCGTGGTTGGTACACTCGATGACGCCGAGTTGTTCGCGGGAAGCGCCGCGGTCGAGCAACTCCTCGACGACGGTTTCGGCGTCCGTGTTCGTCGTGATGACGATTGCACGTTCGCCGGAAGCGGGCGTGACGGCATCGAATAGCCGCTCGTTGGTCTCCGGTGACGGCCCGGACACCAGCACGCTCGTCCCGTCGTCGAACGTCGCGGGTTCGCCGAACCCGTCGACGCGATAGCTCACCTGTCGTCACCCCCTCCGTCGTCTGACTCGCCCTCGATGTCCCGAACCATCGCCACGAACTCGTCGCTCTCCATACCCGGCAGCGCCGAATCGATTTCCGAACGCAACTCCATCAACCGATTTTCGAGGTCCGCGAACTCCTCGCTCTCGGCGAGTTCCTCGTCGGGTTTCGACGACCGAAGCGCCGCCTGCTTGGCCGACAGCGCGTACAGTTCCTGTTCGAGGTCCGCGAACTCCGAGCGCGAAAGCAGCCGCTGGACGGTCTCCAACAGTTCCTCGCGCTCGACGGGCTTCGTGAGATAGTCGTCGAAGCCCATCGTAATCACGTCGAAGTCGGGTTCGACGGCCGTCACCATCGCCACCTTACAGTCGGTGGTCCGCTCCCGCAGTTCGGCAAGCACTTCGTCGCCGCTCATCCCCGGCATCAATCGGTCCAAAAGCACCACGTCGACCGAATCGTCGAGTTGTTCGAGCGCCGCCTCACCGCCCTCCGCCGTCAGAACCTCGTAGTCGTCCTCCAGCCACCGAACGTACAGTTCGATGAGCGCCCGTTCGTCCTCGACCACGAGGACCGTCGGCTTTCCATCTCCCTCGGTCATTAGATATCTCGTCTTTTGGTGGGGGCTACGTATAGTTTGGCGTCCGAATCAAGAATCTCAAATGAATTATTAACTCGGAGAGACGAAGTATATCGCTTGTTCACCATTTGTTAAGATTACTGATATGACAAAATAGTCATCTGTGCTCACTGAATATCGGTTATTTCCATCTCCAAAGAGAACCGTAATATCTTCGGACGGGTCTAATGTTCCAGTCGAATCGTACTCTCCCGAAACATCACCGCTCTTGCCATCAGAATTGTCCCGCATCGCCCACGTTTCGGGTGGTGCTCCGTCACCATTCTTTCCATAGAAATTTACTCGAACAGATGCAAACTCAAGATTATTATCCACATTGAAAGTCATATCAACTGCGGATCCACTTTGGCCTTCACCGACAACACCACCAAAGAAGTTCCCGAGTGAGAAATTAGATTGTAGGGTTGCTTGATTAAGACGAACCCCACTACTCGGATTAATCATCCCACCAGTGCTCAGCACGTTCACGTTGAACTCCGCCGCACATCTATCGGGGCCAGAGCAGCCTACAATTTTGCCTGTCGCCGTGCCCGTGGTTGTCGCCGAAACCGACAACGACGCACGTCCCTCACCGTTTGTATTCACGACTTCTGACTGGCCACCGAGAGTGACGTTTACTGCTTGTCCAGCAACGGGATTGTTGTACTTATCTCGAACTTCGAAAGTGACGCTTGCGTTCCCGTTGGGTCCAACGTCGGTTACACCACCCTCCGCTGGCACGATATAATGTGCTTCTGGCTTTTCAACGCCGGGTTCCAGGCCGATTCCAGCCATACGTAGCGTGTATCGCTGGTCACCATCAAGGACGATTCGGACCGTTTCGTTTGTCGGTTTGCTCACGTTCAATACCGTGCTTTGGCTCCCGACCACCTCATTCCACGTGGATAGTGGCATCTGTGTCGGCAGTTCAAGTGTGATGTTGCTCCCGCTATCACCAGTAACGGTGACGGGGCGAGCAGGTGCGCTGACCGGCCGAATATCCACTGATTGGGTGGTCCCAGAAGTTGCTGAGTAGTTGCCGGCCATGAAGATCAGATTAATATCAGTATCATCCACGACTGAGCCGGGGTTCTTGATGATAGTCGCATCGCTGAAATTATTGTAGAGGACACCGTACTCGTATCGCGTTGTTGGAGCGTTATCGAGATAGTTGTAATTCACCGAATATTCGAGTGTTCGACTACTCAACGTCAGATTCGAACTGTCGATGTAGTCACGAACTTCCGGACTGGTTGCACTCGCATTCGTGATAGTTACTGTCCTGTTGTCGGTTGTCGAAAGTGACCCCGTTGCTTGTGGTGGACTGTAAAACAAGAGTCGAGCAGGATAACCAGTACCAGTCTCGATACCCACGGATTCGCCGTCACCAGTGTTTGCGACTTCGGATGTAGTCTGGTGGAACTTGACGAAGTCACCCTGAGCCTCTTGGTTGTGATTGAATTCGACTTGTTGGTTTGCTGCTGGGATGGCCTGCGTCTGGAAAATCGCCAACAATGCGATTAAGACGCCGAACACCAGTATCGCGCCGACGACCTCCGAAACACCTCTGTTGTCTGTGATGAAATTCATTGTTCTATATGAGGACGAACACGCCAAGCGTGAGCACTGCCAGCACGATGCTGAACTTCAGCCCGGCGAGGACGTTGTTCTCCGCGAGCTTCCCTGCGAGTAGCCCGCTGCCGATGCCCTGGATCAGCGCCGAGTGGAAGAACACCGTCCGATAGATGTCGACCGGCACGTCGCCGACCGACAGCGGCGTGCTGGCCGCACCACCGGTGTTTGCGCTCGCCGGCGGCGCAGTGTCGGCCAGTTGGCTAATCGGTGTCAGATAGCTCGTATCGAGCATGACGATGACCGCGAGGTACACGAGGAAGCCGATGATGACGATAGCCGTGTAGGCGCCCATCTCGCTGCGGCGCTTCCGTTCGATTTGATAGCGGTTGCGGGTGTCCTCTGCGGCGATGGAGATAATCGTCGAGAGGTCACTGGAGGAGTGGTTGCCCTTCGCGATGAGCTTCATCGTCCGGGTGACCTGCGGAACCTTCAGGCGGTTGGCGAACTCCAAGAGTGCGCGCTCGATGTCGCCGTTCCAGCGGATGTCGTTGCGCACCTTCCGGAGTTCATCGGAGAGGGCGCCCTCGGACCACCGCGAGACGAGGTTCAACGCGTCGACGAGTCGGATACCCATCTGGTTCGCACTCGAGAGGATGTTCAGCGTGTCGGGGAACCGCTCTGCGATTTTCTTCTCGCGGCGGCGCTGGCTCTCGTAGAACAGCGTCAGCGGCACCGACGCGATGAGAAACGGCACGACGAACAGGCCGATTGTCGCCCGAATCGGCACTTCGAGGATGCCCTCGATGGACGCCGGGACGGCACCGGAGATGAAGGCGAACCCGATTGCCAACAGTGCAATCGGAACCGTCACGATGAGCGATAGCAGGGGGTTTCGGTCCCGAATCTGGTCGATGGGGTTGTACAGCATCTCGAGGCGTTCGTCGCGTTGTTTCTTCTGTTCGTAGGTCTCGTATTGGGGGTCCTCGGTGACGCGGGAACTCCACTCGCGGTCGAACTCGACGTCTTCGATTTCGAGTTCGTCGGTGTGTTCGGCGTAGGGCTTCGAGAGGATGTCGACGGCCGCGAGGAAGCCGAGCATCCCCAGCGGGAGGCCGACGTAGACGAGGAAGTACGTCTGCAGCAGCGCCTGTCCGCCGAGCAAACTGATGACGAGCAGGGTGACGATGAGGAACAGCGGCGCGGCGACGAAGGCGACGACGAAAATCTCGGAGAGAATCGACAGCGTTCCGAGGAAACTGTCCTGTTCGTCGCGAGCCTCGTCCATGTAGGTCTCGGCTTCGTCTTCGAGGAACACCGAGAACTCACTGCCCGAGTCCAGCACGGAAATCATGTCGTCGAGGAACTGTTCGAGATTCTCTGACGGCGTGAGGTTGCGGGCGTCGCGCAGCGCCGTAAAGAGGTCGTTGCCGAACAGTTCCACGTCGCGGACGACCATGTCGAACTCGTTGGACACCTCGCCGTACACCTCGTCGGCTTCGGCGAGTTCCTTGACGACCTCGAAGGTGTTCATCCCACCGTAACTGAGCGCGTACATATAGACGATGGCGTGCGGGAGCAGGATGTTGATGCTTCGTTCGCGCGTGCTCGTCCGCATGCGAGGGTAGTAATACCCCGTCGCGAACGCGCCGCCGGCGAACAGCACGACGGAGAAGACGACGACTGCGATGCCGAGGAGGGCCTGAAACACTGTCTCGGTGACGCCGAGTTGAGAGAACCCACCGAGGAACGCCAACTGGACGCCGAGCAGTGCGCCGAGGAACAGTCCGATGGCGGCCGCGATGAAGGTGTAGCCCGTGATGCGGGTGAGGTAGATGTCGTAGGTGTACCCCATCCGCGCCTGGTTGAGCCACCGCTGAAGGTCACGGAACCGCTCCGGGTGGGTGAGAAACCACGTCCGAAGGTAGCCGTGTTGGTCGCGGAGTCGCTCCTTGTCGGCCTCCGAGAGGTCGTGTCGTTCCGGGAAGTACTGTTCGAGTTCGTAGTCCGGAATTGGCGTCGCGTCGTCGATGTTTCCCTGACTCATTCTGTGTCTTCGAGGTCGCCGGGCTCTAAGGTGCCCTCATTGACCATCTTCAGCAGTTTCTCCTTGTTGCTCCCGAACATGTGAATCGCGCTCGTCACCTCGTTGTAGCCGGAGATGTCGTTGTCGACGAGGTATTGGAGGAACTCACGTCGCTGTCGAAGTTCCTCGGCCAACTCGCGGCCGCTCCAGCCCCGGTCGTCGGCGATTTCCTGGAGCACCTGGGAGTTGTTCACTCGCTGAATGGTGTCGGAATCGGCATCGCGTGCGAAGATGTCGATGGCACGGATGGACTCCTCGGCGTCGCTGCCGGGAAGGATTTCGGTGACGCCATCGTTCCGCCGGACCCGGTCGCCGTCCTTGAACGTCTGTTTCTGGACGGAGATGATGTCCAACTCCAACACCATCTGTGCCGGCACGTTCAGCGGCTTGTTTTCGAGTCGGTTCAACACGCCCTCGACGCTTTCGGCGTGAATCGTCGTGTAGGCGGTGTGGCCCGTCCCGATGGCCTGGAAGAACGTGAACGCGACGTTCTGCTCGGTTCGAATCTCACCGACCAGCAGGTACTCGGGACGCTGTCGGAGTGCGGCCTGCAGCAACTCGTACATCGACACCTCGCCACGTCCCTCCGAGGTGATGGACTCCCGCGTGAGGCTCTGAACCCAGTTGTCGTGCGGGAGCGTGATTTCGCGGGTGTCCTCGATGGAGACGACTTTCGCGTCCTCGGGGACGAACATCGAGACGGCGTTCATCGAGGTGGTCTTCCCCGACCCGGTGCCGCCCGAGAAGATGAGCGAGCGGTTGTTCTCGATGGCGAGCCAGAAGTACGCCATCTGCTCGACGGAGAACGTCCCGCGTTCGACGAGGTCGACGGGCGTGAAGGGGATGTTGGCGAACTTCCGGATAGTGAAGTTCGACCCCCGGGTCGCCACGTCCGACCCGAAGGTCAACTGCACGCGGGAGCCGTCGGGCAGCGTCCCGTCCATCAACGGTTCGGAGACCGACACCTGCTCGCCCGCTCGCTGGGCAAGCCGCAAGGCGAACGAGGAGAGTCGCTGTTTGCCGAAGGTGATGTTCGTCGGCATGTCGCGGTGTTCGGCGTGGTAGACGTAGACGGGAATGTCGATGCCGTCACAGGAGATGTCCTCGATGTTGGGGTCCCGCATCAGCGGGTCGATACGGCCCAAGTGAACGAAGTCCCGCAGGAGGTAGTATTTGAGCTTCAGAAGCGAGCCGTCATCGATGGTCGCGGCCGCGTGGTCGGAGATGATTTCCTTGGCCTTCTCCTCGAAGATGGCCTCGCGGTCGTCGTCGGCCTCCAGGTCCTGATACATCAGGCTGTTGCGGAGAATCTTCACGAGGTCCTCGCGGACGTACTCCTCGAACTCCGTCAGTTCTGGCTCGTGGACGTGGTATCGGAGCCGTTCTTCGTCGTCACGTCGAAGAATCGAGACGTACGCGTAGGGCTTGTTGACCCACAACCGCTCGATTTCCTCGTGGTTGTCGAGATACGAGAAGTCGAAGAACTGGCCCTTGATGAACTCGATGCCCGGGCGCTCGGCGAACGATTCGTCGATGTCGGTCGTCTCGAAGTACTCGTGTACCTCCCGAAGAATCTCGCCCTTTATCGGGTGGTCGGAGACGATTTGTCTGTCTTCCTCGCGCGGACTGCGGGCCTCGGCGACCGCCGGGGAGTCCTCCTCGGTGTCCGACGCGGCCGCCGACTCCTCGGCTGCTTCATCCGTAACGTCGGCTCCCCCGTCATCGGAATCCGACTCCTCAGGTCGTTCTGTCGTCTCGTCGTTCCACTCGAATTCCTCGGCCTCGCCGTCCGAGGCTTCACTATCACTGCTCACGGTTCCTCCGTCTGTCGCCGGTGTGTCGGTCGGCGAACCGTCGTTTTCGTCCCCCATTTGGCTCGAACCTACGTTTTCCGTTTTTGTGTATCATCATTAGTGTTATACCGGGTTTGTACGGCGCTACTTATGTGGATGGTCCTTGAGACCACGTCTCAGTATCTCATGGGTAGTGTCGTCGAGGTGCGACAGAGACGTGTGTTAACTCAGGCCTAAAGGCGAACGGCCTTATTAATGATGCACGAAACGAACAGTGAATCTACCGAAATTTTTCATTAGAGGTCGGTCACGGTTCGGCGGCTTCCGGGAGTCGATACCGCGAAAATCAGGCGTCGAGGCCGACGGTCATCACGGGAACGGGCGACTGTTCGACGACCCGCTGGGAAACGCTACCGACGATGTTTCGCTCGTAGCTACCGCCGCTGGTCCCCATCACTACGAGGTCGATATCGGTCTCATCGATGTAATCGAGGATGGCCGAAGAGGGGTTGCCGACATCGATATCCGACCCCGTTTCGATTCCACGCCCGTCCGCCGTGGTGACGGCATCATCGACTGCGGCCCGTGCCTCGTCTTCCAACTCATTCCGGACGGTCTCGATACGGTCGTCGTCGAGAGTCAGAAACGCGCGGTCGTCAACGACGGACAGCACGTGAAGCGTCGCATCCCGCGTCTCGGCGATATCGAGTGCGTACTCCAGTACGTTTCGGGAGTGGTCGGTGCCGTCCGTTGGAAAGAGAATTCGGTCGAACATCAACAGTAGTACCGAAACGTTTCGGACACATAAGTCCGCCGTGAACCCGCCGACACAGGCGTGCTAGCGTGGTTCTCGATGACAGAGTGACGACCCGCTTCGAGTACAGGAAATATATTGACGGGTCGCTTCACTCCCCGTTCACCGTTCCGAGACCTCACTACGTTCGGCCTCGCTATGCGCCGGCCGGGAGTGAGAAAACGCGAAGCGTTTTTCGAACTACGGGCGGCGCACGACCGCAGGGAGTACATTCACGGGTCGCTTTGCACCCCGTTCATGCTCTTGAGGCCTCACTACGTTCGGCCCCGATATGCGCCGGCCGGGATTTGAACCCGGGCCATGAGCTTGGAAGGCTCAGGTCCTACCACTAGACCACCGGCGCTCACTCTGGCCCCACCACGGGGCACATTCGGACCTATATCCGCCACCCCCTAAGGAGTTTTCCGTTCTCACCGACCCATAACGGTTTGTGGGCGGCAAACCTGTTGCCTGTATGATCATCACCGTCCCCGTCGACGGGACCGAACGGGGCCTCAAAGCGCTTCGGACCGCTGTCGACATCGCCAATCGAATGGACGCCGGGGGTGGATGTCGTCCACGTCACCGACGACCGTTCGGAGGAGAACTGGTACCTCCTTGAGGAGGTAAACGAGGTACTCGAAGCGTACGACGGCGACGCCGAACCTCGAATCCTCATCGAGGACGGCGCCGACGGTGCCGGTGCTTCGAAGGCCGTCGGCGAGCGCATCGTCGAGGCCCTCTCCGAAGGCGACTACGAGTTCGTCGTGATGGGACGACACGAGGAACGGGGTGCCCTCGACCGCGCGCTTCTCGGCAGTGCCTCGGAGGTCGTCCTCGAAAATTCGACGGTTCCGGTCATGCTGGTGTGACGACGGCGTAGCAGTTCCCGCTCGATATTCGTGAGTCGACGACTTCGAGACCGCTTGCCGCAATGTCGGCGTCGAACTCCTCGGGCGCGTAGATGTGATAGAACCGCGGGACGGTCTCCCCACCCGGGAGCGTCCAATCGACATCCGTATCGAACCCCTCCGTGGCGTCGGCGGAGGCATCGAAGGCGTCGTGGGCGGTGCTCCACGCGCTCACGAGCGCCTCGCCGTCGGGTGTGAGGACGCGCGCCATCTCGTCGAGGCTCTCCCGGCGTAATTTCCGGGACGGAAGGTGATGCAGCGTCGCAACGTACACCGCCAACTCGGCGCAGTCGTCGGTCAGGGGGAGTGCTGAAGCGTCACCTGTGAGAAACGACCCCTCCGGCGCGCGCTCCCGTGCGAGGTCGAGCAGCCGTCGACTCACGTCGACGCCCACTACCCTCTCGGCGTGGTCGGCCAAAAGCGCCGTGTGACGACCGTTCCCACAGCCGATGTCGACTGCTCGGTGAGCGTGGCGTCCCTCACAGAACGATTCGACCTCCGGCCAGGGGTACTCACGGGTCGCCGCGAAGTGGTCGGCGATTCGTTCGTACGTCGCCCGAACCGCCGCCCGGTCGTCGTCCATACCGCGCGTTCGACGAGCGCACACAAGAGCGCGACGGTAGACGGCGCTTTGCCCCCCGCCAGCCGGCGTGAGCGACTCAGCCCAGAAGCGTCAACACGAGGTACGTCACGGTGAGCATAATCGTCGAGTGCTTGACGCCGTCTTTCACCGACCCACCGCCCATCATGCCGCCGACCAGTCCGGAGAGCGTCGACTGTATCAACGCGGTGTGGAAGAACACCAACCGGTAGGCGTCCTCGTCACCACCCTGAAACCCTCCAAGGACGCTCGGAGCGTTCTGTGCGAGGTCACCCTCGACGGCCCCCGTATCCGGGAGGTTCGGGATGAGGACGAAATCCAAGGCGACGATGACGATGAGGAAGACGATAAAGGAGACGTAGATGACGACGAGGTAGGTGAACATCTCCTGTCGCCGTTGGCGGCGGAGTCGCTTGTCCGCCCGAGCCTGTTCGGCGGCGATGCGGAGCACCGGCCCGATTTCGTTCGACGCCCGCATCGCGTTCGTGATGAGCGTGACGACCCGGGTGACGGAGGGTGTCCGAACGCGCGTCTCGAAGCGGTCCAGCGCCTGTGCGACGGTCGCTCCCCACTGGATGTCCCGCCAGATGCGGTCGACCTCCTCGTCGAGGGCGCCGATGTCGCTGCGCCGAACCCGGTCGAACGAGGAGACGACGGCGATACCCGCCTCGTTGAGACTCGCCAACCGTTCCAGCAGGTCGGGGACGGCGTCTTCGAGGCGCCGAAGCCGCCGTTGCTTGATTTCGTAGACAACCGCAAACGTCCCCATGAGGAAGATGCCCGCTTGTACCAGCAAATCGTCCAACAGTCCGAATTCGATGGTGCCGTCGACGACCACCGACGGCGCCCGATACGCCGTCACCAGCACCGCGATTGGAACCGTGACGACGAAGACGAGCGTCGGTCGCTGTATGACCGACTGCAGCGGAGCGGTAAGCGTCTCCCGAACCGCTCGGAGGCGGTCGTAGGCGCGCAGTCGCTCGTGGTTGCGTTCGGAGTTCGGATAGTTGTAGCCACCATCGGATTCGATGCCGACGTGTTCCGTCGTCACGTTCGACTCGGCTTGGAGGATTCGGCTGCTGCTCCCGGTCGTCTGTAGCGGTTGTAACACCTCGATGAGGTACGCGAGAAACAGGAGATTCCCCGCCGGAAGGACGACGTACGCGATTGCGCGCATGAGAAACAGCGTATCGCCCGCGGTCAACCCGATGATGAGGAGGATGGTGACCAAAAACAGCATCCCGGCGACGACGGTGGTGACGTACACCTCCGCGGTCGTTGCGAGCAAATCGAGGATTTCTTCCTGCTGTTCTTCGGCCTCCTCGCGGTAGCGCTCGTACTGCTCTCTGAGAAACTCCGAGATGTTCCGGCCGCTCTGGAGGACACTCGAGAGGTTCTCCGCGAACTGCTCGAACTGCTCGGAGGGCGTCCGCTGGGAGAGGTCTCCGATTGCCGTCACGAGGTCGACGTTGAATAAGTCGATGTTGCGGACGGCGACGCCGACTTCGGCGGCCCCTTCACCGAAGACGCTCTCGTTTCGCGACAGCGCCCGCATCACGTCCGGAAACGCCATCCCGCCGCGGGTGAGGGCGTAGATGAACGCGACCATCCGTGGCATCCCGGCGTCTATCTGCCGGCGCCGCGCATCCGCCCGGAACGACGGAAGCCGCCAGCGGACGGCGTAGGCACCGCCCGCAGCGAGTAACCCAACGAGGCTGCTCGTCGCCAACAATACGGCGAACACGAAGCCGTCGAACACCTCGATTCCGAACGTCGCCCCCGGGAGCTGCGAGAGAAACGGCACGTCAGCGATGCCGTCGAAGAGACCCAACGAAGGTACGGTAATCGTCGTCGAAAGCCCCACCTCCCGAAGCACCGCCAACAGGCCGACGCCGACGTACACGCCGAGAACACCGCCGGCCATCGCCGAGCCGAAGATATACAGGTACGTCTTGGCGGTGTACTCCCGGTAGGGCGTTCCGATGGCTGCGCTGCGGAGCAACCGCTCGCGTTTGACACTCGGTTCGATGCTCTTGCCGTCGAACAGCCTGAAACTGGTTCGTGACAACAGCGCCGAGAGGCCCTCACTGTACGCCGCCGCGAGAAACAACCCCACGATTGCGAGCGCACCGAGCAGCGGGAGGAACTCCAGCATCTATTGACTCGGCGTCTCGACGGCGTTGGCGTCCAGTTGGTTCGCCTCGATTCGGTCGATGACTTCCTCTGGGGTCGCGTAGTAGCGGTTCACCATCGCCGTGAACTCCTGATACTGGTTTACCCCCTGCTCCCAGAGGTACTTCAGGAACGTCCGGCGGCGCTGCATCTCCCGGAGCAGTTCGGACTGGGACCAGCCTCGCTCCTCGCGTATCTCGTCGAGCAACTGCTTGTTCCCCTCCTGGAAGGAGTCGTTAGAGGAGTTCCACTCGTAGGCTCCGGTGTAGTCGAGTTCACCCGTCCGCTGGTCGATGCCCTCGATTTCAGCGATGGCGTCCACCCGGCGAACTCGCTCGCCGCCGAAGCGTGCGAGCGTCTGGACACACAAAACGTCCAGCGACTGAACCATCGGCCGCGGAACGTTGATGGGTTCGTTCTCCAGCCGGTTGATGACCGTCTGCACCGAGTCCGCGTGCATCGTCGACAGCGTCGTGTGGCCGGTGTTCATCGCCTGAAACAGCGTAATCGCCTCTTCGCCACGAACCTCGCCGACGATGATGTACTCCGGTCGGTGCCGGAGGGCACTTCGGAGCAGGTCGTACATCGTCACGTTCGAGGCTTCATCGAGGCGTTCGCGGGTGACTGACGACAGCCAGTTGTCGTGATACAGCGCGAGTTCCCGCGTGTCCTCGATGGTGATGAGTTTCGAACGGGGCGGAACGAACATCGAGATGGCGTTCATCGAGGTGGTTTTCCCCGATGCCGTCCCGCCGGCGAAGATGATGTTCTTGTTGTGTTCGATGGCCATCCACAGATACGCCATCTGGTGAAGCGAGTACGTGCCGAACTCCAGGAGGTCGATGGGCGTGAACGGTTCCTCGCTGTATTTCCGGATGGTGAACGCCGACCCGCGTGGCGTCACTTCCTTCCCGAGTGCCAACTCTGCTCGCGACCCGTCCTGGAGGGTCGTCTCGACGACGGGGTTCCCCACGGAGATGTGTCGGCCGGCCTGCTGGGCCATGCGGACGACGTAGTTGTCGAGTTCCTCCTCGGCGAAGGAGATGTTCGTCTCGATGTCCTGATACTCGTCGTGGTAGGCGTACAGCGGGATGTCGTAGCCGTCACAGGAGATGTCCTCGATGGAGGGGTCGTGCATCAGCGGGTCGAGACGACCGAATCCCTGAAACCGCCGGTGTAAGTAGTAGTAGAGCCGATAGAATCCGGCAACGTCGATTTCTATGCCGTACTTTTCGAGGCGGGTCCGGAGTTCCTCGGCCAACACCTCCTCCGGGGTACCGTCTCGGGAGTGATACAACAGCGGCGTTCGAACGTCGTCGTACAGCGTCGAGAGGAGTTCGGCCTCGAACCGGTCGAGTTCCGGTTCGATGACGCGATAGAGGTGTTTGTCGTCGGTATCGCTGTAGGTCACGACTGCGTAGGCAAACGGCGCGTTCAGCCAGTACCGCTCGATTTCGCGGTCGTCGAACTGGCGGTCACCGACGACTTCGTCGTGCCGGCCCGGTTGGTACTGCGTCGCTGGAATCCGGGAGCCGCTGAACGTCTCCGCCGTCCGACGGAGACTGTTGCGGATGGCGTCGAGCGGACCACCGGCTTGATTGCCTGACATTGGTTTAGTACCCTCCTAACGACAGTTATGACTCCGTTGTCGCCGGGTCGGCATAAAACCACGCTGCAACTCGCGGTGTGTCCCGGAATCGATGGGACACGAAACGTCGGACATCAGGTCCGTTCGACGACGAGCAACAACCCACCCAGCAGGTACATGAACAGGATTCCGATGGGAACCGTAATGCCGGCGAACCCGGTCAAAAGGAGATACGTCGACGCCGTCAACGGCACCGCGGAGAGAATCAGCAACGCCCCCATCAGACGAACGGGGTCGACCGGCGACTCGGCTTCGAGTCGTTCGTCGTAGACGTAGTAGACGGCGCTCAGCGCCAAGGCGACGGTGAAGACGGCGGTGGCGAGTATCCACAACTGGTAACCGAAGGCGACGCTCGCGTTATCCGGAAAGCCCGGCGCGCGATGGACGAGTAGATACGGTGTGTCGTACTGGCCGAAGTCGACGCCGGGGATGAACTGGAAGAACAGATAGAGGAAGTGGATGCGGTACAGTCGTAGACCGCCCTGACTCGCATACGAGACGCTCCACGGCAGCAGCGCACACAGCCACGCGGACAGTACCGCGAGTTCACCGGCGTACTCCGAGCGGACCCACATACCACCTCACCCACGCGGGGGCAAATAAAAGATACCGCATGGCAGTCGTCAACCACCGCCTCGCTCTCCGAAAATGTGCACCGAACGTCTGACGCTGGCGTTACGTTCATCACTACGGCGACCCTACGTCGTAGTAGCAAAGGGATGCGGCGTGACTACTTCACTCTGACCGTCGACGGGATGGACGCGGACGACCCACAGCGGCCGGTCGTCACGATTACCTACGAGGGACCGACCGGTCAGCTCGAATCGAGGTTGACCAAGGGCGACAGCGTACTCGAAAGCGACGAAATCGACGTCGCCTTCCGGCTCAAAGAGCCGCTGGACTCCGAGGAAGCCAACGGCGTCGTCGCCATCGCCGACCGCGTCACCGGCGAGTACGTCTTCGAACTCAACGCCACGGCCGGCGACGTGTTCTCCTTCGTCGAGGCCGCCCGCGAGTTCGGCCAGCGGAGCGACTCCGAGAGCCGCTACCGAATCGTCCTCGAAACCGAAGACGAACACCTCGCCACCTACGACAAGTCGACCCTACTCGTCTACGACGCCGATGGCGAACTCCTGCGCGGGCAGAGTCTGATTCCCAGCGGCGTCGAACTGTAACCGCCGAGGACGTTTTTACCCGGCGAGAAAGCGAACGAAGAGATTACTGGACGAGGCCGGCGACGACCCGCGATTCGGCCTTCCGGAGGTGTTCGTCAACCGTCGACGGCGCACAGCCGAGGTTGTCGGCGATGTCCTTGTGGGTGGCCCTGCGCGGAACGTCGTAGTACCCCTCCTCGATGGCCGTCTCGAACACTTCGAGTTGGCGGTCGGTCAACGGCGACAGCAGGTCTTCCGAGCCCGGAACGTACGTGCCGGCGTCGCCGACCGAGAATTCGAGCGAATCGGGTATCGAACCGAGTGCCCCACGGAGGTTTTCGTGTGTTCCAACGAGCGTCGCACGCAATTCGTCCCCGGTGAACTCCAGCGGCGTGTCGATGATGAGCGCGTACTCGTGGGCGATGTCGAGCAGGGCGTTGCCACGGGTCGTCGAGTCGGCCTGAATAAACGCGTGATACCCCTCTCCGACGATGTCGACGACCTCGTGGTCGTGGACCGACGGTTGGTCGTCGAGTGCGTCCCCGAAGGCGTCGCCGTCCCCGACGACGCGGTACAGCAGTACGGTCGTCCCGTCGGCGCGGGAATCGACGTGTAAAAGTGACTCCCGAGAGACGGCGTCGTGGCCGGCCACGAACTCATCGATGGGGTGAATCGCTCGTTCCGTGGGTGAGATATCGAGTTTGAGGTATTTCATGGGGTCTCCGCTCTATCGGATTCGGGACCGTGTTTGGGATTTAAGCTTCTGACAAAACCATCCAAACGACCCCGGCGGCGGGAAACGCAGAGCGGAAACGCTTTTGGGACGGGTCACCGAGTGGCCCGTATGGACTGGCCCCACGACCCCGACGGCGAGGAAGGCTCCGAGGGGATGCGCAAGTACGGGCAGGCGATACTCGCGAAGAAACTGGACGAAGAGAGAGACTTCCCCCTCTCGAAAGCCGACTTCGTCGAGGAACACGGCAACGAGCCGGTTCGACTGAACCACGAACGCGTCGTCAGCGTCGAGGACATCTTCGAACACGTCGAGGAAGACGAGTTCGAGGACATCGTCGCGTTCCACAAGGCCGTCGGTCGCGCGATGCGTTCGGCCGGCATGTGGGAAGTCGAGCTCTCGAAGGGCGTCTAACGTCGGCGACGCCCCCGTTTTCTCCGAGGCATGCCACGACGCTAGCACTGCCGTCGTGGATGGTAAGGCAAATACCGGCGCGTCGAGAACCCTCGGGCGTGACGAACACGCAGGTAACGCTCATCCAGATAGACAACTACGGACCGTGGACTGTCACGCCGGAGCCGCGGCGCGAAGTCGACCTCCAGACGCTGCAGTCGCGACTGTACGCCGACCTCTCGCAGTTGTTCGGCAACCGCGAAGGCTACGTCTTCTTCACCCGATTCGACAACATGGTCGCGGTGACGAACGGCCTCGATGCCGACGACCACGCCCTGATTCAGGAATCCGTCGGCAACCGCTATCCGGTGTCGATTAGTCTGAGCATCGCCGTCGACGCTGCGCCGGCGGAGGCCCTCGGGGTCGCGACGGACCAACTGCAGGACGCCGGCAGCGCACAGGACCGCGGTCGGAGAGAGGTGCTCCGCGGCGACACGCTCGCTGACGACGACCGGACCGACGACGACGTCCAAATCGCTCACTTCGACGTCAACGACGCAACCGGGAAGTACACCGACCGCCTCAACGAGTTCGACTCCTTCATCAACATCGAACAGGGGTACGCAGAGCTGATGCGCTACATGCGGAAAGCACACGACTCGCTTTCGTTCTTCGTCGGTGGCGACAACATCATCGCCGTCTGCGATGCCGTCGACCGCGAGGGATACGCCGACGCCATCGAACACGTCCACGAGACCGTCGGGGTCGACCTGAAGGTCGGCGTCGGTACCGCCAGAACCGCCCAGTCGGCCGGCATGGCCGCCAAACACGCCCTTGAGACGTGTCGCGAGGAGAACACCGACGTGGAGTTCGGCCACTAATCACGGCTGTATCGCCGATAGTACTCCGCACATTGGACGACAGAACCACGGTAGAGGGGCGCATCTTTATAACGTATCAGTTTATATAAGAACCCGGTATGCAACGCAACGTACAACGGCGTGACGTGTTGAAGGGTGTTGGTGCAGCGGGTGCCACCATTACCCTCGCTGGCTGTCTCGGAGGCAACGGTGGCGGTAACGGCAATGGGAACGGCAACGGAAACGGTGGCCGAGCGCTCAAGCAGGGCGTCCTCCTGCCGCTGACCGGTGACCTCAGTAACCTCGGTCAGCCGATTCGCGACGGAGCCATTCTTCCGGCCGCCGAACTCGAAGGGGCGACCAACTACACTATCGACATCCAAGAGGAGGACACGGAGACGAACCCACAGGCGGGTATCTCCGGTGCTGACGCGCTCGTCGACGCCGGTTATCCGGCCGTCACGGGACCGGCGTCTTCCGGTGTGAACATCCAGGTAACCAAGCAGTCGCTCATTCCGAACTCGACGGTCGGCGTCTCGCCATCCTCGACGGCACCGGCCGTCACGAACCTCGACGACGACGACTACATCTTCCGAACCTGCCCCTCCGACGCCCTGCAGGGACAGGTCATTGCCCAAGTCGGTTCCGAGGAACTCGGCCAAAGCGACGCCGCGACGATGTACGTCAACAACGACTACGGCCAGGCGCTGTCGGAGTCGTTCACTGCCACCTTCGAAGAGGAGTACGACGGGGAAGTGAAGCAGCAGGTTTCCTTCGAACAACAGCAGAGTTCCTACTCCTCGCAGTTGGAGTCGGCGCTCAACGGCAGCCCCGGAATGCTCGTCGTCATCGGCTACCCCGAATCCGGCAACCAGCTGTTCCGAGACTACTACAGCGACTTCGACTCCGGCGAGGACATCGTCGTCACCGACGGTCTCATCGACAACGAACTCCCGGACAACGTCGACAACGACATGGGCAACGTCACGGGGACGGCACCGAAGTCCAGCGGTCCCGGGCGGGAGGACTTCGACCAGCTCTACGAGGACGAATACGATCGCGCCCCCGGCGTCTTCAACGCCCACGCCTACGACGCGACGGCTGTCTGTCTGCTCGCCAACGTCTACGCGGGTGAAAACAGCGGGGAGGCGATTCGCGACAACATGCGAGCCGCCGCCAACCCCGAAGGCGAGGAGTTCGGTCCCGGCGAACTCGCGGAGGCCATCGAGGCCGCCGACGCCGGTGACGAGATTAACTACCAAGGCGCCTCATCGTCGGTCGACTTCGACGATAACGGCGACATGACTGCCGTCTCATACGGTATTTACGAGGTCGAGGACCGCGACTTCACCGAAGTCGACAGCGTCAACTTCGGCGGGTAATCCCGGAACACAAAAACCGACTTTTTTCGAGCGACAACGTCGCGAGAGCGTACTATCCGCCCAGGAACTCCTGTCGGACCTGCTGGTCGTTCAGGAGTGCCTCACCCGTGTCCATGAACCGGTTCTGCCCTTGAACGAGCACGTAGCCGCGGTCACAGCGACGTAGCGCCTCCTTGGCGTTCTGTTCGACCATTAGGACGGCCGTTCCCGCCTCGTTGATGCGGTCGATGCGGTCGAACATGTCGTCGACGAGGTCGGGCGCCAACCCCGCCGAGGGCTCGTCGAGCATGAGCAAATCGGGGTCCAACATGAGCGCTCGCCCCATCGCGAGCATCTGCTGTTGGCCGCCCGACATCGTGCCGGCCTTCTGTCCCTTGCGCTCTTCGAGGATGGGAAACCGCTCGAACACCTCGTCGAGGCGCTCCTGCGGCACCTCGTCGAGGATGTACGCCCCCATTTCGAGGTTCTCCAGCACCGACAGCGACGAGAAGATATTGTCGGACTGGGGAACGTATCCCAATCCGAGGTGGATGATGTCCTCCGGCATCCGACCGGTGATGTCGCTGCCGTCGAACTCGACGGTACCGCCCATGACGTTCGTGAGCCCGAATATCGACTTCATCACCGTCGACTTCCCGGCACCGTTGGGGCCGACGATGGTGACGTATTCGCCGTCCTCGACGTTCATGTCGACCTCCTCGAGGATTTTGAGGTCACCGTAGCCGGCATCGAGGTCGCCAACCTCCAGGAGGCTGTCCTCGGACGTGGTGAAGTTCGTCGCGTTGACATCCGCGTCGGTTACGTCGCGTTGGTCGCCGGTGCCCGAACTCATACGTCCTCACCCAGGTATGCCTCGATGACCTGTTCGTTGTTCTTGATGTCCTCGGGTTCGCCCTCCGCGAGGAGTTTGCCCTGATGCATGACGATGACGCGTTCGCAGTTCTCCATGATGAGGTCCATGTCGTGTTCGACGAGCAGGAACGTGTATCCCTGCTCGCGTAAGTCGTGTACTCTGTCGAGTAGTTTCTCCTCCAGCGAGGGGTTGACGCCGGCGAACGGTTCGTCCAACAGCAGCATCTCAGGGTCGACCATCAGCGCACGCGCGAGTTCGAGCAGTTTCCGCTGGCCGCCCGAGAGGTTGCCCGCGTACTCCTCGGCGAGGTGGTCGATTTCGAAGAACTCCAGGGTTTCCCAGACTTCCTCTCGGAGGTCGGTTTCCTGGGCGACCACGTCGTCGCGGAGACCGGGCGTGACCGCGTTCACCAGTTTCTCGCCACGTTGACCGCGAGGGGCGAGCATCAGGTTTTCGAGGACGGTCATCTCTTCGAGTTCTCGGGCAATCTGGAACGTCCGAACGAGACCACGGTTGGCGATTTCGTACGGCTTCAGGCCGGTGATATCCTCGCCTTGGAACAGCACCGCGCCCCCGTCGGCGTCGTGGACGCCCGTGATGCAGTTGAACGTCGTCGATTTGCCGGCGCCGTTGGGGCCGATGAGTCCGGTCAGCGACCCCTCCTCGACTTCGAAGGAAACGCCGTCGACGGCGGTGATGCCGCCGAATCGCTTTTCGAGTCCCTGAACCCGAAGTGGGAGTCCCCGCGGCGTCTCTTGGGCCGCCCGCTCGATGTCGCTGTCTTCGACCTCGGGTAGTTCGTCGGGGTCTTTACCCTGCGGGGCCGGTGTGTCGGTGGCGTCACTCATCCGACTCACCTCCGTCGGCCGCTGCCGACTCCCGATTCCGCGTCGTGCGGTCGCTGAGGTCGACACTCGAGGCGATTTCCTTCCGGTGGCCCAAGAGGCCATCCGAGCGGTTCTGCATCAGATACACCAACACCGCCCCGAGGAAGACGAACTTCAGCGTCGAGACGTTGTCGATGGTGTAGCCGAGCCACGCCAGCGGGTTCAACGACACCACGGCGGCGTAGAACGTGGTCGGCGACGGGAGCGACCCGAAGGCCGACGTGACGAGCGCCTCGACGATGCGGGCGAGTTGCCGGGGGCCCTCGAAGAGGAACGCGGCGAAGACCGCCCCGCCGATGACGCTGCCGGTGTTGGAACCGGCGCCGCCGACGATGAGCGCCGTGAAGATGTAGAAGGTCACTATCGGGCGGAACGTGTTGGGGTTGACGAAGCCGAACGAACCCTGCCAGAGGATGCCGCCGAGACCCATCAGCGCACAGCCGACCATGAACACCTTGACTTTGAACCAGCGGGTGTCCTTGCCGAGCGATTGGGCGACGAGTTCGTCCTCCCGAATCGCCTTCAGGACGCGCCCGAACGGCGAGTTGCCGATACGGACCAACAACACGTAGTACAGCGTCACGACGACGACCAGCAGGAAAAACGAGTACGTGGCGCCGTCGACGACGCTGGAGTTGACGCCGACCGACTCGGCGGCAGCGTAGACGGCCGACCCCAACGCGTTGGGGTCTCCGCTCGGACCGTACAGCAGGTCACCCAGCGACGTGGTCGAATAGAGGAAATCAGCGGGCGAGGACGTCGGCGTGTTGATGCCCTGTCCACCACCCGTGCCGAACTGGATGCCGAAAATATCGACGACGTTGTAGCCGCTCGCTTCGGGGTCCTGCACCGTTCCGGCGAAGTAACTCGCGTTGAGCACGAGGCGGATGATTTCGGAGAAGCCGACGGTGACGATTGCGAGGTAATCCGCATCGAGTTGCAGCGCCGGAAGCGCCGCGAGTCCGCCGACGATGGCGGTGATGGCGACGGCGCCGACGATTGCGACCGGAATCGGAAGTCCGAGGCCGGGCGGCGAACCGGTCGTCGGGGCCGCCAGAATCGACATCGAGTAGACGCCGACGGCCATGAATCCGGCGATACCGATGTTGAACAGGCCGGTGTATCCCCAATGGAGGTTCAACGCCAGGGCCATGATGGCGTACACCGCGATGAGGAAGGTGAGGTTCTGGAGGCTGTTTGCGACCGCTGGCAGTATCGCCGCGTTGTTCGTGACCGCGAGGAACGTTTGGGCGAGGACGTAGAGTAGGTAAGTAAAAACCAAGACGCCGGCGATGAGTTGGGTGTCGCTTTCTTTGACGGAGTCGGGAACGGCTCCCCACGCGCGTTGTGCGACGCTCATGCTGTTTTCACCCCGCCGAAGAGACCTTCGGGTCGGTACAGCAACACGAGAATCATCACGGAGAACGCCGCCACGCGAGCGAAGTCGGAGGGAATCCACACGAGCGAGATGCGGGAGGCGATGCCGATGATGATGCCGCCGGCCATCGCACCGTAGACACTCCCGATACCGCCCAAGATGACGCCAGCGAAGATGAGAAGGAGGAGCCGCCAACCGATGTTGAAACTGAGCGTTCCGCGTTCGAGGACGATGAGGAAGCCCGCGATGCCGGCGAGTGCGCCGCCGATAATCCACGTCGCGCGGATGACTCGTTCGGTGGGAATACCGGTGACCTGTGCGAGGTCCTTGTTGTCGGCCATCGCACGCATCGCTTTGCCGAGTTTCGTCCGCTGGAGCAGGAAGTGAATGCCGAACATCAACACGATGGCTGCGACGATGAGCGTCCCTTCGTGGAGGTTCAGCGGAATCGTCCCATCACCAGTCGGAATCGACACCTGTGGAATCGAGCCGGTAGCGGTCACGCCCCGCGAGCCGGTCCCGAAGATGAACACGATGGCGTAGCGAAGTGCCAGCGCGACCCCAATGGACGCGATGAGGAGCGGGATGCCACCCTTGTCACGCATCGGTCGGTACACGATACGGTCGAGGAACAGGGCGGTGGCTACGGCCCCGAGTCCCGCGAGGATGATGCCGACGACGATTGCCAGTGGCGAACTGAACGCCGAGACGAGCGATGGCGCCTGAATCATTAGGAGTCGGCCGATGGGTTCCTCGACACCCAACGTGAATGCGCCGACGAGGTACGCCGCAATCCAGCCGCTGAACGCGCCGGTGGTGACGTAGTCGCCGTGTGCGAAGTTCGCGAAGTTGAGAATGCTGTAGGTCATCGAGAGTCCGACGCCGGCGAGACCGACGACGAGGCCGACGATTAACCCGTCGAGAAGGAATCGACCGAACGTAGAGACGGCGAGCGTTCCGCCGATAACCTCTACGCCCATCAGTTCGACCGGGACGTTCGCAAGCCGTAACACGAGGTCGACGAACAGATACAGGAGTGCGACCCCGAGTAGGGCCACTGCCGGTCGTTCGATGAGGAGCCGTCTACCACCCGAGTATGTCTCAGCTACGTCCATGACTCTGTTTCACGCAGTACCTTCGGAATCGGAGCACTAAATAAACCGGCGGTACCGACCAACGCGGTTGTAATGAACCCTCGGAGATGGACGGCAGTCGACGGTACTCGACGGCAACAGACGACGCCGGCAGCGAGTGGGGTTGGGGGAGAACAAAACGCCTATGCGGGCGCCGTGGGCACGGGGAGGTATGATACGGACGCTCGACGACCTCGACGCCGAGGGGAAGGCGCTCGGGGTTCGCGTCGACATCAACAGTCCGCTCGACGAGGGGGGACTCGCCGACGACGCCCGAATTCGCGCCCACGTCGACACCATCGAGGAGCTGTGTCGCCGTGGTGCGCGCGTCGCCTTGCTCGCCCACCAGGGTCGACCCGGCGGCGAGGACTTCTCGGACCTCTCGACCCATGCCGAGCGGTTGGACGACCTCCTCGAAGTGCCGGTCGGCTACTGCGACGCCACGTTCACCGCGGCCGCACGCGATCGCGTCGCCGACCTCGATGACGGCGAGGCCGTCCTCCTTGAGAACACGCGCTTTTACTCCGAGGAGTACATGTCCTTCGACCCCGCGGAAGCCGCCGAGACGTATCTCGTCGAGAAACTCACCCCCGCACTCGATGCCTACGTCAACGACGCCTTCGCCGCCTCTCACCGTCGGCAACCCTCTATCGTCGGCTTTCCGAAAGTACTCCCCTCTTATGCCGGCCGCGTCATGGAACGCGAACTGGACGTGCTCGGCAACATCTCCGAGAGCCCGGAGCCACGCGTGTACGTCCTCGGCGGTGCGAAGGTGGACGACTCCATCGAAGTCGCTCGGTCGGTGCTCGAACGGGGCCTCGCCGATGCGGTGCTCACCGCCGGCATCGTCGGCAACGCCTTCTTACTCGCCGACGGCGTCTCTCTCGGGGCGGCCTCGGCGGCCGTCGTCAACGAGCGGAGCCACGAAGCCGTCAAGGGCGCTGGCGACCTGCTCGACGACTTCAGCCACCGCATCTACATGCCACGGGACGTGGCAATCGAACGCAACGGCGAGCGCGTCGAACTCGACCTCGAGGACCTCCCTGCCGAGAACCCCGCGATGGACATCGGTGCTCGAACGCTGGCGGCCTACGCTGACATCCTCGAAGACTCTGGGACAGCCATTCTCAACGGCCCCGCGGGCGTCTACGAGGACGAACGCTTCGAGGTGGGCACCCGAGAACTGTACACCGCATCCACACGCTCGGAGATGAGCATCGTCGGCGGTGGCGACACGGCCGCTGCGCTGCGGCGACTCGGCGTCGATGGGTTCGACCACGTCTCGACCGGCGGCGGCGCCGCACTCAACATGCTCACTGGCGGGTCGCTCATCGGCGTCGACGTGTTGAACGACCAGTCGTGACCGGGGCGTGTCCGTCGGACGTGACCGTCGGTGGTGCCGAAAGCGACGACGCCGCCCGACTGGCCGATATCTGGGTCGACCTCGCGACGGACCAGCGGGCACACGGTTCGAATCTCCTTCCGGCGGAGAACCGCAACCGAGTCCGCGAAGCGATGCTCCAGCACGTCGTCACGGATACGGTTCTGGTGGCTCGACGAGAGGGCGCCATCGTCGGATTCGTCACGTTCGGGCGGGAAACCGAACACTACGAACAGGACGTCCACCGCGGCGTCGTTCACAACATCTACGTCACCGAGGGCAACCGCGGGGAGGGAATCGGGACCGCACTGCTCGCCCGCGCGGAGGCGGCGCTTTCGGAGATGGACGTCGACGCCGTCGCGCTGCAGTCGATGGCGAAAAACGACGCCGCCCGTCGGTTCTACCGACGGCACGGATACCACCCCCACCGAATCGAGTTCGAAAAGCCGACCGAAAGCGACACTCTCACTACGGGCGACGAATAAGACGCGAACGCGCCAGGGGAGCTTGGGTGGTTCAAGCACCCGACTTGTAATCGGGAGTTCGAGGGTTCAAATCCCTCCCCTGGCTCTTTTGACGGGACGAAGCGACATCGGAAAGCCACAGCTCGGGAAGTAACGGAGCGAGGACCGCGAACGGAGGCGGACCGTCTCCGGGCGAACCCGGAGCGGTCGGACGCCGACGGCAGCACGACGGTGGTAATGGTTATCCGTAGTGTCGGCGCCCGTCGTTCATTAGGACCCGGGCAGCCTAATTCCCTTGCCACGTATTGACGGGTCCTTAAACGTATCTGCTCGGTCAGGGCGGAACCGGACCGGTTTTGAACGCGGCCGACGGAATCGACGGTATGACAGCGGACGACGACGAACCGGAGATACCCATCGTCTGTTCGGACTGCGGGACGCGGACGAAGATACCGTTCTCGGAGGTCGAAGACGCGGTCGCACGCCACAACGAACAGCTACACGGCGGCGACGCCGTCGCGGAGGTCGACCCCGACGTGTTCGACCAACTGGCCGACTACGTCGCCGACGACCTCGGATTGTTGGAGTAGTCGGGTCGGTTGCTCCTCAGCCGTTCTCAGGCCGTGAAAACGCGAGAGACCCTTAACGGACTCCGGAACCAATCGTCGCGTATGCATCTGGCGGCGAAGGCTGAGTTGTTCGTGCTCACGGCCGTGGTCGTAGCGTCGGTCCTCCTCGCGGTGACGTATCTCGGAACGACGCTCTCCTGAAAACGGGGCCCGTTAAGCGGTCACGTCGGCGAGCGTCTGGACGCCCCGGATTTCGAATCTGGCGCCGCCGTTGGCACCCTCGGTTGCGGAGATTTCCCAGCCATGGGCCTCGGCGATGCTCTGGACGATAGCGAGGCCGAGTCCGGTGCCGTCGTCGCCGGTCGTGTAGCCGGCCTCGAAAATCTCGTCGCGTTTGTGTTCGGGGATTCCGGGGCCATCGTCTTCGACGTAGAATCCCTCATCGTCGCCGAGCATCCCGACGTGAATCGTGGCGTCGTCACCGCCGTGTTCGATGGCGTTTCGGAAGAGGTTCTCGAACAGTCGCCGGAGGCGTTCGCTGTCGGCGGTCACGGCCGGCAGATCGTCGTACTCGACCTCTGCCCACATCTCGTCGAGGCTTCCCCACGCGAGTTGGACGACCTCTTCGAGTTCGACGCGCTCGAACTCGTCGACGTCCTTGCCCTGTCGGGCCAGCGTCAACACTTCCTCGATGAGCCGTTCCATCCGTTCGAGTGACTCCTCGGCGGTTTCGAGTTGGTCGGCGTCGTCTTCGCGGCTCTTTGCCATTCCGATATTGCCGATGGCGACGTTCAGCGGGTTCCGGAGGTCGTGGCTGACGACCGACGCGAACGCCTCCAGTTGCTTGGTTCGCCGTTCGAGTCCTTCGATGTGTTCGCGCTCCTCGCTGCGGTCGGCGAGAACGAGGACGTAGCCGAGCAGCGACTCCTCGCCTTCCACCGCCGAGAGGGTGCCCGACCCGTAGAACGTCGTTCCGTCGGCGCGCAGGAACGCGCCGTCGAGGTCGACGCCGTCGGTTCGGAGCGCCCGCTGGAGGTGCTGTTTGGCCTCCTTGTCATCGTCTTCGGGGTACAGCGCATCGAGCCGAGCGCCGACGATATCGGCATTGGCGTATCCGAATATCTCGGTGGCACCGTCGCTCCACTCCTCGATGTACCCTTCGGGGTCCAGTCGGGCGACGGCGAATCCGTGTGCGGTGTCGAGCGTCTCTTCGGCGACCGTTACCCGTTCGGAGAGGTCTTCGACGGTGTTTCTGCGCCTGGTGTCGACGAACGCGGCGGCGGCGGCGCCCGCGGTGCCGACCGAGACGACGGCAGCGACGACCAAAAGCGGGTCCAGCGGGGCGCCGAACGCCCGGGTTCGAAGCAACACGGCATCTGCCGCCCCACCGACCGCGATACCGCCGACGACGGTCCACAGGAGGATGCGACCCGCGTCGCCGGAGAGCGTGGTGACGCGGTAGCCCAGCGTCAACAGCACGCCGCCGGCGAGAAACATCGGTGCGAGCGCGAGCACGAAAATCGGGTCGATAGTCTCGGCGGCCGTGGCTCGCTGTCCAGCCACGCCGATGGCGACGACGCCACCGAGCGCCAGCAGGATACCGACCGGAACTGCATCCAAAGAGCGTCCCATCGAGACGTGTTTCCGAGCCCATACGGTATAATGGCTCGCATCAGATAGCGATTCGACCCGGTCTCCAAGCGGTCGAAAGGGCTTTTCGCCACCGGGTTCCTCCAACGGTATGGTTGAACCGACGGTCCAGTTGGTCGCCGCCGTCGCGGTGGGAGCCCTCGCCGTGGGTGTCGCCGGCTGGGTGAAGAGCCTCCCCATCTCGGAGGCGACGGTCCCCGCGACGGGACCGTGGACCGTCGCTGCCGGCGGTGTCGTCGTCGCCGCAGAAGTCGGCGTCTACGACGGGGTGCCGTTCGTCACGGTACCGACGCTGTTGGTGAGCCTTCTCGTCGTCGCGCTGGGAATCTGGCTTGCCTTCACCGGAATCGCGCAACTTCGGAAGCGACCACACAGCGAGCGCTATCTCGCGGCGTCGGGAACCGGCACAGCGGTGGTCGTCGTCGGTTCGCTGTTGTTCACCGCATCCGACGTGACGCCGGTGCGTCTCGCATGGATTGCGTTGGCCGTCGTCGTCGCCCCCGTCATCGCCGTCGGACCCTACTTCGTGCTGTCGTTGGTCTACACCGACGCAGTCGCCCGGCTTCGGTTCGCGGGGCTGTACGCGGTCACAGCCGTCGTCTTCGATGGCGTCGCCTCGGCCATCGCCACGGAGACGCTCGGAACCGGCCGTGAAGCGCTCGTGACCTCGGGACTGTCCCTCGCCGTCGGGACGGTCAGGGTCTCGCCGTCGGGCTGGCAACTCCTCGCGGCACACGCACTGGTCGGCGTCGTCGCCGTCGCGGCTCTCGGCCGAATCGGACGGTGGCGACTCGGCGTGGGCTACGCCGGCACAGCCGTCCTGTCGGTCATTGCGTTGGGGTCCGGGACGGCCGTCCTGCTTACGTCGGCGTTGTTCGGATAGTGACTCATTATCCGTGGTGGCGTCGATGGGGCGGTTTCTTGACCGCGGCGACCGATGCAGCGACAACGCATGCAGATACGAGATTCGGTCGGAACCGGGTTCGCGCTCCTCGTCGGGGCGTTGGTCGGCGTCGTCCTCTCGGCGCCCGCCCTGCCACGGACGGTTCCGTTCGGCGTGACCACGGTCACGGTGAGTCCTGCGAGCGCCGCGCTGTTGGCCGGGTCGTTCGTGGTCTTGGTCGTTCCGATGGTTATGCTCCTGCTGTACTTGCTCGTCGCCGGAAGCGAACGATGACGCGGGCGCGAAGCCTCGGACTCTTCGTCGCGCTAGCGGGACTGTGGGGTCTGTCCTTCCCGGCGATTCGTGCCGGCCTGTCGTCGCTGCCGCCGCTTTTGTTCGCTGCGGTCCGATACGATGTTGGTGGAGTGCTCCTTTTGGCCTTCCTCGTCATCCGTGGCATCGAGTGGCGACCGCGGACACGGGAGGACGGCCTCGCCATCCTCGTCGCCGGGGCGTTTCTCATCGCTGGCAACAGCCTGCTGTTCGTCGGCCAGCTTTCGATACCCAGCGGTATCGCCTCGATTCTGTACGGTCTCATCCCCATCTTGACGACGGGGTTCGCCGCGGCGTTCCGCCCGGAGGAACCAATCGGCATCCGACGAATTGCCGGCGTGGTCGTCGGCCTCCTCGGTGTCGCCGTCATCGCCCGACCGGACCCCACGAACCTCCTCACTGGCGAACTCGTCGGGATGGCGTTCGTCGTCGCCGCGGCCGGAAGCGTCGCGTTGGGGAGCGTCCTCCTGCGGGCTCGGCGTCCGACGCTCGGCACCGCCGGAATGACCGCGTGGGCGATGGTCGTCGGCGGCCTCATGCTCCACGGTGGAAGCCTCGCCGTCGGTGAGCGTGTCGCGGACGTGACGCCGTCGCTCGTCGCAATCGGCGCCGTCGTCTACCTCGGCGTCTTCGCCAGTGCCATCGCCTACGTCATCTACTTCACGTTGCTCGCTCGCTTCGGTCCGCTGGAAATCAACCTCGTCTCCTACGTCGTCCCGGTGTTCGCGACGGCAGGGGGCGTCGTCCTGCTCGACGAGACGGTGTCGCTGCCGATGATCGGTGGATTTGTCCTCATTACGGCCGGCTTCGTCGTTCTAAAGGCTCGAACCATCGCTGAAGAACTCGGTAGACAAAGGTGAATATCAACCGCGAACAGCGAACTACTCCAGGAGTCTAAAGTCATTGCTGCCACACTGGCAGTTGGGGTTCCCGACAGCGTGGACGCTCCCACCAGGTCTGACTTCCACCGGTTGGATGGAATCGCAGTTCTCACAGATGCCGATTCCATGCCTCGCTTCGTCGGTACTCGACATACGCACATCAACTCGGTCCGCCATCTAAGTGATGTGTTATCATACACCGTCCGAGTCCGGCAGAAAATTTAAATAACAGAATGGACTCCCGGAAAACTCGGGGCCAAAAAGAACGGAGAACTGCTGCCTCAGTCGAGAACGACCAGCGGGTCGCCCTGGTTAACCGACTGTCCCTCCTCGATGGCGACCTCCTTGACCGTGCCGCCGAGTTCGGCGATGACGTCGTTTTCCATCTTCATCGCTTCCAGCACGCAGATGACGTCACCGGATTCGACGGTGTCGCCCTCCGCGACGTTCACTTCGAGGATGGTTCCCTGCATCTCGGCGTTGACGACTTCGCCCTCGGCGGAAACGGCGGGGGCGCTGCCGCCGCCACCGCCTCCGCCACCGCCTCCGCCGCCACCGCCGCCTCCGCCAGCGGCGCCCGGTGCGGGACGGGCCGCGGCCATCTCGGCGCGCTCTTCGAGGTTCACCTGGAAGCGCTTGCCGTTGACCTCAACGGTGAACTCCCGTTCGACGACCTCCTCGTCGGTCTCGCTTTCGGTGTCACCGGTGCCCCACTTCTCTTGGGCCTCGTCGAGGCGGTCGCGGTCGAGGTGGTGGTCGAGATACTTCGTCGTGTGGGTGCCCGCGGTGAACTCCTCGTCTTCGAGCATCAGCCGGTGGAACGGGATGATGGTCGGGATGCCCTCGATGTCGTACTCGGCGAGTGCGCGCGCCGAGCGGGCGAAACACTCCTCGCGGTCCTCGCCGTGGACGATGAGTTTCGCTATCATCGAGTCGTAATCGGTGACGAGGTCGTCGCCCTGTCGGGCCGCGTCGTCGAGACGAACGCCGATACCGCCCGGCGGGTCGTACACTTCGAGTTCCCCGCCCGAGGCGGGCGCGAAGTCGTCGGCGGCGTTCTCGGCGTTGATGCGGTACTCGATGGCGTGGCCCTCCAGTTCCACGTCGTCCTGTTCGAAGGTCAGCTCCTCGCCAGCGGCGACCCGCAGTTGCCACTTGACGATGTCGATGCCCGTCAACTCCTCGGTGACACAGTGTTCGACCTGAATCCGAGTGTTGACTTCGAGGAAGTAGAAGTTCGCGTCCGGACCGAGCAGTTCGCCGTCCTCGCGGTCCTCTTCCTCGACGAGGAACTCGAAGGTACCGGCGTTGTAGTAGTCGGCCTCGTCGGCGCCGCGGCGGGCGGCCTCGCCGATTTTCTCTCGGAGTTCATCCGAGAGTGCCGGCGAGGGCCCCTCCTCGATGACCTTCTGGTGGCGGCGCTGGAGCGAACAGTCACGCTCGCCGAGATGGCGGACGTTGCCGTGTTCGTCGGCGAGAATCTGTACCTCGATGTGTCGGGGTTCCTCGAGGTACCGCTCGAGGTACACCGAATCGTTGTCGAAGTACGCCTCGCCCTCTCGCTTGGCGGTTTCGAGTTGCTCCTCGGCCTCGTCGGGGTCGCGGACGATTTTCATCCCGCGGCCACCACCGCCGCCTTCGGCCTTGATGGCGATTGGGTAGCCGTTCTCCTCGCCGAACTCGTGGACCTCCTCGACGGTGTCGACGGGGTCGGTCGTCCCGGGGACGATGGGCACGTCGGCAGCGTCCATCACCTTCCGGGCCTTCGTCTTCTCGCCGGCCTGCTCCATCGACTCCGAGGACGGGCCGACCCACGTGATGCCTTCGGTCTCCTCTACCTTTCCGGCGAACTCGGCGTTCTCCGCGAGGAACCCGTAGCCGGGGTGGATGGCGTCGGCGTCGGCCTTCTCGGCGGCCTCGATGACGCCCTCGTGGTCGAGATACGAGTCGGCCGCACGCGCGGGGCCGATGTTGTACGCTTCGTCGGCGTAGCGGACGTGGCCGCTGTGTTTGTCGGCGTCGCTGTAGACGGCGACGGTGTCGACACCGAGGTCGTCGCAGGCGCGCATCACGCGCACCGCGATTTCACCCCGATTGGCGACGAGTACCTTATCGAACATCGTATACTGGTCCACCGACGGAGAACTTGTCATTCTATCGGTTTTCACGATTTTCAACACCACACTAATTTATCGTTTATTTGCGTACACCGCATCGACTACGGTGGTTTACGCGACCCCTGTGTCGGTGTGTCGAAGGTCTGTCAGCGTACGAACAGTCAGCGGAACGGCATCCGTTCGGTGCGGCCGGCGGCGCTCCAGGCGTCGTCGGGAGCCCCCGCCGGCGTGCGGATTCGACGGCCCTGCAAGGAATCGACGCGGCCGCTGAACCGCCAGCGGCGGTCGTTCCAGTCGGTCGTTTCCTCGTCCTCGCCGTCTTCGGCCGCGTTGACGTGAGCGCGGATGACGGCGGCGATGGCGGCGGCCTCGTCCTCGTTGGCGTCGTCGGGAACGTTCAGACGCATGCTCACAGCGGGATGTTGCCGTGTTTCCGGTCCGGCGTGTCCTTGCGTTTGGATTCGAGCATCTCCAAATCACGGATGAGTCGCGGCCGCGTCTCCTTCGGTTCCAACACGTCGTCGACGAAGCCCCGTTCGGCCGCCGTGTAGGGGTTGGCGAACTGGTCGCGGTACTCGTCGATGAGTTGCTGGCGACGGGCCTCGACATCGTCGGCGGCCGCCAGTTCGTCGTCGTAGAGGATGTTGACTGCACCCTTCGGACCCATGACCGCGATTTCTGCGGTGGGCCAGGCGTAGTTCACGTCGGCTTCGAGGTGTTTCGAGGCCATCACGTCGTAGGCACCGCCGTAGGCCTTCCGTGTGATGACGGTCAAAAGCGGCACCGTCGCCTCGCTGAAGGCGTACAGCAACTTCGCGCCGTGTTTGATGATGCCACCGTGTTCCTGGTCGGTGCCGGGCATGAAGCCGGGCACGTCGACGAACGTGACGATGGGAATGTTGAACGCATCACAGAACCGGACGAATCGGCCGCCTTTCAGCGAGGCGTCGATGTCCAGCGTGCCGGCGTTCACGCGCGGTTGATTGGCGACGACGCCGACCGAGCGGCCGTCGAGGCGGCCGAACCCGGTGACGAGGTTGCGGGCGTACCCCTCCGCGACTTCGAAGAAGGAATCTTCGTCGACGACGCGGTCGATGACGTCGACGATGTCGTAGGGTTTCTGCGGTTCGGCAGGCACCACGTTGGCCAATTCTTCGTCGCGGCGCTCGGGGTCGTCCCACGGTTCGACCCGCGGTGGGTCCTCGACGTTGTTCGAGGGAAGATACGACAACAGATACCGAATGTCGTCGAGGGCCTCCTTCTCGGCGGCCGACGAGAAGTGTGCGACGCCGGATTCCTTGGTGTGCGTAGAGGCGCCGCCCAACTCCTCGAAGCCGACCTCCTCGCCGGTGACCGTCTCGATGACGTCCGGGCCGGTGATGAACATGTGGCTGGTCTCTTCGACCATGAAGATGAAGTCGGTAATCGCGGGCGAGTACACCGCGCCGCCGGCACACGGCCCCATGATGGCCGAAATCTGGGGGACGACGCCGCTTGCCTTCTGATTGCGGTGGAAGATGTCGGCGTACCCAGCCAGTGAGTCGATACCCTCCTGAATTCGGGCACCGGCGGAGTCGTTCAGGCCGATGATGGGCGCGCCGGTTTCGACGGCACGGTCCATCACCTTACACACTTTCTCGGCGAAGGCCTCGCCGAGCGAGCCCCCGAACATGGTGAAGTCGTGTGCGAAGACGAACACCTGTCGACCGTCGACCTCGCCGTAGCCGGTGACGACGCCGTCGCCGTAGGGCTGGTTTTCCTCCATGTCGAAGTTCGTACAGCGGTGGGTTTTCAGCTGGTCGAACTCCTCGAAGGTGCCGTCGTCGAGGAAGTACTCGATTCGCTCGCGAGCGGTCATCTTCCCCTTTTCGTGTTGTTTGGCGATGCGCTCCTCGCCACCGCCCTTCTCGGCGTCCCGTTTCAGCTCGCGTAGTTCCTCGATCTTGTCGTCCATTGTCAACCCAGTTGGCGGGAAAACGTGGAGCCACGAAAAAGGGTTTCCGCTATCGGGACAGCGGCGACCCGAATGCGTTCACGAGTCGCTACAGCGGCGCACCGGTCAACTCGAAGAGGCTCAACGCGACCGTCCCGAGGACGGCCAAAAACACGATAGAGCGGACCGACCACAGCCACACCGTTCCGAGCGTGTCGAACCCGTCGGCGCCCTTTTGAATCTCGTCGACGGCGTCGTCGGCGAGCACCCACCCGACGAAGACGACGACCAACAGCACGGCCGTCGGCAACAGCAGGTTCACGCCGATGGCGTCGAACCACTCCAGCCACGCGGTGTCCAGCGCCGAGGGGACGCCGAGTGCGAAGACGATGCCACCCAGCAGCGCCGTCGTCCGACGGCGTTCGAACCCGTAGGTGTCGACGAGATGCGAGACGACGACCTCCAGAAGCGAGATGGCCGACGACAGCGCCGCGACGGCCACGATGAGGAAGAAGACGAAGCCGACCGCCGACCCGAACGGCACGTCCGAGAGCGCGGTCGGAATCGAGACGAAAATCGCGCCAGCACCGGCCTCACCGTAGCCCCCTCCTTGGACGGCCAACAGCGGGAAGACGACGAGTCCGGCCGTGACACCGATAAGCGTGTTCGTCAGTGCGATTGCGCCGCCGTCAACGAAGAGGTTCTCGTCGTCGGCGATGTAGGAAGCATACGTTATCATCACCGCAAATCCGAGCGACAGCGAGAACAGTGCCTGACCAACCGCCGCAGGAACGACCGTCTGGTAGTTCTCGAAGAGCGCATCGAAATCGGGCGAGAGGAAGTACTGATAGCCGGCGCCCGACCCCGGGAGCGTAAAGGCGTACACCGCCAGCCCGACGAGTAAGACGACGATGCTCGGAACCATCACTTTCGTCGCCTTCTCGATGCCGCCGCGGATGCCGAAGGCGACGATGCCGACGGTGACGAGCATGAACGCCGCGTGGAAGGCGAGCGCCTCCGGTCCGGCGGAAACCGCCCCGAAGTACTCACCCGGCGCCCCGAGGTAGCTGCCGGTGACGCTGGCGCCGATGTAGCGGAACACCCACCCGCCGACGACGCTGTAGTACGACAGCGTCCAGAAACCCCCGAAGACGCCCAGAGCGCCGACCACACGCCAGCCGGGGTGGTCGAGTGCGTCGAAGGCGCTGATGGCGCTGATGTCGGCACGGCGTCCGACGACGAACTCCGCGAGTATCGCCGGTAACCCGATGACGACGACCGCGAGTAAGTACACTAACAGAAATGCTGCGCCGCCGAACTCGGCGGTCTGGTACGGGAACCGCCAGATGTTCCCCAAACCGACCGCCGACCCGATGGACGCGAGGATGAATCCGATTCGTGTTGCCCACGTTTCTCTGTCTGTCATCGGTCGAATCCCAGAGGTGGGGACGCAAAAATGGCGCTATTCGAAGGTAGGCGCGTTCCCACACCACACGCTTACGTCACGCTTCGCCGTACACCGGCACTGCCGCACCGCTCGTCACCGTCGCCTCGTCCGAACAGAGGAACATCACGACGTCCGCGATGTCGCCCGGATTGACCCACGAACCGTGGTCGGCGTCGGGCATCATCTCACGGTTCATCGGGGTGTCGATGACGCTCGGCATGATGGCGTTGGCCCGAACTTCCCCGAGGTTCTCCTCGGCAACGGTTTCGGTCAGGAGTCGAACGCCGGCCTTCGAGGCGCGATACGGACCGTCTCCCTCACCGCCCTCCAGCGACGACCGCGCCGACACCGAGACGATGGCGCCACCGGTCTCTCTGAGGTGTGGAATCGCGTGCTTCGAGGCGAGAAACATCGACTTGAGGTTCACGTCGAACAGCATCTCGAACTCCGAAACGTCGGTGTCCTCTATTGGGTCGCCGCCGCGCCACGTGCCCGCGATGTTACACAGTACATCGAGGCGTCCGTAGTCATCGACGACTGACGAAACGGTGTCGCGAACGCTGTCTTCGTCGGTCGCGTCGGTTTCGTAGAACTCGACGGCCGAGGAATCGACCAGCGCGTCGTCGTCGCTCGGCGCGACGATGTCCGCAGCACACACTGTCGCGCCGGCCGCGTCGAAGGCTTCGGCGACGGCGCTGCCGAGAGCGCCGCTGGCCCCGGTCACTAACACGACCGCTCCGTCGAAATCGTATTTCACTGCCATATCGCCTGTAGGGGCGCGTACCGCATAAAATCGCGTGGCGGAAACTCGGGCGACCACTTCCACCTGCTGGCGGAGATTTATATACAACGGTTCGACGGAGCCTTACTCCCGAAGTGCTCGCAACACCTTCCCCTCGATCCGACGGAGGTGTTCGCCGACCGTCGCGGGAGCCAGTCCGACGGCGTCGGCGACATCGGCCTGTGTGCCACGGCGCGGTTCCTCGTAGTAGCCCACCCCGAGGGCGGCGTCGAGTACTTCCAGTTGTTTGTCGGTGAGCAGCGACTCCGGGTGGTTGGTCTCGGGGGCGTACTCGCCGATTTCGACCAACTCGACGTGAAGGTCCTCGGGGAGTCCGTCCAGGGAGTCCTGCAGCGTCGCGTCGTCGCCGACGGCGGATATCTCTAGACGGCCGTCCGAGAGCCACCGTATCGGGGTTCGAACGACCAGTTCGTGTGAGCGCCGAAGCGCCAACAGCGCCGCCGCGGCCGCGGTCTGCTCGAAGTGGACGAACACGTGGATGGTCTCGTCGGTAACACTCGCGTGGAACGCCGAGATACCCGCCGACTCCGAGAGGATAGCGCGGAGTTCCTCGACATCGCCTCGGAGCCGACACAGCGCCACGCCGGTGCCGTCATCCAACACCGCAATCTGGTCGATGGCCACCCGCTCGATGTCGGGATGGTCGGCCACGCCGTTGTCGGCCGGGTGGAGGCCGCTGCCGGGCGCCGCCAGCCGAATCGTGGCGGTCCGCATACAATCCCTGTCGAGTCCGACCGTAAAAAACACTCCCCAGATAACCGGGAGAGAGACAAACATCTGTTAGCGTGTCACAAGGCCATGGCACGACTGACCGAAACCGACCGCGGTACCCGCGCCGATATGGACTCCTTCGCTGGCGGCTACTTCAGAAACGCCGTCTATCGTCACTGGGACCCCGACGAGGTCGACATCGGGGGAGATAGACAGGAGTTGCTCGACTACGAGGAGTCGTTCACCGGCGAGGAGTTCGACATGCTCAGACTCGCCGTCGCACGCTTCGGTGGCGGCGAGGAGGCCGTCACCGAGGACCTCATGCCGCTCGGTCTCGCGCTCGAAGGCACCGACGAACAACTGTTTCTCACGACGCAACTGTACGAAGAAGCCAAACACACCCGATTTTTCGACCGCTACTGGGAGGAAGTGTTGACGCCCGTCGCCGAGGAACTCGGCTTCGAAGTGACCGACCCGACCGACGAGCGGTATCTCAACGACGACTACGTCGCGCTGTTCGACGCCGTCGAGGAGGCGATGACCGCGCTGTTGGGCGACAACTCCCCGGAGGCGCGCGCCCGCGCCTACAGCCACTACCACGTCGTCGCGGAGAGCGTCCTCGCCCAAACCGCCTACTACAGTTTGCAGTCGGCGTTCAGTTCCAGCGGTGACGACGACGTCGTCACACGCCCCCGGTCGGAACTGCCGGACCTCGACGGCCTCGTCGAGGGCATCGCACGGATTCGCTCCGACGAGGGCCGACACGTCGGCTTCGGGATGCACCAAATACGGAACCTCATCCAAGAGGAAGACGTCGACGAAGCCGTCGTCCGGGAGGTGCTGACGGAACTGATGCCACACGTCGCCGGGATTTTCACGGACATCGAAGGGCCGGTCGACCACGGCGCGCTCGTCGCCTACGCCCGGAATAAACTCACGCGCCGACTCGACATCATCACGGAGGCCGACGCCGAGGTCCCACCCGTCGCCGACCTCGTCGCTATCGAACGGGCAGGCTAACCGATCCAACCGCACCATACTACCGGTGTTCGCTCCAACCGGACCGACGCGAACGGTCAGAAACAATAAGTCATCTGGTATCGTATACCAAGGCGGGCGGCACGTTTTACATCGGCCGACGGGGCACAACCCCCCACCACCCGCGAATTCGCGGGCCCGTCGTCCGACGCCGTCCATTCCGAGGAAACCGGACGCCGAGGGCCCACTTCTACACCGTATTAATAAATGGCCTAGACTAGCCGGCTAAATCCCTATTCTTAAGAAGACAGTACCATCGGACGCCGCGGTCACCCCACAGTGGTCGTCGGCACGACTCCGACCGTGGTTTACCCCACTAGGTCGGTTCTCCCATTTCGGGTGGTGGCACTCCCGCCGCCGCCTCACGGAACGCACCGAGTCGGCACCGGCGATGGACGCCCCTGAACGAGACGTTACCCCCGCTGACGCCATCTCGGTGGAGAATAATCGCTAAATAACTTTACGGGTCAAAGCCGGTAGTGTCTCGTGGGCGCCGCCCGTCCGAGTTCCCCCATCCCCACTCCGGTGTCGGCGCCCGTGCGGCGGGACTCCAGTGGCGGACGATTCACTCCCGCCGTACGATTTCTCCCCACACAACGAGTTGATGGTTTAGCGCACTCTCGGGGATGATTTCGCCCCGTCCGTGGACGCGTGTCGAGTTTCGAGCGCTATTTTTCGAGCCGACAAGCCACCAAATGGCACGATTTAAGCGGCTGCCACTCGCCGTTCGATGTGGATGAAACTTCACGAGTACCAAGCGAAGGGTGTCTTCGCCGACGCCGGGGTTCCGGTGCCGGACTCGAAGCTCGCGTCGACCGTCGACGAGGCGGTCGATGCGGCCGAGGACATCGGTTATCCCGTCGCCATCAAGGCGCAGGTACAGGTCGGTGGTCGTGGGAAGGCCGGAGGTATCGAGTTGGTCGACAACGCCGAAGAAGCCCGCGAGGCCGCCGAGAACATCATCGGGATGGACCTCAAGGGCCTCCACGTCGACCGCGTCCTCGTCGAGGGAGCCGTCGACTTCGTCAACGAGCTGTACGTCGGCGTGACGATGGACCGAAACGAGGGCGAACCCGTCGCGATGGTCTCGACCCGCGGGGGCGTCAACATCGAGGAGGTCGCCGCCGAGGACCCCGAGGCCATCGAGCGGGAACACATCGACCCCGCCTTCGGGATGCAGCCCTACGAGTCACGGAAGGCCGTCTACGAGGCCGGCGTCGACCGCGAGGTCGCCGGCGACGTAGCGAGCGTCCTCCGGACGCTGTTCCAGTTGTGGGACGACTCCGACGCGACCGAAATCGAGGTCAACCCCCTGATGATTACGGCCGACGGCGACGTCGTCGCCGCCGACGCCGTGATGAACATCGACGACGACGCGCTGTTCCGTCACCCCGACCTCGCCGAAATGGAGGATGAGGCTGCAGAGGACGACCTCGAAGCGAAGGCCAACGAGTACGGCTTCGACTACGTCCGACTGTCGGGTAACGTCGGCATCATCGGCAACGGTGCCGGTCTCGTGATGACGACGCTTGACCTCGTCGACTACTACGGCGGCCAGCCCGCCAACTTCCTCGACATCGGCGGCGGCGCGAAGGCCGAACGCGTGACGAACGCCCTCGATATGGTGTTCTCCGACGAGAACGTCGATTCCGTCGTGTTCAACATCTTCGGCGGCATCACACGGGGCGACGAGGTTGCGAAGGGTATCAACGAGGCTCTGGAGAGCTTCGACGAGATTCCCAAGAAGGTCGTCGTCCGACTCGCCGGTACGAACGCCGAGGAAGGCATGGACATCCTGAACACCGACCTCGTGACCGTCGAGGTGACGCTGGAGGAAGCCGTCCAGCGCGCCGTCGAATACGCCGAGGAGGAAGCACAATGAGCATCTTAGTCGACAACGACAGCCGCGTCGTGGTACAGGGCATCACTGGCGGCGAGGGGAAGTTCCACACCCGCCAGATGGTCGAATACGGAACGAACGTCGTCGCCGGCGCCGTCCCCGGTAAGGGCGGCCAAGAGGTCGACGGGATTCCCGTCTACGACACCGTCGACCGCGCCGCCCGCGAGGAGAACGCGGACACCTCGGTCGTCTTCGTCCCGCCGGCCTTTGCCGCCGACGCGCTGTTCGAGGCGCTCGACGCGCCGCTCGACCTCGTGGTCGCCATCACCGAGGGCATCCCCCAACAGGACATGTCGAAGGTGTACCGAAAACTCCGAGAGACCGACACACAACTCGTCGGTCCGAACTGTCCCGGCGTCATCACGCCTGGACAGGCGAAACTCGGCATCCTGCCGGGCAACATCTTCGAGAGCGGTAACGTCGGATTGGTCTCCCGGTCGGGGACGCTGACTTACCAGGTCGTCGACAACCTCACGAAGCGAGGCATCGGCCAGACCACCGCCGTCGGCATCGGCGGCGACCCCATCATCGGCACCGACTTCGTCGACGCGCTGGAGATGTTCGAGAACGACCCCGATACGAAGGCCATCGCGATGTGTGGCGAAATCGGCGGCGAAGACGAGGAGGAGGCCGCAAGCTACATCGGCGAGTACATGGACACGCCGGTCGCCGGCTTCATCGCCGGCCGTACCGCCCCGCCGGGCAAGCGAATGGGCCACGCCGGCGCCATCGTCTCCGGTGGCGGCGGCACTGGCACTGCCGAATCGAAAATCGATGCGCTCAACGACGCCGGCGTCCCCGTCGGCGACACGCCCGAGGAAGTCGTCAACCACATCGAAGGCTTCCTGTAACGGGAGAGCGGTCCTCACTGCCGACATTTCTTGATAACTATCTCTCGCGACGCAAGCGACATCTCGGATGGACCTGACGAGACCCGCCACCGATACCGTGATACCGGCGGCCTCCGAGGGACCGGATATGCCGACAGACCAGTTCAGCGTCGACGGCTGTAACGCCATCGTCACCGGTGCCTCACAGGGCATCGGCCGAACCATCGCGGAGCGACTCGCCGCCGACGGCGCCAACGTCGCCATCTGCTCGCGGTCACAGGACCGCGTCGACCCCGTCGCCGAGGGGATTCGAGCGGAGGGCGGCACCGCCCTCGCCGTCGAGTGCAACGTTCGCGAACCCGACGAAGTCGAGGCGTTCGTCGAGGCCACCGTCGAGGAGTTCGGCGGCGTCGACCTGCTCGTCAACAACGCCGGCGGCGAGTTCGTCGCCCCCTTCGAGGACATCTCCGAGAACGGCTGGAAGGCCATCGTCGACCTCAATCTCCACGGCACCTTCCACTGCACCCAGGCCGCAGGCGAGTACATGCGCGAGGGTGACGGCGGTTGTATCATCAACCTCTCCAGCGTCAACGGCCAACACGCCGCGCCCCACGAGAGCCACTACAGCGCCTCGAAAGCCGCCATCATTCGGCTGACGGAGACGCTCTCCGTCGAGTGGGCGCCACACGGCATCCGCGTCAACTGCGTCGCCCCGGGACTCATTCAGACACCGGGCGTCGCCGAGACGCTCGGCATTCAGGAAGACCAGATGCCACCACGAGCGACGGTCGACCGACGCATCGGTCACACCGAAGATATCGCGGACGTCGTCCAGTTCCTCGCCAGCGACGCCGCGGCGTTCATGACCGGTGAGACGGTGACGGTCAAGGGCGTCCCGCGCGCCGGCAACAGTTTCGACGTGGACCTCGGTCTGGACCAGTAAAGCGAATCGAGCGGTTCGGGAATCAGTTACTGCGAAAAAGCGGTATCGTCGTCTTAGAGTAGACCGCCGAGCAAGCCGTCGTTGCTGCTCGTGCTGCTACTGTCACCGCCACCGAGGATGGGGTCGGTGATGGGGTCGAGCGTGCCGTTCTGCTCGGGTGTCGGGGTCGCCGTCGGTTCAGGCGTCGGTTCGGGAGTCGGTTCCGGCGTCGGTTCGGGAGTCGGTTCCGGCGTCGGCTCTGGTGTTGGCTCCGGCGTCGGTTCGGGAGTCGGTTCCGGCGTCGGTTCGGGAGTCGGTTCCGGCGTCGGCTCTGGTGTTGGCTCCGGCGTCGGCGTCGGGGTGGCGACGACCTGTGCGTCGCCTCCATTGTCAGCGGGCGGCGAGCTGAACCCCTGTGCCGGGCCGAGCGCCGGCACGGCGCCGGCGAGCGTCAGTGCGACGGCGACGATACTCGCAGCGAACAGCGCGAACGCCGCGACCTTGATTGGCGGCGTGTCGGTGATGCCACCGCTTCCAGGCGTCGGATACGACGGTTCCCCGCCGACGGTCGCACCGGCGGCAGCCGGTTCGGGTTCGGGCGTCGGCTCCGGCGTCGCGGCGACCGGTTCGAAGTCGCTCTCGCCCTCGCCGAGCCAGCCGCTGAAGTCGAATCCACCGGGATACGTGTCGACCGGCTCCGGTGAACCGACGAACGGCAGCACACCGAGCAGTCGCGAGCGCGCTGAAACGGCCCGCTCGGGCGTCGAACCGACCACGCGAGGCATGTCAGGCGGCTCTTTCGGCCCGGCCTCGTCGTCATCGGTAATCCAGCGACTGAAGTCGAATCCGTCGTAGACGGGGCCCAGTTCGGCCGCTTCTTCGGTCCCTGTCTCGGCTTCCGTAGCCGTCGCCGTCGTCGCCTTGGCTTCGGTCTCTTCGAGCCACTCGGCGAACTCGAAGCCGGCGAAGTCGGCCGGACTGACGGTCGCCTCGGCTTCCGCCGACGTGGTCGTCTTGGCGGCGGAAGCCGTCGATTCATCACCCGTATCCGGAATCACGTCACCGAGCCACGAGTCGAAGTCGAAGCGACTGTTGGTGTTCCCCGCACCGTCGGTACGTGTCGGTGGTTTGTCGTCGGATTCCTCGGACCCACCGTCGGGAACTCCAAACTGGAAATCGCCGACCTCGGCCTCGTTTCGGTCGTCGTCCGGAGTTTCGTTGTTTTCGGTCATGCGATACAGAGCGCTCTGTCCTTGGGGGAATGATACGAGAAGATACGTATAAATTCTCCGCAGAATATACCCGGTGACTTATACGGAGCCGCCGGAACACAAGCGGCCGTCCCCGCCGCCACCCCGGTCTTATTGCCCCGCGAGACCCTACGTTAGGTATGTCGATGGACGACCAGCCGCCCGGACCGAACGGCGTACCCCTCCTCGGAAGTACTCACCGGTACGCCCGCGACCCGTTCGTTTTCATGGACGCGGTCGGTCGCGCCTACGGCGATATCGCCGCCTTCGAACTCGCCGGACAACCGACGTACATGCTCACCGGGCCGGACACCATCGAACGCGTGCTGGTGAGCGAGGCCGAGAGTTTCCGAAAGCCGGCCTTCGGCGACGACGCCGTCGAGGAACTGCTCGGCAACGGCTTGCTTCTCAGCGACGGCGAGGCGTGGCGACACCAGCGGAACCTCGCGACGGAGGCGTTCGACCCTAGCCGGTTCGACGACCTCACGTCGATGATGACCGACCACGCCCGGACGCTCGTCGAAGGGTGGGCCGCCGGCAACGTGGTCGACATCCGGGAGGAGATGGCCGAACTTACGGTGAAAATCATCGCCGAGGCGATGTTCGAGGCGACGCTGGACGATGAGACGACCGCGACGATACAGGCCGCCCTCGAACCGCTCGGCGCGCGGTTCGAACCCGACGCCCGCCGGTTCCTGCTGCCGAACTGGCTTCCGACCGCCGAAAACCGGGATTTCCACGACGCAATCGGCACGCTCGAGGACATCCTCGACGACATCGTCGCCGAGCGCCGGGCGGCCGGTACCGACGGCGACGACTTACTCGGTGTCCTGCTCCGTGCACAGGAACGCGGCGAGCAAACCGACCGACAGCTCCGGGACGAACTCGTTACGATGCTTCTGGCCGGCCACGACACGACGGCGCTGACGCTCACCTACACGTTCTTCCTCCTCGACCGGAATCCCGAGGTTCGCCGGACGCTGTACGAGGAACTCGACGATGTCGGCGACGACCCGACGTTCGCGGACGTGCGAAACCTCGAATACACAGACCGAGTGCTAAACGAAGCGATGCGGCTGTATCCGCCGGTGTACACCCTGTTTCGGGAGTCGACCGAACCCGTCCGTCTCGCCGGCTACGACCTCCCGGAGGGGGCGCTGTGTATGCTCCCGCAGTGGGTCGTCCACCGCTCGCCGCGGTACTACGACGACCCCGAGACGTTCGACCCCGACCGCTGGCTCCCCGAACGCGCTCGGGAGCGCCCGCGGTTCGCGTTCTTCCCGTTCGGCGGCGGCCCGCGAATCTGTATTGGAAAACAGTTCTCGCTTCTGGAGTCGAAACTCATCCTCGCGGCCGTCGCGAGCGAATTCGAACTCGAACGCGTCGACGACGAGCCACTGGAACTCCGGCCGTCGCTGACGATGCACCCTCGAAACCCGGTTAGAATGCGTCTAACGCCCCGTTAGCGTTCGTCCCAGCTGTCCGTTTCGGTGTCGTACTCGAACTGGTCCGAAAAGAGGTTCTCAACCGTCGAAACCGCTCGGTCGTCGTGGGCGGCGGGGTCGATGTGGAAGTACCCGAGCGCACCCGTGTTCTCGATTTGCCGAGTGAGCATGTGCAGGAAGCGGAACACCCGCTGGAGGTCGGCGTACTGCAGCAGCGTCGTGAGCGAGTCGAAACACACCACGGTCGTCGCGTCGTCGTCGCGCCACGCCGAGAGACACTGTCCAACCTTGATTCCGATACCGGTGAGGTCACCGGGTTCGGAGACTGTCGTTGTCGACACCGTGGTCCCGTCCGGCCCAACCATCGCCGACGGCGTGTCCGCGGCCGCAGCACTGCGCGTTTCGTCGGCGGTCACGATACCGACCTTCGATGGCAGGCCACCGTAGCGGCCCCACGTATCGAGGATTCGGTCTGGCGTTCCAGAAAGCGAGACAACACACAGGTTCACGTCGTCGTCAGCGTGGAGCGATGGACAGATGCTCTGCTTCGCGTCGCTCAACGTCGGCGCCCGAAGGAGAACGTTTCCCGGTGGGGCAACCGACACGTCGTCCGAACCGCGACGACCGCGCGTAGTACTCATCGCTACCTACTCCTAACAGCCCTATGCATATAAATCGAGGTTCGTGTTATCGCCGCGAGAAAACGCCCGAAGGTGGGGGTCCGTCTGCTATCTCGGAGCCGACACCTGTGGGTCGCTACTCACGAGCGAGCACCTCGTCCCAGAGCATGTGGCACTCGCCGGTCTTCCAGCCCCGTTCGCTGGTGAATCCCCGTATCTGAATTCGTTTGACGTTCTCGCCCTGTTTGAGTGCGTGCGTTTCCGCATACGAGGTCCCCGACTCGGTGTCCTCGAATTCGACTTCGACTGTCTCGCTCGTCCAATCGAACCGCAGCGAGACTCGAACCCACCGTTTGTACTCCGTCCCGGGATGGACCTGCGTGACACCCTCGCCATCGTCGACGATCCACTGTGGATTGTCCGAGGTCGTCCCGATTTCGACATCGCCGGCGTCGTTCAACAGCCGGATACCGCCACCCCAACTCGCGGACGATTCATACCAGTAGTAACTGAACTCACCAATCCGTCGCGCCGAATCGAAGTCGGCGGTCGCAATCGTCCCGACCCCACCGCGGGCATCTATGCCCACGCTGTTGGCCCCGGACGCCGCGGACGTACTCGTCCGACGCCACGCCGACTCGACGACGTTCCACTGCTCGAGGTCCTCCTCGAACCCGTCGTAGAACACGGTGTCACCGGGGGGCTCCGTTTCCGTTTCGGGTTCGTCCTCCGTGTCGGTGTCTTCGGACTCCGTCGGGGACTCCGTTTCTGTCCGTGTTCGTGTCGGGGTCGGGGTCCTTCGACCCCGCTGGAGTTGCCAGATGCCCCACCCATCGCCGTCGCGTCGAACCTCGAAGGTGTACCAGACCTGCCCGTCCTGACGCCCCGAACCGCCGCTGAACTCCAACTGTGCATGGACGGTCGCCGTATCGTCCTCCGAGGAACTCGTTTCGATGGTGACGATGTCGATGCTCGTTCCACTGACCTGCTGTTCGCTCAGCGACTCTCGAAGCGGCGACTCGGGGTGAAGCGAACTCCTGATGGTGTCGACATCGTCGTTTCTGAACCCCTCAGCGAACGTCCGAACCGGCTGGTGCCGTTCGTCGCCGCCAGTCAACTGGTCACTGGAACATCCCCCAATCGCGGTTGCCACGGCGAGTGCCCCCGTCGAACGGAGGAACGACCGCCGATTCCGCGTGCCCTCGTCGGGCGACTTTCGCGTCACGCCGCGGGCTTCTCGGAGGGACCCAATAGACCTAACGGACAGTTGAAACGGTGAAACCGGCCGACTCCGGTCGGATTCACCCCTATTCGTTTCGAGCCGCCGCGACGTGGGTGCGCGCCTCCGCCCGCGTCATCCCCCGCACGCCACAGGAACAGGAGAGCAGTTCCGGGTCGGCCAATTCATCGACCTGTTCGGTCTCCGTCCGTTCGAGTTCCCCAGCGCTCTCGTCGTACCTGAAGGAGACGCGATAACTCACCTGCGCGACGCCTTCGATTCGGTGGTCCTCGTCCGGGTCCGGGTTCTCGATGGCGGCTTCGTGTTCAGCCTGCATCTCCGCTTTCCACTGTTCGAGCGCCTCGTTAGTCTGGGTCTCGTCGGTCATAGACGACACTTGTACGGCGACCCTCAAAAAGGACGACAGGACCGGCTTTCGGTACTCCTTCAAAAGCAGGAAGTGAACGGATGGGTCGGGGCGGATTCTCCCGCGCGGCTTAGCCGCTCACGCGGCCAATATCGGAAGAATTGGCGTTCGCGGCTCGAACTGGTGAAGTCGCCTGCATAACGCCGGTGGACCACTCCACGGGGCGGCGGAGTACAGGAGAACACCATGTCACAAGACAACCGCCGCGAACAGATGAAGCCCGAACGAGCCGTCGAACGATACCTCTCCGAACGTCGACCCGAGTGGTCCGACTCCAGCCACTACAACAACAAGTGCGCTCTCGAACGGTTCCTTGAATTTTGTAACGACGAGGGACTGGACAACATCTGCGAGATCGACGGCTTCCACATATCCGACTTCAAGCAGTACCGTCGCGACCAGGGAATCAATGAGGTAACGCTGTACAACAATCTCTCATCCCTCCGGACTTTCCTCAAATGGTGCCGGTCGATGGGCCTCATTGAGGCGTGGGTCGTGGAGGATATGGTTCTGAATAGCCCTGATGATAACGCCCGAGACGAAATGCTCGACGCCGACCGAGCAGACCAGATTCGGACCTACCTCAACAAATTCGAGTACGGCACCCTCCGTCACGCGCTGTTCGCGCTTCTATGGGACACCGGCATACGTATCGGAACCGCCCGAGGTATCGACGTAGACGACGTCCACCCCGAGGAAAAATACATTGAGGTCCGTCATCGGCCTGACCAGGATACGCCCTTGAAGAACGGCCAAAACGCAGAACGCGAAATCAACCTTCACTCGTGGGCGTCCGAAGTCATCGAGGACTACATCCAGATTCATCACACCAAGGTAGAGGACGACTATGGCCGAAATCCACTATTCGCTTCCCATCAAGGACGAATGGTGCGGTCGAACCTTCGTATGCACATTCAGCGGTTAACTCGGCCCTGTCACTCTACCGGAGAATGCCCGCATGGACGCGAACTGGAAAATTGCGACGCATATGAGGAGTACCGCCACGCATCAAAGTGTCCGAGTTCTGTTAGTCCACACCCGATTCGCCGAGGTGCAATTACCTACTGGCTCAATGAAGGTAATCGGAAAGAATTGGTGAGCGAACGAATGAACGTCTCAATCGACACTTTAGACGAACATTACGACGCCCGTACTGAAAGCGAAAAACGGGAACTGCGCCGGGAGCTATTCGATATGGAATAATACCAGAAAGTTTATATATTTTCGGACGCAACAGATGATTGGGTGGGATTGACAGTTCGACAACTGCGTTTCTCAAACACGAGATTGAGTCGATCATCCAATCGAGCAACCGGTCCGACGAAGACAAAGCGCACGTAGCTTCCATTCTCGGGCGGGTGAAGGGGGAAAATCAAACGGGGGAAATTGCAGACCTATAACGGAACTGTTGAGACGCATTGAGGGGGTTTGACGCCGCCTCTGAAGGAACTCGGACCTATCGAGTAGCTTATCGAAACAATCGAAGCTCAACTACTGTGAACATGACGAACACCGAAGTCGACCTTTCGAACTACGAGTACTACTTCCGAACCAGCCGACGCGACCATCTCATGGAGAACGGTGAAACACTCTGTAAATACAACGTCCAGAATCCCTCTGAAGACGACGTCAAAGCCCTCGATGAGCTGACCGAACAGACCTGGACGTTGCTCAAGAACGGATTCGCTGACCTCTGCAACGAGTGTGGCGGTTACGCATCGTCTCTCGGCTTGTTTGACCACGACATGGGCAAGGAAGATGTTGACTTTGAGTGCCCCGAATGTGGCGACGTGGCCGACAAGATTGCCTTCGAACGGGGGATGGTGAACGTTTGGCACTACCGCGAACCGGAACCGGGGGCTTCAGTATTAGACGGGAAGGACATCTGTCGATTCAATTTTGAGCCAATGGAGGAATGGCGACGAGGCGAGTCCAAGGGGTCCTTAGAGGGTCACGACGATTAGGGACTCGGGAGTCTCCATGTCGGTCGGTTTTTCCAGCCGCCAAGCGCGTGGATATTCGGCGGCTCGGTGACCCAAAATCCTGACTCTCAGCCGGATTTTTCTCGCGGCGGCCTACCAAATATTCGCCGGGTGGGGGTCGTCCGAATGTTCTAACCTTACATTGTAAAGTATACCCCATCGTCGCGTGGCTGATAATGTGTAGTTATCAGACGTGCTTCTCAGCGCCCCGTGAAGCGTTTCTAATCTTCCATCTGATGATTCCCCCTCATCGGCTATCATCCTCGCTCAGAACTGACTCTAACCGGCCCACAACCGGAATCCATACTGCCTGCGCGTCGCCGATCTTCTCCGGGAAACTGGAGCCGCCGATACCCCCCACCATACCGGGGCTATACAGGTATATCAAACAGTACTGTATGGTGGACTGTTCTAAATCATTGAGTCGGGCTTATTACGTCCCGTAAACAGTCTACTGTACTACCCTAAACAGTATCAGGTAAACTGTTCTAAAGCATTGAGGGGCGGTATAGTGTAGGTTCGGTTAGTACTGTATTATTATACTGTATATATACTGTATGGGGGTATACTGTATGGGGGGCCCGGGAGAGATAGGACAGTCCAAGTAACCGCCCAGCATCTAACAATGTAAAAGATGCTTCTCCCAACAACGCCTCAATGAGTTTGACCAGGGTGCTCTGAATCAAAGGATAGGGAACGCCTGTACTTTGCTACCATATGGAAAGCGACACCAGTCTTCAAAATTATTTAGTCACCGCTACTCCGTCCGTCGATTACTGTCGTGAGTGAGTTGTTCGCCGCCCTCAATGAGCCGCTATCAGTAGAGTCAGTCAGAGAACGGCGAGACGAAACGCTCGCCACCGCATTCGAGCAAGATGCAACCACGCTGGTGGAAGCCCTTCCCGCGATGGGCAAGAGTTACGGTGTGGTGAAGTGGGCAGAGACGACAGGTGAGCAACTGTCGATCTTCACATCACGTGGAGAACTCTACGGCCAGTATCAGGACTGGTGCGAGGAACGAAACCTCTCCCACATCGCCCTGCCAGCCTTCCATAGTGACTGCGAGTCAATCAACGATGGTAAGCCACTCGTTGACGGCCTGCTCGCCCGCTACGAGGCTGGTATCTCCGGAGCCGAACTTCACCGAGATGCCGAGCGATACTTCGGCGAACCACTTCCCTGTCAGGAAGACGGCCCGTGTCCCTACATGGAGAAACGGGAGTTCAACCCCGAGGACTATGACGTACTCATCGGCCACTATCTCCAGGCCCACAATCAGGATTACATTGAGGGCCGTTACGTCGCCTTTGACGAGTTCCCTGGAGACGCCTTCTTCTTCGAACCGACTCACAACGACGCGACACGGGCCATTACTAATTATCTGGAGATCGAAGACGAGCTTCCCTTCGACAACTGGAAAGAACTGACCAGAGAACGATACAAGCCCGAGTACAGCGACGCCATCAATGAATGGAAACAGGGCCTCGGATACTACTCCCATCGGGACACACGACGCAAACTACAGCAAAGTCCCGACTTCCATGCTCACGCTCCGTTGCTGACTCACGCCGGGCTGGAGTTCGAACTGCTGGACAACGAATGGGAGTACGCTGAACTCGGGATGGGCCGTGTTGCCGTCAAGAGTCCTGAAGACGAATGGACCGTTCTTATCCCGCCCTCACTCTATCCTGCTGAAAGCGTCGTCGCCCTCGATGGAACGCCGACGGTGAGCAAGTGGCGGATTGTACTGGGCGGGAATTGGATCGAGCATGAGGAGGTCTTGAACTCGAATGGTGAGAAGCGGGAGTATCTTCGCGAAGTCCTCGGGCTGAACATCATCCAGACGAAAGCCGGAGCGAAACCCTATCAGAGTGGTGTTCACGTTAACCTCCAGTCGGACGGCGCACTGCTCGAAGGAATCAAGCAACGTGAAGGACGTTGTCCAGCAGTAATTTCCTCAAAGAAGGCCTTGGAACAGTACGATTCAGAAGGGCTGGATCACCTCATTGAGGGGGCGGAACACTTTGGGAATCTCAAAGGGAGTAACGAGTTTGAGACGACCCGCGTTGGAGCAGTAATTGGAAGTCCTCATCCCCCCGAAGACGAAGGAGTCGAACGTTGGGCGGCCTTGGATGGGGAAGCCGCTTCACGAAAAGAACCTGAGGATGGAGAAACAGGACGTGGAACTAATCTGGATTTCGGACGTGTTGGGAACGCCCTGTTTCGAGATGTTGTTCATAAGGAAGTCCTCCAGGCCATAATGCGGTTCGGACGAACGCCTGATGAAGACGGACAAGGGGCGACGGTGTACGTCCATACTTCCCGCCTCCCTCAATGGATTGATCCGATTAAGAGAATCGAAGTCAGAACATGGTCAGAAGGGATGAAAGACGTCGTGGAAGCCATTCGAGATTCCGAGAAATGGGCAGATGGCGAATGGACCAATAGCGATATCGCCGAAGACACGTCCATTCGAGTACGGCAAGTCAGGAGGTTGACGGAAGAATTATCGAAGGAAGGCTACCTCTCAGTTCGGAAACCTGGACGAGCCTATCGATATTCGAACGAATGTTTAGAGGAGTTCAATCCATACGGTACTATCGCTGATTCGAATCATTGACGCCCCTGATTGGATAGTTCTGTCTAACTTATTCATCGAGTAAATGACTAAAACAGCACCCTCAATGATTTTAATTAGTAGTCTAATCAGAACCTGCTTGAATGCCCCTCAATGATTTCGAACACCCGGTCATCACACGTATACTAACTATACGTGAAATGTCCGAATAGGTCAGAGTGTTTCTTTCTCGCGCCTCTCAGAGGTCTTCTTTGGAGAAAATCAGTCGAGCGCTGTTCTCCGTTAACCACTTCGCATGCGCCTCATACCCCGGGTCGTATTCCGCCACCAGCGACCAGAACGAATCGTTGTGATTCGGCTCTCGAAGGTGGGCCAGTTCGTGGATGATGACGTAGTCGATGATTTCAGGCGGAGCCATCATCAAACGCCAATTCAGCCCGAGCGTTCCATTCGTTGAACAACTACCCCACCGTGTTCGTTGGTTCCGAACCTCGATGCGGTCATATTCCACATCCATCTCCTCGGCAAACTCGTCGGCTCGTCGCCTGAATCGCTGTCGGGCGTTCCGTCTGTAAAGCGTCTCAAGTGCCCGCTTAACCGACGTGTCTTCTACGTGGTATCTCGCAAGACGAAGTTCCTCGTCAACAACACTCGATGAGGGGCGCTGTTCTACGACGATCTCAAGTTGGTTCCCGAGATACGGGAAGTATTCGCCTTCCTCAAAACATCGTTCCGGTGCCTGTTCACGATATTTCTCGTATTCGCGCATTTTGTCGACTACCCACGCGGCGTTATCTCTGAGAAGTTGAGTCGGAGAGGCCTCCCCAGATTCGGGCAAGACGACTATGACACCGTGAATATCCACGTCGATTCGGGGTTTGGTGGCGTCCGAACTACGGCGTACTTCGTACTCGATGGTGTCGTCCAGTAGGTCGATCTTGTGGAGGTGGGACTTAGCCATGGTTCTGAATCAGGTAGTTACGCATGGCGTCAACGAACTCGTCGTCATCCCGAATGAGGTAGCCGAGGTCGTTTTCCACCACCAGCACGTCCAGAAGGATACGTTCGATTTCGGCTATCGTCTGCTGGTTCGTCTTCCAGCCGGCGTAACCACGGTCAACACGGTCACGGAATTGCGAGACAATTTCCTCCGCGACTTCCTCGGCCTGCTCATCTGATTCAATCGCGTCCGGCGTCTCCTCTGTGAAATGGGTGTAGATAGCGAACTCGGCGTCGTCCATCCCCTGCTCCTCGGCTTCTTCCTCAACCTCCAGAATTTCATCTTCGACCGACTTCAGGGCTTCAACCGCGTCCGGGTCGCTAATCTCGTCACCCTGCCAGCGTTCGACTATGTCCGTCACGCGCTCACTCAATCGCTTGTAGCGAGGGTTCTGGTTCTCTCGCGGGTGAAGGTGTTCCCGAGTTGCGTGGGCAATCTGTGAGGCCTTCACGCCGGGATTGTCAAGTCCCTCAACGTCTTCGAGATATTCTTCCCCGAGTTTGTACGTCGGGAAGTCCCGCTTGATTTCCGTGATTTCAACGTTGTTGCTGATTATGTCGCGGGTCTTCTCCCGCATATCCTCCTCGGGGTCATCCTCACCCGACGTGGTGCGCTTGAACGCGACGTGAATCCGGCTCAGCCATTTGTATTTCTGCTCAATACCCTCACTCACGAGCCGGCCATCCGGTGCGACTGCCTCGTAAAGATTCTGGAGCCGGCGGAAGCCCTGCTTGAACTCCCGCCTCTCTGGGTGGGTACTGACTCGGTTGACGGCCTCGTAGGTCGCCTCTTGAGTGTCGGTCTTCGGAATCCCATCGAAAATCTCCATCACCGAATCTAACTGCTCTTGGAGGTCATCGAACAGCTCGTCTTTGTCACGGGCGGCGTAGGCCTTCGTCTCGGCGTCGTAGTCCAGCGCCTCATCGATGTTCTCGAACACGCCCTGGAAGTCCACAATTTCGCCGTTCTCCTTGCCCGGTGCGGGCCGGTTTGTCCGGGCGATAGCTTGCATGAGGTTGTGATTCTTCAGGTTGCGGTCGAGATACATCGTCTTCAGCACGGGTGCGTCAAAGCCCGTCAGGAGCATGTTGTGAACGACGAGCAGTTTCGGCTCGTCTTCCTTCTTGAAGTCCTGGATAATGCTGTCCCGCTCCTCTGAATCAGTATGGAACTGCCGAATCAACTCGGGGTCGTCGTTGGTCGCTGTGTATAGGACTTCGGCCTCGTCTTCGGTACGCCGCTCAATGAGACGTTCCCCGTACATGGCCGCCGACCGACGACTCGGCGTGACGATCATCCCCTTCCAGCCATTCGGCGCAACGTGCTCGTCGTAGTGATGATTGATTTCATCGACGGCGCGATCAACCCGTGGCTCGATCTCCGCGAGCGTCGTCGCGTTCACGTTGTCGCGGATGAACTCGCGCTTCTGCTCCGAGGTCATACCCCGAAAACTCTCCTCAAACTGCTCGTCTAATCCAGCCTCGTCTATCTCCCACTCCATCTCGTGACGGAGCGTGAAGTATACGGGAAGAATCAGGCCGTCCTCGATGCCTTGCTTCACGGAGTACCGATGCAGGTAGTCCTCGCCCTCCGGAGAGAACTCGCGAAACGTGTTTCGGTCTTCGTGGCGTTCACCCTCCCGTACAGGCGTTCCTGTGAACCCGAAGTGATAGCAGTCCGGTAAGGCCGCATCGAGACGGCTTCCGAGGTCGGCTTCCATGAAGCGGTGAGCCTCGTCAGACATGACGATCACCTCGTCGTTGCCCTGAACGTCTGGCTCTACACTCTCGAACTTCTGTATGGTCGTCAAAACCAACTCGCTCTGCCCCCGCTCAATGAGTTCTTGCAGGTGGTCTATACTCTCGGCTTCAGTCCATTGTTCCAGCGAGAGATTAGCCAGCTGGTCACGCATTTGGGAGTTCAACTTGTCCGTATCGACGATGATGAACACCTGAGGGTTCCTGGATACGTTTCGCTTCAGGAGGTTCTCAGCGGCGTACAACATCGTGAAGGACTTGCCCGACCCTTGGGTGTGCCAGATGAGGCCCCGTCGGTACTCTCCCCGACGGACCCGGTCGAGGATTCGATTCACCGCGTAATACTGCATATAGCGTGGCACAATCTTCGCGTCACCGCCAGCCCGTCGCTCGTAGAAGACGAAGTTCTTCACCAGATCGAGGAGAGTGTTGGGATTGCAGAGGGCCTTCACCGCCTGACGCATTTCGTTGCCGTCTTCATACTTTTCGGGGGCGTCGTTCCACGGTTCGTAGAACTCGCCGGGAGCGCCGACCGCACCGTAGCGGAGTTCCATAGTGTCGGCGGCGACGTTGAACAGGCCGGGAACGAACAGCCGGGGTACGTCTTCTTGATAGGCCAGCAGATCGCTCACGGCGTCGTGCCAGTCGTTGTCCTGTGCTTGGCTCTTGAGTTCCATTGTCACCAGCGGAATACCGTTGACGAACAGGGACACGTCCGGGCGGATGGTTGTCTCCCGGGAGACAGAGAATTGATTGACAGCGTGGAAGCGGTTCTTCTCGGGATTCTCGTAGTCAATGAGGTCAACGTAGATTGTGTCGGCCGCCCCGTCATCGCGCTGGACATTGAACGTCTTGCCCTTGGTGAGCAACTGGTAGAACGCGCGATTGCCGTCCATTAGGTTCTCGGCGTCGAGGTCGCGGCGGAGCGAGGAAACGAACTTATCGACATTATCCTCAGTCACGTCCTCGTTCAACGCGACGACCTGCTCGGCAAGAAGATTCCAGTAGATGACTTCGTGGCTGTCGCGCTCGTAGGCTTCATCAAGGACTTTCGCGCCACGGTCGCCGTCTTGCCCTTGGGTTTCCCATCCGACGCCGTCGAGCCACGAAAGAAGCGAGCGTTCGACGCCGTATTCGGATGGGGTACTAACCATACTGTGCGATTTCTTCGGGAACCTCTATGTTAGTGTCGGTCGTTCGGACTGTTCCCGAGAGGAGGTCTTGCATCAGGCCCCGTTTGAGCCGTTTGAGTCGGTCAACTTCTATGGAAGCGTGAGATGCCACTTGATTAATCGAATCAAGTGCTTCAACAATTTGTTGTTGCTCTTCAATCGGCGGAATTGGAATATCCAGCCGTCCGAAAAGGCTCGTACTTAGATTGGTCTGTGCGCTCCCCAACGAAAGGGACTGAAGATAATCATAATTCCAATTTATATAGTGATACAGGAAGTCAGAGAGAAGCCCGTCGTACTCCCTCAATATCAACCATCCGTCATGAACACATCCATCTACACCGGCAAATACCGAGAATCCACAGGTCGCACCACTATTAGCAACCAATAGAGTCCCTTCCTCGACGAATTTGCTCTTTTTCCTTCCTTTTTCAGTCACGTAACTATCTACATTTTCAATACGCTTACTCACTCCGCGTTCAGCATCACCAATTTTTATCCAAGGAATTTCTCCACCGAACAGACTGTCATCTGATCGAGGACGTGGTGAGGCCCCCCTCGTAATATCCATTAACTCTTCTGCTGGTCTCACCTTCCAGTCCTTCGGGAATCGGTTCGCTCTACACCGCCATCCGACGGACTCTTCTAATTCCCATTCTGAATATCCGCGTGTGAAAAATTCGGTCTTTGATGCTTCCTCAATATCCCTTGCTTTCTCCCGAATCTGTTCGGTCTTCTCAATTGCCCGGTCAACCGTGTAGAGTAAGGTTGCGATTTTGCGCTGTTCAGAGAGTGGAGGAAGGTCAAGCTCAAAATTACTGAACAGATTCCACGACGTTCGTGGCATCCGCGTTCCTGCTGAAGTACGCCGGGCATAGTCATACGCGGGCTTTGAACTGAGCCGATACAGTAACCACTTGGAGTTGATATCATCCTTTGTCACGATGGGGAAAATATCCGTTGACGCTACTCCGTCAAAGTCGGGTTGTGCAGATTTCTCCAGATTCGGACGAAGCTTGGCAAACAGAATATCTCCTGCCGCAAATCGACGTTTAGTACTTGAGAGGTTAGCAAGAGGCTCCCAATTGGGGACAGGGTCGTTTGGGTCAATATGCTCTAATCCGACGTGCCTCTCCAACTCCACTTCTTGTGGGTTAACGTTTTCCGACCGCTTATACGCTACTTCGTGGAGTTGAACATTCTTCCATCTCTGTATCTGTTCATCTCTCTCCTCCCGAACGAACTCTTCCAAAGTTGCCTCCTCACTCATAGTTCAACGCCTCCATATGTTCAGTCATCGTCGCCTCAATCTCGTCGCGCTCTGCCTGTAATTCACGGAGTTTCGCCAGTTCCTCCTTCACGTCGACGTCCTCCTCTGGCTCTGTGGTATCGACGTACAGCGCGATGTTTAGATTGTAATCGTTCTCGCGAATCTCATCCAGCGACACCGTCCTACTTACACGCTCCTCGGTCGCCCATTCGTGGAAGTTCTCGACAATGTGATCGAGGCCGTCCTCAGTAAGTTCGTTCTGGTTCGACTTGTCTTCGTAGAATGCTTCATCGGCGGCATGAATGAACTGTATCTCTCCCTCCCGCTCCTCGGGCTTCCTGGTGTTCAACACAAGAACAGCAGAGGGAATTGAGTTGTTTTGGAACAGATTCTCGGGAAGACCGACGATGGCTTCGACCATATCATTCTCCAGCATCGGCTTCCGATAGCGTTGCTCGTTCTTCCGGAACAGCACACCATGGGGAATGACAATGGCCGCCTTCCCGCCGGAACCGTCCAGCTCGGGTCGCTTCAACTGTTTCGCCATGTGCATGATGAAGGCGTAGTCGCCTCGGTCGGCACGCGGTAGTTTCTCGTGCCAGTCGAAGCGACCATACGGGTCATCCTGAAGGCCGTCTTTGTCCCAATCAGCGGAGAACGGGAAGTTCGCCAAGACACGGTCGAAGCGCGTGAGTTCGTTCTCCTTCTCATTCGTGAACGCGGGGTTAGAAAGCGAGTCCTCGCGCTCGATCTCTCCATTGAGGCCGTGGATAGAGAGGTTCATCTTCGCAATCGCCGCAATGTCGGGGTTGATCTCCTGCCCGGTGAACTTCAGTTTCTCTGGGTCGCCGCCCTGTTCGTCGCGGTAGTACCGCGCGGCCTCGATTAGCATGCCTCCGGATCCAACGGTCGGGTCGTGGAACGTCTCGCCGTCCTCAAAGTCATCGACGAGCCGAACGCAGAGGTTGACGATGTGGGGCGGCGTGAAGAACTGCCCGCCGGACTTGCCTTCTTCCTCCGCGAAGTGGCGCACCAAGTCCATATACGCTTCTCCGAGCATGTCCGGGGGGACGCTGTCGCGGTCAAGGTCGTACTGTGTGAGATGTTCGACCAGCCGCCCGAGTCGATCATCATCGAGGGCGTCGGCTTCGATGTAGTCGGCCCGGAAGACGCCCTGTAGCTCGGGGTTCTCCTCAACGAGTGAGTCAAAGGCTTCGTTCAGGGCTTGGTCAACGTTGTCGCTGACGGCGCGGAGGTCGTCCCACAGGTATCCTTCGGGGACGATGGGAATGTCGTAGAGGTTCTCCCGACGGGCAAAGTCTTCGCCGTATTCGTCGACGTTCTGTTCGTACTGTACCTCGAACTCGTCGGAGATAGACTTGTAGTAGACGAGCGGGAGAATGTACTCCTTGTAGTCGGTAGGGTCAACGGCGTCTCGGATTATGTCAGCACATTTGAACAGATGAGATTCGAGTTCGTCAAGGGAGATGGGCATACGCAGATGGTTCCATCGGACCACTATATGTTCTGCGGTGAATCGAGGTCGGTATCACTCCACTCTCCGGATAAAATTTTTCCTTGCTAACGTTGTACATACTGTATGCCGAGCCATCCCTTCAATACACACACGGCCCCCTTCACAGCCGGCGACCTTTGGGAACGCTTTATTCGCTCGGTCGTCCCTCTTGAGGAGTTCAGGGACGCTCGTGAGGAGATAGTCGAACTATACGCAGAGGTCTACTCAGAGATTGACGAGGTTCAGGAATCCTTTTCGGAGATGAGCAATCCAGAACTCCGAGAATGGGCACTCCAACCGTACCAAATCATTCCGGATTATGACCCTCACGAGGAAGTCACAGAGTTGCTATCGCTACCGGCGAAACTCCTGCGATGGGTCAAGCAGATTTCCATCGTTATCGCCGTATTAGGTTCGTTGCTGTCCGCAAATTGGTTGCGAACTCTCGGAAAGAATGGACTCGGACTGGTTGACGCCATTGAGGCGGCTATCCCTCTCTCGATAATCGCAGGCTGTATCTTCTACCTATGGCTGTTGTATGCAGATACGCGTGCCCATCAGACATTCGGTGAGGAGCTTCGTGCCGGGCCGGCAAAAGTTCAGACGCGACGGCGGTCACGAATAGTCGGTTATGGGGTGTGGAATCGGTCGCTTCTCGGCCAGTCTGGTTTACTTCTCGTCTCGATTTTCTTCTTGCTCGCCGCTCTGCCGAGATTGCCCATAACTAATCGGTGGTTTGAGGACCCGGTGGGCTACATTGGGGACCTACTCACGAACAATCTCAGGTTGCTGTATAACGCCGACAGTATTTCCGGAGCATACTTACAGATTCTTCTCCGCCTTTTGTAGATCCCTCTTGTTCATCTGTTCTTTTTCCGGAATCTACCCTGCTCCATTCTGGTGCCATTCTCAGTACGGTCTGAACTGTCTCGAATCATTGACGCGCCGATTAGTTCTCGATCCACTTCGAAAGGATTCGTCCAGGTGTTTTTACGCCTAACTGTTGCGGCTTACCCAGAGCCGCACTCAATGTTTTGAACCAGTCACTTCTTCCGCTCTCCCACCCCTGGGGAAACACGTCGATCCCCGGCTTGATTTAGGGTATCACTCATAGCGTTAACTCTCGATAGCATATTGGGTTCGGCATTGTTGAGAGAGGTGAGATTCCGGAAGCAATCATCCGACAAGCAAGCTATGACGTCCATCCCCTCAATGACTCAATCCCCGGGATGCTCTGGGGCGCGGCGAGTGTCTCGGTAATTCGAAGCCGGATGTAACGTTCCACCTCATCAATGCTGACCTTCCGTTGCTTGCAATTATCGAATACCGGAGAAGATCGCTGAAAGAATTTGATTCAAGGGCTTTTGGAGTCTCCTTATTACTAACTCCGTCGCCGTATGGCGATTCCACACAGCAACGACCGGTGACTTCATCGAATGGTTCAGGGGGTAAACGCCAAGGCTCCGCCTGCTGGCGGTTATCTCCTTGCCGCGAACGAAGTGAGCGGATGGGTCGGGGCGGATTCGAACCGCCGGCTTCCTCCGTGTGAAGGAGGTGTCATAACCAACTAGACCACCGACCCTGCAGCCGAAAATATCCCCGCCCCGAACTTAACCCTTTTCAAGCAGCCGTGCGCTCGCGGCGACGGGTTCCGAGTTTCTCGCGACCGGTCCGAATCGCGGTACGCGTTCTATCCTCGGCACGCTCACCGAACCCCACGATTTCGGCCCGAACAACGTCGACCCGCCGGGGTTTGGGTTCGGACTCCCGAACCGTAAACCCTCGAACCCTCGCCTCGACTGGCTTCAGCTCCTCGACGACGCCCGCTTTCGTCGTCTCGCCCGCGCGCTTCAGGTAGTATCTCGTGTCTTGGAAGTGCTTGTTCATGTTACATGAGTAACTACTACGGCAGCAGATATAGCCGTTGTGGCACTTGTGATATACTGAATACGGTTCTTCAGTCGTGGATTCTCGCCCGAATATGCCAAACTTATTACCATTCTCCCGTCCAGTAGTAGGCACGTTCGTCTTACGAGAGCAGCCACCAAGTGAGTCGTGACAACGGCGTCAGGATTATTGCCGTCGGCGTGGTAGCAAGTTTCATGAGCCAGACCGCCGACGCAGGCGAGGGAACGGAGACGGGTGACCCGGTACAGGTGACCGAGGAGGCAGCCGAGCAAGCACTCGATTTGATTCGCGACGAGGGACTGGACACCGACGAGGCCGGCCTCCGGCTGTTCGTCAAGCAGGGTGGCTGTGCCGGCCTCTCCTACGGACTGCGCTTCGACCTCGAACCGGAAGCGGAGGATGCGGTGACGACCCACCACGGCCTGCGCGTGTTCGTGGACTCGGCCAGCCAAAACTACGTCGAGGGGTCGATCCTGGACTTCGAGGGCGGCCTACAGGGCGCCGGCTTCCACGTCGAGAACCCCAACGCGGAGAGCGAATGCGGTTGTGGCGAATCGTTCCGGACCTGAGACTGGTCGGTCAGTCGACGAAAAGCCGTCGTGCCGTCCGGCACGACGATGCTCCTTCCCTCCTTGCGCGTGCAAGGCCGCGATGGTTACGCGAGTTCGAACGCGACTTCGACTTCGGCCTGATACTCGCGGCCTTCGACCGAGGCGACTTCGACGCCTAACTCCCCGATTTCGACCCACTTGACGTTGTCGAGGGTGTCTTCGGCCCGGTCGACCGCGTCGTCGACCGCCGCGTCGAAACTCTCGTCGCTCGTCCCGATGAGCGTTATTTTCTTGAATACCATCGCATGTTACCTTCACACGGGGGGTTAGTAAAACTACCTTGACGTGTCGGTACACGTACCGTTACTGGGCACTTCCGTACTCCTTTTGTGCTGTGGCTGTCCACGTTCGTGTATGGAACCCCCGGTTGCAGAGTTGCGGCTCCCGGACCGCCTGCTGATGGGTCCGGGTCCCAGCGAGACTCACCCCCGCGTGTTGGACGCCTTCGGGACGCCGCCCGTCGGCCACCTCGACCCCGCATTCATCGACGTGATGGACGACACACAGCGGCTGTTGCGGGCGACGCTTCGAACGGACAACGAGTGGACTATTCCGGTCAGCGGAACCGGGTCGGCGTCGATGGAAGCCGCCATCGGTAACCTCGTTGAGCCGGGCGAGACGGCGGTCGTTCCCGGAAACGGCTACTTCGGTGACCGCATGGCCGAGATGGTCCGACGCGCCGGCGGCACCGCCGTCCAAGTGGAGACCCCATGGGGGAAGCCGCTGGACCCCGCCGACGTTCGAGACGCCTGTGCCGAACACGACCCCGCCGTCGTCGGTGTCGTCCACGCCGAAACCTCGACGGGAGTTCGGCAACCCGAGATGTCTGCCATCGCGGACGCGGCCCACGACTATGGCGCCGTAGTCGTCGCCGATTGTGTCACCTCCATCGGTGGCGTCGAGTTCCGGATGGACGAGTGGGGTATCGACGCCGCCTACGCGGCCTCCCAGAAGTGTCTCTCCTGTCCGCCGGGTGCGAGTCCGCTGTCGGTCAACGACAGGGCGATGACGAAAATCCTCGACCGAGAGGAGCCGGTTCGGTCGTGGTATCTCGACCTCTCGCTGCTCGACGACTACTGGGGCGAGGAACGCGCCTACCACCACACGGCCCCGGTGAACAACGTCTACGCACTCCGGGAGGCGCTCCGACTTGTCGACGAGGAGGGCGTCGAAAATCGCTGGCAGCGGCACGAGCGATACGCAGAGGCCCTACAGGAAGGACTGTGGGCGCTGGGGCTGGAACCGGTCGTCGAGCCGGACGTGCGACTGCCGAGTCTCACGACCGCCCGACTCCCGTCGGGACTGGTACCAGGAGAAGTCGTCGCGACGATGCGGGACGACTACGACGTCGAAATCGCGACGGGACTCGGCGCGTTCGCCGACGAGGCGATTCGCGTCGGCTGTATGGGTTACGGTGCCCATCGCGGTCCCGTCCTCGAAACGCTCGGTGCACTGGGCGAGACGCTGGCGTCGGCCGGTGTCGGCGTCGAACCCGGAGCAGGCGTCGAAGCGGCGGTGTCGACCCTAGGGCGCCGGTAGGACGTCACCGCTCGGGTGGAGCACCTGATACTCCTCGTCGTCGACGCGCATTACTGCCCAATCGTAATCGGGCTCTGTGGAAAGTAACCGTTCGCGGACGGTGTTCGCTTGGTCACCGCGGGCGACGAAACATCGAAGTCGGCCATGCGTGGCCGCGTCATCTGGGTCATCGGTCGTGACGTGGACGGTTCGCCACTTGCGTTCGGCGCGGAGTTCGTCTCCGTCCTCCGTAACCTCGTACCCGAGGTCGGAGAAGATGGTTCGTGCCTCCTCGACGAGAGATGTGCTAACAGCACCCATTCGTACGCAGATTGCGCGCGCCGAGAGATAAAGATTAGCACGTACCCGTTCGGTGACCTATAAGATACCCTGAATCAGACAACCGTCAGACGTAGCCCGTATCGTCGTAAACGTATCCGTTCGGTTACTCGTGGGCGGCGTCCCACTCCTCGGCCTTGTGGAAGTTGGCACACTGGTTGCACTGGATGCGACCCATCGCGTCGACGGCGTTGTCGAACGTCTCACAGTTGGTGCAGAAAAAGCCCCAGCGACGCTCACCCTCCGGGTCGGCGTAAACCACCCGGAACGGCCCCTTGTTGCCGCGGACGACCTCGCGGGAAACGTACAGCGTCTCTCCGTCAGGTCCAGTGCGCTCGTCCATACAGACGGTGGGCCGCGGGGCGGCAAAACCGTCACGGTCTCGATACGGTTTTGCGCGTCGGACTCCTCGATTGGCGTAGTGCGACTCCTCCATTACTCCGACATCGAGAACGCCCACGACGACCCCGAGGTCGTCGGCCGACTCGCCGGCCTCGTCAACGCACTCCGCGACGACGACACCCTCGTCTGTGGGACCGGTGACAACATCGCACCCGGAGTCCTCCCACTCGTGACACGCGGGAAAATCGCCCTCGAGTTCTTCGAGGCCGTCTCGCCGGCGGTGTCGACGTTCGGCAATCACGACTTCGACTTCGGCGCCGACCGGGCGTCCGAACTCGTCGAGCGTTCCCCCCAGCAGTGGCTCAGCGCGAACGTTTACGACGACAGTGAGCGCTTCGCCGGCGTCGAAGCCGCCACCATTCGAGAGGTCGACGGCGTCCGCGTTGGCTTCCTCGGAGTCACGGACCCGACGACGCCCTCGGCCAATCCCGAAGCGACCCAACTGACGTTCACCGACCCCGTCGTCGCGACCCGGGAGGCGACCCGAGAACTGCGAGCAGACGGTGCAGAGTACGTCGTCGTCTGCTCGCATCTCGGCCGCGGCGACGAGCGCCTCGCCGCCGCCTGCGAGGTCGACGTCATCTTGGGCGGCCACGTCCACAGCGAACGCGTCGAGCGCGTCGCCGGAACGCTGTTGACACGTCCCGGAACCGGCGGCGAAGTCCTCCTCGAAGTGGAGCTGCCGACACTCGAAGTGACCCGTCACGTCGTCGCCGACGCACCACTCGACGAGGAACTCACGGCCCGTTACCGCCAACGACTCGACGAGGCAGGACTCGACACCGTCGTCGCGTGCGTCGACGAGCCGATTCGGCGAACCGAGCGGGAGGCGTTTCGTGGCGAGAGCCGCGTGGGCAACTTCGTCGCCGACGCCTACCGCTGGGCCGCCGAACGGGAACTCGACGACTCCGAGACCGTCGTCGGCCTCCAGAACAGCGGCGGCATCCGAACCGGACCGGCGCTGGCCGACGAGGTGACCGTCGCCGACCTCGTGAGCCTCGTTCCCTTCGAGGAGCCGGTGGCCGTCCTCGAGTGCTCCGGGTCGGAGCTGCTGGACACGTTCCGAGAAGCCGCCGACACCCCCGGGTTCGGTGAGTCCGACTGGTGGCACGCCCACGTCTCCGGTGCACGGCTCGTCTACGACTACAACGACGACGAACTCATCGAGGCACAGGTCGGCGGCGAGGCTATCGACCACGCCGCGCGATACGCGCTTGCGACGACGGAGTTCCTCCTGCACACCGACGCCGAGTTCCCGACGCTGACCGACGCCAAACGAATCGCAACACTCGACATCCAGTACGACATCCTCGCTGAATACGCCCGCGAGGTCGGCGTGGCCCCGCAACTGGAGGGGCGAATCGTTCGGACTGGGCTCTGAGCCTCGCGCACAACCGGAAGGTTGAGGCACCGCGGTCCGCTTTCCCCGGTAATGACGCTGGTCGTCGTCCCGGTCCGCTATCCGCTCTCGGAGCACTCGCTGGCGACCCTTCGGCGCGCCATCGAAGTCGCCGACGAACACGACGCCGAACTCACCGTCCTCCACGTGAACCTCTATCAGAACGACAAGCGAGTCACCCGAACCGAACTCAAAGCGGCAGCCGAACGCGAGTGTGGCCGCATCGACCGCGCGCGATACGTCGTCCGGTCGGGGTTCATGGTCGAAGACACCATCCTCGACGAAGTGGCAGCCGAGGGCGCCGACTACGTCGTCATCGGCCGCAAGCAGGCCAGCCGCTGGCGGCGAATGCTCCGCCGATTGGTCGACGACCCGGACATCGAGTCGTTCCTCCGTCGGGAACTCGACTGTCAGGTCATCACTGCGAGTCTGTAGCGTCCTCGTCCGACTCGTTTTCGCGGTCCACGACGGCGTCCTGTGCCTCCACGTCGGCCTCCCGACGCGTCGCCCCCCCTGGGCTGGACGGGGCCTCGCTCTCCATCTCGCGGGTCGCGACCTGCATCTCGCCGCTGGTGTCGTCGAACACCAGATGGGAGTGCGGGTAGGGGATTTCGATGTCGTGTTCCTCGAAGCGCGTCCAGACGTTCGTCAGGACCTTCGAGCGAACCGCCGTTTGCTTGTATGGCTCCTTGGCCCAGTAGCGGAGTCGCAATGCGACCTCGCTGTCGCCGAACTCCCGGATGTAACAGGTCGGCGACGCCGGATAGCGCGCGCTCCCGACGCGGATGTCTGGCCCACCCTTGATGACGCCCTCGACAGACCGAGCGGCGGCCTCCATCTGCTGTCTGGCCGTCGGGATGTCGCTTTCGTAGGTGACGCCAACGTCCAGCGTCATCCGAATTCGAGTGTCCTCGGCGGAGTAGTTCACCACGTCGCGGTCCCGCATCGCCCCGTTCGGCAACACGATGAACGTGTTGTCGAGCGTGAACATCTTCGTGTACGACAGCGTGATGTCCTCGACGAACCCCTTGGTGTCGGTGTCCGCCAACTCTATCATGTCGCCGATTTCGTAGGGCTGTTCGTTCAGGATGAAGATGCCGCTGAGGAGGTTTCCGATGATGGGCGCGAGGATGACACCGACGACTGCGGAGAACACACCGACGGAGAGTGCGAGGTTCCCGAATCCAAGGCCGAAGATTCCCAGGGACGTAAACAGTGCCAACAGCATGATGCCGACCTGCACCCCCCTGAGCACCGTCCGGGTGACCGACGGCCGTTTGAACCGCCGTGCGATACGCCGTCCGAGCGCCTGTCGGACGAGTTTCGAGAGGTAGTAGGCGACGACGAGAATCGCGACTGCGATGAACAACCGAAAGGCGAAAGACGGGATCGCCTCGGGAAGCCACGGCGGACGGGGAAGCGGCCCCTCGGACGTCTGAATCGTCGGCGTCGGGGTTGGAGTCACTCCACCGGTCTGCAACACCACCGTCGTCACGTCCATATCCGGCAGTCACCGGGCGCCCGAAAAAGCGTTCCGCCCTGAGTGGACTCGGTGGACGGCTCCGACATCGATACCAATCCCCTCAATCGGGTTCGCCGAGACGCTGTCGAAGCAGTACGAGGAACTCGCCGCCCGACTGGAGTCCCAACGCGAGGAGATGCGTCCGGAAGACCGGATGTACATGTAGCCCGGTCGCGTTCAGAGTTTCTCTTCTGCTTTCGCCTGCTCGGAGCGACGGCGGGCCTGCGCCAGTCGCAGTTCGACAGCGCGTGCGATGTCGTCGGGGAGCGACCCACGTGCGTCCTCCAACCGGGTCTCGACCTGTTCGAGCAGCGAAATGACGCTCTCGAGGTTCCGGTCGGCGGCGTTTCGGTTCCCCGCGTCGGCCTGTTCGGCGGCCTTGCGTGCGGCCCCGCCGACAGCCGACAGCGCTCGTGACAGCCCGCCGATGGCGTTGGCCGACCCGCCACCGATATCGACATCGTCGTCATCCGTGAGTCCCGACAGTTCCTCGGAAGTCTCCTCGGAGATGGTCGCGAGGAACATCGCGAGCGACGCCTTCCCGGTTCGCGGGCGGTCGATTCGGACCGACGACTCCGAACCGGGATTGACGCGGAACGCCCCGATGGCGTCGTCGCTGTCGCGGACCTCCGTCGTGTAGGCGCCGCCACGGTGAACGTACACCGCGTCGCGGCCCGAAACTGGAGCGTCGTACAACCGCCCGCCGAAGTCGTCCTCGACGGCGACGCCTGTGAGGTCGGAGTCGGTTCCCTCGGCATCGATTTCGAGTTTCGTCGCGTTCTCGCGGGCGACGAGCGGAATCTCGCCATCGACGCCGGCCACTGTCGCGCCGTCCTCCTCGCTCACCGACACCGCCTCGCTGTGGGGAGTAAGGCCCGCGCCGTTGAGCGTCAGGCGATGGTCGCCGGCCGAGACGCCCTGTGCCACGACGTATCCGCCGAAGGTCGGAACGGCCACGGGGTCGCTTTCGACCAACGCGAACGCCTCAGTCGAGGACTGCTCGGTCGTCACTCCCTCGCCGTCCGGCGCTTCCTCGTCGGAGACGGCTTCGGTGACCTGCGCGACGACGGTGTGAATCGGCGCCGCCTCGCCGATGGCGTCGTAGCGGTCGGCCAGTGCCCCCCTGTGGTTTGGTTCAGTGATGTCGGTCGCAGGGTTGTCATATCGGGGCTGTTCCCACGGCAGACCCGTCGTTGTGATATGGCCGGCGACGGCGTCCTCGGCGAACTGCGGAACGTCGAACTCGAAACTCAACTGCGGCCCGGTGAACGCCTCGATGTGTTCGAGTTCCCTCGACGGGACGAGTTCGTACTCGACATCGGCATCGCCTGTCTCCCTGTCGACGTGTTCGAAAATCAATCCCGTCCCGCGTTCCGGTAGTTCGTCGGGGGGCGAAGTCAGCGCGTCCAGCGACCGAATCGTCAGCGACTCGTCGATTAAATCCGACCGTTCGACCGACGGGAGCCGCTCGTGTTCGTAAATCGGCTCACCGTCGAGTTCCGGGACGAGATACGGCAGCGCCGACCCCTCGTCGCGGGGCAAACCGTAGGCGACCGGTATCTCCTCTAAATCTTTGATGCTCTCGATTGCGCTGTTTGTGATATCGGCGAAGGTGTCGCCGATGGGAAACCGCTGGAATCGGTCGGGAACGTCGTTGACCGACAGCGCACTGGAGTGTGACCCCAACTCCGAGAGCACCCGAGGGACCATCTCCCGGGCGGGGTCGAGAAACTCGTTGTTCGGCACCGACCGGGAGTGAGAACTGGCGACGTACAGTTGCGGGGTGTCGGTCTCCGTGTCGACGAAGACGTGCAACACCTCCCAGTCGTGCCAGTGGAAGTTCGTCGTGAACTGGTCGAAGGCGCCGTACTGCCAGTACTGGACGACCGCAAGCGGGGAGTCCTCATACTGGACGACGTTGAAGAACACCGTCGGATTCGGTGGCGTCTCGGATCCCTTGAACTGCCGGGTGTAGCCGTCGAGGGATTCGAAGCCGTCGACGACGGTTTTTCCATCGCGTTCGACCTCGTAGGAACGAGGGTCCGTCGGGAACCACTTCTCGTAGGTGTCGAAGTACAGGGTCGGCGCGTACTGGGCGGCCAACTGTCGGGCCGTCTCGTCGTCTATCGTAGTCGTCGGGTCGTCGGGTTCGGGTTCGAGGGCCGAACAGCCGGCTATCGACATCGCCCCGGCGCCGGCTAGCGCTTCCAGTACCGTTCGCCTGTCGAGCGACGGGGCAGAGTCGGTCATTCGTGGCTCACGTTCGCCCCCTTCGGGGATGACCGTTACGGCCGATTCCACCGGTCAGTCAGTCGGCGGGCTGTTCGTTCCGTCTGCGCCCCTCTACGTCTAACGGGTCCCCCGTCGAAGTCGCGGTGACCAATCGCAGGAACTGCCCCGCGTTCGTGAGCAGTTTGTTCTCCGCCTTCCGGAGGTGTTCCTCGTACGTCGAACGGGCGACGCTGGTTCGGTCCGCCAACTCCCGGAGCGACGTCTTTCGAGGCTGTTCGTAGTAGCCACTTTCGAGTGCCAACCGAAGTGCCGCCATCTGTCGTTCGGTGACCCCCTCGAACAACTGGCCGACCGGTGCGAGCATACTGTGAGGAATCCGCTGTTCGGTAATCGCGGTCTTCGAGAGGACTTCGATGTCCCGGTCGGACTCTAGGTCCTGAACGAGGTTTCGAGCGTCGCTCTCGTCGAACGCGATGACCGTGTAGTGCTCCCATCCCTGGCGGTGAATCGTCGGCGGCTGATACAGGCAGTTGTACGCCTCGAACCGCTCGATGATGGAGTCCTCCAGCGAACAGAGACAGGACTGGGTGACGACGTGGAGCCCGGATTCGTCGACCGATTCGTGGAGCACCGTCCCCAGTTCGTCGATTTCCTCAAGGAGGTCCTCGGTCGGCGAACCCGGGGCCGTGATTTCGATGACCTGGCAGTCATTCAGGTACCACTCGCGAATCGTGAGGTCCGGGTAGCGCTCCGATATCTCTCGATACGGACATTCGTGTTTGACCCGAAAAGAGGCCTCGTACAGACTCATGTCGACACGTTAGAGTTGGAGAATATTATGGGTGCCGGTCATGTCCGGCAGTCACTATATTCAGATACCCCTCATAAGACAGAACACTGATGGCGGAGATTTCCCCCGAAGAACTCGGAGAACGGTTACAGGCAGATGACGACGACTTGCTCGTCCTCGACATTCGCCACGAAGCGGAGTACGAGGAGTGGCACGTGCCGGACAGCGTCAACGTCGACGTGTACGACGAATTGACCGACGACCCCGACGCTGCAGCGGATGTCCTCGAAGACCTCCCGGAGGGCAAGGAGGTGGTGACCGTCTGCGGTGCGGGCATCGTCGCCGACACCGCAACCCAAGTTCTCGAGGAGATGGATTACGACGCGAAGACGCTCACCGACGGGATGAACGGCTGGAGCCGCGTCCACCGACACGCGACCGTCCCGGCCGATATCGACGGCACGCTCGTTCAAGTTGCACGGGCCGGGAAGGGCTGTCTCTCCCACGTCCTCATTTCGGACGGTGAGGCCGCCGTCTTCGACCCCTCACACTACTTCGAGGAGTACGACGGGATTCTCGAAGCGTACGACGCGGACCTCGTCGGCGTCTTCGATACGCACGCCCACGCCGACCACGTCTCCGGCGCGTCGGAACTCGCCGACCGACACGGCGTGCCCTACTACCTCCACTCGGAGGACGCTCTCGCTCTCGACGCGACGCCACTCGAAGACGGCCAACGCGTTACCGTCGGCCACCTCGACGTCGAAGTCATCCACACGCCGGGACACAGCGAGGGAAGCGTCTCCTTCGACGTCGAGGGTGCGGCGCTGCTCACGGGCGATACGCTGTTCCACGACAGCGTCGGCCGCGTCGAACTCGGCGTCGAAGCCGGCATCGAGGACTCCGACGTAGAGGGCAACGCGGCGACGCTCTACGAGAGCCTCCAGCGGTTACTCGACCGGCCGGATGACGCACTCGTCTTACCGGCACACGACCCCGGTTCTCCCGAACCGCCGGTGACCGCGACTCTCGCGGAAGTCAGAGACCGAAACGAGGACCTCGGCCGCGACCGCGAGGAGTTCGTCAGGGAACTCGCCTCGGACATCCCGGACCATCCCCCGAACTTCGAGCGCGTCAAGCGGACGAACGTGGGACAGGAATCGGTCCCCGAAAACGAACTGGCCGAACTGGAACTGGGGCCGAACAACTGCGCCGCCGAGTAATCGATGAGTACGACAACCGAACTCAAACAGGGAATCCGCGAACACCTCGGGCAGTTCTCGCTGCACGTCCTGTTGGTGTTCGCGACCGGGTTGACCATCGGGTCCGAACGCACCGTCGTCCCTGTCTTGGGGGAGGACGTACTCGGCGTCGAGTCGTTCCTCGTCATCGGGTCGTTCGTCGTCTCGTTCGGAATCGTAAAATCGATTCTCAACCTGTATGCCGGAAAGTGGGGTGAGTCCTACGGCCGCAAGCCCGTACTCGTCGCCGGGTGGGCGACGGCACTCCCCCTGCCGGTCATCCTCATCTTCGCCCCCAGTTGGGGCTGGATTACCGTCGGGAACATCCTGCTGGGTATCAATCAGGCGCTGACCTGGAGTATGGCAATCAACGCGAAAATCGACCTTGCAGGCCCCGACCAGCGCGGTCTCGCAGTCGGCATCGACGAGTCGTTCGGATACACCGGCGTCGCCGTCGGTGCCTGGGTTACGGGCCTCATCGCGAGCCAGTGGAGCCTCCGGCCGGAGCCGTTCTACTTCCTCGCCGTCGTCGTCGTGCTGGCGTTCCTCATCTCTATCTTCCTCATCAAGGAGACGGTCCAGTACGCACAGGCCGAAGGTGACGACGACCACCACGACGCGAATCTCCCGTTCAAAGACGTGGTGAAACGGGCGACCTACGGCGACCGGACGCTGTTCGCTGCCGCACAGGCCGGCCACATCGAGAACTTCGTTGACACGCTGTTCTGGATTGCCGTCCCCCTGTATCTGGTGAGCGAGGGGCTGGGCATCGCGGCCGTCGGCGTCGTCGTCGGCGTCCACAGCGCGATGTACTTCCTCCAGATTGCCACGGGCGGACTCGCGGACCGAATCGGTCGCCGTCCGCCGGTTATCGCCGGTATGTTCCTGGCCGGCGCCGGCGTGCTTGGGATGGTACTCGTCGAGGGCTACCTCCTGTGGGCCGTTCTAGCCGCCATCTCCGGGCTTGGAATGGCGTTGCTGTATCCGAACCTGATGACGGTCCCGAGCGATGCGGCCCATCCGAGTTGGCGGTCGGCCGGGATGGGCGTCTACCGCATGTGGCGCGACTCCGGCTATGCGGTCGGGGCCATCCTCATCGGCCTCTCGATGGAGTTCGTGAACGCCGAAGCCGCCTTCTACATGACTGCGGCCTTGATGTTCGTCTCCGGGGCCGTCGTGTATGTCTGGATGGAAGAGACACACCCCGACTTCGGAACGCACGAACCACCGGCACCGGCGACAACTCAATCGACCCAGGCCGTGCCCGAAGATTGAATCCGCGAGAGAACGGTCGCCGAACGCGCGTTTTGCCGCGACCGTCCGATTCCGACAGGTGGGCCGCGTTGCTCAGTTCGACAGCGCCCTCGCTGTTCGGTATCGTGAAATGTGCGCCCGAAACACTACCGGTTAAGAACCCACTAGTAGATTCGGCGGAAGTGAACGAGTGAGTCAATGCCGAACGAAGTCGTCTCGCCATTTTGAAATTCCACGCTCAAATTAACCTTTCTCCCCACCGTCTAAATCGGGCGTAAACGAACTCCGTTCGATGTAGAGGAACTCTATGAGGAAGACTACCGCGAAAATTCCCACGATCCAGAGCAGAATCTCCACGTTAGTCTGATAGAGGTGATAGAGAACAACCGGAAGCGCAACGCCGGTGCCGACCAGACCGAGTACTGGAATGAAGCGGTTCGACCCCGTCTCGTCGGCGAGCACGATGTTCGTGTAATTCGTGACCGCAAACGAAATCAGAAACGCCACTGACCCGAACTCAGTAATCTGTTTGAGAGTGCCAAGGGCTGCGAATGTTGCCGTCAGACTGCCGATAATCAGCAACGAGTAGACGGGAATCCCGTCTCGGTTCCGGAACGAGAACACGCGCGGGAGTGCACCTTCTGTCGCAATCTTATGGACAAGCCGCGAGGTGCCGAACAGAGTCGCGTTGATACCCGAGGAGGTGCTTTTCATTGCTGATAGGATGACGAGAACAAATCCAGCACCCCCGAGAACGGGGATGTTGGAGACGGCCTCGGCGAGTGCGACCTCCTGATGGGCGAGGAGTTGCTCCGGTGTGATGTGGAGCGTTGCCATGAACGACACCGAGACGTAGATTACCATCGCAATAGCGATGGCGACGTACATCCCGATTGGCAACACTCGTTCCACGTTCTCGATGTCCTCGTAGTCATAGACCAGGAGTTGAAAACCCTCGTAGGAGACGAAGATTATAGCGAATCCTGCGATGGGGCTGACGACGCCCTTGCTGAAGAAGTCGAGTGCTGCCACACTCCCATCGTAGAAAACCACTCCAAGGGTTGCGAGCGACAGCAAGACGACGATTTTGATGTACACTGCGATATCTTCAAAGAGGCCAGTCTCGTGGACGCCCCGGAGATTGAGACCGACGAACGCAGCGACAACCACGGTTGAGATAATCGGCCGCAGGAGTTGCGGGAGTTCGACCCCTGCGATGGCTCGCGCGGCAGTAAGCGTGTACGCACCGAAGGCGAACGCGTACATCGCCATCACTCCCACGTATCCGACAACGAGAACCCACCCGACGTACGCGGCGATAGTCGGATTGTCAACGATGTGCTCGACGAATGAAAAGACGCCACCGTGCTCGCCGAAGTGCAGCGTGAGTTTGAGATAGGAGTAGGCAGTGAGGAGGGTGATGACGCCCGCAATGAGATACGACACCGGGACAGCATTACCGGCTTGTTGCATTGCGACGCCCAGTACAGCGTAGATTCCGCCCGAAACCATTCCGCCGACACCCATCGCAATGACCTCGAGGAGTCCGAGTTTCTCAGGACGACTGCGAGTCAGGAGAGAGCGGAGTGATTTCATAGGGGCCATGATTGAGACGCACCGTTAGATTGTAACAAGCGTACTAGCCAAAAGCTTGTGAACTGATTAGTGGTGCTGTACACGGTTTCTTTTTCACTGCACACGACGATACACTTTATCTTCCAAAATCTACGAGAGAGGGATAGATACGGAAGACCTGTCTCAACGATAGACCATCCCGGAGAGACTCATATCACCCATAGATAGTATTAGTGACATATTCAAAATGTACGCCCGAAACACTAACGTCCGACCTCATCCCAGGCGGCGTGCCGCGGTCGGTCGGGAAACCCTCGTGTCGGGCGGGGGACACTACGTGTCCCCGGATGGCGAGACGGCTGACGCCGTCTCGACGAATCGAGTGTGTCGCACACCCGGGTTCTCCGGTCCGTCATCGCTGCCCAAAGGGCCGCTCAGTCGGGGACTAAAGGTGCGCAACCCACCTACACCGTCGAGCGGTAATCCTCTTTCGGCTTTCAGACCGTGTAGTCGTCTTCCCGGACCTGCGCGTAGCCGCCGTTCCGGAAGCGGAACTTCCGCCATTTGTATTCGCCGAACAGTTTCGCACCAGTCAGGCCAGCGTACACCGCCTCGTAGGGCGTAAAGCCGTCATCGCCCTGGACGTCGCTGACCAACCCGAAGATGGTGTCCCAGTCGTCGGGTTCGTAGCCGCGAACCATGTCGGCGAACACGCAGTTTCGGCGGATTTCGCTGCCGATGGCACGGTGCCACTCGGCGTTGTACGCCCGCAACGCACCGAGGGCAGCGAGGCGCCCGGCAATTTGGCCGGTCCGAATGGCGACGTGGTCGCCGCCCTCGTGGAACGCCGAGGTGGCACCCATCGCTCCGCCGACGACGGCGACGTTGGCCGCCGTCGGGGATTCGATGGGACGCGTCGAGGAGATGGGATAGGTCTCGGTGCCGCCGGACTTCCCGCGGTCCTCGACGAGCGGGAAATCCGCGAGGTCGTAGCCGGGGTACACCTCCTCGATGAGTCGCTCGATGTAGGTGTTGCCCTGTGGAACACGTTCGTCCTCGTCGTGGAGCAGTCGGTAGGCCTCGCGATTCTCCACGTCGTCGAGGTCCATCCCAATGGGCATCGTCAGCCCGACACGCGCGACGGGGTCGTCGTTCGGGAACACCCACGGGTAGGCGGTGTGGCCGGGCATGTACCCCCACCAGAACTTGATTCGGTCGCGTTCGAACAGTTCCTCGGGGAGTCGGCGGTACTCCTGATAGGCGATGTGGTTGGCCCGGCGGGATTCGAGGTTCTCCATGTGGGCGTCGGCGAGCCAGTTTTGCAGCACCGTTCCGGTAATCGTCCGCTGGGGGCCGTCGGCGAGAATCAGATACTCCGTCTCGATTTCGGTGCCGTCACGCAGCGTCAGCGTGTGTGAGGGTGTCCCCGTGAGTTCGGAATCGACCGACGCGACGCCGGTTCCGACGCGGTACTCGGCGCCGGCGTCTTCGGCACGCGATCGAAGCCAGTCGTCGAACCTCGCGCGGTGGACGGTGAACCCGAAGTTCGGGTACGTGGCGTCCATCCCCGTTTCGGTCAACTCCAGCGTCTCCGAGGGGCCGATGAACTCCGCGGCGTTGAGTTCCTGATGTTTGACGTGGTCCGGAATCGGCTCGTCGAGGTCCATCAGGTCGACCCAGTAGTCGAGGATTCCGGCAGCATCTGTCGAATCCGGTCCGAGTTCCTCGCGGTCCGCTCGGGGGACGCCCTTCTCGATGACGACGGCGTCGGCGCCTTCGCTGGCGGCCGCATACCCGGCCGAGGACCCGGCCGGACCGCCACCGATGACGGCGACGTCTACCTGTTGCATACTGCCTTCCGTGAGCGGATGGGGCTTAAGCCCTAGTACTCCGGTGCTTCCTCGGGGACCCCGTCGCGTTTGTTGACGACGCGGGCCCACACGAACAGCGCATCGGAGAGGCGGTTGAGATACGCGACCGCGGCGCCGTTTACGGGTTCGTCGGAGGCCAACGACACCGCCCGGCGCTCGGCGCGTCGACAGACGGCCCGTGCGTGGTGGAGTTTCGACCCGGCGTCGCTGCCGCCGGGGAGGATGAAACTCTGCAGCGGGTCGAGTTCGTCGTCGAAGGCGTCCATCCAGTCTTCGAGTTTCTGGACGTGATGCTCCTCGAGATGCGGGGCGTCGGCGTCCTCGCGGTCGGGGTTGGCGAAGTCGGCTTGGATGATGTGGAGGTGGTTTTGGACCGCTTGGAGTTTCTCGTCGATGTCGTCGTACCCCGAGGGTCGAATCCGTCCGATGACGCTGTTTACCTCGTCGACGGTGCCGTAAGCCTCTATTCGCGCACTGGTTTTCGAGACGCGGGACATGTCTCGCAGGTCGGTCATTCCCTCGTCACCGCGACCGGTGTAAATCTTCATGTCGAGGCGTTCGGCCTCCGGTGGCTTATAACTCGCTGCCGAGGCAGTCGTCACGACTCGTCGTCGGCGGCTTCGTCGTTATCCGTGGGAACGAGGAAGAAGTACGCGAAGACCCCGAAGGCGACGCCGAGTCCGAGTCCCAACTCGACGCCGAGGCGAACCTCACCCAGCAGGAACCCACCGATTGCAGTGACGAGAAGCGCCAGGGTGAAGAACGTCGCTGCGCGCGTGAGGTCGTCGGCCACGAGGCTACTCATGACACGCCGTAGCGGTGGCTACCGGGTAAAGTGTGCGTTTCGACCAAAGAGAGAAACCAACGCCAAGCATCCGCGCGAGCGAAGCGAGCGCGGTTCTCCGGACGCGACCGAAGGGAGCGTCCGCGTCGTTTTTCCCCAAGTTTTTGCGACCGAGTGGTGCCCGCAGCGCGCCGGAGGCGCGCGAGGACACCCGAGGGAGTAAAAAGTGGGTGTTCCTAGAAGCCCTTACCCTGCAGTTCGCGGGCGATAACCATCTTCTGGATTTCGGTGGTTCCCTCGTAGATTTGGGTGATTTTGGCGTCGCGGTAGAAGCGCTCGGCGTCGAAGTCGTCGACGAACCCGGAGCCGCCGTGAATCTGGACGCACTCGTTTGCGTTCTTGACGGCGGTTCGGGAGGCGAACTCCTTGGCCATCGAGGCGAGCTTCGTCAGTTGGCCGTCGGCGTTGTCGACGGACCACGCCGATTTGTAGGTGAGATTGCGGGCGGCTTCGGCCTCGGTGTGCATGTCGGCGAGTTTGTGCTGGATGGCCTGGAAGTCGCCGATGGGACGGCCGAACTGCTCTCGTTCCTGTGCGTATTCGAGAGCGCGACGCGCCGCACCCTTTGCGATGCCGACGCCCTGTGCGGCGACGCCGGTTCGGGTCTCGTCGAAGAACTGCATCTGCTGGAGGAAGCCCATGCCCTCGGTGCCGACGAGGTTTTCCTCGGGGACACGCACGTTATCGAGGATGAGTTCGGCGGTATCAGAGGCGCGGATGCCCATCTTGCCCGTGATTTTGTCGGCTTCGAAGCCGTCGCGGTCGGATTCGACGATAATCTGGGAGAAGCCGTTGTAGCGGCCGTCGGCATCCGGGTCCGTTTTACACAACACGACGAAGAAGTCACCAACGCTGCCGTTGGTAATCCACATCTTGTTGCCGTTGATAACCCACTCGTCGCCGTCCTTCTCCGCACGCGTCGACACCGACGACACGTCAGACCCCGTGTCAGGCTCCGAAATCGCCGCACCCATGATAGCGTCGCCGGAGGCGATGGGTTCGAGGTACTCCTCTTTCTGCTCTTCGGTGCCGAACTCGATGATGGCCTCGCCACCGAAGCCGGTCGAGGACAGACACAGGCCGATACCTGGGTCGGCCGCGAACAGTTCCTCGACGATGATGGCGGTGTCGAGAACGTCGTAGCCGGCGCCACCGTACTCGAAGGGAATCTGCGGGGCGAGCAGACCCATCTCGGCGGCCTTGTCGACGACCTCGTGGGGGTACTTCTCCTCGCGGTCGTACTCCTTGGCAACCGGGAGAATCTCGTTTTCGGCGAAGCGCTGAACCTCGCTTTTCAGTTGTTCCTGTTCCTCGGACAGTTCGAAGTCCATACCGCTACGTTCGACTGAAACTATAAAAGGCCAACTTTTCCTAACGACGTTTGCAGGAACTCTGCCTTTGCTTTACAACGATAACCGTTATTTACCGGTCGTTTATGTGAGGTCGACGTACTGGTCCTCCCACTCGCGGCGTGCCTCTATCTCCCGGCGGCCGCGGCGGGTGAGCGTATAGAAGTTGGTTCGGCGGTCCCGCTGGCCCTTTTCGACAAGTCCCTTTTCGACGAGCGTATCGAGGTTGGGGTACAGCCGACCGTGGTGGATTTCCTTCTCGTAGTAGTCCTCCAGTTCTTCCTTGATTGCGAGGCCGTGGGGGTCGTCGCGACCCGCGATGACGTACAGCAAGTCTCGCTGGAACCCTGTCAAGTCGTGCATCGGTAAGTTCTATTTTGGTGTTACTGTCCAATTAGGTTAAATATGTCGGAGTGTCGTTCTATTCAATCCCGCGAACCAACCCGAGACGACCGCTATGTGTCGTTCAGTCGAGTCAACCTTGCTTGGATAGGTGATACGTTTCGGTGAACTATCGGAACGTGAACACTGTTCGGACTGGTCGTCGGAGCCACACTTGGAGAAAAGCCATTACCCTGTCGCGTCCTCAACAACGTACGCCGATTCGATGTTCACGCTCGAAGCACTCGTGGTAGCACTACTCGTCGCCGGCATCGTCGCCGCGCTGGTGGAAGGACTTCGACGCGAAAGTGGTGCCATCGTCGTGAACGCCGTAGCCGCCCTCGGCATCGTCGCCGTTCCCTCGGCTGTCCTGTTACCGCTCGGCGTGGGGACCCCCTCGCTTGTCTGGGACCTCACGCTCTGGGCCGCAGCAGCCAGTTTCCTCCATTCCCTCGGCATGCTCGGACTCTATGAGTCCGTGGACTGGTGGGACCACCTGACGCATACGCTCTCTGCCGGCGTGCTCGCCGCGGTGTTCTATCCGGCGAGTCTCGTTGCCACCCAACTCCGGCCGGGCACGCCGGAGTGGGTACTCGCCGTCGCCGGGGTGACTGTCGGCCTGACGCTCGCGGCCGGCATCGCGTGGGAACTCCTCGAGTTGGTCGCACGCGAGTTGGGTGAGCGCTACGACATCGAGCCGGTCCTCGTCCACTACGGCCGCCGAGACACCGTCCTCGACCTCGTCTTCGATATCGTTGGCGCAGTGTTGGTCCTCGCACTCGACGTGCGACTGTTCCTCCCTGTCGTCGAACGGTACCCCGAGACCGCGGGCGCGTTACTGACCGGGACCGCAGTCGGCTGTGCAATCGGCATCGTCGCGTTGACTGCCGCGATAATCACCCTCCGTCAGATGGAGTAACGCCGGCTTCGACCGCCACACCGACCACCTATCCGTTTATTTCCACCGACCGCGTACGGGGCCCATGGAAGAAGTCCTGTTCAAAACCGAACAACGACAGTCCCGAGCCGAAATCGCAGACCACCTTCGTGCAGTGGCCGACAAACTCGAGGCCGGTGACCAGGTGACTCTCTCGTCGGGCACCGAAAGCATCAGCCTCGAAGTCCCAGCCCGCCCGACCTTTGAGGTGAAAGCTGAACGGGAACAGGAAGGGGCCTCCTCCGAACTCAGCGTGGAGTTCGAACTGGAGTGGGACGAAAACGACGACGGCAGTAACGGCAACGACGACGCTGGTCTGGAAATAGCCTAACACCGGACACAGAACTCTCTTGGTGTGTTAGTTAGCGAGTGGAAAGCCCCGAGCCGGATGAAAAGGACCGGCTTGGGGCTTGCCGCCCTGAATTGGTCCCCGCTGACGCTTCGGCCCTCCAAGCGAAGCGTCACCTGAATCAAGTAGTCACCGCATCATAAATGTACCGGCACCGGTGAGGTCTACCGGACTAGATGTACTCCTCTTCGAGGACCCATCCCAGCGCCCGCTTGTAGTACGTGAACATCTGCCGGACACCCTCGTGATTCATGTCCTCGTCGTCGAGTTCGTTTTTCAGGAATTCGTACTGCTCTCGGATCTCCTCTTCGTCGCGCATACCGGACACTGTCGCGGGAGTCAAATGAAAGTTCGTCACCCGGCGACCACAACGCCCAACCCGACGCCGACAGCAGGTGGCGTATGCGCGTCCACGTCATCGCCACCGGCGGCACGATTGCCTCGACCGAAGACGGCGACGAGGCCGGCGCCGCCCCGTCGCTCTCCGGCGACGACCTCGTCGAGGCCGTCCCCGACCTCGAATCGTTCGCCGACATTACCGTCGAGAGCGTCGCCAGCAACCCTGGATTCGACATGTCGCCCGCGGTCTGTGCCCGCGTCGCAGAGCGCGTCCGAGCGGTTACCGACGATGTCGACGGCGTCGTCGTCACCCACGGCACCGACACGCTCGCGGAGACCGCCCACTACCTCGACCTCACGACGGACGGGCCAGTCGTCGTGACGGGCGCGCAGCGACGGCCCGACGAACTCGGCAGTGACGGCCCCACGAACCTCCGAACCGCGGTCAGAGCCGCCGCCCACGACCGACTCGACGCCGGCGCGTTCGTCGCCTTCGACGAGGAATTGCACGCAGCCGCGACGGTCCAGAAGTCCCACACGAGTTCTCTCGATACGTTTCAGTCCCCCGAGGCGGGACCCATCGCTCGGTTCACCCGGCGCCGAGTCCACTGGCACCGCGACCCACCGGCAGCCGACACACTACTTCCCGTTCCCGACCCCGAATCCCACCCCACGGTACCCATCGTCGTTTCGGCCTCCGGCGTCGGCAGAGACGCGTTCACCGACGCCGAATCCCGCGGTGACGCCATCGTCGTCGCCGGTACGGGCCTTGGAAACACCACAGGGGGTCTCGGCGAGACCATCGCAGACGCCGACTGTCCGGTCGTCATCGCCTCGCGGTGTTACGCCGGCCCCACGGAGCCGGTGTACGGTACCCCCGGCGGTGCGGCGACGCTGGCGAACTACGACCACGTCCGATTCGCTCACGGAACGCCGTGGACCGCACGCATCGAGCTCGTCCTCGCGGTCGCCGCCGGCCGCGTCGACGAGCGCTTCGAGGGGTTCGACGAACCCTCGGCGTGACGGTCCGAGAGTGTTTTGCCGGCGACGGCCCAAGGAAGCATATGAAGGTCCGCGGCCGACGGGAATGCAAAGAGTGCGGGACGCGGTGGTCCTACTACGACACCGGGGCGATTGCGTGTCCGAGCTGTGGCAGCCTCCACAGCGTCGGGACCGACGACGAACGGTCGTTGCACACCGCGACGGCGACGACGCTCGACCTGTCGCCGGTCCGAAACGCTATCGACGAACAGCCCACCCGCCGACTCGCAGAGCGTGCCGTCGAACGATGCCGGGAGTTCACCGGCGGCTACGGATTCATCCAATCAGGGTCGCTTCAACCGCTCGACGACACCTATCTCGCCGCGATGGAGCTTCGCCACGTCGCCGGAGAGCTCACACGACGAATGGACAGCATCGACGACGAGGAACTGTACTTCACGAGTCTGCTGCGTGCCGACGAGGGCGAACGTCCGGCAGTCGAGGAGGTCCCGGATTCCCTCCGGGCGATGCGTGGGTTGGCGTACGCTAACGCCGTCAAAGAGTATCGCTCGGACCTCCGTCGTTATCTCGAGGAACACCCCGACCCAGTCGTCGGCGACGTCCTCGAACGCCTCGGCGACCACACCAAACGCATTCGCGCACTCGACGGCGACGTGTCCCCGCGAGCGGTCGAGGCGCTCGTGGAATCGACCCGCGACATTGGCCGATATCTGACTTCGGGCGAGGAAAGCGCGCTCGCCGCCGCCGAATCCCGACTGGACGAACTGGCCTGAACCACCCCCGAGTGTTTAATCGGTGCCGCCCTCAGCCCGATACATGAGTTGGCTCAGCGACGTACCTCAGGGAGGCCCGACCGAATGAGACTCTGTGATACCACCGTTCAAGCGGCTGCACAGCACTCCGGCCGAACGTACACGGCCGACCAGTTGGTCGAAGCGGGGCAGGCGCTCGACCGACTCGGCATACCACTTGTACGGGCCGGAAACCCCTCCGTAGCGGGCGTTGAGGGAGAGACGATCAGCCGCCTCGCGTCGAGCCTCGACGCCGACGTGGTGGCGACCTGTCGCGCACGGACCGACGAGGTGGAGACGGCGCTCGAAACCGGCGCGGACATCGTCGAGGTGTCGATTCCCGTTTCCGACGTGCGACTCGAAGCCACACTCGGGATGTCGCGAGAGGAGGCGTTCGACCGCGCCGAAATGGCGATACGCCAAGCTCGTGAGGGCGGTGCGGACGGTCACCTCCATTTGCAGGACGCGTTCCGTGCCGACGTACCGTCGGTCGCCGGCGCGTTCGGACGGTTCGACGGCACCATCGTCCTCGCGGACACCGTCGGCGCTCGGACACCGCCGTTCGTCGCGGGCTTCCTGCGGACGCTCGCCGACGCGAGCGCCGACCTCACACGAGCAGGCGTCAGTTTCCGCGACGACCTCGGCTGTGCAACGGCGAACTCGTTGGTCGCCGTCGAGACGGGCATCGACCGCGTCGACGCCAGCGTCGCTGGCATCGGAACTGGGGCCGGTAGGGCCGCGACCGAGGAACTAATCGTCGCGACGGTGACGGGCGGCGGCGACGCTGGCGTTGCCACTACCGAGACGATTCCCGCCTGCGAAGACGCCCTCCAGGCGCTCGGCGAATCCGTCGACGAACGGAAAGCCGTACTTGGCGCGGGAGCGAGCGGAGACGAGTCGGGTGAGGGGACCGAAAGTGGGGTGGACGACCCCGCGGCGTTCCGAGCGTACGACCCCTCGACGTTCGGCGGCTGACGACGAGGGAAGCGTGGTGAGGCGAATTCGTCCCGGGCGATGGGACTCACAGCGATTGGTGAACAGGCGGCACGTCGATTCCCGAAGCGCTGTGCCGCGCTCCCGCTGGACGCTCCGGGGCGTACGAGTCGAGCACGGGGGTGCTGGTCCCGTGTTCGTATTTAAACGTACGTGTCGACGAGTCGAGAGACGAGGGAACGATCGAACGTGTTCTTCGGTACCTCTTCGAGCCATGCTGCCTCGTCGATGCCCTCCGATGGGCGTCCCGGATTCGAATCGATGCCTGTCGTCAGGGGTGTCCCGAGGAACGTCGCGAAGTAGAACTCGTAACTCGCCCCGTCGCCTGTCCGGACGAACGTCTGTTCTGCGATGGCGGCGAGGCCGGTGATTTCGATGGTGACGCCGGTTTCCTCTTCGACCTCGCGCATCGCGCCGACCTCGGGCGGTTCGTCCGCTTCGAGGCGGCCGCCGGGCAGGAGCCACGTGTCGCCCTCGCGGACGAACAGCACGCGCCCGGAATCGACGACGAGCGCGCCGACGCCCCACGCGCCGTCGTCGTCGCGCTCCATCGCTCGGTCGAACCGGTCGGCGTCGATTTCGATACGCTCGGCTTTCCGGTAGGGGTCGTCGTAGCGGGCGGCGAGGTCCTCCAGCGTGAGCGACATGGCCGAGACAGTCAGGGCAACTCGACGGCGAGGTCCTCCTGCAGTCCGGCGGCCTTGACCGTGTTGTACAGCAACATCGCACGCGTCATCGGTCCGACGCCGCCCGGAACGGGCGTGATAGCGCCGGCTTTGGCCTTCGCGCTCTCGTAGTCCACGTCGCCGACGAGTTCGTACCCCTTCTCGGTGTCGGCGTCGACGCGGTTGATACCCACGTCGATGACGGTCGCCCCCTCCGAAATCATCTCGCCGTCGATGAACTCCGGCAACCCGGCGGCGGCGACGACGATATCGGCGTTCCGAGTCTTTGCTTCGAGGTCTTCGGTTCGGGAGTGACACACCGTCACCGTCGCGTTGCCGTCGGGGGCTTTCTGGAGCAGGAGGTTCGCCAGCGGCTTGCCGACGATGTTCGAACGGCCGACGATGACCGCGTCGGCGCCTTCAGTTTCGATGTCGTAGGCTTCGAACAACTTCTGGACGCCGTGGGGCGTACAGGGCCGATAGCGGTCGTTGCCGGCGACGAGTCGGCCGACGTTCTCGGGGTGGAAGCCGTCGACGTCCTTCACCGGGTCGATACTCCGGAGGACACGCCGCTCGTCGACGTGGTCGGGCAGCGGCATCTGGACGAGGATGCCGTGGACCGACGAATCGGCGTTGAGTTCATCGATGGTGTCGTACAGTTCCTCGGCGGGCGCGTCGCTGTCGATTTCGACGTGAATGCCGTCGATGCCGACCTCCTCGCAGTCGCGCTGTTTCATCGAGACGTACGTCTCGCTTGCGGGGTCGTCGCTCATCAGAACAGTCGCCAGTCCCGGCGTCACGCCCGCTTCGGCGAGGGCGTCGATGCTCTCGGACAGCGACTCGCGAATCTCGCTGGCGACGGCGTTGCCGTCGATGACCTCTGTCATTGTCGAGAATCCGGCGCGCCGAACGTATCAATGATTCGGGTTCGTGCTTGTTTGTCGCCGTATAGCGGTGCGAGTGTACACGAACGTGAGTATCAGGGGCAGTCACTTTCGTCGAACGTCGTCGGTTCGCTCCCCTGGTCGACGCCGCGTGTCGCTCCCGAGTCGAGGGCGAACAGCACCGCTCGCCCGCCGTATCCGTGCGTCCGGTCGTGGCCGCGGACGACCACGCAGTCGACGTCTTCGGGTATCTCGACGGTCGAAGAGCGGGTGAACTTCCGGGTCCCGTGGGAGTGGGCGAGGTCTCGACGGCCGAGACGGTCGCCGTCGAGTGTTTCGAGTTGCCACCAGTTCGCGTACCCCTCCTCGCCGTCGTCGTCGTGATACAGCGTCACGGAGAACCGATACCCGCCGTCGACGCGCTCGGCTTCGACGCCAGTGACGTTCGCCTCACGGAGGTCGATGCCGCCCTCGTCGGACCCCTCGCTGTCTTCATTTTCGTCGCCGGTATCGCCCTCGTCGCCGGTATCGCTGGTACAGCCCGCGAGTCCCGCGACGAGCAATCCGAGCCCACTCGCCAACGTGTGACGGCGCCCGACGGTCACAGTTTTCCACCGAGCACCTTCGCCGCGGTCAACACCGGGTCCCACGTCGTGTTGAACGGCGGTGCGTACGCGAGGTCGTAGTTCGCCAGTTCCTCGACGGTGACGCCCTCGGTGACGGCGCCGACGACGGCGTGGCTCCGGTGGACCGCGCCCTCGCCGTACTCGCTGGCGAGACTGGCACCGAGGACCCGTCCCGACTCGCTGTCGGCGGTAAGCGTGACTTTCACTGTCCCGCCCTCAGGGTAGTAGCCGGCCCGAGATTTCGCGTCAATGGTGACCGTCGTGGGGTCGAAGCCAGCGTCCCGTGCCTCCTCGTCGTCGAGGATACCCGTCCGTGCAGCCTCGACGTCGAAGGCCTTGACCGCGGCCGTCCCCGCGATGCCGCCGCCGACGGAGGGGTTTCCGGCGACCGTCTCCCCGATGGCACGACCGTGGCGGTTCGCGGTCAGCGCCAACGGGACGTACGCCGGTTCGCCGGTGACGACGTGTTCGGCCTCCGCACAGTCACCGGCGGCGTACACGTCGGGGAAGTTCGTCTCCCGGTAGGCGTCGGTCGCGATGGCGCCCGTCGACCCCAACTCGATGCCGGCGTCCTCGGCGAGGTCGGTCCGGGGTCGGACGCCGGTTCCGAGCAGCGCCATCTCGACGGGGACGTGCTCGTCGTCCGTGACGACGCCCTCGACGACGCCGTCGCCCTCGAATGCCTGTACTTCGCTGTTCAGATACAGCGCGACGTTCTGCTCTCGGAGGTGGTCGGCGACGTAGGCGCTCGTCTCCTCGCTGAACCCCTTGAGCACGCGGTCGCCACGCTGGAAGAGATGAACCTCGAAGTCGTTTTCGGCGAGCGCCTCGGCCATCTCGACGCCGATGTAGCCGCCGCCGACGACGGCGACCGGCCCGGTACACGATTCGAGGAACTGACACGCCGGCCCGCGGTCCGGCTGTTCGAGTGGACTCGATTCCCGCGAGCGGGCGACGAAATCACGGAGTTCCTTGCCATCCGTCATCGACCCGAGAGTGTACACGCCCTCCTGCTCGCGGCCGTCGATGGAGGGGACGACCGCTTCCGCGCCGGTCGCGACGAGGAGGTGGTCGTAGCCCACCGTGACCTCGCCGTCGTCGCTTCGGGCCGTTACGGTCCGGTCGTCGGCGTCGATGGCGACCACTTCGTGGCCCGTCCGGAGGTCGATATCGCGTTCCTCACGGAACTCTTCGGGCGTGATGGAGACGAGGTCTTCGAGGCGCTGAATTTCACCTTTGATGTAGTAGGGCAGCCCGCAGGCCCCGTAGGAGACCCACTCACCCTTCTCGAAGACGACGACATCGATGTCGGGGTCGTCCCGTTTCGCCTTGCTCGCGGCCGACATGCCTGCTGCGTCTCCGCCGACGACGACGAACGTGCTCATTGCTGGTGGTTCGCCGGCGGAAGGGATAAAACTCAGTCGAGTGTGTGGCGGCGGTGAACGCGCCTACTGGAAGTCCGTCAGCGGCCCTTCGCGGTCGTACAGCGGGTACTCGGCGCACAGTTCCTCAACTTCGGCAGCCGCCTCGGCCTTCACGTCCTCGTCGTTCGGCGCGTCGACGATGCGGGCGATGATGTCGGCGACCTGCTCGCAGGCTTCCTCGTCGAAGCCACGCGTGGTGAGCGCGGGCGTGCCTGCGCGGATGCCCGAGGGGTTGAACGCGCTTCGCGTCTCGCCGGGGACGGTGTTCTTGTTGAGGACGATGCCGACTTCCTCGAGAGCCTCCTCGGCGACGCCGCCGGGGGTGTCGGGGTGGGACTCACGCAGGTCCACGAGGACGAGGTGGGTGTCGGTGCCCTCGGAGACGAGTTTGAAGCCGTGTTCCTGGAGGCGCTGGCCGAGTGCCTTGGCGTTGTCGACGACCTGCTGGGCGTACTGCTCGAATTCGGGCTGGAGGGCTTCGTTGAATCCGACGGCCTTGCCGGCGATGTTGTGCATGAGGGGGCCGCCCTGTGCGCCGGGGAAGACGGCCGCGTCGATGTCGTCGGCGTACTGCTGGTCGCACATGATGATGCCGCCGCGACCGGCGCGGATGGTCTTGTGGGTCGACCCGGTGACGAAGTCGGCGACGCCGACGGGCGATTCGTGGACGCCCGCGGCAACGAGGCCGGTGATGTGGGCGATGTCCGCGAGGTGATAGGCGTCGACGGAGTCGGCAGTGTCCTGCACGCGCTGGAAGTCGACTTCGCGGGGGTAGGCGGAGTAGCCCGAGACGATGATGTCGGGGTCGAACTCCTCGGCCAGCGAATCGAGTGCCTCGTAGTCGATGTAGCCCGTCTCGGCGTCGACCTCGTACTGTTCGACCTCGTAGGTCTTGCCGGTGAAGTTGGCGGGGTGGCCGTGGCTGAGGTGGCCGCCGTGTTCGAGTTCCAGCGAGAGGATTTTGTCGCCGGGGTCGAGCATGGCGAGGTAGACGCCCATGTTCGCCTGCGTGCCCGAGTGAGGCTGGACGTTGACGTGTTCGGCGCCCCACAGCTCTTGGGCGCGCTCGATTGCGAGTTCCTCGACGGTGTCGGCGTACTCACAGCCGGCGTAGTAGCGCTCGCCGGGGTAGCCCTCGGCGTACTTGTTCGTCAACTCCGAACTCTGGGCTTCGAGAACCGCCTTCGAGACGTGGTTCTCGGAGGCAATCATCGCCAAGGTGTGCTCCTGTCTGTCGCGTTCGCCGTCGAGGGCGTCGGCGACCGCGGGGTCGGACTCCCGAACCTGCTCGTAGCTCATACCAGCAGGTCGGGAACGCCGGAACAAGAAGCTACCCGTTCTTGGCAAGCACGTCCGGTGTCGACGCCTCCGAAGGCTCACCCATCGCCGGTTCGGAACGACCGTTCGATGCTGGGAGTAGTATTATACAACAGGGAACCAACAGGACGATAGATGGTCGAGTGGGCCGCGGCTGGGGACTATGTCTGCGGATTCGGCGACGACGAGTCGGTGCGAATCGGCGTCGAGAAATGGCGACTCGGCGGCGCCCCGCCGTCGCTTTCCGCCGGCATCGACGCCATCGTCGTCGGCACCACCACCAAGCTCGATTTGCCCGCGGAAGCGGCCGCCTTCGTCGCCTCGTCGGACGGCCGACCGCTCGAACCCGGCGCGCTTTCGGCCGACCGACACCACCTCCGAGTGGCCGCGCCGCTGGAATGCCACCTCGCCTTCGACGGTCCGGCGACCGTAACGGAGGCCGGCGGCGGCTTCGAGGTCGAATTTCCCAAGCGAACGGCGGTCGCCATCGGGTTCCGGGAGACTCCGGCACCGCGTCCCACGGTGACCGTGCCGAAGACGCCGGCGGGACTGGCGACCGCAGTCACGGCCGCCGGCGGGACGCATCGAACGACTGGCCCGGCCCGTTCGCATCCGGGCTTTCGGCCCCGGACGCCCCGCGTGACCTTCGGCGAGCAGTCGATACCGGCGGGGCTTCGTGACCGCTCGCCGCCGACGGTGGTAACCGTCCCGCCGGCGACGAGGGCCGTCCTCGTCGCGGCACCGCTGACGTACTACCTCGGAGCCGAGTTGAACGTGGCCGACGGGCCGCCACGCATCGAAAGTTCCGAACTGTGGCGGACCTTTGAATCGCTGCCCGCGTTCGCCGACACCGTCGCGGAGTGGCTCCGACGGCTCTGTACGCTCGATAGCAGACTGCGTTCGGTCCCCGGTGAGTCGGGGCCGATGTCCGTGGACGGCTACGACGCGGAGACGTTACGGTCGGAACCGCCGACGGCGCGGTTACAGGCCGCACTCGAAGCGCCCTCGCCGACGCTGCCGCAGTGGCCGCTGTCGACGTACGTCGACGACGCCGTCGAAAACGGCCGGTATCTTCCGTACGTGCTCGACCGATTGAGTCTCGTCCACCTCGCGGAGTCGTCGTCGCTCGACCCGAAGGCGCTGTTGAAGCGGAGTCTCGACGAGTTCTACCGCGGTGAGTCCCCGAACGTCGAGGCCGTCGACCCGGCGCTCTCGGAAAGTCGTTTCCACGCGTGGCTCGCCGACGGAACGCCCGTCGACGCCTACACCCTCCTCGGAGCACCGTTCGAACGGCGGCCGCCGACGGCGGGGCTGACGGTCGACGTGGTGTGCAACGACGCGGACATGGCGTCGGAACGGGAAGTGGCTGCGGTGTATCGACGTCTGCTCGCGGACCACGACGTGTCGGTTCGAGTCCACGAAGGGCTCCGCAGTCGGGAATTGGCGTCGGTGTTCGAAGAACCGACCGACCTCGTCCACTTCATCGGCCACGTCGAAACCGACGGACTGGTGTGTTCGGACGGCACGCTTGCCGCGGCCGACCTTGATGAATGCGGGGCAGCGGCGTTCTTCCTCAACGCCTGTGGCTCCTACTACGAAGGGTACGACCTCGTCAGACAGGGCGCAACCGTCGGGGCAACGACGCTGACGGCGGTGCTTGACGAACAGGCGGTGCGACTCGGGACGACGTTCGCTGGGGTGCTCGCCGCCGGTTACTCCTTCGACCGGGCGCTATCGATGGCGCGGCGCGAAATCATCGTCGGGCGTGATTACGTCGTCGTCGGTGACGGCACCCACCGACTCCGCCACCCGACGGGACAACCGATGACCCTCGACGTACAGACCGACGATGAGGGGTTCACCGTCAGATACGACGTGACTGCACCGGATTCGGCCGGCAGGCGGTACGTCGAACCGTTCGACGGCGAGGAGCGACTTACGGGAACGGCGGCGACTGCGACCCTCGACTGCGAGGACCTCCGCGAACTGCTGTCGCGACACTCGGGGCCGGTGCGATACGACGATGACCTCGTGTGGACGGCCGAACTGGTCGAGCGATTGGGGGCGGCGAGACAACACGGTTAAATGCGCGTCGGGCTATTGCATAAATAACGAAGTCCGTATAGGTACGGCTATTTATGTCTTTGCGAAGAGTTTTCCAGCGATAATCCCGCTAATATTAAATACGTTCGAAGTCATACTTTTACATACGATAATGCAATCAAACCTTGTCGAGCGGACCGTTGCCGACGTTCTCAACGAGGCGCTCAGCGCCGCCGACGAAGAACTGTTCGTCGTCAACCCCTCCGCAAACGTCATCGAGGAACTCGTCGAGGTACTCGACGAGGAGGCACCGACGGTACGGTTGCTCGCGGCGGAGAGCGAGCTGAAATCGGTGATGGACGACTTCATCGTCGCGAGTCGCGCGGCCGACCACATCGAGGCCGAACAACTCAGTGTTCGAACCCACGAGGGTGGGACCAACACGCTTCTCGTCACCGACTCCTCCGTCGTCGCCATCGTCAACGCTGGCGACCGAGTCGCCGGCTTGGCGACCGACGACGAAGCGTTCATCGAGAGCGCCTACGAGCAGTTCACGACCGACTGGGAGAGCGCCGAGCCGTTTAACCTCCGAACGCCCGCCATCTCTCGGGTTCGCGAGACGCTGACAACCGAACTCGGCGAACCGACCGCCGACGACTTCGACGGCGTCCTCCAGTCGCTGGAGACGGCCCGAGGCGGCGGCGATGGCCTCGACGAGGTGACCATCTCGCTGCTCGTCGCGGCGAAGAACGAGGACCTCCTCTACGACATCTCGAAGTGGGGCGAGGACGTCGGCATCGCCTCGAAAGCAACCTTCTCGCGGACGAAAACCCGGATGGAAGAGATGGGACTCATCGATACCGAGAAAGTGCCCATCGACGTGGGCCGTCCGCGCCTCCGTCTGAAACTGGGCGACGACCGTCTGCGGGAAGCCGACACCGGCCAACTCGCCAGCGTCGCGCAGTCGATGCTCGCCGCCTGAAGCGCCCAACGGTCCGCCTTTTTCCCTCCGTTGCCCCCCACGTTTATCGACCGCCGACCGGTAGAGGCGGTCATGGAACTCAATCGCGAACGGCCGTCCGCGGTCGGCTCCCGAACGGCGGTGTCGTCGGCGTGACGAAGGTCGGCTTACTCGGTGGGGGACCGGCTGTCGAAGCGATTCGCTCGGCACTTTCGGACACGGATGCCGACGCCGTCGCCGTCGATGCCGACAGCCTCGGTGCGGCCGATGTCGCCGCGGCCATCGGTTCGGTCGGCGACGATGGCTTCGCCGCTGCAACGGCAGCAGCCCGACGGACGGACACCGCGCTTCTCGCCGTCGAACTGGGCGGCGTCGGCGGTCAGACCGTCGAGGGCGTCGACGCCGCCGTCTCGGGGTTCGCTCCCGGAACGGCGTGTCACGACTGTCTCCGAGGACGCGTCGCTGCGGCCGACCCAGACATCGACGACGGGGCCTACGACGCCGGAACGGCACGGTTTGCGGGCGCGCTCGCGGGACGGGAGTTGACGACGCTCGTCGCCGGCGGGCAGTCGGCTGTCATCGGGGGCGTCATCGAGATACCACACAGCCAACGTCGCGTTCTGCCGCTACCGTACTGTGACTGTGCCGGCTCCGAAGACCGACGCCTCCGCCGGAATCACGACTCACGGCCGCTGGAGGAGGCGCTCACGATGGCTGAGGTGGCCTTCGACGAACGCGTCGGCCCAATCGCGAGCGTCGGCGAAATCGAGTCGTTCCCGGTTCCGTATTACCTGTCGACGCTCAACGGGACGCCGTTTTCCGACGCCGACGTGCCCGAACACGCCGCTGGCGTCGGATTGGACTGGGACCCGGCGTTCATGAAGGCGCTCGGCGAGGCCTTAGAGCGCTACAGCGCCGCCGTGTATCGGGAATCGGCGTTCGAGCGCGACCCGACGAACCCAATCGACTGCACTCGGTTCGTCGCACCTGACGACGCCGCCGACACCGACTCGGTCGAGCGGTGGCATCCGGCGAGGAATCTCGAAACCGGCGACGCCGTCGAACTGCCGGCGGAGTTAGTCGTGTTCCCGCCACCGGAGCGTCGGATTCGCCCCGCGATTACGACCGGCCTCGGGTTGGGCAACGGCGGCGTCGAGGCGCTGTCGTCCGGACTGTACGAGGTGATAGAGCGGGACGCCGCGATGCTATCGTGGTACTCGACGTTCGAGCCGCTCGGGTTGGCAGTCGACGACGAGGGGTTCGAGACCCTCGCCGCGCGCGCACGGAGCGAGGAACTGACCGCGACGGCGCTGTTGTTGACACAGGACGTGGACGTGCCGGTCGTCGCGAGTTGCGTCCACCGCGAGGGAGAGTGGCCACGGTTCGCGGCGGGGATGTCCGCCGACTTCGACCCGGAAGCGGCCGCGCGGGACGCCCTAGAGGAAGCCATCCAGAACTGGCTCGAACTGCGTCGGATGGGCCCCGACCGTGCCGCCGAGGAATCGGGAGCAATCGGCCACTACGCCGATTTCCCGGCGACGGCACGGGAGTTCGTCGACCCGGAGACGACGATACCGGCGGCGAGCGTCGGCCCGGAGACGGTACCCGACGGGGAAGCCGAACTCGATGCGTTAATCGAACGCGTCACCGAGTCGGGACTCGACGCCTACGGTGCCCGGGTGACCCCGCGGGACGTGGCGACGCTCGGGTTCGAGGCCGTCCGCGTGGTCGTTCCCGAGGCTCAGCCGCTTTTCACGAACGACCCCTACTTCGGCGAACGCGCCGAATCGGTGCCCGAGTCCCTCGGATTCCAGCCCCGACCGGACCGAGACCACCATCCGTTCCCGTAACGCTCACTCCGAGAACGGCTCGACGATGTGGTCGACAACATCGATATCCCGGCGTCGGAGTTCCCGAGTGAGCCGAAGCGCGAGGCCGTAGCCGACGACGGCGACGACGACCGCGATGATGACGTTCCCGACGAGGAGTCGTACCAGCACGTCCGGGCCAAGAGAAAGCGACAACGCCGAGATTGAGGCACCCTCAACCGGTCCAAGGATTTGTGAGCCGAGCCAGAAGCTCGCGGCGTAGATGGCCCACTTCACCGGCGGATTCATCACGACGACGGAGGCGAACAGTGCGAGTTTGCTGACCCGTTCGAACGCGTAGGCGAGTGCGACGAACAACAGCAAGGCGACGCCGAGGTTCGGAAGTGCGGAGACGAACACGCCGACCGAAAAGCTCGTCGCCACGTCGTGGGGTGGAAGCTCCTCGGAGAACGCACGCTCTAACTCCGCTCTGACCCGGTCGCGGTACGCCGTCAGGCGTCGCCGAGGCATGGTAGTCAGTCGCTTTCCACGGGTATCAACGCTCCGGGCGGCGCCGCATCACGGTCCGAGAAGTACCCGTTCACGAAGGAGTTCCGCGACGCCGGAGAGGTGCGCCTGTCCGAAGACGGCCACGAGAATTGCACCGAGGGAGTTGAACATCAGGTCCCGGACGGTGTCGTCGAGTCCGTGCTGGGACACCGGCATGTCGAGTCCGGTCGCGGTCGCCGCCACGTCGAGGCCGAACTCGAAGAGTTCCCAGACGACGCCGAAGGCCAACACGACGACGAGCAAGTAGACGAAGAAGAAACGCCGTGGAATGTAGATGTCGTCGTTGTGGAGGTCGACAGCGCGGGCGAACGTGTAGCCGACGCCGGCGACGAGCGATGCCGACATCGCGTGGGTGATGCTGTCCCACCAGTCGAGTTGACTGTAGAGGCCAGCCGACCCCAGCGTGTGCAGGAAGACGGCCAGCGTAATCCAGAGCGCGAGCCACGGGTCCAACGGCAGGTCGTAGTTCCGCCTGAGCAGCGCCGGGACGAAGGTGATGACGAGTGCGATGGTGCCGTTGGTTATCGCCTTGGGCTGGCCGAACAGAAGCCCGAAAGCGACGATACCGACCAACAGGAGTTGCATGCCGCGGGTGAGTCGGCGCTGGTTTCGGTGCGATGGCCGGGGGAGGAAACTCATCCGCGAATCACCGTCCGGATGCGCTGTCTGAGTCGGCGGCCGCGGCGTCGGAAGTACGCATCGAAGAGGACGCCGGCGGCGAAGCCGGCCAGCGTGACGTAGGCCCATTCTGTCATCAACGCGGCGTTGGCGGCGTCCTGACCGAGGCTGGCGCCGCCCAGAAACTCGGTACCGAGGTGTCGGTCGGCGTTCCACCGCAGCACCGTCCACGACGCCTCGGCGGCCATCGTCGTCATGACGACGAACGTGATGGCAAACCAGTGTGTCATTCGGAGGGCGGTGAACATGTGTATCTCCACGGCGATGATGAGCGCGAGGGCTGCGATGGCGAGATAAAACGAGAACGTCCCGAGTTCGCCGCCGACGAATCCGCGCACCAGAATCGGCAACAGTGCGAGGACGAGCAGTTCCCACGGAAGCATCACCTGGAACTCCCGATGGGCGACCGGTGGCACGAGCACAACTGCACCCGTCGCCGCGACGAACGCTATCCACAACCAGTCGAATTCGAGGAGGCTCTCGACGAATACGACCACGAGGACGGCCACGAGCAGCCACGACAGCAGGGCGTTGGTCCGGCCGCTGCGGAACAGTCGCGAGAGGACGTCTTCGAGTTCCTCCCGCGTCACCGACTCCGTTCTCCCCTCGCGGTCTGACATCGGTCATCCGGAAGCGTCGTGTACGGATAAAACACGCGCCGGCGTCGTCCGAACGGGGTTCGGTTTCGACCCTCAAAAGGGGTGGTATATAAGCACACGGCGATGCGTAGCACAACATTCAATTGGATGTGCGTTTGATGAGCGTACGCAATGGTCGACAAAGACGACCTCCGTCAGCAGTTCATCGACGCGTTCGAAGGTGCCGACTACCCCGTCAACAGCCCGATGGACCTCGTGCCAGCCCTGCCGCAGGGCCCCGGCACGACGTTCGAATCCGGCGACTTCTCCATGACCGCCATGGAGCTCAACACGAAAGGCGGTGGCAGCCAGGACTTCCCGTACGAGGACGTTGAGGACCTCGTCGACGACATCATGGAAGGCCTCGAAGAAGAAGGTCACCTGTAAACGCCGACAACACCCTTTTTATTTGCGCACGTCCGAGTCGGTAGCGACTGCTGATGCGACAGAACACGTTCGTCCGACTCTCGCTTCTCGCCTTCGGGTTGGTCATCGCGAGTTTCATTCTCATGGGGACATCGCGACTCGTCCTCGCCGACGACACCGCACGGCTGTTATCGGCGCCGACCATGCTCGCCGGCGGCGCCCTTATCGTCTTTCTGACGCTTCGGTCGCTACTTGCGGTGTCGGGAATCCGCCCGCTCGAAGAGTGAAATGGCGGTTTGAGTTACCGGAAGGGGTATTTCCGCATCTCGAGTACGACCCGCCAATGAGTCTGTTGCCGAGTCGATTGGAGGTGTCACCGTCGCCCGACGAACCGAAGGTGCTCGACATCGACGGCGAAGGCGCCGACGCGGCGTTCGACGCGCTGGGGTCGGAGACCGCCCGGGAGGTGCTGGCCACGATTTACGACGAGCCACGAACGCCGACTGAAGTCCGCGAAAGCGTCGGCACGTCGCTGCAAAACGTCCACTACCACCTCGACCGACTTGAGGAGGCCGGCCTCATCGAACCGGCGGGGATGGGCTACTCCGAGAAAGGCAACGAGATGACCGTCTACGGGCCGGCGAGCGAAGCCGTCGTCCTCTTTGCGGGCCGTGACAACGACAGTTCGCGGCTCAGAAACACCCTCCAGCGACTGTTCGGACTGTTCTTCGTCGTCAGTCTCTCGACGCTGGTGTTCGCGGCGGTGTCGGAATGGCTTCGCCCCGAACCGGTCCCACAGCCACGTAGCGACGACGTGGGTATGATGGCCGAATCACAGTCGGCGGCCGACGCGGCCGCGTCCAGCGTCACCGCCGTCGACCCGCTTTTGGCCTTCTTCCTCGGTGGCTGTGTCGTCGTCGCCGCCATCGGCTTGGTGTGGGGACTCCGCGAGTACCGGGCCCGAAAGACCGCGTCGGCCTGACCGTCAGGCCTCGGCCTCGGTGACTGACACCGTTTCGATGAGTCGGGCGATTTCCTCGGGGAGGCTCTGTCGGCCCTCGGGTGTCCGCACCGTGACGAGTCCGAACGGTGCGATTTCGACGATTTCGAGTTCGACACCGGGTTCGATACCGGCATCGGAGAGATAGCGCAACTCCTCGTCGCCCTGATGGCGGATACGCCGGACGACGACGTGGTCGCCCTCCGTCGACGAGGAGAGACGCCGCGTCTGCTCGTCGACTTCGGGCAACCGGAGGTCCGCGTCGGGTATCGGGTCCCCGTGGGGGTCGACGCCGGGATTGTCCAGCGCCTCGGCGATGCGTTCGGTCAACTCGTCGGAGACGTGGTGTTCGAGGCGGTCGGCCTCCTCGTGGACGTCGGCCCAGTCGTAGTCGAGGTGTTCCGTCAGGAAGGACTCCAGAAGCCGGTGGTGACGGAGGATTTCGAGGGCAACGACCTCGCCCTCCTCGGTGAGCGTGACGCCGCGGTACTCCTCGCGGTCAACGAGCCCGCGCTCCTCCAGTTTCTTCACCATACTGGAGACGGTCGGCGACGTGACGTCGAGGTAGTCGGCGAGTTCCGACGTGCTGACGCGCTCGTCAGTGTCGTTGCCGATGGTGTATATCGCCTTGATGTAATCCTCCATGACGGCGCTCAGCATCGTCCGAGTCTTGGCGACCGGGAGGGATAGTGTTTTTCGTCCGAATGGACGACGTTACAGCGTCTCTTCGGGGTCGTACTTCTCGGCAGTTCGACTCGCCGCGTCGGCGAAGTACTCGCGGTCCTCCGGGGGCGTCTCCCCGAGGTTCGCGGGGTCGGCGTCGATGGCGGCGGTCGTCTCGCGTTTCGCGCCGGTGAAACTCGTCAACGCGCGCTCTTTCCGCAGGTATCGCTCGCCCTCGGGGGTCGCATACGTGAGGATGACGAGATTCAGTTCGTCGTCCCCGTACGTTCGCTCGACGAGCCAGACCCGGACGGTTTCCGTCGCTGTTTCGGCCATACTTGAACTAGGAACCGCGGACGAATGAGGCCGTCGTTGGCGTACACCAACTGTGACGATGGAAACCGCTTTCCGGCCCGACCGCCGAACGGAAGGTATGAACGTCAGGAAGGTCGCCGACCTCTCGCCGGCGGAGCGTGCGGCGCTGTTCGAGCGGGACGCCGGCGTCGCCGACGCCCGCGAGGCGGCCCGGGATATCGTCGACCGGGTTCGGACGGAGGGCGACGTTGCGCTGCGGTCGTACGCAAGCGAGTTCGACGGCGTCGAAATCGGGAACATCGACATTACCGACGAGGCCGAACGCGCCTACGAGGAAGTCGACGACGCGGTCCGTGAAGCAATCGAAGCGGCCGCCGAGAACATCCGCGCCTTCCACGAGCGACAGGTCCCCGACGACTGGCGGGAGGACTTCGAGGGCCGTGAGTTGGGCCGACGCTACCGACCCATAGAGCGCGTCGGTGTGTACGCGCCGGGGGGCACGGCGGCGTACCCCTCCAGTGTCCTGATGGGCGTCATTCCGGCGACGGTCGCAGGGGTCGACCACGTCGCGGTCGCGACGCCGCCGGCCGAGGAGTTGAACCCCGCGACGCTTGCGGCGATACACGTCGCCGACGCCGATGCGGTGTATCAGGCCGGTGGCGCACAGGCCATCGCGGCGCTTGCCTACGGCACCGAGACGGTGTCGGCCGTCGAGAAAATCGTCGGGCCGGGCAACAGGTGGGTGACTGCAGCGAAAGCCGAGGTGCGCGGCGACGTAGAAATCGACTTCCTCGCCGGTCCCTCCGAGGTGTTGGTCGTCGCCGACGACACCGCCGACCCCGAACTCGTCGCCGCGGACATGGTCGCACAGGCCGAACACGACGAGAACGCCTCGGTGGTCTGTGTGACCGACGACGAGGCGACCGCCGAGGCAGTCGCCGAGGCCTGCACGGAACAGGCCGCAGACCGGGAGCGCCGGGAGGTCATCGAGGCGGCGCTGGACAACGACGCCTCGGGCGTTCTCTTGGCCCGGTCGATGCCCGAGGCCGTGCTGTTCGCCGAGGAGTACGCCGCAGAACACCTCTCGATTCAGACCACCGACGACGAGGCGATACTGGACCGCATCGACTCCGCCGGCAGCGTCTTTCTGGGCACCGCCTCGCCGGTCGCCGCCGGCGACTACGCCTCCGGCCCGAACCACGTCCTCCCGACCGGCGGGCTGGCGAAAGTCGCCGGTGGCCTCTCCGTGGACCACTTCCTCCGCTCGACGACAGTCCAGAAACTCGACGACGGCGCGCTCGCGGACATCCGCGAGACGGTGACGACGCTCGCCCGCGCGGAGGGGCTGGAGGCCCACGCTGAGAGCGTCGACCGACGCTTCGACGGTACCGAGAATTAAGAGGGACCGCGCCGTCGACAGTCGTATGTCACAGTACGACACAATCGAGGTGACTCGCGACGGGTCGGTCGGTCGCGTCGCCTTCGACCGCCCGGACGCACACAACTCCCTGAACGAGACGATGGGCGAGGAACTCGCGGCGGCGGCCCACGACCTCGTCAGCGACGATTCGGTGCGGTGTATCACACTCACCGGCAACGGCCCCGTCTTCAACACCGGTGCCGACCTCACGATGCTGTCGGGCGACGAGACCGACGAACCCACCCTGCGACGACTGACGAACCTGCTTCACGAGTTCGTCGCCCAACTGATTCGGGCGCCGAAGCCGGTCGTCACCGGAATCAACGGCGTCACCGCCGGCGGCGGCCTCGGCCCGGCCATCTGTGGCGACATCGTGCTCATCGCCGAATCCGCGCGACTGGAGTTCGCCTACCCCCGAATCGCGCTTTCGGGCGACGGCGGGTCGACGTACCTGTTGCCGCGACTCGTCGGGATGCGAACTGCACAGGAAATCGCCTTCCGGGACGAGCCAATCGGCGCCGAGGAGGCCGTCGACATCGGTCTCGCGACGGAAGTCGTCGGCGACGACGAGTTCGAAGCGCGCCTCACCGAGGAGGCCGAACGGCTCGCCGCCGGGCCGACGAAGAGCTACGCGGCGACGAAGGGACTGCTCCGGAAGAGCTTCGACAACTCGCTGAACGAACAGCTCGCCGAGGAGGGCGACACCATCGCTGGACTGACCGACAGCGAGGACTTCTCGCGTGGCCACGCCGCCTTCAACAGCGACGAGGAACCGGATTTCACCGGAGAGTAAGCGTCTCAGTCATCGACGACGACCGCCCGACGCTCGGCATCGTAGGTTTCGACCAGCCCCCAGGCCACGAGCGCGGTCGCGAGGAAGCCGACGAGACTCGCCGCGACGAACGCCAACTCGTAGCTGTACAGCGTTGCGACGCCACCGACGAGTGCGGGACCGAAGACGCCGCCGAGTCCCTTCGCTGTCTCCCGTATCCCCATCAACTCCGATTCGCGGGTCGCCGGCGCCACGTCGCTGATGAACGCCAGTCCGCCGATGGTCATCGCCGAAAACGACGCGCCCAAGACGACAAAGGTGGCGACGCCGAAGGCGAGGCGGAGAACACCGTCCGGGACGGCCGTCAGCCCGGCGGCCATCAGCGCGAAGACCGAACTGCCGCCCATCCCGACGACGACCAGCGGTTTCCGGCCGACATTGTCGGCGACGACGCCGAGGGCATACATGAACAGCACTTGCGAGCCGTGATTGAACGCGAGTAACACGCCCATCAGGACCTGCGTGACGCCGACGACGGTGATGAGATACGGCGCGACGATTGCCATGATTCCGAGGACAGCGAGGTTTCGGAGCGCCACCGCCGCGTAGAGCCACAACAGCCCGTTCGTCGTGAGGTGGCCCCGTTCGTCCGGTGCGGGGAACAGTCGGCGGCGCGTCTCGGCGACGACTTCTTTCGCGGTCGGTTGCCGCTCCGGCGTCGGTGTCGGGTCCGAAACGGCGAGTACCGCGACCGTCGAGAGGAACGTCACCGCGGCGATGGCCCAGTAGATGTCGACGGGGGTGACGTACTCCAACAGCGCGCCGGAGACGACGTAGCCGAGCGCGAACCCGCCGGAGCGGGCGCTGTTGAAGATGCCGATGGAGCGCCCCCGGCCCGTCGTGCCGCCGTGGTGGCTGGCGATGGCGAGTGCGACCGGCGCGAAGCCGGCGAGGAAGGCGGCGTAGACGCCTCGTGAGCCGACCGCGACCGCGACGGTGTCGGCGACGACCAACGGGAGAACGGCGAGGACGCCACCGATACCGGTGACGAGGAGAACGAGTCGGCGCTTTCCGGTGATGTCGGCGAGGGCACCCCAGAACGGCGAAAACAGCATCAGCCCGGCGTAGTAGGCCGTGCCGACGACGCCGGCGGCGAAGGCGGAGGCGCGTGCCTCGACGACCACCGCCAGGGCCGTTCCCATGAGGATGGCGCCCGCAAACCGCGCGAAGGTGGCGAGGCTCAGCGCCACCCACTGCCGACGACTCGTCATGTCGGGAGCGAGGATTGGGTAGTTGGTAAGCGACGCGATTCGCGCCGACCCGAAGCTTCGAGGGCACCGCCGTCGAAGCCGTCGTATGCGCTATCTGGTCGCAACCGATTCCGTACACACGACGGCGGCCGCCTGTGATTACCTCGACCCCCGACTCGAAGACGACGACTTCGTCAGCGTCGTCTCGGTGCCCGGAACCGACGGGCGCGACGCCGAAGACGCCCTCAACGTCGTGACCGCTCGGTTGGCCGGACGCGCGGAGGTCGCCACCGAGCAGTTCCTGACCGACGGCGACCCCGCTTCGGGCATCCTCTCGGCGGCGAACAACGCTGCCGTCGACGTCATCGTCATCGGACCCCACGCCGGTGACCCCGAATCCGGCCCGGAGTTGGGCAGCACCGCACGGCGAATCATCGAAGGTGCCGACGTTCCGGTCGTCGTCGTTCCGCTGTCCATCTGAGACGCCGGCGTTGATTAGGTGTGCCGACGAACAAGCCAGCATGGAGATACTCGTCCTCCGGGAAGGAGTCCACCGACTGTCGGCGGCGTCCTACGCCGAACGACTCCGGGAGCGACTCGACGACCACCGGGTTCGGTTCGCTGCAACGCCGGCCGAAGAGCGCCGACTGCTCGCGTCGGCCGACGTGGTGACCGGGCCGCGAATCGACGCCGAAGCAATCGACGATGCGTCGAACCTGCGGCTGTTCGCCTGCACCTACGCGGGCTACGGTCACCTCCCGATGGACGCCTTCGGCGACGCCGGCATCGCGGTGACGAACGCCACCGGTGTCCACGCGCCGAACGCCGCCGAACACGTCCTCGGGGCGATACTCACCTTCTCGCGACGCCTCCACGAGGCCGCACGCAGCGACACGTGGCAGGCCCTCGACCCGGGTGAACTAGCCGGGGCGACCGTGACCATCGTCGGACTGGGCGCTATCGGCGCCGCGGTCGCCGAGCGCCTCGATTCCTTCGGCGTGACAACCCTCGGCGTCCGGCAAACGCCCGAAAACGGTGGTCCGACCGACGAGGTGTTCGGCCCCGACAACCTCCACGAGGCGCTGGCCCGAACCGATTACCTCGTGTTGTGCTGTCCGCTTACGGAGTCGACACGGGGGCTAATCGGGTCAGCCGAGTTGACCACGCTGTCGCCGGAGTCGGTGCTGGTCAACGTCGCCCGCGGGGCGGTCATAGACACCGACGCCCTCGTCCGTTCGGTCCGTCGCGGCCGTATCGGCGGCGCCGCACTCGACGTCACCGACCCTGAGCCGCTCCCCGACGACCATCCCCTGTGGAACTTCGACGACGTGTTGATAACGCCACACACCGCCGGGGCGACGCCGAAGTACTACGACCGACTGGCCGACATCGTCGCGGACAACGTGCGGCGCTTGGCCGACGACCGGCCGCTCCGCAATCAGGTCGGCACAGCCGAAAACCATTAGCGACGGGTCGTCTAACGTCTCCGACGATGACACGGTACCTCGTTGCGACGGCGTCCGCACCGACGACGGAGGCTGCCTGCGAGTACCTCACGGAGAAGTTGGAATCCAACGACGAAGTATACGTTCTCACCGTCGACGTGCCCGAGGAGGCCGACGACCGCGAGGCCGCACTCGACGTGGCACAGGTGGAGTTGACCGAACTGGCCGAGGTTCGGACGTTCCGACGGAAGGGCATCCCGGGACAGGAAATCGTCAACTTCGTCCGCGACAACGACATCGACGAAATCATCGTCGGGCCGGCGTGAAGCGGCGGCATCTCGACTATCGGGTCGACGACACGGACGGTCCTCAACAAAGTCGACAAACCTGTGTTCGTGCTCCCGGCACGAACATCCTAATCTTCCAGCGGTTCGATGAGTTCGATGGCGTGGCCGTCAGGGTCGCGGACGAACGCCGTCCGGGCGCCAGCGGCGGGCTGGTCGCCCGGCTCTTTGATGACGCCGTTGTCGTCAATCTCCTCGAAGGCCGCATCCACGTCGTCGACTTTCACCGCGAGATGGTCCCAGAGCTCGCCCTCTTCGCTGGGAGTTTGTCCCTCGGTATCGGAGAGCTGGAGTTCGACGCCGTTGTCGTCGGCGACGTAGCGGTTGACGGTCTCGCCGTCGGGCGTCTCGAAGCCCCACGATTCCTCGAAGTCGAGGTTCTCGGTGTACCACTCGATGGACTGCTCGACATCCGAAACGTTCAGACAGGTGTGCAGGATGACCATACGATAGCGGCGCGCCGGGGAGCCATAACATCGACGATGTCGACCGCTTAGAGGACGGCCGCGACGCCGAGCATCGACAGCCCGACGACGGCGGAGACGACGAGGAGGCCGAGTAAGTCGGCCCGCGAGGGCGGGTCAGGGAGGTCGGCCGTCTTCGCGTCGCGGCGATGCTTTTCGACGGCGACGGCGAAGCCGACGCTACCGAGCAGAACGCCTCCGCCGACGGCCCCGAGTGCCGAGAGTCCGACCTCGCGGAGCGACCCTTCGACGAGGACGGGGCCGACGCGGCCGGCGAGCGGGACCGTCCCCGCGGTCCAACTGGCGAGGACGCTCCCGTTGAGGTAGCCGGCGACGAACGAAAGCAAGAGCCCGCCGAGGACGCCGACGGCGGCGTACACTGTAAAAACCGTCGCGGAGAACTCGCTTCCGAAGACGGTTCGGGCCGCCTCCAGCCCCGCGACGAGCAGCGCCAACCCGACCGCGATGCCACAGAAGTAGCCGGTAAGTCGTGGCGTCCGCCCGAGGAGGTGTTCGCGCATACCGGCCCGTGGACGCGCCGCTTTAGGTCGGTTTCGGTTGGGCGAACAGGCGGCACGCTCCAGTCACCGTAGCCCGTGTGCCACGCTCCCGCCACGGCGGACTACGGTCGCTCGTCAACGCATACGGCCCGTGGCCTCGGTTTCGTATATAAATTCGAGGGAGAACTCGTCTAGAGGTAACCCTCTTCGAGCAGCAGTTCCCCGTTGAGAACAGACGCACCGGCCGCGCCGCGGATGGTGTTGTGGGCGAGACAGTTGTACTGGACGCCGTGTGGCGTCGATTCGATGCCGCCGGCGGCGACGGACATGCCGTCGCCGAGCATGCGGTCCATGCGGGGTTGGGGTCGTTCGGGGTCCTCGAACACCTCGATGAGCTGGTCTGGTGAGGAGTGGAGGTCGGCACTCGGGTAGTCGGTCATCGCCTCGGCGATTTCCTCGACGGTCGGGGCCTCGGAGAGGTCGGCCCAGACGTTCTCGAGGTGGCCGTCGAGCGTCGGGATGCGGTTGCAGGACGCCGACACCTCGGCGTCGTGCATCCGGAGTTCGGCGCCGTCGAAGTCACCGAGCAGTTTGCGGGATTCGGTCTCCATCTTCTCGGCCTCGCCGCCGATGTGGGGCAAGGCGTTGTCGATGATTTCCATCGAGGTGACGCCGGAGTAGCCGGCCCCGGAGACGGCCTGCAGCGTGGCGACGTGGACGCGTTCGACGCCGAAGTCGTCGAGGGCCGCCAGCGTCGGCACGAACGTAATCGTCGAACAGTTGGGGTTCTTGACGAGCGCGCCGTCCCAGCCGCGCTCGTCGCGCTGGACTTCGATGAGGCTGAGATGGTCGGCGTTGACCTCGGGGATGGTCAGCGGGATGTCCTCGTCCATTCGGCCGTTCGAGGAGTTCGAGGAGACGACGTAGCCCTCCTCGACGAAGGCGGGTTCGACCGCCGCGCCGACGCTGGAGGGTAACGAGGAGAACAGCAGGTCGACGTCGTTGGGAACCGCGTCGGGCTCTGTTTCGACGACGGTGATGTCGGCGACGGATTCGGGAATCGGCGTTCCGACGCGCCACTTGGCGGCGTCGCGGTAGGTTCGACCGGCCGAATCCTCCGAGGCGGTGAGTGCGGCGATTTCGAACTCCGGGTGTGGTGCAAGCAGTTGGATGAGTCGCTGTCCGACGGCGCCGGTCGCGCCGAGGACACCTACACGGGTAGACATTGGTGGACGTATGACGACCCCACCAAAAACGGTTGTGAAAGACGCAGGAACTGTCCGGCGATTCCTGCCGGTACCGCCGCTGTCCGTTCGAAAGTGAGAGAAACGAAAGCCCGTTCTACGCCGGCGTCGCGCGCTGCTTGCGGGTGACGTACCCGGCGACTCGGTTCCGGACGCCCTTCGATTCGATGTTGGTCAGCTCCTCTACCAGTTCCTTGTTGTGCTCGAAGTCGGCACCGAAGGCTTTCGGGTATCGTTCCATGAGCAGCGTTGCGGTCTTCTTGACGTAGGCGGGCTTGATGGCCATTGGTAGAGTCCTCTACTGTACTGTGATTCAAAAAAGGTTCGAAAGGGCCGCCAGACCGTGCGGGGCCGAACCACGTGTGTATCGGCGTCACACAGAGATGTCGGTGTGTGCTCGCAGGCGGTCGAACGCCGCCCGCTCTCGCTCGCCACCGCATCGCTCGACGACATCGGCGAAGTACGCCAACCGCTCCCGAAGCGTCTCGTCGTCGTAACTCGGCACGTCCAACCGTGAGGCGGCGACCGTCGCCTCGACGACGGCGTAGTAGCCGCGGTTCGTCGTGGGAACGACGCGCCGCTCGATTTCCGATTCGACGGGGGAAAGCGCCCACTCGACCCATTGGGTGTCGCCCTCGACTCCTTCCTCGACGGCGTCGACCTCGACCCGAACCCACGCGTCGGCGCTGTCGAGAACCGGGTCGTCTTCCTCCCGGACCGAACACGCCGCGTCGACGAAGTCGACCGGGTCGCGTGTGAACTGGACGTACCCCTCGCCGCGTTTCGTGAAGTTCCGCCACGTTCGGGTTCGACCCCACGTTCGGGCGGTGACACCGTTTCCGTCGGCCGGTTCGAACAACCCGAGTGCGGCGACGTTCCAGCGGCCGTTCGGCCCGAGCGTCGTCACGACCGATTCGGTGACGCCGTGTACTTCGACGGGCCACTCGGCCGTTTCGCGGTCGTCGACCATCGCTCACACCTCCATGCCTCGCTCCAGCGCGACGAACAGCGCGGAAGCGGTGAGGTCGGCCGTCGTACCGGGGTTGATGTCGCGGTCCCGGAACTCCTCGGCCAGTTCTTCGGCGTCTTCGCTGCCATCGAGGACGGCCTTCGCCCGCTCGGTCGCCTCTTCGGCGGCGGCTTCGCCGTTTCGTGTGACGACGAAGGTGTCAGGTTCCTCGGCGAGCAGTCGGATGAAGGCCCGCGAGGCGCGTCGGTAGATGGGGCCATCGTCGTCCAGCAGCCACTGCGCGGCCTCGAAACTGCGCTCGAATCCGTTCGTCCACTCCGCGGCGACGCCGTCGACGCCAGCCGAGAGTTCCATCACGTCGTACAGCGTCGTTTCGCGTTCCCGGAGTGTCTCCGTGGCGTCGCTCCCGCGGCGTACGTCGAGCGCGTCGGCGTCCTCGGGGAGGTCGTCGACCGCCACGTCGACGTGGTCGAACGCCCGGTAGAAATCGCAGGCGTCGTCGATGGTGGTCGCTTCGACGATATCGGCAGTCCCCACCGGGGAGAGTCGGTCGGTCGCGGCCGCCCGAACGAGCGGCGTCAACATCAGGAGCGCACCGAACTGGGTGTTGCCGCCGGATTGTTCGGCCATCCCCGCGACGGCGCGCTCGAAGGACCGGCCAAGTGCCGCGCCGTCGGCGGCCATCCGGAGGCCGCGAAATGAGCCGACGGCGCCCGCGAGGAACTGCTCGAACCGCAGGTCGTCGTAGTCGCGGTGGCGGTCGACGTTGCCCGGTTTCGGCGTTCCCGAGACCTCCAACAACAACGCGAGTTGACCGTTCTCGGCCGCGTCACGCATCCGGCGACACCTCCGCTCCCGACCGTGTGTCGGGGAAGTACGCCTCGACTGCCTCCCGGACCCGTCGGAGGACTGCCGGGTCCGTCGAGGGGCGACCGACCGACACCGCATCCGCGCCGTATTCGAGGTACTCGAAAACCGTCTCGCGGTCCCGAACGCCGTTGTTCGCCACGACGAACGCCTCCGGGGCCGCCTCGACGACATCGCCGACGACCGACTCGCTGTCCATCGCATCGACGTGAATTACGTCCGCGCCCGCGTCAACGAGTCGCGCCGAAAGGGCCGGCAGTTCGACACCCGAAACCTCAGTTCTGACCTTCACGCTCACGGTCGCGCCGGCGTCGGCCGCCACGCTGACCTGCTCGCAGAGTTGGCTCCCGTTTCGGAGCAGCGATTCGCCCGCGCCAGCGGCACACATCTCTGTCTGCCGGCAGTGGGCGTTGATTTCGAGGAGCGCGTCGTGGTCGGCACAGACCGCCGCCGCCTCGGCGATGGGGTCCAGCGTCGCGCTGCGGACGTTGATTCCCGGCAGCACGCCGACGGCATCGAGCGCCGTGAGTTGGTCGTCGACGAACGCAATCGGGTCCGCCGGCAGGAACTCCTCGCGGTCGCGGTCGCGGAGGTCTCGGGCGGCGCTGCGCGTCGCCTCATCGAGGGCGACGCCGCCGAGGAAGACACAGCCGACGTGGGGCGCAGCCTGCTTCGCCCACGCGGCGTCGGATTGGCCGGACAGCGACGCGGCGGCGAGACGGGGCCTGAACATCAGACAATCCCTCCGACGCGTTCGATGGCCTCGCGGACGGCACGGCACACCCGCTCGCTGTCGGCCGGGGCATCGAGCGTCGTATCGGTCCGGACGACCGGGCGGTCGAGGTCGGTTCCGTCGTCGGTGTCGAGGACGAACGCGTCGGCGAAGGGATAGGCCCCGGCGACGCCGGCGGTGGAGGGGTCCGATCCGGTCGCCGCCATCAGTTTGCCGGCGGGCCCGGAGAACACCTCGTCTTCGACGAACGGGGAGACGGCGACGACCGGTGTCGATTCGAGCGCCTCGCGAATCCCATCGATTGCGAGCATCGGGCCGATGCTCGTCACCGGGTTCGAGGGACCGACGACGACCGGGGCGTCGAGTGCATCACGGACTGCCGCCGTGGCGCTCGCCGTCTCGGCGCCGCGGAACTCGACGGACTCGACTGCGGGTTCGGCGCGTCGGTGAACCCAGAACTCCTGGAAGTGCATCGGTCCTTCGTCGGTGTGGACGATGGTGGCGACGGGGTCGTCGCTCATCGGGAAAACGGGGCGTTCGACGCCGAGGGCCTCGGCAAGCGTCCGCGTCGCATCGGTCAGCGTCCGGCCTTCGTCGAGCAGTCCCGTCCGGGTGATGTGGAGCGCGCGGTCGCGGTCGCCCAACTCCATGAACTCCGCGACGCCGGAGAAGCGCCGCCAGCGTGCGATGTCTCGGCCGGCGGTCTGTGCCGAGTCCGGGAGGTATCGCGGCCCCGAATCGAGGCCGGCCGCGTCGGCGAGGGCCTGTAGCTCATCGTGGGTTTCCGTCGTGTCGTCTTCGATACCCCACCACGTCTCGCGGTCGAGACGGCCGCTCTCGGCGAACAGCGTCGTGTCCACGTCGGGACAGACCAGCAGGCCGCCCAACTCCACGTCGTCGCCGGTGTTGGCGACGACGGGCGTCTCGGCGGGGTCGAAGACGCCGTCACCGCCGTCAAGGAGTTTCGGCGTTCCCGTCCCGCCCGCGAGGAACGTAACCATACGTCGGCTTGCGTGCCGACGGATTTGTATCTGACCGTTAGCCGACGGTCACGTCGGCGGCCCGCAGAATCTGTTTGTACCGGTTGCGAATGGTGACCTCGGAGATGTCGCTAACCTCGCTGACCTCGTTTTGTGTGACCTTCTGATTGCAGAGCAAGGCCGCGGCGTACACGGCGGCGGCAGCGAGGCCGACCGGCGACTTTCCCGAGACGATGCCGGCGGCCGCGGCACTGTCGAGTAGGTCCCGAGCGCGGCGTTCGACTGCCTCGTCGACGCCGAGTTCGCTGCCGAACCGCGGGATGTAACTCTTGGGGTCTGCGGGCTGGATTTCCAGTTTCAACTCGCGGACGACGTACCGGTAAGTGCGGGAGATTTCGCTGCGACCGACGCGTGAGACGCGCTCGATTTCGTCGAGACTGCGAGGCGTCTTGGCCTGTCGGGCGGCGGCGTACAGCGCCGAGGCGGCGACGCCTTCGATAGAGCGGCCGGGAAGCAAGTCCTCGTCGAGTGCCCGTCGGTAGATGACGCTGGCAGTTTCGCGGACGTTTTCGGGGAGTCCGAGCGCACTCGCCATGCGGTCGATTTCGCCGAGTGCCTGCTTGAGGTTGCGCTCCTTCGAATCCCGCGTGCGGAACCGCTCGTTCCACGTCCGCAGGCGTTGCATCTTCTGGCGCTGACGACTCGACAGGGAGTTGCCGTAGGCGTCTTTGTCCTGCCAACCGATGTTCGTCGACAGGCCCTCGTCGTGCATCATCTTCGTCGTCGGCGCGCCGACGCGGGACTTCCGGTCGCGCTCGGCAGAGTCGAAGGCGCGCCACTCCGGCCCGCGGTCGATTTCGTCCTCCTCGACGACCAGCCCACACTCGCTACAAACAGTTTCGCCCGTATCGGCCGCCGATTCGAGCCGACCGTCACACTCCGGACAGGCCTCCGTGCGTTCCCGTGAATCGGCCGTGCGGCGTTCGGTCGGTGATTCGACTGCTTCGGTTCCCCGCTCGATGTCCGTTCGCGTGTTCGTGTTGCTCATTGTCGGAATCCAGCGCCGTTCACTCGAACGCCCGTTCTCCGGTGATTCCCGCACGCACTGGTGGTATCGGAACTACCCCGTACCGTTTCAAGAGGATTTTCCGAATTCTCACCCAATTTCGCCGTTCGACGGCCACCGACGGACCCGAACGCCGCACGACGGTTTTTAACTGATGCCGCCGAACGCGGGCGTAATGGCGACCATAAAGGACAGCGTCCACGACCACATCGCCGTCGAGGGGGTTGCCGAGGACCTCCTCGACACCCCAGCCGTCCAGCGCCTCCGGCGCATCAAACAACTCGGCACCGTCGAACTCGTCTACCCGAGCGCCAACCACACCCGCTTCGAACACTCACTCGGCGTCTATCACCTCGCCACGCGCGCGCTCGACCATCTCGGTATCGAAGGCAAACGGGCCGAGCGGGTTCGTGCCGCCGCCATCCTCCACGACATCGGCCACAGCCCCTTCAGCCACAACATCGAGGGACTCGTCGCCCGCCACACCGGGAAGTTCCACGACGAGGTCGAAGACCTCCTGACGGGCGGCGAAGTCGCTCGCACCCTTGCGCTTCACGACATAGACCCCACGAGGGTCGCCGCGCTCGTCGCCGGCGACGGCGAGTTCGGCCAGTTGGTCTCCGGAGAACTCGACGTCGACCGGATGGACTACCTCATCCGGGATGCCCACCACACCGGCGTTCCCTACGGCACCATCGACACGGGGCGACTGGTCCGGGAGTTGCGGTTCGTCGACGGCGAACTCGTACTCGCCGACGGCAACGTCCAGACCGCCGAATCGCTGCTGCTCGCCCGTGCGCTGATGAATCCCGTCGTGTACAACCACCACGTCGCGCGAATCTCGAAGGCGATGCTGCGGCGGGCCACCGAGGCGCTTCTGTCGTCGGGCGCCGCCGACGCCGAGACGGTCCGTCGGATGGACGACCGCGACCTCACCGTCGCCCTCCGGGACTGTTCGGAATCAGCCGAGTTCATACGACGACTCGACGACCGGGACCTGTACAAACGGGCGGTGTGGGCTGAGTTGCGGGACGTTCCCGACGACATCGTCGACGCCGACCACGAGGAAATCGTGGCCCTCGAGCGGGACATCGCCGACCACGCGAACGTCGACCCCGACTGGGTCGTGCTCGACGTTCCCCCTCGACCGGGGATGCGCGAATCGACGAGTCGCGTCGTCGTCAGCGGCGAGGTGCGACAGCTCGGAACGCAGTCGACGCTGGTGAGTGCGCTCCGCCGCGCCCAACACGAGCAGTGGCGTCTCGGCGTCTATGCGCCCGAGGAAGCGACCGACCGCGTCGGGCAGGCCACCGAGGAGGTCCTCGGACTCGACCTCGACGCCTTGGTCGTCGACGTACGGAAAAGCATCAACACGACCCTAGACGAGTTCTAACGGTGCCCAGACGTCGATTCCCGCCGGGAAAAGAAGTAATCGGATAACGGGCCTGTTTTTATCGGAGGCCGCCTCAGAGGAAGACATGGAACTGTCGGGGACGATACTCGCCGGAGCCGACTACGAACCGGTCGAGGGCCGCGTCGTCGTCGAGGACGGCGAAATAACGGCCATCGAGGAGGTCGAGACGGCCTCGACGGACATCATCTGTCCGGCGTTCGTCAACGCGCACACGCACATCGGCGACTCCATCGCCAAAGAGGCCGGTCGCGGCCTCTCGTTGGACGACCTCGTCGCGCCGCCGGACGGCCTCAAGCACCGACTGCTTGAGGACGCAACGCGGGAGGAGTTGGTTGAGGCGATGCGTCGCTCGCTGTCGTTCATGGAATCGAGCGGAACGACGGCGTTTCTCGAGTTCCGAGAGGGCGGCGTCGACGGCGTTCACGCGCTGCTCGATGCGGCGGCACGCCTCGACATCGAACCGTTCGTCTTCGGCCGCGAGGAAATCGAGGTGTTGGAGGTAGCCGACGGCTACGGTGCCAGCGGCGCCCGCGATGCGGATTTCTCCGCGGAGCGCAACGCTACCCTGCACGCGGAGAAACCCTTCGGCATCCACGCCGGCGAGCGAGACCCCCACGACATCAATCCCGCTTTGGACCTCGACCCCGACTTCGTCGTCCACATGGTGTACGCCGAGGAGATGCACCTCGAACGGCTGGAAGATAGCGAGACGCCGGTCGTCGTCTGTCCGCGGTCGAACCTCGTCACCGACGTGGGCGTGCCACCAGTCTCGGACCTCCTGGAACGTACGTCGGTCGCACTCGGCACCGACAACGTGATGCTCAACAGTCCGTCGATGTTCCGAGAGATGGAGTTCACCGCGAAACTGTGTGACGTGACCGCGCCCGAAGTGCTGCGGATGGCGACGGCCGCCGGCGCCGACATCGCGGGGCTGAACTGCGGCGTCATCGAACCCGGCCGGGAGGCCCGACTGTTCGTTCTCGACGGTGACTCGGACAACCTCACCGGCGCCCGCGACCCGGTTCGGGCGGTGGTTCGTCGCGCCGGCGTCGACGACGTGAAGAACGTCGTCACGCCCCGAGACAGCGCGTAAGCGATTCAGAGTCGTCCGTGAACGGTCGAAAAGGGTTTGTGCGGGTGCCGCCATTGTTCGTGTGGTGTGGTGACAATGTACAATCGAATTCTCGTTCCGACTGACGGGTCGGGCGGCATGGACCGAGTAATCGACCACGCGTCGGAACTGTCGGAGGCCCACGATGCCGAGGTTCACTTCCTCTACGTCGTCGACACCGCCGGGTTCGCGAGCCTCCCGATGGAGACTTCCTGGGAGAGCGTCACCTCGATGCTTCGCGAAGAGGGGGAGGCCGCGCTTCGCAACGCCGAGAAACGTCTCCGGGAAGCCGAAACCGCCACCGCGATGGCCGAGGGACCACCGAGCAAAGAAATCGTCAAATACGCCCGTGATAACCGGTGTGACCTCGTCGTCATGGGTACCCACGGACGGGGTGGACTCAACCGACTCCTACTCGGCAGCGTCGCCGAACGGGTCGTCCGCGGCTCTGAGGTGCCGGTGTTGACCGTCCGTGTCGGTGATATCGAGGAACCCCTGCCCGAAGAGACCACCGACGAACGCCCATTCGCGGCCGACCCCGCCGTCTCGGAAGTCCTCAGGTAGCGTCGGATCACCTCGTCGGAACGGGGAGTTCAGACTGGCCGGAGGTGTTCACAGTCGCCCGCCGACACGCGTTTCTCACCCGCTTCGGTGTCGACGACGAGCGTTCCCGGGAACTCGACGTCGATGGCCTCCCCGACCACCTCTCCGGTAGCCGTCTCGACTCGGACCCGCTGGCCGAGCGTGATGGAGTGTTCACGCCATGCCGGCAGGATTGCCTCCGGGTCCCGCCGTAGTTCGTCGAACCGTTCCAGTATCGTCCGAGTCAACTCGGCGCGGTCCACGTCGCCGACCTCGTTTCGAATCGTCGTCGCCGTTTCGGGAACCTCGCTTACGTCGACGTTGGCGTTGATGCCGATGCCTGAGATGACCCACGAGACGCGGTCGGCCTCGCCCTCCATCTCGGTGAGAATGCCGACGATTTTCTTCTCGTCGGGGCCGACGAGGATGTCGTTGGGCCACTTGATACCGGCGTCGACGCCGACATCGCGGAGTGCTTCGGCCGTGGCGACGGCCGCCGCCAACGTGTACACCGGTACCTGCGCCGGCGTGAGGTCGGGACGGCAGACGATGCTGAGCCAGATACCGCCCGACGGCGCCGACCACGCGCGTTCGAGGCGGCCGCGGGCACCGGTCTGTTCGTCCGCGAGGACGGCGATGTCGGCCGCACCCTCGGCCGCCAACTCCCGGGCGCGGTCGTTCGTACTCCCGACGGCGTCGTGGTACTCAACGTCGAACGGTGCCTCGAGACCGAACTCGACGGCCGCACCGCCGAACTCCGGAACCGACGTGAGAACGTAGCCGTCCTCTCTGCTCTCGACTCCGAACCCCTCCTCGCGGAGCGCTTCGACGTGTTTCCACACTGCTGCCCGCGATATTTCGAGCCGTTCGGCCAGTTCCGGCCCGCCGACCGGACCGTCTCCGACGGCATCGAGGACCTGTCGTCTCGTTTCCTGCATACTCGACCCTCGATGGCCGGCGATAAAAGCCTCCCTCAGAACGGCACGTCGTCGGCGTCGAATCCCCGGGGGGTTCCGGCGTCACCGTCGCCGGTCTCGGTCTCGACCCGGGTTATCTCGGGTATCTCCTGGACGAGTCGCGTCTTCAGCGCCTGCGTCGTCATCGGCGAGACGCCACACCCCGAACACGCGCCGCCGAGACGGATAGTGACGCTACCGGCCTCCATGTCGAGTTGCTGAATCGCTGCGCTGCCGCCGTGCATCTCTATCTGCGGGAAGTTCTTTCGAAGAAAGGCCATGATGCGCTCCCGAAGGTCGTTCTCGTCGGCTGTGACGGTGGTCATCGGACACACTACGTAGACGACAGCAATAAAATGCGGGTCGGTTCCGAGTTACAGCCGTTCGATGATGGTCGCGATGCCCTGTCCGAAGCCGATACACATCGTCGAGAGACCGTACTGGCCGTCGCACTCCTCGAGTTGGTAGGGGAGTTTGCCGACGAGCGCGGACCCGGTCGCACCCAGCGGATGGCCGTGGGCGATGGCGCCGCCCCAGACGTTCGTCTTCTCCCAGTCGGCGCCGGTCTCTTCGAGCCACGCGGCGACGACGGCCGCGAAGGCCTCGTTGACCTCGAAGCGGTCGATGTCGTCGATGCTCATGTCGTTCTGCTCGAGAATCTCCTGCGTCGCCGGAATCGGGCCGGTGAGCATCGTGATGGGGTCGACGCCGACGACGTGGCTGTCGACGATGCGAGCCATCGGGTCCCAGCCGTGTTCCTCGGCGGCTTCCTCGCTGGCGATGAGCAACCCGCCCGCGCCATCGACGATGCCCGAAGAGTTGCCGGCGTGGTGGAAGCCGTTCTCGGCGCTGCGGAACGACGGCGGGAGGTTCGCGAGTTTCTCGGCGGTCGTACCGGGACGGGGGTGTTCGTCTTCCTCGACCGTAACCGAGTCGTCGTCCAGTTCCGTCTCGACGGGGACGACCTGGTCGTCGTAGTGGCCGGCCTTGGCGGCCTCGCCCCACCGCGATTGGGACTCGGCGGCGAGTTCGTCGAGATACTCCCGGGAGAAGCCGTAGTTCTCGGCGATGCGCTCGGCACCCTCACCCTGTGTGGTGAGTTCGTCGAAGTACTCGAAGTACGTGTCCGTGACGCTGTTGCCGTCCGACCCCATCGGCACGCGCGTCATGTGTTCGACGCCACCGGCGATGATGACGTCGTGGTGACCCGCAGCGATTTGGCCAGCGGCGAAGTTGATGGCCTGCTGGCCGGAGCCACACATCCGGTTCAGTTGGACGCCGGGAACGCCGTCGCCCCAACCGGCTACCATCGGCGCCAGTCGGGCGATGTTGAGCCCCTGCTCGTCGACCGGCGTCACACAGCCGTAGATGACATCCTCGATTGTTTCGGGGTCGAAGTCGTTTCGCTCCCGAAGGGCGTGTAGTGGTTCCGCCGCGAGGTCCTGTGGGTGGGTGTCGCTGAACGAGCCGTCGCGCTTTCCGAACGGCGTTCGGACGGCGTCGACGATGACTGGTGTGCTCATGAGTCTCTCTAACAATGGTAAAGGTCCCCCTTGTGCGTTGTGGTGGCCATGACAGGCGTGTTCATGTTAGCCGCGACTTCGGCCAATATCCGCCGTTCGTTCAGGATCGACCCGAACACACGCGACATAGTTCGATATCCCCACATACGGTTTATTACTGAAAATACCGCAATCAGATGCGAGCCGCCAACCAGTAAACTACAACTGTCCGCCCCGAGTACGCCGATGTATGAGCCTCTCGCTGGAAGACGACTGTCCGGTCTGTGAGACGAGCCAGGAGTTCTACAAGGCTGCGAGCATGCGCATCCACCTCGGTACGAAAAAGAAGTGGCACTGCCCGGAGTGTGACTACGGCTTCGTCACAATCAACGGCATCGACACCTCCGCCTCGGCGTAGATTCGGCACGGAGTATTTGTCGGTTCGGTGTGTGCGTTGGATAGTATGAAACTCCGGTTGCGCCTCTCGCTTCTCGGCCGAATGGCCGTCTCGCTCGGTATCCTCCTGTCGATATCGCTCGTTCTCGCCGTTATACTCTCGATTTTCGGCGGGATGCTCGGATTCACGATTTTCGGGTGGGTGTACGAAGGCGTCGACGCACTCGCCGACCTGCCGCGGCTGTCGACGGCAATCCCCGTGCCGGCATGGGCCGTCGCGTCGGCTGCGATAGCCGCCATAGTCGGTGGTGTTCGTGGGTGGTCCTACGTTCGGAACTACACCGACACTGAGTATCTGATTCCGCCGACAACACCCATCTCCTTGACCGTTACCGTCGGATTGCTCGGGTGTCTCTACCTGGCGCTTATCGAGGGGAGCGCAGCGCTACGGGCCGCCCTATCGACGGCCGTCGGTCTCGTCGTCGTGTTCGGACTCGGCGTCGTTCTCGCGCTGTGGGTGACGGTCGCGGACGTTCGAGCCCGGGTTCGAGGACTCCGGGAAGCACTCGCCGAAGACAGCCGCCCTATCGAAGAGAGCCACTCCGATGTGGCCACGACCGTCAGTCGCCTCGCACAGCAGGCCGACGTTCCCAAGCCAGCAGTCCACGTCACCGAAACGGACCGTCCGGAATCCGTGACAGTGGGACACGCCGACGACGCAATCGTCTTGGTGTCGACGGGACTGCTGGAGACGCTTACTGGAGACGAACTTGAGGCAGTTTTAGCCCACGAAATCAGCCACTTGGCCAACGGGGACAGTCGGGTGATGGGCGCCGCACTCGGACCAGTACTCGCGGCCGACGAGTGGATGGAGGACGAACCCCACGACTTCGGGGACCGCATCTGGAACGGCGTTTTCCTTCTGTTGAAGCGGTACGGACAACTCGGGACGGCTATCCTCTCGCGCGGACGCGAGTGGAGTGCCGACGCCGGCGCTGCCGAGTTAACTGGCGACCCCGCGGCTCTCGCGAGCGCACTCCGTCGGCTCGACGACGCCAGAACGCGCCCGGAAACCGACCTCCGCGAGTGGGAGCACTCGGTCGCAGTCATGGACATCTTGCCGCCGGCAGCGTCTGATATCACGACGGGGCCGTTCCGAACACACCCCGCTACCGAAGCACGCATCAAATACCTCCGAAACCGGACCGAATCCCTCGAAACGGCGGATTGAGCGCAGATAACTGCCAACCTATAAACGACATACTGCGATAGCAAATCGGCTCATTCGCGCAGAGTCGCGACTGTGGACGGCGGTTTCGCGTGAGAAAAAACGGATGAGTTACGCTTCGTCCAGCGCCTGCCACGACAGTCGGGGGTCCCGCGCGGCCGACACCTGGTCGATTCGGCGGGCCGCGGTCCGTTCGGGGGCAGCCTCCAGCGTCTCGATGTCGTCGGCCCGGGCGGCGTTGAACGCTGCGGCGAGTTGGTCCAGCGTCCGTTGGCTCTCGATTTCGGTCGGTTCGGTCATCAGCGCCTCGCCGACGATTTCGGGCCACTTCGTCGTCGGCGGGTGGACGCCGTAGTCGAGCATCCGTTTCGCCACGTCGCCGGCGTCCTGCTCGCCGGCCGAGGCGACGAACTCGTGATGAAACGGCCCGAACGGCACCTCGTAGTCGACCATCTCGGCGAGGTAGTTGGCGTTGAGGACGGCCTTCGCGGAGGCGTCGGCCAGTCCCTCGTCGCCGAGGCGGGCGATGTAGGCGTAGGCTTTCACCGCGACCAGCCAGTTGCCCTGATAGCCGTGGACCTTCCCGATGGAGTTCTCGGGAGCGTACAGTTCGTACCCGTCATCTGATTCGCGGACGTGCGGGTCGGGGAGGAACTCGGCCAACTCTTCGACGACGCCGACCGGTCCCGCTCCGGGGCCGCCGCCGCCGTGTGGCGTCGCGAACGTCTTGTGGACGTTGTAGTGCATGATGTCGAAGCCCATGTCGCCCGGTCGGCCGTGACCGAGCAGGGCGTTGAGGTTCGCACCGTCGTAGTACAACAGGCCACCGACATCGTGGACCATCTCGCTGATTTCGGTGATGTCCCGTTCGAAGAGGCCGAGCGTGTTCGGGTTGGTGAGCATCAACGCGGCGGTGTCCTCCGAAAGAGCGGCCGCAAGGGCGTCGAGGTCTACGCGGCCGTCCTCGCCGGAGGGGAGCGTCACCACGTCGTAGCCCGCCATCGCCGCCGACGCGAAGTTCGTCCCGTGAGCCGAATCGGGGATGAGGACCTCGCTGCGGTCGTCGTCTCGGGATTCGTGATACGCGTTCGCGATGAGAATGCCGGCGAACTCGCCGGCGGCGCCGGCGGGGGGCTGTAGCGTTACCGCGTCCATCCCACCGATTTTTCCGAGGTACTGCTGGAGTTCGTACTGGAGTTCGAGCGTTCCCTGCGTGCTCTGCTCGGAGCGGTCGGGGTGGACCGACGCGTCGGCGACTGCGGCCACGTCCTCGGTGAACTTCGGGTTGTACTTCATCGTACAGGAGCCAAGCGGGAACGGCCCGGACTCGACGCCGTAGTTCATCTCCGAGAGCCGCGTGTAGTGGCGGGCGAGTTCGGGCTCCGAGAGGTTCGGCAGTTCCAGAGAGTCCCGCGTGAGGTCGTCGGGCAGCGCCGAGTCGACGGCGACCGATTCGGTGTTCTTCTCGGAGAGCAGCGGTTCGTAGGTGTCCTCGTCGTCGGTCCACCGAGCTTGGTTGTAGCCGAGCGGCGACTCGCCGGTCATCGTGCGGCCTCCTCGAAGGCGGCGACGAAGCCGTCGATTTTTCTCTCGTTGGTTTCGGTCACGCAGACCTGCAGTTCGTGTTCGCCCACGACGTGAACGGCGTAGCCCGCGGATTCGAGGTCCGCGGCGACCGCCGAGGCGGGTTGGTCCGTCCGGACGATGAACTCCCGGAAATGGTGGCGGTCGTGGACCGGGGCTTTCACCCCCCGGATGTCGTTGAGCCGGTCGGCGAGGTCTCGGGCGAGGGTTACACAGTCCTCGGCGAGGTCGAGCAGTCCGTCGGGGCCGAGCCACGCGACGTGCATCGCCGTCCGGAGGGCGACCCACGCCTGATTCGTACAGATATTCGAGGTGGCCCGCTCCCTGCGGATGTGCTGTTCGCGGGTCTGGAGAGTGAGCGTGTAGGCGCGGTGGCCCGTCGTGTCCTCGCTGGCGCCGACGAGGCGGCCGGGGACCTGCCGAAGGAATTCCTCTCGGCAGGCGAAGATACCGAGTCCCATCCCGTAGGCCGAGGGGAGGCCGAGCGTCGCGGCGTCGCCGACGACCACGTCCGCGCCGACGCTGGACGGTTCCTGCAGTAAGGCGAGTGCGACCGGGTCCGAGCCGAGAACGAACAGCGCGTCGTTGTCGTCGGCCAGTTCGCCGACCGCACCGAGGCCTTCCTCGATAGTGCCGCGAACGGTCGGGTTCTCGGCGTAGACGAGAAGCGTCTCCTCGTCGACGGACTCGGCCAGCACCTCGCGGTCGACGTTGCCGTCGTCCATCGGATAGGTGTCGATGGTGATGTCGTGACCCGCGATGTAGTTCTCCAGCGTACCGCGGCGGCCCGCAGATAGCGTCTCGGGGACGACGATGCGGTCCCCGGTGGTTTCACGGACGCGGACCGCGAGCGTCGCGGCCTCGCCGAGTGCCGTCGCCGCGTCGTACATCGAGCAGTTGGCGACCGACAGACCGGTCAACTCCACGAGCATCGACTGGTACTCGAACAGCGCTTGGAGGAACCCCTGTGCGACTTCGGGTTGATACTGGGTGTAACTCGTCAGGAACTCCGAGCGCGCCGAGAGGTGGTCGACCATCGAGGGGACGTAGTGGTCGTAGTGGCCGCGACCGAGGAACTCGACGAGGTCGTCGTTTTTCGCGAGCGTGTCTTCGACGAGTTCGCGTGTCGCCCGCTCGCTGCGGGCGTCGATACCGAACTCGCCGTCGAACCGAACGTCGTCGGGAATGTCGAAGAGTGCCTCCTCGCGGTCGACGCCGACCGCCGAGAGCATCGCCTCGGTCTCGGCCGGCGTGTGGGGCGCGTAGGGGCTACCGTTGGCTGTCATGGGAAACTGAGCGTACACCGTCTTTCGGCGCATGGCTAATGATAGCCCCGGTTCGGCTGCAGTAAACTGCATATTCCGGTTCGAGATGTCAAAAATATGTGCACGAATATGTATATTCGAATCAGCGGACGGTTTTAATAGGGTACCGGTCGTCGTGGGTGCACATGACGACGTTCTTGGCAGCGACCGACAACGAGACGACCAGCAAACGACTGCGACGGTACCTGAAGGGCCGGGTCACCGACGACGACACGGTGTACGTCGTCAACTCCCTGAAAGGCGGCGACAGCACGTCCGACCGGGACGTCCTCGACGGAAAGGAGGCCGCCGAGGAACTCACGGAGTCGATTCCGAACGCCGAAACCCACCAACTCGTCCGTGGGAACGACCCGTCGACTGACATCCAGAAGTTCGTCGACCAGTACAACGTCGACGAGGTACTCATCGGCATCCGACAGCGGAGCAGAACCGGGAAAATCGTCTTCGGTTCCACCGCACAGGACGTGTTGCTGACCTCGGACGTGCCGGTCGTCGCAATCCCCCTCGACACATGAGCGCGGACGAACTCCAGTCGGCCCTCGACACGCTCGAAGCCGCACGGGACCTCGCCGACGGCGACGCCGAACAGCGACTCGACCGAATCGTCGAGAAGGTATCGAAGGCACTCGATGCCGGCCGGCAACTCGACCACGGTGCCCTCGCGCGGATGGACCGGACGCTGGACGAACTCACCGACGAGACGACCGGCGAGACGGCCGACGCCGTCGCGGACGCGAAAGCGGCGCTGATAACCTACCGGGAAGGCGTCCCGGGCGCGTAAATCAATCGTCCAACTCGACGGCTCCTTCCTCAAGCAGATTCTCCGCGAGGATGGGTACGAACGTCCCGATGTCGGTGACCATGCCGACCGCCTGTGCGGACCCGCGGTCGAGCAGTTGTGTCACCGTCGCCGGGTTGATATCGACACAGACGACCCGCGTCGTCGACGGTAGACAGTTGCCGACGGCCACGGAGTGAAGCAGCGTCGACAGCATCAACACCATATCTGCCTCGTGGGCCTGCTCGCGGATGGCATTCTGTGCCTCGATGGCGTCGGTGATGGTGTCCGGCAGGGGACCGTCGTCCCGAATCGACCCCGCGATGACGTAGGGAACGTCGTTTTTCACACACTGATACATGACGCCGGATTCGAGGAGGCCCTCCTCGACGGCTTCCTCGATGCCGCCGGCGCGGATGACCTCGCTGATGGCGTAGATGTGGTGTTTGTGACCGTGGCGAGCGTGGTCCAGCGTCTCGGTGTTGACGCCGAGTGACGTGCCGTAGAGGTCACGCTCGATGTCGTGGACGGCGAAGCCGTTGCCGATAGAGAGGTAGTCGATGTACCCTTCTTCGACGAGCGAGGCGAGGTCCTCGCGTGCGCCGGAGTGGATGAGCGCGGGGCCGGCGACGACCAACACGTCGCCGCCCTCGGCTTTCGTCTCCTCGATGGCCTCGGCTATCTGCTCAATGGTCGATTCGGAGGGGCGTTCACTGGAGATGCCGCCCTGCATGAACCCGAAGGCGCCCTCCTGACTCCGGGGCCGTTCCGGCGGTTGGACTCGAATCCCGGTCTCGCCGGTGACCACTCGGTCGCCCTCCTCGATGGCATTGAGAACCTTCGTGTACGCGCGAACGCCCGAGTCGGTTTCCTCTACGATTACCGCACAGTCCATCTCGATGTGTTCGACGTCGACCCACTCGCCCTCGTAGCGAATCTGGGTGGGGTGGTTCGTCGTCGAGTAGAAGCCGTGCGGGACGACCTGGTCTTCGGGAGCCGGTTCCAGTTTCGCGTCGTTGGGGTCGGCGAGGTTCGCCCCGTTCTGGTGGAGTTCGTGGACGATGCGCTGGAGGTCCTCCTCGGTGTCGGCGGTGACGAGCATGCGGGCGTAGGACTCCTTGTCCTTGTGGCGGCCGATGTCGAACTCCTCGACGTCGAAGGAGCCACCGTGGTCCATGACGATACCGAACGCGGCCTGCATCATCCCCGAGTCGATGATGTGGCCCTCCAACTCGACGACGCGAGAGACGCTCATATCGGTGCGTCGGTTCGGGTCGATAAGTCGGTTGTGGGTGAGAGCTGCGATTCGGGTCGAATTTGGGTAAACACTGATACGTCGGTTGATACTGGATACCAGTGGGTGTGAGTGGGAGCGACCACTTCGACACCCGGAACGGAGGCATCCCTGTCCCCGCTTTTGCCAACAGACGAAAACGACGAGCGACGGCCGCGGGCCTTACGTCGACTGGCCGATGACCACCACGTCCGTTGTCCCGCCGAACGTTGTCGACTCGGAGCCACGGTTCTCCTCGGGGACGGCCCACGTTTCGACAGTGGCCTCGGCGGCGCCGAAGGTGTACGGCCCGCTGGCCTGAACGCCCTCTGGTGCCTCGATGAAGTAGGTGAACTTCACCGGACCGTCGTCGAGGTCGGATGCGGAGACGGTGCCGAAGTCGACCGTTCCGGCGTCGTTGTCGACAGATTCGTAGGTCCCGCCGTATTCGAGGAAGTTCCACTCCGGGGGGAACTGGTCGACCACACGGACGGAATCGGCCGCGTCGGTGTCGAAGTCCCGGAGCGTCACCGTGACGCGAGTGGCCTGTCCGCCCGTAAGCACCGTCGCGTCTTCCTCGCGACTACCACTGGCCGTCAAACCGAACTGCTCGGGCGGTTCGACCGATTCGACATCCTCGACGAGCGCGTCGAGTCCGGTGTCGAGGTCGGCGACTGTGAGACCCCCGGCCAGCGCCTCGGCCGTTTCGATGGCTGCCTCGGCGTCGACGAACCCGGCACCCGTGTTGGTGACGGTGTATTCGGGGTTGAAGTCGGCCGCGCTGTGTTCCAAAACGCGGATGAGGTCGATGGGGGAGAGTTCCTCGCCGCCGCTCTCGGCACGGTAGGCCTCCTGGACCAGCATGGCGATGCCCGCCGCGCCGGGACAGGACATCGACGTACCCGAGAGGCGGCCGTAGAACGGTTCGGCGTCGCCCGTCTCGCCGAGCGGACCGAGCACGTCGGCTTTGTCCTGCGTACTCAACACGAGGTTGCCGTGGGCGCTGATACCGGGCCGAAACAGGGTCAGCGGCCGAGTCTCGGAGAGGTCGCCGTCGGCCTTCTCGTACTGTTCGTACTCGATGGTGTAGTCGGCCGCGACGGCGTCTTCGGGTTCGAGTTCGACGAGGTAGGTGTTCCCGCCGTCGACATCGACGGTGAGCGTGTCGTGTTGCTTCAACGGTTCCTCTCGGGACTGTGCGATTTCGACCCAGTTGCCGTTCTGTTCCTCGTAGACGCGCATCCGGACCCACTGGCCTTCGGGGTCAAGCGTCAGCGTCAAATCGACGAGGTCGACGTTCTCGAAGGTTTCGAGCCGTTCGTAGGCCGAACCGGTGTCCTCGTCGACGGCGGCCGCGCCCGGACTGCTGTTGACTGCGGGGCCGACGGTTCCGGTGAACGTGCCGCTGTCGACTGTCGCGTGGGTGCCGCGCTGGATGGCGTGGAATTCCCGGAGGTTCTGGAGCAACTGTTCGCGGTTGTAGAACGTCTCGTCGTCGACCTCACGACCGCGCGAGGAGAAGTTCGTAATCGAGCGGTTGTTGACGTTGTCCTCGGGTGAAATGGTCTTCTCGGCGGCGCCGACGCCGAGGACGTGCGGTGCCTTCGCAAAGCGGTTGCCCGACCCGAGGTCCGGCCCGTCGTTGCCGTAGGAGAACACGGGGAGGACGCCCTCGTTGAACGCCTCCCAGGTGGCGACGTTGACGGGGTCGTTGGGGTTGTAGACGTTGTTCCGGGAGACGCCGTAGGAGTTCGACACCACGTCGGGGTCGAACTCCGGTTCGGTCCGGATGCGGCCGAGGAGGTGGTCCCACGCCGCGACCACGTACGGGAGGTAGACCCCCTGAACGACAGCGTAGCTGGTGATGGTCGCGTCGGGTGCCATCCCTTCGTAGGTGCCGTTGACGCCGCCCTCGCCGTTGCCGGCGACGATGCCCGCACAGTGTTGGCCGTGGCCGACGGTGTCGGTGTCGCCGGGGCCGGCGTCGACCCACAGGGGGTCCCGCGGCCCGGTCGGTTCGTCGACGTACCGGAAGTTCGCCTCCACGCGGTCGGAGCCGATTCCGGGGTGGCTAGCGTTGAGCCCCGAGTCGATGACGACGACGTGGGCGTCCTCGCCGGTGTAGCCGAGGTCCTCGTGGACGGCTTCGACAGCCATCGACTGCCGGGAGGTGTCGTCGTTGTGCCACTCCAGTTGTTCGGTGCGCTTGACCCGCCGAACCGAGTCCCAACCGGCGACGGTCTCGATTTGGGCCGGCCGGAGGTGCGTCCACGTGATGCCGAGGTGTTCGAACAGGCGGTAGCCCTCTTCGAGATCGAGCGTGTCGAGCCGTTCGGCGTCGTCGGTCGAATCGAAGACGACGAGCGCCTCCTGGAGGCCGCCGTCGAGGTCGAACTCCTCGTCGAGAACCGCCGTCGAGACGCCCGAGTTCGCCGCGGCCGTGCCTGCGAAGGCCGCCGTCCCGGCTGCGATGCCGATACCCTTCACGAACGTTCGTCTGTGTATGCCGTCGTCGCTCATCTGTATCAGGCACTCTCGAAGCCACACTTAATCCGATTCTGACAAACCCGTCCAAAGGTCCGGTCACTCGCCTTTTCGCGTGACTGACCACGACGAGTCCGTCGCGTCGGTCAGTCGGCGATACAGCCCGCGCAATCCCGCCGAGTCCGTCGCCGGGAGGACGTGGAACTCGACGGCGCCGTCGCGGACCGCGACGCGGAACGTGTCGCCGGTGTCGTCGTCGTGGACGAGATACAGCGGCATCGGCAAATCGAACCAGTCGCCGTACCGATACGGGCCGGCGTCGAGAACCGACTCGACGACTGCAGCGAGAGCGTCGTCGTCGAAGTCGACGGTCGGCCGCACCGAAAACACCGTCTCGCCTTCGTACTCGACGCCGCCGCCCCGAGGGTAGCGACGCTCGGGAGGTGTCGAGATGGCGAACGTCGGGTCGTCGTCGTCGGCCACGGGGCCGCTACGGCGGCTTGTCGTTTAAATTCGCGGGCGGAGTCGACTCGACGGCCGGGGCGGACGAACCGCACGCCACCAGTCGGCTTCCTGTATCTTTATCCCCAACCGACGTGCACCGAACGGACATGGTAACCTTCGAACGGCCGCTTCCCGATTTGGGTACCGAGGACGACGTCGTCGTCAAACGAATCCTCGCGTTTCTCATTGACGCGGTCGGGTTCGGCCTCTTAGTCGGCGTCGTCTCCGAAGTTTTGGCAGTGATTTCCGAGACCCTTGGAGTGCTGGTCGGCGGCCTCGGGACGCTCCTGTTTTTCGCCTACTTCATCTACTTCGAGGCGGAGTACGGACAGACCGTCGGGAAGATGGTGATGGACATCGTCGTCGTCACCGAGGACGGCGACCCGATTACCTACCGCGACTCGGCCATTCGGACGCTGCTGCGAATCGTCGACGCACTGCCGTTCTTCTACGTCGTCGGCCTCGTCGCCATCTTCGTCACCGACCGCAAGCAGCGCGTCGGCGACCTCGTCGCCGATACCGTCGTCGTGAAGGCGAAGCCGACGGTCGACAAACTGTAGCGACCGACCCTTTTTTATCAGATACCGCGACCAGACTGCCCGTGACCTGAGAGAGGCCGGCGGTCGGTCGAGGCCGTAGCGTGGGACCCGCCGCCGGATACGCATTCCCGCCTGTTCGCCATCCGTCCACCGCCGGCACCTATTTCGAATCGGAGCCCGTAGTCGCGGCTATGTGTGGCCGTTACAGCCTGTTCACGCCACCGGAGGAACTCGAAGCCCGCTTCGATGCGACGTTCGCCTTCGAATTCGAGCCGCGGTACAACGCCGCGCCGAGCCAACGGCTTCCGGTCATCACCGGAGCGCAACCCGACGCCATCCAGCGGCTCGAATGGGGGCTCGTCCCGCGCTGGGCCGACGACCGGAGCGACGGCCACATCAACGCCCGTGCGGAGACCGTCGACGAAAAGCCCGCCTTCGCCGAGGCCTACGAGCAACGGCGCTGTCTCGTTCCCGCCGACGGCTTCTACGAGTGGGCCGACACCGGAGACGGGAAACGACCCTATCGCGTCGCCTACGAGGACGACCGCCCCTTTGCGATGGCCGGCCTCTACGAGCGATGGACGCCCGACACGCTCCAGACCGGTCTCGGGGAGTTCGACGGCGGCGAGAGCGGGTCGACAGGGCAGGCCGACCCAGTCGAGACGTTCACCGTCGTGACGACGGAGCCGAACGGCGTCGTCGAGCCGCTACACCACCGGATGGCCGTCGTCCTCAGCCCCGACGAGGAGGGGGCGTGGCTCGATGGGGAGTCCGTCCCGCTGGACCCCGCCCCCGAGGACGACCTCCGGTCGTACCCCGTCTCGACGGCCGTGAACAATCCCGCCAACGACGGCCCGGAGTTGGTTCGGGAGGTCGAGGGGTGAATCCGTGCCGTGGGACCGGCCTGTGCCGGGCGAACGCCTAAACCGACGGGCGACGACTGGCCAACGATGACCGTCACCGACCGCCTGCCGCTCGGCGGCGAGGAAGAAACGGAACTCGACCCGTTTCTGGACCGCGCCGCTCGGTGGGCGACCGAGTTGGAGTACCGCGACGTGCCGCGTCCGGTGCGGTGGGCCGCACGCGCACAGTTGGTCAGCACCGTCGGTGCGGCGGTGTGGACGTGCTCTCATCCCCTCGGCGAGCGAATCGCGACGGCGTCCGAAAGCCACGCTGACGGCGACGCGACGTTCCTCGGTGGCACAGACCTGACGCCGGAGGGTGCGGCGGCCGGCAACGCGGCGCTGTCGATGGCGCTGGACTTCGACGACACCGTCCTCGGCGGTCACACCGGCCACAGCAGCGTCTTCGTCCCGCTTGCGTACGCCGAATCGACGGGGGAAAGCGGCGAACGACTGCTCGTCGCACATGTCGCCGCAAACGAAGTGGCCGCACGGCTGGCCGCCGCGGCGGCAATCGGTCCCTTCCGGGGACAACAGACCGCCTACATCCACGCGGTCGCTGCCGCGGTGGGACGAGCGGTCATCGAGGGCGACGACGCCGAAACGCTGAGCGACGCCCTCGGAACGGCGCTATTACAACCGCCGTGGCCGCTCGAATCACCGTTCCTCGGGAGCGATGCGAAGGTCTGGAGTGCGAGTGAACCGCTGAAGAGTGGTATCGCCGCCGTCGACTCCGCACGCGCTGGGCTCTCGGGCCGCCCGGACCTCACCGAAGCCGACGCGGGGTTCCTCGATTCCTTCGCCGACCTCCCATTGCCGGAGTTCTTGAAGGGGTTCGGCGAGCGTTGGCACACCCGCGCCGTGACGGTGAAGGGCGTCCCCGGCTGTGCGTACGTGACGGCGCCAATCGAGGCTGCATTGGAGGCTCGTGGGCGATTCGACCGCGGCCGAACCACCATCGAACGCGTCGACGTGTACGGGTCGCTGTTCGCAACGGAGGTCGACGACCGCGCCTCGCCGTACCTCGACGGGCCGAACAGCCCCGCCTCCGCGCTCTCGTTTACGATTCCGTTCAACGTCGCGGCGGCGCTCATCGACGGCGAACACACGCCGCGACAGTTGTCCGGACGGGTCGGTGACGCCGACGTCTGGCGGTTGGCCGACCGGGTGTTCCTCCACCACGACGCGTCGTTTACCATGGCTGCGCTGCAGTCAGAAGTGCCGGTGGGGGCGATGCTCCGCCGGGTCGGAGTCCCCGTCGTGGGGTACGCGGCGAAAACCGTCGGCGTCGGCGCGACGCTTCGACATCTCCCGACGCTGCTGCGGTTCGCCCGCAAGCGACCACTCCCGACCGACCTCTCCGAGGCCGACAAGCGGATGGGTGCCCGGGTTGAGGTGACCACCGCCGACGGCCGGACCATCGAGACGACCGTCGACCATCCCTCGGGGTTCGCCGGCAAGCCGCTCGAAGAGATACGGGCGGTCGCCCGCAACAAGTGTCGGTCGGGACTCGAAGCCGCCGGTGTGGGACCGTCGGATGCGACCCAACGCGTCGACGAACTGTTCGCCGTCGACAGCGCCCCGTCCGTCTCGCTTGGGGCGTTCGCTCCGGAGGAGTCACCGTGAAACCCGAACGCGTCGGTGCGGTCGTCAATCCACAATCCGGCAGCGGGAACGCGGCGGAGTTGTTCGCCGACCTGTCCGCGCAGTTCCCCGAGGCCGATGTCGATGCGGCCATCACGACCGGCGCAGACGACGTTCCCACCGCGGCGATAGAGCAAGCGAGGTGGGCCGACCTCGTGGTCGCTATCGGTGGCGACGGAACCCTCCGTGAAGTAGCCGCGGCGCTCGTCGATGCCGACATCGAAACGCCGCTGTTCGTCGTTCCGGCCGGCAGGGGGAACTCCTCGTATCGACATCTCTACGGCGATTCCGACTGGCGGAGCGTCGCCGCCCGGTTGGCCGACGGAATCGAGACGCGGCCGCTGGAGGTCGGTCGAGCCGACACGACACCTCGAATCGGCCCGACGTATTTCGTGCTCGGATTTACTGCCGGACTGTTCCGGAGCGCACTCGGCCACGCCGAGCGATTGCGACGCCTGCCCGGCCCGCTCGCGTACCTCCTCGCGACCGGGTGGGCGACGCTGGCCGACGACCCCGTCGAACTGTCGCTGTCGGTCGGCGGCGACCCGATGTATCACGGCGCCGCACGAATCGTCGCCATCGGCGGCGGCCGCTACCGCGGGAGCGACTTCGAACTGCTCCCGGAGTCCAGACGCGGCGACGGACTCCTCCACGCCCTCGTCGTGGAATCGGTCGGGCCTCGTGAGGCCGTTCGACTCGCGAGGCGAGCCAGAGCGGGGCGGATAATCGAGGACCCGTCGGTTCGATACGCCACGGGTGAGACCGTACGGCTCCGTTCGGAGGCGGGACTCCCGGTCGAACTCGACGGAACGCCCGTCTCGGAGCCGGTAACTGCGGCCGAACTCGAAGTGGTCCCGGAGGCGCTGTCGGTCGCGTACCCCTCCGAGTGACCGCATCGGTGCATTTCGTCCAGCGATAATGACCATAGAATTTATACCATGAGTGTATAATCCGTGTTCACAAATGGCGATAAATTCGACATCGGCCTCTGAGGCGGCCATCGAGCGGCCGATATCGGTCGCGTGCGTCGACGACTACGCGGAGCTGTGCGACCTCACCGCGGAGGGCCTCGAATCGACGAGCGGCCGGCTCCGGGCGACACCGATAACCGACCCGGAGACGGTGACAGACCGCCTCGATGAGTTCGACTGCATCGTCTCCGATTACGAGATGCCCAGTACCGACGGACTGGAGTTACTGCGACAGGTCCGCGTCCTCAACGACGACATTCCCTTCATCCTCTTTACAAGCGAAGGCTCCGAGAACGTCGCGAGCGACGCCATCTCGCTGGGCGTCACCGATTACATCACGAAATCGGGCGGATCAGAGCGGTTTACTCGCCTTGCACACCGAGTCGAGAGCGTCGTCGACGCACGGCGGGCGACCGAACAGGTCGAACGGACACGAGAGCAGGCCACCGAAGCCATCCGTACCGAACGCGCTCGGTTTCGAGCCCTCATCGAACACTCCCCGGCGACGGTGTGTGTCCTCGACGACACCGGCACCTTCCAGTACGTCAGCCCCTCGATGGAGGAGGTGACGGGGTTCGCGCCACGGGAACTCCGCGGCGAGAGCGCCTTCGATAGGGTCCACGACGAGGACCGCGAGCGCGTCGAACGCGAGTTCGCCAAATCGCTGTCGAACCCCGACTACCGACCCACCGTCGAGTACCGCTTCCGACACAAAAGCGGCGACTGGCGGTGCATCGAATCCCGAGGTGCCAACCGACTCGACGACCCGGACATAGATGGGTTCATCGTCAACAGTCGCGATATAAGCGAGCGTCGCGAAACCGAACGGCGCCTGCGTCGGGAGCGGGACCTCACCGACCGAATCCTTGAGGTAAGTCCGACGCCGTTGCTGTTGATGGAGCGGGACGGCCACATCCGGCGGGCGAACGACCGGGCCGCCGAGGTGTTCGGCATGGAGCGACAGGAGCTAATCGGTCTCTCACCGGCGGAGCCGTCGGTGACCTTCCGGAACGCCGACGGAGAACCGATTGCCGACGGTGAGTACCTCTGGGAGGTCGTCGCCAGCGCCGGAACCGCGATTCGAGGCGTCGACTGCGAAGCGTCGCTTCCGAGCGGGGATTTCTGGCTGACCGTCAGCGCCTCACCGATGTCCGGCGAGGACCGAACGCTCGTCGTCGTCTCAGTCGACGACATCGGTCCGCTGTGATGACGACTGCTGATGGGAAAGCCAAGCCGAGTTTTAAGAGGTAGATACGGTAGACAACGAGAGGATGGCGACAGACAAGGGTTTGCGAAGGGGGAAAGGCGGCCATCACACCCATCGTCGACGTGACACCCTCGGTGACGATAACAACACGTAAGTCCGGGGCGGCCGCCGGCCCCAACATGAAACAGGCACGCATCGAGACGCCCGACGGCGTTCTCAAAGGCGAGTACGACGACGACGGCACCGTCCACACCGAGGACGGGACGTACGAACCCGCTCAGTACGATTTGCTGGCGCCGTGTGAACCATCCGTGTTCTACTGTGTCGGTCGCAACTTCGGCGAGAAGGTCGACCAGATGGACTACGAGGTGCCGGAGGTGCCGGACTTCTTCATCAAGCCGCCGGTCTCGCTGCACGACCCCGGGACGCCGATTCCGTACCCCACCTTCACCGAGGAGTTGACCTACGCCGGCGAGTTGGCCGCCGTCATCGACACCGAGTGCAAGAACGTCGACGAAAGCGAGGTCGACGACGTGGTGCGCGGCTACACCATCCTCAACGACCTCGACTGTCTCGACCAGGAGCGCCGCACCGCCCGGAAGGCGTTCGACTCCTCGGGACCGCTCGGCCCCGTCGTCGCCGACGTCGACCCCGTCGGTCTCGACATGACGACCCACATCAACGGCGAACTCCGACAGGAGGACAACACCGAGAACATGTTCATCAAGCCGCGAGAAGTGATTTCGTTCCTCTCGGAGCGCTTTACGTTCAAGCCCGGCGACGTGATTTCCTTCGGCAGTCCCGCAAACCCCGGGCTGTTGGAGCGCGGTGACGAAATCGAAATCCACTACGAGGGAATCGGGACGCTGCGAAACACCGTCGAGTAGTCGGCCGTTACCCGATGTTGACGACGGTGACGGGACGTTCGGACTCCTTGACGACGCGTTCGGTCGTACTGCCCAGATGGAGGCGTTTCTCGCGGCCCGTTCGACCGTGCGTTCCGAGAACGAGAAGGTCGAGGTCGTTGTCGGCTGCGTAGGCGAGAATCTCCCGGTGAGGGACGCCCTCGGTCGTCGCGGTCGTGGCCTCGATACCCGCCTCGGCGGCCCGGTTCGCGAGACCCTCAACGGCCTCGGTCGCGTCGTCGGAGAGTTCGGAACGGACGGCCTCTTTTTCGTCGGTGTCGGCAGCCAAGACGACGCGCCGGTCGATTATCGAGATGATGTGGAGGTCGGCGTCGAAGGCGGTTGCGACTCCGATGGCGTGCTCGAGCGCCTCGGCAGCCCCGTCACTTCCGTCAGTCGGCAACAGCACGGAATCGTACATGAAATCCACTCCGGGGGCCACCCACTTCAAACGGGCTGTCCCGGATTCGGGGACGGCGCGACCGTCGGAAACGTTTTTATTCTGCCCTTCCTGAAACGGGTTGTGGCAGACGATCGTAGCATCGAGGATGTCCTCGATACAATTGGCGACCAACACGCACGGACGGTACTGGCAGCGATTAGTCGCCAGCCTCGTTCGGCGAAGGAACTCGCCGAAGAGTGTGATTTGTCGCTTCCGACCATTTACCGGCGGCTCGAACTGTTACAGGACCACGAACTCATCATCGAGCAGACGGCCGTCGCCGAGGACGGCAACCACTACAACGTCTACGAGTGCAACTTCGACAGCACCGTCATCCAACTGGAAGACGACGAGTACAAGGTCCGCATTTATCGACGCGAGAACCTCCCGGACCGCTTCACGCAGTTGTGGGACGACCTCGGCGCCGAGTGAGACGAACGCGTTCGTGTCGACTCCGCCGTCCGGGCGGGTGGTTTTAATACGACGGCAGGAATCCCCCGCACATGGTCGATATCCTGCAGGGCGTGTTGATTCTGATGCGACTCGTTCTCTTCGGCCTCTCGCTCGGACTGACGCTCATCAGTTTTCAGGCGTACTCCAAGCGGGGGTCGGACCGACTCCAGTACGCGTTCATCGGGTTCGCGTTCATCAGCATGGGCGTCGCGATGACGAACCTCACGACACAGGTCGGCGTGAGCGGTGACCTCGGCCGGCAGTTGTTCTACCTACAAATCGCCGAGACGGTGCCGTTTATCGTCGGCTTCGCGATGATTTACATGTCGCTGTATCGCTAGCCACCCACTTTTTACACGGGAACACGGGTCGCGCGCCGTTCGGCGCGCGACACCGGTTCCCGGCAAAAACTTGGGGAAAATATGCGCGCACTCCTCCTGTCGCGCTCTCCCTCAGGTCGAGCGCGGTAGTCGTCGTGCGCTACCGGACTTCGAGCGCCTACGGCGCTCTCGTCCGGTGAAACGCCTCGCTTGCGCTCGGCGTATGCTTACAGAAGGGCCGAATCGGACGTACCAGCGAAAATCTCAGCGCCACTCCTCGACGACGGTGGCGCCGGAGCCACAGAACAGACAGCGCTCGCCGTGTCGAAGCGCGACCAACTGTCGACCGCAGTTCAGACAGTGCAGCAGTTCGCGGTCGCCCGCCTCCAGTTCCGCGCGTATCTCGTCGGTCTGTGGCGGGATGGCGTGGTCGGGTCGCCGCAGGTTCCGGTCGCGTTTCTCGGGCACGTTCGTCATACGCACTCGACCGATAAGAACCTCTCTTCCGCAGCAACGGCCCTCGTCAGCGGTCAGTTCGTTGTGATGAGTTCGACCACGTCCCGGTGGTCGAGTTCGTGGTCGCCGCCGATTTGTCGGCCGGCACGGCAGTCGACGCCGTGGAGCAGGCCGTCGCCGAGGTCCGAGTGGATGTGGTAGGCGAAATCCGAGGTGGTCGCATCCGGCGGCAACAGGAAGCAGTCCGGGAGGATTTTGCCGTCCGCAGTGCCGAGGCCGCCCGAAGAGCCGGGGAACACCGCCAGCAGGCCGAGCGTGTCGAACAGTGCGGTCTCCAGTGCGGCTTGGACGCCGGTGCCGTCGTACTCGGCGGCGAACTCGGCGATGCGGTCGAGGCCGGCGGCTTGTTCCTCAGAGATGTCGCCGACTATCTCGAAGTCGGTGCTGCCGGGGACGTACTCGACGACGCCGTTTTCGTCGGCCGCCTTCAGCGCCTTCTCGGCGTGGGCGCTGGCGGGGACAATTTCGAGGTGGTCGTAGTCGGGGTCCGACGTGATTTCCTCGTAGTTGGCCTGTGCTTCGGGGGTGTCCATCTTGTTGGCGGCGATGACGATTGGTTTGGTTGCCTGCCGAATCTCTCTCGCCAGCGTCTCGCGGTCGTCTCCGTCCCACTCGGCAGGTTCGAAGCCACAGCCAACCCGGCGGATGAGACGCTTGATTTCGTCTTCGTTGGTCCGGAAGGCGGTCATCTGCTCTGCGAGTTCGACTTCGATGTCCGTCTCGGCGGTGTTGTAGGCGCCCTCGTAGCGCTCGATGCCGCGTTCGAGGATGTCGAGATACCACATGTCGAGTTCGTCTTCGAGGAACTCGATGTCGTCGCGGGGGTCGTGGCCCTCGGTGGGTTCGCCCTCGGCGTCGGTCGTCCCCGAGAAGTCGACGACGTGGACCAACACGTCAGCCTCGTTGAGGTCGGTGAGGAACTGATTGCCGAGGCCGGCGCCCTCGTGGGCGCCGGGGATGAGTCCGGCCACGTCGACGAGTTTGACGGGGACGAACCGCTCGCCCTTCCGGCAAAAGCCCGAATCGGGCGTACACGTCTCGTCGAACTCCGGGGCGGCACAAGGAACGCGGACGTAGGCCTCACCGATGGAGGGATCGATGGTCGTAAACGGGTAGGCGCCCTCCGGCACGTCGTTCATCGTCGCGGCGTTGAAGAACGTGGACTTGCCGACCGAGGGCTTGCCGACGAGTCCGACCGTATAGCTCATACTGTCGGTTGCTCGCTGGCGCCCAAGAGGGCTTCCATCGGCGCCGTCAGTGCGTTTCGGTGACACACTGCAGTCGGTTTCGACTGACGATTCGGCGCTCGATACCGAGCGGAGTTTAAATCGGACGTAACCGCTACGGTGGGTATGGCAACGGACCACACCCCGGCTGTCGAGACGGAATCGACCGCCTACATCTCGCCGACCGCCGATTTCCTCCTGTTGTTCGGTGCGACACTGCTCGTCGCGCTCACGGCCGCCGCCATTATTACACCCTGATACGTCGGGGTATGCAGTGAGCACCGACGCGACTGCCCGGAATCCCTTCGAGTTGCTCGCCGATGCCGAGCGACCGCTGTGGGTCGCGGCGGTGCTTCTGTACGGCGTCGGTGACACCGCGACGACGTTCTGGGGCCTTTCCGCTGGCGGGGCCGCCGAAGCCGGCCCCATCGCCGGGGCGTTCATCCACGCCTACGGCCCGGTCGCGCTGTTGGGCCTCAAGGCAGTCGTGTTCACGCTGTTTTACCTAGCGTGGCGCGTGTTGCGGACGCCCGGCCGAACGGCCGTCCCGCTGGCGCTGGCGGTCGTCGGCGGACTCGTCACGGCGTGGAACCTGCTGGTGCTGTCGGGAACGCTGTGAGCGTCTCGGGTCGCGAACCCGACACGGCCGACCGCTCGGAGAATCAGTTCGCCTCGGTACCGTCGGCCTGCCCGCTGGGAGTTGGGTCGGCCAGGACGAACTGCAGGAGAACGCTCACGGCGAGATAGACGACGGCACCCACCAGTACGACGAGAGCGATTTCGTCGGCTACTTCGAGGGTCAGGTTCGTGTACGGGTAGCCGTCGGTCTCCAGTCGGGCGACGAACACGATAGGGTACAGCGACAGCGGAATGGCCAACACTGCGGTACAGCGCCGAATCGTCCGTTGGAGGGCATCGGACATGGATGGTGGTCGGGGTCGGATGTCAAAAAATCCCTCCTCGACCGGGAACCGCTCAGTCCTGATGTGGGAACTGTTCGGCGATGCGCTGGGTGCCTCGACAGCGACGAGGCCCGGCCTTCCGAACGAGGCGTTCGCGTTCCGGGAATGAAACGCTCGCAGCGATTCAGAGGACGAACAGCGCGAGTTGATACAGCAGTCCGAGAACGAACGCGGCCACGAGAACAGCCGAGGAGGCCACGACGACGGGCGACAGTTGCTGTTCTTCCTCGACGATGTAGTCGGTCATACGCGTTCCGAGAGCGCCGGGCGGAAAAAGCGTTGCGTCACCGCCGCCGTACTCGGCCGCTCCTGACAGCCATCTCACCGGAGGGCGAACCGATATGACCCTCCCGGTGGAACGGGGGCGTATGACCTTCGGCTCGGACGACGAGATACACCGCCGACTCGATTCGGACGGCCGGCCGCTGGACGACGGCTACGAACCGCCGCTGTCCGACGAGCAGTTGGTGGAGTTGTACGCCGACATGCGGCTGGCCCGGCACTTCGACGAGCGGATGATAAGCCTCCAGCGGCAGGGCCGTGTGGGCACCTACGCCTCGCTGGCAGGACAGGAGGGGTCACAATTCGGGTCGATGTACGCCGTCGACGACGCCGACTGGATACTGTACCAGTATCGGGAACACGCCGCCGTCGTCGACCGCGGGCCGCTGGCGGAGTACGTCCGCTACTGGATGGGCCACGAGTCGGGAAACGCCGCACTAACCGACCACAACATCGCGCCGCTGAACATCTCCATCGCGGGCCATATCCCCCACGCAACAGGGATGGCGTGGGCGTCGAAACTGCAGGGCGACGACAACGCCATCGTCTGTCACTTCGGGGAGGGTTCGACCAGCGAAGGCGACTTCCACGAAGGGCTGAACTTCGCCGGCGTCTTCGACGTTCCGGCAGTGTTCATCTGCAACAACAACGGGTGGGCCATCTCCCATCCGGCCGACGAGCAGACCGCCAGCGAGTCCTACGCCGAGAAGGCGGCCGCCTACGGACTTCCCGGCGTCGTCGTCGACGGGATGGACCCGCTTGCGACCTACGAGGTGGTCTCGGAGGCGCTCGCGAAGGCGAAAGACCCCGACGCCGAGACGCGGCCGACGCTCGTCGAGGCGGTCCAGTACCGCTTCGGTGCCCACACGACCGCCGACGACCCCACCGCCTACCGCGACGACAGCGAGGTCGAACAGTGGAAGGAGTGGGACCCGATACCCCGGATGGAGACGTTCCTCAGGGAGCGGGGGTCCCTCGACGAGGAACGAATCGAAACCATCGACGAGGAGATCCAGGAGACCGTTGCTGACATCATCGACCGCGGGACCGATGTCGAGGCCGACCCCGAGGACCTCTTTGCGGACGCCTACGCCGAACCGACCCCGCGGGTCCAAGAAGGTCAGGAGTACCTCCAGCGACTCCGCGAGGAGTACGGCGACGAGGCACTGCTGGACGGGGAGTAAATCGCCCGCCTCTTCCGCCTCGACAACCTTTATTCCCGGAAGACCGTACCGGCTAGCATATGGATTCGCTTCCGGGTCGGTCGTTCGGTCGGGTGACCGCACCCGAACTCGCGGTGTTCGTCTCCGGCGTGGCGAGTATGGGGCTGGAAATCCTCGCCGGCCGCATGGTCGCCCCCCAGTTCGGCAGCAGCATCTACACCTGGGGGAGCATCATCGGCGTGTTCCTCGCGGCGCTGAGCCTCGGGTATCACTACGGCGGCAAGCGCGCCGCCGAACGCGCCAGCGTCGACCGCCTGACGTGGCTGTTGCTCGGGACGGCCGCCTACGTCGCGCTGTTGATTTTCGCGGGCGACTTGCTGTTGGCGGCGGGGTCGTCGTTCCCGCTTCCCAGTCGGTTCGCCTCGCTGCCGGCCATCACGCTGCTGTTCGGTCCGCCGACGTATCTGCTCGGCTTCATCAGTCCCTACGCGGCTGAGTTGTCGAACACGGAAGAAATCGGCGAGGCCTCCGGTCGGGTGTACGCGCTCGGAACGGTCGGAAGTATCCTCGGCGCGTTCGGTACGACCTTTTTCCTCATCCCCTCGTTCGGCATCGAGGCTATCAGTTTCCTGTTTGGTCTGCTGTTGGTCGGGACGGCGCTGTCCATTGCGCTGCCGTCGATGAACCGCGAACCGCTGTTCGCCACGGTCGGCGTCACGGTGCTTCTCGTCGCCGCCATCGGTAGCGGTGCCGTCGGCGTCTCGACGGGTGGACAGGTCGTCTACCAGACCCAGACGCCGTATCAGGAACTCGAAGTGGCAGACCTCGGCGACACCCGGACGCTGTATCTCGACGGCCAACGCCACAGCGCGATGGACCTCGACGACCCGAACCGCCACGTCTTCGAGTACACGCGATACTTCCACATGCCGTATCTGTTCGCGAAGGACCCCGACGACATCGACAGAGTGCTGTTCGTCGGTGGCGGTGGGTTCACCGGCCCGAAACGGTTCGCCGCCGAGTACAACGCCACCGTCGACGTGGTGGAAATCGACCCCGAAGTCATCGACGTAGCCAAGCAGTACTTCCGCGTCGAGGAGTCGGAGCAACTCAACATCCACAACGGCGACGGCCGTCGGTTCCTTCGGAACACCAACCACACCTACGATCTCATCGTCCTCGACGCCTACAAGAAGGACAAGGTGCCGTTCCAGTTGACGACGGTGGAGTTCATGCAGTTGACCAACGACCGCCTCTCGGAGGACGGCATCCTGTTTGCGAACCTCATCTCAGCGCCGAGCGGGCCGGCCTCGGAGTTCTACCGCGCCGAGTACCGAACGATGGAGCAGGTGTACCCGCAGGTGTACAGTTTCCCGACCGCCGGGTCGAGCGTCGTCCAGAACATCGAAATCGTCGCCACGAAGAACCCCGAACAGGTGACCGAAGCCGAACTGCGCGAACGGAACCGCCAGCGCGACATCGGCATCGACCTCGAAAGCGAAATCGGAAGCTATCGGAACGGCGAACCGACCGACGACGTACCGATACTCAGAGACGACCGCGCGCCGGTCGACAGCCTGCTGGACCCGATGGTGGGCCAGCGGTACGTCATCGAGCAGACGGCACCCGGAAACGAGACGGCCGGCTGAACGCCGTCAACCACCCCCGGACGCCGAGAGCGCGGAATGGTCGACCTCGTAAATCGTCACCGCCTCGTTCTCGAAGGCGACGGATAACTCCGGTCGCTCGTCGAACGCCCGAAGGTTCTCGCCGTACTGTTCGCGCTCGTTGGGGCCGACGTAGACGTACTGCACCTCGTAGGTTCGGAGCGTCGCTGCGGCGTCGGACCACGGCCCGGCGTAGACGGCGTCGACCTCCTCGGCGCGGCGCTCGAATGCCTCGACGCCGCGATACCCCTGTTGGTGGTCCCATCCGATGACCGCGGGCAGGCCAGTCAGTGTCGAGGCGGGACTGCTCCAGCGGTACGTCGCCCGCCCCGGCGCCTCGACGATGGTCGGCGTCCCCTGCCGGTCGTCGAGCCAGTGAATGGCCTCCATCTCTTCGGCGTGCCAGTGTTCGTGGGTCGCCAGTCCGTCGAGAGTCGCCTCGCGGTCGGCGGCCGCGTCGGAGCCGACTTCACCGGCGAACGTCAGGACTGCGAACGGACTGCTCAAGAGGATGACGGCGACGACCAACGTTCCGGCGACCACAGCGGAGCGCGTCGGCGTCGGCATCGAGGGAATCCGACCGGTCACGTCTTCTGCCCCACCGTCCGCGCGAGCGGCAGTGTCGGTCGATGTCTCGGTGGATTCACTCGACAGTCGCTCCGCGAGATACTGGCGTGCGTCCGTGAGGACGAGCGCGCTCGCACCGCCCATCCCCGCCGCGGCGAGAGTCCACCCCTGGACGGCGACCTTCAGCGTCGTGTTCCAGCGAATCTGGGTCGGCGGCCACACCTTTGCGTAGACGATTTCCATCGACAGAATCAGCCCGACACCGGCGACGAGCAACAGTCCCTCGAAGCCGATTCGGTCCGTTCGGAGGAGCCACCACGCACCGAGCAACAGCGGGCCGGTGACCGCCAGCACCGCGAAGTCGACGAGCCAGAGCAAGGCGGCGACGGCGGCCAGCCCCGACAGCGAGACGGCGACGACGGCGACCGGCGAGGCGTCACGAATCGCCTCGCGGCCGCTGTAGAGCAGGTAGCCGGCGAACAGTGCCAGCACGTTGCCGTAGATGACGAGGAAGGGCCAGATATCGGTTCGCGGCGGCAGGAAGCCGACGCCCTCGTTGGTCGGGACGTTGCCGAAGATGAGGAACGGAGAGGCCAAGGCGACGCCGACCAATCCGACGCCCGCCGCGAGGACGCCCGCGAGGACGATACGCCACAGTTCGGCGCCGAGCCATTCGAGTCGACCGCCGGATTCGGGGTCGGCATCGACGGCCAGTCGGTCACCGACGCCGGGAAGCAGCGTCGCCGGGTGGGCATCCGCGGCGGCGAGTGCGAGCCACGCCAATCCGACGACGGTCGGCAGCGACCACGTGTTCATGAACCCGAAGACGCCCGCGACAAGTCCCATCCCGCCGTAGACGACGGTGAGGCGTCGGCCGCGTTCCTCGGCCGGCGTCAGATAGTAACTGAGCGCCAAGGCGGCGGCAAAGAGAATGTAGCCGTTGGCCAGCGCGTGGCCGTGGAGGTCGGACTTCACGAAGGAGTACAGCGGGAACTCTTGGAGGGTGTTGGGGACAACGTATCGGGTGTAGAACCAACCCCACTCGAAGGGATTGCTCAGTCGAACGACGGCCTCCTCGTAGGGCATGTGCCGGACCGCGTCGAAGGCGGGCCGGCCGTACTCGAGGGCGGTTTCGCGGGGAAGCAGGCCGAATCCGAGGCGGACGGCGGTCGTCAGCGCGCCCGCGAGGGCGACGAAGAACACGCCGAGTGCGCCGCCGAGACGGTAGGACCGACCGCGGAGCGCCGTCGCCGCGCCGACGAGACCGTACGCCGACACGACGAGGAAGCCGTAGAACGCCGCGATACCGAGGTTGAACCCGTACCGCGGTGCGGTGTCGGTCAACAGCGTGTAACTGGCGACCTGCATCTGGGTGCCGTAGTAGTACCGGAGCGGTTCGCCGGCGAACCAGAAGTCCTCGGGTGGAAGCGTCTCCGCTCGCAACAGCGCCTTCACCAATCCGAAGTGGAGGAACTGTTCGCCACCGGCCGGCGTGATGCCGGCGTTGTACATCCGGAAGGAGACGAGAAACAGGAAGCCGACGGCGAAGACGGCGTAGCCACCGGCGACGGCGCGCCACTCCGGTTCAGCGCCGCGGCGATACGCCAGCGCCGACGCCGCGACGACGAGACCCAGGCCGACGACGACGGTGTGGAGACCGAAGGTCACCTGTCCCAGCCAGAACACGAACAGCGCAAGCGGGACGACGGCCGCCGGGAGGGCCAGCGCCGCACCGCGGCGGGGAAGCCGCGGGAAAGCGGCCGCCGCCAGCGGCGCGCCGACCGCGGTCAGGGCCGCGAACGCAACGAGCCACTTCAGGACGATAGCGAGTTCGAGCACGGGTACGTTCGGCCGCGCTTCGGGCGTAAACCTTCTGGATTACGGGATGTTCCGACCGGTGACGGGCGATTACTCCGCCGACGTGTCCGGGTCATCGGGCGCGCTTTTGATTCGGAGCGTCGAGATACGGGCGCCGTCGACGCTCGTCACTTCGATGACGTACCCCTCAGCCTCGATGTTGTCGCCGACTTCGGGTGCCCGCCCGAGGCGGTCGAACACAAATCCGGCGAGCGTCTCGAAGCCCTCGGTCTCAAAGTCGGTGTCGAGGGTGTCGTTGATGGCCGACAGCGTAACCGACCCGTCGGCATCGTAGGTGTCGTCGTCGACGCTGCGTATCGAGTGTTCGCGGCGCTCGGCATCGAACTCGTCGCGGAGGTCACCGACGATGGCCTCAACGACGTCTTCGACGGTCGCGATGCCTTCGAGGGCGCTCCACTCGTCGATGACGGCAGCCATCTGTCGCTGTTCGTCCCGGAACTGCAAGAGGAGGTCGTTGACCGTCATCGTCTCCGGAACGACGATGATTTCGCGTGCAAGGTCGCCAGCGGTCGCCGACTCGGAGCCGGTCTCGGCAGCGCGGAGCACGTCTTTCACGTCGACGAATCCGACCACACGGTCGGCGTCGTCGGCCTCGACGACGGGGTAACGCGTGTGCTCGGCGTCAAGCACCGTGGACCGGAGGTCGGACAGCGACAGGTCGGCCGGGACGCTCACCACGTCCGGTCGCGGCACCATCACCTCTCGAACCACGGTGTCGTTGAGGTCGAACACGCGCTCTATCATGTCGACTTCGGCCATCTCGACGTGGCCCTCTTCGCCCGACCGCATCAAGACGCGACGGATTTCGCGCTCTTCGAGCGTCTCGTTGCTCTCGGAGGCCGGCGGGACTCCCAGCAGGCGGGTGAAGGCGTTGGCAGTGCCGTTGAACACGACGATGCCGGGTTTGAACAGGTAATAGGAGAACTTCATCGGCGGGGCCAGCAACAACGAGACTCGCTCGGCGTCAGCGATTGCAATCGTCTTCGGTGCGAGTTCGCCGAAGACGACGTGGAGGAACGTGATGAAACTGAAGCCGATTGCGAACGCCACGAGGTGGATGAGACTCGCCGGCAGTACGGATTCGAGAATTGGCTCGATAAGTGCCGCGACGGCCGGTTCGCCGATCCAACCGAGGCCGAGCGAGGCGATGGTGATGCCGAGTTGCGTCGCCGCGAGGTAGTCGTCGAGGTTCGCCATCACGTCCTGTAGGACGCCGGCCCCAGCGCGTCCCTCCTCGGCCAGTTGTTCGACCGACGTAGACCGGACCCGGACGAAGGCGAACTCCGAGGCGACGAAAAAGCCGTTCAGGACGACGAGGAACAGGGCGAGGAGGACCCGCGCCGCGGAGAAGGCGACGTCTACCATCGTCGCCTCCGGGGAACGCGTCCGTTCGAGCATCGAGTGACCATACTGCCGTCTCGTGGGGGTGATTATTAAAACGAGGCTGTCGGGAATCGGTCGAAACCCGTTCCTGCCCCTTCTGTAGCGCCGTCGCTATCGGAGCAGTCCTCGAAAGAAGCGAAGTTACGCGGCGTCGCCGTGTAGCGACGATGCAGTAACCGTAATTAAGCGCGGACGACGTTCGTCGCGCGCGGGCCCTTGGGGGCCTGTTCGATCTCGAATTCGATTTCCGTCCCTTCTGTCAGATCCTCACCGCCAACGTCCTCCATGTGGAAGAAAACGTCGTCGTCAGAGTCCTCAGTCGCGATGAAACCGTAGCCGCCCGTGTCGTTGAAGAAATCAACCTTACCGTTTACCATTGCAAGTAACCGAAGTAGAGGTACACTGATAAGGGTTCCGTATACGTCCGCTATAATCCAATATTAGTAAACGTACATCCAAAGTAGACGCTTTTTCAAACACAGGACGGACCATAATGGTCATATCCGAGAAACCATGTCCGATTCATCACAACCAACGCATACTTCGGTGGAACCCACAATTCCAACGCATCCGACATTTCCTGTGGACTGTTGTCATGGGTGGGCGCGGTTCTGACCGGCGTCTACGCGGCACGAGAATTCGATTTTCGCCGGTGGTGTCTCTACATCATACCGTATCGTCGCCCGGGAAGATGCTCTTCGGAAGATACGCTGACACCGTCCACGTCGGTCGGTTCACGACCTGGTTGATTTTCAAATCGACCGCGGCCGAACAGAGGAGATACGCCTCATCGCGAGTGAGTCCCCGCACCGCTTCGAGGTGGTCGACCATGTGACGGACGGCCAGTTTGGTCGCCTCCATGAGTTCGTCGGCGACACCCGCCGTTCCGTACGTCGGTCCGTCCACCCCATTCGCCGTGAACGGTCCCGTCGTCTCGAACTGTGGACCGTCGACGTTCATATCCGACCGCACCGAGAGTCGAGCAGTGACGAACATCGGAGCCTCGATACCGGTCACGCACACCTCCCCATCACCCTGTGCCGCGTGGCAGTCGCCGATGCTGAGCAGCGCGCCCTCGGTCTCGACCGGAAGGTACAGCGTCGACCCCGTGGTGAGGTGTTTGATGTCTATGTTCCCGCCCACCCGCCTCGGTGGGACGGTGCTGTGGGTCCCCGGTTCCGACGGCGCGACGCCGACGACGCCCGGAAACGGATGCAGCGGGACTTCGATTCCGTCGACGAACCGTCCGACTTCGCCGTCGAGGTCCCACACGTGGAGTCCGGGGTCCTCGAAGGACTCCGGAAGCAGTCCCTTCCCCGCATCGCCCGGATAGAAGTAACTCACACCGAACCCCTTGTGCTGGAACTCGAGGAACTCGACGGCGAGTACGTCCCCCGGTTCGGCCCCCTCGACCCGAACGGGGCCGGTCAACGGATGCCCCTCGAAGGACATCGTTTCGAGGGCTTCGACCGTCGACTCGCTGTCGAAGTGCCCGTCCGGTGCCCCTCGACAGTCGAATCGCACGACTGACCCCGGTTCGACCGACGCGATGGGGTCGAAAGCGGCACTCCAACTTCGGTGGACGTTCTCGTCTCGGGCGCTTATCTCCCGGTCGACAGTGGGTTCCGGTGACATACCCGACGAACGGACCGAGTGGGCTAAGAACTGTTCACTGGCCCCGGGGACCACCGGGTTACCGAGCGTCAGAACCGTTCGCAGTCGTCAATCCACTAGCGGATTCGACTGGACTGTTCTACCTCGAGGGTGTCACGTTCTATCGCTGCTGGGACTCGACTTACTCACGCCCGCTCGGTTTTGAGACTCCATAACTAATGACGTATCCCTACTGCTACCGATATGGAGACCACTACAATCGCGGCGTCGGTCGAACACTAGTTGTCGGCCGGGGTTGCTAGCTTGGTCCCGCTACAATTATCAGGCGATTTCCTTCAGTGGGCGGTGATATTTTTCGTAATTGCAATCGTCGCAGCAGTCCTCGGTGCACGCGGGGTCGCCGGAGTCACGATGACCATCGCAAAGTGGTTCGTCATCATCTTCTTGGTGTTGGCTGTGATTTCGCTTCTCCTTTGAGCACCCCGAACGACAGCGAGGACGCCACCACACGTCGTTAAACGACCTCACGTCAGAAATCACCTAAGAGACTGGCACCGGTCTCACGACTCGTTTTCTATGTATAGTCGCTCCCGACACGCCGCAGGGAGCCACTCGGTTCGGCACTGCCGCCAGCGGCGCCGGCACCAGTGAACCAACCGAACATCCATGTCATCGCGGCACGTATAGACATCAATGCGTGTTCTCGTCGTTGGAGCGACCGGGTTCGTCGGCGGGCGGCTCGTCGAGTCACTGCGCTCGGCCGGCCACGAAGTCGTTGCCTTCTCCAGAAGCGCGAGTCAGTCGAGGTTCCCGGACGACGTTGAAATATTCCAAGGTGACCTCAGTAATCCGGCATCGCTGGAGGGGCTCTGTGAGGGAATCGACGCGGCCTACTACTTGATTCACTCGCTGACGGCCGAGAATTTCGCGGAGTTAGACCGGACCTACGCCCGCCGGTTCCGAGAACTAGCATCGGAAGCCGGCGTCGACAGAGTGATTTACCTGAGCGGCATCAGCGGCGACGAACGAAACCTCTCGCCACACCTTGCCTCCCGTCGAGAGGTCGAGTCGGTGCTCGAAACCGGGAGCTTCGATTTGACCGTCCTCCGAGCAGCGATTATCATCGGTTCCGGCAGCGCGAGCTTCCGCATCGTCGACGACCTCACCGACCGCCTGCCCGTGATGACGGTCCCGAAGTGGGTGCGGACGCCGTGTCAGCCGATTGGCATCGACGATGCCATCGCCTACCTAATCGGCGTCCTCGACGTCGAAGAGACTCGAGGCGGTATCTACGACATCGGCGCGCCGACAGTGTGGTCCTACGAGTCACTGCTCAAATTGACCGCCAAAGAAAAAGGAAAGCGTGTCCTAATCGTGCCGGTTCCGATAATGTCTCCGGCACTGTCTTCACACTGGCTCCGACTGACGACGGATGTCCAGTACGACATCGCCCGGCCGTTAGTCGAGAGTATGCGAAACCCCGTGACCGTCGACCCCAAGCGGGACCTGCAGTCGGTCGTTCCCATCGAGCAGACGCCGGTCGAGGTGGCAGTCCAGCAAGCGCTTGCAGAAGGCTAATCAGGGCCCTGCGGGAGGGCCATCCTGAACCGGTATCTCTCGAACCCGACGGAGTTCCGCGAGATGGGCTTCGGCATCCGCCGACAGCGGGAACGTTCCGCTGAGGTCCGCTACCGTTCGTCCGTGTACCAACCGGCCGAACGTAGCGCCCCCGACAGCGTAGGTTCGTTCCAGCCCGTCGACGAGCGAGTCAGCGAAGCCCATCCGACCGAGTACCCGCCCGACGGTCTCTTCGCCGACGTGGACGGCGTCATCCTCGACGAAGATGAACGCGAAGGGTCGGGCGTCGAACTGCGCTTCGAGGAACGCCTGTACTGGCTCGGAGTCCCAGCGGGCGGCCACGAGTTCGTCCGACCGACGGGTCGCCGCCTCGACGGCCGCGCGGAACAGCGGGTTGCTACCGTCGTAGACGAGAAGCGACTTTTTCACGTGTCCTCTAGGTGCGTCGGGGATTTGAGTGTTTGCGAGCGAGTCGGACGGTCGTCCACTTCACGTCCCTTCGTAGATGCACGGGTAGAAAGCTGGCCTCGGCACTCACGGAGGCTCCGGCCAGTACCAATTATAAAAATGTTGATGAGTATGTGGTTGATGTGGAGATGCGAGGAGGTGTCGTTAGATGACTGGCTGGAAAGAGAATATGGGTATGTCGCAAGACACCGGACTGGTGAAAATCTACGTACCGATGAGCCACAAGGAGACGTGGCAGCAAGAAGCCGACGAGAAAAATTATAAGAGTACTAGTAAGTACCTGCACGAACTTATCCAGGAAGCCCGGGCGATCAGGGACGAAGGGTTCCTCGCGCCCCAGGGCAGCGACCAGGAAGTCCAGCGGCTCAAGAAGAAAATCGATGAGTTGGAGGATCGTTTGGCGCAGGCGAAACATCAAAAACGTGATTCGGTGACGATTGACGATTCGGCGTTCCTGAAGCAGTTCCTCACCGAGGAGTACCAGACGTTCGACGAAGTGCTACAGCGGGTCGTCGCGAGCGACACCGTGGACGAATTGTTGCGGGAGCCGGTCGAGGATGAGCTGTATTTCTTGGCTGCCCGTGAGGAGGTCGAGTTCGAGCACGGTCACGGGTGGCGGCTCGCTGGGGGTGAGGAGTGATGGCTGACGACTGGTACGAGACGGTCTACGAGAACAAGCACGACGCGATCAACGACTTCATCAAGCAGAAACAGACGACTGGACGGAGTCCGCGAACCCTGAACTCCTACAGTCGGGTGCTAAAGCGGTACTACCACGAGCACTTCCCCGATCTTTCGCCGGAGGAGACGGAGGTGCGGCACGTCGAGGAGTACCTGCGTATCCTGGACGACCGCGATGTAAGCCAGAACACGAAGCGTCGCTACCTCGAATCACTGTCAGCGTTTTTCAGTTACGCGATGAAGCGGCCCCGGTTCGAGAACATCACGGGGAATCCGGCCGGTGTGGTGTTGGAGGAGATTCCGAAGCAGATCCGGCAGCGGCCGGACTGTGCGACGTGGGAGAACGCGAAGAAGATCGTGAAGGCGATTCCGAACCCGCGGAACAAGGCGGTCGCCGTTCTGCTGGCGAAGACTGGGTGTCGGTTGGAGGAGACTTTGGAGATCAAGATGGACGACCTGATGCTGGACGATGGCTTCATCCGACTACGCGAGCGGAAAGGTGGGAAGCAGACCGTCGTACCGATTGACCGCGAGACGATTCGGACAATCAAGCGGTTCAAGCTGATTCGCCGGGATACGGATCTGGATTACCTGTTCGTGAGTATCCGTGACGACCGATTGACGAAGACCGTGATTCAGCGTGCGGTACGCGAGGCAGCGGTCAGTGGGGACGTGATGGACGAGTGCGAGGACCGGTTCCACAAGAAGTTCACACCGCATACCTTCCGAACCGTGTTCACGACGCTGATGCGAAATCAGGGGATGAAACAGCACTTCCTCCAGTATATCCGTGGGGATGCGGAAAGCGAGACGATGGACATCTACACGCGTGTCGACAGGGACGACGCACGAGAGGAGTATCTAGACTGTATCAAGCCGCTCGGACTCTGAACTGGATTGCGGAGAAGAGGGACAGCAAGGAGAGAACCATCAAAATTAGCCCGTAACTCTTTCCCTGACTTGGTCGTACGCTTGGTCTTCTCTAACTGAGTTCACGGTAGCCTGATCTGTAGGAAGTATTTCTGGATCCTCTACTGTACCTGTTAGTGCCAGGCTTGTTCCCCATCCCTCCTGTTCCTGTATCTGATACATGCCACGGGCTATATTTTCCACGTACTGTCTTTCTTCAGCTGAAGGATTTGTAACAAAGTTTTCAAGGCTCTCTCCAAATTCATCGGATATAAGAGTACCGTCCATTGTAGTTCTGGCTTGATCAAGATTCCTATCTGGGTTGTTATCGTAGCCTGTTATTCCCATATCATCAACCAGCTCTAAGAGAGTATCTCCAATATAATCACCAACTGAAACATACCCGCCACTACCATTATTTCCTAATCCAAGAATGTCATCATCTGAATTTTCTAGTTCTCTTGCTTTCGTGTAGTCAAGTGCTGTGACGTAGTGTTCTGGGAACATAGTTCCTTCGTCGCCGGGTTCTGAGTCTCTTGCGTTGTCTACTGTATCTTGGTCTAGGCTTGAACGGTAGAGTGAGAACTCTGGGTTTCTGATTACCCTTCTGAATGTGTTAATATTTACGGCGTTAGTCTGTTCTGCGTATTTGAGTTCTGTTTCTCCATCTTTCTCGTACTGGAGCAGGGCGGCCATGTGTCTGAATCCTGAGTTTCCGAAGCTCTGGTTGTACTCATTTTCTCTTACTCCGCCACTGTGTCCTTGTCTTCCTGGTGCTATCGGTTCAGTTGCTGGAAGAGTTGATAGTTTGAAATCAGTAAATCCTGGTTGAATCTGATCGATGGCATCTTCTGCCATGTTTGCTACTATAATATCTGCCAAACCTGAGCTGTCTACTCCTGCTTCCTGTGATGCCTTGATCAGTGCACGTGTGAATAGGATTTCATCGTCTTCTTCAAGCAAGTTCAGGTCTTCATATCCTAATGTGTCAATATGCTCTTCTGGGTTATTGTAGATTTCTTCTGCACGTGAAATCATTTCATCAACGGTCATTGTTAACTGTCCGTCTTCCATTCCTTCCGGGTACTGTCGGTCGTTTCTCTGCATTTCCTGATATTCTGACTCTGTTGTAGAATTAGTTATAGTATGGTCGTAGTTTTCAGGTGTTTCGTCGTCTGCTAGTTGGCCGAGTGCTCCTGTTTCGTCTTCGAAAAAGTATCTTACTGCGTTTTCAGGATCTGCATCTGTCTGCTGGTCGTCTTCACCGTCGCTGTCAGTGCCTCCTGCCGGTTCCTCAGATGCAGAAGAAGGTGAGGAGTCTGTCCCACCGTTCCCTGAGTCGTCCGAAGATGTGTTACAGCCTGCGATCGTGATGGTGAGGCCGACGCCGGTTCCAGTCCGCAGAAAGTCACGTCGTCTCATTGATTACTGGGCAGTATCAGCGCAACGTTCATAGATGTAAGGGAGGTCAAAGGAACAGCGCGGCCGTTCCGTAACAGTGGTACCAGTTTTGCGGATGTGTCTAAACGGTCATCGACAGAATAGAATCTATAAGCGCGTTACGTTGATTTCTAGAAGTTGTGGGACGAATGACGGTCCCACAATCGAAGGCCTCGGCACTCATAGGGCTCGTCACTGTCGGCTGCCTACACCAACTCGGCCCGCTGGCTCGTCATCGGCCACTCGCGGATAAAACGTCGAACGGCAAGTGCGTTCCGTCGTTACTCCTCGTCGGCCGGGGGGATGAAGCCGAACTGCTCGCCGACGCCGAAAACGTCGAACTGCCGGAGGAGTTCGGCGAACTCCTCGTCGGATGGGTCGACGAGCAGGAGGTCGTCGTCGAAGTCCATCGACAGCGTGTCCTCGCCGAAGTCGACGAGGAAGTTCCCGTCGGTGAACTCTCCGGCGATTTCGTCGCTGGATTCGACGGCGTCCTGCAGCAGTTCACCGACGGACTGGCCGGTGTTTGCGGCCTCCTCCAGCAGTTCGACGGCGATATCGGGCGCCGAGGAGGGGTCCTCGACGGCCTGCTGGAGCAGGTCACCGAGTGTCTGTCCGGTGTCTTCCAGTTGTGCCTGCAGTTCCTCGAACAACTCTTGTGCGTCGCTCATGTGAATCTGCCGACGATTTGGGGCGGCAAAGGCGTGGCGGTTCTCTCGAAATCCGCCTCGCTTCCAGCGGCGAGGGTTTCGATGGGGGCACGCACGAATCGATGCCGTTCCCCGTATCGTTTTGGGCCGATGCGCTCGCCCCGACGACGTGACAGCCTGCTGGAATAGCTGTTAAGTAGGCTCCGACGCGAATGTGTACCATGTCCCTCGGTACCGTACAACGCTGTCTGGAGTGTGGCTTCGAGGCACCCCCGGGGTCCGACGCGTGGAGTCGCGTCGAACACCCACCGCTCGGGACGCTCACCCAGTGTCCGGAGTGCGGGAGTACGAACACACACACCCTTTGAGAGGGCGGTTCGGCGCCGGGAGAAGCGACCGGTCAAGAACCGAACGCGACTTCGATGCCGAACATCGCGACGCCGATGCCGACGGCGATAATCGACCCCGCGAGCAACTGTGCACCGAGGCCGAAAAGGAGCGCACCGAGCACCGCACAGAAGCCGACTATCGTGCCGAGACCGAACACCGCGTCCCCGGCCCCAAGCGGCTCTTCGTCGGGATAGGCGGCCGCGGCAGTCGCGAGGAACACGTGAAGCCCGAGTGGAACGACGGAGACGACTGCGTACCCCGCATCCGTCCACCGGGGAGCGATTGCGGTCAGTTCGGTGAACTCCCGGAGCGTCGAAACCGTATCGAGATAGAACAGTCCGACGAACTGAACCAGGCTGTCGGACACGGTCGTCGGGTCACCGGATGTCGATGCGACGACGATTGACGCGCCGACGAATCCCCACGCGAACAGCCAGACGAACACCTGATACGCCCCCATGGCAGGCGTCTCTTCGCCGTCGGGCAAAAATCCGACGGATGTTTCGGCTACTCGCTTCGGTCGAGCGCCCCCGCGACCACGAGCGGGAGCGTGATGGTGGCGTCGGCGTACACCGAGACGTTCCGTGCGTCTTCCTTCAGTTTCCCCCACGACCGCGCCTCGTCTAGTGTCGCCCCAGAGAGACCGCCGGTTTGCGGCGGGTCCATCGTCAACTGGACCGCGTAATCGTAGGCCTCCGGCGTCACGAGCATCGTCTGGAGGACGTAGTTCTTCGGGACGCCACCGCCGACGACGATGGCCGCGGTCGACTCCGCCTCGTAGGCGAGGTCGTTCAGCGGCGACATGTCCTTCAGAGCGTCCAGCGAGAAGCCCGACACCTGCGAGCGGAGCCACGCCTGCAACCCGAGGACGGAGTCCTGAATCGCCGGGACGTAGACGGGCACGTCGTTCTCGTATGCCGCGGCGGCGATGCCGGCGTCCTCGTCTATGCCATCGCGGTCGTTGACCTCGCTGTTGGCCCGGCCGAGTTGCCGAGTGAACTCGGCGATGGAGACGACCTCCTCGCCGACGGCCTCGAACACCTCCTCTCGAAGGTGGTTCTCGAACAGCGCGAAGTGCTCCTGTGGGAGATACACGTTGTAGATGCGGTCGACTTCCTCGTGGCGCAACTGCTCGTCGAAGTCCCGCTCTTCGAGGTCGGGGTGTTCCTCCCGACCGTGGTGGTGTTTGCCGCCGATGGCCTCGATGGAATCGTGGGTGAGGTTCGCACCGGTCGTCACGAGAGCGTCGATGTGGCCCTCTCGAATGAGGTCGGCGACGATGGCTCGCATCCCGGCGGGAACCATCGCCCCCGCGAGGCCGAAGAAGGTGGTCGTCTCCTCGCTTGCGAATATCTCGCCGGTCACGTCGATGGCTTCTCCGAGGTTCGCGGCACCGATGCCCGCCTTGCCGTATTCGTCGGCCAAGTCGGCGACGGACATCCCCGCGGTGACGCGTGCGTGCTCGACGGGGTCGTGGTCGAACTCCTCGCGCTCCGGCGGTTCGTACGCCTCGCTGTCGTCGCTCATTGTGTGGCAGTCGTCCGGCGAGCGTTTCAAGGGCGCGATTTCCGGACGGAACGCGAGCCGTCTCAGGTGCGCAACGCGGCAGCGATGGTTCGGGCCTGCGCGAGACCGTTGGCGGCCAGCGCCTTCGGGAATCGACGACGGGCGTTTTCGAGGGCATCCGCCAGGGCGTCGTCGGCATCCTCGAAGACGCCGGGACCGTGGCCCGAGAGCACCCGGTTCGGTTGGAGGCTGGAGAACGCTTCACGGGGTGGCGTCAGCCGACGGAGCAACATGACGCCGAGGCGCTCGTCGCCGACGCGCATGTAGTCGGCGGCGCCGACGGATTCCGACGCCACGAGCGTCTCGCCGTCATAGAGGGCGTACTCCTGCCATGCGCTGCCGCTCCGGGCGACTTCAATGAGTTCGTACTCGCCGAGCGTCCCGCCCACGTCGAGCCGGTCAGTGGGCGCGTCGAGGACACCGGCTACGTCGGTCATCGGTGCCGGCAGCGTCACCGGGACGCCGTGGCGCTCGGCGACCGCGTCGGCATCGCGGGTGTGGTGACTCGAGAGGACGAGGACACCGGCGACGTCGCCGAACTCCTCGATGAGACTGTCGATTCCCGGGGCGTCGATGGGGTCGACCAGCCACACGCCGTCGTCCGTCAACAGGGCGTGGCTGGCTCGCTGCATCGTCTCATCGGGATGGGCAATCCATCCGACGCCACCCATCCAGCGGTCGATTTCCTCGTATTCGATGGGGGAGTCCGTCGCTTTCGCTGGCATAACCACTACGACCACCGACTGGCGTTAAAATGTTACCGTGGCGACAGACTATGCGAACGGCCCGCCGAGCAGTCAGTTGTACTCCCGCCAGCGGTACCCGCAGTCCTGACATTTGAAAAACCGCGTCGGCGGTTCGTCGGCGGCGCCGGTCTGTTTGATGGTGTACCACGCCTTTCCGTGACCGCACTTCTCGCAGGTCACGTCGTCGGCGGTCGGTTTTCCTTCGAAGTTCGCTCCCTCCTCCGTCTCGATGAGTTCGGTCTCGGATTGGGTCTCCGTGGTGACGAACTCCGCAGCGCGCTCTTCGTCTTTCGACTGTTTCGCCCCACAGGACGAACACACCATCTCGCCGTCCTCTGAGTGCATCATCGACCCGCACTCGTCGCAGAACTGCATGGCCGTCGCTAGCGGTCGGAGCGGCAAAACCGTGTGGATTCACTCGTCATCGGTCAGTATCTGGTCGGTCGGCCCGCGCCGCTGGGCGACAATCGGACAGTTCCGAACCCGGAAGGACTCCATGTCGACGTGTTCGACGATTTCGGTGCCGTCGTGAGAGCAGGACACCTCCGGCGGCGCCGAGAAGTATTCACACGACTGGCAGTATCGGCTCTTGGGAACGACGGCCGTCTCGCCCTCGCGCTCGACGGCGTCGTCGGTTGCCGCGACCGAATCCGCCTGAGCGACGGCGCCGGACGCTTCACCGTCTTCGAGGGCATCCCAGAGGGCCTCCTCGTCGACGTCGCCGACGTCCATCTCGTCGAACAGTTCATCGGAGTCCATGTCGACAGAGTCGCCGTCGAAATCGCCGTCCAGTTCCGCGAAGGGGTCGTCGTCGCGTTCCTCGTCGCGGACCCCATCGCGGCCGTCGTCGTCACCCATCGGTGTCCTCCCCGCTTTCGATTGCTGGCGGATCCTCGGCGGTCAGTTTCGAACTTCCGAAGATGGAGGTCGACGGCGTCAGGTTGCCAAACTCGATACCACAGTTCGGGCAGGCGGGTTCGGTCAGCAGCGCGATGTCGACGGAACTCGAACAGCCGGCACACTTCGCCGACCGGATTTCCTCCCGACCGGCCCGCCGTTTGAGGTCCTCGAGGTGCTGCTCCCGTTTGGTGTCGACATCGTCGCTTTGCTTTCGGAGCGCCACGATGATGCGTGCCAGTCGGTTGAGTTTCGCCGTCACGTCTGCGAGTTGCTCGTCGACTGCCTCGACGCTATCCGAGAGGTTCGCCACGTCGGTGCCGAGTCCGTCGATGTCATCGGCGAGACCGTTCACCCGTTGGTTCAGTTGGTCGATTTCGGTGTGGTCGTGGTCTTCCTCCGCGCGGTCCTGTAACCCATCGCGGAGTTGGAGCACCCGGTTTCTGATGTCGTCGACGTGCTCGTCGAGTTCGGACTCCAGCGAGCCGACGCGGCGCTCCAGTCGCTCGAGTTCCGCCTCATCGACCGTCTCGATTCGGCGTTCGATGTCTTCGAGGAACTCGGCGTCGAGTTCGGGCGACTCGATGGCGGGGGCCTCCTCGCCGTCAAGGTCGGCTGTCGTCCGGTAGGCGCTGAGCAACTGGACGACGAGTTCCTCCCGGTCGACATCGAGGGTGTCGGCTCGGTCTTCGAGCCACCGTTCGAGCGGTGGCGGCAACGTCACCGAGATTTCGGGCTCGTCAGCCGACTCCGTAGCCATTGCTACCTCTTACCGACGACACGCAGTTAAGGGTTCGGCCGTATCGCGAGGCAGTGTTCAGATAAGGATGAAGAGTGAGGCGGTGCGTTTTTTGAGTGTCTATGTCCAAAAACGCCCGCCTTAACGGCTGTTTAGACGAGATTGAGTTAGGTTTTGTGGAACGAGAAGCGACACGAAATTACTGATGAAGCTCGGTATTCAACTCCATTTGGCTTTCCTATCACTTTCAAATACAGTTTCAATTCTTGAGATATCCGGTGTCGAACGGGCTCGATCCACCGTTCACAACTGGGTTCACAAAGCTAATCTACAGCCTGAATCTGATCAGAATCCGGATCACGTTGCGATCGACGAAACCGTGATCCAACTCAATGATGAACGCTACTGGCTGTACGCCGCTGTCGATCCCGAAACAAACGAATTACTCCACACAAAGATTGAACCGACCAGAACAAACGTTCTCTCCCACGCGTTCTTTGCCGAACTCCGCGAGAAACACGACGTTGAAACCGCTGTGTTTCTCGTCGATGGCGCTGCACCGCTGAAAGACGCCTGTCAACGACATGGCCTCGATTTCAGATACGAAAAACATGGAAATCGGAATAGTGTCGAACGTGTCTTTTGTGAGGTAAAACAGGGAACTACCAGCTCTCAAACTATTTCAGCAACGCCGAAGCAGACACCACCGACAATTGGCTTCAAACCTTCGCCTTCGCATGCAATCAGCTTATCTGAACACTACTGTGCGGTGGCGCCAAACCATTACGGGGGTTCGGTTCGAGCGGACAGTACCGATGATTCAAGACGAGCCGGAACTACTGGCGCTCGTCTTGCGGCTCCAGCAAGCAGAACAAGCTAAAACGGACTTCTTCGCGGATCATTCGCTTCCGGAGTATACGGTCGTCGACGAGTTGGATCTCACGGCCACTGAAGCCGCCCGGTTTCTGACGCTGTCGCTCGTCCCGTTTCACGCCCATCCATCCGGGCGGCCAAAACCGCAGATCGGGCGCGTTGGATTCTGGCGCGTCTGTAAGACCCTCTGGCAACAGCATCAGTGGGTGTACGACCCCCACCGGTTGGTTACGACCGAGGGGGAACAGGAACTCGAGGCGTTCTTCGATCGGCTCGATATTATGGACGCCTACGACGCTCACTGGTGGTTCACGTCTGCTGGCACGCTGTACGAACGCTTCGATGGGGATCCCCAGGAGTTACTGCGCCACGCTGCCCACGTCGCACCCCATGCAGCGCGAGTGGTTCGGCAGGCTGATTTGCCAGGTATCGCGGATGCCATCAGTACGCCGTTCTGGGTGCGACTGATGCACGACCGCGTTGCGTCGCTTGCGGGGATGGGGTGGGTCCCGCTGCCGGTCGACCATACGCTGTTCGCCGTGACGGAAGCCCTCGGCGACCTCGATGTCGACATCGGGAACCGCGAGGACCGCGCGATGGTTCAAACGTTCTGGGAGGTGTTCTGTGAGAAGCACGGACTCGTCCCATATCGTGTCGAGAAATCGCTCCGGGTGGTCGGCCTGTACTGGCACCGTGGCGGCCGGGACTACGTGACGTCGGTGCTTGAGGACTACGCCTCCTCCGGTGGCCGGAGATACTCCAACCCCCAATCACGCATTTCGTAAATAACCGGTTTCAGGGACTGGCCGAACTCCGTCAGGGAGTACTCGACGCGAAACGGCTTCTCGCTGACGATTTCACGGTTGATGAGGTCGTTTCCTTCGAGGTCGTCGAGCGTATCGGACAACACCTTACTCGAGATTCCGTCGACCTCCTCTTTCAGGGCATTGAACCCGAGTGGCCCGTTTTCGAGAAGACGATGGACAATGACTGGATGCCACTTCTTGCCGATCAACGACGACGTCGTTGTAATCGGACACCACTCCTCGCCGGCGCACCAGACCTCTTTACGTTGGTCGTTCATGGGGTGACGTTCGTATCGGACATGCTTATAGTTACGTTACAATACTTAGTTTCTTTAGGTTATCTATCTGTGAGGGCTGTCGACGACACGTGGACTCCGCGCTGACGCTCAAATACACGTCTCATGGCCGAAGTACACGTCCGACTGTATCCAGGCGTCCTCGCCGTTTCGGTCGTATATCAATAGCTCGGGACCGCCGGTATCGATCGCGGCGAAGCGGTCAAGTGACACGGCATCGACGCCGACGGTCGGACAGTCGCCCGACGAACAGTCGGTTTCCGTTTCCATTTTGAGTCACCACTCGTGTGTGAGTTACGTATAGTAACCAATAAGCGCTCGCCTACGTTCCGGTAACCCGGTTACCGTACTGTAACACCGACCGTCGCGGATGGGCGCGAGCTGCGGGTGGCGTCAGCGACTGCCGTATCGTGTGTCTCTCGTAACGCCGTCACCGTGTGGTTAGATAACACATATCACGAAATGAGCCGATACTCTACTGGAGGCACGACGATGGACAGCTTCGCAGTACTGCTCAACACGAGCACCGACGAAGTCGGACGGACCGCAAACGCCCTCGAGTACGCCTTGGACCTCGACGAGAGCGGCAAGGAGGTTGAAGTGTTCTTCGATGGCTCCGCCACCGAATGGCCGGGCGAACTGGCGGCGAACCCGGAGCATCCGGTCACCGAGGCGTTCGAGGAAGCGCAGGAGCGGGGGTTGCTCGCAGGCGCCTGTAGCGCCTGTGCAGGGGCCTTCGAGACGACGGCGTTCGGCCCACTCGACCGACGCGTGACCGGGGTGGCGGCCGCAGTCGGTGCCTGTGGCATCGCCGTCGTGGCGGGCCTCGCCTACTCCGCCCCCACCATCGCGGCGGTTGCCGCCGGGTTCGCCGGCCCGTTCGGGGTCGTCGCCCTCAGATCGGCGTGGCAGTGGGCGCTTCCGGCCGCCTGAGCCGACGCCGTGTGAGTGCTCGGCTGGTATCGGCAGTTCCGTGAGATCGTTATGAGCGCTACCGCGCAACACCTATACGTACCCAGTACTCTGTAGCATGCATGGACAACGATACCACGGATCTCATCCTCACCCTCTATAGCGAGGAGGAAATCAGCGAATACGCTGCGCGGACGCTGCTCGACGACGAAACCATCGATCGCTATAACGACACGCTGGAAGCGGCTGGTCGAATAGCCGGGCATCAAGATGGCGGTGATGGGATGGCTGAGTGGCCCGACGACATCCCGATGCCGTACGGCCATCTCTCTGAAGAGGAGTATTACGTCGAAGGGAATTCACGCCGGTAGCTGACTTGACCTCCCTCGGCGCCTGAAGACGCGGGACTTCCACCACGTTCAGGCCGGGCGTGGCTCTACGGTTTCAAGATGCATACGTTCCAAGCGTCTCTTGCTGGGTAGCATCGGCTTGGCTGTCTTGTGGGGCGGTCACCCCCATCCCCAGCCGAGTCATCGTCGTTCTCGTGTTCTCTGGAACGACTCTCTCCGCTGAGGTAGCGGTCTGCGATGTTCACGCCGCCAACTGCTGTCGACAGAAACGTCCGACGGTTCATATTAGACAGGGGGATTTCATACTATATCGAAATACTGGAGACCAGCAACCACCAGGATTGAGACCAGAAGTACGAGTTTCAGTACCCACGGTGGCACGTCTTTTCGGAGTCTGAATGCCCAGTCCATACGACTCATTCAACCCCACTGTTGTTATATCGCCCTGCCGGGTTTCAAACTCTGAAACATAAGGTGGTCTTCTAAAACAGACGCGTCCGGTTTGTGGGAGACAATCGAAAGACGGCTTCCGAGCCATCTCAGCGGAGATTGCATGCATCAGTACCTGGGCTGAGACCCTGCGGTAATGGCAAGCCCGAGAGACGCAATTCCTCTTTTTCGGTTGGTGTGACTAGTCCTTCGAGTGTGGCTGCTAGCGGCCAATCGTCCCTTGGCGGGTTATCGGTGCCTCGGGGTTGATACAGAACGCGACGAGAAGCGAGTCCTCGCTGGCAGTCACGGAGATGTCGTCATCGCCGTTGCCCTGTATCAGCGCACTCTCAGTGTATCCGAGTTGGGCGTCTTCGACATCGACCGCCCCCTCAAAGACGTAGAGGTAGGTGTCCCAATCGGGGTGGGTGGGTACCGACACAGTCGCCCCGGCGGCAAGCCGGCAGTCATAGAAGTCGACGTCGTTGCGAACGAACAACGGAGCGTCCCCTCCTTCTGGGCCGAAGAGGTGACGCCACGCATCGGGCGTCGACTCGGGAATCGGCTCGTGTTGAATTTTCGGCTGTAAATCGAGCGTCTGTGGTCGAACGAATATCTGGAGCATCCGGAGTGGTGGGTCCTCCGCATACGTCTCTTCGGCGTGCCAGAAGCCGCTGCCGGCGTTCATCACCATCAGATGCTCGGAGTCTGTGACCAGTTCATTCCCCTGTCGGTCGTCGTGTCGCATGACACCCTCAGGGACCCACGAGATGATTTCCTCATTCCGGTGTTGGTGCATTCGAATCAGTGTTCCGGGGTCCATGAACGACTCAACGACAGTCGCCAGCGGGCCGTAACCGTGATCGTCGTGGTCCGGAACGGCGCGGCCGGGGAAGTTGAAGTGAATCCTGAATTTGCCCTGGTTCTGTGAGACATCCGTTCGGGGCGCCGTGTGAATGTGTGGAGTGGATTGGGTCGTCGGTGGGGTCGTCATTCGTTGAACGAACGGCACTGAGAGATAAATGGCTTCGGAGGGCAGCAAGGTGGTGTTCAGAGACGCGATTGCAGAGGCAGCCGAGGCACGGAGGGTCCTCGGTGCGCTCGACTCCCGCGGCTCGCTGTGCACTTCGGCCGCGAGCGGCCTGTAGTGCTTATTTTCTCTCACTCACGCTCGATTGGGGAGAACAGCACAACCTGTATTGGTCGGAGGGAGTCGAGCGATGTCGGATTTAGTCATTTTCGGACGGCAGATCGCCGAGGGCAGTAATCCCGGACTGCTTGTTGCTCATCGCGAACACAACGCCGTCGGCAATGACTGGTGGCGCACCGATCGCCGGATCGAAACCCTCGTCGATCGCGTAATACCACTGAGCCGCTCCGTCGCTCCGATCGAAGGCCGCGATGCACGGCCAGGGCGTGTCGAGATCGAAGGTATCTCCGGTGAGTGGAGCGACGACACTGTTTCGACCGACTGCGAGTCCGTCTGCATGTGGGTCGCCTTCGACAAACCAGCGTTCCGAACTGTCCGAAACCGACAGTGCGACTAGCCCGTCGTCGGAGAGGACGAACGCCGTTCCGTCGTCGACGGCGATTCCTTGGATTTCGCGGCCCTCGATCTCCATCGACGCCAGACGCTCACCTCCCGCAGGGTCGTAGATGGCGAGACTCCCGCCATCGCCAACGAGAATCCTGTCTTCTGTGGCTACTGGCCGGGTCATTATGTCGTCCAGCTCTCGTTCCCACAGGAATTCGCCACGTTCGGCCTCCAAACAGCGGATAACCGGCGTCTCATCGCGTGCGTATCCCGCAGCAAAGACCCGGCCGTCGGATATCGCTGGTGGCGTGGTCAAAACGGACGCCAGTAGTGGCGCCGTCCACTCGGTCTCACCCGACGAAACGGCAAATGCCACGAGTTCCATGACGGCTTCGCCCGTCTTCGGTCGTTCGAAGGGAACGATTCCGATTTCGTTGTCCGGGTCGACGGTTATCGGCCCGATCGGAGCGCCGTCAATCGATTCTGCCCATCGTTCACTGCCATCTTCGACATCGAACGAGCGTAACTGACCCTCTGAGGCAAACAGGACGTGCTCGCCAGCGATGGCCGGCTGGGTGGACGATACCCTCGAGGATTCGCTATCGATCTCGGTTTGCCACTCCTGGTCGCCGGTCTTCGCATCCAACGCGGTCAACGCATCGCCGACCGCATACACTGTCTCACCAGCGATTAGCGGTGGGATTGTTGTGGCACCACCACCGTTCCAAGCCGGTGTCCCGCGGTCGGGGACGGTGACATCGGATGCGGACGTGTTTCGGGCATCGTGACCCGCTTGCTGCCACGTTCCGGTGGGGGATTCGGGGAGGGCGCGATCGTCGTCTGCGAAGAGGTTCAGACACCCCGACAGTGCGGCGACACTGCCGGTCGCAGCGAGGAGGCGGCGGCGGCTCCAACTCATACGAATCGTTCGTCGGAGAATCGCCTTAGTCCCTGTTGTGTAAACTGACGAGACAGTCGTCTGTGACTCTGGTTTTTGAATTTTCCCGATACTAACCCCATCGGCGCCCGCTCAAAACTCGCTCGCCATCAGTTCAATCTAGTGAGCGCATCACCTCTCGGAGGTCAGTATCGTGCTGTGCGAGTTGCCAGACACGGAGTCGAAAGACCAGATAACCGACCGCGATGTAGGCGGCGATGACACCGACCATCAACGGTAGCCGGAGGCTTGTCACGCCAATCAGAACGAGGGAACTCACAGCCCCGCCGATCGCAACGATCCGGATACTAAGCGGTGAAAGCGTCACGCTAGCGTTCGTGTAGCGGTCTGGAAACACCTGCGGGAGTCGCCAGAGTGCAACAGCGTTCAGGCAGTTGACCGTGAGGATGGCGATTGCGAGAAATATCGAAAGGATTACTGGCGATGGCTGGAGTGGCGCGAGGAGGAGTGGCGGCACGCCTAGTGCCAACAGCGCGATGTGCGGGGTACTGAAGCGGTCGTGGACTGCCGCGAACACAGTCGGGAAGATGCCATCATTTGCCGCCCGCATCAACGCTCTCGAAAACCCCGTATACGTCGTGCTAATCGAGGTGAAGCCCCCCGCGACCGCCCCGACGGCGAGGAGGCCAGCCAGCGGTCCGGGTAGGAACCGCTCGGCAGCCATCACCAGCGCGCCGTCGCCGACGCCGAGTTCCGTATAATGGACGACGCCGACCAGAACAGCGACCAGCGCGATAAACAGCGATAACGCGATGAGTGCCGAGAGTAGCAACACCCGAGGAATCGCCTGAGAGGGGTTCTCGAGTTCGTCGCCGATGTTGGCGACCATCGAGAACCCCCGCAGCGGGAAGTACAGCGAGACGACAGCGAGCGCAAACGGCCCAACGCCATTCGGTAACAATGGCGTGTAGTTACTGGGTTCGATATGGAAGGCGCCGGGAACGATAAAGAGGAGCATGCTCCCAATTAGCACACCAACGAACAGTAACTGAACGCGTGCAACGGGATGGATGCCAAGGATGTTCAAGATGAGGAACGTCGTGAGCAGGAGATAGATCAACACGAGGTCTGGCGTGGCCACGAAGAGGCCGACGTACTCCGCGAACCCGACACCGATGAAAAGCAATCCTGCCCAGACGCCAGGGAGAATCAGCCACGGCAAGAGGAATCCCGCAAACGGGTGGACGAGGCGCGAGGCATAGATGTAGTTCCCACCTGTCGTTGGAATCGCAGAGCCGAGTTGATAGGTGATGCCGATACCGAAGACCAGCGGAATCGCCGCGAGCAGGATGCCGAAGATGACGACGGGGCCGGCGTCGGCAGCCAGCGGCCCCGGGAGGGTGAAAATGCTGATACCGATAACGTTCCCCACGACGAGCCCCGTGGCTCCAATCACTGACACCGCGCCGCGATCCAAACCGAACGCATCGAAGGTGTCCGTCATCGGAACGGCCTCCCTTCAGCCGCGTACTCGGCGGCAGCCGCGTAGATGTTCTGTGCCATCAGGTTGGAGGTCGCTGCCGCACGCTGTCCGTATACCTTCTCGACGACTGCCTGGACGTCTGCATCAGCCGGTGCAGCCTCGAGAGCGACATCAGCAAGGTGGCAGGCGAGCCGGTAATCATCACTCGCAAGGCGCTCCTCGATGCGGTCCAGTAGTGGCTCAATACCGCCGATAAGCGTGACGAATTCGGCGGCCCGATCGTCCCTTGCTGCGGGCTGGAGCTCACTGGGTCGTCCGGACCACCAGCCTCCATAGTAGCGGAGAACGTTCCGAACGATGAACTCACCATCATCGTAGACCTCGGCGAGCCACGGCTCGTCCGAGTCGGGCTCGGGGAGTTCGACCTCGTGGATGATGTCGACGTGTGGTGGCGACCCATCGTTGAGTACCTCAAGCGTTCGGTCGACGATCGTCTCGAGGTACGTTGCTCCAGAAAGCAGTCGTTCACGGATTGCTGCGGCGTCATCGACAACCGGTGGGCCGTGACCTGGACACATCGTTGCTGCCCCCACGCCAGCCATCGTGCGGAGGACATCCGCCCACTCCCACGGATAACGCTGGACTTTCTGTGGATTGCCAGCGTTTGGCGCCACGTTGACGAAGAAGTCTCCAGTACAGAGGACGTCCCGCTCGGGACAGTACACCCAGGTGTGATCGTCGGTCTCGCCGCGGCCGTGGTGGAGTTCAAACGTGACGTCGCCGACGTTGATGCTGAGCTCGTCACGATACAGGGTGGTTGGCGGATGGTCAGGCCACCCGAACCGACTCTCCTCGGCATCCGCCTTCGAGGGTGAGGCGGTTCCGCCGAATTGCCGACTGTTGATGGCTTCGTTGTGCCCCGCAGTCCGTTGATACCGATCGAATCGCTCGGGCATCGCCGCATGGGCGATCACCCGCGGGGGTTCCTGGTCGTCGCGAAGGTACGCATCGAGGCCGAAGGCGTGATCGAGATGGCCGTGCGTATAGATCGCGGTGTGGACAGGTGCATTCGTCCGTTCGCGAAGTTGGGTAGCGATCGCATCGGATTCACTCTTGAGTCCGGTATCAACGAGTACGAGGCCCTCGCTCGTCTCAAAGGCCGTGACGCTACTAAACCCGGCACAGTGATACGTTCGTTCGGCAACAGTACTCACCTCACGGTCACTGCTGAACATCTCGATATCGTATGGACTGCGGTTGGCGGCTGGCATACCGGGAGTGTGGGTGTGTGTGACTAACGCTAATCCCTTTCTATAGACAGGTATTCAAGTAGGGGTAACTGGTCCACTGGATTTTCTCGTGACGGACTGGGTCGAAAACGGGACGTAGAAGCGAGATGTCAGGGGGAGCGGCGGTATCAGAGCGGCGAGTCTGGGCTGGCGACGGACGCAGTGATTGTCAGTCTCCGGGGATTGGATTCGTCTCGTTGTGGCTGGCAAGCAGCTCTCCGACGATTTGGTTCTCGATTCGACGAAGAATGTCGCCCGCGTTCGTCGGCGAGCAGTCCAACTCTGCGGCAATGTCATCGTAGGTCGCCTCTCGCGGCTGCCGGTAGTAGCCGAGAGCGTAGGCCGTCTTGAGGACCTCGCGCTGGCGATGACTCAGGTTCAACAACAGCTGGTTAGGGTTGGGCGTATGATCGCCCACACGCGTGATAGTCGCTGAGAGTTCGTCGGGCGTCGATCGGAGCGCCTCTCGGAGGTCTTCCTCTTCACCGACCAGCGTGACCTCGACCTGGCCGTTGTCCTGTATGATAATCGGGTCGTCGATGACGAGCCCGTACCGTTCGGGTGCGCCGAGGAGACGCTTGATGATTGGCGACGGCTCGAAGTGGATGTATGCGAACGCCGATGTACCGCTCTGGACGACTTCGTAGCTCGTTGCGATGTCTGTCGCTTCGAGGACGTCCCGTACTGTCTCGGCTTCACCCTCCAATTCGTACAGGTAGATCGCCTGACCGTCGGCGACTAACTGCTGGGAGTGGACCGCGACGCGCGTGATGTCGTCCGCTCGAGCGAAGGCTCCACCCAGTGACTGGAACCAGCCGTCTGGATGGCGGAAGACTATCGTGACGAACCGCATATCCTCTGATTAGCCCCCGACTGCATTAACGCTCGGGCGACTTATTGATCGGTGCTCGGGTACCAGTACCCACTTGGGTGAGTGCGGATGTCTTGCTTCGCGGGTCACTGTGACACTCCGTACTGTTCGTAGGCCTCATCAGGCGCGGCCAACTCGTCAAGTGCCTTCCTCAATAAGGTCTCTAGCTCCGACCGTTTTTCCGGCGCTTCATCGATGTGGTCCCGTGACTGGGCGGGGTCGGCATCGGTGTCGTACAGTCGGGGCTCACTAAGGAGCGAGGCGGAGGGATATCGCTGTCGCCACACCGGAACGTCTGTGTACGGGAGGAACGCTCCTGCTTCGGGATTATCGTACCCGCTCGTCGGCGTGAACGGACTCTGGGCACTCATCTGCGTTGTCGAGTAGTTGTACAGCGGGACGTCCTCCTGGATGGGCACCATGTACGTATGCGTCCCGTCAGTGACATTGATATCCGAGTGCCACCAGCCGTATAGCGCCTTCTCGCGGTGCTGGGTCGTCTCTCCCTCGATAAGCGGCAAGAGACTCCGGCTGTGCGGTGCGTCGCCGGCATCTTCGGTCAGCATCTCAAGGACTGTCGCGTGCAAGTCGACGGCCGAGGTCAATGCCTCGACAGTCTCGCCGAGCCGCGGACTGTCCGGATGCCAGACGAAGAGCGGCGTCCGCGCAACGAGATCGAAGTCGGGGCTCATCTTCCCGACCCAGCCGTGTTCGCCTAACAGGAATCCGTGGTCTGCGGTGACGACGACGGCCGTCTCCTCCCAGAGGTCGTTGCGGTCGAGCGCGTCGAAAAGCTCACCGAGCCATGTGTCGACCATCGTGACCTTCCCGGCGAACTGCGAGCGGACGAACGCAAGCTCACGGTCGGTCAGTTTTGCTTGGCCGCGGTCGACGCGGCCATAATACGGCCACACCGGAAGGTCGGGGTCGCGCGGGTCCTCGTCGGTGTACATCGAGGCATACGGCTCCGGACAGTGGAAGGGTTCGTGGACGTCGAATTCGTCGACACGGAGCAGCCACTGTGGCCACTCGGTGTTGGCGTCGAGCCACTCGGCCGCTCGCGAGAACACTTTCGCCGCGAAGAAGTCCGTCTCATCGTCGTCGTCGAACCCCGCGACGTTTCGGACGTACTTCCAGCGTGGCCGATAGTGCTGGAGGTCGTACGGGTCAAGGACGTGATTGGGGTTGGCAGCAGCGTCTGTCACCTCGGCGGTGGTTTCGTCGCGCTCACCGTCAAGGTCGTAGCCGACCTGTCGCAGCAAGTCGGGGTCGGGGTCGTACGGAGCGGTCTTCCAGAGGTCGTCCTCGTGGCCGCGAACGAACTCGAAGCCGTGGTAATCCTCGTAGTAGCCGCTGGAGCCGTGCTGGAAGAGGTGGAAGTGGTCTGTGAGCAACTTCGTGAGTACCCCTGCGTTTCGGGCCTTCTCGGCAAGCGTTGTGTCGTAGGCCTCAAGTGGTCCCCACCCGCGCCACAGGAACTCCTGAATGCCGGTGTCCCATTCTCGACGCGCCGGCATACACGGGAGGCTTCCCGCGTAGTGGGTCTCGAAGGTAATCGCACGGTCGGCGAAGCGATCGAGATTCGGCGTTGCGACGTCGAAATCTGCAACCCAGTCGAAGGGCGTGTCGTAGGCGCCTAACATATCCCGCCGCAAACTGTCGATCGAGACGAAGAGGACGTTCAAATCACTCATTGGCGACATCCTCCTCTAGGCAGTCGAGGAGCTCTCGATGGCCGGCGCCTTGGATTACGTCACCGTCGACGACGAGAAAGGGCGTGGCATAGCAGATTCCACATCGCTGAAGGCAGTACTGCATTTCGACATCAGTATCGCTGGCGGCGAGTTCCAGGTGCTCGTCGACGCTCACGTTGTCGAGGCAGCATTCGATGGTCTTCCTCGTCCGATTCCGGTGATTCGTGGTGTTACAGCCGTGGGGGTTGCCCTCGGATTGAGGCATGCAGGGAGGCAGTCGGGAACGGACTAACGACGATTCCTTCGTATAGACAGGTGTTTATGAGTTATTGGTATGATTTCTATCACGGATCGTGAGCATCAATCCCGTGGCCGACCTCTTAATCGAGGGTAACGCACCGAATAGGACTCAATGGCTCTGTTGAAATCCTCAGCAGGTGTCATAGCGGTCACAGCGCGGAAACCCACCCCTTCGGGGATGGGAGGAAGCGCGTCCGCTCTGTGCAGCAATTCACCGACGACAGGGCCGACTCCCTGGCATTTTTGAACAATCAAGTTTCCATTTGATGTATGGAGAAGCGTCGAACTGTCCCCGTGAAACTTGATGTGGACAGTGCCGACGCAGATCTCCTCGAAGACACCGTAGACGAGTTCCTGTGGGCCGCTAACTCCGTGACACGCCACGCGTTCGAGGGCGAATACGTCACGACGAGCAAGACCACGCTCCACGACGACACCTACGCGGACGTGCGCGACGAGACGGCACTACACAGCAACTACGTCCAAGCCGCCCGAAACAAGGCCGCTGACGCCTGCAAGAGCGTGGTCGAGAAGTGGCAGCAGGGCAAGAAGGCGTCGATGCCACATTTCACGAGTCCACACGTCGTCTACGACCACCGCACCGCCACCTTCCACGACGAGTCTGTGAGTCTCGCCACCACGGACGGTCGCATTGAAGCCGACTACGTGCTTCCTGCCGATGAGCGGGACACGCCCCATGCGGAATACTATTTCTCGGACGAGTACGAGACAACTGGGGCGGAACTGCACTACTCAGATGGCAACTGGATGCTCCACATCCACTGCAAGCAGGAAGTGGAGTCTGAGACGCCGGAACAGGCATCCACTGAGAACGGAACGGTTCTCGGGGTTGATCTCGGCGTGACTAATCTGGCCGTTACCAGTACGGGCACGTTCTGGACTGGCGACGAGTTCGACCACTGGCGCAAGGAGTACGAGAAACGCCGTGGCGACTTGCAGCAATGCGGTACGCGGTGGGCACACGAGAATATGCAGGCGGTCGGGCGGAAAGAAGACGGTCGGTTCAAGCAGACACTTCACCGCATATCGAACGAGTTGGTGGCTGAAGCCCGCGAGTACCGGTGTTCCGTGATTGCGTTTGAGGACTTGACCGATATTCGTGAACGAACCGGTGCGTCGTGGGGCCACACGTGGGCGTTCAACCGTCTTTACGAGTACGTCGAATACAAGGCCACAGAGTACGGCATCGACGTAGATCAGGTTGCCCCGGAGAATACCTCACGGCGTTGCTCTGAGTGTGGGTTCACGCACCCGAGCAACCGTGAGAGTGAATCGTTTGAATGCTTGAAATGCGGCTACGAGAACCACGCTGACTACAATGCCGCAAAGAACATTGGATTGCGGTATCTCCGCCGGAACCAAACTGGAGACGGTGGAGGCGCACCCGTAGGCGTGCGCTTGAACAGCGGGATGTTGAACGCGAACGGAGCGTATACACCTCCTGCCGAAGATTCGGCCAGAGCGGGAGTCCACGCTGAAAGCCCACGGCTTTAGCCGTGGGGTAGCTTACACTTGCAGGCTTGTTTGAGATCGGCTGGGCAATCGGACTTGAATACTCAGACGGGCTCTCGAAACCAGTGCCAACAGTCGGAACCGTCGTCGCCCTTATTATTAGCATGGTACTGCTAGCTCAAGCCGTCAAAGACCTTCCCATCGGTACAGCATACGCTGTCTGGACAGGTATCGGGGCTGTTGGGACAGCCACGCTTGGCATTATTCTCTTTGATGAACCAGCTACCCTCGCCCGAATCTCATTTATCGGCGTAATTGTCGTCGGTATTGTCGGTCTACACGCTGTCTCGGGCGGTCACTAAACCGTCAGTTGTCTCTCAACTAATTTGACCCCCGAACGAAAGTCCGTACATACGCACGTCTATTGGCCGGATACTTCAGCCGAACGCTGGTGAAACAAACTCGGTTGTTGTGACGCATACGGGAAACCCAAGTACCGATTTCACCATACGAAACGCACTTTTTGATATCAGTTGCATCTGTTCGTAGATGGAATACGTCGAAACTGCTGGTGTGCGAATTCCGAAAATCGGCCTCGGGACATGGCAGAACACCGGGACAGAGTGTTCAAAAACGGTAGAAGCAGCCATAGATGCTGGATACCGACATATCGACACGGCACAGGCCTACGACAACGAACAAGCGGTCGGTGACGGCATCGCTCAAGCCGACATCGACCGCGAGAACATCTTCCTGACGACCAAAGTGTGGCGGTCGAATCTTCGATATGAGGACGTGCTCGAATCAGTTCACGAGAGCCTCGACAACCTCCATGTCGACTACGTCGATTTAGTTCTCATCCATTGGCCACACCCTCGTATTCCCCTTGAGGAGACACTCGAAGCCCTATCCGAACTCCACGACGAGGGTGTCGTCAAGAGTATTGGCGTCAGCAACTTTACGCGGTCACAACTCGAAGATGCACGACGAATTTCGGAACTCCCAATCGTAGCGAATCAAGTCCTCTATCATCCCTATACGGATCAATCTGAACTCCAGCAGTACTGCGCAGCTGACGGGCTTGCACTTACTGCGTACAGCCCCTTGGCTCGAGGGGATGTGCTGTCAGAGGAAACCTTAGAACGTATCGGGCGACGATACGACAAAAGCACTGTACAGGTCGCGCTCCGCTGGTTGATTCAACAAGAAGGGGTTGTTGCAATCCCGAAAGCCAGCAGTAAAAACCATCTCGAACAGAATCTCGATGTCTTCGATTTCAGCCTTACTGACACAGAGATGACGCAAATCGACGACTGCCGTGGCCCACTAACTGTTAGGCTTCGAAACCACTTACCGTCAGTCGTACGCCACCTTCCAATCTGACCAATCCCGCTGAACAACATCGTGTGCGAGATATCCATCGACATGAGCGACAGGTTCTCCATGTTCTGCTGTATTCGATTCCAGTCGCCTACTGAAGATTTCACCAGCGCCTCGTTTTCGACCAAAAATTTCCATAGCTACTACATCGACTGCGAGAAAACGTCCGCTCCCCTCCAATGGTACACGAATTAGGTCCCCTTGCTCGAGAACTGTCCGCACCGTACTACGAAGATGCCCTGCCAGCGCATGATCGCTTCCACGCGAAGCGGGTTCACGATGTCGCGATTCGCTTAGCAGGCGAGTGTGAGGAGACTGTTGACCGGGATGTACTGTCGGCAGCAGCTTGGTTACATGACATTGGCCGGCCACGCGAGCGGACAGGAGCAATCGAGCATCACGGCGAGTGGGCCGCAGACGAAGCAGCCGAACTCCTTGCTGCTGAGTCAGTGCCGACCGATCAACTCAACGCAATCGAGCACTGTCTGCGGGCACACAGTATCCGAGCCTCTTCGCCGGAACCAGAAACGCTCGAAGCGAAGCTACTCTTCGACGCGGACAAGCTGGACGCTGTCGGAGCACGTGGACTGGTTCGACTCGCCTGCATCGTTGGTGAACGGTCAGGCCGTACTGGCCAAGGGTTCGCTGTGATAGACGATACGTCAGTTACCGAAATAGAGTCTTCAGACAGGCCGGATATCTCGGTCCTGAAAGAGTGGGCCAAAGCGCGACTCAATGCCTTGTACACGGACCCGGGTGAGGAGCTTGGCGCGTCTCGGTGGGATTTCATGCAGACGTTCTTTGAGCAATTCGATGCTGAAATTGGGATTGAAGGGCGAAGATAGTGTCTCTCTACCGTAACTTGAGATCAACGAGCATCAGCAGGCTTTGGAATAATATATTCAGACCGGTCTCGATCAATATGCACGTCAACGTAACACGGGTCTCGCTACGGGAAGCGTCTTCCTAACCGCTTTTCGACGGCCTCAGCTACTGGAATTCTTCGACGAGTGCAGCGACCGCTTCCTCGACGAGCGTCCCATCGAGACGGCCCTGCCAGAAGTCGATGTCCTCGCGAGCAATCGACTGGACAGCCCACGGAACGATTCGGCTGTCGTCTGGTGTGCCACCACGAATCCAGCCCGTCTCTGGAATCTCGATGAGCCCGTCTAGCCAGGATTTCGACGTTAGCGTCAGTGCAATGTACTGCTCGCCGTGGAATGGGCGACCCTCGTGGTTCGAGAGAATGAGCCACGGCCGAGCGTCGCCCTCGCCTTTGAACGGGTCAGCACCGTAGACGACATCACCACGCTCGAAGATTGGCGGCCCCTCGGTCACTGTTCGTCCTCAACGCTCGGGTGTGGCTTCTCAGGGGCGTGCTCGCGCCACGCTTCCTCGTCTTCGGTCCCGAGCCGCTCGTTGAACAGGGCGGTCGCCCGCTCGTAGCCGCTGTATTCCTCAAGCCGCTCGGCGTCGTCGGTCACCGCCCAGTACGTCGCCTTATGTTCGACAAGGTCGCGATTCTTCAACCGCGAGAGCGCGGTGCT
>Ga0207732_100029_pt1 | contig 189737 bp, 210 predicted proteins | sample A23P1SouthBayCA_FD_187733 | JGI IMG/M metagenome (GOLD analysis project Ga0207732, IMG submission 187733) | Aerobic enrichment media microbial communities from Eden Landing Ponds, California, USA - A23 P3 (4) (SPAdes) | ecosystem: Environmental > Aquatic > Marine > Unclassified | place... | reverse complement strand
GCGAACAGGAGCACCGAGACCATACCGAGCGTTCGGGTCCAGGTATGGTGAACCCGGCGGGGAATCAACTCCGTGCGGGTTTCCGGTAGTTCCAGAGCGCCTAAGCCCGCGTATCGGTAGGTTCGGGTATGGACTTCGAGCTATCGGAGGAGCAGGAGGCGATCCGCGAGGAGGTTCGGCGGTTCGCGGAGAACGAAATTCTCCCCGTCGCGACCGAGTACGACGTCGAGGAGAAGTATCCCTACGACATCATGGAGAAGGCCGCGGAGATGGGGCTGACGGGCTCCGGTATCCCGATGGAGTACGGCGGCGCGGGCTACACGCCCCTCGAGAACGCCATCATCATCGAGGAACTGTTCAGCTACGACCCCGGCATCGCGCTCTCCATCACGAGCGCGGCGTTCGGCGCGGACGCCATCCGCGAATTCGGGACGGAAGAACAGAAAGAAGAGTACCTCACGCCCATCGCGTCCGGCGACGCCGTCATGGGAACCGCCATCTCGGAGCCCGACACGGGGAGCGACGTTTCCTCGGTCTCCACGCACGCGGAGAAGGACGGCGACGAATATGTTTTAAACGGGAACAAGATGTGGATCACGAACGGGTCCGTCGGGGATTACTTCGTCGTGATGTGCAAGACGAACCCCGAGGCCGAGGACCGCTACGCGGGCTTCAGCCAGATTATCGTCGAGTCCGACCGCGACGGCTTCAGCGCGGACAAGATCACGGGCAAGCTCGGTATCCGCGCGAGCGACACCGCGGAACTCATTTTCGACGACGTGCGCGTCCCCGAGGAGAACCTCGTCGGGACGGAGGGCATGGGCTTCCTCCAGTTGATGCAGTTCTTCGACGAGACGCGGACGATGGTCGCCGCGCAGGGCGTCGGTATCGCGAAGGGCGCGTGCGAGCGCGCACTCGACTACGCACAGGAGCGCGAGCAGTTCGGCCAGTCCATCGGCGACTTCCAGGCCATCCAGCACAAGCTCTCCGAGATGCACACGAAGACGGAGGCCGCGCGCAACCTCACGTACAAGAGCGCGTGGAGCATCAACAACGCCGACGACCAGCTCACCGCGCTCGCGTCGATGGCGAAGGAGTTCGCCTCCAAGACCGCGGTCGAGTGCGCCGACGAAGCCGTCCAGATTCACGGCGGCGCGGGCTACGTCAACGACTTCGACGTCGAACGTCTCTACCGCGACGCGAAGATCACCCAGATTTACGAGGGAACGACGGAGATTCAGAAGAACATCATCGCCCGCGAACTGATGGGCAAGGGCTTCTGAACGGGTCTCCAGCGTAGTTCGACCGAACCGACTCTCCGGCCCCCGTATTTTACCACGTCGACCGCGAACTCCGTGTCATGCGAAGCGTGTGTCCGTTCTGCGGCGTCGGCTGTACCCTCCGCGGCGAAGACGGCCGGGGCCGCGGCGCTCCGGGTGCGGTGAACCGCCGCGGCGAACTCTGTCCGAAAGGCGTCGCCGCCTACGAGATTCACGACGCCGACGACCGCCTCACGACGCCACTCGTCCGCGAGGACGGCGACCTCCGACCCGCGTCGTGGGACGAAGCGCTCGACCGCGCCGTCGCCGGGTTCGAGGCGGCGCTCGACGCGGGCGGCCCCGACTCTCTCGGCTTTCTCGCGTCTTCGAACTGCACGAACGAAGAGAACTACCTGCTCGCGAAACTCGCGCGCGCACTCGGCACGAACAACGTCGACAACTGCGCCCGGCTCTGTCACTCCTCCACTGTCGCCGCGATGAGCGACCGGCTCGGAGCGGGCGCGATGACGAACTCGCTCGACGACGCGACCGAGGCGGGCGCGGTGCTGGTCTGGGGCGCGAACCCCGTCGAGAACCATCCCGTCGCGTACTCGTCGTATCTCAATCAGGCGGTGAAATCGGGCGCGCCGCTCGTCGTCGCGGACCCCCGAGAGACGAAGACAGTACAGCGCGCCGACATCCACCTCCAACTCCGCCCCGGCTACGACATTCCGCTGTTGAACGCGCTTTGCGCCGTCGTCGTGGATGAGGGCCTGTGGGACGAGTCGTTCGTCGCAGCGAGAACGGAGGGGTTCGAGTCGTTCGCGGACGCGCTCCGTGACGTCGACATCGCGGCGAACGCGGAACTCGCGGGCGTCGCGGAGACGACGGTGCGGGAGGCGGCGCGGGCGTTCGCGGGCGCGGACGCCGCCGCGACCTACACGGGGATGGGGACGAGCCAGCACCACTACGGCACGCTGAACGTCCACGCGCTCTGCAACCTCGTCCTCCTCACCGGGAACCTCGGAAAACCCGGCGCGGGCCTCAATCCGCTCCGCGGCCAGAACAACGTGCAGGGCGCGAGCGACGTCGGCGCGCTCCCCGACCTCCTCCCCGGCTATCGGTCCGTGGCGGACGCGGACGCCCGCGCCGCCCTCGAAGACGTGTGGGGGTTCGAGCCACCGGCGGAACCCGGGCTGACGGAGGTGGAGCTGACGCACGCGTTCGGCGACGACGTGCGCGCGGCGTTCGTGTTCGGGGAGAACCCGGCGGTGACGGAACCCAACGCGTCTCGCGTGCGCGATGGCTTGGACGCGCTCGACACGCTCGTCGTGCTGGACGTGGTTCGCTCTGAGACCGTCGAGTACGCCGACGTGGTGTTACCGGGGAGTACGTTCGCGGAGAAGACGGGGACGTACACGAACACCGACCGGCAGGTCCAGCGGTTGTTCGGTGAACGCGACCCGCCCGCGGACGCGCGCAGGGACTTCGACGCCATCGGCGCGTTCGCCCGCCGCCTCACGGACGACGTGGCGCTCGAAACCCCAGAAGAGGCCTTCGAGGAGTTGGTGACGGCGGTTCCGCAGTACGCGGGGATGAGCTACGACGGCATCGGCGAGGGGAGTCAGCGCTGGCCGTTTCCCGAAGGAGCCGAGGAGGGCGAGGCGATACTCCACCGAGAGACGTTCGGTGGTGGCCGTGAGCGCGCCGAGTTCCGCGCGGTAGGGCACGTTGAACCCGCGGACGACGTCGCGGACGACGAACTCGCGTTGACGACGGGGCGCGTCCTCCAGCACTTCAACAGCGGCGCGGTGACCCGGCGGAGTACGACGCTCTCACGGCTCTACCCGGGAGACGCGCTCTCGATTCACCCCGCGGACGCCGAGGCCCGCGACATCGCGGACGGCAACCCGGTCGTCGTGGAGAACGACCGCGGGCTGGTGGAGACGACGGCGCGGGTGACGGACAGCGTGCGGCCGGGCGTCGTCTTCCTCACGTTCCACTTCGCGGAACCGCTGGCGAACGAACTGACTGGAGACGAACTCGACCCGGAGGCGAAGATTCCCGAGTACAAGCACAGCGCCGTCACGGTGATGAAACCCTAGAGCCGGGAGAGCGCGTCGGTGAGCACGTCGGCGGCGCGCTCGACGTCGCTCGCCAGGACGTACTCGTCCGTCGAGTGCGCGACCGCGAGGTTGCCCGGACCGAACACGACGGTCGGCGCGTCCGCGGCGAAGTAGGAGGCTTCCGTGGCCGCGCCGAACGGGCGGGGGCCGCCCGCGCCAGCGTCGAGGAGCGCCCGAGCGACGTCGCTGTCGTCGGGCGTGTCGAACGCTTCGAGGAAGGGCGTCAGACGCTCCGCGGGTTCCAGCGAGACCCCGACGTCGTCGGGGACGCGTTCGCGGAGGAACGCGGCGAAGTCGGTGAAGAAGCCGTCTTCCGTTTCGGGCGGGACGCTGCGTCGGTCCACGACGATTTCGCAGTCGTCGGGGACGCGGTTGGTGGCGTCGCCGCCCCGAATCGTCGTGGCGGTGAGCGTCGGCGGCCCCAATTCGGGGTGGGGGTCTGGGCCGCGTTCGGCGTCGTAGTCGTCGATTGCGTCGAGAACGGGCGCGGCGGCGCGCACCGCGTTCACGCCCTCGTCGGGTTGGGCGGCGTGCGCGCCCCGGCCGGTGAGGTGGATGGTGGCCTGAAAGCGGCCGCGGGCGCTCGTGCAGGCGTCCAGCGAGGTCGGTTCGCCGACGACGTACGCGTCGGCGTCCAAATCGAGCGCGTGCGCGCCGGTCGAGTTCGTCTCCTCGTCGGCGGTTATCGCGACCGTGAGGCGATATGTCGGGTCGGTTCGGTGGAACGCGGCGAGGAGCGCGGCGAGCGGTCCTTTGGCGTCACACGACCCGCGGCCTTCGATTCGGTCGCCGTCGCGGGAGAAGGGGACGTGGGGCGGTACGGTGTCGATGTGGGTGTTGAGGACGACGTGCGGCCCGCCTGTCCCCTTGCTCGCGAGGACGTTTCCGGCGTCGTCGGTCTCGGGGTCGCAGCCGTCGAGCGCGTCGAGGAGGAGGGCGCGCATCTCGCTCGGGTCCTCGTGCGAGGGAGTTCGGACGGCGTCTTCGAGGAAGTCGAGGGGGTCGAAGCTCACGAGTCGACGCGACGGCTCGGGGTGGGGGACGCTTCGCCCGCGCCGACGCGTTCGGTGGGGCCGCGGAGCGTGGACGTGTCGGCGTCGAGGGAGACGGTGAGGTCGCCGCCCGGCGGGGAGACGACGACGGTGGCTTCGTCCGGGATTCGGCCGGTTCGCGCGGCGGCCGCGGCGATGGCGACCGCGCCCGTCCCGCAGGACTGGGTTTCGCCTTCGACGCCGCGTTCGAAGGTTCGCTGGCGGAAGCCCGCGCCGTCGGGATTGGCGAACGTGACGTTCGCGCCCTCCGGGAAGCGGTCGTGGTGGCGAATCGCGGGCGCGTCCGAGTCGAGCGGAACGTCGTCCACGTCGTCGACGAAGACGACCGCGTGCGGGACGCCCGTGTTCACCGCGGTGACCTCGTAGCCCTCGAACAGTTCTTCGATGACGGGTGCGTCGGCGTCGACGGGGACGCGCGCCGGGTCGAAGACGGGTTCGCCCATCTCGACCGTCACGTCCTCCGCGACCTGCGCGTGCCGGGTGCCCGCTTGCGTGTCGAGCATCACTTCGTCCGCGCCGGTGCGTTCTGCGGTCCAGCGGGCGGCACAGCGCGCGCCGTTCCCGCACATGTCCGCCGTACTCCCGTCGGGTTGGACGAGCGTCATGACCGCGCGCGGCGGCGTGTAGGCGTCCTCGATGGCGAGGAAGAGTACGCCGTCGATGCCGAGGTCGGCGCAGAGCGCCTCTGCGAACGCGCCCCGGTCGGAGACGTGGTGTTCGTTCGCGTCTACTATCGCGAAGTCGTTGCTGGTTCCGTGGTGTAGTTCGTAGGGTATCATACTTCGAGGGTGGTGAGGTCGTCCAGTGATTCGCGCCGTCGGACGAGGCGGGCGTCGTCCCCGTCCAGCGCGACGACTGGGGGGCGGGGACGAGAGTTGTAGGTAGAAGCCATTTCGATGCCGTACGCGCCCGCGTTCCCGATGGCGAACAGGTCGCCGCGTTCGGGACGCGGGAGGTCGCGGTCGGTGGCGAGAACGTCCGCGCTCTCGCAGACGGGACCGACCACGGACGTCCTTCGGAGCGGCCGGTCGTCGGCGTCCGGTGCGAGATTGCGGACGGCGTGGTAGGCGTCGTAGAGCGCGGGCCGGAGGAGCGTCGTCATCCCCGCGTCGACGCCGGCGAGACGCGTGTCTCCCGCGGATTTCTTCGTGTTTACGCGCGTGAGGAGGACGCCAGCGTCCGCGACGACGTACCGTCCGGGTTCGAGGACCAATTCGACGTCGAGGTCGGCGAAGGCGTCCCGGGTCTGGGCGGCGACCGCGTCGAGGTCGAGCGGTTCTTCGTCTTCGCGGTAGGGGACGCCGAACCCGCCGCCTGCGTCCACGAAGTCGAGGTCGACGGGACTCGCGCGCACGACGTCGGCGAGCACGTCGAGGACGCGGCGGTGGTTCTCGAGGTCCCCGTCGGTGAGGAGGCCGCTTCCGGTGTGGGCGTGGATGCCGACGACCTCGAAACCACGGGCGTCGGCCGATTCGATGACTGCGGGAACGTCCTCGGCGGGGATGCCGAACTTCGCGTCCGCGCCGGTCGCGACCTCCGCCGAGTGGCCCGCGCCGACGCCCGGGTGGACGCGAACGCACACGCGACCCGAGAAGTCGCGTTCGGCCAGTCGGTCGAGGGTGTCGCGGGAGCCGATAGTGACCGTTGTGGCGGTCCCGGAGAGCGCGTCGACGGCGTAGTCGAGGTCGCGAGCGGGCGGGTTCACGGGCGTGTAGTGGACGTCTTCGTGGGCGAATCCGGCGTCGAGCGCGCGCTTCAGTTCGCCCGCGCTCGCACACTCCGCGCCCGCGCCGGCGTCGGCGAGCGCGGCGAGTACCTCGTGGCCGGCGTTCGCCTTCACCGCGTACAGCAGATGTGCGTCGCCGAACGCGTCGGCGAGGCGGCCGTAGTTCTCCCGCACCCGGTCCAAATCGACGACGTAGACGGGCGTGCCGTGCGCTGACGCTAGCTCGCGGAGGCGGTCCGAAGACCAGTCCGCGAGGCGTCGAACCATCTATCGAAGCGCCTCCTCTCGCTGACTCGCCTCTAGAGTCTGGTTCTCCAGTTCCGTCGCGACGACGGCGGGCTTGTACGCCGCGCCGGGGATGATGTCTCGGTCGCTCACCGAGGATTCGACGAACCGTGCGAACGCTCGGCGCTCCGGCGGCAGTTCGCCGTAGAGCACTTCGTCCTCGACGAGGTCGTAGACCGGGATGCGCGGCGACAGTAAGGTGTTCTCGCCGACGACGGAGTTCTCGCCGACGACGAACCCCGAGGTCACCCGACAGCCAGCACCCAGACTCACGCCGTCCTCCACGACGACGGGCGCGCTCTCGACGGGTTCGAGGACGCCGCCGATGAGCGTGTTCGCCCCCAACTTCACGTCGCTCCCGATCTGCGCACACGACCCGACCGTGTCGCAGGAGTCGACGAGCGTGCCGTCGCCGACGTGCGCGCCGACGTTCACGAACGCGGGCGACATGAGGATGGCGTCGGACCCGACGTACGCACCCCGACGAATCACCGTCCCGTCGGGCGTGTTACGGGTGCCGCGCTCGCCCAAATCCGCCGTGTCGCGGAGCGGGAGAACGTCGTGGTAGGTGACGCCCCCGTACTCGCGAGCCTCCGTCTCGCGAAGCGCGAAGTTCAACAGAATACCCTGCTTCACCCACTCGTTCGCCTCCCACGCTTCGCCACGCTTCTCGGCCGCCCTGATGTCGCCGGCTTCGAGGGCGTCGAGGAACGCGTCGAGCGTCTCGCGCGCCTCGCCCGGGGATACCTCCGTACTCTGGTGTCGCTGCCACAACTCACTGATTTCCGTTTCGAGACTCATAGGTTACCTGCGATATCCGAAAACTGGTAGTAGTCCGCTCGTGCGTCCTGTACGTATCGTGCGGCGTCCAGCGCGCCCGCGGCGAACACGCCCCGGTCGCCAGCGCGGTGGGTGAGCGACAGCACTTCGTCGTTCCCCGCGAGGAGGAGTTCGTGTTCGCCGGTCACGTCTCCGGCGCGTCGTGCGTGGACGCCGATTTCTCCCTGCTGGCGGGGCGCGTACCCATCGCGGCCGTGGATTCGGTCGGCTTCCTCGCCGCGCGCGTCGTCCACGGCGTCGAGAAGTCGCTTTGCGGTGCCGCTGGGGGCGTCGCGCTTCCCGTTGTGGTGGGTTTCGGTGAGTTCCGCGTCGTACTCGGGGAGCGCGGAGACGGCCACCCCAACCACGTCGAGCAAGGCCTGCACGCCGCGGGAGAAGTTCGCGCCGCGGACGACCGGAATCCGGTCGCCGGCGTCCCGGAGTTCGTCTTCCTGGTCGTCGCTGAATCCGGTGGTGCCGGTGACGACGGGCACGCCCGCGTCCGCCGCCGCGCGGACGAATCGGATAGCGGCGTCCGGTACCGAGAAGTCGACGAGCGCGTCCACGTCGCCCTCGGCGAGTGCGTCGGAGAGCGCGTCCGGGTTCACGACCCGACCGTCGAAGTCGACCTCGTTGGGGTTGCGGGACACCGCGAACGCCACGTCCACGTCGCGTTCGGCCGCGGCGGCGAGGACTTCCCCGCCCATTCGGCCCGTCGCGCCGGTGACGGCGACCCTCACGCGGTATCACCGTCGAGGTCGGAGAGAACTGATTCGAGCAAGTCGATGGTGGCGTCGTCCGCGCGCGAGAGCGGGTCGCGGAAGTTCGCGGTGCCGTGGCCGCGGAGTTCGAGCGCGTGCTTGACGGGGACGGGGTTGCTCTCGGCGAACAGCGCGCGGAAGAGCGGCCCGAGTTCGTGGTGGACGTCGCGGGCGGCCGCGTACTCGTCGTCCGCGGCGCGGTCGACGAGGCGGACGACGCGTTCCGGTTCGACGTTCCCGGCGACGCTGATGACGCCCGTACCGCCGACGGACATAATCGGGAGGGTGAGCGCGTCGTCACCAGAGAGGACGGCGAAGTCCTCGTCGCGGGTGCGTTCCGCGACTTCGCCGATGCGGCCGAGGTCGCCGCTCGCGGCCTTGTACCCGACGATGTTCTCGTGGCGGGCGAGCGAGACGGCGGTGTCCACGGCGATGTTCCGTCCGGTGCGGCCGGGGACGTTGTAGATAATCTGGGGTGCGTCCACCTCGTCCGCGATGCGGCGATAGTGGGCTTCCATGCCCGCGGGTTCGGGGCGGTTGTAGTACGGGCTGATGAGGAGCACGGCGTCCGCGCCCGCGTCGACGGAGCGCTGGGCGAGCGAGACGGCTTCGTGGGTGGCGTTGCTGCCCGCGCCCGCGACGACGGGAACGTCCACGGCGTCGACGACGGTTTCGACGACGTCGATGTGTTCGTCGTGGGTGAGCGTCGCGGACTCGCCGGTGCTGCCGACGGGGACGAGGCCGGTGACGCCCGCGTCTTCGAGGCGGTGGGCGTCCGCTGCGAGTTGTTCGTGGTCGATGCTTCCGTCCGCGGCGAAGGGAGTGACCATCGCCGGGAAGACGCCTTCTGTAACGTTTCGTGTCATGTGTCTCGGGGGGTGTAGTGTAGTCGGGTTCGGTGCGGGTCGAAGGTGACCAAGCACGGGGTGCCAGTCCGCGCAGAGTCAGTACTACGCCCGTTTGCGTTTGGGTTTCCCCGAGCGTGTCGAGAAGACGGGGCTGGCGCTCTCCCTGTCGACCGGCGTCGCGGAGTGCGCCAAGCACATACACGGGCAATCGGCGCGCATGCTTAAAGCCGTACCGCCGGCCGCAACGTCTGCCGACCACGTTTATGTGTCCGGTGGTGGATTCTGTGAGTGGATGCTCGTCCTCGGAGACGCACACGCGAACACGAACGACCGACGGCGCTCGCTCTTCGCCGCCTATCGCGCGAGCGACGCCGACGTCGCCATACAGGCAGGCGACCTCTATCACTACCGACTCCCGATTCCGACGTACTTCATCGCCGGGAACAACGAGGACTTCGACGTCATCGAAGCGCTCCGTAACGGCCGCCTCGAGAGCGAGGACGTGAAGAACGCGCACTTGCTCGCGAGTACCGCGGTCGAACTACAGGGACTCCGGGTGGGCGGACTCTCGGGGAACTACGCGCCCACGCGGTACGACTACGCCCGCGAAGACCTCGCCGAAGACCGGCGACGACACTTCGTCCGCGAGGACGTGGAGGCCGCGAAGAAACTCGACGTGGACGTCCTCCTCACACACGAGGCCCCGCACGGCACGCCCGTGGAGGAGGATTACGACGTCGGCTGTCGGTACGTCGACGAACTCATCGAAGCGACGAATCCCGACCTCTGCCTCGTCGGTCACCACCACGAACACACCGAGAGCACGTTCGTGGGGTCGCGCGTCGTCACGCTCGCGCCCGCGTGGGAATCGTACTACGACCTCGACCCCGAAACGCTCGCGCTCACCCGGCACGCGACACCGGACGCGTGACTTTTAGGCCTCGCTATCGCAGGGAGAGTATGACCGATATTCACGCGGACCAGCGAGTCGCAGTTCTCGCCGACTCGCAGAACCTCTATCACTCCGCGCACAGCCTCTACTCGCGGAACGTCGACTACTCCAGTCTCCTCGCGAAAGCCGTCCAGAACCGCCGGCTCACGCGCGCCATCGCGTACGTCATCCGCGCGGACAGTCCGAGCGAGGAGTCCTTCTTCGAGGCGCTCGTCGACATCGGGTTCGAGACGAAGATAAAGGATATCAAGACGTTCGGCGACGGGTCGAAGAAGGCCGACTGGGACGTCGGGATGAGTCTGGACGCGGTGACGCTGGCGGACCACGTGGACACCGTCGTCCTCTGCACGGGCGACGGCGACTTCTCCCGGCTCTGTTCGCACCTCCGCCACGAGGGCGTCCGCATCGAAGTGATGGGCTTCGGCTCCTCGACCGCCGACGAACTCCGTGAGAGCGCGGACGCGTTCATCGACCTCTCGGAACGCGAAGAGACCTTCCTGCTCTAACGCGCGGCGAACGCGCCGACGGCCGCCGCAATCGCCACCAGCACGGTGGACTGAACCACGGAGACGGCCACCAGCACCGGAAACGACGGCAGGTCCTGTTCCGCGTCGAGGCGGTTCTCCGCTGTCGACTGCACCATCTGAATCGTTCGCGGCGTCACCCAGAGGATACCGGGGAGAGAGACAGATATCAGAAGCGCGACAAGTTCCCAGTTCACGTCACCGCTGACGCCCGCCACGGCAAAAGCCGTTTCTGGCCGTTCGCCGCGGCGTCCACGAATCGAGACGACACGCTATCGGCGTCTCGTCAGTCCGACCGTCCGAACCGAGGTGAAAACGGGTGTGTTAGACGGAGCGGCCTCCCTCGCTGGTACCGAGAAGGAGGCTGCCGCCTGCGAGGAGGAGTGAGGCGACTGCTGCGCCGCCGAGGGTGATGGTCGAACTCGCGTCTCCGATGGCGGTCCAGAGGATGAGAGCCGTGCCGACGGCGAGCAGGACGCCGCCGCCCATTACTTTCTGCTGTTCCATTGGGTGGTCGTAAGTGAGCATTCCATATAAGCCCATCTCCATTCACTCCGACGGGGTTTTAGCGGTCGCGGGCCGGGTTCGCGTATGGACGATTTCGCGGTGCTTCGGCGGAAAGCCGAGTACCAGTTCGGGCGCGGGGCGGACGCCGCGTTGTTCCCCGAGGATGGTGAGTTCGAGGTCGACCGGTCGGCGTCCGGGCGGCCGCGACAGGTCGCGGGACCGGAAGGCCGGCTGATTTCGGTGGGGATGGACGGCCGGTTCACGCTCGGGCTCGCGGGCGGTCGGCGGTTGTACGACGAACTCGACGCGTACACGGTCGTGGTGGGTGACGAGAGCGAGCCGTTCGTTCGGGAGGGGAAGAACGTGTTCGCGAAGTTCGTCGACGACGTGGACGAGGACGTGCGGCCGGGCGACGAAGTGGTGGTCGCTCACGAGCGCGGTGAAGTCATCGCAGTCGGGCGGGCGGAACTCGACGCCGAGTCGATGCGGGAGTTCGAGACGGGGATGGCGGTGCGGGTGCGGGAAGGCGCGACGTGAGTTAGGGGAACCCGCCACGTTTTTTGCCGCGCGGCGTGAGTCTCAGCGTATGTTTGGAGGAGGCGGCGGCATGAATCCGCGTAAAATGAAGCAGATGATGAAACAGATGGGTATCGACGTCGACGAGATCGACGCCGAGGAGGTTATCATCCGCACGAGCGACGGGAAGGAACTCGTGTTCTCGGACGCCGACGTGACGCGGATGGACGCGCGCGGACAGGAGACCTACCAGATTATCGGCGAACCCGAGGAACGCGAGAGTACCGCGGGCGCGGTCGAGTCCGGTGAGGAAGAAGCGCAAGCAGCGGAAGCGGGCGACATCACGGACGACGACGTAGAACTCGTCGCGATGCGCGCTGGCGTGAGCGAGGACGAGGCGCGAGAGGCGTTGGAGGCGACCGGCGGCGACCTCGCGACGGCGATCGCGCGCCTAGAGTGATTCTGGTCGTTCGGGACGACCGCGAGTTCCTCTGCGAACCCGGTGCGGAAGTGCACACGGACCTCGGCGTCATCGACGTCCCGGAGGACGTGGAACCGGGCGATAGCGTGGAGACGCATCTGGGCGAGGAGTTCCGCGTGCGCGGCCTGCGAGGACCGGATTTGTTCGACCACATGGAGCGGACGGGCGCGCCGATGATGCCGAAGGACATCGGTCTCGTGATGGGTCACACGGGCATCTCGTGCGGCGACCGCGTGCTCGACGCCGGCACCGGGACGGGCGTCCTCTCGGCGTACATGGGCCGGGCGGGCGCGAACGTCACGACGTTCGAGCGCAAGGAGGAGTTCGCCGAGGTCGCCCGCGAGAACATGGAACTCGCCGAAGTCGCGGACACCGTGGACGTGCGAACCGGCGACCTCACCGAAGAACTCGACTCCCTTGGTACGTTCGACGTGGTGACGCTCGACACGCCGAACGCGGACGAACTCCTCTCCGACCTCTCCGACCACCTCGTCTCCGGCGGGTTCGTCGCCGTCTACTCGCCGTTCGTCGAGAACGCCCGCGACTGCGAACTCGCCGCCCGCGACGCGGGGTTCGAGGAAGTCTCGTCACGGGAAACGATTCAGCGGTACATGGACTTCGACGACCGCGGCAGCCGACCCAGCACCGCCGGCGTCGGCCACACCGGCTACCTCCTCTTCGCGCGGAAACCGTAGCGACTCTCGCCGGATTCTGATTATACGGCGCTGAGCAAGAGTCCCAGAATCTTATAGATAGAGACGACGAAAACGCCCAGCGAAACGGCAGCGCCCAGCGGCCCCGCCACTAAGGGGACGGGCGAAAGAAGCTGAGTCGTTATATCACCCGCAGCGAGAGCGACCACTACGAGCGTTAGTACTCCCAGTATCACGAGAACCGCAAGCGCATCGTCCTCACTCATGAGTTCCTCCTCTGAAGTAGTCAGTCCAGTTCGTTCGTGCGGCCTGGGAATGCATCGAACCTGATTGATTTTCGAACATGCCAATAACCAGTAGACGCGGGAAAGTATTATATCAGGAAGTTGCTTCAAATAGAAAACGTACTTTGACCTCTCGAAATCGCGTTTTCCGTATAGAAAATGGCCAATAGAGACGCCTATGAAACGAATTACCGAAGTAATCCGCGAGTACGACCGGTCAACGAAAACTGGGAAGAAGAAAATCCAGATTATCGTGTGGTTCCAGAAGCATCCCGGGAAACGGTTCGACATAACTGAAGTTGCAGATAATTTGCAGAGTGAATTGGATATTGGCCAAGGGAGAATCGGCCAATATTTGAATGAGTTGGAAGATGATTCGGTCCTCAAGTCCTACGGGGAACAACGGAAGGCATATCAACTGAGTCCGGACATCATAATTCCGGCGCGGTTTCAGGTAATTGCCGGACTTCGCCATATCTCAGCCATTTTTAGTGTTGAGCGGTTGGGAATCTCAGGAGTCTTCGTCATGAGCACAGCGATCTGGGGAGGGCTTACAGTCCCCTTTTGGATTTTAGCGGCTATACTCGCTATCTCGCCAAGTGACCGGATTGGCGTTCTCAGTGAATATGAACTGGTTGGCTCTGTTGAAATCCTCAGCAGCTGATATATTTTGAGCCCTCGTGGTCAGTACAGGTGATAGACCCCTCAGAGGAATCCTGTCACGCCGATGAATAAAAATAGCACACCCAATCCACGATAAAGCCAGACAGGAGTGTTAGACTCCGTAGATTGGTCGGATGATGAACGCCGAAGGAACTCAAACCCAAACGGATGCACTCTCTTCGGAAAGATGAGGTAGGCAAGACCAAGGATTAAAGCTATGACGTATCCGGCTTGCCACAGAAGGCTCATATGTCATTTCTAACGAGTGGCGGTATATATCTAATGCGTCAATACGCAGGTCTCATCGACCAGCCATTTTAGGCGAGAATATGTTTGAAGAATAGGATTTCAACAGAGCCAACTGGTTATATTTGCAACCGCGATGACTATATGGTTACTCGTATCCGCTGCAATCAGTTACGTGATACTCCGAGTTCAACGCCTCTGGAACAGCTGAGACGGTGGATGTTCGCGCGGACGAGCGGTCCGAAGGACCCGGTAGTCCGCGCGATTCACTCGCGCCGGAGGCGCGAGCCTTTTTGGTGCAGATTTTTGCGGTGAGCGGTGCGCCTCCGGCGCACCCGAGCCGTAAAAAGGTGCGCTTACAGGATGGTGCCGTGCTTCTTGTCCGGCACGTCCTTTTCGACCGTTTCGTAGAAGTCGAAGCGGTTCACGAGTTCCTCGCGGAGCGTGCTCGGCGGGACGATGTCGTCGATGACGACCTCGCTCGCCATCCGATGCGCGTCGATGTCCTCTCGATACTCCTCGCGGAGTTCCTGTTCTTTCTGGCGGCGTTCCTCCTCGTCGTCGATGGCGTTGAGTTTGTTCGCGTAGACCGCGTTGATGGCGGCTTCGGGACCCATGATGGCGATCTCGCCCGAAGGGAGCGCGATAGTGGATTCGGGGTCGTAGGCGGGCCCGCTCATCGCGTAGATGCCCGCGCCGTACGCCTTCCGGACGACGACGCACTGCTTCGGGACGGTGGCAGCGGAGGTGGCGTATATCATCTTCTTACCCTTCTCCAGAATCGCGTCCTTCTCCACCTGACTGCCCGCCATGAACCCGGGCGTGTCGGCGAGGTAGAGGAGGGGAATGTTGTACGCGTCGCAGGTCCAGACGAACTCCGCGGCCTTCTCGGCGGCGTCCGGGAAGATAGCGCCCGCGCGCTGGTCCGGCTGATTCGCGACGATGCCGACCGGCCGCCCGTCCACGCGCCCGAACCCGGTGAGAATCTCCTTCCCGTACTCCGATTTGAGTTCGAAGAAGGAGTCAGCGTCGACCACGCGGTCGATGACCTCGTGCATGTCGTACGCGCGGTTCGGGGCTTCGGGGATGATGGCGTCGATACCCTTCGGCGACTTCGCGGGCGGTGTCCCGCTCGTCTTCGGCGGTTTCTCGTCGCTGTTGTTCGGGAGGTATGAGACGAGTTGGGAGACGAGTTCGCGCGCGTGCTCTTCGTTCTCGGCGACGAGGTCCGCGCTCCCGGATTCCTGGGCGTGCATCTGCGCGCCGCCGAGGTCCTGCATGTCGATCTCTTCTCCAGTGACCATCTTCACCATCCGCGGAGACGCGATTGCCATCGCGCTCATCCCCTCGACCATCACCGTGAAGTCCGCGAACACGGGCGTGTACGCCGCACCCGCGATACACGGCCCGTACAGCACGCAGATCTGGGGGACGCGGCCGGAGAGCTGGCTGTGGTTGTAGTAGTACTTCCCGATGCCCTCCCGGTTCGCGAAGAAACCGGTCTGCTGGTCGATGCGGCCCCCCGAGGAGTCCATCAGGTAGAGCACGGGCTTCCCGGTCTTGAGCGCGCGCTGTTGCATCCGGAGGAACTTCTCGACGCCCTTGGCGGCCATCGACCCCGCCTTCACGGTGAAGTCGTTCGCCATGAAGTGGACGTCGCGGTCTTCGAACTCCGCCGCGCCCGTGATGAGGCCGTCCGCGGGCAACTGGTCGTCCGCGTCCCACTCGGCGAACTTCCCGTCCTCGAACTTGAGTCCGTCCTCGCCGAACCAGAGGTCCATCCGGTCGCGGACGAACAGTTTCCCCTGCTCGGAGAGCCGTTCTTTGTACTTTTCGGGGCCGCCGCCGAGGATTTCCTCGATTTCGTCCCAGAGTTCGTCCTCGCGGTCGGTGGGTTCGTACTCCTGTTCGGGGACGTCGTCCTCGTCCGGGCCGTCGTGGGTCGCGGCGGGCGACGATTCGTCGCCGACGTAGACGGAGACCTCGTCTCGGTAGTGCTCTGCGAGCGCCGCGGCGACGGCCGCAGCCTCGTCGGCGGTAGCGTTTGCGCCGATGCGAACCTTCATACTCGGGTGGTTCGGCCGACCTGCTTGAAACGGTTTCCCATTTTACCGTCAGTTGGTGCCCCGGCGTTCGACGTTCGCCATCACTTGCTCCGCGAACCACGTGAGCGCGCGCTCGTCGTCGCTCGTGAACGACCGGTCCCGGTCGTCTAACACGCACACCATTCCGAGACAGTGACCGTCCGCGGTTCGGAGCGGCGCGCCAGCGTAGAAGGAGAGGTCGTGGTCGCTCTCGATTGCCTCGCGCGAGATTCGGTCGTCTTCGTCGAGGTCCGAGATGACGAGCGGGCCGTCCCGGAGGATGCCGTAGGTGCAGACAGTTTCCTCCCGGGGGAGGGTCGCCCAGTCCACGCCGTCCGTGGCGACGAACTGTTCCGCGTCGTCGGTGAGCATCCCGATGAACCCGATACTGGCGTCGAGGGACTCCTTCACCGCGGTCGCGAGGCCGTCGAGGTGCGCGTCGAGCGCGGGCGCGGAGAAGTCGTAGTCGGAGAGCGCGGCGAGACGGTCGGCCTCGTCCGCGGGAACCGGGAAGTCGAGGTCGTGGTGGTCCGCGACGTCCCGCACCGCAGCGGCGAGACGCACCCTGCTGTCGGACCGGTCGCTATCGACGGTTGCGTCGCCGTCTGCGGCGGACCCGTACCCGACGACCGGCACGTCCTCGGCGGGGGACGAGTCCGGCCCGCAGACGGTCACGTCCCGGGAGTCGTCGCCGTCGACGACCGTGAACGAGGCTCGCCGGCCGAACCAGTCCGTCACCGAACTGGGGACATCGACGAGTCGGACGCGAGTGGTCTGTGTACTGGAGATGCTCCACGTTTGGACGGGGGCCGTAAAAATTCTGGCTCTACAGCGCGTCCTCGACGCGAGAAACGTACTCGTCGCTTCCGACGAACACGGGCGTGCGCTGGTGGAGTTCGGTGCACTCGACGTCGAGGAGGCTCTGTTCGCCGTCCGTCGCGGACCCGCCCGCGGCCGCGAGGACGTACGCGATGGGCGCGCCCTCGAAGAGGAGGCGGAGTTTGCCCTCCGGCCGGTCCCGGAGGCCGGGGTAGCCGAAGATGCCGCCGTACGTGAGCACCTGATTCACGTCGGCTATCATCGCGCCGCCGTAGCGGAGTTTCAGCTCCTGTTCTATCTCGCGGACGACCGCCTCGAAGTCGTCGGTCCAGTCGGGGACGCGACCGCCGAACCCGTAGACCGTGGGGTCGTCGGGGAGCGTGACCGCCCCGACGTCGCGCGGGTCGCCGTCCTCCACGACGTACTCGGTCGCGCCGTCCGCATCGGCGACGAGGAGGGTAGTGATGGGGCCGTAGAGGACGAACCCGGCGGCCACGAGGTCGCGGCCGGAGACGGGGAGGTCGCCGTCGTAGAGTCCTACTATCGTGCCCATCGGGTTGTTCGACTTGAGGTTCGAGGAGCCGTCGAGCGGGTCCACGGCGACCAGTAATCCGTCCCCGGCGTCCACGATGTCGTCGCGTTCTTCGCTCGCGTACGCGCCGACAGAGTCGAGCGCGGTGAGGCGCTCGCCCAATAACTCGTCGGCCCACACGTCCGCGGCGAGCTGTTGCTCCCCGCTCGCGTTCTCCATCTCCGTCTTCCGACGGCGACCGGGCAGTCCGGCGCGAATCTCGGGGGCGGCGGCCGCGACCGTCTCGAAGACTTCGTGCATCTACAGGTGTTCGAGGGCGTCGTCGACGCTCTCCTCGTCGAAGATGACGGCTTCGAGCGCGTCGAGCATCTCGCGGGGGTTCTCGCGCTGGAAGACGTTCCGACCGACGGCGAGGCCGACCGCGCCCGCGTCGATGGCGTCCTTCACGGTGGAGAGGAAGTCGCGGTCGCTCGTCTTCGACCCGCCGGACATCACGACTTTGGTCGGGCCGGCGGCGTCGACGGCGTGTTCCATCGCTTCCTTGCTCCCGGGGTACTTGACCTTCGCCACGTCCGCACCGAGTTCGAGCGCCTGCCGGGCCGCGTACGCGATGGTGCCCGGCGAGGTGTCGTTCTTGAGTCCCTGACCGCGCGGGTACGACCACATGACGACGGGGAGGTCGTGTTCGCGCGCCGTCTCCTGGGCTTCGCGGAACTCCTCTGCCATCTCGATTTCGTTGTTCGACCCGCCGTAGAGCGTGAAGCCCACCGAGGACGCGCCGAGTTCCGCGGCGTAGTCCACCGAGCAGTTGACCGCGGAGTCGGGTTCGCCCATCCAGAGGTTCGACGTGCCGTTGAGTTTGAGGAGGAGGTTCACGTCGTCGTACTGGTCCGCGTAGGCCTCCGCGACGCCTTTCTGCACCGCGAAACCGGTGACGGCGTCGTGGGTCGCGACGTCCCAGACGGTTTCGGGGTCCATCGTTTCCGGGACGTCCTCGAAGTCGACCGGGCCGTGTTCGAGGCCGTGGTCGTACGCGAGGATGAGTACTTTGCCGTCGCGCGAGAGCGGAGTGTCGTCGAAGGGACGCATACGAATGGAATTGTGCGACGACGCACTATAAACCCAATCGAGTCGCGTTCGCGACCGGCCACCGAATATTTACGCCATAGTCGAGACGTCCCAACGATGCCCTCCGATACGCTCCCCGACTCAGTCGAAGGCCGCCTGCGATGGGCGGTCACCGAGAGCCTCGTTATCGCCGGGGTCTTCCTGTTCTGGATGGCGCTCGCCGTCGCCCTCACGCTCGCCCTCAGCGTCTTCACGCTCGTACTCCGCGGCGTCAACGTGCACACGACGTATGCGTTGCGAGATTTCGGCGCCATCTGGCCGGTCGTTGTGCCCCTCGCGTTCGCGACGACCGCGCTCTACGTTGTCGTGCGCGCCGGCACCCTCCTCGTCGACCACTACCAGCGCGCGTGAGGAGACGACTCCGCTACATTTAGGCGGCGCTCGGCCGGAGTTCGATGTATGCGTGGATTCGACGAGATAGAGACCGTCGGTGTGGTCGGTGCGGGAACGATGGGAAGCGGTATCGCGCAGGTCGCCGCGACCCACGGCTACGACGTCGTGATGCGGGACATCGAAGAGGGGTTCGTCGAGAGCGGGTTCGAGACGATTCGGGACAGTCTCGCGCGGTTCGTGAAGCGGGAGAAACTCACGGACTCGGAGAGCGACGAAATCGTCGACCGCATCTCGGGGACGACGAGTCTGGACGACCTCGCGGAGTGCGACATCGTGGTCGAAGCCGCGGTCGAGGACATGGACATCAAGCGCGACATCTTCGCCGACCTCGACGCGGCGGTGGACGACGACGTGGTGCTCGCGACGAACACGAGCACGCTCTCCATCACGACCATCGCCGCCGCGACCGAGCGCCCCGAACTCGTCGTCGGCCTGCACTTCATGAACCCCGTGCCCGTGATGAAGGGCGTCGAAGTCGTGTCCGGCGAGAAAACTGATGAGGAGGTAACCGCGTTGGCCCACGAGTTCGCGGAGTCGCTGGAGAAGGAGACGTGGGAGTCCGATGACAAACCCGGATTCGTCTCGAACCGCATCCTGATGCCGTGGATAAACGAGGGCATCCGCGCGCTGGACGAGGGCGTCGCGACCAAGGAGGACATCGACAACGGGATGAAACTCGGTACGAACGTGCCGATGGGACCCCTCGAACTCGCTGACCACATCGGCCTCGACGTCTGTCTCGACGCGACCGAGACCCTCCACTCGGAACTCGGCGACCGCTACAAGCCCGCCTACCTCCTCAAGCGGAAAGTCGACGCGGGCGACCTCGGGAAGAAGACGGGCAAGGGCTTCTACGAGTACGACTAGGTTTTTGCCTCGTTAGGCTAACGCGTCGAGTATGCGCTCTCGTACGACGGTCGGAACGGTCCTCGGCGTCATCTGTTTCGCAGTCGGTCTGTACGGGTACGTCGTCCTCGGGTGGCGGTTCGGCGACGGGAACTCGCTCGGCACCGCCATCGGGGTGGTCGTCGCGCTCGCCGCTATCGCGCTCACCGTTCTCGGACGCTAGTAGCGGTAGGGTTCCGCTGCTATCTCCCGGCGGAGCGCCGCGAGTTCGTCGTGGTCGACGCCGTCGTCGAAGCGCTGAATCAGCGCGTACACTTCCGTCCGGTCGACCTTCGCGTCGCCCGTCGCGAGGACGTCACCGGGTCGGTCGCGGAGTTCGCGCATCGTCCCGACAGCGAGCAGGAACGGAATCGCCCACGCGGCGAGCGTGTTCCCGTACGCCTGCGGGAGGTGTTCGAGGTAGGTCTGTGCGCCGTCGGCGTACTCGCGGGCGTGAGAGACGAGACGGGAGACGACGCCCGCGACCGCCTCACGGTTCTCGGGCGCGTTCACGGCGTCCTGCGGCACGCCAGCGTCGCGGAGCCACGGCGCGGGCAGGTAGACGTTGTCCTCCTCGCGGTAGTCGTCGCGCACGTCCTTCGCGATGTTCACGAGTTGGAGGAGTAAGGCGAACTCCTCGGCGTTCTCGCGGAGCACGCGCTCGCGAGTGTCGTCCACGTGCGGGACGAGCAGGTTCGTCACGAGGTCGCCGACCGTCCCCGCGGCGTACCAACAGTACTCCTCCAGTTCGTCCACCGACGCGATGCGCAGCCCGCCCGTGTCGGCGTGCCGCTCCACGAACGCCGCCATCCCGTCCACGAGTTCGTAAACGGAGGGACGCATCGCTTCCCGGTCCGCGTCGGGGAACGCGTCGAACGCCGCGACGACTCGGTCCGCGTTCGCGACGACCCGCCAGTCGTCCGTTCGGTCCGCAGGTATCCACGGCGACACCGCGTCCATGAACTCGTCGAGGTCGGTTTCGTTCTCGGTGTCCAGCGCGTCAGCGTACGTGCGGAGGAGCGCGGCGCGTTCCTCGGGCGGGATGCGTCCGTCGTCCTCGACAGTGTCCGCCACCCGACAGAGCAGGTAGCCCACGCAGATGCGGGACGCCATCGGTTCGTCGAGCATGGACACGGTAATCGCGAACGTCCGGGAGACGTCCTCGACCGCGTCGAAACACCAGTCGAGGTCCGGAACGTCACTCGCGTGCTCGGCCATTAGATAGTACTGCGGGGCGCAAACGTGAAAAACGACCGGCTCTCGAACGGAATCCCTAAGGACTGACGCTCGTAGGTTTCCGTATGGATTTCAGCCCGAGCGCCGAGCAGAGCCAGATTCGGGAGATGGTGTCCGAGTTCGTCGACGAGGAGGTGAAGCCGCGCGCCGCCGAAATCGACGAGACCGACGAGGTGCCGTGGGACCTCATCTCCGAGATGGGCGACCTCGGTCTGATGGGAATGCCGTTCCCGGAGAAGTACGACGGCGCGGGCCTCGACTACCACTCGTACGCGCTCGCGCTGGAGGAGATAGCGCGCGGGAGCGGCGGTCTCGGCACCGTCGTCGCGGCGCACACGAGCCTCGCGAGTAACGTCGTCTACTACTACGGGAACGACGAGCAAGTCGAAGAGTACCTGCCCGCGATGAACCGCGGCGACGACATCGGCGCGTTCGCGCTCTCCGAACCCGGCGCGGGGTCGGACGTCCCCGCGATGGAAACGACGGCGGAGAAGGACGGCGACGACTACGTCGTGAACGGCGGGAAGCTCTGGATTTCGAACGGGTCGGTCGCGAGCACCGTCACCCTGTTCGCGAAGACCGGCGAGAAGGAGATATCGACGTTCGTCGTCCGCCCCGACGAGGACGACGGCTTCCACGTCGAAGGCACCGAGGACAAACTCGGCGACAAGGGCTGTCCGACCGCCGAACTCCGCTTCGACGACATGCGCATCCCCGAAGACCGCCGCCTCGGCGACGAGGGCGACGGCTTCCGACACGCTCTGGAGACCTTGAACGGCGGCCGCATCACCATCGCCGCGCGCTCCATCGGCATCGCGCGCGCCGCTCTCGAAGACGCGCTCCAGTACAGCCAAGACCGCGAGCAGTTCGACCAACCCATCAGCGAGTTCCAGGCGATCCAGCACAAACTCGCGGACATGGACACGAAAGTCGAAGCCGCGCGCATGCTCATGCACAAAGCCGCGGACAAGAAGATTCGCGGCGAGGACTTCATCAAGGACGCCGCACAGGCGAAACTCTACGCAAGCGAAATCTCGCGGGAGGTCGCGAACGAAGCCATCCAGATTCACGGCGGCTACGGCTACACCAAGGACTTCGACGTCGAACGCTACTACCGCGACGCAAAACTCAACGAAATATACGAAGGCACGAGCGAGATACTGCGCAACACGATCGCCCAGCGCATGATGAAGTAGGGAGTCGAGTTAGTCTACTGAAAACGAGTATCATCTCGTTCTGTTTTTAGAAAGCCCTCGGCCGTCTCGCGCACGCTCCGCCACATATCGCTCGTTTCACTCGCGATAGGGGTGACGGAGCGCACACGGCCTTCGGCCGCGAGACGGCCTCGCCCTTTCAATCCACCAGGCGAAGGGTGATTGAACCTCAGGCACCTGTCGGTGAACAGTTGGTCTCCTGGTGGATCGAAAGGGCGAGCGGGCGTCGCGGGTCGCCGCAGGCGACCCCTGTGCGCTGAGCGGCCCCTATCCTGAACGAAGTGAAGGATATGTCGCTCAGCGTGCGCGAGGCCCGCGAGGGCTTTCTAAACACAACCGTACAGCAGTCTCATCACGAAGTCGCACCGTATTCACAAAGGAGTCGTTGGGTTTACTGTCAGTTCAGGCGAGTCAGTAGTATGGACGCTCTGTGTGTGTATTGTGGGTCGAGTCCGGGGGAGAATCCGGCGTACGTGGCTGCGGCGGAGGAGTTGGGCCGGGCGCTCGCGGCGCGGGACGTCGCGCTCGTGTTCGGCGGTGGCGAGGTGGGGATGATGGGTGCGGTGGCGAGCGCGACCCTGGATGCGGGCGGGGAGGCGTACGGAATCATCCCGGAGGCGCTGGCGGAGCGCGAGCACGCCCACGACGGCCTGACCGAACTGGAGGTGGTGGAGTCGATGCACGCGCGGAAGGCGCGGATGGCGGAGCTCGCGGACGGGTTCGTCGCGCTCCCCGGCGGGTTCGGCACCCTGGAGGAGATTATCGAGGTGCTGACGTGGGCGCAACTCGGATTCCACCAGTCGCCCTGCGGATTCCTGAACGTCGCGGGCTACTTCGACGACCTGCTCTCCTTCTTCGACCACCAGCGAGAGGAAGGATTCGTCTCCGACACCCACCGCGAGATGGTCGTCGTCGCCGAGACCGTGGGTGAACTGTTCGACTCGTTCGAGCGCTACGACCCTCCGAACGTTCCGGAGTACATCGAAGAGAGCGAACTCTAACCGGAACGCCCGTAACGCGCCCGCCACACCATCGAGTATGAGCGACACCGAGAAAACCGCGAACGGCATCACCGCACGGTACTACGAAACCGACGCCGAACGCGTCCTCGAATTCGAAACTGACGGACGGACGGCCGCCATCGCCCAGAATATCGAGGGGTACGCCATGCTCAAAGTACGCCCCACCGCAGACGGCGACGAACTCGAACGCTACTACGGCTTCGATATGGCCCTCGACCACGCCGCCGAACTCCTCGGCTGCAGCCCACACGACCTGCCCATTCCAGAGAAAGCAGAAGACATGGGCATGTAACCCCACCTTTTTCGCGTGAGGGGGTCGTGGTTCGAGAGACGGCGTTGCCGTCTCTCGTCATCACGAAAGACGCTTTGCGTCTTTCGAACGACTGCGCGACCCCCTCACGCGAAAAACCTGGAGGGAAAAAGCTCGCGGCTTCGCCGCGAGTGAACCGGCGGCCTGCGGCCGCCGGATGCGCACCAACCGAACCGCCCGCCGCTAACTGAACCCCGTTTTCGTCGTTTGTCGAGTTCTGTCGCCGGTTTCGCGTCGTTTTTAGGCGGCGTTCCCGTACTTCTAGTTATGACTGACCCCCGAGTCGCGGGTGTGGGCCTCACCCACTTCGGTTCGCATCCCGCGCGGACGAGTCGCGACCTGTTCGCGGAGGCCGGGTTGGCGGCGTTGGACGACGCGGGCGTGGACCCGACAGATGTCGAAGGCGTCTTCTATGGAAACTTCATGGGCGATATCGCCGAGCATCAGGGCCATCAGGGGCCGCTGGCGGCGGAAGCGCTGGGTGTCGACGCGCCCGCGACCCGCTACGAGTCGGCGTGTGCGTCGAGCGGCGTGGCGCTCCGACAGGCAGTGCGGGACGTGCGGAACGGCGAAGCCGACGTGCTCGTCGTCGGGGGCGCGGAGCGGATGACCAACCTCGACACCGAGGAAACTACAGAAGCGCTCGCCATCGCGGCGGACGACCTCTACGAGGTGCGGGCGGGGATGACGTTCCCCGGGGCGTACGCGCTGATGGCGCGCGCGTACTTCGAGGAGTACGGTGGTTCGCGTGAGGACCTCGCGGAAATCGCGGTGAAGAACCACGCGAACGCCGTCGGGAACGACCACGCGCAGTTCCAGCGCGAAATCACGGTCGAAGACGCGCTCGACGCGCCGATGGTCGCTGAACCACTCGGTCTCTACGACGCGTGCCCCATCACGGACGGCGCGAGCGCGGCGGTGCTCGTCAGCCCCGAGTACGCCGAGGAGCACGACCTCGACGCCGACGTCGCGATTACCGGAACGGGACAGGGCGGGGACAAGATGGCTCTCCACGACCGGGACGCGCTCGCGCACACGCCGGCCGCGACCGACGCCGCGGACGAGGCGTTCGCGGACGCCGGCATCGGAACGGGCGATGTGGACGTCGCGGAAGTCCACGACTGCTTCACCATCGCGGAAGTCCTCGCGCTCGAAGGAATGGGCTTCTTCGACGAGGGCGAGGGCGTCACCGCCGCCGCCGAGGGCGTGACGACCGCCGACGGCGACCTCCCGGTGAACCTCTCGGGCGGACTGAAGGCGAAGGGCCATCCGGTCGGCGCGACGGGCGTGAGCCAGCTCGCGGAGCTCACGAAACTCCTCCGCGGCGACCACCACAACAGCGACCGCGTCGCGGACGCCCGGGTCGGCGTCGCGCACAACGCCGGGGGCACCGTCGCCTCCGCGACCGTACACGTTCTGGAGAAACAAGCATGAATCAGGGATACGACGAGTTCACGGCGGCGCTCGAATCGGACGACGGCTACTACCTCGAATGCGCGAACGGTCACGGGAGTCTCCCGCCGCGACGAGTGTGTCCGCACTGCGGCGACCGCGACCTCTCCGAAGCACCGCTCCCCGAGGAGGGCGAAGTGCTCTCGTACACGGTCGTGCACGTGCCGACGCCCGCGTTCGCGGGTGAAGCGCCCTACGCGACGGCGGTCGCGGAGTTCGGTTCCGTCCGCCTGACGGGGAGAGTCGCCGCCGGCCCCGACGACGTCTCGACAGGAATGGAAGTGAGCGCGACGGCCGAAGGCGACGACGACTTATCCGTCGTCTTCGAGCCGCGGTAGTTCGGGTTCGACCGCCGAGAGGAAACTCTCGGGGTGTTCTGCGTGCGGGAGGATGCGGGATTCGTCCAGAACGACCAGGCGTGCGTCCGCTTCGTCCGCGAGTCTGCGGCCTTCGGCGAGCGGGACGATTTTCGACTCCCGTCCCCAGACGAGCGTCACGGGTAGGTCGCCGTCCGCGAGTTCACTCCCTAAATCGACCACGGGGTCGAGGAAGCCGCCGACGAACGACGCGGGCGCAAAGCGCGCGTTCTCCTGATGGCCGGTCCGCCACTGGTACTCCACGACGTCCGGGTCGATGCTCTGGGGGTGGTAGTAGGCGTCGCGCTGGTCGAAGTACTCCAGACTCGGTTTCGAGACGAGGAGGTTGAACAGGCCGGTGCCGACGACGGGCGTCCGGAAGAGACCGCGGAGCCACGGCCGCTTCACGGTCGTGTCCGCAGTCGGGCAGACGAGTACGAGGCGTTCGAAGTCCACCGAGTCGGCGGCCAGCGCGGCGAACGCGCCCGTGAGCGAGGACGCGATGCAGATGGCGTTCTCGGTCACGTCGTTCGCGAAGTCGCGGACGAACGACTCGTAGAGCGCGGCGGTGTAGCCGACCGCGGGCCGGTCCGTACACCCGAATCCGGGGAGATCGGGCGCGACGACGTGGTAGTTCTCTGCGAGTCGGTCGAACACGCGGTCGAACTCGCGGCTGGAGGCGGCAGCGTGAATCCCGTGCAACAAGAGGACGTCCGGGTCGTCCGGGTCGCCGGCCTCGGTGTAGGAGATGTCGAACCCCCGCCAGCGGTACTGGGCGTGGTCGCCGTCCAACGCGGGGTCGAGGCGGCCGGCGCGCGCCGTGAGAAGAGCGTTCGCGCCAGCCGTCGCGGCTAACCCGGTGCCGACGCCGGCGAGGAGTCTACGGAGACGCATACGAGAAATGGCGGCCGGGAATTGCTTAGTCGTTGTGACGACCTACTCGTCTAAGCAGTCCCGGAGGGGTTCGAGCACGTCGTCGGCGACCGTGTAGGGGTCCGTCTCGCGTTCGACCACGCGCGAGACGAGGTCGTCCATCCCGCCGCGGCGTTCGATTTCGTCTTCGACGAGCGCGCTCGCGTCGTTTCGCAGGAGCGTCCTGATTTCCTCCGCGTAGCGGTCGCGTTCGACGTCCTCGCGCGCACCGGTCTCGTCCAACCAGTCGGCGTGCGACTGGAACACGTCGATGAGTTCGTCGACGCCTTCGCCGGTGTTGGCGACCGTCTCCACGATTTCTGGCTCCCAGTCGCCTTCCTCGTCGTCGCGGAGTTCGAGCATTCCCCGGAGTTCCTGGAAGGTCTTGTCCGCGCCCGCGAGGTCGGCTTTGTTGACGACGAACACGTCACCGATTTCGAGGATGCCCGCTTTGAGCATCTGCACGTCGTCGCCGGAGCTCGGCGGAACGAGGACGGCGACCGTGTCCGCGGTTTTCACGATGTCTATCTCGTTTTGGCCCGCGCCCACCGTCTCGATGATTATCTTGTCCTTCCCGAAGGCGTCGAGCGCTTTCACGGCGTCCGAGGTGGCGGTCGAGAGGCCGCCGAGGTTACCGCGCGCGCTCATCGACCGGAAGAACACGTCCATGTCGCCGACGTTCGACCCCATCCGAATGCGGTCGCCGAGGACCGCGCCGCCCGAGAACGGACTGGACGGGTCGACGGCGATGATGCCGACAGTGAGGCCCTGGTCGCGGTAGGATTTCGCGAGTTTGTCCACTAACGTGGACTTCCCCGCGCCGGGACTGCCGGTGATGCCGATGACGTCCGCGTGGCCGGTGTGTTCGTGAAGCGCGGCCACGAGGTCGCGATAGCCCTCGGTGCGATTCTCGATGTTCGTGATGGCGCGCGCCAGCGCTCGGTGCTGGCCGTCGAGGAGGTCCGAGACGAGTTCGGGAGTGTCCGACATTCAGCGTTCGGGCGTGTTTTCGCGGATGAACTGGATAGTTTCTTCCATCGGCGTCCCGGGGCCGAAGATGGCGTCCACGCCCGCGTCCTCCAGTTCGGGGCGGTCGTCGTCGGGGATGATGCCGCCGACGAGGATGAGGGTGTCCTCGAACGCGCCGTACTCCTTGAGTCCCTCGACGACTTTCGGGACGAGCGTGTTGTGCGCGCCCGAGAGGATGCTGATGCCGAGGACGTCGACGTCCTCCTGTACGGCGGCCTGCACGATGTCGTCGGGCGACTGGTGCAGTCCGGAGTAGATGACTTCGAATCCGGCGTCGCGGAAGGCGCGCGCGATGACGTGTGCGCCGCGGTCGTGGCCGTCGAGGCCGACCTTCGCGACGAGGCAGCGAATCTTCCGCTGGGAACTCTCGCTCATGCACGGGAGTTTGCCGGATGTGGCTTTCACTCTAACGGAAGACTATTATAGTGTACTTTATTTTGTTCAACTTCAGTTTCTCGTGGTGGAAGCGAAAAACCGTAGACGATGCCCGCGGAACCACCGACCATGGCAGACTTCCGCGACTGGGCGAGGGAGAACCCCCGCACGCTCACGATCGTCCTCTCCGTCGTCGGCTACGCGCTCGTCTTCGGCGCGTTCGGCGGGGTCCTCCCCGTCCCGACCATCGGGAAATCGACGGTGAACCTCTTCAGCGACCTCATCGCGGTCGTCAACACCATCGCACTCCTCTCGCTGCTCGCGGGCGTCTACTTCGTGAGGAACGGACGGATACGCAAACACCGCGCCGCGATGCTCACGGCGTTCGCGCTCATCATGGTCTTCCTCTTCCTCTACCTCTGGAAGGTCGGCGGCGGCTACGAGAAGGAGATCGTCATCCGACAGGGCCAGTTCCTCGCGAACTACGAGAGCGTCGTCCACGCCGTCTACCTCGCGATGCTCGCGATTCACATCCTCCTCTCCGCCGTCTCCGTCCCCGTCGTCCTGCACGCAGTCGTGCTCGGACTCACCCAGCCCGTCGACGAACTCCCGAACACGCTCCACCCGAAGGTCGGCCGCATCGCCGCCGCCGCGTGGTCGCTGAGCCTCTTTTTGGGCGTGGTGACGTACTGGATGCTCAACCACGTCTACTCGGCAGTCCCACGGTAGTACACGGCGCTGTCGCTCGCGAGTTGTAGAGTAGACGGGGTAGGTCGGACGGTGCGTGACCCGCAGAGCGGGCTGAAAGGTGACCGGCCGACCGTGCCGTCAACACCACTCGGGACCGCACACGGATAACCCCTCGCTTCTTAGTCCGCCGTCCACGGTATCGCGTACACGCCGACCGCGAACGCGAGGACGGCGAGAACGAGCGTGATGGCGAACTCGGGGACCGGACTCCCGCCCGTGTACGTCGCGGCGCGGAGGCCGCGCGCGAAGTACGTGAGCGGACTGAGGTTGAGCAGGGGCGCGAACCAGTCCGGGAGCGCGCTCGTACTGATGAACGTATCGGAGAGGAAGAGCAGAGGGAGCGCGATGCCGTTCGACATCGAGATAGCGCCGTCCTGCGAGTCCGCGACGCCGCCGATGACCGCGCCAATGCCGCAGAACAACACCGATGCGGTGGGGACGAAGAGGACGAGCCACGGACTGAGTGAGAAGTCCGCGCCCGTGAGTTTCAACGCGACGACGAGAATCGTACACGCGATGGCGATGAGGCCGACGTTCACGAGCGTGTGCGCGGCCAGCCACTCCCACGCCCGCAGGGGCGTCGTGGAGAGTTTCTCGAAGCGCGCGCCCTCGCGGTGACGCGCGACCGTACTCCCGAGACGGCTCAGCGGCGTGAACAACACGACGACGGCGAGGTACGCGGGAACGTAGTAGCCCGGCGACTTCGAGAAGAGCCCCGTTCCTCCGCCGCCGGTGCGGACGAGGCCGGCGAAGATGACGATGAGCAGGACGGGGAAGAAGAACGTGAAGAACACCGCTGTACGGCGCCGGAGGAACGACCGATAGGACGCCCCCGCCTCCGCCCCGATGCGGGAGATAGCGCTCATCGAACCACCTCCTCCCCGCCGGTGCGGGTGTCGTACGCGTCGTCCGCGAGCGCGAGGTAGACGTCCTCCAGGTCGGGTTCGCGCCACTCCACCGCGTCGAACGCGAGGCCGAGGTCCTCGAACGCGTCGACGACCCTGCCGATGTCCTCCGCGGGAACGCCCTCGAAGACGAGGCCCGCCTCCGTCTCGGTCGGGTCGAACTCGGTGTCGGCGAACGCCTCGCTTCCAGCATCCGTCTCGACCACGACCCGACTGCTGCCGCCGTACTCCGCGATGAGACTGTCGGGGTCACCCGTCGCGACGACGTTCCCGTCCGCGAGCAGGCCGACGGTGTCGGCGAGGCGTTCGGCCTCGGCCATGTAGTGCGTTGTCAGGAAGATGGTGGTCCCCGAATTCGCGAGGTCCTCGAAGACGCCCCAGAGGTCGCGGCGACCCGCCGGGTCCACTCCAGTAGTGGGTTCGTCGACGAACAACACGTCCGGTGAGTTCACGAGCGCGCACGCGACCGCCGTCCGGCGCTGCTCGCCGCCGGAGAGGTCGCCGTACCAGGTTTCGGAGTCGGGGTCCACCCCGACCTCGCGCAGGGCGTCCGCGGGGTCCTTCGCGTCCTCGTACAGGCCGGCGTAGTAGGAGACGAGTTCGCGCGGCGTCAGGCGGTCCGGCGGGTCGAACGACTGCGGGAGGAGACCGAGGCGCTCGCGTCCGGACTCGCGGGGCGACTCCCCGAGGAGGCTGACGGTGCCACCGCCCGGCGTCGTCGTGCCCGTGAGACAGCGCACGAGCGTGGTCTTGCCCGCGCCGTTCGGCCCGATGAGTGCGAACACCTCACCGGACGAGACAGAGAGCGAGACCCCGCGCAGCGCCGGAGTCCCGCCGTACGACTTCGACACGTCGTCCGCCACGACGACCTGTTCCATACCGGAGGTCAGGAAGAGAACGCACTAAGAGTTCCGATTAGTCCACGTTCCGCGCGTCGAGCGCGAACGAGACGCCGACGGCGACGGCGTAGAGGAGTGCAGTGAGGAGGCTCGTGTAGAAGACGACCGTGCCGAGGGACGCGCCGATGGCGGTGACGGGGACAAACAGGAGATTACCCTGGTCATCGAATATGATATGCAGGAGGCCTCTTCCGACGACGCCGAGGAGAACGATACCGGAGATGGTCAGGCCGCGTCGAAACAGCCATTCTATCGATGGTTCCGTGCGAGGTTCTGTGGAGGGCACACCGGCCCGACGCATCGGGCCGTGAAAAACCTACAAGACTGTTACAGGACGAGCAGGCCATCAGCGATGACGGCGACGAGCACGGCGCCGAGGTATGCGTTCGAGGCGTGGAAGGCGCGGAATGCGGCGGAGCGGTCGCGTTCGCGGTGGAGTCGGAGGACCGTCCAGAGGAACACCGCGCCGAGGCCGAGACTGGTGACGGCGAAGAGCGCACTGAGCCGTGACACCCACGCGAGCGCCGCGGCGGCCATCAGGGTCGCGGCGAGGTAGTAGACGATGTGTTTCCGGGTGAGTGCTTCGCCGCGGACGACGGGCATCATCGGGAAGCCGCCGGCGGCGTAGTCGTCCTTGTATGCGAGCGCGAGGTTGTAGAAGTGCGCGGGCGTCCAGAGGAAGATGAGGCCCGCGAGCGCGAGCGCGGGGACGCCAACGGCGTTCGTCACGGCCGCCCAGCCGATGAGCGCGGGGAGCGCGCCCGCGACGCCGCCGATGACCGTATTCTGCACCGTGTTCGGCTTGAGGACGAGCGTGTAGACGACGGAGTAGAAGATGATAGCGGCGACGCCCAACCCGGCGGCGAGGAGGTTGAGATGGAGGAACGCCCACACCGAAGCGGCGGCGAGGAAGACGCCCCACGCGACCGCGTTTCGGAGCGGAATCTCGTGAGTGGCGACCGGCCGGTCGTTGGTGCGCGCCATCTTCTTGTCGATGTCGCGTTCGAGGACGTGGTTGAACGTCCCGCTCGCGCCGATGGAGAGGACGCCGCCGAGGAACGTCCAGAAGACGGTGTTGATACCGAGGTCGGGGCCGGCGGCGAGCGCCATCCCGGCCGCGGCGACCAGACAGAGCAACCACATCAGCCGCGGCTTCATCAGTCGGAAGTACGCGTACGCGGTCGCGACCGGGCCCGACACTTCGATGGCGGCGGGTTCGTCCGCGTCACCCGAGCGCGGTTCCGACTCGCGCGAGGGGAGTCGGGCGGTCTGGGCTTCGAGCGTCCACGCGAGAGCGAGCGCGAGGCCGACGAAGATGGCGAGGCCGACGACGAGGTGGAGCGCCGACACCGCCGCGGGCGTGTCACCGATAGCCGCGAACGCGCCGATGGCGACCTGCACGGGGTAGAGAAGGGCGGACCCGGCGATAGCGGCCGTGACGCGGCGGGGTTCGTGCGTACGTATCGCGAACGCGAGCACGGCGAGGACGAGGATGCCGACGACGACGGCGGTGAGGCGGTGACCCCAAACGACCGCGAGGTCCGTCGAGGACACTCGCACCCACCGACCGTCGCACGCTGGCCACGTCGGACACGCGCGAGCGGCGTCGGTTATCGCCGTGGTTGCGCCGATGATGACGAGCGCGTACACGCCCATCGTCGCGACGGCGAGCAGGCGCGTGAACCAGTCGCGCGCGGCCGTCTCCGGTGTTGCGTTCTGTGACACGTGTCTCAGGGGAAGTTGTGCGTCCGAATACTTGTACTGTCCGCTTCCCGCCCCGCCTGAATCCTCGGAGAAGACAGCAGGTTAATAATGGCGCTCTACAAAGGAGCCACTAGCAATGAGAGGCAAGCGGTACGCGTTCCTGACGGCGATGGGGGTTGCGTTCCTCGCGCTCGCTGCGGGTCCCGCGGCGGCGGCCCCGTCGGACTCACTGCGCGAGATAAACGGCGTGAGCAACATCTTGCTCGCCGCCGCGCTCCCCATCACGCTCCTCGTAGAGGGCGTGCTGTTCTACACCGTCTGGAAGTTCCGGAAATCGGACGAAGCGAAACCCACGAAGGAGAACCGCCGGCTGGAAATCACGTGGACTGCTGCGACGGCCATCGTCCTCCTGTTCGTCGGCGTCGCCGCGTACGGCGGGATGGCGCACCCGTCCGTCACGACGACGCAGGACACGGTGAACGACACCCTCGCGGACGAGGACCCGGTCGTCGTCGAAGTCATCGCCTACCAGTGGGGCTGGCGGTTCCACTACCCCGACCAGACCGTGACGGTCGACGGCACCGAGCGTGATATCCAGAACTTCACGGTGAACAACCAACTGGTGTTGCCCGACGACCGGACGGTCGTGATGAAACTCCACTCGCAGGACGTGTTGCACGCGGTCCACGTCCCCGCGCTCGGCCTGAAGAAGGACGTCATCCCCGGTCAGACGAACTACATCCAGACGACGTTCACCGACGCCCAGCGCGACCAGCCCTACATCCTCTACTGTGCGGAGTTCTGTGGTGCGGGGCACTCCCGGATGATCGGGAGCGTGAACGTCACGAGCCAGTCGAACTACGAACAGTTCCTCGTCTCGAACGGCACGCCGGAGCCGGCGCAGGACGGTAGTTCGAACAACTCGACGACTACTGCGTAGAACGAAGCCGTCGACACTCCCCTTCCGTCACCGCTACTTCTCCCGACGCAGTTTCGACGACGAGCGCGCCCGTCTCGGTGACGCGCACCGCGACGCCTTCTATCGACTCTTCCGTTCTCCGGTCGACGCGCACGCGTTCGCCGAGCGTTCGCGAGCGCTCGCGCCACGCGTCCAGTACGGACGCGAACCCCGCCGCCGTCTCGACGTCGCTCGCTCGGTCGAGCAGGCGGTCGTGAAGCGCCGCCGCGACCTCGGTCGGGTCCACCGACCCGACGACTTCCCGCATCGTCGCCACCTCGCGGTCCGCGTCTATCCGCGCGGGGTCGAGATCCGCGTTCAGTCCCACGCCGAGCACGACGAACGAGAGGTCGGCGTTCGCGGGGTCGGTGCCCGGTAACACCTCGTCCACGGGCTTCCCCGCCACCGGAATGTCGTCCACCACCGCCTCCGTCAACACGCCCGCTAGCTTTCCCGCCCCACTCGTTCCGCCCGCGGGACCATCATCAGACAGGTGGCCTGACTTGCCCTCCTTCGCTTCGCTCACGAGAACTCCGTCAGACTCTGCGCCTGACTTGCCCTCCTTCGCTTCGCTCACGAGAACTCCGTCAGACTCTGCGCCTGACTTGCCCTCCTTCGCTTCGCTCACGAGGACGTCGTTCGGCCACTTGATATCGGTATCGACGCCGAACTGTTCGACGGTCTCGGCGACGGCGACGCCGGCCGCGAAGGTGAGGCGCCCGACGTGCGCGGCCGAAACGTCGGGACGGAGGACGACGCTCAGCCAGACGCCCCCAGCGGGTGCGGCCCACGCGCTCCCGTTACGCCCGCGACTCGCGGTCTGTTCGTCGGCGACGACCACAGCGCCGTGTGGCGCGTCCTCGTGACCGAGCCGGCGCGCGCGGTCGTTCGTACTCGGCGTCGAATCGAGGTGCGTGACGGGTGCGTCAACGCGTTCGCGGAGACGAGACTCGTCCATACGGGGACGAGTGGAACCGGAGAGAAGAGGGTTACTACAGGTGGATGCCGAGTTCGGTGCCGATCTGTGCGCCGACGTAGATGACCAGCACGAGGAAGATCCAGACGGCGTCGACGAAGTGCCAGTACCAGGAGACGGTGGTGACGGCGGCGTGCCGGTCGCTGGAGAACTGGCCGCGCGCCGCGCGCACGAGCAGCGTGAAGATGAGTATCGCGCCAAGGGTCACGTGGAGGCCGTGGAGGCCGGTGAGGCCGAAGAACGCGCTCCCGTAGATACCCGACGTGAGGGTGAAGCCCTCGTGGACGATGAACTCGGTGTACTCGAACACCTGCCCGCCGAGGAAGAGCACGCCGAGGAGGAAGGTGACGAGGAGGCCGCCGACGAACCCGCGGCGGTTGTCCTTCGCGAGCTGGACTTCGGCCCAGTGGAAGGTGAAACTGGATGCCACCAGTAGGATGGTGTTCGCGATGACGAGCGCCCCGAGAATGCCGCCTTCGGGGAGCGTCCCTTCACCCCACGCGCCCGAGCGAATGAAGAAGTAGTAGGTGAAGCCCGCTGCGAAGGTGGCGATGTCGGTCCCGAGGAACAACACCATCCCCCAGCGGAGGCTCTTTCCGGCGTTGTGCGACTCGTTCGATAGCCACTGGAAGGCGAACGCGTGGTACATCCACCCGAACAGCCCGAAGACGAACAGGACCGCGGACACGCCGAATACGGCGAGGCCGGGCGTGGTGCTCCCGAGGAGGTCGTTGCCACCGTGCGCGAAGAGGTATAGCATCGCGCCGAGGTACAGCCCGCTCGCGCCTATTGCGGCGATGAATGGCCACCAGCTCGCCTCACCGTACCCGCGGGGGAAGTCGCGGACGGCGGGCAGGAAGCCGTGTTCGCCTGACTCGTCTGCCGTCATATAGCGGAGCGTTATTCGGCGAACACCAAAAAGCCTCCCAACCGCGATTCGAAACCCGGCGAAATTCCGAAACCCACAGTACCCGGGAACACCGAGTCGGCGTATGGTCGACCGCAGGCGTGGCGCTCGCTCCGCCGCCCGCACGGACGGACGCAAGCGCGGCCTTCGAGTCGCGGCGTGGACGGTGGTCGCGGCTGCCGCGCTCGCCGTCGGAACCAGCGGTGTTCTCGCGCACGCTGGCGGACTGTCGAACGCCGCTCCCGACCGCCTCTCGGTGCCGGCGTGGCTGTTCTTGTTCACGGGTGGGGGTGTCGTCGGCGCGTCCTTCCTGCTCGCGAGTTTCGTCACCGACCGCGAGTTCATCGAGTACGTCCACAACTACGCGCGACCGGTCAGCCTCCCACGTCGCGCGCTCACGTGGCTGGGGCGACTCGTCGGACTCGGCGGCCTCCTGCTCGTCGTCGTAAGCGGGTTCCTCGGACCGCGCGCACCCCTCGAATCCGCCGCGATTCTCGTCGTCTGGGTGGGCTGGTGGGCGGGGTACGCGATGACGACGTACCTCGTCGGGAACACGTGGCCAGCCGTCGACCCGTTCCGCACGCTCACCCTGCCGCTCGGCAGCGGCCTGCGCGACTATCCCGCGAAACTGGGCGCGTGGCCGAGCGTCGTCTTCCTGCTCGCGCTCGTGTACGTCGAGGTGACGAGCGCCGTCGCTGACGAACCGCGGGCGCTCGCGACGCTCGTCGTCGCGTACGTCGCCGTCACCGCGATCGGCGTGGGTCTCTTCGGGTCCGCGACGTGGTTCGAACGCGTGGACCCGCTCGCACGGATTTTCCGACTGTACGGCGCGGTCGCGCCCGTCCGCCGTACCGACGACGGCTACCGCGTCGGTCTCCCCGGAACCGGTCTCCGCGAGGACTTACTCGGCGACACCTCGGAAGTCGGGTTCGTCGTCGCGCTCGTGTGGGCGACCACGTTCGACGGCCTCACCAGCACGCCGCTCTGGACGGACGCGGCGGACCTCGTCGTCCCGGCGGGCGTGCCGGCGCACGTGTTCTACGCGCTCGTCCTCGTCGCGGGCTACGCCGTCTTCATCGGCGTGTTCTACGCGGCCGCCGCGTTCTCCCGTCGGACCGCGCCCACCTACCTCACGGTGGATTCGATAATGATGTTGTTCGCGCCGTCCCTGCTCGCCATCGCGGCGGCGTACCACCTCGCCCACTACTTCACGTACTTCCTCGGGCTCTCGCCGCTCGTCGTCGAAGCCGCGGTGACGCCGTTCTCGGGCGGCGTCGCGAACTCGCTCGTCGTCCCCGGGTGGCTGCAGGCGGTGCCGGTCGTGTCCGTCCTCCTCGGGCACGTCGTCGCCATCTGGGTCGCGCACAGCATCGCGTTCGAGACGTTCCCGAGTCGGATTCAGGCGCTCCGCAGCCAGTACGCAGTCACGGTCGTGATGATACTGTACACGATGACGAGCCTCTGGATCGTCACGCAACCGGAACTCCCCACCCCATACGTATGACAGAGAGACGCGCACCCCCGGACGCGACGCCCGCGACGTGCCCGCACTGCGACGCGCCGTTCCCGACCGACCGCCTCCGCGACCTCCACGTCGGGCACAGTCACCTCGCCGACGCGACCGACCGCGAACGGACGGCGTACGAGGACGCGCTCGACGCGGACGAAGACGACCTCCGAATGTTCCAGTACGTCGCGCTCGCCGCGCTCGTGCTCGTCTACTTCTTCTTCCTGATGACGTACGCCGCGGTCACGTGACCGGCACGTAGAGCGATGGGTTTCTAATCCCGGACTGCCAACGTCCAGTATGGAAGAACAACCGGGACTCAGCGACCAGTATCGGCGGTCGAGTCCGTGGCCGATGTTCGTCGCACTCGGGTTCGTCCTCTCGGAGTTAGGCGTGTTGTTCGGCGGCGCGTTCATCCCCGTGGCCGTCGCCGGCGTCGTCCTCCTCGAAGCCAGCGTCGTCGGCATCCTCCGTGAGTCCGAGTACGCGTCGACTCTCTGGACGCCGGCGCTGGGTGTCGGCGTGCTGTTCACTGCGGCGGGCGGCGCGCTGTTCTACTGGGGGCTCCGCATCCGCGCGATAGCCGTGACCGGCGCGGGCGTCATCGCCCTCATGGCCGGCGTCGTCATCTGGGCGCGCGAGTCCGACAGGTTCTGAAAAGATATTTCCGTCGTCGGCGCGCACACCCCGACAATGGCCGCCAGCATCTTCGATAAAGACACGCTCCTCGACCTCACGGTCAACATCGTGCCGCTCGTCATCATGACGTTCTTCGCGGTGCTGTTCCTCGTGTACAATCCGTGGCCCGGTTCAACGCTCGGACTCGTCCTCCAGTTCGCGCTCATCGCGGCGCCGTTCATCGCGCTCGCGATACTCACGTACGCGTCGGCAAAACGCATTGAAGGATAGGGGGACGAGCGGAACCTAACCTTTCTTTACGCTTCGGTCCAGACAATCAGACATGGAACTCACCCCGCAACTGGTGCTGACCGTGTTGATGGGGGTGCTCCTCGTGGCGGTGGCCGGGTGGCTCACTCGCCTCGAAGATTGGCGCTCCTACTCTCCCGTCGGCGGCGGCGGATACGGTGACGGTACCGCACACGGGCACGAAGAGAAACCCGGTGGGCTGACACGCTGGCTCACCACGGTCGACCACAAGGACATCGGCATCCTCTACCTCATCTACAGCATCACGACGCTGCTCTGGGGCGGCGTCACGGTGATGTTGATGCGGATAGAGCTGATTACGCCGAAGATGGACTTCCTGAACACCGTCGGGGACGCGCTCGGCGGTATCGGCGGGGCCGCACTCTACAACGGCCTGCTCACGTCGCACGGTATCACGATGCTGTTCCTGTTCGCCGCACCGATGGCCGCGGCGTTCGCGAACTACGTCGTGCCGTTGCTCGTGGACGCGGACGACATGGCGTTCCCGCGCGTGAACGCCATCGCGTTCTGGATTCTGCCGTTCGCGACGTTCCTCATCTGGGCGGGCTTCTTCCTGAAGCCGCTCGGCATCGACGTCACGCCCGCGGCGACGAGCTGGACGATGTACCCGCCCATCACGGGGAAGACGGCGGTCGGCGGTGCGCTCCACCTCCCGAACCCCGGCGTCGACCTGATGTTGCTCGGCCTCCACCTCTCCGGTATCGCGACGACGATGGCCGGTATCAACTTCATCGCGACCATCGTCGCCGAACGCAACATCTCGTGGAAGAAACTCGACATCTTCAGCTGGACCGTGCTCACGCAGTCGGGCATCATCCTGTTCGCGTTCCCGCTGCTCGGCGCGGCCATCATCATGCTCCTCCTCGACCGGAACTTCGGCACCACCTTCTTCACCGTCGGCGGCGGCGGGACGATGCTGTGGCAACACCTGTTCTGGTTCTTCGGACACCCCGAAGTGTACATCCTCGTCCTCCCGCCGATGGGGATACTCAGCCTCCTCATCCCGAAGTTCTCGGGCCGCGAACTCTTCGGGTTCAAGTTCGTCGTCTACTCCACGCTCGCCATCGGCGTCCTCTCCTTCGGCGTCTGGGCCCACCACATGTTCACCACGGGCCTCGACCCGCGCCTCCGCGCGAGCTTCATGGCCGTCTCACTCGCCATCGCGATACCGAGCGCGGTCAAGACGTTCAACTGGATCACGACGATGTGGAACGGGAAGATTCGCCTCACCGCCCCGATGCTGTTCGCCATCGGCGCGCTCCAGAACTTCATCCTCGGCGGCGTCACGGGCGTCTTCCTCGCCGCCATCCCGTTCGACCTCCTGATGCACGACACGTACTACGTCGTCGGGCACTTCCACTTCATCGTCTTCGGGATGATCGGGTTCGCGCTGTTCGCCGCGGCGTACTACTACTTCCCGCTTCTCACGGGCCGGATGTACCAGAAGAAGCTCGCGCAGTGGCACTTCTGGCTCTCCATCATCGGCGCGAACGTCACGTTCATCGCGATGCTCATCCTCGGATACGGGGGGATGCCGCGGCGGTACGCGACCTTCGACCTGAGCTCGATATCCGGCACGCACACCGCGACCCAGCAGTTGTTCGTCACCGGTCACGACATCGCGACGCTCGGCGCGGTCATCATCGCGGTCGGGCAGGTCATCTGGCTGTGGAACATGATTCAGTCGTGGCGCGAGGGCCCCAAGGTCGAGGACGGCGACCCGTGGAACCTCAAGGAAGTCGGTCAGTTCACGAACGAGTGGAAGTGGTTCGAAGCGAAGCAGGAGACGAAGCTCACCGACGGCGGCGAAGAAGACGACGCGGAGAACGCGGAGTCGGCGTAGCGCGGAATTCGTTTTTCTACGAGTTCAGTACGAGGACGAAACCCGTCGCGAACATCAGCAGCGCGACTGCGACGAGCGTGAGGAACAATATCTCTTTTTCCTCCATACCTGAACGTTGGAGTGAGAGCGCAAAAGCCTACTCACTGCACGCCGTAGCGCGACTGTGAACGAGAACGCTCGCTCCGGCCGGCGGATCATCGGATTGATGTACGTCGTGACGATGGTCGTCATCGGTGTGTTTGGCTACCTCGTCGGCATCGCCATGCAGCCGCGGCTCCGGGAGCTCGGCATCTCGCACGTCGGCGTCGGTCCGTTGATGCTCCCGATGTCGCCGTTGAATCTCGCGATAATCGGGATGGTGTTGGTCGGAACGGCGTTAGCCGTGCTGTTCGGACTCGTGGTCCTGGTGTCCCGGTACGACCGCTAGGGCGACGTGGGGAGGTCGGCGAGCGTTTCGATTTCGACGGTAGGCGTCCCCACCGACGCGTACGGGTGACGCTCGACGTGTTGCAGAGCGTGCCGCACGTGTCGAAACAGAGCGCGCCCCTGCCCGACAGTTCGGATGGGCGACGTACTGTGATGGCCCACGCAAGTTATGTGCCGTGTTGTCTTATACCACAGTATGGAGTTGCGCGAAGCCACCGACGCGGACCTGAACGCCATTCGGCGAGTCGCCGAAGCATCACTCGACGCGTCCTACAGCGACGACCTCGGCGAGGACGCGGTCTACAGACTCACCGAAGAGTGGTACGCCCGCGAACGGGTCGCGGACCGCCTCGACGACGACAACGTCGTCTACGTGGTCGCGGAAGACCGCAACGACGGCATCGTGGGGTTCTCGGAGGTCGAAATCACGGACCCGACGCACGCGGTCGGCGAAATCCAGTGGCTCCACGTGGACCCCGCCCACCGCGGGCGCGGAGTCGGGCACGAACTCCTCGAATACACGGAAGAACGCATCACGGAACGCGGTATCACGCAGGTGGACAGCGTCGTTCTCGACGCGAACGAGGGCGGAAACACGTTCTACCGCGAGAACGGCTACGTGCGCGTCGGCGATCAGTCGGTCGAAATCGGCGGCCGTAACTACACGGAGAACACGTACAGCAAACACTGGGACGCAGACGGTCCCGTGAACGCCACCGAAGCGCGCGACGACGACGGCCGAGAAGTGTTCGTCGCGTTCGACGAACGCGAACGCGGAAGCCTCGCGCCGTTCTACGTCGTCTACGCGGACGAAGCGCGCGAGACCCCCTACGGCTACTACTGCGGGAACTGCGACAGCCTGGACAACGCGATGAACGCGATGGAACGCATCGAGTGCAACGAGTGCGGGAACCACCGGAAGCCGAGTCGGTGGGACGCCGCGTACCTCTGAAGTTCGAAGCGCCTAAGAGCGCGAAACCGCAGTCCTGCGGTAGTGTCCGAACCCCGTGACGACCCCGACGCCCGACTCGCCGACGCGCTCGAACGCGTCGCACACGGCGCGGTCGTCTCCGTTCCGAGTATCCTCGGAGAGCGCGCGCTCACGCTCGCGTTCACCGCCGTGCTGACCAACGGGTTCTCCGCGGGCGCGTACGGCGTGTTCGCGCTCTCCCGCCGCCTCCAGCGATTCCTCCTCCGACTCTCGCTCGGGTTTCGGAGCGGCCTCAGTCGCTTCCTCCCGAACACCGACTCCCGGGAGGACCGGGACGTCATCGCGACGTTCGCCGCGCTCCTCATCTTCGTCACCGCCGGCGTGTTCGGTCTCGCGCTCTTCTTCGCCGCACCCGTGCTCGCCGACGCGACCGGCCAAGGCCACGACTTCGGCGTCTTCCTCCGCTTGTTCGCGCTCGGCCTCCCCGCCGCGGTGTGGTTGCGGACCGCGGGCGAACTCCTGCGCGCGTTCGAGGAAGTCGGCCCGCTCAACCTCGCGGTCCGCGTCGCGTTCCCGCTCGCCCAACTTCTCGTCGGCGTCGTGGGCGTGTTCTACTTCGACCTCGCCGCCGTCGCGGTCGGCGTCTGGGTCGTCATGGGCCTCGTAGGGATCGGCGCGGTCGCGTGGGTCGCGTTCGTTCACGACCTCCGCCCGCGGATTCGCGCGCCGAACGCCACCGAATTGCGCGAGAAATACCTCCGGTTCACCGCACCCCTGTTCGTCGGTGGGTTCGCCACCACGACCCAGCGCCTCGGCTTCTACCCGCTCATCGCCGTCTTCCTCTCCGGCACCGCGGGCGGCGTGTTCGCCGTCGGCGTCCTCCTCGGCGGCCTCGTCCGCCTCCCCCTCATGGGCATCAATCAGTTCATCCCGCCCATCGCCGCCGCGCTCAACGACGAAGGCCACCGCGAAGCCCTCAAACGCCTCTACCACGTCACCAGTCGCCTCGTCCTCGTCTGCGTGACCGCGCTCTCGGTACCAGTGGTCGTCTACCGCGAACCCGTCATGCGCGTGTTCGGCCCCGCGTTCGTCCCGTACGCGTATCTCCTCCCGGGGTTCGTGCTCGCGCAGTTCGCGGCGTGCGCCGCCGGCAGCGTCGGCATCCTCCTCACGATGACGGACAACCAGCGCGCGCTCCTCGTGACGAACACCGCGCTCACGCTCGTCCTCGCCGTCGTCTCCGTCCCCCTGACCGCGCTCTACGGCCTCCCCGGACTCGTGTTCGCCTACCTCCTCATGCTCACCCTGAACAACGGCATGGAAGTCGTCGTCCTCTACTACCTGGAGGGACTCCAGCCGTTCACGCGCGCACACACGCGCCCGCTCGTCGCCGCCGTGCCCTTCGTCGCCGTCGCGCTCGCCGTCCAGTTCGTCCTCCCGAGTCCGCTCGCACCCGTCGCCGGGACGCTCCTCGGACTCGCCGCGTACACCGGCACACTACTCGTCCTCGGATTCGACCCCGCGGAACGCGAACTCGTCGCCGCGCTCACCGCACGCTACCGGAACGCGCTCGGCTAAAAAAGTGGACGCGTGAGCGGCGTCAGTTCTGGACTTTCGACCGGATCTCCTCGACGATTTCGGGGTTCCGCAGCGTCGAGGTGTCTCCGAGCGTGTCTTCGTTCGCGATGTCTTCGAGGAGACGGCGCATGATCTTGCCCGACCGCGTCTTCGGGAGTTCGGGCGTGAAGATCACGGCTTCGGGCCGCGCGATGGGGCCGATGGCGTCCTCGACGCCCGCGACGATCTGTTGGCGGAGGTCGTCGGTCTCCTCGTAGCCGTCCTCGGTGATGACGTACGCGTAGACGGCTTCGCCCTTGATGTCGTGTTCGCCGCCGACGACCGCGGCTTCGGCGACGCCCTCGACGCCGACGATGGCGGACTCTATCTCCATCGTCCCCAGGCGGTGCCCGGAGACGTTGATGACGTCGTCCACGCGCCCCAGGACGGTGATGTAGCCGTCGTCGTCTATCTTCGCGCCGTCCTCGGGGAAGTACACCCAGTCGTCGGGGTCGCTCGACTCGGTGTTCGAGTACTCGGCCCAGTACTCGTCGATGAAGCGCTCGTCGTTCCGATACAGGGTGCGGAGCATGCCCGGCCACGGCTTGTGGACGGTGAGGTAGCCGGCGCGCCCTGGTTCCACCTCGTCACCGTTCGTATCCACGATTTCCACGTCGAGACCGGGGAGCGGTTTCCCGGCGGACCCGGGTTTCATCGTGGAGATGCCGGGGAGACCGGTTATCATCATGCCGCCGGTTTCGGTCTGCCACCACGTGTCCACGATGGGGCACTCCTCGTTCCCGATGTGCTTGTAGTACCACTTCCACGCGCGGGGATTGATGGGTTCGCCCACGGTCCCGAGGAGGCGGAGGCTGGAGAGGTCGTGTTTCTCCGGGAACTCCTTGCCCCACTTCATGAACGAGCGGATGGCGGTCGGGGCGGTGTAGAACTGGTTCGCCTCGTACTCCTCGACGATGTCCCACATGCGGTCGCGTTCGGGGTAGTCGGGCGTCCCTTCGTACATCATCGTCGTCGTGCCGAGCGCGAGCGGTCCGTAGACGATGTAGGAGTGACCGGTGATCCAGCCGATGTCGGCGGGACAGAAGTAGGTGTCCTCGGGTTTCACGTCGAGGACGGCCTGACTCGTCCACGACACCCACGAGAGATACCCGCCCGTGGTGTGTTTGACGCCCTTCGGTTGGCCGGTGGTGCCGGACGTGTACATCAAGAAGAGCATGTCCTCGGCGTCCCGGTGGACTGGGTCGACCGTCGCGCCGGCGTGGTCGGCGACGAGGTCGTCGTAGTCGTGATGGCGCTCGCCGAGCGAGTGCCCGAAGTCGTCGCCGCGGTCGCTGAGCCGGTCGACCACGACGGTCTCGACCGTGTGGTCGACGCCGTCTAAGCCTTCGTTCGCTTTGTCAAGGTGGTCGAGGGGGTCGCCGCGGCGGTAGTAGCCGTCGCAGGTGACGAGGTAGTCCGAGTCGGCGGCGTTCATCCGCGTGGCGAGCGCGTCCGCCGAGAATCCCGCGAACACGACGCTGTGCGGCGCGCCGATGCGCGCACACGCGAGCATCGCGATGGGTAACTCGGGAATCATCGGCATGTACATCGTCACGACGTCGTCCTCCTCGACGCCCATGTCGCGGAGCGCGGCCGCGAACTCGTTCACCTCGCGGTGGAGGTCCTCGTACGTGTACGTGACGTTCTCCTCGTCGGTCGGTTCGCCGACCCACTCGATGGCGGGTTCGTCGCCGCGTTCGTCGAGGTGGCGGTCGAGGCAGTTGTGCGACGCGTTGAGTTTGCCGTCCGTGAACCACTTGTAGAACGGCGGGTTCGAGTCGTCGAGAATCTGGTCGTAGTCGTCGTACCAGTCGAGGAGGTCGGCCGCGCCCTCCCAACACTCCGGCCAGTCCTCCTCGAAGTCCGCGTAGATGTTCTCGTTCGTTACGTTCGCCTGCTCGACGAACTCTGCAGGCGGCTCGAAGGCGTCCTGTTCTTCGAGCCGAGCCTCTAGTTCTACGCTATCGTCTGACATAGCTCGGGTAATAGAACGCAATCGCTCGCCATAAAATTTGTCACAAAATGAAAGAATAGTACGTCTGACGCGAAGCCGTCGCGCGTCGAGCAGCGGGCGATACGCGCCCGTACGTTACGCGACGCCGACAGTTTCCTGATACGAACCGTGTTTCGCCTCGAAGACGTCCATTATCTCTCCCATCGTCGCGTACGCCTTCACCGCGTCCACGATGTACGGCATCGTGTTCTCGCCGGACTCCACCGCGTCGCGGAGCGCCGACAGCGCCTCGTCGACTTCCTCGTCGTCACGCTCTTCTTTCACGGATTCGAGGCGTGCGAGCTGGCGTTCGCGGGCCTGCTCCTCGTCGACGTGCAGGAGGTCGAGTTCGTCGTCTTCTTCCTGCGTGTACTGGTTCACGCCGACGACGACCTCCTCGCCGTCGTCCACGCGCTCCTGGTACTCGTAGGCGGCCTCCTGAATCTCGCGGTGGAAGTAGCCCTCCTCGATACCCTTGAGGACGCCGTCGCGGATGGAGCCGTCGCCCATCTCCTGAATCTCCGCGAGGTACTCGAGGACTTCCGCCTCCATCTCCTCGGTGAGCGACTCGATGGCGAAGCTGCCCGCCATCGGGTCCACGATGTCCGCCGCGCCCGACTCCTCCGCGAGGATTTGCTGGGTGCGCAGCGCCACGCGCACCGCCTCCTCCGACGGCAGTGCGAGCGCTTCGTCGTAGGAGTTCGTGTGCAGGCTCTGCGTCCCGCCGAGCACCGCGGCGAGCGCCTGCAGCGTCACGCGGATGATGTTGTTCAACGGCTGTTGCGCCGTGAGTGACTGGCCCGCGGTCTGCGTGTGGAACTTCATCTGCATCGACGCTTCGTCCTCCGCGCCGTACTCCTCGCGCATCGTCCGCGCGTAGATGCGCCGTCCCGCCCGGAATTTCGCTATCTCCTCGAAGATCGAGTTGTGAGAATTGAAGAAGAAGCTGAGCGTGTGCGCGAATTCGTCCACGTCTAATCCCCGGTCCATCGCGTCCTCGACGTACGCGAACCCGTCCGCGAGCGTGAACGCGAGTTCCTGGGCGGCCGTCGACCCCGCTTCGCGGATGTGGTAGCCCGAAATCGAAATCGGGTGGATGCGCGGCGTCTCTTCGGCGCAGAACTCCACCGTGTCCGTCACGAGGTCCAGACTCGCCTCCGGCGGGATGACCCACTCCTTCTGCGCGATGAACTCCTTCAGCATGTCGTTCTGGAGCGTGCCCCGAATCTCGTCGCGCGACACGCCCTGCTGGTCCGCGAGCGCGATGTACATCGCGTAGATGACGGGCGCGCTCGGATTGATGGTGAACGAGGTCGAGACTTCGTCGAGACTGATACCGTCGAAGAGAATCTCCATGTCGCGGAGGGTGTCCACCGCGACGCCCTCCTTGCCGACCTCCCCGAGACTCATCGGGTCGTCACTGTCGAGCCCCATCAGACTCGGCATGTCGAACGCCGTCGACAGCCCCGTCTGTCCGTTCTCGATGAGGTAGTGGAAGCGCTCGTTCGTCTCCTCCGCGGTCCCGAACCCGGCGAACTGCCGCATCGTCCACGTCCGCCCCCGGTACCCGGTCGGGTAGACGCCGCGCGTGTACGGATACTCGCCCGGGAACCCGAGGTCTTCCTCGTAATCGATGTCCTCGACATCCTCGGGGGTGTAGAGACGGTCGACCTCGTGATTCGACACCGTGGCGAAGCGGTCCTTCCGCTCGCCGTGTTTCTCCAGCACGGGGTCGAGCGTGTCCGCCTCCCACTCCTCGCGGGCCTCCCGAATCTCGGAGAGGTCGTCCTCGTCGAACATGGGTCAATTTTTGCGCGAGTTTTCATTAAGGATTCCGGTCAACGCGGACTCGAAGAGTCCGCGGAAGAAGCGAGCGGTGGAGTGAAACGAAACCGCGAGCACGCGCGGTGGCGTCAGTAGTGACCCATGACGCCTTCGCGGCGGGCCCAGCGTTGGCAGTAGTGGAAGCAGGCGTAGCCGACGGCGAGGTAGCCGACGGCGGTGATGGCGAGTATCGCGAGTTCGCCGGCGGGGATGGTCCAGATGGCGACGCCGTCGCCCATCGCGCGCTGGAGGAGGTGGCTGCCTTGGGCGAGTGGGAGCCACTTCAGGAGGGGGTACTGGTCGACGGGGGCGGCGATGAGGCCGACGAACGCGAATTGGACGAGTTGGAACGCGCTCTCGATGCGTTTGAAGCGGATGGCGAGGCCGCCGAAGACGAATCCGACGCCGACGGCGGGGGCGACGGCGAGGACGCCGAGCGGAATCACGGAGAGCGGGTCGAGCGTGAGCCAGCGACCCGTCAGTACCATCATCACGAAGAGGGTGACGACGCCCCAGAAGAAGGCTTCGAGGACGTTCACGATGGTTTGGACGACCATCACGGGGCCGAAGCCAAAGGGGGACATGAACAGTTGTTCGAGCGTCCCCCATTGGGCTTCGCGGGTGACGTTCCAGGAGAGGCCGCTGTACGCGACGATGGAGATGCTCCAGAGGAGATACCCCACAATAAGGCCGGAGAGCGTGTCGTCTATCGCGGTCGGGGCGATGGCGCGGCCGCCGTAGAACAGCACGAAGAAGACGAGGAAGATGGTGCCGACCTGCGAAATCGTGTTCACGGGGTAGCGCGCGAGCAGGATGAATTTCTTCTTCAACACCACCGTGAACAGGCGGGCGTAGCCCGTGAGTCCGGTGTCGGGGCCGCTGCGCGCGTCGGTGGCGTCCGACCCGTCGGTGATGGTGCTCATCGGTCACCTCCCGCGTCCGTGACTTCGAGGAACACGTCTTCGAGGTCGGGATCGCGGCCGTCCACGTCGAGGAGTTCGAGGTCGGCGTCGCGGAGCACGTCGAGCACGTCGTAGAGCGATTCCTCGCCGAGCGTGACGAGGAACTCGGTGCGGTCGCCGTGCGTCTCCCAGTCGGTCGCGTCGAACCGGGAGAGCGCGTCTCTCACGCCTTCGTCCACGTCGCCCGCGACTTCGAGCCGGTAGGCCTGCGTCTCGAAGACGTCGACGAGCGCGTTCACGTCGTCGTCCGCGATGACGCTGCCGTTCGAGAGGATGACGACGCGGTCGCAGACGTCCTCGACGACGTCCATGTCGTGGCTGGAGAGGACGACGGTCACGTCGTCTTCGTCGGCGAGCCGGCGGAGTTCGCGGCGGAGTTCGAGCGACGCTTCGACGTCCAATCCGAGCGTCGGTTCGTCGAGGAAGACGAGGTCCGTGCCGCGCGCGAGCGTGCAGGCGAGCGACACCTTCTGTTTTTGGCCCCGGGAGAGCGAGTTCACGGGGTCGTCGGCTTTCTCCGCGAGGCCGAACTGCGCGAGGAGTTCGTCGTGGCGGTCGGTGTCCGAATTCCCGCCGAGTGCGGCGAAGAACTCCATGTTCTCGCGCACGGTGAGCCGCCAGTAGACGTTTCGCGCGCCCTCCAACATCGCGCCGACGTGCTGGTAGACGCGTTTCGGGTGTTCTGCGGTGTCGATGCCGGCTATCTCGACGGTTCCGCTGGTGGGGACGACGAGGCCGAGAATCGACTGGATGGTCGTCGTCTTCCCCGCGCCGTTCGGCCCGAGGACGCCCACGACTTCGCCGCGGGGAACGTCGAAGGAGACGCCGTCGACGGCGGTGACGGCGTCGTCCCCGCTCCCGTACGTCTTCCGGAGGTCGTCGACGTGGAGGACCGTGTCCGCCGCCCCGTCGGGGTCGGCGGGCCGCTCGCGTCGTTTCGCTCGTTGCATGGGTCTAGAAGCCCCGTGTCGGGGGGTAAAGGTTTCCAGAAGGCGTCTTCAGTCACTAATCCGAAACGTATCGTTTCGGCCGACACGTGGCCGCGAGGGGAAAATGCGTTCCGGCTACTGGAGGCGTTCCGTCGTTTCGACGAGGGGGTGGCGGGCGTAGTCCACCACGTCGATGTCCCCGACGGATTCCAACCCCTCCTTCTGCGCGGTTTTCTCCATCCCGAGGTCGACGCGGCGGTCGAGAACGATGACGTAGGCGTCCATCTCCTCGATACCGGCCTGCTCTGCGGCCTTGACGCGGTGATGGCCGTCCGCGAGCAACACGTCTCCGTCCTCGGCCGACCCTCGGTTGTCGATAACGACGAGCGGTTCCGTCAGGCCGCGCTCTAACTCGTACCGGCGGCCTTCGAGTTCGTCCGCGTACACCCGCGACTGCGTGGGGACGATGTCGGAGAGCGGAATCGTGCGGCGTTCTTCGGTGGCTTCGACGCCGTGGATGGATTCGAGCGTGCGCTTGAGTTTCCCGACCTTCTCCGGGGTGGCGCGCTCTATCTGCGAGCGAATGACGTCCGTGTTCGAGATGATTCCCACGAGGTGGCCGGCGTCGTCGACGACGGGGAGTTTTTGAATCCCGGACCGGAGGATGACCCGGGCGGCGTCGTTCGCGTTCATCTCGGGGTGCGCGACGATGAGGTCGTCGCTCATCACGGAGAAGATGGCCGCGTCGTCGTCCGCGAGCAGGAGGTCGCGCGCGCTCACGAACCCCTCGACGCGCCGGCCGTCGGTCACCGGGAACCCGTTGTGGCCGTCGCTCTCCACGACGCGCTCTGCGACCTCCGCGACCGTGTCGTCGGGCGAAACAGTCTGTACGTCCCGCGTCATGTACTCGCCGACCGTCGGCTTCCCCGAACCCCGGTCGAACGCCTCGTCCATGCCCCGAGATAGGGCACAGACGGGGAAAAGCCCTGCCTATCGAACGGCGTCGAAGAAACGCGTCGCGATGGTGTCCTCTAACATCTCGGTCAACTCCGCTTCGCTCTCGGTTTCGACGGCGTCGAACAACCCCATCGGTATCTGTGCGCCCGCCATGTCCGCGTGGCCGCCCGCACTCCCCACGTCGTCGAACGCCGCGCGCAACACTCCACCGAGGTCGATTTCCGCGCCGCGGGCGCGCGCCGACGCGTACACGGTGCCGTCGAGGAAACCGTAGACGAAGGTCACGGTGACGCCCTCCATCGCGAGCAGGCGGTCCGCGGCCTGCGCGAGCGTGTCCCGGTCGTTCAACGAACCCACACACGAAGAAAGGATGGAGCCGTCGAGTTCGCGGTTGCGGATGGCGCGCGCGATGACGTCGAACGTGTCGGCGCTCACGCTCGGACTCTCGACGCGTTCGAGCACGCCGATATCGGCGTGCGAAAGGAGTTCGGCGGCCGCTTCGAAGTCCGCGGTCGTTATCTCGCGCGAGAAGTCCTTCGTGTCCACGCGAATCCCGTACAGGAGACCGGTGGCGACCGCGGTGTCGAGTTCGACCCGGAACTGTCGGAGGTACTCCACGAGGAGCGTGCTCGCCGCGCCGACTTCGGGGCGGAGGTCGACGAACCGCGCCGACACCTCCGCGTCCGTCGGGTGGTGGTCGATGACCACGTCCACGTCGATGTCCGGGGGGAGTTGGTCGTTCACGCCCGGCCGCGAGTGGTCGACCAGCGCGATGGCGTCGTAGTCGAGTTCGTCGTCGGGCGCGAGGTTCACGAGGTCGAGTTCGAGGAGGTTCACGAACGCCCGGTTCTCCTGGTGGCTGATCTCGCCGTAGTAGCACGCGTCCGCCTCGACGCCCATCGTTTCCGCGATGCGGGTGAGCGCCACCGCCGCCGCGATAGCGTCGGGGTCTGGATTGTCGTGCATGAACACGCCGAGACGCCCATCGACGGACTGCAGGACTTCCCGGAGTTCGTGGACGCGTCGCGACTCGCCGTCCGTGACGAGTTCCTCGACGTGTTCGACCAGCACCGTCCCCGCGCCGACCACGCGGTCCGCGGCCTGCGCGAGCGTGTCGTACTGGTCCCGTGTCGCGTCGAACCCCGTGAACGCGACGACGTACGCGTCCGGGTGTGCTTCGCGGAGGGCGTCGACTGCGGCGATGTTCGTCCCCGGGTCGTCCCCGCCGACGAACACGACGTCGGGCGGCGTCTCCCGCCGCACCGCCGCGGGGTCGGTGACGTCCACGGTCTCGGACGCGACCTTCTCGTTTCGGAGGGACTCGACCGTGCTCGCGTCGGAGTCGAGAACGAACAGCTCGCCGCGTTTCGCGGACAAGTCTTCTACGACCGCGCGCACCGTCGTCCCACACCCGAGGACGAGCCGGGATACCATCAAGGCCTGATTCCCGACGACCGGCCTAAAACCTACCGTCTGCGCCTATCCCAGCAGGAGATGGGCGGCGGAGACGGCGGTGTCGGTGACGGGGTCGAACGCCGCGAGCAGGCCGACGGTGACGACTGCTGCTGCGAGCACGGCGACGTAGAGGGCGGTCGGCGTCGAACCGAGCGAGAACTCGCTTTCGGGCGAGTCGGCCCACATCGCCTTGACGACCCGCGAGTAGAAGTAGAGCGAGAGAGCGCTGTTCACGACCGCGATGGCGACCAGCCAGACGAAGCCGGCGTCGATGGCGGACGCGAACAGGAAGTACTTCGAGAGGAAGCCAGCGCCGACGGGGATGCCGGCGAGGCTGAACATGAAGACGGTCATCGCGAGCGACGCGACCGGTGCTTTCGCGGCGAGGCCGCGGTAGTCCTCGAACGTCTCGCCGACCTCCCACTGTTCCGCGAGCGCGACGAACAGGAACGCGCCCGTGTTCATGAAGCCGTAGACGAACAGGTGGGTCATGCTCCCGGCGAGCACGAGGTCGTCCGCGTTACCGGAGAGCGCCGCGAGGCCGATGAGGACGTAGCCCGCGTGTCCGATGCTGGAGTACGCGAGCATCCGCTTGACGGACTCCTGGCGGGCGGCCGCGAAGTTCCCGAGCGTCATCGTCACCGCCGCGAGGACGGCGACGAGGAGCGCCCAGTTGACGGTGCCCGACACGGCGTCGAGCGGGAACGCGACGGTGAACACGCGGAACGCCGCGGCGAACCCGGCCGCTTTGGACGCGCTCGACAGGAACGCGCTGATGGGCGCGGGTGCGCCCTCGTAGGCCTCGGGCGCCCAGAAGTGGAAGGGGACGCTCGCGGTCTTGAACAGGAAGCCGCCGAGAACCATCACGACGCCGACGCCGAACACGCCGCCGAGTGGTTCGGACGAGACGGCTTCCGCGATGGCGGGAAGGCGGAGCGACCCAGTCGCGCCGTAGACGAGGCTGATACCGTACACCATCACGGCGCTGGACAGCGCGCCGACGAGGAAGTACTTCAGGCTCGCTTCGACGCTGTCCTGATTGTGCTTGAGGTACGCGACGAGCGCGTACGACGGGAGGCTGACCAGTTCGACCGCGATGAATACCGTCGCGAGGCTGTTCGCGGCCGCGAGTACGCTCATCCCCGTGGTCGCGAGTAAGACGAGCGCGTAGTACTCAGCGACGTGCGATTCGCCGCGCACGTAGTCGATGGACGCCACCGAGACGAGGGTCGCGACGGACCCCACGAGCACGGTGAAGAACAGCGAGAGGTTGTCGACCATCAGCGCGCCGTCGAAGACGCTGAACGCGTCGCCGCCGGTGCCCGCCCAGATGAACCAGACGGCGAGTCCGGTCGCGACGAGCGTGCCAGCGGCGGCTATCGCGCCGACGACGTCTTCACGACGGTCGCCCGGCCACACCGCGTCCACGGCGAGTACGAGCAGGGCGACGAGGCCGAGCGCGTACTGTGGCGCGAGCGGTGGGAGTTCGACCATCTATACACCACCTCCGAGGATCGAGGTAAGCGAGTCCTGAATCATCTGCATGAAGAGGTCGGGCGCGACGCCGAGCGCCACGGCGAGGAGGACGAGGACGACGGCGGGCGCGAGGTCGCTGCGCGCGACTTCACGCACCGACGCGTCGGTGTCCACCCGGAGCGGCCCGAAGAGGACGCGCTGCATCGTCCAGAGGAGGTAGCCGGCGATGACGACGATGCCGAACATCGCGACGGCCGTGATGAGTGGGGCGTTCGCGTACTCCGCGCGGAACGACCCCGTGAAGACGAAGAACTCCGCGGCGAACCCGCTCATCAGCGGGAGGCCCATGTAGCCGAACGCGCCCGCGACGAACACGCTCGCGGTGACGGGCATCTCGCTCGCGACGCCCGAGATTTTGTCGACCATCCGGGTGCCGGTCGAGCGCTCGATCGCGCCGACGGCGAGGAAGAGCACGGCGATGAGGAGGCCGTGGCTCACCATCTGGAAGGTCGCGCCGGACAGGCCGTACTGGGTGTACGTGACGAGCCCGAGCAGCACGAAGCCCATCGAGGGGATGGACGTGTACGCGACGATGCGTTTGATGTCCTGCTGGCTCACCGCGACGATAGCACCGTACAGGACGGTGACGACGGCGAGGACGCCGAGCAGGGGTGCGAAGTCGCGCGTCGTCTCCGGGAACATCGTGACGTTGAATCGGAGCAGGGAGTACGTCCCCATCTTCGTCACGACGCCCGCGAGCACGACGACGACCGGGGTCGGGGCTTCCGTGTACGCGTCGGGAAGCCACGTGTGCACGGGCACCAGCGCGGTCTTGACCGCGAACCCGAACAGCAGGGCGAGGAACGCCGCCGTGGTGATGGTGTTCGCGCTCACCCCGTAGAGCGACTGGATTTCGCCGCCGCGCACGGCCGCCGCGACCGCTGCGAGGTCGAGCGACTGGACGGGGGACGCGAACACCACGAGCATGAACCCGATGAAGAGCACGAGGCTCGCGACGTTCGTGTACACGAAGAACTTGATCCCCGCGTAGGCGCGCCGCGGACCGCCCCACACCGCGATGAGGAGGTACATCGGCACGAGCACGAACTCCCAGAACACGAACCAGACGAAGAAGTCGAGCGCCGAGAAGACGCCGACGAGACTGGCTTCCGTGAACAACAGGAGCGCGTAGAACTGGGACTGGCGGTCCTCGATGGTCGTCCACGCGCTCACCATCGCGATGGTGGTGAGAACGGTCGTGAGCACGACGAGCGGGAGGCTGATGCCGTCCAAACCGACGTGCCAGTGCATGACGTAGCTCCCGAAGGAGAACCAGTCGATGTTCGTCTCGAACGCGGGCGACCCGCTCTGCAGGAGCGCGTTACCCGCGCCGTCGTACGTACTGTACAGGTAGAGCGCACCGCCGAGCGGCAGCAGGCTCAACACCGAGCCGAGCCGTGACGCCCACTCGTCGGGTGCGGCGAGCACGCAGAGCGCGCTCAGGAACGTGACCGCGAGTAAGGCTTCTATCAACATTCAGAACCACCCCCCGAGGACGCCGAGCGCAGCGAGCATCACGAGCAGCCCGAGCGCGAGGAGCGTGACGTAGTTCGACACCCGTCCGGTCTGCAGGCGGCGTGCTTGTGCGCCGCTGAAGAGGGTGACGCTCGATGCGCCGTCGACGATGCCGTCGACGATGCCCTGATCGAACTTGCTCACGCCCCGCGAGACGGGGAGCGTGAGGTGTTCGGCGAGCCAGACCTGGTACTCGTCCTGATAGTAGTTGTTGTAGAGCAGGGTCTTGATGGAGCCGAGTTTCTCGGTGTGTTCGACGGGTTCGGGGCCGCTGTAGAGCAGCCACGCGAACCCGACACCGGCGAGCGCGAAGACGAGCGAGATGCCCGCCGACGCGAGCGCGCTGAACTCGGCCGCCGCGTACGCCGCGTTCGCGGTGACGAGTTCCTCGTAGTGACCGGCCGCGGTCGCTTCGATGGGGCCTTCGAGCCACGAGTGGAGGAAGTCGAGGTTCGCCCCCGTGAGGTCGCTCACCAGCGCGGGGTTGACGAACCCGATGAGGAGCGCGAGCGCCCCGAGGACGGCGACGGGGAGTTTCATGTTCCAGCCGATGCCGCCCGCGGATTCCGCCGTGCTGCTCCGGGGTTCTCCGTGGAACGTCAGGAGGAACATCCGGAACGTGTAGAACCCGGTGAGGAACACGGCGACGATGCCGAACGCGTAGGCGACGAGGAGCGCGGTGTTCCCGCCGAGGCCGTAGACGAGGGCTTCGTGGAGGACTTCGTCCTTCGACCAGAAGCCCGCGAACGGCACGATGCCCGCGAGTGCGAGCGACCCGGAGAGGAACGCCCAGTACGTGACTGGGAGTTTGTCCTTCAGACCACCCATCTCCCACATGTCCTCGTCGTGGTGCATCGCGACGATGACGACACCGGCGCCGAGGAAGAGCAGCGCCTTGAAGACAGCGTGCGTGAGCAGGTGGAAAACGCCCGCGACGTATCCGCCGGCGCCGAGGCCGAGCATCATGTAGCCGTACTGGCTGATGGTGGAGTACGCGAGCACCTGCTTGATTTCGCGCTTCACGACGGCCATCGTCGCGGCGAACAGCGCCGTGAACCCGCCGACCAGCGCGATGACCGCGAGGACGGTGGGGAGGAGCGCGAAGAAGCCGTACATCCGGGCGACGAGGTAGACGCCGGCCGCGACCATCGTCGCCGCGTGGATGAGCGCCGAAACCGGCGTGGGGCCTTCCATCGCGTCCGGAAGCCACGTGTGAAGCGGGAACTGCGCGGACTTCCCGACGACGCCGCCGAGAACGAGCAGTCCGAGGAGCGCGAACCACGCCTGCGGATCGAGGCCGAAGAACGTGGTCACGTCCGCGCCGCCGGGACCGAGCGCGGTCGCGGCGGTTTCCGTGAACTCCGTGAACGTCGCCGTGCCGAACGTGCCGAGAATCCCGACGAGTCCGACGAGCAGGAAGTAGTCACCGAACCGGGTGACGAGGAACGCCTTCTTCGCGGCGCTCGCGGGCCCGGGGTTCGTGTACCAGTGGCCGATGAGCCACCACGAACAGAACCCGACGAGTTCGAAGAAGACGAAGCTCATCAGTAGGTTATCCGAGAGCGCGAACGCGAGCATGCTCGCCGAGAACAAGCCGAGGCCCGCGTAGTAGCGCGGGAGGCCGGGTTCGTCCTCGTCGTTCATGTAGCCGAGGCTGAACACGTGAACGAGGAACGCGACGAGCGAGACGAGCACGACCATCAGCGCCGACAGCGGGTCGACGAGCAGGCCGAAGTGCAGGCTGAACGTGCCGTCGCCGGCGACCCACGTGTAGATTTCTTCGTTCATCTCTCCGCCGCTGCCGACCGCGAGGAACACCCACGCGGACAACAGCAGCGACCCCGCGGTCGCGAGGATTCCGGGAATCGCACCCCCCTTCGGCAGGAGTTTCGGATAGTAGTGGCCTGCGAGGAGCGCGATGAGGAACCCGACGAACGGTAGGGCTGGAATCGCAGCAGCGAATTCGAGTGCACCCGCCATCTTACCACCTCATCGACGTAGGAGTCGTCACATCTACCTCTTTGAAGTTCCGGTACAACACGAGCACGATACCGATACCGACCGCGACTTCCGCGGCGGCTAACGCCATCGTGAACAGGCTGAACGTCTGTCCGACGAGGTTTCCGTACTGGTGGCTGAACGCGATGAAGTTGAGGTTCGCGGCGTTCAACATGAGTTCGACGCTCATCAGGAAGACGAGCGCGTTCCGCCGAGTGAGCACGCCGAACACGCCGATGCAGAACACGGCGGCCGACAGCAGCAGGTAGTACTCGGTCGGTATCACTTCTCACCACCCCGGAACAGCTCGCCGAAGGAGCCGTCGTCGCGTCGCGCGAGCATCACCGCGCCCACGAGCGCGCCGACGAGCACGAGGTCGATAATCTCGAACGCGGCGAGGAAGCCCTCCGTCGGGGCGTCGGACGCGCTCGTGAAGTCGAACAGCGCGTAGCCGATGCCCGAGATGAGGCGGGCGTCGCCCGCGAACCCGGCGGCGTCAGGGAACGACGCCCCGAGGAACACCACCGCGAACAGCGCGAACAGCGCGACCGCGACGACGCCGGGGAGCACGCGCAAGTCGTCTGCGAACTCGAAGTCCGCCATTACGCGGCCACCTCCCCTTGCTCACGAGTGAGCATGACGGCGAACACGATGAGCACGAGCACGCCGCCGACGTAGACGAGAATCTGCATCGCCGCCGGGAACTCCGCGTTCAACCACACGAAGTGGACGGCGAGCGAGAGCAGTGCGCCGCCGAGCATCAGCGCCGAGTGCCAGACGTCGTGAACGAGCACGACGCCGAGGCTGAAACCGACCGTGGCGAACGCGAAAAACGCGAACGCGACGAGTTCGGCGAGGCTCACTGGTAGTCCACCTCCCCTTCGCCCTCACCGACCCACGCGCCCCGGTCGGGTTCGCGGGCCGCGAGCGGGTCGATGTCCTTGTACCACGGGACGTTCCGCAGTTGTTCTTTGTTGTAGACGAGGTCGTGTTTCGTGTCGCCGTTGAACTCGAAGTTCTGCGTCAACAGAATCGCGTCCACGGGACACACCTCCTCGCAGAGCCGGCAGTAGATACACTGGCCGACGTGGAGGTTGTACTGTTCGCCCTGACGCTGGTCGTCCGTCACGATCTGAATCGTATCGTTCGGACACACCTTCTCGCACTGCCGACACCAGATACAGCGCTCCTGACTGAACTTGTGGATGCCGCGGAAGCGAGCGCTCACTTCGGGCGCGGTGTCGGGGTACTCGACGGTGAACGTGTCGCCGTCGAGCGCGTGCTTCATCGTCGTTGCCATCGATTTGAATACACCTATCATGCGATCACCCCCACGACGACGGCCGTGAGAACGAGGTTCGCGAAGGACAGGACGAGCATGCCCTTCCAGCCGATTTCGATGAGTTGGTCGACCCGGATGCGGGGAATCGCGGACCGACACCACTGCGTGAACAGGAAGACCGCCCACATCTTCACGAGGAACCAGACGATACCCGGAAGCCACGGGCCTGCGGGACCGCCGAGGAAGAGCGTCGCGATGACCGCGCCGCCGAGGAAGATGTGGAGGAACTCGCCGAGGTAGAAGAGAACGAAGTACACTGACGAATACTCGGTCTGATAGCCGGCGACGAGTTCGCTCGGCGCGTCGGAGAGGTCGAACGGGTTGCGGCCGACCTCCGCGAGGTTCGCGACGATGAAGAGGATGAACGCGAACGGATTGAGGAACGCGTACCACATCGGGATGCGGATACCCGCTATCACGGCGAGCGTCTGCGTCTGCGCGGAGACGATTTCGCTCAACTGGAGCGTCCCCGCGAACAGCACGACGGACGCCGCGGTGACGACGAGCGGAATCTCGTACGCGATGTTCTCCGCGACGGCGCGCAGACTCCCGAGGAACGAGTACTTGTTAGAGGACGCGTAGCCGCCGGCGACGATGCCGAGCGTCGCGAGCGAGGAGACACCGAACACGAACGCCAAGCCGACTTCGGGGTCGGCGAGCTGGAGACCGCTCCCCATCGGAATCACCGCGAATCCGAGGAGCGCGCTGAACGGCAGGATGATGGGTGCGAGGTCCCACGCCGGCCGGTCCGCGCGTTCGGGGACGACGAGTTCCTTCGAGAGGAGTCTGACGGAGTCCGCGACGATGATGAGCAGGCCGAACGGCCCGACCCGGTTGACGGCGATGCGGTCCGTGAACGCGGCGGTGATCTTCCGCTTCGCCCACGGGCCGGCGATAGCCGCGCTCAAGAGGAGGATGACGGCGATGATGGACGCGCCGATGACGCCCGAGAGGACTTCCATCCAGAGCGGCGGGTTCGCGCCGTACCCGAGGAGTTTGCTTATCTCCACCGGGAGCGTGCTCATCTGTCCACCTCGCCGAGGATGATGTCGAGACTGCCGAGCGTCGCGATGAGGTCGGGGATGTACTCGCCGTTACTCATCGCGGGCAGCGCCTGCAGGTTACTGAAGCACGGACTCCGAATCTTGAACCGTCCGGGTTTGCCCGTGCCGTCCGACCGGATGTAGATGCCGAGTTCGCCCTTCGCTCCCTCGACCGCGCGGTACGCTTCGCGGTCCTCTTCGGGGTTGAGCGTCCGCGGGACGTTCGACTGAATCTCGCGGTCGTCCTCGGGCCACTCCTCCAGCAGGTCGACGCACTGTTCGATGATGCGCGCGGACTGCTCGACCTCGCGCATGCGAACGAGGAGGCGGCTGTAGTTGTCCTTGCCGTCCTCGGTGACGACGTCCCAGTCGAGGTGTTCGTAGTAGCCGTAGGGGTCGTCGCGCCGGAGGTCGTAGTCGATGCCGGACGCGCGGGCGACGGGCCCGGTGACGCCGAAGTCCTTCGCGACCTCGGGTTCGAGGACGCCCGTGTCCACGCACCGAACCTGGAACAGTTCGTTGTCCGTGATGAGGTCGTGGTACTCCTCGAGGCGAGAGGGGAGTTCGTCGAGGAAGTCCCGCGTGTTCTCGAAGAACTGCTCGCGGGGTTCCGGGATGTCCCAGACCACGCCGCCGAGGCGGAAGTAGTTGAACATCATCCGCTGGCCCGTGAGGTCCTCTAAGAGTTTCTGGACGACTTCGCGGTCCCGCATCGCGTACATGAAGATAGCCGTGAACTCGCCGTAGATGTCGAGACAGAACGTCCCGAGTGCGAGCATGTGACTCGCGATGCGACAGAGTTCCGCGCCCATCGTCCGGATGACTTGTGCGTACTCGGGGACCTCGATGTCGTTCAGGTCCTCCGCGACGCGCGCGTACGCCCACTCGTTGAGGAGGCCGGCGGACGCGTAGTCCCAGCGGTCCGGGTACGGCATAATCTGGTAGCGGTAGTCGCCGTTCTGGGCCATCTGCTCCTCACAGCGGTGGAGGTAGCCGATGTCGGGTTCGACGTCCGCCACCTGCTCGCCGTCGAGGACGGTTTCGAGGTGGAGGACGCCGTGAGTTGCCGGGTGGTGCGGTCCGATGTTGAGGAACATCGTGTCCGCCTCGGCGTCCTCGAACTTCCCTTCGAGCGGGTTCCGGTGCTCTTCGAACGTGACGATCTGGGGTTTGCTCTGGTTGTAGTCGCGTCCCAGCGGGTGGCCCTGCCACGTCTCCGGCAGGAGGATGCGGCGCAGGTCCGGGTGGTTCTCGTACTGGACGCCCACGAGGTCGTACGCCTCGCGTTCGTGCCACTCGGCGGTCTTGAACACGCCCGCCGCGGACTCGCTCACCGGCTCGTCACGCGGCGTGGGAACGACCACGGACACTTCCTGCGTCGGGTCGTCGTACTTCTTCAGGTGGTAGATGGACTCGAAGCGGTCCGCGTACTCCTGTGCGGAGACGAGCGAGAGGTGGTCGAAGCCGGCGTCATCTTTCAGTGTCTCGATGACGTCGTGCACGCGGTCCGCGCGCACCACGAAGCCCTCCGCGTTCGTGTGGCTCTCGCGGCGAATCACCGCGTCGCCCAACATCGCTTCGAGTTCGTCGTAGTCCACCCCGGAGACCGGCTCCTCTACGACTTCCGTTTCGGGCTGTTCTTCCTGCGTGCTCATGCGGAACACCTCCGGTGTGACGCGTGAGTTAGCGAGTCGCCGTCCGACGGGGAACGTCTCGCGCAAGTCATGGTGAATCAGCCCAGTTGTAGCGCATGACGAGCGTGTCTTCGTCTATCTCGCCCGCGAGGTGGTCGACGAGTTCGTCCCGGTCGAGGTCGCCGAACTCCTCCAGTTCGTAGGGTTTGACCGTGACGGGTGCGCTCTCGCCGTTCGCGACGCGCTCCTGGAGTTTCACGACACCATAAACAAGTGCCTCGGGGCGGGGCGGGCACCCGGGGACGTGGATGTCCACGGGGATGACCTCCTCCGCGCCCTTGAGGACGTTGTATCCCTCCTGGAACGGCCCCCCGGAGATGGTGCACGACCCCATGCCGACGACGAACTTCGGTTCCGGCATCTGGTCGTAGATGCGCTTCATCCGGGGCGCGAACTTCGAGACGATGGTCCCGGGGACGATCATCACGTCCGCCTGCCGGGGCGACGCGCGCGGCACACCCGATCCGAACCGGTCGAGGTCGTGTTTGACCGCGTACGTGTGCATCATCTCGATGCTGCAGCACGCGATACCGAACTGCAGCATGAACATCGACGACCCCCGCACCCAGTTCATGAACTTATCGAACTTGGTGAGGATGAACGGGGACGTCCCGAGCGCTTCCCGGAGTTTCGAGTTGAACCGGTTGTCCACACCCTCGCCCATCCGGGCTTCCTGCGTCTTTCTCAGCGGTTCTGTACTGTCGACGATGGCGTCCCGCGGCGAATCACTACTCATGGTTATAGTCGTACCTCGGGTTCCGTACCCAGCGCACCGCGCCGTTCCGCCACGCCCACGCGAGTCCGACGACGAGCACGCCGATGAAGACGAGCATGGGCACGAGCGCAGCGACGAGGCCCTGGGAGGCGACGGCGTCCCGGTAAATCACGGTCCAGGGGAAGATGAGCACGGTCTCTATGTCGAAGACGACGAACAAGAGTGCGACCATGTAGTACTGGATGTTGAACCGGAGACGCGTCCCTCCCGTCGGAACCTCACCGCTCTCGAACGCGACACGTTTTCCTTGCTCGGGTACGCTGGGGCGTAACAAGGCCGAAACGCCCATCATCGTCAGCGGGATGAGGACGCCGACCGCCGCCAGCGAGCCGATGGCGATCCACGTATTCATAACTCCGTATCGTCCGCCGGTTCAATCCCCATACCTATAAACGTTGATTCTTCCCCCGGTACGGGAATCACGGCGTCTGCGGCCGTTTTTTCCGAGCGGCTGAGACGGCGTGCGCCTAGTCGTTTCGACCGCGGCGGAACTCGCGCACCCCCTGGTCGTGGAGGTCGCGGGAGACGTCAGCGACGCCTGCGCGCCGGTCGTCGTGGAGCTCGCGGAGGCGGTCCGCCAACGCGTCGTCGGCGCGCGCGAGAATCTGGACAGCCGAGAGCGCGGCGTTGTACGACTTCCCGGCGTCCACGGCCGTGATGGGCGCGCCCGTCGGCATCCCGATGACCGAGTCGACCGATTTCTCCTGGACGGGGACGCCGATGACGGGTATCGGGAACGCGATGGACGCGGTCATGTTCGGGAGGTCCGCGGACTTCCCGCCAGCGCCCGCGATGATGACGTCGACGCCGCGCGCTTCCGCGGTCTCCGCGTACGCGTACATCAGGTCGGGCGTCCGGTGGGCGGACACGACCCACGTCTCGTAGGAGTAGCCTTCGGGCGGGTCGTCGGCGTCCGTCTCCTCGGTGAATCCGAGGGCGTCGAGCGCCTCGTGCGCGCCCGCCATCACGTCGAGGTCCGAATCGGAACCCATGATGATGCCCACGTCGGGCGTGTGTTCTCTGTCGCTCGCTGCGTCCGCTTCGAGGAAGTCGATGATGTCGTCTACGGTCATCTGAATTCGAGTGCGTCGACGGCTGATTTCGCGCGCTCTCGCGCGGTGTCGGTGCTGTCCGCGGTCGCGGTGACGTGGCCCATCTTCCGGAGCGGCCGCACCTCGCGCTTGCCGTACCAGTGGAGGTGGGCGTCCGTGACCGCGAGCGCGTCCGCCGCGCCCGCGAGGTCCGCGGGACGCGATTCGCCGGTCCCGAGCAGGTTCGCCATCGCCGCCGGTTCGCGGAGTTCCGTCGACCCGAGCGGGAGGCCGAGCACCGCGCGAACGTGCTGTTCGAACTGCGAGGTCCGCGTCCCCTCGATGGTGTAGTGCCCGGAGTTGTGCGGGCGCGGCGCGATTTCGTTCACGAGAATCTCGTCGCCCCGCTGGAAGAGTTCGATACCGAACACGCCCCGGCCGGAGAGCACGTCCAGTACGTCGAGTGCGACGTCGCGGGCGGCGTCCCTGCTCGCGTCGTCGCCGGGCGCGGGTGCGAGCGTCTCCCGCAGAATCTCCTCCTCGTGGACGTTCTCCACGACGGGGAAGGCGTCGACGCCGTTCGCGCCGCGGACGCCGATGGTGGAGAGTTCGCGCTCGAAGTCCACGAGTTCCTCTGCAATGAGGCCGGAGAGGTCGCCGAAGTAGTCGACGGCCTCCGCTATCGAGTCGACGACAGCGTTCCCGCGGCCGTCGTAGCCGCCGCGGCGGGCTTTCAGCATGAGCGGGCTGCCGAGCGCGTCGAACGCGTCTTCGAGGCCGGACTCCGTGTGGACTTCCGCGAAATCAGGGACGGGGAGGCCGGCGTCCGCGAGCGCGCGTTTCTCCGCGAGTTTGTCGCCGGTGATGGCGAGCGACTCGGGCGAGGGGTGGACGGGCGCGTCGAGGGAGTCTAGCGCGTCCTCGTCCGCGAGTTCTATCTCGTAGGTCACGACGTCCGCGCGCGCGGCGAGTTCGGCGAGCGCGTCTTCGTCGTCGAAGTCAGCGACGAGTTGGTCCGCCGCGGGCGGGGACGCCGGGCAGTCGGGCGTCGGGTCGAGCACCACGACCTCGACGCCGAGCGGGCTCGCGGCTTCGGCGAGCATTCGGCCGAGTTGGCCGCCGCCGACGACGCCGAGCGTCGCCCCGATGGGGTCTGTCATCACCCGGAGAGTGTGGTCACACCTGCATAAATATTGCCGAACGGACCGATAGTTAGGCAGATTCGTGCGTATCGTTCCGTATCCAGATGACGGTCGGCGTGTCGGAGGACGTGATTCGGTACGTGACGGACGTGTAGCCGGAGAGTTTGGGGTCGATTTCGTCGTAGTGTTTCGCGAGCGCGATGACGACGGGCGGCTGCGCCTCGGTTACGTTACCGATGTCGAGGGTGCTGTCGACTTCCGCGCCGTACCGTTCGAGGTACCACGGGAGCGGCATCCGCCACGTCCAGTGCTGGGGTTCGCGGAAGTCACCGCTCATCGAGTTCGAGGGGCCGAACGAGGAGTAGAAGTGGTCGCCGTAGAACAGCACGTCCGTCCCGTCGTTCCCCTGAATCGCGGTGTCGACGTCGGCGAGCGTCCCCTGCATGTGTCCGGCGGGTTGGCCGTACTGGACGAGCGGGTTCGCGTCGTCCTGCGGGGAGGCGAACGACGTGTCGTACGCGGTCGCGCCCGCGAACCCGGCGACGCAGAGCAGGACGACGACGGCGACCGCGGCCCCGATTCGGTCGCCCGACCGGAGGAACGAGAGGCCGCGGTCGGCTATCCAGCCGACGCCGACGGCCGCGGGGACGGCGAGCGGTATCATCGCGTGGACGATGGACCAGTGCGCGGCGATGTCGGTGATAATTGGGTAGCCGACGACGCTGAAGACGCCCCAGTACGCGCAGAACTCCACGAAGTCGCGACGACCGAGCCAGTAGCGGTCGTAGACGAACCCGCCGACGGCGAACGCGGTGAGCGGGAGTGCGACCTCGACGTGGGTTTCGAGCGCGAGTTTGAGAAATTCGACGTAACTGTGCGCGTGCCCGCCGCCCCAGAGCGACACCATCTCGTGGAACGCGCCCGCCGTCGCGGCTTCGAACCCGGAGAACGAGGTGAACGTGTGGACCAGCCCGGGTCGCGGCGAGAAGAAGAAGGCGAACACGACGAGGAACTCCACGAAGAGCGCGACGAACGGCGGGAGGTACCTCCCGAGTGGGCCGTTCGCGAGCGCGTCGAACCCCGAGAGGGCGTGCGTTCCTAGTCCGCCGTCGCGTCGTTCTGGGTCGAGGAGTCCGTCTATCCAGTCGACGGTCACGCTCGCGTATTCGAGCGCGCGCTCTCGGGCGCGGGCCACCCAGCCGTCGCCGCCGCCGAGAAGGCGGTGGTCGACGACGAGGAGACCGGCACCGAGCCAGCAGACGATGTAGACGAGCGCGTTCGCTTTCGTGGTGAACGCGAGCGCGAGGAAGAGCACGCCGACGGGCCAGTACCAGTTCCGGCCGCTCGCGCGGGCGCGGACGAAGAATCCGAGGGCGAACAGGCTGAACGCGCCCACGAGGACGTCGTTGCGCATGAACCGCGAGTAGTAGAGGAGGACGGGGTTGAGGGTGAGAAAGCCCGCGAACGCGAGGACTTCGGTGTCTCGGAGGTGGTCGCGGAAGAGCCACGCGGACAGCGGGAGGAGGCCGCCGACGAGCGCGACGACGGCGCGGGCGGTGAAGTCGCTCGCGCCGAACGCGGCGAAGACGTACTTGTCGACGTGGTAGAGGAAGGGACCGTGAATGATGGGCTGATACGTGTACTGACCGGTTTCGGCGTAGCGGAGTATCCAGTACCCGACCCGGCCCTCGTCCCAGTGGAACACCCGGTAGCCGAGCGCCCAGAAGCGAACGAGGACCGCGAGGAGGGCGAGGGCGGCGACGCCGGCGGCGACCCGACGGCGGCCGAGACGGGAGGAGGCCATGGTGGACGGAGAGGCGGGCGGGGGCAAAGGTTTTCCGAAGCAACGTGGTTCGACGCGACCGAGCGAAGCGCGGGAGCGAGAACCACGGAAAACGCGAGCGCGAGCGCAGCGAGACGCGAGCAGGCGGAGCGGGACAGGGCGGTGACAGTGGGTTCCCGACCCGAGCGAAGCGAGGGAGAGAGAACCACGGAAAACGCGAGCGTGGGGGAACGACGCGCACTGTGGCAAGGGTTTCTCGAAGACAGTAAGCCTAAGCCTCGTCCCTCAGACTCTCACGTATGGTCTCTCTCGGCCTCGTCGTCGCAGAATTTAACAAGAGTGTGACGGAACCGATGGCAGAAGCGGCGCGGGATGCCGCTGCGGACGCGGACGCGGCTATCGTCGACGAACTGTCCGTTCCAGGCGCGTACGATTCGCCGCTCGCTGCGGACCGGTTGGCGCGCCGCGACGACGTGGACGCGGTCGCCGTCGTCGGTGCTATCGTCACCGGCGATACGGACCACGACGAAGTGATCGGGCACGCCACCGCTCAGCGGCTCTCCGACGTGAGTTTGGAGCGCGACACGCCCGTCGCGTTCGGCGTGAGCGGGCCGGGGATGAGCGGCGCGGAAGCCCGGGAGCGCGTGGAGAAGGGTCGGGAGACCGTAGAGAGCGCGATTCACCTCGCGGAGGAACTCAAATGACAGAGTACGCAGATCGAGTCGAACGTGTCGAACCGAGCGCCACCCTCGCGGTGTCGAACCTCGCATCGGAACTGGAGGCGGAAGGGAAGGACGTCGTGGACCTGTCCGTGGGCGAACCCGACTTCCCGACGCCCGAGAACGTCGTGGAGGCCGCGGAGGACGCGATGGAGGCTGGCCACACGGGGTACGCGCCGTCGAACGGGATTCCCCAGTTGAAGGACGCCATCGCGGAGAAACTACGCGGCGACGGGTTGGAGTACGGGACGGACGAGATAATCGTCACGCCGGGCGCGAAGCAGGCGCTCTACGAGACGTTCCAGGCGCTCGTGGACGACGGCGACGAGGTCGTGCTCCTCGACCCCGCGTGGGTGTCCTACGAGGCGATGGCGAAGCTCGCGGGCGGCGACCTCAGCCGGGTCGACCTCTCCGCGCACGACTTCCAACTCGAACCCGCGCTCTCCGACCTCGCGGACGCGGTGTCCGACGACACCCAACTCCTCGTCGTGAACAGTCCGTCGAACCCGAGCGGCGCGGTGTTCTCACGCGCGGCGATGGAGGGCGTGCGCGACCTCGCCGTCGACCACGACTTCACCGTCATCTCCGACGAGATATACCAACACATCAACTACGGCGCGGAACACGTCTCCCTCGGGAGTCTCGACGGCATGGGCGACCGCACGGTGACGGTAAACGGCTTCTCGAAGGCGTACTCGATGACCGGGTGGCGGCTCGGCTACCTCGCCGGCCCCGAGGAACTCGTCTCCCAGGCGTCGAAAGTCCACTCGCACTCGGTGTCGTGTGCGACGAACTTCGTCCAGCACGCGGGCGTCGAAGCCCTCACGAACACCGAGGACGCCGTCACCGAGATGGTCGACGCGTTCGAGTCCCGTCGCGACCTCCTGCTCGACCTCTTCGCCGACCACGGCGTGGACGTGTCCGCACCCGAAGGCGCGTTCTACCTCCTCCTGCCCGTGGACGACGACGACCAGTCGTGGTGTACGAACGCCCTGCAGGACGCGCACGTCGCGACTGTCCCCGGGAGCGCGTTCGGCACGCCCGGCTACGCCCGTCTGTCCTACGCCGCGAGCGAGGAACGCCTCCAAGAGGGCGTCGAACGCCTCGCCAGCGAAGGCTACCTCTGAGACGGCATCCCGCGCCGACGGGTGGCACGCGAAACAACCACACGGCGGCCGGGTGAACGACGACTATATTTTCGGACGCGTCCTCGGACGACCATGTTCACTGTGTTCGCCTCCCTCCTCGTGGGAGTCGTAACTGGGCGCGTCGGGGGGCGTCGCGTCGCCGACGCCGCCGGCCACCTGCTCTCCGTCGGCCTCGTCGTTCTCCTGTTCGTGATGGGGGTTCGATTGGGCGCGAGCGACGCCGTGCTCGCCGACCTCGACCGCATCGGCGCGTTCGCGCTCGCGCTCTCGTTCGGGTCCGTCGCGGGAAGCGTCGTCTGCGCGTACGCCGTCCGCGACGTCTTCCCCTCGTTCGACGCCGACGGCGACGTCGCGGGCGCGGAGGGCGACTCGCACACGTTCACGCTGCTCGTCGTCGCGTCCCTCGTCGCGGGCGCGGCGTTCGGCGCACTCTTCCTCCCCGCGGACGCCCTGTCGCTCGTAGAACGCGCCACCTCGCTCTCGCTCGCCGGCCTCCTGTTCGCCGTCGGCGTCGGCCTCGGCGCGGACGGCGCGCTCGTCTCCCAACTCCGCACGCTCGGCCCCCGAGTGCTCGCGCTCCCCGTCGCCGTCGCCGTCGGATCCGTCGCGGGCGCGCTCCTCGTCGGCGTCCTCCTCGGAATGAGCGGGAGCGCCGCCGCCGCGGTCGGCGCTGGTTTCGGCTGGTACAGCCTCTCCGCCGTCATCATCACCGACGCCGCCGGCGTCCACCTCGGGTCGCTCGCCTTCCTCGCGAACGTCTTCCGCGAACTCCTCACCCTGCTCTGTCTCCCGTTCGTCGTCCACCACTTCGGCCGCGCGGCCGGCATCGCGCCCGGCGGCGCGACGACGATGGACGTCACCCTCCCCGCGATAAAACGCTCCGCCGGCCGCGGCGCGGTCGTCCCCGCGTTCGTCACCGGCGCAGTCCTCTCCTCGATGGTCCCCCTCCTCGTCCCCGCACTCCTCGCGTTCTAGGGGGCCTCGCTCGGGTCGACCACGTCGCCGTCGTGCGGGAACACTCCCACCTGGTCGCAGATGTCGCCCATCGGGCACGCCTCGGGACCCTCCAGACACGCGGGCTTTCGCGCCGTGCAGAACTCGCGGCCGAACTGAATCATCGCCGTGTGCCCGAACCCACATTTCTCCGGGGACACCTCGGCTTCCATCACCTCACGCACCTGTTCGTGGTCCGCGTCGGGCGGCGCGAACCCCATCCGGCGGGCGATACGGTGGACGTGCGTGTCCACCGGGAAGACGCCGGCGCGGCCGCCGGAAAAGAGCAGCACGCAGTCCGCCGTCTTCGGGCCGACACCCTTCATGTCGAGCAAGGCGTCCCGCACCTCGTCGGGGTCGCCGTCCTTCACGTACTCGTCGAACCCGTCCGCGCCGCCGTACTCGGAGACGACGCGTCCGGCCAGCCGAATCAGCGTCTCCGACTTCTGGTTGTAGAGGCCCGCGGAACTGATGGTGTCCGCGAGTTCGTCCTGGTCCGCGTTCGCGAGCGCGCGAGCGAGTTCGTCTCCGGTGTCGTAGCGCGCCATCAGTTCGTCGTGCGCCGGCTGACTCGCCTTGTCCGAGGTGTTCTGGCTCAGGATGGTTCGCACGAGACACTCGAAGGCGTCCTGTCCGCCGTACGTCTTCTGCCAGTAGCGGTCGCCGAGGCGGTCTACGAACGCTTCGACGCGGGAGGTGCCGTCGCCGGGGTCGAACCGGTCGAACGTTCCGCCGCCGGCCGTGCCGCCGGAGATGTTCTCCGCGGGTTCGTCGTCCATGTCGACTAGTGTGGGCGGGTGTGAGAAAAGCGTCCGGCTAGTCGACGCGGAAGGTGAAGGTGAGGTCCGCGCCGTCGGCGAGTGCGGAGACGAGGTCCCGCGGGAGGTCCGCGGCGGCTTTGTCGGCGTCGACCATGACGGTGCGGTCGTCGACGTACGTGCTGGTGCGGAGGACGTGGCCGCGTTCGTTCGTAAAGGAGAGGTCGGGGTGGCCGCTGCCGACGACGGTCGCGCGGGCGTCGTCGGTTTCGAGGACGGCAGTTATCGTGGCCTCCGCGTCCCGACAGGCCGCGGTGAACTCGTCGGGGAGGTCCGCGGGGGCGCGGTCGGCTTCGATGCCGACGATGCAGTCGCCGGCGGGGGTGAGGTAGTCGTCGGTGGTGACTTCGAGCGTGCTCGCGTGTTCTCCGGAGACGTTTTCGTGACCGCGCGCGCGAACGACTTCTTCCATGCGTGGTGGAGGGGCTGGCCGCTACTTGAGTTCGTTTATATACACCGGACGGTGGGAGGGAAACGCCCGAGAGCCGCGAAATCCGCCGTGTGTTACCTGTTTGCACACCCGCACGGAGGGTAAATTTTAAATGTCGTCGGGGACTACTTCTTGATACCTGAACGCCCCAGCGTTCACCAGCACCGCTCGAGAATGACAGGCCGTTCTCACTTACGACGATTCGCAGTAGTTCCCGAGCGACATCTGTGTGGCGTACAGCGGCGGAATGGAACCGAGGTTTGAACAATGGTAGAACAAGAAACTATCGACGTCTCGTCCGCGGACGAGCTGATTACTGACGAAGAACTCGAAAACAAGTCCAAAGGCCAGCTTATCAAGAAAGCCGGCCAGTTCCGTGACCGGCGGAACGAACTCAACCAACTCGCGTCCTCCCGTGCATCGAAGCGCGACGAACTGAACGCGAAGACCCGTGAGAAGGTCGACGAAGCGCAGGAACACCGCGAGGACCGCGACGAGCTCAACGAGCGCGTCCAGGAACACAAGGAGGTCCGCAACGAACTCAACGCGGAGGCCAACGAACTCTTCGAGAAGGTCGAAGGGATGAAGGAGGACCTCGAACTGGACGAGGGCAAGGACTTAGAGGAGCTCAAAGAGGAGATCGAGCAGCTCGAGTTCAAACAGCAGACGGAAGTCCTCTCCACCGAGGAAGAGCGCGAACTCATCGAGAAGATCGAGGACAAGCGCGAGGAGTACCAGAAGCGCAAGGAAACCCTCGAGCAGAACGACGACCTCGAAGGGCTCGTCGACGAAGCTGAGGAGGTTCGCGCCGAGGCGTCGAAGCACCACGAGAAGGTCACCGAACTCGCGGACAAGGCCCAGCAGCATCACAACGAGATGATCGAGGCCTACCGCGAGGCCGACGACATCCGTGACGAGGCCGACGAGAAGCACGAAGCCTTCGTCGAGGCCCAGGAAGCCGCCGACGCGCACCACGAGGCGTTCGTTCGCGTGCAGAAGCGTCTGCGCGAACTCGACAAGGAAGAAGAAGAAGAGCGCAAGACCGAGCGCGAGGCCAAGCGCGAGGAAGCGAAGGCCGAAGCGGAAGACATCTACGAGCGGTTCCAGGAAGGCGAGACGCTGGACACGGAAGACCTCCGCAAGCTCCAGAAGTCCGGTCTGCTCTAATTCGGGTTCTCTCTCTTTCGTTTTTCACGCCGCGTAGCGGCGGCGCTGTCGGCTCGGCCGGTAGTTTATGTCGTCCGCGTGCGACGTGACTGGTATGGATTCGTGGACGAAGCGGTCCGGGCGCGCAGTCGTCGTGGTCGTCGGGCTCGTCGTCGGGCTCGCGGTCGGCTGGGTGGTGTTCGTTCGCGCGGCGAACGGGAACCTCGCGCGACTGCTCGGTATCGGACTCGCGCTCGCGGTCGGCGTCACGTCGGTTCGCATGGCGGGCCAGGCGGCGGGCGCGATTTTCGCGCCGTACAACGTCGCGGAGGTCGCGGTCGAAGGACCGATAACGCGCGATGGCGGCGGGATGTTCCCGACGCAACCGGGGACGACGCCGGCCGACGCGATCGTCGAACAACTGGAGCGCGCGGACGCGGACGGGAACGCGGAGGCGCTGGTCGTGCGCCTGAACACGCCGGGCGGCGAGGTGGTGCCGAGCGAGGACATCCGGAACGCGGTCGAAGGCTTCGACGGCCCGACGGTGGCGTACGCGACGGATGTCTGCGCGAGCGGCGGGTACTGGATCGCGTCCGGGTGTGACCGCATCGTCTCCCGCGAGGGGAGCATCGTCGGGTCGATCGGCGTCGTCGGGTCGCGGACGAACGCGGCGGGCCTGATGGAGAAACTCGGTCTCTCCTACGAGCAGTTCACTGCGGGCGAGTACAAGGACGCCGGCGTTCCCTTCCGCGAGATGGAAGAAGACGAACGCGAATACCTCCAGGGACTCGTCGACGGCTACTACGACGAGTTCGTCGACCGGGTCACCGAGGGCCGCGACCTCGACGAGGAAGCCGTCCGAGACACAGAGGCCCGCGTCTACCTCGGTGAGGACGCGATGGACGTCGGATTGGTGGACGAAATCGGGACGCGCGACGCGGTGGACGACTACCTCGAAGCCGAACTCGGGCGGGGCGTCGAATCCCGCGAGTTCGAACCGAGTCGCGGCCTCAGGTCGCGCGTCCGGTTCGGCGCGCAGTCGGTGGCGTACGCGTTCGGCGCGGGCGTCGCGAGCGCGCTCGGCGCGGACGACGGGTTCGAATTCCGGTAGAGTGGTTTTTTACGACGGGGCGCGCATTCGCTAACTGAGTCGGATGAACACGTTGGTCCTCTGCCTCGACCGGTCGGGCGCGATTCCGCGCGCCGCCGGTGTCACACCGCCCGTCGCGGGGTGGGAAGCCGTGCAGTCGCTCGTCGTCGACTACGGCGTCACCGACCCCGAGGACTCGGCGGTGAACTGTCTCTTAGAAGCGCTCCGGGTGACGCGCGAACTCCGGGACGCGGACGAGGACGCGACGGTCGCGGTCGTCTCCGGTAATCAGGATTCCGTGGTGGGTGCGGACCGCACCATCGCGGAACAGGTGGACGAACTCATCGAGCGCTACGACCCCGACTCCGCGATCCTCGTCATCGACAGCGCGGAGGACGAACGCGTCGTCCCCATCGTGGAGAGCCGACTCCGCGTGGATTCGGTCGACCGGGTTGTGGTCCGGCAGGCCCGCGACATCGAGTCGACGTACTACCTCCTCAAGCAGTTCCTCGCCGACGAAGAACTCCGCGGAACGGTACTCGTTCCGCTCGGCGTCGTGCTGCTCGTCTTCCCCGCGCTCCTCACGCTCACGAACAGCCTCGCGCTCGCCGTCGCCTCCATCACCGCCGTCATCGGCGTGTTCCTCCTCTACAAAGGGTTGAACGTGGACGAATCCCTCAGCGGACTCCCCGGACAGGCGCGCGAAGCGCTCTACTCTGGCCGAGTGTCCATCGTCACGTACGTCGTCGCCGCCGGCCTCGTCCTGGTCGGCGTGTTCGCGGGCGCGCTCGGCGTCTCGGACCTCCCCGACCGCGGGACGTTCCTCGCGGCGATGGCGTTCGGCTACTACAGCGTCCCATGGGTCGCGCTCGGCGCGCTCGCGGCGAGTACGGGCCGCCTCATCGACGAATCGATTCGCTCGGACCACGTGGGAATGAACTACCTCAACCTCCCGTTCGGCGCGGTCGCGGTCGGCCTCGTCGTACGCGGGTTCACTGGCTACTTTCTCGAACGCGCGGCGCTCGTCGCCCCCGTCTCCGTCGGCGGCGTGGACGTCGGCGTTGTGAGCGTCGCGTCCGTCGTGCTCTCCCCGGAAGAACGCCTCGCCGCGTTCGTCCTCGGCGGCGTGCTCGTGAGCCTCATCGGCATCCGCGTCGCCACCTACTTCGGCGGGTCGGACCACTCCGTCACCCCGGAAAAGTAGTCCGCGACGGGTAGGTCTCACTCGCCGCGCCCAAGTCCGCGACGGGTAGGTCTCACTCGCCGCGCCGAAGTCCGCGACGGGTAGACCCCACTCGCCGCGCCCAAGTCCGCGACGGGTAGGTCTCACTCGTCGCGCCGAAGTCCGCGACGCCTAAACCCACACACCACGAGAGTAGCGGTATGACCGACGGCAAGTGGGTGGGGTTGTTCTCCGGGGGGAAGGACTCGAACTGGGCGCTCTACCGCGCACTGGAGGAGGGGTTGGACGTCGCGCGCCTCCTCACCGTCCACCCGACCGGCGACTCCTACATGTACCACGTCCCCGCGACCCGGCTCGCCACGCTCGCCGCGGAGAGCATCGGAATTCCGCTCGTCGACGTGGAACCCGACGACTTCGACGCCGAGAACGCCACCGACTCCAGTTCGCAGGGCGACGCCGAACTCGAACCGATGGAGCGCGAACTCGAATCGCTCGCCGGCGAACTCGACGGCGGCCTCGCGGGCGTCACGGCGGGCGCGATAGAGAGCGAGTACCAGACGAGCAGAATCCGCGGGATGGCCGACCGCCTCGACTGCGACGTGTTCGCGCCGCTCTGGCAGGAGGACCCGCGAGAACTCGGCGAGGCGATGCTCGACGCCGGATTCGAAATCACGATTCTCCAAGTCGCGGCCTACGGCCTCGACGAATCGTGGCTCGGCCGCACCCTCGACCACGACGCCCTCGACGAACTCGACGAACTCAACGACGAGTACGGCGTCCACCTGATGGGCGAAGGCGGCGAGTTCGAGACGGTCGTGACGAACGGACCGCACTTCGACCGCGCGATAAAGTTGGAATACGACACCGTCTGGGAAGGCAACCGCGGCTACGTCGAAATCACCGACGCCCGACTCGAATAGCGGAAACGATTGCGGAAGGTCATCCCGGACAGTTCCGAGCGCGCGGAACGCGAACCGACGAAGAAAAGATGCGAGGTTAGTGTTCGTTTCCGTTCGAGATGGTGGTGTGTGCGCCGATGAGGGCGCCGGCGAAGTCGATTTTTTCGACGTGGGTTTGTTCGTCGATGATGGAGTCGCGGATGGTGCAGTCGACGATGGTGGCGTCGGGGAAGACGACGCAGTTGTCGAGCCGGGAGTTGCGGACGGTCGCACCGCTCATGACGTGGACGTTCTCCCCGAGGGTGGTGTTTTCGAGGGTGGCGTCGTCGGCGACGAGGGTGCCGCCGTCGAGCGTCCACGCGACGGCGTCGAGGTAGCTCTCGGGGGTGCCGATGTCGAACCACGCGCCCTCGAACGTGAACGCGTGGACGGACTGGCGGTCCTGCAGCCACTGGACGAACCAGCCGGGTTCGTCGGGGTTCTCGCCGGACTCGAGGTACTCCTCGATGAGCGGAAGGACGTCCCGTGGGTAGGCGTAGCAGGCGATGGAGACGAGCGTGCTCTTCGGGTCGGCGGGTTTCTCCTGGAAATCCACCACCTCGTCGCCGTCCAGATTGACGAGGCCGTAGGACTTCGCGCGTTCGAGACTCCCGACGTCGTACGCCGCGAGCGACGGCGCGTCCTTCGCCTCGAAGAAATCGAGGAACTCCGAGACCTCGAAACTGATGAGGTTGTCTCCCGCGATGACGAGCAAGTCGTCGTCGACGTTCTCGCGTTCCACGAGCTGTCCGAGCGCACCCATCACGCCGAACTTCTCGTCCTCCGCCGTCGTCTCCTCCACGGAGAGCGTCGTCTTCTCGTACCCCTTCTCGTCGAGGTGGGCCGCGAAATCGTCCGCGAACCGCTCGTTCGTCGACACGAACACCTCACTGATACGGTCGTCAGCCTCCAACTCGTCGAAAATACGGTCGATAACGGTAGACTCGCCGATCGGGAGAAACATCTTCGGCCGATGCTTCGTAATCGGCCACATTCGCGTCGCGTACCCGCCCGCGAGGACGACAGCCTTCATGCGTACACCGTGATGGGGGGGCGCTAAGGTCTTTTTCCTTCCACTTTTTGTACGGGGCCGCTGCGCGGCCCCGTGACAAAACCTGGAGGAAAAAGCCGCCACCACAGCACAGCAACGGCCCTGTGACAAAATCTGGAGGAAAAAGCCGCCACCACAGCACAGCAGCGGCCCCACCGCGGCCGCGACCGCTTACGCGAGTTCGGGGACGGCTTCCACCCATTCGCCGAGGGTGTCGGGTTCGGCGTCGGCGGTGAGTCGGTCGCGTCGTCGCGTCATCATCACGCCGTAGATGGCGTGCTTGGATTCCGAGAGTCGATGAGTGCGGAGGTGTTCGCGGGCGTCGGCGCGCAAGAACTCCGTGGATACGTCGCGTTGGACGAGCGAGCGGTCGCAGACCGGACACGTGAGCACGTGAACGTCCATACTCGGGGGTAGGCGGGAACCACCAAGAACGTTCCCTGCGTATCGATAGTCAGGCCTCCGGAGATCTCCGTACGCGGCCGGTGATGACTTCGACGGTCGTCTCCTGTTCGAGGGGCTGGTCGTATTCGGTGAGCAGGTCGCGGAGGTCGCGTTCGAACGCCGCTTTCGCGTCGCCGAACGTGTCAGGGGTGCAGGTGGAGAGGGAGAACACGTAGCCGACGATTTCGTCGGCGCGCCACTCGCGGTGGAGCGGGAATTCCCGGGTTTCGACGGCCGCGTAGCCGCGCTCTTCGAGCATGTCGTCCCACGGGTCGTCGTACTCCACGTCCGGCCCGGTGAACGCCGGCAGGTCGTCCAGATACTCCGCGGCGAGGTCGTGGACGGCTTCCTGCCAGTCGCGGCGGCCGCGCGTGAACCAGTTCTCGTCCGTCATCAGCGCCACGCCGCCACCGGGTTCGAGCAGGTCGCGGAGGTCGTCGAGCGTCTCCCTGCCGCGCATCCAGTGAAACGACCGACCCATCGCGGCGAGGCGAAACGTACCGTCACGGTCGGGGAGGTCGGCGTCCGAACCCACGCGGAACGTGACGTTTTCGAGACCCTGTTCTCGGACTCGGTCGCGGGCGTGGTCGAGCATTCGTTCGTTCGGGTCCATCGCGACCACCGCTGCGGCGCGTTCCGCGAGCGGAACGGTGAGCTGTCCAGCGCCGCATCCCAAATCGAGGACGCGACCGTCGGCGAGCGCGAAGCGGTCTTCGAGGGAGGTGAACGCCGCGGTTCCGTAGCCGGGACGGTGCGCTCGGTAGTGGTCTTCCGCGCTCTCGAACGCGGTCATTCTATCGTGAACGCGGGTTCGTGGATGCCCTCGTGTTTGCACTCGGGACAGCGCGACGGGAGGTTCAGGGGGTCGTCGAACCCGTTGAACCCGCACTCCTCGCACTGGGGCGGTCGGACGAGGAACTCCTCGTCGGGGCCGTCCACCGACTTCGCGACGTGTTCGACGTGGGAGAGCGCGGCGTGGGGCGATATTTCGAATTCGACCGCGAGCGCGCTCGGCGTCGCGGCCTCCTCGCGGAGAGCGTCCGCGATGCGTTCGCGAGTCGTCCGCTGGGGCATACCCATACTCGGGGCCGGAGGGCTTTCCGTGCATCGTTGCACGTTAGTTCTCGCAGCGGCGAGCAGTCGTATGACCGACGGCGAACGCATCACGGGCGTCGAGGACGTTCCGGCGGATTCGACGTTCCTGTTCACCGTAGACGGCGGCGACGGCGAAGACGAAGCGGTGCTCACGCGGAGCGAGGACGGCATCGAAGCGTACGTCAACCGCTGTATGCACTTCACGCACATCCGCATCGACAAGGGGAGCGGCGCGCCGGTGCGGGACGGCGAACTCGTCTGCGCGAACCACGGCGCGATGTTCGAACAGCGGACAGGGGTCTGCACGTTCGGGCCCTGCGAGGGCGCGAAACTCGACAGAATCGAGATAACGGTCGCGGACGGCGACGTCTACCTCGTCGACGACGACTACGCGTTCGTCGCGACTGGCGGCGTCGAGTCCGACCCGTCCGCGCTCACGTCGACGTCGAACGTCGAGTTCTAGCGCGGTACGCGTCCAGTAGGCGGTCCGTTACGGGGTGGTCGCCGTAGGTAGTGTCGTCGTATCGCTCCACGGGGCGGAGTTCCCACGTGGAGTTCGTACAGAACAGTTCGTCCGCGCTCCGGAGGTCGTCGGGGTCGTATCGGCCGGTTTCGACCGGGATTCCGCATCCGTCGGCGACGTCGAGTACGACCTCGCGGGTGATACCGGGGAGGAGCGGGCCGTCGAGGCTCGGCGTGTGGAGCGTGCCGTCCTCGACGAAGAAGACGTTGCTCGACGCGCCTTCGGCGACGAACCCGTCCGCGTCGAGGAGCATGGCTTCGTCGGCGTCGACGCTCCGGCGCGCGAGGATTCCGTTGAGGTAGTTGTGCGTCTTCGCGGCGGCGGGAATCGCGTCGTCGGGTATCCGCTGCACGGGCGACGTTTCGAGGGTGGCAGGCGTATCCCACGCCGGCCCGCGGTCGAGTTCGCTCACCTGCACGACGACGGTCGGGTCGGTCGCGGGTCCGGGGTCGAGTTTTCCGGGTTGGACGCCCCGAGACACGCTGAGTTTGACGTACGCCTCGGTGAGGTCGTTGGCCGAGAGCGTCTCCCGGACGCGCTCGCGGAACACCGCGTCGGGGAGGTCGTGGTCGATACCGAGGAGCGAACAGGAGTTCGCGAGTCGGTCGAGATGCGCGTCGAACCGGAACACCGCGCCGTCGTAGGCGCGCATCGTCTCGAACACCGCGTCGCCGTACATGAACCCGCGGTCGCGGACGCTCACCGTCGCCTCCGCCGCGGGAACGAGGTCGCCGTTTACGCTGTATAGCATGCGTGGACGAAGTTTCGGACCATTCGCTCACCGTCGTCGGTGAGGATGCTCTCCGGGTGGAATTGCACGCCGACGTGCGGTTTCTCGCGGTGGCGGACGGCCATCACGAGGTCGCGGTCGTCGGTGGTGTGCGCGGTCGCTTCGAGCGACTGGGGGAGGGCGCCGGTCGCGGCGAGCGAGTGATACCGACCCACCGAGAACGTGTCGGGGAGTCCGTCGAAGATGCCGCGGCCGTCGTGTTCGACGGTGGAGGGTTTGCCGTGGACGACGCTCGGCGCATGGCCGACGGTGCCGCCGTTCGCGGCGACGAGCGCTTGATGTCCGAGACAGACTCCGAGCGTCGGGTAGTCGAGCGAGAACACGGCCGTCGAGACACCGGCGTCCGCGGGCGTTCCGGGGCCGGGGGAGACGACGATGCCGTCCGGGTCGAGCGCGCGAACGTCGTCGCGGTCGAGGGCGTCGTTGCGTTCGACGCGGAGTTCCACGCGGGGGTCGCCGCCCGCTTCGGCGAGCGAGTGGCCGACGTACTGGACGAGGTTGTAGACGAACGAGTCGTAGTTGTCGACGACGAGAATCACGACTCCACCCCCAGCGAGGCGTCGAGCGCGTCGTCCAGCGCGTTCACGAGCGCGCGGGCCTTCGCGAGCGTCTCGTCGTACTCCCTGTCGGGGACGGAGTCGTGGACGACGCCCGCGCCGACCCGGAGGTGGTACTCGTCTCGGTGCCGGACGAGCGTGCGGATGACGATGTTCAGGACCGCTCGCCCGTCGAACCCGACGAGACCCATGCTGCCCGTGTAGGGGCCGCGGCGGGTGGCTTCCACCTCGTCGATTATCTCCATCGTCCGCGGTTTCGGCGCGCCCGTGATGGTGCCGCCGGGAAAGACGGCGGCGATGGCGTCGGCGAGCGTCCGGTCGTCGCGGAGCGTCCCGGTCACGTCGCTCACGAGGTGCATCACTTCCGAGTAGCGGTCGACGCGGCGGTACTCCGCCACGTCAACGCTCCCGTACTCGCTGACCTTCCCGAGGTCGTTTCGCTCTAAGTCCACGAGCATCGCGTGTTCCGCGCGCTCTTTCTGGTCGCTCCGCAAGTCCGCTTCGAGCGCGGCGTCCGCCTCCTCGGTGTCGCCGCGAGGCCGCGTCCCGGCGATGGGTTCCGTCCGGAGGTGCGTGTCGTCGCGTTCGAGGAGGAGTTCGGGGCTGGCGCTCACGAGGTCGACGCCCGGGAACTCCACGAGACCAGAGTAGGGCGCGGGGTTCGCGTCCCGGAGCGCGGCGTACACGTTCACGGGATGGACGCTCGCCAGCGCGACGAGACGCTGACTGGCGTTCGCCTGAAAGGTGTCCCCCGCTCGAACGTACTCCTTCACGCGTCGCACTCGCTCGGCGAACGCGTCGCGGCCGCACTCTGAGACGAACGGTCCCGGCGACACGTCCGGGTCGGACACGCCGGGGTCGCCCGTTCGGATTCGGTCAACGAGCGCGTGCGCGCTGGCGAGGGCGTCGTCGTAGGTGGCGTCTGCCGGCGCGGCGACGACGCGAACGGTCCCGTCGAAGGGTTCGCGCCACGCCGCGACCGCGTCGTACCGGGCGAACTGGAGGCAGGGGAGGCCGCGGTCGTCGACGGCGCTCTCGGGGAGCGTTTCGAGTTCGCGCGCAGCGTCGTAGGACAGCCATCCGACGTATCCGCCGGGGAACGGAACGTCACAGCCAGCGCGGGCGAGCGTGTCCGTCTCGAAACCGCTGATGGCGTCGAGCACGCCTTCGTCGGCCTCGACGAACGCGCCGGGTTGGACGCCGAAGTATCCCCAGCCGTCGCTTCCGCCCGTGGTCTCGTAGAAGAACGCGGGGTCGTCGCCGCGGGCGCGACGGTACGCGTCGAACGGGTCGGCGACCTCGACGGAGACTTCGACGGGGACGCGAACGCCGTCCGCGGCGGCGCGTTCGAACCGCTCGCGGTCGGTGACGGCGGCCGATTCCATGAACTCGATTCGCTGGCCGCGAACTTAGGATAGTCGCTCCTGCGCGCGGTCGATCCAGCGCTGGACGCGGGAGGGCGAGACGTCGATTTCGTCGCCGAGTTCGTCCGCGTCGGCGTCGGTGAGGTCCGCGACCGTCTCGATACCGGCGTCGTGGAGGCGTTCGGCGTACGCGGGTCCGATTCCCTTGAGGAGTTCGACGTCCTCCTGTCCTTCCTCGTCGGGTTCTTCGCCCGCGTCGGTGTCGGGTTCGACCTCCTCGATGTCGGTCGTCTCGTCTTCGGCCTCGGGTTGGCCCGCACCGACTTCCGCGGTTTCTGCGCGCTCCGATTCGGCGATTTTCTCGTCGTCCGCTACGTGGTCTTCGACGAGTGACTCGGTGGACGCGGCGGCGTCCGTCTCCTCGGCGACGGGTTCGGCCGACTGCGCTTCATCGCTCGATTCCTCCTCGGAGGGTTCTTCCTCGACCGATTCTTTGACTGCGCGTTCGCGTTCGGCGGTGGGTTCGCGTTCGACGGTCACGTCGACGCTGCCACCACGTCGCCCGTCGTTCGAGTCGATGCCGAGAATCGACTTGAGTTTCGTTAGTAGACCCATTAGTCGGCCATACAGTCGGCCGTCACTTAAAGCCGTGCCCGGAGTGCGGCGTTCATCGCCTCCACAGGGGCGTCACGGCCCGTCCAAATCTCGAACGCTTCGACGCCCTGATAGAGGAGCATCCACGCGCCGTCGATGGTCGTCGCACCCGCGGCGCGGGCGTCCCGGAGCAAGCGCGTGTCGAGCGGCGCGTACACGGCGTCCATCACCGCGAGGTCCGCGTGCAGACAGTCGGCGGGAACGGGCGACCGGTTTTCTTCCATGCCGACGCTCGTCGCGTTCACCAGCACGTCCGCGTCGGGAACGATGTCGGGGAGCGAGTCGAGTGCGTGCGCGGACGCAGCCGGGCCGACGTCCGAAGCGAGCGACTCCGCGGTTTCGACGGTCCGGTTCGTTATCTCGACGGTCGCGCCCGCGTCGGCCAATGCGAACGCGATGGCGCGTCCCGCACCACCCGCGCCGACGACCACCGCCGTCGCGCCGTCCAGTCGCACGTCGTGGCGGGAGAGCGCTCGTCGCGCGCCGCCGGCGTCCGTGTTGTAGCCGCGAACGCGATCGCCGGAGAAGTCGAGGGTGTTCACCGCGCCGATGCGCGCCGCGAGTTCGTCGGGGTCCGCGAGCGAGAGGACGTCCTGTTTGAACGGAATGGTGACGTTCAACCCCGCGATGCCGAGGGAGTCCGCGCCCGCGACGGCGTCCGCTATCTCCTCCACCGCGGGTTCGAAGGTGACGTACGCGGCGTCCATGCCGAGTTCGTCGTAGGCCGCCTCGTGCATCGGCGGGGAGAGCGAGTGCCCGACCGGGTTACCGACGAGTCCGAAGACCTGCATACGCGTAGGGCGAGAGCGGAGGGCTTAGTTCACCCGCTCGCGGCGAGTAATCCGGTGCCGAAGACGAAGTAGACGGTGAGCGCGATGAACGCGAGGTAGAAGAGGCCGCCGACGAGGAACGGCGCGGGAGCGAGCGTGCCGTCGGTGCGGCGGGCGCGGTAGAACACGAACAGCGCGGCGACGACGGCGAGCACGACGGACGCGGCGTTCAGGAAGCCGGGGGTGCGCCAGACGAGGTCGAGGTCCCACGAGGTGAACAGAATCCCGAGCGTGACGGGGAGCGTCCCCTGGAACGCCATCGCGCCCGTGATGTTGTTCAGGGCGAGGGTGTCCTTGTCGCGGGAGAGCCAGAGCACCGAGTTGAACGTCTCCGGGAGTTCGGTGGCGACGGGGGCGATGAGCAACGCGACGACGGGCGTCGGCGCGCCGAGGACGGATTCGGAGAGCCACTCGACTTCGTTGACGAACAGGCGCGCGCCGAGGACGATGAGCGCGAGCGCGCCGAGCGTCTGCAACGCGACGAGGACGAAGTGCGGGTTCTCGCCGTGGCCGCGCGGGTCCCAGCCGACGCGGGCGAGGAACCGTTCTAAGAACATTCCGAGGTGGAGGTCGTCGAGGTCGCCCTCCTCGCCGAGTTCGCCCGCTTTCAGGGTGAAGTAGAGGTAGGCGAGGTAGAGGGCGACGAGGACGACGGCGATGGCGACGCTGATGACGTGCGGGGTGAGCGCCGCAGCGAACGCGAGCGTGTACCCGACGAGGAAGAATGAGAGGTCGCGACGCGTGGAGTGACCGGCGAAGTGGACTTCTTCGTCGTTCAGGCGTCGGTCGCGGAAGTAGAGGACGCTCGCGCCGACGAGAAACATCGCGAGCGTCGCGAGCATGAAGGGCGCGCCGAGAATCGCGCCGACGCCGACGTGTTCTGCGGCGGTTCCGCCCTGAAGGATGGCGATGACCGGAATCGTCGTCTCGGGGAGTGCGGTCCCCATCGCGGCGAGGATGCTGCCCGTCGCGGACTCGGAGATTCCGAGGCGGAGGCCGAGCCACTCGACGCCGTTCGTGAACACTTCCGCGCCGGCGAGAAGCGAGAAGAACGCGACGACGAGCGCCCCACCCCGCATCCACGAACCGGAGAGCGCGAGTGGTAGCGGGTGCATAACTGTTCTGTGCTACCTCCCGCAGCCCGTATAAGGCGTTCCATCCGGGATTAGTGGGCGACGCCGACGTCGAGGGCGACGACGTGGTAGACGAGCAGGAGGATGAACGCGGCGTAAAAGAGGCCGCCGATGAGGAACGGCTTGTAGTTCATCGGGGCGTCGTGGGCGCTCCGAGCGCGGGTGTAGAGGATGCCGCCCGAGAGGACGGCGAGGATGACGGAGAAGGCGTTCAGGAAGCCAGTCGTCCCCCACGCGAGCGTGAGGTCCCAGTCCGTGTAGACGATGCCGAGCGTGACGGGGAGCGTCCCCTGGAACGCCATCGCGCCCGTGATGTTCCCGATTGCGAGCGTGTCCTTGTCCCGCGAGATCCAGAGGACGGAGTTGAACTTCTCCGGGAGTTCGGTGGCGAGCGGTGCGATGAGGAGCGCGACGATGGCGACGGGGACGTCGATGACTTCGCGGGACACCCACTCGATTTCGGTGACGAAGAGGTGTGCGCCGCCGATGATGATGCCGAGCGCGAACAGGGTCTGAAGCGCGACGAACGCGAGAGGAGGGTTCTCGCCGTGGCCGCGCGAGCGGTAGCCGAACCGGCGGGCGAACCGCTCGAAGAGGAGGCCGAAGTGGAGGGCTTCGAGGTCCTCGGACTCGACGAGTTCGCCCGCCTGGAGGGACCGGTAGAGGTAGGCGACGTAGAGGAGGACGAGCGCGGCGCCGAAGACGTACTGAACGGTCTCCTGCTGGAGGCCGAAGACCGTCTCGGGGACGAACGCGGCGCTGAACGCGATGACGTAGCCGACGAGGAAGAAGGAGATGTCGCGGCGCGTCGTCTTCTCGTTGAAGTAGAGGCGCGAATCGTGGAGGCGGCGGTCGCGGAAGTAGTAGACGCTCGCGCCGACGAGGAACATGCCGATGGTCGCGAGCATGAAGGGCGCGCCGAGAATCGCGCCGACGCCGACGTGGGACGCGGATTCGCCGCCCTGAAGGATGGCGATGACCGGGATGAGAGTTTCCGGAAGCGCGGTGCCGACGGCGGCCAGAATGCTGCCCGTCGCGGACTCGGAGACGCCGAGGCGGTGGCCGAGCCACTCGACGCTGTTCGTGAACACTTCCGCGCCGGCGAGGAGCAGCGCGAACGACCCGAAGAGGAGGATAGTGCGTTCGAGGCCGCCGGGAAGCGGGACGAACGGGATAGCGCTCATACCCGCTGATTGCGGGACTGGACGGTTAAGGACTTCCAAACGCACCAGCCAGACCACCGTTCGCGCATCCCTCGCACCCTCGCGTATCGAGAGCGTGAGTCGACGCCCTCAAGCGCTCGGCGTTCGAGATTCCGGTGATGATAGGCGTGGTCGTCAGTCGCGCGGACGAGGCGTCGGTCGCCATCGGCGAGGCGTTGCGTGACGTCGCGGACTGGACGCGCGGCGAGGACGAAGCGGGCGAGTACTGGCGGACGGACGGGTTCGAGTTGCGCGAGTACGACGACTGGCACCTCGAACTGGACGGGGTCGCGGCCGACTTCACGAACCCAGAGTTCGTGGTGTTCGCGTCCCGGCACTCGGGCGAAACCGGCCCCCTGTTGACGGCACACTTCACGGGGAATTTCGGGCCGGGCGAGTTCGGCGGCGAGGATTACGCGCTCTCAGAGACGTGTCCGGCGGCCCACCGCCGCGTCGTCTCCGCGTTCGACGAGTACGCGCCCGACCGGTACGACGTCGGGATGGAGTGTACGCACCACGGCCCGACGGACGTCGGAGCGCCGTCGATGTTCGTGGAACTCGGGAGTAGCGAGGACGAGTGGCGAGACGAAGCGGCGGCCGAGGCCGTCGCGCGGTCGATTCTCGACCTCCGCGGAACCGAACTCGGCGGCCGGTCGCTCGTCGGGTTCGGCGGCGGCCACTACGTCCCGCGTCCCACGCGCATCGTCGCGGAGACGGGGTGGGCGTTCGGGCACATCGCCGCGGACTGGTGTCTCTCAGACATGGGCGACCCCGACGCCCACCGGGACGTGCTCGACAGGGCGTTCGACGCCTCCGACACCGAGTACGCCGTCGTGGACGGCGAGAAGCCGCGACTCGAAGCCGTCGTCGACGACCTCGGGTATCGGGTGGTGAGCGAGACGTGGGTGCGCGAGACCGACGGCGTCCTCCTCGACCTCGCAGAACGACTCGAAGCGGAGTTGTCGTCCGTCGACGACGGCCTCCGGTTCGGTTCGCCGGCCGTGGGCTACGACGGTGAGTGTGTGTTCGTGGACCTCCCGGACGACCTGTGGGCGGACGCGCACAGTGTCGACGCGGAGAGAGCGCTTGACGCCGCACGCGAGACCGCGGTGGCGTACGAGACGACGGAGAACGGGAACCGCGTCGAGGGACGCGCGGCGTTCCCCGACCAGGCCGCCTACGACGAGTACGTCGCCCTGCTCGCGGACCTCCTCCGGGAGAAGTACGAGTCGGTTCGAATCGAGGGCGGCGAGGTCGTCGCGGAGGAAGCGGCGTTCGACCCGTCGCTCGCCGCGGACGAGGGAGTGCCGGAGGGCCCGAAGTTCGGGAAGCTCGCAGCCGGTGCGGCCGTGACGGTGGACGGCGAAACCGTCGAACCGGGCGATGTGACGCGAGAGCGGACGCGACGATACGCGGTCGGACGTTCGTCAGACGCAAGGGGGAAAGGTAATTAAGCCTCGTTCGTTTATCCCATACCCAAGAATGGACTCGATTGTAGAGGACGCCATCGACGAGGCCGAAGCGGACGAATCGGCCTCCGGGGGTGGGTCCGCCGCAAACGCCTCTGGGCGGATGACCGACGACGAACTGATGGACGTTCTGGAGGAACTCCAGACGAATATTACCGTCGTCGGGTGCGGCGGCGCGGGGTCGAACACCGTCAACCGGATGGCCGAAGAAGGGATACACGGCGCGAAACTCGTCGCCGCGAACACGGACGTCCAGCACCTCGTGGACACCGACGCGGACGTGAAAATCCTGATGGGACAGGAGAAAACGAAGGGCCGCGGCGCCGGCAGCCTCCCGCAGGTCGGTGAGGAAGCCGCCATCGAGAGCCAGGACGAAATCGGGGAAGCCCTCGAAGGCTCCGACATGGTGTTCGTCACCGCCGGCCTCGGCGGCGGAACCGGAACCGGCAGCGCGCCCGTCGTCGCGAAAGCCGCCCGCGAAATCGGCGCGCTCACCATCTCCATCGTCACCACGCCGTTCACCGCGGAAGGCGAAGTCCGCCGCACGAACGCGGAAGCCGGCCTCGAACGCCTCCGCGACGTCTCCGACACGGTCATCGTCGTCCCCAACGACCGCCTCCTCGACTCCGTGGGCAAACTCCCCGTCCGCCAGGCGTTCAAAATCAGCGACGAAGTCCTCATGCGCTCCGTGAAGGGCATCACGGAACTCATCACCAAACCCGGCCTCGTCAACCTCGACTTCGCCGACGTCCGCACCGTCATGGAGAAAGGCGGCGTCGCGATGATCGGGTTAGGAGAGTCCAACAGCGACGCGAAAGCCTCCGACTCCGTCAAATCCGCCCTCCGATCTCCCCTCCTCGACGTCGACATCTCCAGCGCGAACAGCGCGCTCGTCAACGTCACCGGCGGCGCGGACATGAGCATCGAAGAAGCCGAAGGCGTCGTCGAAGAAATCTACGACCGCATCGACCCCGACGCCCGCATCATCTGGGGGACCAGCATCGACGAAGAACTCGACGGCACCGTCCGCACCATGGTCGTCGTCACCGGCGTCCAGAGCCCCCAGATATACGGACGAAACGAAGCCGAAGAAGAGCAGGAATCCCAGCGCATCGAAGACATCGACTACGTCGAGTAACACCCACTTTTCGCTCCTTGGCCTGCGCTCTCTTGGTCGCTGCGTCGCCGCTCGCTCGTGTCGTTCGCGCAGTGGATCGCTTCGCTACCCGGTCCATGGCGAGAGCGGAGTTCTCGCTTGCTCGCACTCACCCCGGCAAACGAGACGCCGCCGGCGTCACCCATCAGTTCACGCGATCTCCGGACCACTCGCTCGCGAACGATTCGTCGTGGACAGCGGCGGAAAGCACTTATCGGTAAACCGGGATTTTCGACCGTGATTCCGAACTTCGAGGAGAAGTACGGGGCGGACGCGGTGTTCTCGCCCGCGGACGCGCTCGACGCGCAGGGCGAGGGCGTGGTGGACGTGCCGCCCGCGGTGATTCTCGGGTATCAGGACGAACTCACGGAGGCCGTACGAGAGCGCGCGAGCGAGTCGGTGTCGCTCGTCGGGTCGCAGACGCTGCATCGCGTCTCCGACGCCGTCGGGTACGTCCCCGTCCACGAGGCCGGCGTCGGCGCGCCCGTCTCCGGTATCGTGACGGAGAACGTCATTGCGGGCGGTGCCGAGGCTGTGGTGATGCTCGGCGGCTGTGCCTGCCTCGACCCCGAGATTCCGCCGGACGCCGCCATCCTCCCGACCGCCTCGATACGTGACGAGGGTGTCTCCCACCACTACCTCCGGGGCGACGGCGACGTGACCGCGATGCCGGCGCTCGTGGACGAACTGGACGACGCGCTCGCTGGGGCGGGATTCGACACGCCCCGAGGGCGGACGTGGACGACGAGCGCGATGTACCGCGAAACGGGCGCGGAAGTCGAACACTACCGCGACCGCGGCGTAGTGTCGCTCTGCATGGAGTCGGCGGCCATCTGGGCAGTCTGCGAGTATCGCGGCGCGGCCGCCGCGACCATCCACCAGATAGGCGACTACCTCGCTCCCGACGAGTGGACGCCTGAGAGCGGTGGCGACGCCGACCTTCGACAGATGCTGACGCCGACCGTCGAAGCGCTCTCCGGGTTCGTCACTCGATAGGAGAAACTGTTTTATACCCCACAGCACGTATTTTTACACGTAGAAAGTACTCGAAACTAAATCGGTGTTTTCTTGTAGTAGTTTCCGGTAGATACGTCTCCAGCGTCCCGAACCCCGCGTTCCGACGCCGACGAAACGCCCACACACACCCGAGTAGCCACGCCTCCGAAACCACCAGATCCCACATAGATGAGAGAAGTCACCCCCATTACGGCCCCCATCGACCCCGAAACGCTGGACGTTCCGAGCGCGCGCACGGAACGAGAACTCCCCCCCGACGCGTTCGACCGTCACGAAGCGAGCGCAGGCGTTGCCGTCGTCGGCGTGACGAACGACCGCGGCGACGTGCTCCTGATTCGGAACACCGGCGACGGCCCCGACGGCTGGCTGCTCCCGTACGGCCACGTCGAAGACGAGGGCTGGATAGAAACCGCCGTCGACTGGACCGACGGCCTCACCGGCATCGTCCCCGAAATCGAGACCGTTCTGTTCGTCCGCGAGAACCACCTCGTCGCGCCTGACGGCCGCGAAACCACCACCCACCACGTCGTGTTCACCGCGACCCCCGCAGCGGACAGCACTCCCGACGGGGACGTGCGCTACGACTGCGCGAACGACTGGACGGCCGACTGGCACACCACCGTGCCGGAGAACGCCGACGGCGAGACGCGCGACGACATCGAACGGGTGCTCGACCAGTGACCGTCGAACCCGACGTGCTGTTCGAACGAAACGCTACGGACACCACCACGTTGCGCGACGAGTCGCACGTCGAACTGCGGACGTCCGTCGCGGGAATCGTCGCCGTCGGCGTGACGACCACCGACGGCGTGCTACTCTCCCGGCCAGACCTCGAAGATCTCTGACACGAAAGCGGCGGACGAGACGTGCGCGTTCTTCGAAAGCATCCCACAGATTCCCGACCCGCCGACGGGTGCGGACGTGGAGGTGTTCTTCTCGTGACCACGAACCCCGAGACGCCGTTCGACGCGCTCCACATCAATAGATAGAAAAGCGATGGCGACGAACCCGCCAGCATGGACGTTCCGCTAGAGCCCTCCGCGTACGTGCGAGTGCTGAAACTGGCGAGCACGCCGTCGTGGGAGGAGTTCTCCCAGATTGCGATGATCGCCGGGGCCGGGATACTGCTCGTTGGCGTGATGGGCTTTCTCATCGGCATCGTGATGACCAGCCTTCCGGGTGTCTAAGATGGGTATTTACGCAGTCAAGACCACGGCGAGCCAGGAACAGACCGTCGCGAGCATGATCGCGAACAAAGAAGAACCCGAGATTCACGCGGTACTCGCGCCCGAATCCCTCACGAGCTACGTGATGGTCGAGGCCGACGGTCACGCCGTCCTCGAACGCGTCATGGAGGAGATTCCGCACGCCCGCAGTCTCGTGCCCGGAGAATCCGGTATCGCGGAAGTCGAGCACTTCCTCAGCCCGAAACCGGACGTCGAGGGTATCGCGGAGGGCGACATCGTGGAACTCATCGCCGGCCCGTTCAAGGGCGAGAAGGCGCAGGTCCAGCGTATCGACGAGGGCAAAGACCAGGTGACGGTCGAACTGTACGAGGCGACCGTTCCGATTCCCGTGACGGTTCGCGGCGACCAGATTCGAGTCCTCGACTCTGAGGAGCGGTAAGCGGCGTTTTTCGCCGTTCTGGTTTCTCGATTCAGTCGATGTAGCCGGGTGCGTTTTCGACGAACTCCTGTTCGGCGTAGTTGCGGCCGTGGTCGGTGAGGCGGTAGTAGTCGGTGTCGGCGAGCGTGCGGACGTAGTTCTCGGCGTCGAGCGTTTCGAGGGCGGTGGCGACGTCGGCCGCGCTGAGGTCCCGTTCGGTGAAGTGCGCGACGTTCGCGGCGATAGCGCCGGGGGAGACGGCGATACCGGCCTGTGCGAGAAGTTCGAGGACGACGGTATCCGTGTCGTCGGGCATGCGGGAGTCGTCTTCCGGCGGCGTGAAAAGCGGCGTGGCCGCGTCAGTCCGCGGACGCGACGGAATCGAGGTCGAGGCGTTCTCTGAGCGAGGCGACGTCAATCTCCTCTTCGATGCGGTGTTTGACGTTCTCGCGGGTGCGGATGTCGTCGGAGTCGGCGTCGTACGCGCGGACGAACTGGGCGCGCGTGTGCTCGTCGAAGACGTGCCGAATGGCGAAGAAGCCCTCTGGGACGACGGTCCCACAGATGTCGCACTCGTGGCGCTCGTGGTCGCCGACCTGGTGTGCGAGCAAAGACTCGACGTCACCGTACGTCGCGCCACAGCCGGAGATACCGCACTCCCACCCCGTCATTACTCCCGAATAGCCGAATCTACGGGATAAGCCTTGTTGTAAGACGATGGACGTGTCATTGGTCGCTCTGTCGGTAGACGAGGTTGCGCTGTATCTCGTTTGCGCCCTCGTAGATGACGGGAATGCGGACGTCGCGGTAGACGCGGGCGATGCGGCGGTCCGTGAGGATTGAGCGGCCGCCGTGGAACTGCATGCCCTGCTGGGCGTTGTCGCGCGCGACCTCGGTGCTCTTCGTCTTCGCCATCGCCGCCCACAAACCGGGGTTGTCGTAGTCACGGACGTTCTCCGCGGCGCGGTAGTTCAGGGCGCGCGCGGACTCGAACTCGATTCGCATGTCCGCCAATCCGTGCTGGACGGCCTGAAAGTCGCTGACGTGGCGGCCGAACTCCTCGCGGCCGTGGACGAACTCCCACGCCTCCTCGAGGGCCGCCGCGGCGAGGCCGAGGCCGTGCCCGCCGACGACCACCCGGCCGTGGTTGAAGAAATCCGCGAGCATCATGAACCCGCCGCCCTCGCTCCCGATGAGGTTCTCCTCCGGGATGCGGCAGTCGTCGAAGACGACGTGCGCCTGCTTCGACGCCCGCATCCCCATCTTCTCCGGGATGTGTTCTGCGTCGTATCCCACGGAGTCGGTGGGTACGACGAACAGCGAGTAGTTCATGTAGCGGTCGTCGGTGTCCGCGGTTTTCGCGTACACCGTCACCCAGTCGGCTTCGACGCCGTTCCCGATCCAGTACTTCTCGCCGTTCAACACGTACTCGTCGCCGTCTTTCTCGGCAGTGGTCTGCATTCCCGCGAGGTCGCTCCCGACCTCGGGTTCGGACACCGCGAGGCCCGAAATCTGGTCGCCCGCCGCGAGCGGCCGCAGGTACTCCTCTTTCTGCTCGTCGGTGCCGTACTGTTCGAGCATCTCCGCGCCGAACGACGCGAGCTGGAGGGTGAGCGCGATGCCCGCGTCGGCGCGGTAGAACTCCTCCGCCATCGCGAGAATCTCCACCACGTCCAGCCCGCGCCCGCCGTACTCCTCGGGCACGTCCTGTGCGACCAGTCCGGCGTCCTGCCCGGCTTCCAGAATCTCCCACGGATACTCGCCACGCCGGTAGTACTCCTCGGCGTTCGGCGCGATGTACTCGTCCGCGAACTCGCGGGCCTCCTGCTTGACTCCGCGGGCGTACTCGGGTACGATGTCCTCGCTCAGGAGTTCCATACGCCGACCACGCTCGGACGCCAGTAAAGTCAGTTGGCCGCGCCGACCTGGACGTTCCAGAGGTCCGCGTACAGGCCGTCGCGCGCGAGCAGGTCGTCGTGGGTGCCGCGCTCCACTATCTCGCCGTCGTCCATCACGAGAATGGTGTCGGCGTCGCGGACGGTGGAGAGGCGGTGGGCCACGGCGAACGTGGTTCGGTCCGCGACCACGTCGGAGAGGTTCGACTGGATGACGCGCTCGGTCTCGTTGTCGACGTGACTCGTCGCCTCGTCCAGAATGAGGACGTCCGGGTCGCGGAGGAGCGCGCGGGCCAACGCGATGCGCTGGCGCTGGCCGCCGGAGAGTTTGACGCCGCGCTCGCCGACCATCGTGTCGTAGCCGTCGGGCAAGTCCGTGACGAAGTCGTGTGCGCCCGCGAGTTCCGCGGCTTCGCGGAGCGCGTCCTCGTCGGGGTCGGTGAGACCGTACGCGATGTTGTCCGCGACGGTGCCGTAGAACAGGTATGGGTCCTGGTTCACGTACCCGACGTTCTCACGGAGGCTGTGGAGGCTCACGTCTCGAACGTCCCGGCCGTCCACCCGCACCTCGCCCGCGTCGGGGTCGTAGAAGCGAAGGAGGAGTTTCATCGTCGTGGATTTGCCCGCGCCCGTCGGTCCCACGAGGCCGACGTACTCGCCGGGGTCGGCGTCGAAGCTCACGTCGTCCAGCACCTCCTCCGCGGGGTCGCCGTGTTCGTCCTTGTAGGCGAATGAGACGCCGTCGAACTCGACGCGGCCCTCGACGCCCTCTATGTCTTCGGCGTCCGGCGAGTCCTTCACGCGCGGCGTCATGTCGAGCAGGCCGACGATGCGCTCGCCCGCGGCTTCGGCGTACTGGTAGCCGTTGATGATTTGGCCCATCTGGCGCATCGGGTAGACGAACCGCCGCGAGTAGTTCAGGAAGAGCACGAGGGTCCCCGCGGTGAGGGTGCCGTTCCCGAAGAACGCTATCGGGGGACTGCCGGTGACGACCCACCAGCCGCCGACGAGGAAGACGGAGACGTAGGCGGCCGCCGTGGTCGCCTGCAGGCTCGGGAAGAAGAGGATGCGCGTCCGAATCGCGTCCCACTGCGCGTCGAGGTAGTCGCGTGAGGCGTCGCGGACGCGGTCCGTCTCGAACGACTCCGTGGTGAACGCCTTCACCGTCTCGATGCCCCCGATGTTGTTCTCCAGCCGGCTGTTCAGCGCGCCCACCGCGGAGCGTACGTCCTGATACTTCGGGTGGATGGCGCGCACGAACCAGTAGCTCAGATATCCGAGGAGGGGGATTGCGGCGACCGGGATGAGCGCGAGCCGCCAGTTGATGAGCAACATGACGAGCCCCATCCCGCCGACGCGCACGACGATGGCGATGAGACTGTTGAGGTTCGTGGTGAGGAAGTTCTCCAGTTGGTTGACGTCGTTGTTCAGCACGCTCATCACCTCGCCGGTCTGCTTGTTGTCGAAGAAGTCGGCTTCCCGGCGCTGCATCGCGTCGTAGGTGTCGACGCGGACGGCGTGCTGGAAGTGCTGGCTGAACCGGTTCCAGAGGTAGCTGTTCGCCCACCCGAGAATGGAGTTCAGGGCGTACGCGACGGCAATGAGGGCCGCGGCGAGGAGGAACTGGTCGCCCGCCGTGGTGGGAAGCCAGTCCCGTGGGACGAACGGGAGGGAGAACGGTCGCGTATCGAAGAACAGTGAGTCGATGGCGACGGAGAGGACGAAGGAGGGGACGAGTTCCATGAGCATCTGGAGGACGCTCGCGAGGCCGCCCGCGACGAACACGGGAGCCTGTTCGCGGCCGTACTCGCCGAACAGCCGCCAGATAGCGTTCACGTCCGTCTTCCGCACGTCCGCGAACTCGTCGTCCGACTCGGACACGTGGTGTGAGAGCGTGCGACGGGACTAAAGTCGCGTGGAAGCGGAAAACCACCGACCGCAAACCGCTAAACCCCCGAGTCCCAAGGGCGAGTCGTGACAGCCTGCCGGGTCGACTTGCACGTGAAACTCCTCGACGAGGACGTGGTGGCGCGCGCGAAGGCGAAGGGATTGGACGCGCTGGTGTACGCGCCGCACTTCGAACGCCTGCCGGACATCCGGGCGCGGGCGGAGCGGTTCAGCGACGACGAACTCTCCGTCATCCCGGCGCGCGAGGTGTTCACGGGCGACTGGCGCGACCGCCGGCACGTGCTCGCACTCGGCCTCACGGACCCCGTTCCCGACTTCATCACGCTGGACGCGGCGCTCTCAGAGTTCGAACGACAGGGCGCGGCCGTGCTCGCGCCGCATCCCGCGTTCCTCTCGGTGTCGCTGTCGGCGGGCGACGTCGAACGCTATCGCGACCAGATAGACGCGGTGGAGACGTACAATCCGAAGTTCCTCGCGCATCACCGGCGGCGGGCGAAACGGCTCACGCACGCACAGGACCTGCCCGCGTTCGGGTCGTCGTACGCGCACCGAACGGGCACCGTGGGTGAAGTGTGGACGACGTTCTCGGAGGACGTGACGAGCGAGGAGGACCTCGTGGCGGCGTTGAAATCGGGTGACCGACGGGTCGTCGACCACCAGTCCGGGCCGATTCACCGCGCGCGGTGTTACACCGAGTTCTCGCACCTCGCGTGGGAGAACACGTACAAGAAAGTCGACCGGATTCTGCTGTCGGGGATGGAGCCCACGCACCCGCGCCACATCGCGTACGAGGGGCGGTTCGACGAGTCGAGAGTTTACTGAAGCGAGTTCACGGCGGTGTCGAAGCCCTGCGGGAGGTACTGGGGGGCGTAGTGGACGCCCGCCCAGACGACGACGAGTTCGAGGATAGTGATGACGATGGTGACGAGCGTCGCGTAGTTACTCACCGTCGAGACGCCGATGGGGAGGCCGTACTCGGTGTCCGAGAGCGGGTGGAACAGCGCGATGCCGCGTTTGCTCCCGACGACGTCGAGGACGAAGTGAGTGAGCACGCCAACCCACACCCACTGGAGGTTGCCGAACAGGTAGGGGTAGGCGACGAAGACGGCGAGGACGGGGAGGCTGTGCAGGGTCTTGCGGTGGCGGCCGAAGTCGGTGTCGACGTCGGGGAAGAGCGCGCCGAGCACGACGGGAATCGTGACCGCGGCGACGGTCTTCAGCGTCTCGACGTCGCCCGCGGGGTGGAGGACGTACCCGAGGCCGATTCCGAGCAGGATGCCGTTGAGGACGTGGTCTTTTTTGTTCATAGTTCCTCTTCGACGCGACGGAGTGCGCGCCGCGCTATCTTCTCTTTGATATCCAGCCGGCTGCCGTCGAACTCGTGTCGCGTGACCGTCGTGTACGAGTCGCCGCTCCCCCAGTCGCCGGCGTGCGCGACGCCGATGTAGACGGTCCCCACCGGTTTCTCCGCCGTGCCGCCGCCCGGACCGGCGATGCCGGTGGTGGAGACGCCCCACGTCGTCCCCGCCGCGTCCCGTATCGCTTGGGCCATCTGGCGGGCGACGGGTTCGGAGACCGCGCCGTGTTCGTCGAGCGATTCGCGGGTGACGCCCGTGTCGAGTTTCGCGTCGTACGTGTACGTGCAGTACGTCCGGTCGAAGTAGTCGGACGACCCCGGGACGTCGGTGAGCAGCGACCCGACCAGTCCACCCGTGCAGGACTCGGCGGTCGCGATGCTGTGGCCGCGCGCCCGGAGTTCCTCGCCAAGGGTTTCCTCGACGGGCGGGTCGCGTGCGTGCGCTCGCATAGCCTGCCGTTCCAGCGGAGGCGGAAAATAGTTGCCGGCGGCCCGAGTTGTCGGGGGCGAAAGAGCGAGGGGCGTGGAGGGAAATGAGAGCGTATGGAGTACGAGGAGCCGTTGTTCTTCGAGGTGATGGCGTACGCGGACGAAGCCGACCGCGACGTCATCGACATGGTGTCCGGGAACCCGGACTGGGGCGCGCCGGACGGTATCAGCGAGGGATTGCACGAGTACGCGGACCTGGGCGGCGAGGACTTCCAGTACGCGCCGAGCATCGGGCTCCCAGAGTTGCGCGAGGAGATAGCCGCACGCCGCGGCGTCGACGTGGAGCGCGTCGTCATCGCGAACGGCGGCGGCGCTGCGAACTACCTCGCGATGGCGCGCGCGCTCGAACGGGAGCGCGGGGACGAAATCATCCTCACCGACCCCGTCTACCCCTACTATCCGGGGAAGACGACGATGCTCGGCGGAAAACAAGTGTTCGTCAGCACCGAAACGGACGGAACGCTCGACCCGGCGAGCGTGCGTGAAGCGGCGAACGAGAACACCGCGGCCGTCGTGGTGAACACGCCGAACAACCCCACGGGCGCGGTCTATTCGGAGGAGACGATGCACGAACTCGTCGACGTCGTAGAGGAGTACGACGCGCTGCTGGTGAGCGACGAGGTGTACGACCACTTCGTTCTCTCGGGGTCGTTCACGAGCGCGCTGGAGTTCGACTCGGAGCACGTCGTCGTCACGAACTCCTTCTCGAAGACGCACGCCATCACGGGCTTCCGGGTCGGGTACGCCATCCCGCCACGCGAGCACGTCCCGGCGTTCCGCGCGCGGAACATGCTGACGAACGTCGCGACCACCCGCCCGGGCCAGTACGCCGTCCACAAGGCGTTGCGGGAGACGGATACGGAGTACCACGAGACGAACCGCGCGCGCCTGCGAGAGCGCGTGGAGACGTTCACGGCGGCGTTGGACGAGGCGGGCGCGGAGTACACGACGCCCGACGGCGCGTTCTACGTGCTCGTGAAGTTCCCCGACTACCCGGGGACTCTCGAAAACACGAAACAACTCATCGACGAGGCCGGGGTCGCGGGGATGCCGGGGTCCGCGTTCGGCGAGTCGAAGAGCGACTGGCTCCGGTTCGCGCTCGTCACGCCGCGCGTCGAGGAGGCCGCCGAACGCCTCGCGGACTACTTCGCGTAGGACCGACGGATTCACCCCGGTTCGCTCCCGAACCCGGGTATGAGCGAAATCGAGGTCGAGGTTGTGGATTCGGCCGACCTCGCGGTCGCGCCGGAGACCCCCGAGTACGTGCTGTACGGCGGGAAGGGCGGCGTCGGGAAGACGACGATGGCGGCGGCGACGGGTCTCGCGTCCGCGAGCGAGGGGACGTCGACGCTCGTCGTCTCCACGGACCCCGCGCACAGCCTCTCGGACACGTACGAGACAGAGATTCCGACGCGTCCCGAACGGATTCGCGACGACGTGCCGCTGTACGCCGTGGAAATCGACCCCGAGGACGCGCTGGAGCGCGCGGGCGTGTTCGGCGGCGGCGAGAATCCGATGGCGGGCGTCGAGGGCATGCTCCCCGGCGGCGACGACGGCGAGAGTTTCACGGGGATGATGCCGGGCGCGGACGAGGCGGCGGCGATGCAACTCCTCCTCGAATACTTAGACGACGACCGGTTCGAGCGCGTGGTCGTGGACACCGCGCCGACCGGTCACACCCTCCGACTGCTCGAACTCCCCGACCTCCTCGACTCGATGATGGGGCGGATGATGAAACTACGTACTAGGTTCTCGGGGATGATGGAGGGCGTGAAGGGGATGTTCGGCGGCGACGAAGGGGCCGAGAACGCGGGTATGGGCGACCTCGACGAACTCGCAGAGCGTATCGAACGACTCCGCGGCGTGCTTCGGGACCCCTCTCGCACGGACTTCCGCATCGTGATGGTGCCCGAGGAGATGAGCGTCTACGAGTCCAAACGCCTGCGCGCCCAGTTGGAGGAGTACGGAATTCCGGTCGGGACGGTCGTCGTGAATCGCGTGATGGAGTCGCTGGCGGACGTGACGGACGCGCCCGAGGACGCGTTCGTGAGCGCGAACGTCGAGAGTTGCGAGTTCTGTAAGCGGCGGTGGGGCGTCCAGCAGGACGCGCTCGCGGAGGCCCAGGACCTCTTCCGCGGGAACGCGGTCGCGCGCGTCCCCCTGTTCGCGGACGAGGTGCGCGGAGAACGGATGTTGCGCGTCGTCGCGTCCTGTCTAGCGTAGGACCCGGGGAGGACGTCCGGTTAGTCGAGGACGAGCGCGCGGAGGTCGTTGACGTTCGTCCCCGTCGCGCCCGTCCGAATCAGCGCGTCTCGTTCTTCGAGGTAGTCGTGGACGTCGTTCGCGTCGAGGGCCGCGCGCGCCGCCGGTTCGTCGTCGACGGTCCCCGAATCGACTATCGCGCCCGCGGCGTCCGCGTTCCCGTCGATGCCGTCCGTGTCGACGGTGGCGAGGACGCCCGGAACGCGCTCGACGGCGGCGGCGAGCGCGAACTCCTGATTCGGTCCGCCTTCGCCGTCGCCGGTGACGGTGACCGTGCACTCGCCGGCGGAGAGCACCACGGCGGGCGGCGACACGGGGTCGCCGGTGTCACGGACTCGTCGGGCGACTTCGACGTGTTCTGCGGCGGCGTCCCGCGCCTCCCCCGTGACCGAATTTGAGTAGATGTGCGTGTCGTAGCCCGCTCGCTCGGCGGTCGTTCGGGCCGCGTCGAGCGCGGTGCGCGCGCTCGCGAGAACGTGCGTCGAGACGTGGTCGAAGGCCGCACTCGGCGTCTCCGCGCCCGGGTCGTCGAGTCGGTCTTCGACCTCCACGGGGGGTTCGATGTCGTAGTCGGCGAGGACGCGGCGGGCGTCCGCGAGCGTCGAACCGTCGGGGACGGTGGGGCCGCTGGCGATGGTGTCCAAGTCGTCGCCCACGACGTCGCTGAACACGAGCGTGACGACCGTCGCGGGCGCGCAGGCCGCCGCGAGCCCGCCGCCCTTCGTACGTGAAAGGTGTTTGCGGACGGCGTTTATCTCGTGGATGCTCGCGCCGCTCCGCAGGAGCGCGTCCGTCGTCTCGCGGAGGGCGTCGAGCGACACGGCGGGCGCGGCGAGCAGCGCGCTCCCGCCGCCCGTGACGACGGCGAGAACGAGCGTCCGGTCGTCGAATTCGCGGGCGCGGGCGAGGATGTCGCGGGTCGCGTCGACGTTCCGCTCGCTGGGAACGGGGTGGTCGCCCGCGCGGACGTCGATTCGGTCGGTCTCCGCCGGGTCGTCGGTGACGACGATTCCTCCGGAGAGGCGGTCGCCGAGGACGCGTTCGAGCGCCACCGCGACCTGCCCGGCGGCGTTTCCGCCGCCGAGGACGACGAGTTCGTCGTACGCGGCGAGGTCGTAGGTGTCTCCCGCGACGCGGAGCGTGTCGCCGTCGAGGGAGACGGTTTCGGGAATCACGGTCGCGGGGTGAGCGGCGTCGATACCGGCCTCGATGCAGTCGAGCGCGAGCGCGCGGGCGGGCGTGCCGGCGAGGGCGGTCCGGTTCTGTATCACGTGAACTTCGCGGCGACGGCGAACACGCGGTCCCGAACCGCGTCCGGGAGGTAGCGCGCGAGCGACCCGAGGCGGCCGACCGTGCCGACCGGGTAGCGCGCGGGCGGGTCGGGGCTGACCGCGGCGTCCACGATGCAGTCCGCGACCTCCGCTGGGTCGCTCTGCCCGAACCCGCCGATAGCGCCGTAGTCGCGGTAGAGTTCGTAGATGTCGTCGTACGCGCCGGTCGCGTCGAGCGATTCGATTTCGGCTTCGACTCGGTCGTCGAACCCGGTGTCCACCGGTCCCGGTTCGATCAGACAGACGTCGATACCGAACTTGCCGACTTCGCCGCGGAGGGAGTCGCTCATGCCTTCGAGCGCGAACTTCGATCCCGAGTACGCGCCCATCCCGGGCGTCGCGACCCGACCGGCGACGCTGGAGACGTTCACGATGGTTCCCTCCTCCTGGTCGCGCATCTGGGGGAGGGCGGCGCGAACCAGTCGGTGGGGGCCGTAGACGTTCACGTCGAACTGGCGGTGGAGGTCGCGGGTCGAGACGTCTTCGAGCGCGCCCGCCTGCCCGTAGCCCGCGTTGTTCACGAGGCAGTCGAGACGTCCCTCCGCTTCGATGACGTCCTCCACAACGTTCTTGCACTGCGCGGGTTTCGTGACGTCCAACTCCGCGGTCTCGCAACCGGCGTCCGCGAGGTCTTCGACGTCGTCGGTGTCGCGAGCGGTCGCGTACACCGTCCACTCTTCGGCGAGGAAGGCTTCGGCGGTGGCGCGACCGATTCCGCCCGACGACCCCGTAACGAGAACGACCTTACTCATACCCCGACGGTCGCGCGGGAGCGAAATAAGGATGGCCGTTGTGTCACTTCACGCGGCCGGCCATCGAGTCCGCGAGCCGCGTCGGTTCGGGGAGTTTGTAGCCCGCACAGAGCGCTTCCACGAAGTCCACGGTCGTCTCCGCGCTCACGCGGTGGCCGGGGCTCACGACGAGGGGGTTCACGTGGCGTTTCTCGGGGTTCGGGTACTGGCGGGACTGATACGCGTACCCGATGACGGTGTCCGCGGACGCGTCCACGTCGCCGTCGGCCTCGATGGCGATTCGGGTGCCCTCCGCGTAGAAGTCGTCGAGCGACTTCTCGGGAGCCCCACAGAGGAGGTTCTTCGCGACCCCGATGGCGGGCGCGTCGAACATGACGCCGACGTGCGTGGCGAGCCCGGCCTGTCGGAAGTGAACGCGCCCGCTCCCGTCCACGACGAGCAAGTCACACGGCGCGTCGAGCGATTCGAGCGCGTTCACGATCGAGTTGCCTTCGCGGAAGGAGAGGAGGCCGGGAATGTAGGGGATGTCGAGTGGAGCGCGGCCGGTGGCGCGCTCTACCACGCGGCCGTCCTGAATCGCGACGACGGCGGTGACGCACTCGTCGTCGGTGAACGCCTGGTCGATACCCGCGACGACGGGGCCGCCGGCGGGGTCGTAGTCGGCTTCGTCCGCCACGGGTTCGGACACCGCGACGGCGGCGGGGTCGAGGCCGTGGTCGTCCGCGAACACGGCGTCCGCGGCGAGGTCGCGCTGGAGGGACTCCATCTCCGCGCGGGAGAGCGAGGGGTCGGGCAAGTATTCGGGGTGAACGAGGTCCATCACCGTCAGTAGCGCCGGCGGCCACCCATGCCGCCACCACCGCCGCCGCCGAACCGGAGTTCGCTCGGCGCGCGCTCGCCCTCGCGCTTGAGTTTCAGGCCGTACAGCAGGCCGATGGCGAGCCCCGCGAGGTGTGCGAACTGTGCGACGTTCCCGCCGCCGACACCGGCGACCGTACTCATCAGCACCGAGTACCCCGCGAACAGCAGCGTCGCCACCCAGAGCGGCATCGGGATGACGAAGTAGAGGTAGATGCGGAGGTTCGGGTTCAGGACGGTGAGCACGCCCATCAACGCCGCTATCGCGCCGCTCGCGCCGAGCACGGCGGCCGTGCCCGGGAACCCGAGCGGAAGCCCGTACGCGCCCGGATTCTGGAGGAGCGTCGCCCCCACCTGCGCCAGACCCGCGAGCACACCAGAGACGAGGAACAGCGCGGAGAACTTCGCAGAGCCGATGCGGCGCTCCACGATGGGGCCGAAGAAGTACAGCACGATGCTGTTGAACACGATGTGCGTGATACCGCCGTGCGAGAATATCGAAATCACCCACGTCCACACCGCGAGCGGGTTCTGCGTGTTCAACGTGAACACCGACAACCACGTCCGACTGTTCACCGGAACCCCCAGCAAGACGGGGAAAACGACGTACTGCACGACGAACGTCAACCACATCAACCCGAGGAAGACGAACGTCGCGTTCCCACGGAAATACCCGAGCACGCCACCCGGGCCCGTATCCAACCCGAGCACCGACGCACGCGACGACGAAGAATCGTCCACACTATCGTCGAACCCGCTGTCGAACACCCCGCTCGGGTCGTTCCACGCGTCCAACCCCGGACAGTCGTGATTCTCGGGAAGCCGATGGTCAGCGCAGAACGTCCCCCCACACAGACGGCACTGATACGGCATCCCTTCCTCCTTCCCACACCGGTCACACCGAGGCATTACCGGGGGTTCGGGAGGCGGCCCGTTAAGCGTTCCGCGGCTAGTACGAGTAATAAACTAATTTTTTGAATCGAACGTCACGAATATTGGAGATTGCCGCGAGACGAAACCGCCAGACTCCGTGACCCGAAAGCCCTCGCGTCCCTCGCGCACGCTCCGCCACATATCCTCCCTCGCTTCGCTCGCTCGGATAGGGGCGGCGGAGTGCATCTGTTCGCTTCGCTCACCGCGAGTGACGCTCGCCCTTTCGATCCACCAGGACCACGCCGCTCCGCCCCGCACCGCAACCGCCGCCACCGCACGCCGGACAGCCTCCGGCGGGAGCGTGTGGAACAAACATCCCGGGTGGGAATTCGAAAGGGTTCTCGTGAGTCCGCAGGACGAACGAGAGCAAGCGAGACGCGAAGCGTCTCGCCCTGGCCGGGCACTCGTGAGGCGAGGCGACGCAAGCACTGGAACGAACGGAGTGAGTGAAGCGCGCAGCGAGTCGCAGTCCACGAGCGCCCGGGGGCTTTCGGGGACACGGAAACAGCCGTTCCGTCGAATTTAAAAACTCGTACTAGCCGAAGTGCTTTCGGGGTGACGACCGTTATCCCTAGCTAATGAAGTCGTACGAGCGGAAGCAACTCCTCGAGCGTGTGGGTCGGGAGGGCGCGACGGTTGGGGCGTCGATTCCGGACGAGATCGAGTTGCAGGGGGAGGCGTTCGAGTTGCGGTCGTTCGTGTTCGAGGTGAAGCGCGCGGAGGGGGTGGCGTCTGAGGATAGAGAGCGGGTGCAGGAGGCGAAGAAGGCGTTGCGGCGGGCGCGGTTGGCGCGGATGGAAACGTTGGAGGAAGAAGACATCTCGTTCGAGGAGGGCGAACGGGTGGCGGCGGAGGTCATCGGTATCGAGCGGGCGTTGAACGCGCTGGAGTCGTTGGGGTCGCGGAGCATCGAGGACGAGATGGAGGCGAACGACCGGATGGACACGAAGCGGTGGTATTCGTTCCTGTCGGAGGCGTTGGGGTGGAAGGAGAGTGAGGGGATTCGGCGATGAGTCGGAACGACGAGGTTGCGCGGCGGTTGGAGGAGTACGCGGATTTGCTGGAAGCCCAGGACGTGGGCTATAAGCCGAATACGTATCGGCGGGCGGCGTCGAACGTCCGCGATTACCCCGACGCCATCGAGGACTTGGTTGAGGAGGGGCGGGACGCGGTGGAGGAGATTGACGCGGTGGGCGAGTCCATCGCGTCGAAGATAGTGGAGTACATCGAGACGGGGAGCATCGAGGAACTGGAGGCGGAGCGGGAGAAACTCCCGGTGGACATGGCGGCGTTGACGCGGGTGGAGGGCGTCGGGCCGAAGACGGTCGGGAAACTGTACGACGCGCTCGGTATCACGAACCTCGACGAACTGGAGGAAGCCGCGGAGAACGGCGAGATTCGGGAGGTGTCGGGGTTCGGGGAGAAGACCGAACAGAAGATTCTCGACCACATCGCGTTCGCGCGGGAGGCGGGCGAACGGTCGTTGCTCGGTGACGGGCGGCCGGTTGCGGACGACGTGGTGGCGTTCCTCGAAGGCGTAGAGTCGGTCGAGCGTGTGGACGTCGCCGGGTCGACGCGGCGGTGGCGCGAAACCATCGGCGACGTCGACGTGCTCGCGGCGAGCGACGCGGGCGAGGACGTGGGCGAGGCGTTGACGGCGTGGGAGCGCACGGACGAAACCATCGAGGTCGGGCCGACGAAGACGAGCATCCGGTCGAACGGGATGCGCGTCGACCTCCGGGTCGTCGTGCCCGAGGAGTTCGGCGCGGCGCTCCAGTACTTCACCGGGTCGAAATCGCACAACGTCACGCTCCGCAATCACGCCATCAGTCAGGAGAAGAAGGTCAACGAGTACGGCGTGTTCGACATCTCCGACGTGGACGACCCCGATTCGGGCCAGCGGGTCGGCGAGTTGCTCGCGCGGGAGACGGAAGAGGACGTGTACGCGGCGCTCGACTGCGAGTGGATTCCGCCCGAACTCCGCGAAGACCGGGGGGAGGTGGAGGCCGCGCTCTCCGGGGACCTCCCGAACCTCGTCGAGGCGGGTGACGTGCGCGGCGACCTGCACACGCACACGGAGTGGTCGGACGGCGACAACACGATAGAAGAGATGCTCGACGCCGCCGAGGAACGCGGCTACGACTACTACTGCATCAGCGACCACGGCGAAGGACCGGGCGTCTTCGGTGATTCAGGGCTCTCCGACGACGACATCCGCGAGCAGGCGGAGGCCATCGACGACGTGCGCGACGACTACGACCTCGCCGTCCTGCACGGCATCGAGACGAACATCGACGTGGACGGAAACGTCGTGGACGTGGGCGAGGACGTGCTCGCGGACTTAGACGTCGTCATCGCGAGCCCCCACTCGGGACTGGGAGATGACGGCGGCGACCAGACCGACCGACTGATTCGCGCGATAGAACACGACCACGTGAACGTGCTCGGTCATCCGAGCGGCCGCCTCATCAACGACCGGCCCGCGATGGAGTTCGACCCGGTGGCGCTCGCGGAGGCCGCGGCGGACGCCGGAACGGCGCTCGAAGTGAACGCGAACTACCACCGCATCGACCTCTGGGGGAGCGCGGTGCAGGCCGCCGTCGACGCCGACGCGACGGTCGTCCTGAACACGGACGCCCACAGCCCGCCCGAACTCGACCAGATGGAGTACGGCGTTCACACCGCCCGCCGCGGCTGGGCGGAACCCGACGACGTGTTGAACACGTGGGGGACCGACGACCTCCTGGAGTTCCTCGAATGACGCCCGACGACACGCGACTGATGCTCGACGTGATGGTCGGCGACCTCGCGCGCATCCTCCGCATGTGCGGGTACGACACCGCGTACGCGCCCGAACGCGGCCTGCTGGAGGACGACGAGATAGCGGACCACGCGCGCCGCGAAGACCGCGTGCTCGTCACGCGCGACGAACGGTTCGCGGCGTCCTACCCCGAGAGCGTCCTCGTCACCAGCACGAACACGGACGAACAGCTCTCCGAACTCCGGGACGCCGGCCTCGAACTCGAACTCGGCGAGGACGCGCGGTGTTCGTCCTGCAACGGCGAACTCGAAGAAGTAGACGACCGCCCGGAGCACGCGCCGGACGACGTAGAGCGGGTGTGGCAGTGCACGGAGTGCGGGCAGTACTACTGGCACGGCAGCCACTGGGCGCACGTCGAAAAACGACTCTAGTTGTTCGGCGTCCAGCGGTCGCAGGCCTCCATGTCGTCCATCTTCTCGTGGTTGAGGCCGCAGTACGGCTGGAGGCCGTCGTCGGTGCGGACGTAGTCGAAGTGCGCGCAACTCCCGCAGTACTTGTCTTGCGGGTCGTCGAGCGGCGACGAGATCGTCTCCGTCTCCCCGCCGTCGCTCGTCGATGGCGACGCGTTCACCGACGGGTGGTCGTCCGCGGGCGTGTCCATGTCCCCGAACACGCCGACGCCGCCGAACGAGTTCCCGGAGAGCGCCTCGCGCGCGGAATCGAGTTGTCCCTCGGGAACCTCGACCGTCCGCGTCTCCCCGTCGCGCGTGATGGTGAGCGTGACCGTGCCGCCCGGGTCGTTCCGGGTTTTGAACGTCGCGACCGCGGTGAACAGACACCACAGCGTCGTCATCATCCCCACCGCGTACACCACCACGAGCACGAACACGGCCGTCGACGGGACGCCCTGACTTGCGTACCAGTTCCCCGGATACGTCGACCGAAACATGAGCACACCGACACCGGAGAGCACCGCGCCCGCCGCCGCCACCGCGCGCTGGAACCGATTCGCCGGCAACACCGTGACGATACCGACGAACGCCACCGGCAACCCGAATCCCACCAGCGTCGCCGCGAACTCGCGCGCCCCCAACACAGCGCTCTGCGACGGATTCTCCCCCAACAAGAGCGGTGTCGTCCCCGCAATAACCCCGAACACGACCATCAACGCCCCCACCGCGAACACCGCCGTCCCGACGTAGACGCGCTGGCGACTCACCTCCCCCGCCCGCCGCTCGTACGCGTCCGCGAGACTCGTCATGACCGTGGTATGAACGAGGAACACCAAAAGCACTACGCCACCTTTTGCGGGTCGAGGCCGCCTCCGGCGACCCGCTCCCCGCAAAAACCTGGAGGGAGAAAGGCCGCGAGCCGAAGGCTCGCGGTGAACCACGCCGTTTCGCGGCGCGAACAGGTGACCGCCACGCCGACAACACCAGCAAACCTCTCAACGTTCCCGACTATCGCCCGGGAAACAGCCAACAGCTACAGCGCGAAACACCCGACTGCGGCCCGGGAGGATTGAAAGGGCGAGTCGGTCTCGCGGCGAGCGACCGACGGGAGCGCGGATGCGGTCGTCGGCCACTATCGCGACCGGAGGGAGCGATATGCCGGTGAGCATGCGCGAGACCGGCGAGGGCTTTCCGGACGCGTCTTCAAAACCGACGGCGGAATCGAATACTATCCGGTGTATCGAAAGAACTACCCCGAAGTCCGTCGAAGCGCGGGGTATGGCTGACGAGAACGAGGAAGAGGAGGCGCCTGCGGTGGAGCTCGGTGAGGGCGAGTCCGTCGAGGGTGCGCCGCTCGCGCGGGTGGCGTCCCGTCTCTCGTGGGGGATGGAGAAGAGCGAGGTCGTGCGGAAGGAGGGTGAGTCGGTGATTCGAACGCCGGAGGGGCCGCGAGAGCTGAGTGGCGTCTTGGAGTCGGTGGACGAGTCGTACTTCTCGACGCGAAACGAGTTCGAGGACGCGGTGCGCGAGGTCGTTGGGACGGGTGCGGTGCCGACGTCGGAGTAGGAGTTTTCGCGGAGTCGGAGTACAGGCGTTCGGTTAGAAGACGAGGAGGGACTGTGTTTCTGGCCCGTACGCGGTCGCGAGGTAGATGAAGGCGAACAGCAGGGCGTCGTAGAGGCCGTGGGCGAACGCGGGGACGACGAGGTTCTGGGTGCGTTCGTAGGAGTAGCCGAAGGCGAGGCTGGGGATGAAGAGGACGGCGATGCTGACGAGGCCGGCTTGCAGGTTGCCGATGAGCGCGAAGATGTGGAGGGGGGCGAACGCGCCGCTCGCGAGGAGGATTGCGGCGGGGGCGGAGAAGTGTTCGCGGAGTTTGCCCTGGATGACGCCGCGGAAGAGGAGTTCCTCGCCGGGGCCGATGAGAAGGAGCGAGGCGACGATCATGTACGGGATGATTTCGGGGTTCTGTTGAGCGGTTTCCGCGCCGGAGTTCGACGCGGCTTCGAGGCCGAGGGTCTGAACGACGACGGCGGCGATGAGCGCGAGGACGAACGCGCCGACGAACGTCAGAACGGCCCAGCCGACCTGCTTGAGGGAGGGAGTCTTGACGTTGAGGAACGACCAGTCGTGGCCGCTCCACCGGACGTAAATCAGCGAGAGTAGTGGGAACGCGATTCCCTGGAGGGCGATGAGGCTCATCCCGAGTTCGGCGACCGCGGACACGGTTTCGTTTCCGGTGATAGCGAAGTAGCCGATGGTGAGGACGAGGATAACTCCGATGCCGAGCGCGAACCCGACGAGCGCGAGGCCGTACGTCACGAGGATGGCGCGAGCGCGCGGACTCAGGAGGCCGGAGTTGGTTTCGGTCGTACTCATTCGTCTCTTCCTTCGGGGAGCGAGGGCTTCAGTTCTGTGACTGTCAGTGTGGGCGTGAGTCAGACGCGGCCGTAGATGATGGACAGGCTGGTGAGGCGGCAGAGCACGAACGCGATACTGTAGAAGACAGCGGAAACAGGGTCGTAGCCGACTAACAGGACGACGTACGCACCAATCGTCACGATGGCGTCCAGACCGAACGCGTGTTGCGTGATGGTTAGGAGGGGCACGCGAGTTTGCCGTTGGATGATCACCGGGTAGCCCGCTCCAAGGACGACGCCCGGAAGGATACCGAGGAAGGCCAGTAGTGGTGCAGACGAAACACGGTCCACAACGGAGGACGCCACGAAGCCCGAGTAGTCGGTTAGAAACAGCAGACCAGCGAAAAGCACGGCGAACGCGAGCAGTTGGACTAGGCTACCGACGAAGGCTGATTTCGTCGTGAAATCGATGGACGTCGTCCAGAACTGGGCGATACGGTCCTCGTAGCGGCTGATACTCACGTAGATAGCCGTCCCGAGAACCACACCCAGCACCCCAAGGACTCCCGTCGCGACGTTTCCAGTTATCGTGGAGAGCGCTACAATTACGACACCCATGAGGGCCAGGAACGCACCTACTAATTGACGATACCGTTGTCGATTCATGCGCTACTCGTCGGTCTCACACGGGAAATGCCTTAATAAAAAATTAGCGTAATCAGAAATTTACATATATAAGAATATACATCACAACTAGAAATTTTTTGTATGTAAGTTTTTACTATTAATTATGAATCTGAATAAGAGAACTTTGCTATCGAAGTTAGTATCGGAGCGGCCGCAGTGAGCACATATCCGGCGATCACAAGCGGTAGAACCCCCCAACAGATCTGTCTGGAGCTTCGATACTCGGCCAAGAGTCCATAGGCAAGGAGAATCTTCTCTTCACTGCCCTGTCCGGGACCGACGTCATTCTCTACTATGCCAGAGGAGTATCCCCGGAGAATGACACTGCCGAACAGGTTACACAGCTCACTACTGGCTCGCAAGGCTCGGTGTGGAACCTCACACAGATATCCGACACCACTTTCCGCTATTGGCAGAACAGCACCGTTCACAAACTTACTGTCGGGCCAAACGGAGCTATCACATCGACCGAGGCAATCGGAGAAACCCAGCATCCCGGAGATGTCGAACTCGATCCCCTTCTATCACCGAATGAAGTTGTAGGACCGCCCTCCGGTGGAAACTTCCCCGATTGGTGGGACAATCCGGACTTTCACAAGCCCGCAGAGACCATACAAAAGTCATCTAATCTATTAGGCGTTCAATTGTTCGAGGTAGATGTGGATATGGGTGAAACTAAGCCGAAGTTTAGAATTGATTGTAACGGTCAATCTAAACCACTCGTTGGTTCCTCAATCGATTCTATTTCTGCAAGTGCAGCGGGACAAACTGTATCCGTTAGCTTGGATCTTTGGTTTGGTATGGATCCGACCGATGGCTGCTTATATCTCGGCTCAGACACTGGTAGCTTTTGTTTTCAAGATTGTGGCATAAATCTCACCGCCGTCACTGAGGCTGACATCGAAAATATAATAGAAGATGCCGTTCAGAGTGTGGTTCAGTCGGCCTCAGATCAATTCGCCCAGCTTGGCCCGCTTGACACATCTGACCTCGTTGCGGCTGCAGTTGGACTTGCAGTCGCCGCGGTTGTGGTACTATTCGCTCCCGAAATTATCGCAGTGATCGGTTCGATATTGGCCGCAGGGACACTCGCGTAATAACTTTCAGCGTAAACAATCCCATACTTTCGAAAGTGTATTGATGGATACGGAATATTCTCTGGCCGGATAGAGAATCCGATCTACGAGCCACTATATCCTTGCTTGTATCGCAGAGATAAACACCCACCACGATTTAAACTCCCGGGAGTGCCAAATTCGAATATATACGTAACGAACGCCGGCTGTCGAGTTCGATGTCTATGCTGAATAATTAATTCACGCTACTACTACGCCTACGAGAACGAGGAGAGGTCGGTCTGAATCCCCGAAACCATCGTGGACTTCCGGCGGAGCGCGTTCAAGGAGACGGGGAGGTGGGGCGCGATTTCGCGGACGGCGTCGTGGAACGTCTCGGCCTCGCCGTGTCCGTCGGACGCGACGTTCGCGCTGTCGGGGTCGAAGGCGTTCCGGACGCTCTCGCGGACTTGCCAGACGCCGACGGGAGCCCAGTAGTCGTCGCTGACTTCGCGGAGGACGAGCGCTTTCGCCTGTCGGCCGCGGTCCGCGAGGTGTTCGAGGACGCCGAGCCGGCTCGCGTAGTACGCGCCCGCCGTCTCCTCGACGTAGCCCGTGCGGCCCTCGTAGCCCTCGGACGCCGACGCCATCCAGAGGTCGCCGCTGGGGTCGGGGTTCCAGATGCTGCCCGGGGATTTCATCTCGACGAGTTCGTACTCCCACGTCCCGGGCGCGAGCACCACCCAGTAGCGGTTGCCCATGTACTCGTTGACGTGAACCTCGACTTTGTCGACGCTCGGCGCGTCCCGAATCTGGCCGCGGAGGTACTGGCCGATGGTGTCGTCTACGGCCGTGATGGACCACCGCGTCGGGACGAGCCGGCGGTTTTCGCCCTGCCCGAGTCCGCCGACGGCGAGCACGCGGTTGATGTCGTAGACGTCGAGGCCCCTCCGGTAGAGGTACGTCATCGCGCCCTGTGCCTGCCAATCGTCGTCTTCGAGGGTTTTCTCCACCGCGCGCGGGACGTGCGGGTTCTCCGTGAGGTCCGCGGATTCGGCGCGCGCGTTCGGCCCGGTCGGCGTGTTCGCGGTCGGGTTCGCGAACGCCTCGGGGTCGAACTCCGGCGTGTCGGAGAGTCCGAGTTCGACGTTCACGGGTCGGTCCGCGAGCGCGACCTCGCGTTGGACGCCGACGAACCCGTCCCAGACGTCGTGAACGTTCACGTCCGCCGCCCGCCGCGAGTTCAGTAAGCCAGTTCGGTACTGGAGGACGTTCTCCACGCCGAGTCCGCGGTCGTACCAGTTCCCGCTCGTCGCGAAATTCTCCGCCTGCTCCTCGTCCGCGACGGGCGAGAGGATGCCCGCGGAGACGTTCGGATAGGACGACCGCCCGACGAAAACTGAGGGAGCGGTCGCGCCGTAGAGCGAATCTCCGGACTTCACCGCCTCGAACTGCTCTCTTGCGCCCTCGACGTAGTCCATAATCTCGTACGACTTCTCGCCCGCGAGACGCCGACGGCGCGCCTCCTCGTCCGGCGTCAAGTCCTCGATGTAGTCGTCGAGACGCATCTAGAGGGGAAAAGGACGCGCGCGTCCTTGAACGCTTCTCCCCACCGCCAGAGTGAAACTGAACGAAATTGGAGTGGTGAGTGATAGAGCCCATGTTTTTGCACTTATCTACGCCATCTCATCCTTTACTAGATATTATATTAGGTATTTTCTCGCGTATGTCCGCAACACTCAAGTCGAAGTGTGGTAATTGTTAGCACGAGATGAGCGTCACGGACCGTATCAGAGAACACCTGACCGCCGCCCGCCCCCCGAACACCGTCGCGTGTCCCGTCTGTGGCGCACGATACGACGCGCCCCCGCTGAACTGCGCCGCGTGCGGGAACGAGACGTTCGAGTGACCGCCGTTCGAGTGACCGCGGAATTACAGACGACTTAACACGACCCGGCGAGACGGGGTGGTGTGAGCGAAACTCAGACGCGACGGGTCGCGGGCGTCGACCTCACGCGGGTCGTCCCGCCGGTCGGCGTCTTCTGTCTCTACGCCGCGACCATCGTTCTCGCCCTCGCGATAACGCCCGGCTTCTTGACCGCCGGCCTCCCCCACATCCAGAACGGCGGCACGACCACCGACGTCGGCGTCATCGTCCTCGAAATCCTCGTCGTCACCGGCGTCATCCTCGCCGCCGAACGCTTCGGCGTCGGGAAACAACTCATCAAACTCGCACAGTACGCCATCCTCGTCTACGCGTTCGCGCTGTTCGTCGGAACGTTCACCGGTGGCCTCGGCGTCGTGAGCGTCGGCCTCGGCGTCGTCGCATCGGCCTTGCTCTGGGTGCATCACGAGTGGTACGTCGTGGACGTGCTCGCCGTCGCGTTCGGCGCGGCCGTCCTCACTCAACTCGGCGTCGGCCTCTCGCCCGACCTCGTGCTCGTCTTGCTCGTCGTGATGGCCGCCTACGACGCGTTCGCCGTCTACCAGAGCGAACACATGCAGTCGCTCGTCGGCGCAATCGGGGACTTAGACCTCCCCGCCGTCTTCGTCGTCCCCGCGAACCCCTCGTTCAGCCTCCGTGACGCCGACGGGTTCGGGGCCGAAGACGAACCCGTGTCGGTTCTCGGCCTCGGGGACGCCATCTTCCCCGGACTGCTCGTCGTCTCCGCCGCCCACTTCGTCGTCGCGCCGCCGGTCGTGACGTTCGCCGGGCTTCCGCTCGGCTATCCAGCGCTCGGCGCGCTCCTCGGCGCGCTCCTCGGCCTCCTCGCCGTGAACGTCGTCCTCCACTACTGGCAGCGCATGCACCCCGCGCTCCCCTACATCAACACGCTCACCATCCTCGGCTACGGCGTCGGCGTGCTCGCCGCCGGCCTCCCGCTCACCGCGGCGCTCGGCGCGTAACGAGCGAAACGACGCCAACGAGGACGCGCGTTACCGCTCGACGTACCCGCCGGCGCGCACCGACCTCCGTGTTGTTCGGCAACAAGACTCATGACAGTCTGTACCATACCAGTTCGTAGGACAACTTACTGATGGGCCTATTCGACCGATTTCGACGGCGCGAGCGAACCACCTCCGACCACGAACAACCATACGAGTGCGGCGTCTGCGAAGTCACGTTCAAACGCCGCCGCGTCAACTGTCCGGCCTGCGGGAACGCGAAAGTGAGACGACGCGGTTAGTCGGCCTTCGCCTGCCACTCGCGGATGCGGTCCGCGGAAACGCCCTCGACTTCGTCCGCGAGTTCCTCCGCGTCCGCGTCCGCGAGGTCGCCGACGCTCCCCACGCCCGCTGCCTCCAACTTCTCCGCCGTCTTCGCGCCGACGCCGTCGAGGACTTCGAGACCCTGCTTTTCCTGACGGGCCTGATACTCCGCGAAGTTACAGATGGGACAGCCGAGTTCCCACGGCTCGTCGCCTTCGTCGTGCACGACGAGTTCGGGGAGGCCGTGTTCTTCGCAGGTCTCGTCCGTGATCTCGATGTCGCCGTTCCGCGGCAGCGGGAGCGAGTAGTCGCAGTCGGGGTAGCGCGAACATCCGACGAGGCGATTCCCGTTCTGCAGGGTCTTGATTCGTAACTCGCCACCGTGCGCTTCGGCGGTTTCACCGCCTTCGTCCCGATGCTCCGCATCGGGTTGCTCCCCACAGTCGGGACACGGCCCGAGAACGGGCTGGTCCGCCTCCTCCGCTTCTTCGGCCTTGCAGAGCGGACAGCCGTGGACGAACGTGTTCCGTCCCGCGAGCATCTTCACCTCGTGGAGGTCGTGATCCTCACACACCTCGTCCAGGACGACGGGTTCGCCCGTGCTCGGCAGCGGGAGCGTGAACGTGCAGTCGGGATAGCCGTCACACCCCACGAAGAACGAGCCCTGTCGGCTCTTTCGCACGAGCAGGGTCTCGCCGCAGTCGGGACACGGCCCGAGCGTCTTGTCCGCCTTCAGCGACTCGCGGAGGTGGTCGCCGACCTCCTCGCGCGATTCGCCGAGCGAGTCGAAAATCTCGTCCAGGAGGTCGCGGGACTCCTGCGTCACCTCCTCGTACGTCTTCTCACCGGACGCGATAGCCGCCATGTCGGCTTCCAACTGGGCGGTCATCTCCTCCGAGACCATCATGTCCGCGTACTCCTCGGCGGCCTCCACCACCGCCATCGCGAGCCGAGTCGGCTGCGGCGGGTCGTTCTCGATGTATCCGCGGTCGTAGAGTTTCTCGATGGTGTTGTGCCGGGTGGCTTTGGTCCCGATGCCCATCGACTCCATCGTCTCGATGAGCCGCGACTGGCCGTACCTGCGAGGGGGCTGGGTCTGTTTCGCCTCGATGCGGGCGTCGGCGACGTCGAGAATCTCGCCCTCCTCCACGTCCGGGACGTAGTTCTCGTCCGTCCCGAAGTACGGGTAGACGGCGTGATACCCCTCTTCGACGAGGCGGCGGCCGTTCGCCTTCACCGTCACGCCCTCGCAGTTCGCGACGACGCGCAAGTGCTCCCACTGCGCGGGGTCCGCAAGCGTCGCGAAGAAGCGGCGGACGACGAGTTCGTACACGTCCCACTCGTCCTCCGAGAGGTCGCCGCGCGCCGGGACGTCCGGCGTCGGGTGAATCGGCGGGTGGTCGGTCGTCTCCTCGTCCCCCTCCGTCGGCGTCAGGCTATCCGAGTCGAGGAGCGCGTCCGCGTCGTCGCCGAAGTGGGGGTTGCCCGAGAACTCGTCCAGCAGTTCCGCGGGGTCCAAATCGTCGGGGTAGACGGTGTTGTCCGTCCGGGGATACGTGATGTAACCGGCGGTGTAGAGGTCTTCGGCGATGCTCATCGCGCGCCCCGCGGCGTACCCGAGACTGCTCGCCGCGCGGATGTACTGCGTCGTGTTGAACGGCGCGGGCGGGTCGTCGGTCCGGGACCGCCGGCGCACCGTCTCCACCACCGCGTCCGCGGCCTGCCGCAGCACGTCGAACGCGGCCTGCGCGGACTCCTCGTTCCAGACGCGCTCGGCCTCGTTGTCGTCCTCGTCGAGGTAGAAGTACTGCGCCTCGAACTCGGTGTCGTCCTTCCGGAGGTCCGCGAACAGCTCCCAGTAGTCGTCGGGCTCGAACGCCTCTATCTCGCGTTCCTTGTCCACGATGAGTTTGAGGGTGGGCGTCTGGACCCGCCCCACGGAGATGAAGTCGCCGCCCGTCTGCCGGGCGGAGAGCGAGAGGAAACGCGTGAGCGCCGCGCCCCAGATGAGGTCGATGGTCTGACGGGCCTCGCCCGCGGCGGCGAGGTCGAAGTCGAGGTCGTCCGGGTCCGCGAACGCCTTTTTCACCTCGTTTTCGGTGATGGAGGAGAAACGCACGCGCTTGATAGGTGCGCCCTCGTTGACCTCGCGAACGAGTTCGTAGGCCTCCTTCCCGATGAGTTCGCCCTCGCGGTCGTAGTCCGTCGCGATAACCGCCTCGTCCGCGCGCTCCGCGAGTCGCTGGAGGACGTTCACGATGTCCTCTCTCGTGGCGGTCTTCGTCACGTCCGCGTGAACGAGTTCGGCGGGTTCGACGTCCCGCCAGTCCGAGTACTCCGCCGGAAAGTCCACGCCGACGACGTGGCCGGAGAGACCGACGCACCGCTTCCCACCCCACTTGTAGACGTTCACGCCGGCGTCGCGCTCCGTCGACGCGCCGCCGTCGCTCAGGATGTCCGCGATGCGTCTCGCCGCGTTGTTCTTCTCGGTGATGATGAGTTCCACTATTACCCCCCGGTAGGCCGGAATCCCGCCTAAAGGTTTCGTCGCAAGACCTATCCCCAATCGCTTGAATTCACGCGTATGCGCGCGTCTCCGCGCTGGTACGGTCTGTTCGGTGGACTGCTCGCCCTCCTCGGAATCGGCGTGCTGACGGTGTTCCGTGCGTCCGGCGGTACCGCGGTTCAGGCGGGACTGTTCACGCTCGCCGGCGTGTTCACGGCGCTCGTCGGATTCGACAACCCGGTCCGCGAGCGAGTGGGGTGGAACCGCCTCGTCGGCGCTGGCTACGTCCTCCTCGGCGTCTCCCTACCCGTCGGCGCGGTGTCCTCCGACGCGTCGGGTGCCGTCTACTGGGTGTTGTTAGTGGCGACGACGGTCGGCGGCGGGTCGCTCGCCCTCATCGGATTCGACTTCGCCCGCGGCGGCCGCTGGTTCGACGTTCCCGACTCGCTCGATTAGTCGACCCGCAGGTACATCCCCTTCGACGCCGGCCGGGTCTCCTCGAACCCCCAGCGTTCGTAGAAGCCGTCGACGTCCGCCATGAGGTTCACGTACGCCGACGGCGGCGCGTTCTCGTCGAGGAATTTCACTAGTTCGTCCATCATCCTGGAGCCGAGACCGCGGCCCTGGTGGTCGGGGTGGACGGCCATGTCGCAGACGTGAAACACCGTCGCGCCGTCACCCACGATGCGCGCCATCCCCACCACGTCGCCCGAGGGTTCGTGAACGACGGAGACGGCGTACACGCTCCCCGGGAGTCCCGCGCGCACGGCGTCGACAGAGCGCTCCGTCATCCCCGCCAGTTCCCGGAGTTCGACGAACCGCTCCGGCGTCGGCGCGTCCTCGACGAGTTCGTACATACCTCGTCGTTTCCACCGAATGGGTTGAGCGTTGTCGTTCGGCACAACGTCCTTCTCGTCGGCCCGCGTGCGTCGAGTATGAGCCTCTCGGAGCGGTTCGCCGCTGTCGCCCGCCCCGTCGAGTCCCGGGTGGCGAACCCGCTCGTGAAGCGCGTGCTCGCGTCGCCGCTCCATCCCCTGCTCTCGTGGCGCTTTCTCGTCCTCTCCTACGAGGGACGGAAGTCAGGTACGCGATACGAAACGCCCGTCGCCTACTGGGAACGGGAGGGGGAGATAGTCCTCACCACGCCCGCGGCGGAGACGAACTGGTGGCGGAACTTCCGCACACCGCACGACTGCCGCGTCCTGGTGCGCGGCGAGTGGCGAACTGGCGTGGGTGCCGTCGTAGACGATACCGAGCGCGTCCGCGAACACCTCGCGTACGCGACCCGGACCGCCCGAAGACTCACGCTCGACGAGTGGCCGTCGAGCGAGACGTTGGACGAGTTAGCAGAAGCGTTGGTGCTCGTTCGCGTCGCTTAGTCGAGTTTCTCGCGGAGCATCCCGTTCACCTGCCCGGGGTCCGCGCTCCCGCCCGTCTTCTGCATCACCTGGCCGACGAGGAAGTTTATCGCGCCCTCGTCGCCCTCGTGGTAGTCGGAGACGGCGTCGGGGTTCTCCTCGATGGCTTCCTCGACCGCGGCCTCGACTTCGCTCCCCGACGTCTTCCCGAGGTCGTGTTCCGCGACGATGTCGTCCGGGTGCTCCCCCTCGTCCAGCATCTCGCGGAGGACGACCTCGCGCGCGTTCTTCTCGGTTATCTCGTCCCCGGCAACGAGTTCGATGAGGCGGGTGAACTCGTCGAACCGCGCCGCGACGTCGGTTATCTCCATGTCGCGGTAGTTCAGTTCGCCGAGCAGGTCGTCTGCCACCCAGGTCGCGGCGAGGTCGGGGTCGTACTCGGTCGCCACGTCCTCGAAGAAGTCCGCGACCTGCTTCGTCGAGGTGAGTTTGCTCGCCGCCTCCTCCGAGAGTCCGTACTCCTCGCGGAAACGCTCTCGGCGCGCGTCCGGCAACTCGGGAATCTCCAAGCGTTCCTTCCAGTCGGAGACTTCGAGCGGCGGGATGTCCGCCTCCCGGAAGTACCGGTAATCCTTCTCCTCTTCCTTCGACCGCATCGACACCGTGGAACCGGACGCCTCGTTCCACGCGCGAGTCTCCTGCTCGACCGCACGACCGCGCTTCAGGAGATTGCGCTGGCGCGCGATCTCGTAGGACAACGCGGACTCCGCGCCCCGGTGACTGGAGATGTTCTTCACCTCGGTGCGGTTCGCCGCCGCGAGCGCTTCGTCGCTCACACCGCCCTCGGCGTCAAACTCGCTCGCGTCGATCATCGAGATGTTCGCGTCCACGCGCAGACTGCCGTCCCGGCTCGAATCGTAGATACCCAGGTACTCGAGGACCTCTTCGAGTTTCGCGAGGAACGCCCGCGTCTCCCCGGGTTCGCGGAAGTCGGGTTTCGTGACGATTTCCATCAGCGGCGTGCCCGCGCGGTTGTAGTTCACGAGCGTGTAATCCGCGGTTTCGATGCTGCCGCCGACGTGCTGCAGGCTCCCCGGGTCTTCTTCGAGGTGCGCGCGTTCGAGTTCGATGGTGCGCCGCGTCCCCTGATGGTTGATTTCGAGTTCGCCGCCGGAGCAGATGGGGGCGTCGTACTGCGTGATCTGAAAGCCCTTCGGGAGGTCCGGGTAGAAGTAGTTCTTCCGGTGAAAGCGGGTGCGTTCGGGGATGTCCGAGTGGAGGGCCTTCCCTAACTTCACGGCGGACTCCACCGCCGCCTCGTTGAGAACGGGGAGTGCGCCCGGGAGACCGAGGCAGGTCGGACAGGTGTGCGTGTTCGGTTCCGCGTCCGCTGTGTCGGTCGAACACGAGCAGAATATCTTCGTGTCCGTCTCCAACTGGACGTGGACCTCCAGGCCGATGACCGACTGGAGTTCCGTTTCGGCGGCCTGCGTGCTCATTACGGCCTGATTCGGAACCACACGGCTTAGAACTGACGAACGAGAAAAAGTTACTTAATTGATAGTTGTCTGACGTCGGTTTTATACAGCCACATACGGTTGATGGTGGTATGAGTGAGGACGGCGCGGACACGGAAGCCCTCGAACAGCGCGTGAAGGAACTGGAAGCGACCGTTCGAGGCCTCACGGAGGAACTCGTCGACGCGACGGAGCGAATCCGCCAACTGGAAGAAGAACACGGCCTCCACGAACCCGCAGAGCGCGCGGCGACCGAGCGCGCCCGCGCACAGGAACAGCGGGAAGCGGCCGCCGAGGCCGCCGCGGAAGAAGCCAAAGCGGAAGCCGAAGCGGAGGAGTCGGAGAGCGAGGACGACGACGGGTTGGGCGACGACATCATCGTCGCGTAGGCGATGTACATCGACGAGATCGTCCTCGAGAACTTCAAGAGCTTCGGGCGGACCACCCGAATCCCGTTCTACGAGGACTTCACGACCATCAGCGGACCGAACGGGAGCGGGAAGTCGAACATCATCGACGCCGTCCTGTTCGCGCTCGGATTGGCGCGGACGCGGGGGATGCGCGCGGAGAAGCTGACGGACCTCATCTACAATCCGACGCACGACGGGGAGGAGGACGCCGCCGGGCCGCGGGAGGCGAGCGTCGAAGTCGTGTTGAACAACGAGGAGCGGACGCTCTCTCGCTCGCAGGTCGTGAACGCGGCGGGAAGCGACGACGTCGGCGACGTGGACACGATTTCGATTCGGCGGCGCGTCAAGCGCACCGAGGACAACTACTACTCCTATTACTACTTGAACGGGCGGTCGGTGAACCTCTCCGACATCCAGGATTTGCTCGCACAAGCGGGTGTGACGCCGGAGGGGTACAACGTGGTGATGCAGGGCGACGTCACCGGCATCATCAACATGACCGCCGGGGAGCGCCGCGAGATAATCGACGAAATCGCGGGTGTCGCGGAGTTCGACGCGAAAAAAGAGGACGCGTTCGGCGAGCTGGAAGTCGTCGAAGAACGTATCGACGAGGCCGACCTCCGCATCGAGGAGAAAGCGGACCGCCTCGAACAGTTGGAGGACGAACGCGAGACGGCGCTCGAGTACCAGGACCTCCGCGACGAGAAAAAGGAGTACGAAGGGTACGTGCAGGCCGCGGAGTTAGAGGAAAAGCGCGACGAACTCACCGACGCCGAATCGGAGGTCGAGCGGTGGACCGAGCGCGTGGAGACGTTGACGGAGCAACTCGACAGTCGCCGGGGGAAGGTCGAGCGGTTGAACGAGGAACTCGACGACCTGAACGCCGAAATCGAGCGGATGGGCGAGGACGAACAACTCCGTATCAAACGCGAGATAGAGGAAGTCAAGGGCGATATCGACCGATTGGAGGGGAAGATAGAGTCCGCAGAAGAACGTATCGAGGAAGCGGAGGCGGCGCGCCGGCAGGCGTTCGTGGAGATAGACCGGCGCCAGGAGAAGATAGACGAGCTCGACAGCGACATCCGGGACGTGAAGGTCGAGAAAGCCTCCGTGAAGACGGACGTGCAGGAGAAGCGGGAGGAACTCGCGGGCGTCGAAGAGGAGATCGCGTCCGTGGACACGGAGTTCGACGAACTGAAAGCCGATCTCGAGTCGAAGAAAGAGGAACTGGAGGAGGCGAAGTCCGAGCGAAACGACCTCCAGCGCGAGAAGGACCGACTGTTGGACGAGGCGCGGCGGCGGTCGAACGAGGTCTCCGAGGCGGAGTCCGAGTTGGACGAGGTCCGTGAGTCGTTGCCGGAGTTCGACGCGAAACTGGACGACTTGCAGTCGGAACTGGAGAAGGCCAAGAAGAACGCCGCGCAAATCGAGGAGGTGGTCGCGGACCTCAAAGACGAGAAGTCCGAGTTGCAGGACGACCTCGCGGAGGTCGAGGACGACCTCTCTGCGGCCCAGGAGGAGTACGCGCGGTTGGAGGCGACGGCGGACGAGTCCGGTGATTCCTCGTACGGCCGCGCGGTCTCCACCATCCTGAACGCTGGGAAGGAGGGCGTGCACGGAACGGTCGCGCAGTTGGGCGGCGTCTCGGAGAAGTACGCGACCGCCGCGGAGACCGCGGCCGGCGGACGGATGGCGAACGTCGTGGTGGACGACGACGGCGTCGGACAGGAGTGCATCGAGTTCCTGAAGTCGCGGAACGCGGGGCGGGCGACGTTCCTCCCCATCACGAAGATGCAGAACCGCTCGCTCCCGCGGCTGCCGGACGCGCCGGGGGTCGTGGACTTCGCGTACAACCTCGTCGACTTCGACCAGCAGTACGCGCCCATCTTCTCGTACGTGCTGGGGAGTACGCTCGTCGTGGAGGACATGGAGACGGCGCGCGACCTGATGGGCGACTACCGGATGGTCACGCTGTCCGGCGACCTCGTGGAGCAGTCGGGCGCGATGACCGGCGGGAGTCGGTCCGGAAGTCGGTACTCCTTCTCGAAGACCGGGAAGGGCCAGTTGGAGCGCGTCGCCACCCGCATCAACAAACTCGAAGACGAGCGTCGCCGCATCCGCGAAGAGGTGCGGGACGTCGAAGAGCGACTCGACGGCGCGCGCGACCGGCAATCGGACGCCCGCGACCAGGTGCGGTCCATCGAGGCGGACATCGAACGCGTGGAGACGGAGCGCGAGGACGCAGAAGACCGTATCGCGGAACTCGAAGACCGCCTCGAAGAGCTTCGAGAGGAGCGCGAGGACGTGAACGAGCGGATGCAGGAACTCGAAGCCGAACTCGACGACGCGAACGACCGCATCGCGGGTATCGAGGCCGAGATTTCCGAACTCGAAGCCGAACTCGCGGATTCGAAGATTCCCGAACTCACCGCGGAAAAGGAGGAGATTGAAGCCGAAATCGACGCGCTGGAGGACGAAATCGACGATTTGGACGGCGACCTGAACAGCCTCCAGTTGGAAAAACAGTACGCAGAAGAGGCGATAGAGGACCGTCACGACGACATCGAGGCGGCGCAGAACAAGAAGGCGGAGCAGGAAGACCGCATCGCGGAGGTGCGCGAGCAGATCGAGGCCAAACGGGAGACGCTCGCGGAGAAAGAAGAGGCGGTCGAGGAGTTAGAGGACGAACTCGCAGAGCGCAAGGAAGACCGCGAGGAACTCCGCGAGACGTTACAGGAGGCGACGGACGCCCGCGACGAGTACCAGTCGAAGGTCGACGACGCCGAGAGCAAACTGGAGCGCTTCGAAGCGACGGTCTCCCGGCTGGAGTCGGAGATTTCGGAACTCGAAGACGTGGTGGAGGAGTACGACGCCGAGGAGATTCCGGACATCGACGAGGTCGAGGCGCGTATCGACGAGTTGGAGTCCGAGATGGAGGCGTTGGAGCCGGTGAACATGCTCGCCATCGAGGAGTACGACGACGTGGCCGACGACCTCGAAGACCTCCGGGAGAAGCGCGAAACCCTCGTCTCCGAACGCGACGGCATCAGAGAGCGCATCGAGTCCTACGAGTCCCAGAAGCGCGCGACGTTCATGGACGCCTACGAGGCGATAGACGAGCAGTTCCAGCGCATCTTCTCCCGGCTCTCGGACGGGTCGGGCGAACTCGTCTTGGAGGACGAAGACGACCCGTTCGACGGCGGGTTGACGATGAAAGCCCAGCCGGGCGACAAGCCCGTCCAGCGGTTGGACGCGATGAGCGGCGGCGAGAAGTCGCTGACCGCGCTCGCGTTCATCTTCGCGATTCAGCGGTACAACCCCGCGCCGTTCTACGCGCTGGACGAGGTCGACGCGTTCCTCGACGCCGTGAACGCGGACCGCGTGGGCGAGATGGTGGACGAACTCGCGGGTGACGCGCAGTTCGTCGTCGTCAGCCATCGGTCGGCGATGCTCGAACGCTCCGAGCGCGCCATCGGCGTGACGATGCAGGAGAACAACGTCTCCGCGGTGACGGGTATCGACCTCACCGGACAGGCCGCACCGGGTGACGACTGATGGCCGACAACCCCGAAGACGCGTTCACGCTCACCGACCACGAGAGCCGCGACCCGCCCGCGGGCGGGGCGGACTTGTTCGGTCCCGACGAGGGCGCGGACGACGGCGAGGACGACGTGGAGCCGGTCGAACTCCTCGTGCAGTTGGCGAAGGACGGCGAGATAGAGCCGTGGGACATCGACATCGTGGAGGTGACGGACAAGTTCCTCGACGCGCTCGACGAAGCGGACCTCCGGACGTCGGGACGGGCGTTGTTCTACGCGAGCGTCCTCCTGCGGATGAAGTCCGACGTCCTGCTCGAACCGGACGAACCGGACGAACCGGAACCCGAGATGGAGCCGTGGGAGGACGACTTCGAGGAGACGGGGTTCGACCCCGTGGACGCGCTGGAGGAGGAGATGGACCGCCGCCTCGAACGCAAGGACGCGCGCGGGACGCCGGAGACGCTGGACGAACTCGTGCGCAGCCTCCGCGAGGCCGAACGCGGGTCGTGGTGGAAGGAGTCACGGTCGTACGACACCGACGGCTCCCCGAAGGGATTCCAGCGTGGGACGCAGACGCTCGACTATCGGTCGGGCGACGACATGCGTCTCGACGACGAACCCACGGAAGCGGAGGCGCTCGGCACCGCGCACGACGAGGACATCGAAGCGACCATCGAGGACGTGGACGCGGCGCTGTCGACGCAGTTCGACCGCGGCCGCGAGGAAGTCCTCTACACCGAGATCGCGAACACGGGCGGGACGCGGGTGGAGACGTTTCTCGCACTCCTGTTTCTCGCACACCGCGGGAGCGTCTACTTATCGCAGGACGAGTTGTTCGGCGACCTCTGGGTCAGTCGAGCGTGAGCCACGCGGATTCGAGGCCGACGTCGAGCAACCGCCACTTCTGACGGACGCGACCGCCCGGCCCCGTCTCGGCGTCCACCGTCGCGTCGAACAGCGGTTCGTAGCGCGCGACCAGCGAGTCCGCGATACCGGCGGAGACGTGAACGTGCACGAGGCCGCCGTGTTCGCGGACGCGGTTCGTCAGGACGTGGAGGAACGTGAAGACGTCCTCCTCGGTGGCCTCGTCGCCGTCCACGGCGTCGAGGAGGGCGTCGAGGTTGTCGAGACAGACGCGGAGTTCCCCCGGTCCGATGGCGTCCGTCGCCGGGAACAATCGTTCGACGTGGTCGTCTACGGCGTCGAGAATCGCGGAGAACTCCGTCGGGCCGTCGACCGTCGTCTGCCACGACGGGGTCGCCTCCGCGCCCGTCTGCATGTCTGACGCGGTCGGCGCGGCGGCCGCAGCGGACCGCGTGTACCGGCCGCCGCTCGCGTCGACGACGCCGAGGCGGTGGCTCTCCGTCTCGCGGGGTTCGTACCGCGACAGCGTGCGCTCCGTGCTCGCGGTGGAAACGAGGACGTGGCGGCGGTCCAGCCCCGGTTCCCCGAGCAGGCGATGGCACGCGGCGTCTTCGGCCCGCGGGTCCGCGCGGACGAGGACGGCCGCGCCCTCGCGTTTCAAGGCGGCGAGGTGTTCCGCGAACGCCTCGACGCGAGTCGCGTCCGTACTCATATACGTACTACTCAACGTATTCCTGGTATTTAGTTTTTCTGAGAGACGTGGTGAAGATTAGAGGTAGTCGCCGACCAGTGGCGTGACGCGTTCCCGGGTTTCCTCGGGAATCGCGTCGGTCGGCGTGTTTATCGTGCCTTCGAGGCTGTGCGCGCAGTCACAGTCGCGTTCGTCGGGCATCGTCTCGATGGCGCGCTCGACGGTGCGCTTTATCGCGTCCTCGTTCGCCGCCGCGTTCTCCAGCACTTCGTCGAGGGTGACCTCGTTGTCCTCCTTCCAGACGTCGTAGTCGGTGACGCCCGCGACGGTCGCGTAACACATCTCGGCTTCGCGCGCGAGTTTCGCCTCGGGGATGGCGGTCATCCCAACGAGGTCGAACCCCTGCGCCTTGTAGAACTCTGACTCCGCGCGCGTCGAGTACTGCGGGCCCTCGATGCAGACGTACGTCCCGCCCTTCTCCGCGCCGTCGTCGGTCGCGTCCCCGGCCGCGTCGGTGAGATGGTCGACCATGTGCGGACAGTACGGGTCCGCAAAGGGCTGGTGGACGACGATGCCGTCGCCGAAGAACGACGAATTCCGGTGTTTGGTGCGGTCGAAAATCTGGTCGGGCACGACGAGCGTCTGCGGCGGCAAGTCCTCGCGGAGGCTGCCAACCGCGTTCGACGCGAGTATCCGCTCGACGCCGAGTTCCTTGAGCGCGTAGATGTTCGCGCGGTACGGGAGGTTCGTCGGTTCGCGGCCGTGTTCGGGGCCGTGGCGGGGGAGGAACGCGACCTCCGTGCCGGTGTCGCCGAACTCGCCGACGGTGACGGGCGCGCTCGGGTCGCCGTAGGGCGTGGTTACGTCGTGTTCCGTGACGTTCGAGAGGGGGAGGGCTTCGTAGATACCGCTCCCGCCGATGAAGCCAATCATACGGGCAGTGGACTCCCCGCACACCTAAACGATGCGTTCTCACGAACCGCCCGTGGCCCACGGTATCACACCCTACGAGCGTTCATAACGGAGGGTGACGTGAGAGCGTGGTATGCAGCCGCGGGAGGAGAGCGAACTGACGTCGGGCGACCTCGCGAAGCCGATGCTGCGGCTCGCGTGGCCCATCGTCGTCCTCCAACTCCTCCAGGTGGCGTACAACCTCGCGGACACGGTGTGGCTCGGCGCGTACTCGACCGCGGCGGTCGGCGCGCTCAGCCTCGCGTTCCCGCTCATCTTCTTCCTCATCTCCGTCGGCGGCGGCTTCACCGCGGCGGGGTCGATTCTCGTCGCACAACGCACGGGCGCGGGCGACGACCGGGGCGCGGAACTGGTCGCCGGGCAGACGCTCGCATTCGTCGGCATCGTCGCCGTCCTGCTCGGCGCGCTCGGGTTCGCCCTCGTCGACCCGATGCTCTCCCTCCTCCCCGCGGACGCCGAGACGAAGGCCGTCGTGATTCCGATGGCCGCCGACTACATGCGCGTGTTCTTCCTCGGGACGCCCTTCCTCTTCGGGTTCTTCGTGTTCACGAGCCTGATGCGGGGGTACGGCGACACGCGCGCGCCGATGCGCGTCATGCTCGCGAGCGTCGTCCTCAACGTCGTCCTCGACCCCCTCGTCATCTTCGGCTGGGGGCCGATTCCCGAACTCGGCATCACGGGCGCGGCCGTCGCCACCGTCGGGTCGCGCATGCTCGCGACCGCGCTCGGCCTCTACGTCCTCTTCCGCACGGACGCCGGCCCGACCATCACCCGCCCCGACCTCCGCCTCCGCCTCGAACCCGTCCGCGAAATAGTCCGCCTCGGCGTCCCGAGCGCGCTGGAGCAGTCCGCGAGCAGCCTCGCGATGATAACGCTCACGGCGATGATCGCGACGTTCCCGCCCGCCGTCGTCGCCGCGTACGGCCTCGGCAACCGGTTGTCGTCGCTCGTCTTCCTCCCCGCGATGGGACTGGGGCAGGCGACGAACACCATCGTCGGACAGAACCTCGGCGCCGAGCGCCCGGACCGCGCCGGGAGCGCGGTGCGCCTCGCCGGATTAGCCGTCGCTGCCGTGATGGTCGTGCTCTCCGTCGTCGCGTTCCTCGTCCCCACCCAGCTCGCGGGCGCGTTCGTCTCCACCGGAACCCAACAGGCCGCGGAGACGGTCGCGTACGCCGCCGACTACCTCCGCGTGATGGCGGTGATGTTCGTATTCATGGGCGTCCTGCAGGTCGCTCTCGGCGCGTTCCGCGGCGCGGGTAAGACTCGCACCTCGCTCGCGTTCAGCCTCGTCGCGCTCTGGTTCGTCCGCGTCCCCGCGACCTACTACCTCGTGTTCGTCGCGGACTGGGGCGCGATGGGTATCTGGACCGCGGTCGCCCTCGGCGACGTAATCGGCTGCCTCGCCGCGCTCGCGTGGCTCGCCCGCGGCACGTGGAAGAACGCGGACGTCCGCGACGTGGACACCCACCCCGCGGACTGACGAAACGACGACCGCCATCTGTCACGGGGTTCGCGCGCGGCTTCGGAGCCAGGGCTATCCCCGTTGCGAACGAATATCGACCCCGTGATGGCCCCAAGCGATGACTCCGGGGAGTTCACGTCCGCCCACCGCGACATCGGGACCGCCGGGGCCGCGTCGGTGTTCGTCCTCGGCGTGACGTACGCGGTCGTGACAGCCCTCGGGTTTCTCTCGTTAGACTCGCCCCAGGACCCCATCGGGCCGCCCTACGTCACGCTCATGGAACTACTCATCATCCCGCTCGCCGCGCTGTACCTCGTCACGACGGTGGCGATACACGCGTACGCAAATCCGAATGCGAAGGCGTATAGTCTGGTCGCGCTGGCCTTCATGACGATCCTCGCGGCGATAACGACCAGCGTACACTTCGTCATCCTCGCCGTCGGCCCCCAGTTGGAAGCGACCGGACAGTCGTGGGTACCTCTGGTAGTGTCGTTCCGGTGGCCGTCGATTTTGTACGCGCTGGACATCGTGGCCTGGGACTGGTTCTTCGTGCTCGCACTTCTGTTCGCGGCTCCCGCATTCACCGGCGGGAAACTGGAACGCGCGGTACGGCGGCTGTTGGTCGCCGCCGGCGTGCTGAGCCTCGCCGGCCTGATCGGAGTTCCACTGGGCGACATGCAGGTCCGTAATATCGGTATCCTCGGGTACGCGGTCGTCTCGCCGATAGCCTTCCTCTTGATGAGTATCACATTCAACCGTTCCCAGCGCCGAACACCGGCAAACGCGTAGCAGAGCCACCCCCACAGACCACGCCGGGCGGGATTGGAAGGGAGCGGCGTGTCGCGGCGAGCGCCGAAGGCGCGAGCGGCTGCGGTCGGCGACCCCTACTCCGAGCGAACCGCGTGAGCGAGGAGTATGTCGCCGAGCGTGCGCGAGACGCCGCGGGCTTCCGTAGCAGAAACAGCGGTACCGACGAGAGAGACGGAGAAATCGAGTCCTATGCGTCTTGTCGGCGCATCCATTTGCTGTCGCCGGTTTTGACGAGGACGTCGCGGCGGACCATCTCCCCCAGCACTTCGTCCAATCGGTCGGGTTGGGCGATCTCCATTTCGATGCGTTCGATGTCGTGGAATTCGGAGAGGAGGTGGCGGATGTCTTCGCGGGAGAAGGTGGTCTGGTCGGATTTGTCCATGACGCCGTCGATGATGTCGATCATGTCCTCGATGAAGTTCCAGGGGTAGACGACCCACGCCCAGTCTTCTAAGCGTTCGCCGACGAAGTCGGGGTCGTATTCGCTGGTGTCGAGGAGTTGGAGGGTGCCGGTGCGGACTTCGTTCGCGCCGCGTTCGGTGACGTAGTCGAAGGCGTGTTTGATGGACCCGCCGGTGTCCGCGATGTCGTCGATGATGAGGACGTCTTTGTCCTTGACGCTGCCTTCGGGCATGGGGTAGCGGACTTCGGGTTCGCCCGATTTCTGGGCGGTGCCGACGTAGTGTTCCATCTTGAGGCTGGTGAGGTCGTTGAGGCCGAGGAAGTCGCAGAGACAGCGGCCGGCGAACCAGCCGCCGCGTGCGAGTGCGACGACGACGTCGGGTTCGAATTCGGCCGATTTGACCTGGCGGCTCACGTCCCGGCAGAGTCCGTAGATGTACTCCCAGTTCGTGATAGTGCACTTGAAGTCGTCCGGGAGGTCGCTCATTCCGTGAATAGGTCGGGTTCGTCGGCACTTAACGGTTTACAGGCGCAGGTCAACCCGAAGGGGTGACCGAACGAGCGACCGCCGAGCGCCAGCGAGGCGGGAGCAGCAAGTCGAGCCAGAGGCTCGACTGTCCGAGCGAACGACCACCGAGCACTGGCGAGGTGAGCGCGTTTCGCGGGCGAGCAGTCATTGGGTATGACGCCGTACGGCCGTGTATGGAACGAGCGACGCGACGCGCGGTCCTCCGCTTCGGTGCGGTCGGGCTCGCCCTCCTCGCGGGCTGTCAGGGGACCGACGACGGAACGACGACGCAGACGACCACGACCGGGACGACCGCGGGGACGACCACGTCGACCGTCGACCGGGAGGCACAACGCGAGACGGCGATTCGGCTCGTGCAGTCGCTCGCGGACGGCGACTACGAGACTGCGCACGGACTGCTCGGGCCGGAGGTCGCACAGCAACTCTCCGTCGCGGACCTCCGGGGAGCGTGGGAGCAGACGACCGCGAACGACGGCGCGTTCGTCGGCGTCTCGGACGTGCAGCGGACGACGAATCAGGGCTACGACGTGCTCGTGGTGCGCGCGCAGTTCGAGGCGGGCGTGCTCGCGGTGCAGGTGACGTTCGACGGCCCGACTGTCGTCGGCCTGTACTTCGCGCCGGTTCCGGGCGAGTACGAACCGCCGTCGTACGTCGACCAGTCCTCGTTTTCCGAGCGGACGGTCGCGCTCGACTCGCCCGCGTGCGACCTCGGCGCGACGCTTTCGCTCCCGAACGACGGCGCGAGCGCGGGCGTCGTGCTCGTCCACGGGTCGGGGCCGAACGACCGCGACGAGACCATCGGCCCGAACAAGCCCTTTCGCGACCTCGCGTGGGGACTGGCGACGAAGGGAGTCGCGGTCCTGCGGTACGACAAACGGACCTACGCCTGCGATGTCGCGACCGACGCCCTCGATTTCGACGCGCTCGTCGTGGACGACGCGCTCACCGCGCTCTCCCGGTTGCGCGCGGAGACCGACCTCTCGACCACCGCGGTCGTCGGGCACAGTCTCGGCGCGTACGCCGCGCCCCGCATCGCCGCGCAGGACGGCGACGCGGACGCGTTCCTGCTCGCCGCTCCCTCTCGCCCCATCTACGAGTTGGTCCCCGAGCAGGTGCGGTATCTCGCGAACCTCGACGGCACCGTGACCGAGGCGGAACGAGAGCAGGTCGAGGCGGTGCAGACCGTCGCGGACCGCCTCGCCGCCGGCGACTACGGGGGCGGCGGATTCGCGTGGAGTGCGGCGTTCTGGCAGGACGTCGCGGACTACGACCCGGTTTCGACCGCGACGAGTCTGGACGCGTCCGTCTACGCGCTCCAGGGCGGCCGCGACTATCAGGTGAGCCCGGAGAAGGACTTCCCCGCGTGGCGGGACGCGCTCCCCGAGGGCTACGCGCGGCTCTACGACCCCCTGAACCACCTGTTCCTCTCCGGGGAGGGACCGCCGAACCCGAGCGAGTACTTCGAGCAGGGGAACGTCGCCGAGGCCGTCGTCACGGACCTCGCGAACTGGCTCGCCGCGGAGGGAAAGAGAGAACACGTGCGCGCCGAAACGAGTTGACATGACCGACGTACGCGCGTTCCTCGTGGACGCGTTCACGGACGACCCGTGCACGGGTAACCCGGCGGGCGTGGCGTTCGACGCGGACGAGTTGGCCGACGACCAGATGCAGGCGGTGGCGAACGAACTCGGCGCGAGCGAGACGGCGTTCGTCACCGAGAGCGCGGACGCGGAGCGCCGCCTCCGCTACTTCACGCCGACGACGGAGGTCGACCTCTGCGGGCACGCGACCATCGCGAGTCACGCCCGACTCTTCGAGAGCGGGCGAATCGACGCGGGGACGCACACGGTGGAGACGAACGTCGGCGTTCTCGACATCGAAGTGGAGGAGTCGGGGACGGTGTGGATGACGCAGAACGACCCCACGATACGGCGCGTGGAGTTCGACGCCGAACGGGTCGCGGACGCCCTCGGCGTCGACGCGGACGCGCGACTCGACGACTTGCCGCTCGCCGTGGCGTCGACGGGCCTGCCGTTCCTCGTCGTCCCCATGAAGTACCTCGCGGACCTGAAGGAGGCGGCCCCCGACTTCGACGCGCTCGCGGAACTGTGCGAGGACGCGGGCGCACAGGGCGTCTACGCGTTCAGTTTCGAGACGCTCGGGAACGCGACGCTGCACGGCCGCGCGTTCTGTCCGCTGCTCGGCGTCGACGAGGACCCGGTGACCGGGACAGCGAGCGGCGCGACCGGCGCGTACTTAGACCGCTACGGCGCGTTCAGTGCGGCGAACGCGGCCCCGGGCGAGGTCCGCGAAGCGCCCGGCGGGAGTCAGGTCTCAATCGAGAACGGAATGCCGGACGAGATGGTGTTCGAACAGGGTCACTTCCTCGGCAGGGACGGCGAGGTACGCGTGCGCATCGGCGACGACGTGCGGGTCGGCGGGACGGCATCGACGAGTCTCGCGGGCGAGTTCTCGGTTCCCGCGAGCGACGAAGACGAAATCTTGGAAGCCTAGAACTCCTCGTCGTCCTTCATCTTCCGGAGTTCTCGGTTCGTCGCCTGCAGTTCGTGTTGCATGTCGGTGAGGCGGTCGTCGAGGACGGCGACGATGTCGCTTTTGACGTGTTCGGTGTCGAACGTCTCCCCGACCTCCTCCTCGGTGGCGGCGGTGAGCGTCTTGAAGAACGCCCACGCTTTCCCGAACCGCCAGACCAGCACGCCGACCACCGCGAGCGCGATGCCGGGCGCGCCCGCGGACACCGCATCGGTCATCGAGCCGCCGGCGTCGTACACGTCGTACGCTTCGAGGCCGCCGAGAGCCGCGCCACCCCCGACGAGCGCGAGGCCGACGAGCGCGAACACCGCGGTCAGCGCGAAGTACTTCCCCGCCCACACGAACGCCCGTTTCGAGTCCATACGCGGCGGGTCGCGGCCGCGGCGACAAAACGCTTGCGTCCCGTCGCGGCGGCGGTCGCAACCTTCTTTATCTGGTTGGCGGTCTATTCACCTGCCACATGGCTGTACGCTGGCTGGAGGACGTACGGGCCGACGACATCGACAGTGTCGGCGGCAAGGGCGCGTCGCTCGGCGAACTCACGGACGCCGGGCTTCCCGTGCCACCGGGGTTCGTCGTGACCGCGGGCACGTATCGCTCGTTCATCGAGAAAACCGGTATCGAAGAGGAACTGTTCGAGGCGGTGGACGTCGACCCCGAGGACTCCACGGCGCTCGCAAAAGCCGAAGCGCGCGCGAAAGAACTCGTCCTCGACACCGAACTCCCCGAGGAGATGCGGGAGGGCGTGCTCGCGGCGTACGACGACCTCGACGACGGCGAGGCGTTCGTCGCGGTGCGGTCGTCCGCGACGGCCGAGGACTTGCCGGACGCGAGTTTCGCCGGCCAGCAGGAGACGTTCCTGAACATCACGCGCGAGGACCTCATCGACCGCGTGAAGCGCTGCTGGGCCTCCTTGTTCACGCAGCGCGCCATCTACTACCGACAAGAACAGGGGTTCGAGCACTCCGCGGTGAACATCGCGGTGGTCGTCCAGCGGATGGTCGACGCGGAGAAGTCCGGCGTGATGTTCACGAGTCACCCGTCGACGGGCGCGGAGAAGGTCATCATCGAGGCGGCGTGGGGGCTCGGTGAGGCCGTCGTCTCCGGCGCGGTCAGCCCCGACAACTACGTCGTGGACCGCGGGACGGGCGACATCGAGGAAGTGACGGTCGCGGACAAGAAGGTGATGCACGAGAAGGACCCCGAGACCGGTGAGACGGTCGAGCGCGAGGTTCCGGAGGAACGACGGAACGCGCGCGTGTTGAGCGACGACGAGATTCGGGAACTGGTCGCGCTCGGCGAGCGGGTCGAGGAGCACTACGGCGTCCCGCAGGACGTCGAGTGGGCGATGGCCGAGGGGGAGACGTACATGCTCCAGTCGCGCCCCATCACGACCATCGACGAGTCCACGGAAGCCGCGGAAGCGGGCGCGGACGGGAACGGGGACGGCGATTCGCTCGTCTCCGGTCTCGGCGCGAGCCCCGGTATCGCGTCGGGCGCGGTGCGCATCGTCGGGAAACTCGACCAGCTCGACAAAGTGGGAGAAGGCGATATCATCGTCACGGAGATGACGACGCCGGACATGGTGCCCGCGATGAAGCGCGCCGCCGGCATCATCACGGACGAGGGCGGGATGACGAGTCACGCGGCCATCGTGAGCCGCGAACTCGGCTGTCCCGCCGTCGTCGGCACCGGAAACGCGACCGAGGTCCTCGAAGACGACCAGGTAGTGACCATTGACGGCGACAAGGGGAGCGTCCGCGAGGGCCGTCCGGCGCGCGACCAGGAGACAGAACCCATCGAGGAAGCGCGCCCGAAGACGCCCGTGAAGCCGATGACGGCGACGGAGGTGAAGGTGAACGTCTCCATCCCCGAAGCCGCCGAGCGCGCGGCCGCGACGGGCGCGGACGGCGTCGGCCTGCTCCGAATGGAGCACATGATTCTGTCCACGAACAAGACGCCGGACAAGTACATCGCTGACCACGGCGTCCGCGCGTACGTCGACGAAATCGTCGAGGGCGTCCGCGGCGTCGCGGAGGAGTTCTATCCGCGGCCCGTTCGGGTGCGGACGCTCGACGCGCCGACGGACGAGTTCCGCCAGTTAGAGGGGGGACAGGACGAACCGCACGAGCACAACCCCATGCTCGGGTACCGGGGCATCCGGCGGAGCCTCGACGAACCCGACGTGTTCGAACACGAACTGGAGGCGTTCAAGCGTCTCTACGAGATGGGCTACGACAACGTCGAAATCATGTTCCCGCTCGTGAACGACGCGCGGGACGTGCAGAAGGCCCGCGACCTGATGGAGAAGGTCGGCATCGACTCCGAGAAACGTCATTGGGGCGTAATGGTGGAGACGCCGGCGTCCGCACTCGGAATCGAGGAGATGGCCGACTGCGGCATCGACTTCGCGTCCTTCGGGACGAACGACCTCACCCAGTACACGCTCGCGGTCGACCGGAACAACGAGAACGTCGCCGACCGGTTCGACGAACTCCACCCTGCAGTACTGAAACTCATCGGCCAGACTATCGACACCTGCCGCGAGCAGGACATCGACACGAGCATCTGCGGGCAGGCGGGGTCGAAGCCGGAGATGGTGAACTTCCTCGTGGAGAAGGGGATTTCGAGCATCTCCGCGAACATCGACGCCGTGCGGGACGTCCAGCACGAGGTCAAGCGCACCGAACAGCGCCTCATCCTCGACAGCGTCCGATAGGCCGGGAACGACACGGCTAAACACCCGCCGCGTTTTCGCGTAGGTATGGACGCCGCGCCGCAGGACTTCACTCGCGTCCTCTCTTCGATGTGCACCGTACCGCATCCGGACGCGCGCGACGCGGCAGTCGACTTTCTCGCGGACAATCCCGGCGACCCCGCGACCTACCCAACGGTCGCCGACCTCGAGACCGAGGTCGTCGATATGCTCGGCGAGATAACGGGCCTGAGCGACCCGCACGGGTACGTCGCGTCGGGCGGGACGGAGGCGAACGTGCAGGCCGTGCGCGCGGCCCGCGACCTCGGGGAGACGGACACGCCGAACGTGGTCGCACCGGCAAGCGCGCACTTCAGTTTCCCGAAGGCCGCCGACGTGCTCGAAATCGAACTCCGCCTCGTGCCCGTGGACGACGACCGGCGCGCGAACGTCGAAGCCGTGAAGGAGGCCGTCGATTCTGACACCGTGCTCGTCGTCGGCGTCGCCGGTACCACGGAGTTCGGCCGCGTCGACCCGATTCCCGCGCTCTCCGACGTCGCGGCGGACGCGAACGCGCTGTTCCACGTGGACGCCGCGTGGGGCGGGTTCTGTCTTCCGTTCACGGACTACGAGTGGAACTTCAGTCACGCGGACGTGGACACGATGACCATCGACCCCCACAAGATGGGGCGCGCGCCGATTCCCGCGGGCGGCTTCCTCGCGAGCGACCCCGAGATACTGGACGCGCTCGCGGTGGACACGCCCTACCTCGAGACGACGGGGCAGGCGACGCTGACGGGGACGCGGAGCGGCGCGGGCGTCGCGGGCGCACACGCCGCCATCGACGCGCTCTGGCCCGACGGCTATCGCGAGAACTTCGAACGCGGGACGGAGAACATCGAGTGGCTGGCGGCCGAACTCCGGGCGCGCGAGTACGACGTCGTCGACCCCGTCATGCCGCTCGTGGCGTTCGACCTCCCAGTACCGGAGTTCGACGCGCTCCGCGAACGCGGCTGGCGTATCTCGCGCACCGGGTCGGGCGAAGCGCGCGTCGTCGGGATGCCCCACGTCACCCGGGAGATGCTCGCCGAGTTCGTCACCGACATAGACGAAGTGCGGACGGAGACCGCGGTGCGGTCGAGATGTTGATGCTCGACATCGCGGGCTTGGAGCACGCGGTCCGCGCGGCCACCGGCTGGTGGGGTATCGCGCTCATCGTCATCTACTCGTTCCTCATCGCGTTCGTCCTCCCGCTCCCGAGCGAGGTCGTCTTGTTCCCCGCGCTCACCGGAAGCCTCAGTCTCGGCCTCCCGTACGCGGTCGAAGTCTCCGTGGTGATGATAGCGTCCGGCCTCGGGAAGGCCGCCGGGAGCGTGCTCGCGTTGAAACTCGGGCACGGCGCGTCTCACTCCGGCGTCGTCATCAACGCGCTGAACCGAATGGGGTACGAACCGGTCGAGTGGTCGAAACAGCGCGTCGTCGTCCTCGTCCAGAAGTGGGGGTACGCCGGCCTCGCGGTCGGCCTCACCGTCCCGGGGTTCCCGGACACGCTCTCCATCTACGCGTTCAGCGTCATCGAGAAGGACGAAGTCAAGTTCGCGCTCGCGACGTTCGCGGGGAGCGTCGGCCGCCTCGTCGTCACGCTCGGCGTGTGGAGCGGCGTCGTCGCGGCGACGTGAACGCTTAACACGGCGGCCGCCGCGAGTGCACGTGTATGGTCGCGCCTTCGAACATCAGCCTGCGCGACGTCGCGTACTACCTCGGACCGGGGTTCATGATCTCGGTGGCGTACATGGACCCGGGGAACTGGGCGACGAACATCACGAGCGGCGCGACGTACGGCACCGCGTTGCTCTGGGTGGTCGCGCTCGCGAGCCTGATGGCCATCGTCATCCAGGTCGCCGCCGCTCGATTGGGTATCGCGACCGGGAAGGACATCGCGACCCACTGCCGCGAACACCTCTCGAAACCCGTCGTCGTCCTGCTCTGGGTGGCCGCGGAGGCCGCGATGGTCGCGACGGACGTTGCCGAGATACTGGGCGCGGCCATCGGGTTCAGCCTCCTGCTCGACTTCCCGCTGTGGGCGGGCGCGACGCTCGCGGCTATCGCGTCGTTCGTCCTGCTCGGCGTGCGCACCGCGTACAAGAACGGCTTCCGGTACATCGAGACCGTCATCGCGGGGTTCGTCGCCGTCATCTCCGCGGCGTTCGTCCTCGAACTGTTCTTCATCGGCCCCGACCCGAACGAGGTCGCCGTCGGACTCGTCCCGTCGCTCCCCGGGCCGTCCGCGCTCTACCTCGCCGCCGGCATCCTCGGCGCGACCGTGATGCCGCACTCCGTCTACCTCCACACGCGCATCGTCCAGGACCGCAGGGAGCGCCTCATCCGCATCGACGGCGACACGTTCGCCGCGCACCGCCGACACTTCGAACTCGAACGCATCGACACCGCGGCCGCGCTGTTCGTCGCGATGTTCGTCAACGGCGCGATGCTCGTCGTCGCCGCGTTCGCGCTCCCGAACCTCGACGCGCCCGTGACGCTCGACGCCGCGTACGCCACGCTCTCCAACACGGTCGGTGAGCTGGCGAGTCACGTGTTCGCGCTCGCGCTGGTCGCCGCCGGCCTCTCCAGTTCGCTCGTCGCGACGCTGTCGGGACAGGTCGTCATCGACGGCTTCCTCGAAATCGACCTCAGCCCGTGGATTCGCCGCTCCGCCACCCTGATTCCGAGCCTCGCCATCGTCCTCCTCGGGTTCGACCCGACGAGCGTCCTCGTGTTCAGTCAAGTCCTCCTGAGCCTCGAACTCCCGTTCGTGCTCGTGCCGCTCGTCTGGTTCGTCCAGCACGAGGGCGTGATGGGCGAGTTCGCCGCGCCGCGCGCGACGCTCGCGTTGCTCTCGGCCATCGTCGGCGTCGTCATCCTCCTCAACGCCGCACTCCTCGCGGACACGTTCGGCGTGTTCTGACGCCGTCGAAAACCGACGCGAGAGGAACAACGCTTATCGGCCCGGCAGGAAAACTCACCCGACATGTCACGAAGTGCGAGTCGGTGGGGGTCCGCCGGCCTGTTCATCCTCCTCGGCATCGTCCTTCTCCTGTTCACCACGGACGCCGTCGAAGGCGTCGACTTCTGGACGTGGTTCCCGGCGTTCTTCGTCCTGCTCGGCGCCTGGGCCATCGTTCAGAGTCGCGGCCGCAACCTCACCGGCCCCGTCCTCGTCATCGTCGTCGCCGGCGCGTACCTCCTCCGCAACCTCGACTACCTCCCCGACGACTTCATCGGAACGTGGTGGCCCGCCGTCTTCGTCCTCCTCGGCGTCCTCATCCTCCTCAATCGGAGTCGCCGCCCCGGCGGCACGTTCTCCGCCAGCACCGACTCCTTCACCTCGATATCCATCTTCGGCGGCGACCGCAAACGCATCGGCAGCGACACGTTCACCGGCGGCGAGATCATCGCCGTCTTCGGCGGCCCCACCATCGACCTCCGCGAAACCTCGGTGGAAAACCCGCCCGCAGTCCTCGACTTCGTCACCATCTTCGGCGGCGCGACCGTCCGCGTTCCGGAGGAGTGGACGGTCAAGACCGAGACGCTCGCCATCTTCGGTTCCGTCTCCGACAAACGCGCCACCGCCGGCCACGCCGACACCGCCGACCTCGTCCTCGAAGGCGTCAGCCTCTTCGGGGGCGTGAAAATAACCGACTGAAACTTTTTTGTCGAGCGCTCGCCAACTCCGAGTGTGCTCCGGACGCGCGCGCTGGTCGGCGGGATGCGCCTCCAGTAGCGTGCGATACCGGTGAATCGCGTCCACACGTCCCTCATACGGCTCTCGGGCGCGTGAAACCGACTCGCTTCGTTCTGCACCGACTGCGACTATCGCTTCGAGAGAGATGAACCGGAATCCACGGGCTTTAGGCCCACACGACGAGGTGTATCGAGTATGAGTCACGAGGACTTCCCGACGGACAATCCCGCCGTGGTGACGTGCGGGTTGCCGTACGCGAACGGCGACCTCCACATCGGCCACCTGCGCGGGTACGTGAGCGCCGACGCGTTCACGCGCGGCCTCCGAAAGTTAGGCCAGCAGGCCATCTACGTCTGCGGGAGCGACATGCACGGGACGCCCATCGCGGTGAACGCCGAAGAAGAAGGTGTGAGTCCCGAGGAGTTCGCGCTCCGCCATCACGAACAGTACGAGGAGACGTTCCCCCAGTTCAACGTCGAGTTCGACAACTACGGGCACACGCACGACGAGACGAACGTCGCGCTGACGAAGGAGTTCGTGCGGGCGTGGGAGGACGAAGACCTCGTCTACGAGAAGGAGATTCAGGTCGCGTACGACCCCGACGCCGACCAGTGGCTTCCTGATAGATATGTCGAGGGAACGTGTCCCTACTGCGGCGCACACGCGCGCGGCGACGAGTGCGACGAGGGCTGTCAGCGCCACCTCGAACCCGGCGAGATAGAGGACCCTGTCTCCGCCCGAACCGGGAATCCGGCGGAGTACCGGACGCGTACGCACAAGTTCTTCGAGCTATCCGAACTCCAGGAGTACCTCCAGGGGTTCATCAACCGGATGGAGGGGACGAACAACGCGAAGAACCAGCCCCGCGAGTGGATCGAGGGCACGCTCGAAGACCTCTGCATCACCCGCGACATGGACTGGGGTATCGACTATCCCGGGGAACAACGCGACCGGGACGGTCGCGGAAACGCGAGTAGTGCGGAACGGAGTTCCGCTGACAGTCGAGCGGCGGAGCCGCGAGACGACGGTGAAACCGCGAGCGAGGAAGAGGAGGACCTCGTGCTGTACGTCTGGGTGGACGCGCCCATCGAGTACGTCAGTTCCACCAAACAATACTCCGAGCGCGAGGGCGACCTCGACTGGGAGGAGGTGTGGAAGGACGGCGACAGCGAGATCGTCCACGTCATCGGCCGCGACATCATCCAGCACCACACGGTCTACTGGCCGGCGATGCTCAAGGGCGCGGGCTACAACGAACCGCGTGCGGTGTGTGCGACCGGGTTCGTGAACCTCAACGGGAAGGGCCTCAGCACGTCGCGGAACCGCGCCATCTGGGCCCAGGAGTACCTGGACGAGGGGTTCCATCCCGACCTCTTCCGGTACTACATCGCGACGGCGAGCGGGTTCGAGCGCGACGTGAACTTCTCCTGGGAGCGCTTCCAGGAGCGCGTGAACTCCGAACTCGCGGACGTGGTCGGGAACTTCGCGTACCGCGCACTCCTCTTCGCCGAGCGGAACTTCGGCGGGACGCCGGACGTGAAACTCTCCGACGACGTGGAGACGGAGATAGCGCAGGCGATGGACGACTACGAGGACGCGCTGAACGACTACGACCTCCGCACCGCGGGCGAAATCGCGGTCGCGCTCGCACGGTACGGCAACGAGTACATCCAGAACGCGGAGCCGTGGAAACTCGACGACGAGGAAGCAGCGCCCGTCATCCGCGACTGCGTGCAGCTCGCGAAAGCGGTCGCCGTGCTCCTCCAGCCGTTCACGCCCGAGAAGGCAGACGACCTCTGGAGCCAGTTGAACGAGGAGGGCAGCGCCGCGGACGCGACCATCGCGGACTGCCTGCAGGAACCCCCGGAGTCCTTCGACGAACCCGAGGCGTTGTTCGAGAAGATAGAGGACGAGAGAGTCGAGGAGTTGAACGAGAAACTCGAATCGCGAATCGAAGAAGCGAGTAGCGACGAGGAAGAAGACGACGACGTGACCGAGTTCGAACCCCTCACCGACGACCGCATCAGTTTCGACGACTTCCAGGAACTCGACCTCCGCGTCGGCCGCATCGAATCGGCCGATGGCGTCGAGGGCGCGGACAAACTCATGCGTCTCGAAGTCGACATCGGCGTCGAGACCCGCCAGATAGTCGCGGGCCTGAAACAGCTCCACGACGCCGACGACCTCGAAGGGAAGACGGTCGTCGTCGTCGCGAACCTGGAGAAGGCGGAACTGTTCGGCGTCGAGTCGAACGGCATGGTGCTCGCGGCGGGCGAACAGGCCGACCTCCTCACCACATACGACGACGCGGAACCCGGGACGAAAGTCCGGTAAGTCCACCTACTCTTTTGTCGGCGGGCGAGAGCGTGAGCGTATGCCCATCAGACAGGGGTTCACCGTCGAGGGCGGGAAGGACCTCGACACGTCGCTCGCGTTCGCGGCCGACCACGGGTTCGACTTCGTGGAACTCAACATGGAGGGCCAGTTCGCGCGCTCCCGGGTCGACCCCGGGCGAATCCGGGACTGCGCGGAGTCCCACGGTATCGACCTCGTCGTCCACCTCCCGTTCTCGATAGACCCGGCGTCCCCCCACGAGGAGGTGCGCCGTGGCGCGGTCGAAGAGTTAGTGGCGTGCTCCGAGACCGCGGCCGAGATGGGGGCGACGGTCGGTGTCTATCACGCGGCGACGCGAACGAAACCGCACTACTGGCCCGTGGAGCGCGTGATGGATGCGATGGTCGAAACGGCGGACGCGGTGGCGGCGCGTGCGCCCGATGGGTTCACGCCGGTCGCGGAGAACCTGAAAGGGCCGTTTCTGGACGCGGGCGACTTCGAGACGGTACTCGACCGGACGGACGCGGCGCTTTGTCTCGACACGGGCCACGCGCACGTCTCGGGGTACGGCGCGGAGTGGCAGGCGGACTTCCTCCGCGAGCACGGCGAGCGCGTGCGGCACATCCACCTGAACGACACGCGGGTCGAGCGGACGAACGACGAACACCTCCCCGTCGGCGTCGGCGACGTCGACTTCGAGACGGTCGCGGACGCGCTTCGAGAATCCGAGTGGTCGGGAACGTGCACGCACGAGGTGTTCACCGACGACCTCGCGCCGGTCCCGTACGGCAAGGAGAATTTCGACCGATTGCTCGCCTGACCGCATTCCACACGTTTATGAAGTTTCGCGGATAGGTCCCGCGTAGTATGCCAGCAAACACCGTACGGGGAACGGTCAGGGGATTAGCGCGCCGCGCGAACCCGGCGTTCGCGGGAGGCGTCGTCGCCGTCGCGCTCGCGGCGCTCGTCTACGCGGTGACAGTCGCGCCGGTACGCGCTCACATCTACGTTCACGTCATGTCCGGGTTACTGTGGACGGGGACGGACATCTTCATGGGCGCGATACTCGGGCCCGTCGTCGGCGGACTGGACGAAGAAGGGAGCGCGGACGTGTTCTCGCGACTCACGCCGAAGACGGCCTTCTTCCTGCCGGCGATGGCGCTCACCACAATCGGCAGCGGGCTCGTGCTCGCCCAGCGGATGGCGCTGTTCCCGCACGCCGACCCGTGGCTCGCGCTGTTCACCGCCGCGAACCTGATTCCCGCGTTAGCCCTCATCGGATGGCGACTCGACGCGTTCCGCGACTGGCGGTGGCAGACCGCGTTCGGCGTCGCCGCCGTCGGGTCGCTCGCGTGGGTCGCGCTCACCATCGGGTCGTTCGCGTGGACGAACGACGCCGTCGTGCTCGCGCTCGCCGTCGTCACCCTGCTCTCGGTGCTCGGGTTCGGCTTCCTGCTCCCCGGTGAGATACTGATGTACCGCGAGATGATCGCCGACGACCCCGACCCCGGCGTCATCTCCCGCATCGGCCAGCAGAACGCGAAACTCGGCGGCGTACAGGGCCTCATGCAATTGGGGCTCATCGTCGTGATGGTATTGCTCGCGACCGGCGGCCTCTAACTATCGGTCGTCGACGATTCGCCCGAGGTTCTCGAACTCCATCGCCTCCATCGTCGTCAGCGAGATACCGAGGCGTTCTATCGCGATACTCGCCTCCAGCACCGCTTCGCGACTCGGCGCGTCGATGACGAGGAGGAGGTCGTGGTCGCCGAGGAGGACGTAGGCGTCCTCGAGGTCGCACTCGCAGCCCTCGAACTCGGTGACCACTTCCCCGGAGATGGCTCCGAGTTCCTGTGCGTTCTGGAACTCGCCCGTCTCGACGTCCGCGAACGCCACGTGCGTCGGCATACTGGATAATTGTGCGGGACGGCGGAAAGGTGCTGGGGCCGTCTCTCGTGCCGTGGGTTTTTGCGCGCGGCCGGCCAACCGTCGGGTAATGAGGAACGCGAAGATCGTGTGTACGCTCGGCCCGGCGACGGCCGACCGGGAGTCGGTGCGTGCGCTCGCCGACGCGGGGATGACGGTCGCGCGCGTGAACGCGAGTCACGGCGAGCGGGCGGACCGTCGCGAGTTGTTGGAGACCGTCAGGGAAGTCGACGAGGCGACGGAGAACCCGGTCGCGACGATGCTCGACCTGCAGGGCCCCGAAGTGCGGACCGCACCCATCGAGGGGACCGTCCACCTCGAAACCGGTCGAGTCGTGCGGTTCGAACCGGGGACGACTGCGGACGGCGACCGCGTGGGGTTGTCGACGAGCATCGCCGCGGCGGAACCGGGCGACCGCGTGCTGTTGGACGACGGCCGCATCGAGACGGTCGTGGAAGAAGTCGAGGGCGACACCGTTCACGCGCGCGTCGAGTCCGGCGGCGACCTCGGGAGTCGGAAGGGTGTGAACGTCCCCGGCGTCGAACTCGGCCTCGACGTCGTGACCGAGAAGGACCGCGCCGACCTCGAACTCGCGGCGGACGTCGGCGTGGACTTCGTCGCGGCGAGTTTCGTGCGGGACGGCGCGGACGTCCTCTCCGTGTCGAGCGTCCTCGAAGACTTCGGCGCGGAGGTCCCGATCATCGCGAAAATCGAGCGCGCGGACGCGGTGGCCAACCTCGACGGTATCGTGGACGCGGCGTACGGCGTGATGGTCGCGCGCGGCGACCTCGGCGTCGAACTGCCGATGGAGGACGTCCCGCTCATCCAGAAGCGCATCATCCGGACGTGTCGGAACGATGGGTCGCCCGTCATCACGGCGACGGAGATGCTGGATTCGATGATTCACAACCGCCGGCCGACGCGCGCGGAGGCGTCGGACGTGGCGAACGCGGTGTTGGACGGGACGGACGCCGTGATGCTGTCTGCCGAGACGGCGGTCGGCGACCACCCGACGCGCGTGGTGGAGACGATGGACCGCATCGTCCGGGAGGCAGAGGAGTCCGCGGAGTACGCGGAACTCGGCGAGCAACGCGTCCCCAAAGCGGATTCGGGGCGGACGGAGGCGCTCGCGCGGTCGGCGCGCTACCTCGCGCGGGACGTGGACGCCTCCGCGGTGGTCGTCGCGTCCGAATCCGGGTACACCGCGGGGAAGGTCGCGAAGTTCCGGCCCGCCGTCCCGGTGGTCGCGACGACGCCGAACGACCGAGTCAGGAGACAGCTCGCGCTCTCGTGGGGCGTGAACGCGCAGTACGCGGACCTTTCGGGCGGCGACGCGTCCGCGATAATCGACGCGTCCGTCGGCGCGGCGCTCGACGCGGACGTCGCCGAGAGCGGCGATACCGTCGTCGTTCTCTCCGGGATGATGACCGAAATCGAGGGGACTGACACCGCGAATACGCTGAAGGTCCACGTCGCCGCGGAGACGCTCGCGGTCGGGCGCGCCGTCGTCGACGGCCGCGTTCGGGGGCCGTTCGTCCGCACGCGGGACGGTGACCTTACCGAGATCCCCGAGGGCGCTATCGTCGGCGTCCCCGCTAGTTTCGAGGGCGAATTCGAGGGCGACCTCTCCGCGCTCGGCGGCATCGTCAGCGAACGCGTCGGCATGACCGGCTACCCCGCGATGGTCGCGCGCGAACTCGGCATCCCGATGGTCTCCGGCGCGACGCTCCCCGACGGCCTCTCCGACGGCGAAACCGTCACACTGGACGGCGAACGCGGCGTTCTCTACGGCGGCCACCTCTAGTCGGCGGGCTTTTCATCGGTGCGGCCCGACGAACGAGTATGAGCAGTTCGGACGCGGACGAACGCCCGCCACCGCCGCCCATCGAGGTCGAATCGCCGTCCGTCGAGAACATGGCGTTCTTCGTTCTCGGCGTGCTCGTGGCGGTGCTGGTGCTCGCACAGCTGGTCGGTTTCTAGCCAACCGTTTTGGTCTTCGGTCCCCGAGTTGAACTATGGCAGACCAATCACTCCCGCTGTTGCTCGTCGTCGGCGGGGTCGTCCTGATGGTGATGGAAGCGCTCGCGCCGGGCGCACACTTCGTCGTCATCGGCGTGGCGCTGCTCGTCGCCGGCCTCCTCGGCCTCCTGTTCCCGCCGCTCGCCACCCCGATAGCGCTCGCCGTCTCCGTCCTCGTCGTCGGAGGCGTGGCGCTCTGGGTGTACCGTCGGTTCGACATCTACAAGGGGACGGACGAGGGCCGCACCGAGGGGTCCGCCGGCCTGCGCGGGAAGAGCGGGTACGTCGTGGAGCGCGTGACGACGCGGTCGGGTCGCGTGAAACTGGAGTCCGGCGGCGGGTTCAGTTCGCGGTACGCGGCGCGCACGACGAGCGGCGAAATCGAGGAAGGTCGGGAGATAATCGTCACCGACCCCGGCGGCGGGAACGTCCTCACCGTCGAACCCGCCGGTCCCGCGGACGGAAAAGACGACATCGACCGCGAACTCGAACGCGAACGCCGCTCGTAACGGGCGAACCTTTATCCTCTAACCGGCGACAGGTATGGGTATGGAATTCCTCCCGCTACAGTCGCTCGGTGACAACGTCTTCACCGTGGTGGCGCTCCTCCTGCTGTTGCTCGCGGTGGTCATCGTCTACCAGATGGTGGAGATAGTGGACGCCTACGAGAAGAAGGCGCTCACCGTCTTCGGCGAGTATCGGGGGTTGCTCGAACCGGGTATCAACTTCCTGCCGCCGTTCGTCTCGCGGACGTATCCGTTCGACATGCGGACGCAGACCATCGACGTGCCCCGGCAGGAAGCCATCACGCGCGACAACTCGCCGGTGACGGCGGACGCCGTCGTCTACATTCGCGTGATGGACGCGAAACGCGCGTTCCTCGAAGTGGACGACTACAAGCGCGCCGTCTCGAACCTCGCGCAGACTACCCTGCGTGCGGTGCTCGGGGACATGGAGTTGGACGAGACGCTGAACAAGCGCCAGGAGATAAACGCCCGCATCCGCGAGGAGTTGGACGAACCGACGGACGAGTGGGGTATCCGCGTCGAGTCGGTCGAGGTTCGGGAAGTGAATCCGTCGCAGGACGTCCAGCAGGCGATGGAACAGCAGACGAGCGCGGAACGCAAGCGCCGTGCGATGATTCTGGAAGCGCAAGGTGAGCGCCAGTCCGCCATCGAGACCGCGCAGGGTGAGAAGCAGTCCGACATCATCCGCGCACAGGGGAAAAAGCAGAGTCAGATTCTGGAAGCGCAGGGTGACGCCATCTCGACCGTTCTCCGTGCGAAGTCCGCCGAGTCGATGGGCGAGCGCGCCATCGTCGAGAAGGGCATGGAGACCCTGGAGTCCATCGGGCAGAACGAGTCGACGACGTTCGTCCTCCCGCAGGAACTCACGAGTCTCGTCGGGCGGTACGGCAAGCACCTCACGGGCAGCGACGTGGCGGAGAAGACCGAGTCGCTGGACAGCCTCGACTTCGACGACGAAACCAGAGAACTGCTCGGGTTGGACGACATCGACGAGATCCTGAACCAGCTCGAGGAGGAGGGTGAGATAGACACGGAGAAACTCGAGAAGAAGGCCGAAGAAGTGATGCAGGGCGCGGACGCGGGAATGGAGGACGCGGACGCCGTCATCGAGGAGATGGACCAGGAGTTCCAGGAGGGCGGGTTCGACGCGGACGTGGGCACCGACGCGAGCGGCGACAGCGGCACGGACGCGGACGCAGGCAGCGACGCCGAGAGCGACGAGTCGGGCGAGGAGAGGTAAGTCTTTTGTCCGTCTGTGACGAATTCACACTCGAATGGGAATAGACGAGGACAAGCGTTCCACGCTCCGCCGGTTCGCCGCCGTCGGCGCGGCCGGCCCGCTCTCCCGGCTACCGACGGGTGACGACGGCGGCGAGAGCGAGGCGCGCGACGCCATCGCGGGCTACGTCGCGTCCACGCCGGGCGCGCACTTCTCGAAACTCCGCGACGACCTCAAATTGGGGACTGGTGAAGCCCAGCACCACCTCCGTCGACTCTCGAAGTCTGGCGTCGTGGAGACCCACCGCGACGGCGACTACCGCCGCTTCTACCCCGCGGGCCGATTCTCGAACTTCGAACGCGTCGCGCTCGGCTACCTGCGGCGAGACACCCCGCGCGGGATGGTCGTCGCGCTGCTCCGGAACCCGGACGCCTCCGGCGCGGACCTCGCGAACGAACTCGGCGTTTCAGCTCCGACGGTCAGCAAGTACGCCGCCGAACTCGAACGCGCGGGATTGCTCTCCCGCGAAGATGGCTACGCGATAACTGAACCCGAACAACTGCTGGTGCTCCTCGTCCGGTACGCGGACTCCTTCGACGCGAACACCGCGGACCTCGCGGCCGACGCCGCCGGGTTGGTCTCGTACGACAACTGAGGCGGTCTCTCCTCGCGGACCAATCGCGCGTTTTCAGGCGCGAGCCTCGCCGGACGCGACGTATTCTGGGTTGACGTAGCGCACGACCCGGGAGCCGAGCAGCCCGGCGACCAGTGCCGGAAGCCCGACCATCGCGACGAGGCGGAGGCTGCCGGCCACGGAGACCGCGGCGTCGGCGGCGAAGGCCAGCGCGAGCGAGACCACGAACACGAGAACGACCGCGAGAGCGAACGCGCTCACGACGCCACGCGGTCCCGCCTCGTCCGCGAATCGGTCGTAGTCGAACCCCGGCGCGTACACGAGGCGGACGTAGTGAATCGGGAGGAAGACGACGGACACCATCACGGCCGCCTCAAGCGGTGACACGGGAGTCAGAACGCCGAACAGGAGGTAGCCGGCGACGAACACGACGAGCACGACCGGGAGTTGAACGCGGAGCGGTGGATTGGTCATTTGTAATTCAGACAGGATCGTTGATTTCGTTCAATGAAGCGAGTGCGGCAGCGGCCATAACTCCCGCAGTAACAGCCCCACTGTTCGCACGGAGCGTCGGAGAGTTTCCGATGTCCGTTACGATATCCGCATTATCAGTTAGCCAGTCTTTCCCCGAAACAAACGGAATTGTGAATGGTGACGGGTCGCCATTATTCAAATCATCACGCTTGTCAGGGAGGTTGCATCCGAGGGATTTACACACACCTGCATCCTCGTTACCGACTAATAAACATCCATCAGTTGGATTAACACCGATCCAAAAACTGACTTCTACTTGGAATATATCGTTCTTTGTAACTGTTGCGGTCACATCGGTCCAGTAAACCTCCGGTGTCTGAATTCCACCACAATCTTTCGGACCGTAGTATAGGGCAGCAGGTGTACTCAGACAAACCTCAATATCCCCGTCCGGATAGCAGCCTTCGATTGCGAGTCCACCAGGGTTATCATAGGAGGGGATCTCAGGAGAGACCTGAAGGATGAACTCGTTAATGTATGCATTCCATTCTTTATCAGTTCCGCCCGGCGGACTCCTGACGACAACTTCTGTTCCAACTGAGGGTCCATCGGACGACCCAGCGCTCGCGAGTCCAGTGAACCCGGAGAGCGTCGCACCGCCTGCCACGCCAGTGTAACTCATCGTCTTGAGGAGTTTTCTCCTATTCCACTCTCTCTCTCTGAATTGCCGTCATTTCTCGGCATGAAAAAACACCACTAACCGATGAACTATAAAGTTTTTCTAGAGTTTTCCGAGACGGACGGAACGAACGACGGCGAGAAAGAGTGGATGACAGCGTCAGGGGGGTCGAACGAACTCAGGCGGTGACTTTCCAGGTGGTGCTGGAGGAGTACCCCCACTTCTCGACGTCGAGGTCGATGTCGGCGCGCTGCAATGCGGGCATGTTGGTGCCGACTTCCTTCGCGGACATGCCGAGTTCGTCGCCGATGAGGCGGGACTTGAAGTAGGTCTTCGTTCCCGCGTTCTCGCGGAGGAACGCGAGGATGTCTTCTTGCTTCTGGGTGAGGGTCTGGACGGGGGCACTCGCGGTCGCGCTCATACTCCATTGGACGGGGAATACCTCAAAAGGAGCTTTGGTACGGCCGGTAAATCACCCCCTAGACGCCCCAGTGTCGCGGTTTTCGGCGTTTCGGAAGTCCTAGGTACGGCCTGTCAGCACGCCGGAGGGCGGGGGTTGGTACGGGAAGCTAAGACCCGAGAGTCCAGAAGGTACTTAGGCGGAGACGCCCGATTCGAATCCAATGAGCGACGTCGAGGTGAGCGTCGTCCTCCCCGCCTACAACGAGGAGGCGACCATCCGCGAGACGGTGGAGACGACGCTCGCGACGCTCGACGACTTCCTCCCCGCCGGCACGTACGAGGTGGTGGTCGCGGAGGACGGCTGTGACGACCGGACGCCCGAAATCGCGGACGAACTGGAGGCCGAGGATTCGCGGGTTCGACACTTCCACTCGGACGACCGCCTCGGGCGCGGCGGCGCGCTCGACTTCGCGTTCGAACGCGCGGCCGGGGACGTACTCGTCTACTTCGACACGGACCTCGCGACCGACATGCGACACCTCGAAGAACTCGTCGAGAGCGTGCGCTCCGGCGAGTACGACGTGGCGACGGGGTCGCGGTGGATGCCTGAGAACGTCGCCGACCGCCCGGCGAAGCGCGGAATTCCCTCGCGCGGATTCAACTTCGCGACGCGCGTCCTCCTCGGGTCCGAACTGCGCGACCACCAGTGTGGGTTCAAGGCGTTCAGCAGAGACGCGTTCGAGGCGCTGCAAGACGATGTGAAGGACGAACACTGGTTCTGGGACACGGAGATGCTCGTGCGCGCCCAGCGCAAGGGATTGCGGGTGAAGGAGTTCGCGGTGGACTGGACGCCGAAGGGCGATTCGAAGGTCGACCTCGTGCGGGACGTGTTCGGGATGGGCTCACAGATTCTCCGGTGTTTCTGGGAGTTCCGGGTGCGGCCGTACGCGAACCGCCGGACAGGGATGGCCGTGGGCGTCCTGCTCACCCTCCTCGCCGTCGCGCTGATGACCGTCTACCTCGACCCGAGCGCGGTCCTGTCGAACATCGGGAACGCGAACCCCGCGCTCGTCGCGTTCGCAGCGCTCGTCTACGTGGCGTCGTGGCCGCTCCGCGGCGTCCGGTATCGCGACATCCTCGCGGAACTCGGCTACCGGAGCGACCCCGGATTCCTCACGGGCGCGGTGTTCATCAGTCAGACGGGGAACCTCGTGTTCCCGGCGCGGGCGGGCGACGCCATCCGCGCGTACGTGGTGAAGGCCCGGCGCAAAGTCCCGTACTCGTCGGGATTCGCGTCGCTCGCCGTGGAGCGCGTCTTCGACCTGCTCACCATCACGCTGCTCGCGGGGAGCGTGCTCGTCGGCCTCGTGCTGTTCGCGCCCGACGCCGTCACCGACCTGACGACGGCGCTCTCCGGGAGCGGCGCGCTTCCCGGTGACCGACAGGCGAGCGCGCGCACTGCCATCTACGTCGCCTCCTTCATCGGGATGCTCGCCATCGGGAGCGTCGTCGTCATCGTCGTCACCGCGCGCACGGACGGCAACTACGCGCGCGCCGTGGTCGAGTGGGCGAGCGACGACTCGTACGTCGAGTGGGTCGCGTCCATCGTCGAAGGCTTCGTCCACGACGTCCAGACGGTCGCACGGGACTGGAAGGCGTTCGCGCGCGTCGGCGGCACCAGCCTCCTCATCTGGACCATCGACGTCGTCGCCGCGGCGCTCGTGTTCGCGGCGTTCACGCCCGGCATCCCGCTCGCGTCGATGCTCGCCGTCTCCTTCTTCGCGGTGAGCGTCGGCAATCTCGCGAAAGTCCTCCCGCTCTCCCCCGGAGGAATCGGCCTCTACGAGGGCGCGTTCACCGCGCTCGTCGTCGCGCTCACACCCGTCCCGGTCGCCGTCGCGGTCGGCGTCGCCATCGTCGACCACGCCGTCAAGAACGCAGTCACCGTCGTCGGCGGCATCGTCTCGATGGTTTCGTTGAACGTCTCGCTCACGAAAGCCGCGGAGGGAAGCGTCGACGCGGAAGCGGAGACCGCGAGACCGTCGAACGACTAGTAGTGGTCGGTGACGAACGGCCCGAGCGCACCCGCGAGCGCGTGTCGCAACGCCGATTCCCTGTCGACGACGTTCCCGGTGAGCGCGCCGGCCGCGCCCCGCGACCGCGCGACTCCGTGTTCGCCGAGCGTGTCGTCCATCACCGGGCCGAGCTCCTCGCCGTCGCGCACGCGCTCGGCGATGGAGTCGGGAAGGACGAGGCGCGGCCCACCACCCACGCCCAGCTGGTCGCCGTCGGTGACCGCAGCCCACATCGTGAGCAGGAGGTCGTTCCCGAACGCCGCGACTCCTCCTTCGAGGCCGACGCCGAGGTCGTAGTCGCCCGCGGCGAGCGCGCGACGAGCGCGGTTCTCGGCACCCCGCCGAGTCTCCTCGTCCGTCGTCGGCTGTTCGGAGACGCCCGACTCGACCGAGACGGCTTCGACCGTCGCGTGCAACTCCGCCGTCGCGCGCTCGGTCGCGTCGCGTTTGACCGGGTTCAAACTCCCGACTGCGATTCGCATACTCGACCGGTGGCGACGCCGCGCCGAAAGCGCGTCGAACTCACCTCCTCGAACTGAACCCAGCGCGAAGTGTTGGGTGTGACTCTGTGACGGGGCGGACGCGAAGGGGAACGCTTATCCGCGTTTTGGGCTAACCCTGATTCCACGATACCTCCGGGTTTTCGGAGTTCACGCATGACCAACCAACGGATACAATCGCAGCGACAGGAGACGGAAGAGACGGAATCGAACGAGGAGACCAACGAGTGCCCCGAGTGCGGTGGCCTCGTCATTCAGGACGAAGAACACGGCGAGTCCGTCTGCATGGACTGTGGCCTCGTCGTCGAGGAGGACGGTATCGACCGCGGCCCCGAGTGGCGCGCGTTCGACTCCGCCGAGAAAGACCAGAAGTCGCGGGTGGGTGCACCGACGACGAACACGATGCACGACAAGGGCCTCTCGACGAACATCGACTGGCGGGACAAGGACGCGTACGGCAACTCCTTGTCCTCGAATCAGCGCCAGAAGATGCAGCGCCTGCGCAAGTGGAACGAGCGCTTCCGCACGCGCGACGCCAAAGAGCGCAACCTCAAGCAGGCGCTCGGCGAAATCGACCGGATGGCGTCCGCCCTCGGCCTGCCGGACAACGTCCGCGAGACGGCGTCCGTCATCTATCGGCGCGCCCTCGAAGAGGACTTGCTCCCCGGTCGCAGCATCGAGGGCGTCTCGACGTCCTGCGTGTACGCGGCGGCCCGGCAGGCGGGCGTCCCCCGGAGCCTCGACGAAATCGCGGAGGTCTCGCGGGTGGAGAAAGCCGAAATCGCGCGCACCTACCGCTACGTGGTGCGCGAACTCGGCCTCGAAGTCCAGCCCGCGGACCCCGAGTCGTACGTCCCCCGGTTCGCGTCCAGCCTCGAACTCTCGGACGAAGCCGAACACCGTGCGCGTGAACTCCTCCAGACCGCGAAGAACAAGGGCGTTCACTCCGGGAAGTCGCCGGTCGGCCTCGCGGCCGCGGCGGTGTACGCGGCGGCGCTCTTGACGAACGAGAAGACGACGCAGGCGAAAGTCTCGGAGGTCGCGGACATCTCGGAGGTCACCATCCGGAACCGCTACCACGAACTCCTCGAAGCCGAGGACACCATCCCGGTCTAGAGAACGCTTTTCTCCCTGCGGGTCGACGGCGCGGACGTGCCCTCCCTCCCGAAACGGGTCGCGTGGGTTCTCGCAGGTGGCGTGTTCGGCGGCGCGATAGCCGCCGGGCTGAGCGCGGTCGTCCCGGACCTCTCCCGGGTCGCGAACGCCACGAATCCGATGCCGATGGCGGTCGGTATCGCGTTCGCCGTCCCCGTGATGGACGTCGGTCTCTACCCGCAGAACGTCCCCGAGGACCGCGAGACGGCGATACGTGTCGGAGTGCTCGCCGTGCTCTACGGGGGGTCGGCGGGCGTTCTCACCTCGCTCGTCTCGCTCGCGGTCGTTCCGTCCGTGGCGAACCCGCTCGCGGTCGCGGTCGCGTTCCTCGCGACGGAGTACGCGGGCCGGCGCGAGCGCTCCCGCCTCACCTAAGTCCCGGGCGCGAGACGGACGGGTATGGAGTTTTCAGAGTTCACGCTCGCGGCCGCGACCGCCGACCTCGAGGACGAACCGCTCGCGCGCGAGCACGCGGACATACTCGAGTATCGGATGGACCTCGCGGACGACCCGCTCGACGCGCTCGATTCGTACGACGGCGACCTCCCGCTCCTCGTAACCAATCGGGCAGAGTGGGAGGGCGGTGACGCGGCGGACGACGACGCGCGACTCGACGCACTCGAGGTGGCGGTCGAGAACGACGCGGTTGGCGCGGTCGACATCGAACTGGCGTCGGTCATCGACGGCGACGGCGAACGCGTGGTCGGTGCGGCGCGCGACGCGGGCGCGTCGGTCGTCGTTTCCGTCCACGACTTCGAGGGGACGCCGCTCCGACAGGACATGCGCGGCCTCCTCGGGAACGCAATCGAACACGGGGACGTCGGGAAACTCGCGGTCACCGCGTCGACACCCGGGGACGTTCTCGACCTGCTCACGGTCACCTACGAGTACGAACTCGAAGACGAACGCGTGGCGACGATGGCGATGGGGGCGGCGGGGAAGCACTCGCGGGCCGTCGCACCCGCGTACGGGTCGAAGATCGGGTACGCGCCCGTCCGGGCGAGAGACGCGACCGCGCCCGGCCAGTACGACCTCGAAACCCTCCGTGAGTTGGTGGGCGCGCTCTCGTGAACGGTTTGGAGCGACGACACGGTTATGTAGACAACTCAGTGTAGCGGAACAGTATGCACGAGGAACGACAACCGGCCGCCATATCGGACCGTGAAGACGCGGCGACGTGGGTGCCGGTCGCGGTCGGGTTGCTCGGGCCACTGTCGTTTCTCGCATTTCTCGCGGGCTGGGTCGCGTTCGACCTGCAGACGGAGAGCGTCGGGCAGGCGGTCGGAGAGTTCGCCATCAGCACAGTCGTCGCCGTGGTGTTCGTCTGCGGCGGCTACTACCTCCGAACGAGCGACCTCTCGCCCCGACGCTATCGCCGGGTGGCGGCGTGGGCCGGCGGCGGACTCGTCGGCTTTCTCGCCGTCAACCTCGTCATCATGGCCGTCACGCCGGCGGCGACGCTCGAAGGGAACCTCGGGTGGGCGCGTGGGACGGCGGTGTTCGGCGCGCTCGGTGGTCTCGTCATCGGTCTCGTGGAAGCGCGGTCCATCGAGCGCGCCGAACGCGCCGAACGCGCGGCCGTTCGCGCCGAGTACGCGGACCGGCAGCGTCGATGGTTCGACTACCTGAACGCGCTCCTCCGTCACGAAGTGTTGAACAAGGCGAACATCATCGACGGCTACGCCGGACTCAGCCAGGAGGAGACCGACGACCCCGAGATGCGTGACCGACTCGCGATAATCCAGCGGAACGCGGAACAGATGGCGTCGGTCATCGAGGACGTGCGCGTGCTCATCCAGTCGGCGGAAGAACCGGACCTTCGCCCGGTCGACGTCTCCGCGGTTCTCCGCGACGTGCTCGACGACGCGCAAGCCATCGACGCAGACGTGGTGGTCGAATCGTCGATCCCCGACGGTGTGACGGTGTTCGCGGACGACCTGTTGGACCGAGTGTTCTCGAACCTCGTGCGGAACGCGATAGAGCACAACGAGGGCGGGACGGCGCGCGTGTCGGTGTCGCTCGTTCGGTCCGACGACGACGTCGTGGTCACCGTTACCGACGACGGTCCCGGAATCCCGGAGCGAGAGCGGGCGACGCTGTTCCAGCGCGGGGAGAACACGGGGCGGAATCACGGGCTCGGCCTCTATCTCGCGCGCCGGCTCGTGGAGCGATACGACGGGTCGATTCGACTGGCGGAGACGGGGCCGGCGGGGAGTACGTTCTCGGTGACGCTCCAGCACGCGCCGGACGTGAGTCGTGACGCGGAACGAGCGGCGGAACCGGCGGCCGCGTAGTCAGAACAGTCCGGCGGCGCGGCGGCCGTCGTCGGTGAGTTCGTATCCGGTATCGGTGTGGGTGACGAGGCGGTCGCGGAGGCGGGTGAGGTGGTAGTTGAATCGGCCGGAGTCCTGCACGCCGGCGCGTTCGCGGAGCGCGGTGAACCCGAGCGGTTCGTCGGCGGCCGCGAGTTCCTGGAGGATTGCGACCCGCGTGGGGTCGGAGAGGAGGTCGAAGGCCGCGGCGGCGTTCGCGGGGTTACTCGTCTCCATCGAACACCACGTCCGTTATCTCCGCGTCGGTGACGGTCGGGGTGCCGTCGTCGCGGCGGCCCCACGTGAGCGCTGCGCGCACGTCGTAGACTTCTGCGCCATCGCCGAGTTCGAGGCGTGCGGTGCCACCGGTCGCGAGCTGGCGGGTGACGGTCGCGCGCGCGTTCCCGTCGAATCGGTTCAGTTCGGCGACGGATTTGCCGGCGCGAACGGTCACGACGTCGACGTCGAGGCCGTCGGCGGACGTCGCGAGGTTCACCCGCAACGGCACGGCGTACGACTCACCGTCGAGTGAGTCGAATGTGAGTACGGCGTCCTCGGCGTTCGCGAGGCGGTCCATCTCGTCCTCCAGTCCCGCGGGTTCCTCGGGTTCGGGTTCGGGTTCCGGGTCGGGCGTCGGGTCGAACCCCGACGACTCGAAGTACTCTGGACTCCCGCGCGAACCACCCTGGGGATCGAAGTCGGGGTCGATGCCGAGCGAGGACCGGATCGTGTTCGCGACGCGCGCCTCTATCTGCCGGCCGAGTTTGTCGCCGATGTCCTCGTCCGGGCGCTCGTCGAGCCCCCGGTAGAGGACTTCCTCCCACGAGAGGTCGAGCGCGCGCTTTCGCCGCTTCATCCGCTCGAACACCTCGTCGTCGTCCACCGTGATACGAATCTCCCGTGCCATACACACCCCAACGACCACCCACTACATAAATATTTCCTAGAAAACTCACATCGAACTCACATCGTTGTGAGTCTTGAAGGAAAGTGCGGGAGCTATCGGCGAGCGTCGCGGAGCTCGGACCTGGCGGACGCGGTAGCAGTGCGGTAGAGACACCGACGCTGTACCGCGAGCCTTCGGCTCGCGGCTTTTTTCCTCCAGGTTTTTACTGGAGGGGTCGCAAAGCGACCCCTCACAGTAAAAAAGTGGTTTTAGAGATCCTCGATGGCCCGGAGTTTTTGTTCGATTTCGGGGGGTGCGTTGCTGGGGCCGTCGCGGACGCGGTGGTCGGGGATGACGAGTGGGAGCGGGTTTTCGGCGAGGGCGGTGCGGACGTCGTCGAGGTCGTCGTCGTTTTCGGGGTCGAAGTCGGGGGTGATGGCGGCGAGGTCGCGGACGGAGACTTGTTCGCCGTAGGGGATTTCGCGGACGCGTTCGAGGACGTTGCGGTGGCGGGTGGGGACGGTGAGGCCGATTTCGACGTCGCTGAAGTCGTCTTCGACGCCTTCGAGGTAGGCGAAGATGCGGTCGAGGAGGGGGTGGTCGTCGCTGGCGTCCTCGTCGGGGGTTTGGGGGAAGGAGACGCTGATGAGGCGTTGGCTCGCGATGCCGAGTTGGACGTGTCGGTCGAGGTAGTCGGAGCGTCGCGCGTAGATGCCGTCCATGCGTGGTGGGTCGTGTGTGAGTGGCTTGAAGATTCGTACTACAGGACGCGGGGTGGCCGACGGTGTGCCGGGGTGGCGGGGACGCTTCCGCGAGGCGGAGTTCTAAGGTGGTGGCAGCGCTCTGAGTAGTCGATGTCGGAACACGAGGTCGCCTTTACGGTGAACGGCGAACCCGAGACGGTGTCCGTGGAGGCGCGCACCCTCCTGGTTCACGCGCTCCGCGACCTCGGGTACACCGGACCGAACGTCGGGTGTGAGAGCGGGAAGTGCGGCGCGTGCACCGTCCACCTCGACGGTGAGGCGGTGAAGTCGTGTACGATGCTCGCGGTGCAGGCGGACGGCCGCGAGGTGACGACGGTGGCGGGCGTCTCCGACGAAGGACTGGACGCGGTCCAGGAGGCGTTCCACGAGGAACACGGCCTCCAGTGCGGTTACTGCACGCCCGGAATGGTGATGACGGTCGAAGCGTTCCTGGAGGAGAATCCCGACCCGTCTCGCGAGGAGGTGCGCGCGGCGCTGAAGGGGAACATCTGTCGCTGCACGGGCTATCAGAACATCGTGGACGCGGTGCAGGCCGCCGCGGCCGAACGGAGGGCCGACTAGTGTTTCCCGCCGGGTTCGACTACGAGGCCCCGGAGTCCGTCGCGGACGCGCTCGACGCGCACGCGGAACGGGAGAACGCGGCGTTTCTCGCGGGCGGGCACAGCCTCCTCGCCGAGATGAAGCGCGGCGAGACGGCCCCGGACACGGTGATAGACCTCGGCGGAATCGACCGACTCCGGGGCGTCGGGGTGGACGAGGGAACCGTCCGGGTCGGCGCGCTCACCACGTATTCGTCGCTCGCCGAGGACGCACCAGCGGGCGCGCTCGCGGACGCCCTCGACCATCTCGGGGACCGGCAGATTCGCAATCGCGGAACGGTCGGCGGGAACCTCGCGGCCTGTGACGCGGGCGCGGACCTCCCGCCGGTCGCGCTCGCGACGGGCGCGACGCTGACCGCCCAATCGAGAGACGGCGAGCGGAACGTCGACGCGGACAACTTCTTCACGCCCGGTGGGGAGACCGTCCTCCGCGACGGCGAACTCCTCACCGAAATCGAGTTTCCCGCGTGCGACGGGAGCGCGTACGTGAAGAACACGCATCCGGCGAGCGGGTACGCGCTGGTCGGTGTCTCCGCCGCGGTCACGGTGGAGTCGGGCGCCGTCGCGTCGGCGCGTGTCGCGGCGACCGGTGCAGTTCCGGGTCCGGTTCGGCTGTCGGGCGTCGAGTCGGCCCTCGAAGGCGGCGCGAACGCGGAGGACGCGGCCGCGCACGCGCCGGACGACGTTCCCGCGGATCTGCTTCGGTCCGACCCGCACGCCTCGGGCGAGTATCGCGCGAGCGTGCTGGAACCGTACGCGGAGCGCGTCGTCACGGCCGCACTGGAGCGCGCGGGGGTGCGATGATGAGAGACTCCCACACCTCGCGTACCGTTCGCGAGCGGTCCGAGAACGGGGCGGAGAACGTCGCGTACAGCATCGTTACGGAGGCGCTCGCCGGCCACTCGGGACGAGTAGGCGGTCGCCTTCGGAATCGAGAGCGGGTTCACGAGAGACCATGACAGGAGACGAGTCCTCCGTCGGGCGCAGCGCGGCGCGGCGGGAGGACGAACGCTTACTCACCGGTGACGCATCGTACACGGCGGACCGCGTTCCGGCGGACGCGCTTCACCTCGCGTTCGTCCGGAGCGACCACGCGCACGCCGACATCGAGGAAATCGACACCGCCGACGCGGCGGCGCTCTCCGGCGTTCGAGCGGTCTACACGTGGGACGACATCGAGCGCTCCGCCATGCCCGGTGTCATCTCGGTCACGTCGGCCATCGACGCGGACGTGCCCGGCCATCCCGTTTTGGCGCGCGACCGGGTGCGGTATCAGGGCCAACCGGTCGCCGCAGTGGTCGCCGAGGACGCCTACCGCGCGCGTGACGGCGCGGAGGCGGTGGACGTGACGTACGACCCACTTCCCGCGGTCGTCGACCCCGTGGACGCGCGAGAGGAGGACGCGCCGCGCCTCTTCGACGGCGCGCCGGGGAACGTCGCGAACACGAACGAACTCGGCGACCGGGAAGCGGTCGAAGACGCGTTCGCGGATGCCGAACACGTCGTCTCGCTCGAACTGGAGAACAATCGGCTCATCGCGAGCGCGCTGGAGCCGCGGGCGGCCGTGGCGTCCGTCGACGGCGAGAAGTTGACGGTGGAGATGACGAGTCAGTCGCCGCACGGCCATCAGCGGAAGCTCGCGTCGACGCTCGGGACGACAGAATCGTCGATTCGCGTCGTCTCGCCGGACGTGGGCGGCGGGTTCGGGCACAAAGGCCACCACCACCCGGGCGAGGCGATGGCGGCGATGGCGGCCGAGTGGTTGGACGAGACGGTGACGTGGGTGGCGACGCGCTCGGGGAACTACCTCGAAGGCGCGCACGGTCGCGACCACCGTACGACCGCCGAACTCGCGCTCGATTCGGATGGAACCTTCCGCGGTCTGCGCGCGGCGACGGACGCGGGCGTCGGCGGCTACGGACTCGGCGGCGGCCCCGCGCTCCCGGGCTGGTACGGCCGACTGCTGTCGAGCGAGTACGAGATTCCCGCCATCCACTGCGAGACGCGGTCGGTGTTCACGAACACGGCTCCCGTCCACTCCTACCGGGGTGCGGGCCGCCCGGAGGCCATCTACGTCACTGAACGCCTCGTCGCCACCGCGGCGCGCGAACTCGGCTTCGACCCCGCGGACCTCCGCCGACGGAACCTCATCGCAGACGACGAGTTCCCGTACGAGACCGCCGTAGGCGCGACCTACGACAGCGGCGACTACGAACCCGCGTTGGACGACGCGCTCGCCGCCATCGACTACGACGACCGCGAGTCGGGGCGCTGCGACGACGGCCGCTACCGGGGCGTGGGCCTCGCGTGTTTCGTGGAGTCCACCGGCGGCGGGTTCGAGAGCGGCGTGGTGCGCGTCCACCGCGACGGCGGCGTGACGGCCGCGGCGGGCACGCACTCACACGGACAGGGCCACCGGACGACGTACGCGCAAATCGTCGCGGACGAACTCCCCATAGCGGAGGACGACATCGAGGTCGTGGAGGGGGACACCGACCGCATTCCGACGGGGACGGGGACGTTCGGCAGTCGGAGCACGATGATGGGTGGGAACGCGCTCGCCGAGGCGGCGCGCGAGGTCGCGGAGAAGGCGCGCGCCATCGCCGCGGTCCTGCTCGACGCCGACGCCGACGACGTGGAAGCGGCGGAGCGCGAGTACCGCGCCCGCGGCGAGTCCGTGTCGTTCGCGGACGTGGCGTCCGCGGCGTACGGCCGGACGCCCGACGGTATCGAACCGGGGTTGGAGGCGACGACGTTCTTCGAGTCGGACGCGTCCGCCTACTCGTTCGGCACGCACGCGGCCGCGGTCGCAATCGACCCCGAGACTGGTGAGGTTGAGATAGAGGACTACGTCGCGGTGGACGACTGCGGGACGCGCATCAACCCCGGAATCGTGGAGGGGCAGGTCCACGGCGGCGTCGCACAGGGCGTCGGGCAGGCGCTCTCCGAGCACGCGGTGTACGGCGAGGACGGCGACCTCCTGACTGATTCGATGCTGTCGTACGCGCTGCCGCGGGCGTGGGACGTGCCGGAGCTGGCGACGTTGAGTCGGGAGACGCCGAGTCCGACGAACGACCTCGGTGTGAAGGGCGTCGGGGAGGCCGGCACCATCGGTGCGCCGCCGGCGGTGGTGAACGCCGCGGTGGACGCGCTCTGGGGTCGGGGAGTACGGACGCTCGACATGCCGCTGACGCCGGAAACGGTGTGGCGCGCGCTCGACTGAGGCGAAAGCCTAATGTACAAACTAGTGCATTGACGTACAACAATGAACGAAACTGAGGTGGCGCCGGCGGTCCAGTCCATCCTCGCGGCCGCGCGGGAGCGCGGCGGCGCGAGCGGACGCGTGGCCGTCGACGCGCGGTCGCTCCCCGAGGCGTTCGCGGACGCCGAGGCGGACGGCCGGACGCCCCTGATAGCGGAGGTGAAGCCCACGAGCCCCACGACGGAGGGAACGCGAACCGTCGAACCCGTCGAGGCGGCGCGCGCGATGGTCGACGGCGGCGCGGCGGCGCTCTCGGTGCTGACAGAACCCGAGCATTTCGGCGGGAGCGCCGAGACGCTCGAACGAGTCAGGGAGGCGGTGGACGTTCCCGTGCTGCGAAAGGACTTCCTGCTCCACGAATCCCAGTTGGACGTCGTGAAAGCCGACGTCGTCCTGCTCATCGCGCGGTTCGTCGACGACCTCCCGGGAATGCTCGAAGCCGCGGAAGACCGAGGATTCCAGGTGCTCGTGGAGACGCACACGCGAGAAGAGGTCCGGGAAGCCGTCGACGCGGGCGCGAGCATCGTCGGTGTGAACAATCGGGATTTGGCGAAACTCGAAGTCGACCTCGAAACGTTCGAGTCGGTCGCGCCCGAGGTACCGAGTGACGTGACCACCATCGCGGAGAGCGGAATAGGTACTGAAGAAGACGTCGCGCGGATGCGGACGGCGGGCGCGGACGCCTTGCTCGTCGGCTCTGCGGTGATGGACGACGACCCCGAGTCGATTCGGGAGAACACGCGGAGACTCACAGCATGACAGGCACGTTCGGCGACTACGGCGGACAGTACGTTCCGGAGGCGCTGATGCCCGCGCTCACGGAACTCGAAGACGCCTACGAGCGATACGTGGGCGAGAACGAGGACGGGTTCGTGGACGACTTAGAGGAGCGCTTGCGGGACTTCGGCGGCCGTCCGACGCCGCTCCAGCGCGCGGACAACCTTTCTCAACGGTATGACTTCGACGTCTACCTCAAGCGGGAGGACCTCGTGCACGGCGGCGCGCACAAGCTCAACAACGCGCTCGGACAGGCCTTGCTCGCGAAGTACATGGGCAAAGAGCGCGTCATCGCGGAGACCGGCGCGGGCCAGCACGGCACCGCGACGGCGATGGCGTGCGCGTCGCTCGATCTGGACTGCGAGATTTACATGGGCCGCACGGACATCAATCGCCAGCGCCCGAACGTCTACCGGATGCGCATCCACGGCGCGGAGGTCAACCCCGTGGACATCGGGTCAGGTACCCTCAAGGAGGCGACGAACGAGGCGATGCGGGACTGGTCGAAGACGGTAGAAAACACCCACTACGTCATCGGGTCCGTGGTGGGTCCGCACCCGTTCCCGACGATGGTCCGGGACTTTCAATCAATCATCTCGGAGGAGATGCGCGAGCAGGCGCTCGACCAGATGGGGCGTCTGCCGGAGGCCGTCGTCGCCTGTGCGGGCGGCGGGTCGAACACGATGGGCGCGTTCCACCACCTGGTACCTGACGACGACGTGGACCTGTACGCCGTCGAAGCGGGCGGGAGCGGTCTCGGCGTCGATGCAGACGAGTCGTACGCGCCGAACTCCGCCAGCCTCGGCACCGGTACGGAGGGCGTCCTGCACGGCGCGCGGACGAAACTCCTCCAGACGCCGGAGGGCCAGATCGTGGAGTCGCACTCCGTCTCCGCGGGCCTCGATTACGCGGGCGTCGGCCCCGAACTCGCCCACCTCGTCGACGAGGGCCGGGTGACGCCGGGGAACGTGGACGACGACGAAGCCCTGAACGCGTTCCACCGGCTCGCGACCGAGGAGGGCATCATCCCCGCCCTCGAGTCGAGTCACGCGCTCGCCTACCTCGAACACTACGAAGGAGAGGGACCGGTCGTCGTGAACGTCTCCGGGCGCGGCGACAAGGACCTCGACACGGTCATCGAGGAGTCCGCGGAGCGCGACGTCGAGAACGCGCCCGACATGGAGGTGTACGAATGAATATTCGAGAGGCGTTCGAGGACGAACCCGCGCTCGTCTCCTACATCGCCGCGGGCGACCCCGGCGTGGCGGAAACGAAGGAGTACGTGAAAGCCCTCGTCGACGGCGGGAGCGACATCGTCGAACTCGGCCTCCCCTTCTCCGAACCCATCGCGGAAGGCCCGACGATTCAGAAGGCCGTCGCCCGCGCGCTCGACGCCGGGATGACTCCTGATACCTACCTCGACCTCGTACGCGAGTTGCGCGCCGAGGGCGTCGAGGTTCCGCTCGTCTGCATGACGTACTACAACCTCCTCATCCAACACGGCGAGGATGCCAGTCCGGACGCGTTCGTCGCGGACGCGGCCGAGGCGGGCATCGACGGGTTCGTGATTCCCGACCTCCCCGTCGACGAGGCGGGTCCGCTGAAAGCCGCGTGCGAGGAACACGGACTCGACCTGATATTCATCGTCGCGCCGACGACGACCGACGACCGACTCGAACGGATGCTCTCGAAGGCCTCCGGGTTCGTCTACGTGCAGGGTCGGATGGGGACGACCGGCGCGCGCGACGACGTGAGCGACGACGCGCAGGGAAGTCTCGACCGACTCCGCGAGGCCGACATCCCGAAGGCGGTCGGGTTCGGCATCAAGACCGGCGAGCACGCAGAAGAGATCGTCGCCGGGGGCGCGGACGGCGTCATCGTCGGGAGCGCGTTCGTCGATTTGATAGCGGAACACGCGGAAGACGGCACGGCGGCGGACCGTTTGCGGGAGAAAGCGCGCGAGCTGAAGGAGGGCGCGCGCCGCGGTGCGCAGGACACGCCGGAAACACAATCCACATAGCACCCTCCTTGCTACACACTAGCAATGAATTCTACTGGAAAATCTGCTCGACTCGACCGAATCGGCACAGACGGGAAGTTCGTAACCATCCCGATGGACCACGGCATCACCCTCGGCGCGGTGAAGGGTCTGAAGGACATCGAAGCCACCATCGACGCCGTGACGCGCGGGGGCGCTGACGCCGTTCTCACGCAGAAAGGCATCGCGCCGCGCGTCCACCCGAACAAGAACGGCAAGGGATACATCATCCACCTGAACGCCTCGACGACGATGGGGCCGGACACGAACGACAAACGGCGCACGGGCACCGTCGAGGAGGCCGTGCGCGCGGGCGCGGACGCTGTCTCCTTCCACGTGAACGTCGGGTCCGACCACGAACCCGAACAGCTCGCGGACCTCTCACGCGTCACGGACGAAGCCGACAAACTCGGGATGCCCGTGCTCGCGATGGCGTACGCGCGCGGCCCCGGCGTGGACGAACACGACGCGGAAAACCTCGGTCACGCCGTCCGGTTCGCGGAGGAGGCGGGCGCGGACGTCGTGAAGACCGCGTACTCCGGGGACGCGGAGAGCTTCGAACACGTCGTCGAATCCACGGGCCGTCCCGTCATCATCGCCGGCGGCAGTCCGCAAGGCGACCTCGCGACCCTGGAGAACATCCGCGGCGCGATGGACGCCGGCGCGAAGGGCGTCTCGATGGGTCGAACCGTCTTCCAGCACGACGACCCGAAAGCCATCTCCGAAGCCGTCGCCGCCGTCGTCCACGACGACGCCAGCCCCGAAGACGCGCTCGCCGACGCAGGACTGAACTAGCCGTCTCCGGTCGAAGAAACCGTCCAACAACGCGAGCGACTCGGGAAAGTCCCTCCGCTCGCGTCGAAGTGACCGCTCTCTATCTCGTGGTACTCGAAATCCGCTCCCGCTTCGTAGCCGGCGGCGTCGAGCGCGTCGCGGAACCGTCGAGCCTGTGGGACGAGTACAGGGAGGAGTGCGGGAATGTGGGGGGCCGTCATAGGACTCTGCCGTGAGGGCCGTGATTCGAACGCTACGCGGCGAACGAGTCGGGATCGAGGTCGCCGACCGGAGGGAACGAGCGGAGGGGCGGGAGGAGAAGCCAGTACGCGGCGGCCGACGCGAATCCGACGCCCGCGGAGAGGAGGACGGTCGCGGGGCCGAACGCGTCACCTGCGACGCCGCCGAGGAGGAGTCCGGCGGGGGCGGCGACGCCGTTGAAACTCCCGGTGACAGCGGAGACGCGGCCGACGGTGTCCTCGGGGACGCCGACCTGGAGGGCGGTGCTCACGAGGACGTTGTAGAGGCCGATGGGGACGTACGCGACCGCGAACAGGAGCGCGGTGGCGGGGAGGCCGGGCGCGAACACGGCGGCGGTCCAGGTCGCGGCACCGAAGGCGAACGCGGCCGCGACGAGGCCGCCCGTCGGAATCGAATCGACCCGTCCGGCGAGGAGCGTTCCGGCGAGCGTGCCCGCGGAGAACGCCGCGAGGAAGACCCCGTAGGTCCCGGGGCCGCCGACGGACGCGGCGAACGCGGGGAGGACCGCGGTGGCGGCGCTAGAGAGGAGGACGAGCGTGGCGGCGGCGACGACCGCCCAGCCGAGCGGCGAGTCGCGGAGAACGGCGACGCCCTCGCGGAGTTTGGCGGCGTACTCGCGCCGCGACGGCAGCGAGGCGTCCGCGTCGCCGTCACCGGGAACGCGCAGGGACGTGAACGCGAGCGCGGCGACGGCGAACGTCGCGACGTCGGCGAGGTAGAGCGCCGCCGCGCCGACGGCCGCGATGGCCGCACCCGCGGCGGCGCGGGCGGCGGCGCGAACGCTCCCGGTGGAGAACTGGATGAGCGAGTTCGCGTCGACCACGCGGTCGCGGTCCACGACCCGAGGGAGGGTCGCGCTCTGCGCGGGACCGGCGAACTGGCCGACCAGCGCGACGACGGGGACGACGGCGATCACAACCGGGACGGACAGCGCGCCGACGGCGGCTGCGACCGGGACGACGAGAACGACGGCTCCCTGCATGGCCTCCGAGAGCACGAGGACGCGGCGGAGGGGAAAGCGGTCCACGAGCGGTCCCGTGAACGCGCGGAGGAGTTCCGGGGCCCGGACGAGCGCGCCCGCGAGTCCCGTGGCCGCAGACGACCCGGTGAGCGAGTAGACGAGCCACATCGCGGCGACGAGGTAGAGTGCGTCGCCCGCGACGCTCACGACGTGCCCGGAGAACAGTCGTCTGAACGTGCGATTCGAGAGCAGCGTGCGCGTGGAGGGCGTCGATGGCACGTCGGAGCGGTCAACTGACGCACTGATATACTTTCTCCGGGGTTACACGACCGGACGTTTCTCGGATGCCGGACACCGAGGTGAGGTATGGGCAGCGTGAGCTACGACTTCGACGGCGAGACGGTTATCGTGACGGGCGGAAGTTCGGGCATCGGGCGCGAGGTGGCGCGGCGGTTCGGCGCGGCGGGCGCGACGGTCGTCGTCGCGGACGTGCGCGAAGACCCGCGGGACGTCGACGCCGAGACGCCGACGCACGAACTGATTCGAGACGCCGGCGGGGACGCCTACTACGCGGAGACGGACGTCTCCGACCCGGACGACGTGGCTGCGCTCGTGGAGGGCGCGCGCGAGTTCGGCGGGGTGGACGTGATGGTGAACAACGCGGGTATCAGCCGCGGCGGCGCGTTCCTCGACGTTACTCCCGACGAACTGGACGCGTTGTACGAGACGAACGTCAAGGGCGTGTTCTTCGGGACGCAGGCGGCCGGCCGCGACATGCGAGACCGCGGCGTCGAGGGCTGCATCATCAACACGGCCTCTATCAGTTCGGAACTCAGTCAGTACGAACACGTCGCGTACGACGTCTCGAAGGGCGGCGTGAAGATGGCGACGAAGGGCGCAGCGCTGGAGTTCGGGGCGTTCGACGTGCGCGTGAACGCCGTCGCGCCCGGCCACATCGGCACCGAAATCTCGGCAGGGTGGACGGCGGAAGCCGCGGAAATCGACCGGGAGAGCGACCTCCTGAAACCGCTCCCGCTCGGCCGCGGCGGCACTCCAGCGGACGTCGCGGGCGCGTACCTCTGGCTCGCGAGCGAGGACGCGCGGTACGTCACCGGCGAGATGGTGTTCGTCGACGGGGGCTGGCAGGTCGCGTAGGACGGCGAATCGCGGCATCCGCCACGTTCAAGCACGCCCGCCGCGAGCGTGAGCATATGACCGAACGCGCCGTCTGGTTGAAGGCGGACGATAGCGTGGGGGACTGGGACGCCCGCCGGAGACGAATCACCGCGGGCCTCGAAGCCGGCGTCGACTGGGTACTCGTCGACGAGGCCGACGTCGAACGCGTCCGCGAGCTCGGACAGGTGAACGTCGCGGCGTTCGAACGCGACGACGTGGACGTCATCGGCGAAGCGGAAGACGAGACCGACGCCGACTGTTACGTCGTCGGGAAAGACGGCGAGGGCGACGGCACCGTCGACCTCCCCAGCGACTTCTCTGGGAGCGCGGACCTGTCGGCGCTCCGGCGCAAGGAGGAGGTCGACGGCGCGTACGTCCGCATCCTCGGGAAGGAGTACGAGTCGTTCGCGGAGGAAGCCGCGACCGAGGCCGACTACACCATCGTCGTCGGCGAGGACTGGACCATCATCCCGCTCGAGAACCTCATCGCGCGCATCGGCGAGGAGACGACGCTCGTCGCGGGCGTCACCACGGCGGAGGAGGCCGAGACGGCGTTCGAGACGCTGGACATCGGCGCGGACGCCGTGCTTCTCGACTCCGACGACCCGGACGTGATTCGGCGGACGGTGCAGGTCAGAGACGCCGCCCAGCGCGAGACGCTCGACCTGTCGTGGGCGGAAGTCACCACCGTCGAGGAGGCGGGGAGCGCGGACCGCGTCTGCGTCGACACCGGGAGTCTGATGGACGACGACGAGGGGATGCTCGTCGGGTCGATGTCTAGGGGACTGTTCTTCGTGCACGCCGAAACCGCGGAGTCGCCGTACGTCGCGTCCCGGCCGTTCCGCGTGAACGCGGGCGCGGTCCACGCGTACGTCCGCACGCCCGACGGCGGGACGAAGTACCTCGCGGAACTCCAGTCGGGCGACGAGGTGCAGGTCGTGGACACCGACGGCCACACCCGGGAGGCCGTGGTCGGCCGCGTGAAGATAGAGCGCCGCCCGATGTTCCGCGTCGAAGCCGAAACCGAGGACGGCGACCGCATCGAGACGCTCCTGCAGAACGCAGAAACAATCAAGGTCGCGACGCGGGACGGCCGGAAAGCCGTCACCGACCTCGAACCCGGCGACGAACTCGCGGTCTACCTCGAATCCGGCGGCCGACACTTCGGCGAAGCCATCGAGGAACGCATCATCGAACAGTAATCAGAGCGTGAAGTCGGACTTCTCGCGGAACTCGTCGCTCGGCGCGACCCCGGCGTCGGGGTCCTCGTGCCGGACGATGAACACGTCGTAGGCCTCGTCGGCCGCGACCGTACTCCCGACGCTGCTCACCGAGGAGACGAGACTCCCGGCGTTGTCGCTCCCGATGAACACGACGGACGCGTCTTCGTCGCGCGCCATGTCGCGAACTTTCCGCGCGACCGTTCCGGCCGCCCCTCGACGGTCGGTGAACTCGTGGCGGAAATCCGCGGCAGGCGCGATGTTCGCCACCGACTCGTGAATCGTGGCGACGACCCGCCGGTCCGAGAACGCCTCGCCCGGGTCGAGCCACCCGCGGTCGCGGGCGTAGCGTTCGCTCCGCGGAATCACGGTCACCGCGACGAGGCGTTCGTCGAGAACACCGCGGAACGTGTTCGCGCGCCGCAGTGCCGCGCGCGAGAGCGCTGACCCGTCGAACGGAACGACGATTGACATAGCGTCTCCACGGGCCGAACCGTCAAAGAACTACCCGTTCAGCTCTTCCGTACACCACGGGCAGAAGTCGAGGTCGTCGTCCAGTTCGCGCCCGCAGTTCGGGCACACGTCGGGGTCGGATTCGACCGCCTCACCCGTCCCACCGGCCTTCCGTTCCGCCGTCGACATCGAACGAACACGGGCCTGCTGGATCGCGACGAGGTAGGCGTCCGCGATGTTGAACGCGCGAACCGCGAGCAGGGCCGCGGTGAGTTCTATCGGGATGTCGACCGTGGAGAACGCAGAAACACCCTGCTCTTGGAAGGCGGTGACGAGTTCGGGCGGCATCAGGACGCCGGCGGTCGCGAGCGAGAGCGCGAACCAGCCGAGCGCGCGCAGCCACGACCGGAGGTAGACGTGCCCGAGGCCGGGGTACACGAGGGAGAGGAAGCCGGCGAGGAGGCCGCGTCGGTTCACAGAGGAGAGTCGTGGCGGAGCACCCTTAATCCCACCTGTTGGCGGTGACGAACTCGTTCGCGTTGACGACGTAGTGCGCGACGACGACGGCGAGCAGGCTGTCGGTCCAGAGGAAGCAGACGGCGAGCGCGCCGCCGAGGAGCGCGGCGACGACGACGCCCGCGACGCCCTGCGCGCCGTGCGCCAGTCCGAAGAGAAGGCTGGAGAAGGCGACGGCGACGGCGAGCGGCGTTCCGAACCCGGCGGCGAGCGCGCCGACCAGCGCGCCGCGGAACAGCAGTTCCTCCGCGAGCGCGACGAGCGGGAGTACCACGGCCAGCAGAACGACCCAGCCCCCCGTCGTCGCGGGCGTGAGGAGTTCGCGGAGCGCGTCCGAGTACGGGACGCCGAACGCCTCCGCCACGCGGGAGAGCAGTTCGTTTCCGACGGCGAGCAGGACGCCCGCGACGACGCCCGCAGCGAGGCCATCGAGAGACGCGGTCGCGCCGAGCGCGTCCGCCGGAATCCCGGCGAGCACCGCTGCGCCAGCGACGAACACGAGTATCGTGCCGTGCGTGAGGCCGACGTTCGCGAACAACGCCGCCGCGGAGACGTCGGGAACGGGAGCGTCCACACCATCCGGCTCGCGAACCACGGCCGCGGACGCCCGGGAGAGCGACACCACGGCGAGCGCGAGAAACGAACACACGCCGACGAACGCACCCCAGGCTGGCATACCGACTACTCGAACCGGCGACGATAAAACAGCGGTGGAAGGGAGAACGGCCTACTGGGGGCTCGGACTGCCCGAGGGACCGACCTGCTTGTCGAGCGCCTTGCCCGTGATGGACTTCAGGCGGCTGACGAGCGAGTCCTTCTCCGGTTCACCGACCAGCGCGACCTCCAGCACTTCGCTGAGGTGGCTGACCGGGATGATCTCGATCTGGTCTTCGTACTCCTCTTCGATCATCACGTCCTGCTCGTTCGCCTTCGGGATGATGACCTTGTCACACCCGGCCTTCGCCGCGGCCTCGATCTTGTGCGTGACACCGCCGACGGGGAGGACGTCCCCGCGGACGGACAGACTCCCGGTCATCGCGAGGCTCTGGTCGATGGGGATGTCCTCCAGCGCGCTGATGACGGCCGTCGCGACCGTGATCGACGCGGAGTCACCCTCGACGCCCTCGTAGGACTGCACGAACTGGATGTGGATGTCCTTGTTCGCGATGGACTCCCCAGTGTACTTCTTGATGATGGCGGAGACGTTCTCGACCGCTTCCTCCGCGATCTCCTGGAGTTTCCCGGTGGCGAATATCTCACCGCCCTCGCCCTGCCGGGGCGTCACTTCGGCCATGACGGGCATCATGATACCGGAGTCGCCGCCCATGACGGCGAGCCCGTTCACGCGGCCGACCGCTTCGCCCGCGGACGCGCGGAGTTCGTAATCCTTCCGGCGTTCGATGTAGTCGTCCGCGACCTGCTGTTCGATGGAGCGCGACCGCTTTTTCGCCTCCAGCACGTCGTCGCGGGTGGCGTACTCGTGGTCGCGCGCCTTCGCGATGTCGCCCGCGACGCGGACGAGACCGCCGAGGTTCCGGAGTTCCAGCGTCAGGCTGTCCTTCCGTCCCGACCGGCGCTTCGCCTCGAGGATGATTTCGCTCACCGCGTCGGGCGTGAAGTGCGGGAGACGGCCGTCGCGTTCGACCTCCTGGGCGACGAACCGCGCGTACTTCCGCCGCATCTCGGACGTGTCCTCGATGGTGTCCTCCATGTACACCTCGTACCCGTACCCCTTGATGCGGGAGCGGAGCGCGGGGTGCATGTTCTCCATCGCGTCCATGTTCCCCGCAGCCACGAGGATGAAGTCACACGGCACGGGCTCGGTCTTCACCATCGCGCCCGAACTGCGTTCGGACTGACCGGTGATGGCGAACTGGCCCTCCTGTATCGCCGTCATGAGCTTCTGCTGGCTGCGCGGGTCGAGCGTGTTGATCTCGTCGATGAACAACACGCCCTTGTTCGCTTTGTGAATCTCACCGGCTTCGACGCGTTCGTGCGCGGGCGTCCCCATCCCACCGGACTGGAACGGGTCGTGGCGGACGTCGCCGAGCAGTGCGCCGGCGTGCGCGCCAGTCGCGTCCTCGAACGGCGCGGTCTGACGGTCCGAGTTGTTGATGAGGAGTTTCGGCACGAGGGCGTCGCCGCCCTGGTTCGTGTACCGGAACGCGAAGTAGAGGATACCCGCCGCGAGAATGCCCATGAGGGGCTGGAACGCGACGAGGAACGCGTACCCGATGACGACCGCGATGATGACCCACATCAAAAGCGACCGCATCTGGTTGCGCTTCCGGGATTCCTCTTTGTGGGCGTCGACTATCTGTTCGCCCTTCCCGGCGGGAACGGTACGGATTTTCGGCTCGTTCGAGTCGTCGGGGTTGTGGTAGACGAGGACGTCCTGAAGGCTCTCCTTCGGGAGGAGTTGGCTCATCGCTTTCGCCAACATGGACTTCCCCGTCCCCGGCGACCCGATCATCATCACGTGACGGTGCTGTTTGGCCGCGCGAAGGACGATGTCGCGGGCGTCCTCCTGGCCGATAACCTGATCGACCAGGCGGTCCGGGACTTGGATGTCCGACGTGCTCTCGATTCGGAGGCCGCCGAGGAGGTCGTCCTCGTCCGCGTCCTCGTCGATTTCCACGTCGCCCTCGACGTCGACCCCGCTACCGAGGTCGTCGAGTTCCCCGAGCGGTTCCGCCGGCTCCTCGGACTCGTCCGGGGAGTCGTCGAACTCCGATTCGGGGGGTGTATCGTTCGGGCGCTCGTTGCTCATTTGAGTCTACTCAGTGCTATATGGGAAGGCCGGGCGATTGATATACTTTCTCCCTCCGACGCTTTACGGAAACCCAGTATTCGGCGATATTAGCGCCTGTAGAGAGGTTCTGTGTTTCGGACGGTCTCCGACTCGCCACGCTTATGCGATAGGGGGCGGACTCTACGCGCAACGAATGACGCGTGGCTTCTACATCGGTCGATTCCAGCCATATCACGACGGCCACCACCGCGTCGTCGAAGAGATAGCGAAAGAGGTCGACGAACTCGTTCTCGGCGTCGGGAGCGCGGACAAATCCCACAGCAACCGCAACCCGTTCACGGGCGGCGAGCGCGTGATGCTGATTACGAAAGCGCTCGTCGACGTGGACGTCGTGACGTACGTCGTCCCCATCGAGGACATCGAACGCAACGCGGTCTGGGTGAGCCACGTGCAGTCGATGACGCCGCGATTCGACGTCGCGTACTCGAACAACCCGCTCGTCATCCGCCTCTTCGAGGAAGCGGGCGTCGAAGTCCGCCAGTCCCCGATGTTCGAACGGGACGTCCTCGAAGGCACCGAGATACGCAACCGCATGGTGCGCGACGAGAACTGGCGCGAACTCGTCCCCGACCCCGTCGCGGGCGTCATCGACGAAATCGACGGCATCCAGCGCATCCGCCAGGTCAGCGACACCGACACGAACAGCGAGTGAGAGCGCCCCCGTACCCATGAACGCGTTCGCCGTAATGAATGCGATTGGCCTCGTCGCGTTCGCTATCGTGGGGTCGTTGAAGGCGAGCGACGCCCGCCTCGACCTGTTGGGGGTCGCCGCACTCGGGTTCTTGACGGCGCTCGGCGGCGGTATCACGCGGGACGTGCTGGTTGGGCGGACGCCCGCGGCGCTCACGGGGAGCGGGGACGTGACGTGGGCGTTCGTCGGGGTTTTGCTCGCGCTCGTTCTCGCGCGCGTCGCCGAGGAGCGGAGTCTGCTCGACAGTCCCGTTCTCCTCGTGCCGGACGCGGTGGGGTTGGCGGCGTTCGCGGCGACGGGCGCGCTCGTCGGCGTCGAGTACGGCGTGTCCGCGTTCGGCGTGGTGGTGCTCGCGACGCTCACGGGCGTCGGCGGCGGGACGATAAGTGACGTGCTCCTCGACCGGATTCCGTTCGTGCTGACGGAGGACTTCTACGCGTCCTGTGCGCTCATCGGCGGCATCGCCTTTCTCGGCGTACTCGAAGCCGGGTTCGCGCGACGGACCGCGGCGGTGGCGTGTGCCGCTATCGTCTTCGGGCTGCGAATCGCGGCGGTCCGCCGGGCGTGGCGGTTGCCGACACTATAGGCGCTGTTCGAACTCCCGAATCCCGTCGTGGATGGTGTCGCCGGCCTCGAAGTAGAGCAGTTCGAGTCCGAGGATGACGACCGCGATGGCGCACACCACCCAGAAGACGTGGCGTTCGTCCAGCCAGAGGTGGCCGACGAGCAGCGGGATGAACAGGCCGATTCCGACGAACCCGAGCGCGGGCGGTACGGGATGGATGTCGTCCTTGTCGCGTTCACGGAACGCGAGGTAACACATCGCGCCGAAGACGAACATGAACGCGATGGAGCCGAACGACGTGATGCCGTCGAGGCTACCGTAGGCCGCGAACGCGGCGGCGAGCACGCCGATGACGAGGACGGAGCGCGTCGACGCCCCGCTTCCGTCGGCGTTCCCGGCCTCGTCGGGGAGCAGGGAGTCGGAGACCATGCCGTCCGCGAGGTTCGCGCTACTGAACAGGGTGCCGTTGATGGCGCTCCCCGTGGAGAACAGCGCGGCGAGCGAGACGATGATGAACCCGGCGTGCCCGACCCACGTCTGCTGCACGGCGTACGCGAGCGCGCGGTCGGGTTCCGTGGCGATGATGTGTGGTTTGACGAGGCTCGTGACGACGATGGCGATGAGCCCGTCGATGAGGATGGTGATGAGGAGGCTGGCGTAGATGGCGATGGGGAGGTTCTTCAGCGGGTTCTGAATCGAGTCCTGGTCGTACATCAACAACTGCCAGCCCTGGAAGGAGACGAAACTGATGGCGGTGGCCATGATGACCGGCGTCCCCTTTGCGATGGTGGACGCGCCGACGGTGAGTTTCGCGTGCTGCCAGCCGTACCAGACGCCGATGCCGATGAACGCGATGAGGATGAGGACTTTCGTGACGACGAGTGCCTCCTCGCTGGTACCGGTCGCGCGTGCGCCGAGGATGTTGAAACCGACGAAGATACCGACCGCAACGATGGAGAGTACCGGGTGAAGCGGGAGACCCGCGACGGCCTTCTGCCCGATGAGGCCGAGCGCGAAACTGCCGAACGCGTACGCGTACATCGCGATTGCGCCGACGTACCCGAACAGCAGCGTCCATCCGACCATTCCGGCGAGCGTGTCGTTGTCGAGGAACTCCTCTAGCTGTGCGACGCTCCCGCCGCGGTTCTCACCTATCTTGTTCAGTTTGAGGTAGGAGTAGGCGGCGAACAGCGACCCGACGCACGCGAGCGTGAACGCGAGCCACGACGCTGCGTGCGAAATCTGAACGACGACACCGAGGACGCTGAACACACCGCCGCCAATCATACCGCCGACGGCGATACTTATCGCGCCGAACAGACCGAGGTTTTGGTCTGCCATGCCTCGAAACGTCCGCCTGCCAGACGATAAACAGTTATGGCCTGTTTGATGTTCTTTCCTCTAGACCGTCTTCAACCGCCGACGCGACCCGCTGGAGGCGGTCGCGCTCGAAGTACGTGAGTTCCACGACGAACACGGCGACTGCGGTGAGGATGACCGCGCCGAAGACGTTCGGTTCGTCGACCGCGAGGTGGTACGTCATCAGGACGAGGAAGGTCGCGCAGCCAACGACGCCGACGGCGGGCGGCAGGGGGTTGACGGCGGTGCGGTGGCGCTGGGTGAACGCGAGCGCGCTCATCGCGCCGAACACGACGATGAAGGAGAGCGACGCGAACGACGTGACGCCGTTGAGACTGCCGGCGGCGGTGAACCCGATGGTGACGATGCCGAGGAGGACGAGCGTGCGGTCGGGGACGCCGTTCGCGGTCGGGTCGCCGATGCGGTCGGGGAGGAGGTGTTCCGAGAGCATCCCCTTCGCGAAGTGCGCGCCGGAGAACAGGGTGGCGTTGATGGCCGACCCGGTGGAGACGAGCGCGGCGACGGAGACCAACGCGTACCCGGCGCGCCCCATGAACGGTTCCGCGGCTTTCGCGAGCGCGACGTGTTCGTATTCGAGAATCTGTTGGGGGGTGAGGAGACTGGTCGCGACGACGGCGACGAGGATGTAGACGAAGACGGCGACGACGATGGCGACGTACACCGCGCGCGGGATGGTGTGGTCGGGGTCGCGGATGCTGTCGCGGTCGTAGAACAGGAGTTGCCAGCCCTGGAATGCGACGAAGGAGACGGCGGCGGCGACGAGCGGTGAGACGCCCACGCCGCCGGTCGCGCCGATGTCGAGGACGCCGGAGCGAGCGCCGTAGAGTGCGCCCCACCCGCCGACGAGGAGGAGTATCGCGATTTTCGCGCCGACGAGGACGTTCTCCGTGGTGCCGGACGCTCGCGCGCCGACGAGGTTCAGGCCGACGAACCCCGCGACGGCGAGCGCGGAGATGAGCGGGCGGGTCGGAAGCCCGAGAAGGGAGTGGACGCCCGCGAGTTCGACCGTGAAACTGCCAAAGGCGTACGCGTACATCGCCATCGACCCGATGTATCCGAAGAGGAGCGTCCACCCGACCATCCCCGCGAGCGTCGTGTTCTGTGAGAACTGCTGGACGTAGGTGACGGAACCGCCTTTCGCGTCGCTGACGGCGTTCAGGCGATTGTACGAGTAGCCCGCACAGGCGGCGACGACGCCGGCGAGCGTGAACGCGAGCCACGTCCGCGCGCCCGCTATCGTCGCGGCGAGTCCGAGAACCGAGAAGATTCCACCACCGATCATCCCGCCGAGCGCGATGGAGACGCTCGCCGGCAACCCGAGTCGACCATCACTCATTACGCGACGGCTACGGTGTCCGGATTGTTAGGTATCCGGGTTGCCCTAATTTGCGGCGATGATGTCGTCGATGCGAACGATCATCGTCGCGGCTTCGGTCGCGGATTCGAGGGCTTCGCGCTTCACCGCGGCGGGGTCGAGGACGCCTTCCTCGACGGGGTCCGCGAGTTCGCCGGTTTCGCCGTACGCGACGAGGCCCGCGCGCCCGGATTCGTTCGCGGCGCGGAGGTCGACGAGCGCGTCGATGGGGTCCATACCCGTGTTCTCGGCGAGCGTGCGCGGGAGCACGTCGAGCGCGTCCGCGAACGCCTCGGCGGCGAGCTGGGCGCGACCCTCGATGCTCGCGGCGTGCGAGCGCACGGCGTCCGCGAGGACGATTTCCGTGCAGCCAGCGCCGGGGACGACGCCGCCGTCGCTGATGGCGACCGCGACCACGTCGAGCGCGTCGCCGAGCGCGCGCTCCAGTTCCTCCACGACGTGCTGGGTGCCGCCGCGCACGAGCAGCGTGACGGTCTCGGCGTCGGCGCCGCCCTCGACGAAGGTGAGGTCGTCGTCGCCGTACTGCTCGACGCGGACGGAGTCCGCGTAGCCGAGGTCGGATTCGTCGAGGTCCTGCAGCCCGCCGAGCGTGACTGCGCCCGTCGCGGACGCGATGGCCTTCGAGTCCGAGGATTTCACGCTCTTGAACGCGAGGATGCCGGCGTCCGCGAGGTAGGCGGCGACGCGGTCGTCTATCTTCTTCGTGCAGAACAGCACGTCGACGCCAGCGTCAGCGAGTGTCTTCGCGTAGCCGCGGAGTTCGCGGTCCTCGGCGTCGAGCGCGGCGTTCAGCTGGTTCACGTCGGTGATGTTGTACTCGACGCTGGTGCTGGTCTCGCGGGTGACGAGTTTCGCGTCGAGAACGGCGACGCGCGCCTCGGAGACGTCGCGGGGCATGTCGTCGCGCACGGGTTCCTTGTCCGTGACGATGCCCTGGACGAGTTCCGTCGCACCCGAGGAGCCACCGATCTGGCCGTGGACGCGAACGTCGTCGCGGCGGACGGCGTCTTCGGACTCGACGTGGCGAATCGCGTCGACGACGAGTTCCGCGAGGTAGTCCGCGGACACGTCGCCCGTGCCCTTCCCGGTCATGCTGGACGCGGCGACGCGAGCGAGGAGGTCGTCGTCGAGGTCGTCGTCCAGTACGAGGTCAGAGAGCGCTTCGAGGGCGATGTCGCGCGCGGCGGCGTACCCCTCGACGATGGTCGTCGGGTGGACGTCCTGTCCGAGGAGGTCTTCGGCTTTCGCGAGGAGTTGGCCGGCGAGGACGGCCGCGGTGGTGGTGCCGTCACCCACTTCGTCCTCTTGGGTGCGAGCGACTTCGACGAGCATCTGCGCGGCGGGGTGCTCGATGTCCATCTCCTCTAAGATGGTGACGCCGTCGTTCGTCACGACGACTTCGCCCGTCGAGTCGACGAGCATCTTGTCCATCCCCCGGGGCCCGAGGGTGGTGCGTACGGACTCGGCGACGGCCTTGCCCGCGGAGATGTTCGAGGACTGCGCGTCGCGACCACGGGTTCGCTGGGCGTCCCCGCCGAGGATGAAGACGGGACTACCCATTGCATTGTACGCCATATTACAGGTGTTCAGGACGCTAGCGGTTCTACATATAGTTTGTGCGACCAGTGATAGCAACGGGCGAGCGAGTGGGTATCAACGGACCGGCAGGACGAAATACCATGATTCTCTCCAGTGTACTGTGCTCGAACTCGAACACGGGTTCCGCGTCGTGGACGTCCACGCGCGGCTTCACGCGGGCCCGGAACCCCCGCTTCGCGGTCGGGACGTGGACGCGGAGCGGTTGGAGCGCGAGATGCACCAGGCGGGGGTGGTTCGCGCGGTCGTCTTCCCCGGAGAACAGCCGGGCGAGTCGGGGTACGTTCGCGCGAACAACGCCGTCGCCCGGCAGACCGTCGAGCGACCGTTCGTGTCGTTCGCGCGCATCAACGGCCCGCGCGACCCGAGCGGCGGGACAAGCGCGCGCCTGCGGAACTTCCGGGCGTCCCGCGAGTCGTTCCACACCGACCCGGACGACGTGGAGCAGTACGCGTACGACGACCGGTTCCACGGCTTCCGCCTCCACCCGCCGCGGGACGGCCTGCCCGACGAGGAGACCTTAGATGCGCTCTCGTCCGTCGGCCTCCCCGTGCTCGTTCACGCCGGAGAGCGGTTCCCGCCCGCCGCCGCCGCGGACGCGCTCGCCGACCGCGGCTTCCCCGTCGTCCTCGGCCACTTCGGCGGCCACCCGCTCGACAGGGCGAAGATGGCGAACTCGCTCGACTTGCTCGACACCTACGACGACCTCTACCTCGACACGAGCGCCGTGCGGTACAGAGATATCCTCGAACGCGGAATCACGGAACACCCCGACCGAGTGCTGTTCGGGAGCGGGACGCCCGCCGTCCACCCGGACGTCGCCGTGATGGAGATTCTGACGCTCGACGTCCCCGAGGACCTGATGGCGCGCGTCTTCTCGAAGAACCCGGGCAGAGTGGTCGACGCGCTCGCGGAGAACTGACTCAGTTCTCGGGGTCGTAACAGACGAGTTCGACGCGTCTCCTACTCGTAGCGCGCGACGGTTCGGTCCATGCGCTGGGAGACGCCGTGCGGGTTCCGGCGGGGCGTGTCGTCGGCGCGGCGGGCGGCGAGGCCGTCTCGCGCGCCGCGGATGGCGTTCCGAACGACGGCGGAGCCGTTCGAGAGCCACGCGCTCGGACGCTCGTCGCCGGTGAGGACGCCCTTCGCGACGCCGGCGGCGTCCCCGGCGGCGTGTCGGACGATGCGGAAGACGACCGAGGGGGAGACGCCGTAGTTCTTCGCGAGCCGGTAGGCGAGAGAGCGATACTTGAGTCCCCAGACGGAGACGTCCTCGTCGGCGGCGACGCGGTGGGCGACGTCCTCGCCTTCGACGCGGCGAACCACCATGTCCGGACGCCACGCGACCGACCGGCCCATCCCGGCGAGGCGGTGGGCGGCGTCCCGGGCCGCGCCCGTCTCCAGGTACTCGTCGAAACCGTCGAGCGCGTCGATGGCGTCGCGCCTGAACGCGACGTTCCCGCCGTCGAAGTACGTCACCTCCCGGCCCTTGATTCGACGGCGTTCGACGGCTTCCGTCGTGTGCCCTCCCGGAACGTCCCGGTGGGCGGGGCCGGTGACGACGTCCGCGCCGTCCGCGAGACTGTCGGTCAGCGCGGCCACCCAACCGTCACGGACGCGGCTGTTCTGGCCGACGAACGCGATGGCGCTGCCCGTGGCCGCGCCGAGACCGGCGTTGCGCGCGGCGTTCAGGTTGCGTTCGGAGAGTTCGAGGAGGAAGTCGGCGGCGGCGTGCGCACGCACCATCCCGCTCGTGCCGTCCGACGACGGGCCGTTGACGACCACGACCTCCGCGTCCGGCGCGTACTCGCCTAAGGCGTCGAGCGCGCCTTCGAGGCGGTCGCGAGCGTTGAGCGTAGGTACCACCACCGACAGGTCCATAGGGAACGATTCGAACGTACGACCAAAAATACAGCGGGATACGTCGGAAAAGTATAGGGATTACACTCTCGCGTCCCAGTAGGAGACGGACGCGAGTTTGTCTCCCAGAGCGGTGCGGCCGAGCGAGGTGTCCGCCGCGCGCAGTCGACCCGCGAGCCAGTCCGGAATCTTCCGGTAGAGGCCGTAGGGGAGGATGAAGTCGTGTTCCGCGCCCGCGAGTTGGAGGTTCGCGCCCGCGACGAGGTCGCGGACCTGGTCCTCGGAGTAGAGCCGAGAGCCCATGGGGAGCAGCCAGTTGTAGAGCGAGCGCGTGCTCGTCGCGTTGAACGTGTCGAAGAACACCTGATTCTTCGAGACGCGCGCCATCTCCGAGAGGAACTTCGCCGGCGTGTCCGCGAGGTGGAAAAACCGCATCGCGAACACGGTGTCGAAGTGGTCGTCGGGGAACGGGAGGCGGGCGGCGTCGCCGCGCATGAATTCGAGGGTGTCGTCGACGCCGGCCGCTTGCGCTTTCTCCCGGCCTTCCTGCAGCATCGGTCCCGAGATGTCGAGGCCGACGATGTCCGCGCCGCGTTCCGCGAGCATCACCGTGAAGCGTCCGGTTCCGCACGCGATTTCGAGGACGCGGTCGCCGTCGACCGGCCCGATGGCTTCGAGGACCGCACGTTTCTCCCGGCGGTCGATGAGGCGTCCACCGCGGGAAAAGCGCTTCTCGTCGTACTCCTCCGCGACCTCGGCCGCCTGATACCACTCCTGTCCCTTCACGCTACCATTCTCTCCTCACCCGGCCCGTAAAACCGTACTGGAACGGAGCACCGAAGACTATGGTAGTCGGTGACGTAGGTCCGTGTATGCCGAGGTGTCCACGCTGCGAGCAAACGTTCGACGCGGAAGACCTCACCCACCACGTCGTGGAAGGCGTCCATCACGTTCACTGTCCCGACTGCGGGTGTGCGTTCGGCGCGTACAACGAGCGCGCGAACCGCGGAGGCGACCGAACGAGCGAGCAGGCGAACGACGCTACCCGGTGACCGCGCGCCGCGGTCGAATCCGGAGGATGACGCGCTCGCCGGCCTCGTCGTCCCGGTACGGATACTCGTCGACGTCGAGGTAGCGCTTCGCCAGGGCGTCGATGTGGGCGTCCGCGCCGTCGGGGTCCACCGAATCGACGGTGCCGCGGACGGAGAGGAAGCGGTAGGGGTCGTCGGGGTCGGTGATGGAGACGCCGACTTTCGGGTTCTCGCTGACGTTCCGTTCTTTCTGTCGGCCGCGCGCGGTGTTCACGAGGACGTGTTCTTCACCGCTCGACCACGGATCGGTGTCGTCTGGCGATTCGTACCCCACCCAGACGGGCGTCACCTGTGGGGTGCCGTCGGGCATCACGGTGGCGAAGTGGGCGAACGACTGCTTCTCGAACAGGTCTCGGTAGTCGGCGGGAACGACTGCCATGGTCGCGTAAAGTGACGCCAGAACCGTAACACCCCCACCTTATATTATATATATGGATTAGACACCAGTATAGACAACCTTTACGTACCCTTGCGTGGCAGTCAATGACATGAGCACGACGGCAGAAGGCCAAGTATCACCCGCCGAGAGCGAGGAGTTCCGCGAGCGCCTGCGCGAACTCCCGCCGAGCGCGAAGCTCGTCGCGAAAGTCCTCGAAATGGACTCCCCGCTCTCGCAGGGCGACCTCGCATCGGAAACCCTGCTCCCGGACCGCACCGTCCGCTACGCGCTGAACCGCCTCGACGAAGCCGGCCTCGTTGGCGCGCGCTACAGTTTCGAAGACGCGCGAAAACAGGTCTACTACCTCGACGACTAACTTTTCACGGGGGACGGTCGTTCTCTGCGTGTGTTCGAACGATTCGACGTTCCGGTCGCCACCCGCGCACCGACGGGTTCGACCAACGCCTACCTCGTCGACGGACTGCTCCTCGACCCCGCGGGCCGCACCGCCGAACTCGACGCCGCGAGCGAGCGCGTGACGGACATCGCGGTGACGCACACCCACCCGGACCACGTGGGCGCGGTCGCACACTACGCCGGGGAGACTGACGCGACGGTGTGGGCGCGCGCCGGCCGCGAGAACCGCTTTGCGGACGCCACCGGCGTCACCCCCGACCGAACCTTCCGCGAGGGAACCGACGTCGGCCCCGCGACCGTCGTCGAAACGCCCGGACACGCGCCGGACCACGTCGCGTTCGCGGTCGGCCGCGAAGCCGCTGTCGGCGACCTCGCGATGCTCGAATCGAGCGTGTTCGTCGGAACGCGGGACGGCGACATGCGCGCGTACATGACGAGCCTCCGCCGCCTCCTCGCCCGCCACTACGACGCCATCCACCCCGGCCACGGTCCCGCCATCGTCGAACCCGAGACCCGCCTCACCGAACTGCTCGCCCACCGCCGCGACCGCGAGCGAAAGGTCGAAGCCGCGGTCGACGCGGGCGCGCGCACCGTCGAGGAGGTGCTGGAGTCGGCGTACGACAAAGACCTCACCGGCGTCCGCGACCTCGCGGCCGAGACCGTGCGCGCCCACCTCGAAAAACTCGCCGTCGAGGGGAGAGTCGACTACTCGCCGAGCGACGACGCGGTCGCGCCGTAGGCGAGCGCGGCGTTTTTCCGCGCGCCGGCCGAGAAGTCGGGTATGGAGTCGCTCGAAGCCGAACTCGACCGCGCACGCGCCCTCGACGAGTCCGAGTTAGCGGACGCCATCGAGTCCATCGGCTTCGAGTGCACGCGCTGCGGGGCCTGCTGCACGGCAGACCGGGGGTCTGCCGGAACGACCGAACCGCATACGGCGACCGTGTTCCCGGACGAAGTACGGGGGTTGGAGGACGCGACGGGCGACGAGTGGCGGGACGTCGCGCGACCGATGCCGTACGGACTGGACGAAGACGGCGAGGGCGAAACGTTCGAGTGGGCGCTCCAGACGGACGCCTGTGGCGATTGCGTGTTCTACGCCGAGGAGGACGGACTAGGTGCGTGTACGGTCCACGAGGACCGGCCGCTCATCTGTGCGACGTATCCGTTCAGCGTCGCGCTCGCGGGGACGAGTCAGCCGATGGGTGAGGCCGTGGACGAATCCGGGATGGTGCGCGCACACGAGTGCGAGGGGTTGGGCCGCGACATCTCCCGAGAGGACGCTGAGGAACTGGCGAGCGCGCTGAAGGAGCGCGCGATTCGAGAACTGGAGGAAGCTATCGGGGTTCGAGACGCGTACGAACCCGCAAATCCCGGGCCGGGGGAGACGGTGGTTCACGACTCCGAGGGTGCGAAGCGGCCGGACGGCACACCGTACGACCCGTAACGCTCCCATACTACTAAGACGGGTCGTGTTGTTCGCTAGAGTGGAGTGTCTGTTATGGAAATCTCTGATAAGCTCCTGTGTCTGTTCAACGGCGAAGTGACGGTCAAGGACGACGAGTACGTGGTCACGGTCCCCAAGAGCGAGGTCGAAGCGGGGTCTATCGACCCGGGTGAGATCTATCGCGTCGCGCTCATCGCCCGCGAGGAGCGAGAGCGAGAGACGGAGACGACCGAGCGTCGCGCCGCCGACGAACCGCAACCGCCCGTAGAGGAGGGCGAGATTCGGTACGTCGAGGTAGAAGACATCGGTAAGCAAGGCGACGGTATCGCGCGCGTCGAGCGCGGCTACGTCATCATCGTCCCCGGCGCGGACATCGGCGAACGCGTGAAGGTCGAGATAACCGAAGTGAAGTCGAACTTCGCGGTCGGCGAAATCTTAGAAGAAGAGTTCGCCTAATCCCCGCTGGCGGGGTCGCGGACGGTGAGGAACTTCGCGAGGTCCGCGTCCCCGATTTCGGGGACGGTCTCGTGCGGTCGTGCGACGAAGATGTCGCCCGCCGCGCTCTTCCCGATACCCGGAATCGCGGTGAGTTCGTCCATCGACGCGGCGTTCACGTCGAGCGGATACGGAACGCCCGTCACCGAGCGGTAGCCGTGGTCAGTGATGACCACGTCCGTCGTCCGCCCGAGTTCGCGTTCGCCCGGCACCGCGACGAGTAAACTATAGGTCCCCAGTGAGCGCCCGAACGTCTTCCCGTCCTCGTGGTACTCGAAGTGAACGTCCTCCAGCACCGCGCCGGGCGGGACGACGCGTTTGAGCATCGGGTTGTCTATCTCCTCGCGGACTTCGCGCTTGTACTGCTTGAATCGCTTTTTGTTACTCTTCGCGAGGTCCGCGCCCGTCTCGCTCATCTCGGTGCCCTCGAACGCCATCACCTGCCGGATGTTGATGCGCCGCACCATCAGGCCCTCGTCGTAGACGTCGCGGAGGAACTGCTTGTTGTGCTCGTAGGTCTCCGGGCGCTCGCCGGTGAGGCCGTGCAGGAGGTTGATTCCGGGGAGCAACTTGGGAAGACGGGGCGCGCCGTCGTCCCGGTCGGGCCGCCATCCGCCCGCCTCGTTCACCACGCGAACGGCCTCCAAGCACTCGTCGGCGGTGACGAGGAGGTTGTTCTGCTCCTGAACCACGGGGTCGGCGGATTCGAGGCCGAACGCCGCGGTGTCCCCGGGCGTGTTGTGCTCGGCGATGACCTCGATGGCCTCCCGCGACTTCTCGGGGTAGTCCGTGATGGTCACAGGGTTCATGTTGTCGAGGTGGAGCGTCCGCAGGTCGGGCGCGACCTCGCGGATACCGCCGTACAGTTCGCGCAGGGCGTCCGGATTCGGGGCTTCGCCGTCCCCGCCGAACGCGAGGATGTCCGCCTGCCGGCCGAGGCGGAAGTCCCGCACGCCCGCGTCGCTGAGCGCGTCCACTTCCTCCACGACGGAGCGCGCCGAGCGGAACGACGGGTCGCCGTACATCGGTTCCGTGCAAAAGGAACACCGGTACGCACAGCCCCGGGAGGTCTCCATCTCCGCGATGAGGTAGTCGGGATAGTTCGGATGCTGGGTGACGACGAACGCGCCCTGTTCCGCCCACCGGTCGATTTCTTCGTTGTCGCGGTAGCGGTTGTTGAACCCCTCGAGGCCGCTCTCCACGAGGTCGTACGCCGCCGCTTCGACGTCGGCCATCGCGAGGAAGTCGAAGTCGAGGTCCTTGCGCTCCATCTCCGACGCCCCCGCGTTCTCCTCGCCGACGCCGAACCGAATCGGCCCGCCCATCAGGCTCGTACCGTTCGCCGTCCACGCGAGCTCCCGCACCTCGTCGGGTTCCGCGGGCGTGCCGCCGACGTACTTCCCCGGGACCGTCATCCCCCCGATGTAAATCAAGAGGTCCGCCTGCTCCACGTCCAGCCACCGCGAGCGCTCCTCACGCAACGCGTCGATGGTGTAGTACGTGATCCGGTCCTCGGGGACGCCCGCGTCCACCAGCGCGCCCGCCGTGTACCGCGGATACGTCGAAATATACGGTGGGACGCCGAAGTGCGCCGGCTCGTCCACGTAGCCGTCCACGAGCACGACGTCCAACTCCGCGGGGTCAGTCATACATGGGAGAAGAGCGCGAACGAATAAAGGCTCCACGAAGACGCGCACAATCCGCTGATACCGGCCGATGGACCGACCACCGGGGGCTTTCGCTGCCACCCCAGAACCGACGACAACACGTGAAGTTGCGCCCCGTACTACTTCCGGAGAGTTTCCTCGTCGCCCACGACTTTATGCCGTTCCCGGCGGTATCTATCTGTATGCCAGCGACGCTGGAGGTCAAGTGTACGAGCGGTGACTGCGAGATGGATATGTTCGAGTTGCACTACACGTACGACATGCCCGACGACGTGGGCGTCTCGGATTTCCAGTGTCCGTACTGTGGTGGGACTGACTGTCTGGAGGAGTTGTCGCCGTGACGGGGCGGTCGCTCGGGCGTGCGGTCGGGAACGCGGTGCTCGAACGCGTCGGTCGGGCGGCTGGGCGGGCCCAAGAGGAGAAGCCGCTTCCTGTGGACGTATTGGAGAGCGACGACGAGTACATGGTGGTGTTCGATGCGCCGGGTGCGAACGCGAGCGACGTGCAGGTGTCGTACGCGGAGAATCGAGTGCGGGTGCGCGTCGACCGGTTCCGCGACTTCCACGAGGGGTTCGAGATGCGGTTCCCGGGTCGGGGGTTGGCGCTCGACGGGGAGGCGCGTCTCCCCGCGGATGCGATGGTCGACGCGGACGCCGCGACGGCGACGCTCGCTGACAACGGCACGCTGACCGTTCGCCTCCCGAAGGTCGAGGCGGCGGAGCGACGAACCGACGACGAGTCCGGGGACTAGTTCGGGTCGCTTCCCGCGCGCACCGCGAACTCTTCCGTTCCGTCGAAGCGCGTCGGGTCGTACGGACCGATCTTCTCGCGGTCGCCGAGGACGAGTTCGGCGACGGCTTCCCCGGTGGCGGGCGAACGCATGAATCCGTGGCCCTGCCAGCCGGCGGCGACGAAAATGCCATCCTCGAGTTCGCCGAGGAGCGGGTTCTTGTCGGGGGTGGCGACGCAGAGACCGGCCCACGCGCGGTCGACGGAGAGGTCGGCGTCCGGCACGCGATACCGGAGTTTGTCGACGGTGTCGTCGACGAACGCGTCGTCCGCCGAACGGTCGTAGGTGTCCGGGTCGAACTCGCGGCGCTGGGTGCCGTCGCCGGCCAGAAGTCCGGTCGGGTGCGGGCGGGCGTAGTAATCCCGCGTGCCGTCCCAGAACAGCGGAACGTCGGGCCCCGACGCGGTGAGCGCTTGCACGCGATACGGTTTGAGCGGCACGTCGACGCCGACGTCCGCGAGGACGGGTTTCGTGTGCGCGCCGGCCGCGACGACCACCGCGTCGTACGCGACGCCGTTCACGCGGAGTGGGTCGCGTGAGAGCGTCGCTTCGGTGTTCGTCCGCACGTCCGCGCCCGCCTCGCATGCTTTTTCGGCCATTCCGCGGGCGTAGGCGGCGGTGTCGGCGACCGCGGCGTTGCGCGCGACGGCCGCGGCTTCGATGTCGTCGACACGGAGCGCGGGATACTCGCGGCCGAGTTCCCCGGGCGAGAGCGCGTCGACGTCGAGTCCGTGGTCGCGCATTCGGTCGGCGTCGGCGCGCACCGCGTCCGCCGCGCGACCGGGTTCCGTCGCGAACCAGACGTAGGGCGCGCGTTCGAACCCGAACTCCAGTTCGTCCGCGAGCGCGTCGAAGCGCTCCATCGCGCGTTCGGCGATGCGCGCGTCGACGTCCTCCGCGTACGCGTCGTACAGCAGGCCGGCGGCGCGGCCGGTGCTCTCGGCGGCTATCTCGTCGCGTTCGTACAGCGTCACGTCAGCGCCCCGGGTCGCGAGGTCGAAGGCCGCGGTGACGCCGACCGCGCCCCCGCCGACCACCGCGACCGTCTCCGGCGTCTCCATACGCTCGGGGTGACCGCGAACCCACTTAGCGCCACGGGTCCGCTCCGTCCCACACTTTCACTTTCACCGCGCACGGGTCGACTTGATAATCCGATACGAGTACCTAGTAGGTATGGCAGCGAAGAACCCCGAGCGAGTCGCCGTGTCGGACCTCCCGCTCAACCAGATGGAAGCGTTCGTCGCCGACTCCCGTGACGTCTACGTCGAGCGGACGCCCGCCGAGACGTACCTCGTCACCGAGTGAACGACGCGAGTCCGGTCGCGGGATACCCGACTATCGTGTCGACGCCCGCGTCCCGGAGCGCGTCGACTCGCGCCCTCACCTCGGTGACGGACCCGACGAGCGCGTAGTCCCGCGTCGCTTTCTCCAACACGTCTCGCGCCCGTCCAGTCGCCGCGCTGTCCGTCGCGCAGTCGTCGGGGAGCGCACGCTTGACGGGTCGCCGTCGCGCCGCGTACCCGCCAACCGCGTCCAGTATCTCGTCCGCGTCGTCGGAGAGGACGGTGGGCGCGTACACCGCGAGTTCGCCGTCGAACCCGGCGGCCCGGAGCCCCCTGACGTCGCGTTCCGTGCGCCGCGACAGCAGTTCGAACTGGGGGTTGCCGGTGGCGAGCGCGATGCGTTCGACGCCCTCGGTGCCGACCCACGCGTCGGAATACGTCTCGGCGGCCGCGCCAAGCCGGGGCGCTATCGCTCTGTTCGATTCGTCTTCGGTGAGGTAGGCGGGGTTGCCCGCGACGAGTACGCGTCCCACGCCTTCGGGGAGCGCGCCGCCTGCGCTGTCGTCGCCGAGCGGGTCGAAGCCGTCGGCGCGAACGGGCGTCGTCACCGCCACGTGTTTCTCGTCGGCGAGGGCGGTGAGGAAGTCGTTGCCGGGGACGTGTTCGTGGCCTTCGTAGTCGAACACCACCGAGTCCACCGGGAGGTCGAACGCGTGTTCGACGTCTCCCTCCGCGGGTTTGACCGCCACCGCGTCGATTCCCGCCGCGCGGACGGCGTGCTCGTCGCTCGCTAGCGACATTGCACACCCCACACGTCAGTCACGAAGAAGTCAGTACGCCAGTCGCGGAACTCGATCCATCGTCTCTGCGACCATATCCACTGTAACCGCGAAGGACGCTTAAGCGTGTCGTCCGCGTCAGACGTCCGCGTCCGGGTCGACCACGCGGTCGGGTTCCTCCGGGGGCGTCCAGTCGAGCGCGAGTTCGAGGAACTGCACGAGGATGCGGCCGGTCGCGCCCCAGACGGTGTAGCCGTCGACGTGGAAGAAGTGGACGCGGACCGACCCGTGGGTCGGGTGTTCGCGGCGTTCCGACTCGTAGTTGTCGAGGTCGGTGAGCCCGGAGAGCGGGAGGACGACGACTTCCGCGACCTCGCGTTCGTCGGGCGTGTACTCGCGGTCGGGAATCCGCGCGACGAACGGCGTGATGGCGTAGTCGGAGATGGTGCGGATGTCGTCCAGTTGGCCGACGAACTCGACTTCCTCCGACCGGAGGCCGATCTCCTCGCGGGCCTCGCGGAGCGCGGTCGCGCGGATGTCGCGGTCGCTCGGTTCGCGGCCGCCGCCGGGGAAACTCATCTGCCCCGGGTGTTCGCCCAGGTGGTCCGCGCGCTTCGTGAACACGAGCGCGGGGCCGTCGGGGCGGTCCACCAATCCGACGATGACGGCTGAGTCCCGCACGTCGCCGTGTATCTCGACCGGTTCGTGTGCGGCGACCCGTCCGAGGTCCATGCGGGCGTCTATTCGTTCGTCCGTCATTACGCTTCGCGTCCCCCCTCGATGCGTTCGCGGAGCGCGGGACCGTCGACGTCCGCCCACGCTTCCGCGTCGTACGTCACGTCGAGCAAGAACTCGCGGCGGTCCGCGTCGGCGTCGACGAGTTCGTCGCGGACGCGCGCCTCGAACGCGTCGCCGAGCAGGTCGCGGGGGACCTCGCGGCGCTCCGCGTCGAGGATGTGCGGGAGGTCCGTGCCGCCGTCGGGGACGGTGGGGAACGCCGTCGGCCCGGGAACGAGCAGCGTCTCGTCGTCGTGGGAGACGCGGACGAGCGCGTACTCGGAGAGCGCGCGCTCGATGGCGGCGTCCACGGCTTCCTCGTCCACGTCGCGACCCTGCTTGAACGCGAGTTCGAGGAGCGCCTCGGAGAGTTCGTCCCGGGTCAGCGCGCCGAACAGGTCGACGACCCCCGCGAGTTCGTCGAGGGTGGAGTCCATGGAGAATGGAGGTAGGGGCTGCCGTATCAGTCTACCGCAGCGAGGTCGGCGGCCGCGGCGTCCCGTACCTCATCGGGCGTAATCGGCGAGTCGTCCCACGCGGGCAGGCGCGTGTCCGGGCCGATAGGAGCGATGGAGTCCGCGTACGCGTCGACCTGTCCGCGCTCGCCGGGCGCGTCGTAGTCGAAGTCGTTGAACGCCGTGTCCGCCTCGTAGCCGCGAACGTATCGGTCGGCGTGTTCGCGGTAGCGTTCGCGGAGACGGTCGTAGTCGACGTCGACGCCGTGGTCCTCGCAGGCGCGCAGGAGCGCGGAGACGACGCCCCGACTCATGTCGGAGAGACCGGAGGGACCGGAGACGGCGCGGTGGTCGTGTTCGTACCGCCCCAGATCGACCTGTGCGGACCGGTCGAACCCGGCGACGTCGTAGGCTTCGCCGAGCGTCCCGACCTCCAACCCCCACGTGCGCTGGACGCGAATCGAGGACGCCACGTCGCCCGTCATCGCACACTCCCCCGCGAGCGCGTAGCGGAACGCGCCGAGGTAGTCGAGAATCGGGTGGTCGGCCTCGTCCGCGAGTGCGTCGACGAGCGGTTCGTAACACAACCGGAAGAGCCGGCCGTAGAGCTGTCGGTTCTCGACGCGGGCGTAGTAGGCTTTCGTGAAGTCGAACCCGCGGTCGAGGGGGTGGAGGAGTTTCGGGACGTCGCGCGCCGTGTACGTCTTCGTGTCGGCGTCGTGCAGCGCGACGAACGGCGCGTCGAGCGTTTGACCGAGCGCGAGCCACACGTCCCGGCCCTTCCCGGCGTCCCCGTTCAATCCCTCGGCGTGCAGGAGGTCGGTGAGCCGCGGGCCGTTACACCAGAGGACGCGCAGTGGGATGTCGAAGGAGTCGAGCCAGTCCGCGAACGCGCCCACGCGGTCTTCCGGCGCGCGAAGCGGGACGACGACCTCGTCAAGGTCGAGGGTTTCGAGCGTGGAGAGGACGCCCTCGGCGGCGAGTCCGCCGTACTCGCGGTCCGTCATCGGAACGACGACGGTCGCGCGCTCCGTTGGCGCGCTCGGGGCGGCGTCGCCGTAGTCGTGGAGGGTTGCGACGCGCTCCTGCGTGTAATCCATATCCGTTGCTGTATCGGGAGCGCCAATTAGGTTGGTGTCTCGGCGGCGCCCTCCGGGAGGACGTTCGCGCGGTGGAGGACGACGAGCGCGACGACCACGACGCCGAGCGCGACCGCGAGCACGCGGAAGGTCGCGTCGTAGGACGTGTACGTGCTGAGAACGCCGACGACGGTGCCGCCGGTCGCCTGCAACGTCATCATGCCCGCGCTGTACGCGGAGTACGCCGAGGAGCGGTCCTCGTCGGGGAGGCTGTCGAGCATGAACGTGTCGATGGTCGGGAAGAGACAGTGGACGACGGCGCCCGTGACGAGCGTGACCGCCGCGATGGCGAGAAGGCCGGTTGCGTACGTGAGCGTGAACAGGCAGACGACGAACAGGCCGATGACGGAGATGAGGAGCGGGACGTAGGCCACGCGGTCGGCGAGGCGGCCGGCGAACCAGAAGGAGGGGACGCCCGCGGCGAACATTCCCGTGAGGAGGAGGTTCGCGGTCCCCGCGCTGAGTCCCTTCGATTGGGCGTACAACGTGTAGAAGTTCCAGAAGCCGTTCCAGACGATGGTGGTCGCGCCGAGGATGAGCGCGCCCGCGAGGACGAGTCGCCACTGGCGGCGGACCGCGCGCAGGAGGTGGCGGTCCGACGCGCCCGCTTCGGGGAGGGATGCGCGTCTCGCGGCGAGGTAGAACGCGACCGTCACGACGGCCGCGGCGGCGGCGAGCCCCCAGAAGACGGTGCGCCAGTCCGTGACGAGGAGGAACGCGCTCACCGAGACCGGTGCGAGGACGGCGGCGAGTTGCATGCCGGTGCCGTGGATGCCGATGACGCGGCCGACGCGCTCCGGGAACAACTCGGAGACGAGGGGGTTCGCGGCGATGAAGTACGCGCCCGACGCGATGCCGATGAGGAATCCGCCCACGAACACCATCTCGACGCTCGTCGCGAGCGCGGTGAACACGGACGCGCCCGTGAGGAACACGCCGGTTCCGAGGACGACGCGGTGGCGGGCGACGCGCGTGAGCAGGTAGCCGGTCGGGATGCGCGGGAGCGCGCTCCCGAGCCAGACGAGCGTCGCGGTGACGCCGACCGTCGCGCGGTTCACGCCGAACTCCACCATGAACGGTCCGTAGAGCGGTGCGAACGCGACCCGGCCGAAGTTCACGAAGAACACGAGCCCGCAGAGGGACGCGAAGACGTGTACGCGGCGCCGACTACTCGACTCTGACACGCAGTCTGCTAGCGCGACTGTGCGTTCAAGGCTTCCGATTCCGCGCGTGGGTTTTTACCGTCGCCGCGCCAACGCCGTCCTATGAAGTCCGTCCGGAAGGGTCTACGCGCTGGGGAACTGGAGAAAGACACGTACGACCGACTGGTGTGTTCGGAGTGCGGCGAGTCGCTGAAAACCGAAAACGACCCCGACGAAGTGGGGTCCGTGCGGGTGTGTCCGGAGTGCGGGAGTCGCTGGCAGCAGATCTAGCCGAGGACGTAGCGGAGCCACGGGTTCGACCGGACGACGCCCACCTTCTCGATTGCGGAGTCGAGGCCGAGGATGCGGCCCGCGCCGAACGCGCCGAGGCCGAACAGGAGGAGGGCGTAGACGATGTGGTCGTCCACGACCCAGCCGTTCTGGAGGGGGAGGCCGGCGAGCAGTCCGCCGTGGAGCGACGCCGCCCAGTAGAACAGCATCATCACTGCACCCCAGAACGCGCTCCAGCGGACGAACGCCCCGAGGAGAAGGGCGAGTCCGCAGAGCGTCAGCCCCCACACGTTGAGGATGTCGACGAGGCCGTTCCCCGCGAGGTCGGCGAAGAACCCGGCGAACGGGTTGCCGGCGGGGACGTGGAGGAGGAAGCCCGCGGCCGTCCAGTCGTTGGTCGGGTCGGCGTCGAGGTAGGTGACGAGTTTGTCGACGCCCGCTTGGAAGAGCGTCCACCCCATCACCACGCGCAAGAAGAACAGGGAGTAACCGACCCAGTGGTCGGCGTATTCGAAGGAGACGTCGCGTCCGAACAGTTCGGTGTCGAGCGTTTCACGAGTCATACATCGATTGACATCGAAACCTCAGGTAAAAATCATTCCGGCCCGCGTGCTCCCGGGAGAGACACGCTCTCGCGGGATTACTCGAACACCGCGTCGAACGCCCGCGCGCCCAGCGGTTCGAACGTCCCGGAAGCGACGTTCTCGCGGACGTGTTCGGGGTCGGTCGTACCGGCGAGCGCGCAGGTGACGCCGGGCGCGCTCCGCGCGAAGTTGAGCGCGCGCTGAGCGGGCGTGTCCCCCGCGACCTGCGCGGCGACGGCGTCCGGGATTTCGCCCGCGAGGTCGCCGCCTTCGAGCGTCGCGCTCGCGAACACGCAGAGTCCGGCGGCCAGCGCGAACTCGAGGACGCTCTGGTCGCCCTCGGGGCCGGTCTGTCCGTCGACGGTGAACGCGTCCGCCATGTGCACCGAGAAGGGGAGTTGTATCGCGCGAAAGCCCGTGGTGTCGTTCCCGATAGTTCGAGCAGCGGCGCGCGCACGTGAAACTACTTCGGGGAGGGAGAGGTGGCGGTCCTCGGTCGACGGAACGCGAAAACCCTCCCACGTCGACACGCCGTAGAACCGCAGTTCGCCGTCGGCACGCGCCCGCTCCAGCACCTCGAACGCGGCTTCCAGTCGGTCGTAGACGTCGTCCGGCGGGTGGTCGTCGAGTTGGAGTTCGGGGCGGTCGACGTAGTAGAGGTCGACGTCAGTACCGAGGTTCTCCCGCGAGCGCTCGAACTGGTCGTCGACGAAGGACGCGGAGAGCGCGTAACTCCCGTGAACGAGGTGGTCGCGCGAGACGATGCCGGTGTCGACGTACTCCTCGCGGACGAACCGTCCGGGGTCGTCGGGACGGTCGCGGTCGAACGGCACGCTGCCGCCCTTCGTCGCGACGAACACGGACTCGCGGTCGACGGACGACGCGGAGAGCGCGCGGCCGACGACGCGTTCGCTTCGCTGGTGGCGATAGTCGATACCGGTGTCGACGACGTTACAGCCGTTCTCGAACGCCGTCACGAGCGCCGACTCGTACGCGTCGTCCACGGCGTCAGTCGGGTCACCGCGCCGAGTGCCGACGCCGATACTCGACACCGCGCACTCGCCGACGGGTCGGAAGTACGTGCGGGCGAACGCGCTCCCGTACTTGTCGCGGTACGCCCACGTCGCGTCCGGCGTCGCCACCCTACGCCACCTCGCCCGCGCGGTACGCGTCGATTGCGGCCCGGTACCCCTCGCGGTACGTGGGGTAGGCGAACTCGTAGCCCAACTCGTGGAGGCGGTCGTTCGAACAGCGTTTGCTCGTCAGGATGCGGCGCTCCGCCGCTTCGGAGAGGTCGCCGGCCGCGAGTCGTTCCTCCTTGGTGCGCTTCTCGGGGCGGGGGACGCCGGCCTCGTCCGCGAGCCAGTCCGCGAAGTCGTGTTTCGAGACGGGTTCGTCGTCCACCGCGAGCAGGACGTCGGGCACCTCGTTCTCGACGGCGAACCGCACGACTCCGGCGGCGTCGTCCCGGTGAATCATGTTCAGGTATCCCGCCGTCACCGGTCCCTCCAGATAGCGTTCGAGGCGGTAGCGGTCGGGGCCGTAGAGACCCGCGAACCGGACGACCGTTCCCTCGAAGCCGTGTTCCGCGGGGCGTTCGCGGGCGATTCGTTCCGCTTCGGCGAGCACGCGCGTCTTGTCCGTCGTCGGGTCGAGCGGCGTCTCTTCGTCCACCCAGTCGCCGCCGTGGTCGCCGTAGACGCCCGTGCTGGACGTGTAGACGAACTGTTCGGGTGGGTTCTCGCGGCCCGCGAAGTGGTCGATGGCCGTGCGGAGGCCGTCGACGTACACCTCACGTGCGGCGTCAGCGCCCCGGCCGCCCGAGGACGCAGCGAACACCACCGCATCCGCGTCGGGTACGAGTTCGAGCGTGTCGGGGTCGGTCACGTCCGCGCGCACGGCGTCGAACCCGGCGTCCGCGATAGCCGCGAGGCCGTCGTCGGACCGCCGCACACCCACCGCGTCGCGGCCCGCTTCCGTGAGTTGGCGGCCCAATTCGAGGCCGACGTACCCACACCCCAGAATCGCGACTACCACGGGTTCTGGTGCGCGAGGTATCGGTGGACGTCCGCGTACTCGCGGAGCGTCATCGGCTGGCGGCCCTCTATCTTCTGCTGGATTTCCTTCGGGTCGAGGTCCGCGTCGATACCGTCCGCAAGTTTGTCCACGTCCACGACGGCCGAACTCATCTCCAGCATGACGTGGTCGCGGATTTCGAGCACGATGGTCTCGGCGTCCGGCCAGTCGTCGGTCAGCGAGAGCACTTCGGCCGTCTCCTCGAGCGTGACGTCCTCCGCGTCACCGTCACGGACCGCGGCGGCCCGCTCGGGGGAGAGACTCGTCTCGGCCGCGACGGCCTCCGTTCCCATGTTCTCGACGACGGCGGCGAGCGCCGCCGCGTACTCGTCGTAAACCTCGTCCGCCGAGGTCTCGTCGGGGTCGGCGATAGTGTCGGTCAGCACGCCCCGCACTTGGCACCGCGCGTATTTGTGGCTTGTTCGTCCGCTACCACCCGGGCGAGCGCTCGTCGCCGTCCCCGTTCACGTCACCCGTCCCGCGCGGCCCCGGCGGAACCGCGACGACCACGGCGGTGTCGAACGAGAACTCGATTCGCGTGTTCCGCCCGAGCACCTCGCGAGCGTGGTCGCCGTCGACGTCGAACCGCACCGTCTCGGCCCGGCGAACGTACTCGTAGGTGCCGCCGAATCCGGGCGGCGTCGACCCGCCGGCGACGGCGAATCGGTCGTACCCCCCGCGGACCGACACCGTCCAGACGTTCGCCGTCGCGTACCAGAACCCGGGGACCGGGAGGACAGGCACGCCCGCCGGAAGCGCGCCCAACCGTTTCCCGAGTCGCCGCCGCGCCGCCCGCGTAGACGCCGCTCCGAGTGCGTCGGTGAGTTCCGTTCGCGCGGCCGCCTGAACGTCCGCCACGGCGTCCTCGGACACGGACGCGTCACCGCTCTCCCGTACTCGGCGGACCGCCGTTCGGAGCGCCGCCGCGAGCGCGACCCGGTCGGACGCGTCCACGACGCCCGCACGCCGAGATTCCGCGGTAACGGCGGCGACGAGTGACCCGTTCGTCGCGGCGCGAGCGCGCGCCGCGGGAGACGGCCAGCGCTCGTTCGCGAGTGCGACGAGGCGGCGCGCCCGACCGTCTGAGATGCTGGTACGGGCCGCGAGTTCGCTCGCGAGTTCCGCTCGCACGCGAAGCGCCGACTTCTCCACGGCGGCCCGGAGATCGCTGCTGTCGCTCGCGCCGGCC